>Ga0207687_10000010_pt1 | contig 403706 bp, 376 predicted proteins | sample KBSM54metaG_FD_184399 | JGI IMG/M metagenome (GOLD analysis project Ga0207687, IMG submission 184399) | Miscanthus rhizosphere microbial communities from Kellogg Biological Station, Michigan, USA - KBS M5-4 metaG (SPAdes) (version 2) | ecosystem: Host-associated > Plants > Roots > Rhizosphere... | reverse complement strand
CCAGATCATCGCCGAAGCGAAAGCTGCCACCTTCTCCTACATCGAAAGCTGGTACAACCTGCATCGACGGCATTCGTCGATCGACTACCTTTCACCCAACAACTACGAACGCCGGCATACGAGGCATTGCGCAACTTAATAACTGTCCACCGAAACGGGGCAACCTCATGCCGGGTTGCCCAGTTGCCAGGTTGCCGACCTAGAGTAATCAACAGAAACTGAGACCTAGGTTGCGTTGGCAACCCGGCAACCTGGCAACCCACACCGCGAGACCACGCAACCGCGAGACCGCGCAACCGCATGTACTGGCCACTAAAAATCGCCGCATCCAAACTCCGCCCATTCAACGCGGCGACAATCACGCGTACTTCGATCGTCGCGGCGCTCTTTGCGGCGTTTCTGTACGGCGACTTTGCGCTTTTCCGGCGGCTCTTCGCGGCGATGGCGAAGGTGGAGGAGGCCACGCCGTTATTCGCTCTCGGACTGCTGCGCAATCTGCTGGCGCTCGTTTTTCTCGCTGCGTTCGTGATGCTTTTCTCCTCGGCGATGACGGCGGCCATCGGCGCATTTTTCAGCGACCTCGATCTCGATACGTTTCATGCGGCGCCGGTTTCGAAGACGCGCCTGATCGTGGCGCGATGGGGCAAGACGTTCGCGCAGAGCGCCACGATGATCTACATCTTCATCGCGCCGATGTTCATCGCCTTCGCGCAGCGCTACCACACGCCGACGCGGCTCTATCCCATCGCGATGGTCAATCTGGCGCTGCTGTTGGCCATCCCGGTCACGATCGGCGCATTGACGATCGTCGTCCTGGTGCGTTTCTTCCCGATCCAACGCGTCAGCCAGATCGTCGCCACGATCGCCATCCTCGTGCTCACCGTGGCCGTGGTCGCATTCCGCATGTCGCGGCCGGAGCGGCTTTTCGCCAGCATCAATACCGATGACGTCACGCGCGTCCTGCGCTCGGTAGAGCTGCCGTCGCTCGACCGCTATCCCGGAACGGCGCTGGCCGACCTGATGGTGGCGATGGCCGAGGGGCGTCCGGCGAGTGTGCTGCCACCGAAGATCGCGGTCACCGCGATCGCGCTCTTCGCAATCTTCATCGTCATCGCGCGGAAGATCTACTTCGCCGCCTTCGTGCGGGCGCGGGAGAGCATGGCGCCGTCCGCGCTCGGAGCAACGCGCCTCACCCACATCGCTGACCGCCTCCTCACACCGTTCTCCGCACCGACGCGCGCGATGATCGGCAAGGAAGTGCGGACGCTGACGCGCGACGTGGCGCAGTGGTCGCAGCTCTTTCTGATGGTGGCGCTGCTCTTTCTCTATCTCTACAACATCCGCATGCTGCCGCTGGGCGGCGACGCACGCGCCACGATCGTCGCCTACGCGAACCTCGGCATGGCCGGTTTCGTGGTTGCCGCAATCTGCCTCCGCTTCGCTTATCCGTCCATCTCGTCGGAAGGCAAAGCGTTCTGGATGCTGCAAAGCGCGCCGGTGTCGTACCGCCGCTTGCTACTGGTCAAAGTGCTCGTCTACAGCGCGCCGCTGACGATCCTCTCTCTCCTGCTGACGATCTTCGCCGACGTCCTGCTCGATGCCGACCGCGTGGTGTGGACCTTCACGCTGTTCGGCGCGTCGATGCTCGGCGTCACGCTGGTCAGCATGGGCGTCGGACTCGGCGCGCTCGCTCCCGATTTCGCCGCCGAGAATCCGCTGCAGGTCGGACTCTCGCTCGGCGGCTTCGCCTACATGGGCGCGGCGCTTGCGTACGTCGGCGGGATCATGATGCTGATGACCAAGCCGGTCACGCGCTACTTCTTTTCGCGATTCTGGGGTTTCGATCACCACGCGCTGGCGGCCGATCTCATCCCGCTCGTGATTGCGGTCACAGTCTCGATTGCACTCTGCGTGTTTCCTCTGCTGGCCGCGGAAAAACGTTTAACCGCCCTTTCGGAAAGCCGTTAGAATCGCCGCGAACTCTCACCGCCACCACAACCTGAAGGAGAAGCAATGAGCGAAACTCCGTACACGCCGCCGCCTCCCCCACCGCCGCCTCCCGGCGGAAGCTACACTCCGCCGCCACCACCGCCACCCGGCGCAACATCTCCCAATAGCGATCGCACGATCATGCTGGTGTTGTCGTACCTCGGCATCCTCTGCCTCATCCCGCTTCTGATGAAGAAGGATGACCCCGAGGTTCAGTGGCACGCCAAGAACGGCACGGTGCTCTTCGGCGCGGAAGTCATCTTCGTCATCGTCCGCATCATGCTCATCTTCATCCGCATCCCGTTCCTCGGCTGCGGCCTGGCAGTCATCGGTTGCGTGATCTGGCTCGGTTTCCTCGCTCTCTCCATCGTCTGCATCATGAAAGCCGTCAAGGGCGAGCGCTTCCGCATCCCGATCCTGACCGACATCGCTGAGAAGATGTAATCAAAGGAGATCTCGATGGACACACCTGGCGGTTCCTACACTCCTCCACCACCACCACCTCCGGCTCCTTCGGCCGGCGGAACACCGCCTGCCGCGCCGGGCGGCGATCTCGTTTACCCGACGCAGCCGCCGAAAGATCCCGTCCTCATCGCCGTTCTGAACCTCGTCGTAGCCGGCTGCCTCGGCTACTTCATGATCGGCCAGAAGATGAAAGGGATCGTCGCGGTCATCGCCTGGGTGCTCGGACTCTTCTTCACCTGCGGCACGGTCTCCGGACTCGTTGCGATCGTCGCCGCGATCGACGGTTACCTGCAGGCCCAACTGCTCAAGGCCAACACGCCGGTCGCGCAGTGGACTTTCTTCAACGATCACCGCTAATTCCGATTTGCACCGAATGCAAAAAGGCGCCGCGAACACGGCGCCTTTTTCTTTTCATTAGAGAAAAAATCTGTATCATCAAAACCCACAAGACAACGTGCCCGAAAACGTCATCGCCGTCGCACTGATTCTTCCTGACCTGACCCGCAGCGTCGCCGAAGAACACCTCTCCGAGCTGGAAAAACTGATCGAGACCGCCGGCGGTACCGTCGTCGACCGCGTCTTCGCCAAGCGCCCGCGTCCCGATCCCGCCACGTACGTCGGCAGCGGAAAAGCGGAGCAGATCAAGTCGCTGGCTGCAAACCGCGGCGCGAAGCTGATCGTCTTCGACGACGACCTTTCGCCCGCGCAGGCGCGAAATCTCGAGAAGATCACCGAGGTCAAGGTGATCGATCGAAGCGGACTGATTCTGGATATTTTCGCGGGACGTGCGCGCAGCCGCGAAGCGCGCACGCAGGTCGAGCTGGCGCAACTCGAATACATGCTGCCGCGGCTCACGCGGGCATGGACGCACCTCGAGCGGCAGGCCGGCGGCATCGGCACGCGCGGCGTCGGCGAAACGCAGCTCGAGCTCGACCGCCGCATCATCCGCAACCGCATCGCGCGATTGAAAGAGGAGCTGACCAAGATCGAGCGGACGCGCGAAACGCAGCGCAAGTCGCGCCACGCCGCCTTCACCGTCGCGCTGGTCGGCTACACGAACGCCGGCAAGTCGACGCTCTTCAATCGCCTCACCAGCGGATCGGCCGACGCCGCGGACAAACTCTTCGCCACGCTCGACGCCAAATCGGCCAAGGCCGCATTCGAGATGCCGCGTGAGACCGTCGTCATCGACACCGTCGGCTTCATCCGCAAACTCCCGCACCATCTCGTCGCATCCTTCCGGTCGACGATGGAAGAAGCGGTGGCCGCCGATCTCGTCCTGCACGTGATCGACTCCAGCCATCCGCAATTCGAAGACCAGCGCGCCGTCGGCGAAGACGTACTGCGCGAGCTGGGCGTGAAGATGGACCGCGTGGTCGAGGTGTACAACAAGGCCGATCGCACCGACGCGTTCGAGCTGCGCCGCAAGAATGCGGCAAGCGTTTCCGCCCTCACCGGCCGCAACATCGACCGCCTCATCGACATCATCCGCGACCGCGAGCTGGAGAACGGCGAAGTGCTCCACCTCGAGATCCCGCACAACGACGCGCGCGTCATCGCCAAGCTGCACGACACCGCCGTCGTCTACGAACAGCGCGTGACCGATGGCGCGATGCTCATCACCGCGTGGATTCCGCGCGACGCGCTCCACCAGTTCGAACCGTACGCGGCAGCAAGTTTGCTAAAGCCCGCTAAGGTGAGCTGAACGTCATGACCCTTACATACCGCCCCGGACCTTCCCTCATCCGCCTGAGAAAAATCCCAAGTTGCCGACGGAAAGGATGTGCGCCATGAGCTCTCTCTCTGTGTCTGAAGAGCCATCACCACTCGCACCGCAGCCTCCCCGCCCCACCCATCTTCAAACCTACCTTTCGAATCGCGCGCGGCTCTATCCCGAAGTCACCGACGAGCAGTGGAACGATTGGAAGTGGCAGCAGAAAAATCGAGTCACCACGCTGGCGGAGCTCTCCGCGCTCTTCCCGTTCGATGATGTGACGCAAGCGCGGCTTGGCGACATCTTCGAGCTCTATCGCACCGCCATCACGCCGTACTACCTCTGCCTGATCGACTTCGACAATCCCAACGATCCGTTGCGCCTGCAATCGGTGCCGACGGTCGAAGAACTGCTCAATCCCGGCGAGCTGACGTGGGATCCGCTGAACGAGGAAGGCGACTCGCCCGTCACCGGCATCGTCCATCGCTATCCCGACCGCTGCCTCTTTCTCGTCACCTCATATTGCCCGCTCTACTGCCGTTACTGCACACGCAAACGGAAGTGGGTCGACGAGGACGGCACCACCGGCCAGCGCCGCATCGAAACGATGATCCAGTACGTCGCCGACCATCCCGAGATCCGCGACGTCATCGTCTCCGGCGGCGATCCGCTCTCGCTCTCGCTCACGTATCTCGAAAAAATCCTGGCTGGTCTGCGCGCGATTCCGCACGTCGAGATCATCCGCTTCGGTTCGCGCGTCCCGGTCTTCCTCCCGCAGCGCATCGACGCCGAGATGTGCGCGCTGCTGGAGAAGTACCACCCGATCTGGATCAACACGCACTTCAACCATCCCAACGAGATCACGCCCGAATCGGCCGCCGCATGCGACCGCCTGCTCCGCGCCGGAATCCCGGTCAACAATCAGGCCGTCTTGCTCCGCGGCGTGAACGACTGCCCCTACACGATGCGCGATCTCGTGCAGGGATTGATGAAGATCCGCGTCCGCCCGTATTACCTCTATCTCTGCGACCAGGTCATGGGCGCCGAGCATTTCCGCACCTCGGTTGGCGAGGGAATCGAGATCATCGAGTTCCTGCGCGGCCACACCTCGGGCCTCGCAGTCCCGCAGTTCGTGATGGACGCACCCGGCGGCGGCGGCAAGATCCCGCTGATGCCGAACTACCTCCTCGGCCAGTACGGCGACTCGGTGGTCTACCGCAATTTCGAAGGCGTCATCGGCCGCTATGACGATGTGCCCTCCGCATCGCACGAATGCGACCGCTGCAGCGACCGCGAGCACATCGAAGAACGCGGCGTGGCCAAGCTCCTGAATCGCACCGCCGACCGATTCGAGCCGCAGCCGATCCGCGACATCCCGCGCGGCGTGAACATCAAGAAGAAACGGCGCGAGACGTAGTGAGACTCGGGCTGACCTACAACCTCAAGCCTGCGGGCGCCGAGGGCGATCAGTTCGAAGAGTTCGATTCGGTGGAGACGATCGAAGCGCTCGAATCCGCCATCCGCGCCGCCGGCCACGAACTAATCCGCCTCGGATGGGGATTGGAAATGCTCGAAGCGCTCGGCCGCGAACGGATCGACGGCGTCTTCAACATCGCCGAAGGGGTGGGCGGACGCGGACGGGAATCGCAGGTTCCCGCGGTGCTGGAGATGCTCGGCATCCCCTGCACCGGCTCCGATGCGCTTTCCATCGCACTGACATTGGACAAGGCGCTGGCCAAAGTGATCGCGAAAAGCGCGGGGATCGCGACAGCGCCGTGGTTTGTCCACGACGTCCCGAGCCTCGCCGGCACAGACAAGAGTGTCTGTGCCACACCAATCCTGCCGCGTTCGCAAATGTCGCCACAGGCGAAACCGAATGTGGCACAGACACTCTTGTCTGTGCTTTCGCAAGATGCAGCGCCTGATGTTGCTATCCGCTTTCCCATGTTCGCCAAACCCGCGGCAGAAGGCTCGTCGATGGGCATCACCGAACGCTCGCTTTGCCACGATCAAGCCGAACTCGACGCTGCCATCGAACGCCTATCGAAATACGGCCCCATCCTCATCGAAGAGTTCCTCTCCGGCGACGAGTTCACTGTCGGCATCATCGGCGGCGAGGTCCTTGGCGTGATGCAGGTGATTCCGCGCGGCGGCGGCAAGGACTTCATCTACTCGCTCGACGTGAAACGCGATTACCTGAACCGCGTCGACTATCGCCTGGTCGATGTACCGGATGTCGCTGATCTCGCAAAAAACGTCTGGCGAGCATTCAATCTGCGCGACGTCGCCCGCATCGACGTCCGACGCGATCGCAACGGCATCGCCAATTTCGTCGAAGTCAATCCGCTGCCGGGAGTTCATCCGATCAACAGCGATCTCGTCATCCTCGCTCGCCTCGCAGGCATCTCGCACGAGCAACTCATCGGCCGAATCGTGAACGCCGCGATCCAACGGTGGGCCGCATGAAAATCGCCGTCGCCTACAACGATGACCTCCATCGCAAGCTGCATCTCAACGAAACGGAGAAGCTCGGCGAAGCGGAGGTCATCGACACCGCGCGCGAAATCGCCGAGATCCTCGGCGCGCAACTCGTCGCAGTCGGCGACGACGTAGCGGCAGCGCTCCTCGAACTGAAAAACTACGACGTCGTCTTCAACCTCTGCGAAGGCGTCCTCGGCCGCCCCGACTGGGAAAAGAACTTTGCCCTCGGACTGGAGATGCTCGGCATCGCGCACACCGGCTGCGAGCCGATCGCCACCGGCATCTGCACCGACAAGAAGCTCGTCAAACGCATCCTGCTCGCCAGCGGAATCGCCACGCCGCGCTTCTGGCACGCCGAGGAAGGCGGGATGTGGATCGTCAAACCGTCTCGCGAGGACGCGGGGATCGGCATCGACGCCGCGTCCGTTCTTTCGTCGAGCGCCGAAATCGAAGCGCGTGTGAAGTACATCGAGGAGACCTATCGCCAGCCGGCGCTGGTTGAAGAGTTCATCGACGGACGCGAGATCAATCAGGCGATCTATTTTGCAGCCGAGGGCCCTGTCGTTCTGCCGCCGGGCGAGATCGTTTTCGACGATGCGCTTGCCGCGAACGAACGCGTCGTCGGCTGGAAGGCGAAATGGGCCAGCGGGTCGCGCGAGGACCGCGGCACGCGCAATCGCACCCCTGCTGTGATCGACGACACATTGCGAGGTGAGGTCGGAAACCTCTGTCTTCGCGCCGCTTCCGTACTCTCACTTCGCGGCTACGTCAGGTTCGACCTGAGGCAATCGCGCGAAGGCAAATTGTGGATCGTCGACATCAATCCCAACCCGGACATCGGACGCGACAGCGGCTTCCGCAAGGCGCTGGACGCGGCCGGCATCGCCTTCGCCGACTTTCTGAAGGCGCTTATCATGGCCGCCGTCGCACCACACCGCTCATGAAGATCCGTCCCGCCGAGGCGCGCGACCGCGGCCGCATCGAAGAAATCCTCATCGCCACGGCGCATTTCACCGAGGAAGAAGTCCGCTGCGCCATGGAGCTCGTCGACCAGTCGCAGGAGCATCCCGAGAAGAACGAGTACATCGTTCACGTCCTCGAGGAGCCGGACAGCGGTCCGAAGAAGGCGGTCCAGGGCTACGTCTGCTACGGCCCGACGCCGCTGACCGACGGCGTCTTCGATCTCTACTGGATCGCCGTCGATCCCAAACAGCAGGGACAAGGCATCGGCCAACTGCTGCTGCGTTTCGTCGAAAATGAAGTGCGGCGCCAGCGCGGGCGCATGCTGCTGATCGAGACCTCGTCGAAGGAAAGCTACGCGTCGACGATGCGGTTCTATGAGCGCAGCGGTTACGAAGAGATTTCCCGCATCAAGGATTTTTACCGGATCGAGGACGATAAGGTCGTCTACTGCAAGAAGCTGACGCCGAGCTGAGAGGCTATTAAAGAATGCGTAAAAACGATCGGAGCGGGTTGTCATCCAGAGCCGGCGAAGCGCGGCGAAGGATCTCAAGTTGCGCAAGCGGCGCTGAAACCCTCTCGCTCCGTCGCAGTCTGCGAATCCTGAGATCCTTCGCCGTGCTTCGCCGGCTCTGGATGACAGTACTTCTGACATGAGCCCGAACCTCACCCTTTACGCCGCGCTCGCGCTTTACGCCGCCGGAACCATCGTGGCGCTGGCGACGCTCTTCACGCGCGAGAAACGCCCGCAGCACATCGCCCTCGGCATGATGATCGCCGGCTTCGTGGCGCACACGGTCTGGATCGGCACCATCTGCGTCCGCACGCATCACCCGCCGCTGACCAATCTCCCCGAAGCCGCCGGATTCATGGCGTGGGCCATTTTCGCGATCGAGCTCGCGCTCTTCATCCGCTACCGCGTTCACGCCGCGTCGTTCTTCGTCTACCCGCTGGTGCTGATGCTGCTGACGGTATCGGCAGTGGTGCACGAACCATTCGTGCAAACGCCTGCAGGAATATCGCGACTATTTATCACGCATATATTTCTTACAACGACCGGCGTGGCCGGATTGCTGATCGGACTGGCCTTCGGCGTCCTGGCGTGGGCGCAGGACCGCGCGCTGAAATCGAAACAGCGCGGCGCGTTGTGGGATTGGATCCCCAGCCTCAACGTCTGCAAAACGGTCAGCTACCGCGCGCTGGCGATCGGTTTCAGCGTCTACACGCTCGGCATTCTGGCCGGCATCCTCTGGTCGTATCGCACGCAAGCGGAGCTGATGGATCTGCGCGTCAAACAGGTCGGCGCGATGATCGCCTGGGTGCTCTTCGCCATCATCCTGCAGGCCTACATCAACGACACCTATCGCACGCGGCGCACCGCCGTTATCGGCGCCTGCGCGTTCGTATCGATCGTGGTGGCGATTTTGGGGATTCATCATGTGTGAATGTGGCACAGACACTCTTGTCTGTGCGTTGACTGCCGAAGCACAGACAGGAGTGTCTGTGCCACACGCGGAGGCGCCATGCCGCTGATCGCTGTCGGCGTGAACCACCGCACGGCCTCGGTCGACGTGCGCGAGCGGCTCAGCATCGCGCCGGCGCGGATGAACGAAACGCTCGATGAGCTGCGCGGTCTCGACGGAATCACCGGTGCCGCGGTTCTCTCGACGTGCAATCGCGTCGAAGCGATCGTCTCCGCAAGCCGCGAAGATGTCATCGAGTCGATCGTCGACTGGCTCACCCAACGCGCTGGAGCGAATCGTTCCGAGCTCGAAAAACACGTTTACATCCTCCGCCACGGCGACGTTCTCAAACACCTCTTCCGCGTTGCCTCGGGGCTCGACTCGATGATCATCGGCGAGCCGCAGATCGCCGGACAGGTTCGGTCCGCGTTCATCGCCAGCCGCGAGCGCGGCGCGCTCGACTCACTGCTGTCGCAGGTCTTCGATCAGACGATGCGCGTGGCCAAACGCGTGCGCACTGACACCGGCATCGGCGAGCACGCGGTTTCCGTTCCATACGCCGCGGTGGAGCTGGCCAAGAAAATCTTCGGCGATCTCCACGGCCTTCAGGTCCTCCTCCTCGGCGCCGGCGACATCGGCGAGCTGACCGCGGAGCATCTCTCCGCATTCGGCCTCGAGCAGATCTTCGTCGCCAATCGCTCGTACGACCGCGCCATCGAACTGGCCGAGCGCTTTCACGGACAGGCGGTGAAGTTCGAAGGGATCGAACCGTATCTGGCCACGTGCGACATCGTCATCGCTTCCACCGCCGCACCGCATTACGTCGTCGAAAGCGAGCACGTCGAGCGCGCGCTGGCGACGCGCAGGCGGCGCAACCTGTTCCTGATCGACCTTTCCGTTCCGCGCAACATCGAGCCGGCCATCGCCAGCATCGACGGCGCCTATCTCTACAACATCGACGACCTGCAGCAGGTCGCCGACGCGAACCGCGAGCTGCGGATGCAGAAAGCGCACGAGGCGGAAGAGATCGTCGATCGCGAGGTCGACGCCTTCCGCCGCCGCCTCGTCGCGCAGGACGCCGTGCCGACGATCGTCGAATTGCAGGGCAGGCTGGAAGACATCCGCACGCACGAGTTGGAGAAGTGCCTGCGCAGGATGGGGCCGATGACCGCCGAGCAGCGCGCCGCGATCGAGCAGCTCTCCACGCAGCTGGTAAACAAGATCCTCCACTACCCGATCCTGCAGCTCAAGGAAGCGGAGGAGCCGGCGGAGCGCGAGACGCTGCGCAAGACGATCAGGAAGATTTTCGGCCTGCGATGAGCCTGACCGTTCGCATCGGCACCCGCGGCAGCCAGCTGGCACTCTGGCAAGCGAACGAAGTTGCGAAACGTTTGTCCGAACGTGGCTACCGCCCCGAGATCGTCCCCTTCAAAACGACCGCCGACAAGCGGCAGGACGTTCCGCTCGCGTCGATCGGCGGCAAGGGTCTGTGGGTGAAGGAGCTGGAAGAAGCGCTGCTCCGCCGCGAGATCGACGTCGCTGTCCACAGTCTCAAGGATGTGCCGTCGATCATCGGCGACGAGTTCGTGCTGGCCGGTTTTCTCGAACGCGCCGATTCGCGCGATGCGTGGGTTCACCTCGACGGAACGCCGATCGCGTCTCTCCGCGATGGCGCCGTCGTCGGCACCAGCGCGCCGCGCCGCCGCGCGCAGCTTCGCGCGCTCTATCCGCACCTTCGCATCGACGACATCCGAGGAAACGTCGATACGCGCATCAACAAGCTCCGCGCCGGCCTCTACGACGGCGCGATACTCGCCGCCGCCGGCCTCACACGCCTCGGCCGCTCCAGCGAAATCACCTCGTACTTTTCAACCGACGAAATGCTCCCCGCCTGCGGCCAGGGCATCATCGCCATCGAAACGCTCCGCGGCAATTCGGACGCCGCGGCGAGCATCAATCACGCGCCGACCGCCCTCGCCGCCCACTGCGAGCGCGGCGTTCTGCAAAAGTTCGGAACGCTCCTCGACTGCTACTCCGCCTGCGCAGTCCACGCGACGTTCGACGGAGAGACGACCACCATCCGCGCATTTTTCGGCGAACTCAAAGGCGATCGTTCCATTCGCGTGACACACAGCGGACGCGATGCGGAGGCGGTGATCGATGAGGTGTATCGCGAGCTGGTCGAGCAAGGCGCGATGGAGTTGGTCGCGTGATCACTGTCATCCTGAGCCGCCGATGCCCCGGAGGGGCTGAGGACGGTCGAAGGACCCCCCGCCTCGGGCCGCGGTTTCAGGGAGGGGGTCCTTCGACCGTCCTTCGCCCCTCCGGGGCTCCGGCGGCTCAGGATGACAGGCAAGCGTGCACGCCCGAGGAGAGAAGACGATGACCGGCAAAGTCTTCCTCATCGGCGCCGGACCCGGCGATCCTGGCCTCCTGACCATGCGCGCCGCCGACCTCATCGCCCGCGCCGATTTCATCGCCATCGATGCCCTCGTCTCGGACGCAATTGCCGATCGCGCGCCGAAAACGGCCGAAGTCGTCTACGTCGGCAAGCGCGCCAGCAAACACGCGCTTCCGCAGGACAAAATCAACCAGCTCCTCATCGACGAAGCGAAGAAGGGAAAGCTGGTCGTTCGACTCAAAGGCGGCGATCCCTTTGTCTTCGGACGCGGCGGCGAAGAAGCCGAGGAGTTGGCGGCGGCGGGTGTGGCGTTCGAGATCGTGCCGGGCATCTCGTCGTCGGTCGCCGGCCCCGCGTACGCCGGAATCCCGGTTACGCATCGCTCGTATGCGACGTCGCTCACGCTCGTCACCGGCCACGAAGCCGACGCATCGACCGGCATCAAATGGGAAGCTCTGGCCCAGCTCGATGGCACGATCGTCTTCCTGATGGGCTTCGGCAATCTGCCGACGATTGCCCAGAAACTGACCGAGCATGGAGCGTCGCCGGACCGTCCCGTCGCTGTGATCTCGAAAGCGACGACCCCCGAACAGCAAACGGTCACCGGCACGCTGGCGACGATCGAAGCGAAGGTGACCGCAGCGAACCTGCCCACGCCTGCATTGATCGTGGTCGGCGACGTTGTGAAACTGCACGACGTCATCAATTGGTTCGAAACGAAGCCACTCTTCGGCAAGCGCATCGTCGTCACTCGCGCCCGCGAACAAGCCTCGGAACTGAAGCGGCTCTTCGAAGAATCGGGCGCGACGGTAATTCAGTTCCCGACGATCGAGATCGCTCCGCCGGAATCGTACGAATCGCTCGATCAAGCGATCGACGAACGCTTCGACTGGCTCGTCTTCACCTCGACCAACGGCGTTTCCGCCTTCTTCGAGCGCCTCTTCGCAAAAGGAGAGGATGTCCGCGCTCTCGCCGGAACGCGCATCGCCTGCGTCGGCGAAACGACTGCCGCCGCTCTCCGCAGCCGAGGCATCGTTCCGGATCTGGTGCCGGATAAGTTCATGTCCACCGCCCTGATCCCGCACTTCGACGCCGACCTGCACCGCGTCCGCATCGCAGTGATCCGCGCCGCCGAAGGCCGCGACGAATTCATCGAAGAGATGCGGCGGCGCGGCGCAGAGGTGCATCTGGCCGTGGCCTATCGAACGGTGCCGGTCGCCGCGAATGCCGGCGAACTGCACGACATCGACGTGGTCACCTTCACCAGCGCCTCAACCGTCGACAACTTCTTCGCCACGAACCCAAATGTTGGCGATGCGATCCTCGCCTCGATCGGCCCCACAACCAGCGATGCGCTTCGCAGGCATGGCCGCCAACCGGACATCGAGGCGAGCACCGCCAGCATCCAGGCGCTTCATGATGCCGTTGTTCACGCAGAGGCGCGGAGGCGCGGAGAAAAGCCGTGACCGTCTCTTGATGTGTGCATACGATTGTGCATATCGTCAGGCCTGTGGCTTTTGAATGGGATGGCACCAAGGCTAGAGTGAAATGCGAAAAGAGTACGACTTCTCAAAAGGTGTTCGCGGCGCGGTCGTTCAGCCGGACCCGGGCAAAGTGCGGATCACAATTCGCCTGGATGAAGACGTGATCGACTGGTTCCGCAACCAGGTGAACGCGGCCGGCGGCGGCAATTACCAGACGTTGATCAACAAAGCCCTTCGCGAGTACATCGGCACACGCGCCGAGCCGCTGGAGAAGACGCTTCGGCGCGTAATTCGCGAGGAGTTGCGAAAGAAGAGCGCGTAGCCTACGGAAAATACCCGCGCGGAACTCGCAACTGTTGCCCGGTACTCGAGCGCACTTCCAGCGCGTGCCACTGATCGGCAGCGGACAGGTCGGAGTAGAAGACGAGCTGGTATTGATTGCGGAGCTCCTGGGCCAGTTTCGCGTAGACGTCGGGCAGCTCGCGCTCGGATTTGATGATGAAGTACGTGGCGCCGGTGTCGCGGGCCATGTTTGAGACGCGCCGCACTTCGAGGTAGCCGACTCCGAAACGCATCCACCGCGTCAGACGCTCATTCTTGATGATCGGGTAGATCGGCACGCCGGCATAGCGGGCGTAGTGCACCAGGTGATCGAGCGTGAAGTGGCTGCCCTGGTCGACGCCGTCGGTGAGCACGACCAGCGCGTGGCGGCCCGGCTGCTTCTGCAACTCGTAGAGCATTTCGATGACGGTGTCATAAAGGTGCGTCTCGCCGGACGGCTTGATGGCGTCGATGCGCTCGGCCGCCTTGTTGAAATCGTTCGTGAACGGCGTCAGCCAGAACTCCTTCTGGTTGAAGCCGACCACGGCGATGCGGTCCTGCGGGCGCAGCAGGCGTTGTCCGAACTGCCGCGCGGCGGCTTTCACGACCGGCAACTCCTTGAGCATCGACTCCGAGTAATCGATCAGCAGAATGACGTAGAGCGGCTGATCGGATGCGGGATTCAGCGCCTCGATTTTTCGCGGCTTGCCGTCGTCGAGCAGCGTCAGCTCGTTCACGCGCGGCGCGCGGTCGCCGCCGACGACCGATAGCGGGATCTGCTGCACGGACACGTCGACCTGCTCGCTCGGATTGGTGCCGAAGAAGAGGACGTCGTTCGCCTCGCTGCCGTCGTTCGCGTGCACCACCACGCGCGCGTAGACGGCATTCGGAAACTTCGCAGGATCGAATGGAGCCGCATACGGCGGTGACGCTACCGTGGCGATCTTTTCTTCGCCGATGAAGAAATCGACACTCGTGACTCCGAGCTGCTGCGGCTTGACCACGCTCGCATCGAGCACGCCGCGATTTGCATGCAGCCGCACGCGAAAGGGCGGTCGCGGATCGTTCACCACCATCTCGTCTTCGCCGGCCACGCTGCCCTGCGCGTCGTAGCCGACGGCGCGGATGCGAAGGCGGCGGATGTAGTCGCCGATCTTCACCGGCAGCACCATCATCCGTCCCGTCCCCTCGGTGTACTTCACGCCGTTGATGAAGAGCGCCACGCGCACGACCGGATCGGTCGTCGTCACCGGCACGGCGAGGTCGCCGTAGACCAGGGCCGCCGGTTTCTGCGTGATCTGCACGCTTTGCGCGAGCGCCGATTGCGCGGTGATGAGAAGCAGAAGTGGGAGCAGTCGTCGAATCACGACGCGATCAACGTGAAGTCGCCCTTTGACCTTCCTGGCTTCCCCGTCACCTGCTCCATCGTGCACTGCCGCGGCTTTTTCTCCGGGCGCCAGCGCAGAAACTTCGAACCGTGGCGGAAGCGGCCTTGCGAGAAATAGTCGTACTCCACTTCGCAGACCAGCTCCGGCCGCACCGGCTCCCACTCCGCGCTCTTCTCCGTCGCCCAACGGGACGGACCGCCGGGAACGCGCACTTCGAACGGGTTCTCGCCGCGCAATGCTTCAAGCTGTTTCGTCAGCGCGTCGCGTTCACTCTTTTTGATGCTGGAGCTGTGGCCGATGTAAACGAGGCGTCCTTCGTCGTCGTACAAGCCGAGGAGGAGCGAGCCGACGGCGCGGGTGCCTTCGCCGTAGCGGAAACCGCCGACGACGCAGTCCGCGGTCTTGAGATGCTTGACCTTGACCATCCCCTCGCGGTCGCCCGAGTGATACGGCTCGCCGAGGCGTTTGGCCATCACGCCGTCGAGTCCCGCGCTGCCGAATTTGTTGAACCAGTCGTTGGCCACCTTGCGCTCGGTCGTCGCGGGTGAGAGGCGGATCAGCGATCCTTCCGGAACGCTTTCGACGAATCGCTCTAGCAGCTCGCGGCGCTCTTCGATCGGCTTGTCCGCGATCAGTTTCCCTTTCATCACGAGCAGATCGAAGGCGAAGTAATGCGCCGGAATCTCCGCCGCCAGCTTGCGGATGCGCGACTCCGCGGGATGAATGCGTTGCAGCAGATCGTCGAACGACAACCGTCCGCCGACCGGCACGACGATCTCGCCATCGATCACGAAATCCTTCTGCTTCACTTCCCGCATCGCCTCCACGACCTCGGGGAAATATCGCCCGAGCGGCTGCCCCGCCTTCGACTGCACGACGACCTCATCGCCAGTTTTGAAAACGATCGCCCGGAACCCATCCCACTTCGGCTCGAACTGCCAGACGTCGCCGGTCGGGATCTTGTCCACCCGCTTCGCCTCCATCGGCGGGTAGGGCGGGGTGATGGGGAGGTCGAGCTTCGGAAAGCTGGCCGTGGCGATTTTGGGGGCTTTTGTAGCCATCTGCGTATCTTGAAGGATTTTTCACCACAGAGACGCAGAGGACACAGAGCCTCTGCGTCCTCTGCGCCTCTGCGGTTAAGCCTTTTTCTTCTTGGAAGGCGCCGAAGAAAACACCTTCGTCAAATCAAACCTCTTCTTTCCCACCGCCACCGGCTTCCAAAGATCGCCCAACTCCGCCACCCGCTCGCGCACGTTGTCGATGCGGAAGTCGGCGATGTCGATGCCGTCTTCGATCTCCTCCCACGTCACCGGCGTCGAAACGCCGGCGAACGGCGTCGGACGCACCGAATAGATCGACGCCAGCGTGCGACCCCAGGCGTTCTGGTTGTAATCGACCAGCACGCGCGCGTACGGCCGTTTCACCTTGCGGTATTCGGCGGTGATGATGTTCGGGTGGCGCGACTCCAGCTCGATGGCGATCGCTTTCGCGAACGTCCACACCTCTTTTTGCAGCGGACCGTGGACGATCGGGATGTAGACGTGAATGCCTTTCGATCCCGTCGTCTTCGCGTAGACCGGCATGCCGAGGTGATCGAGGATGTCGCGAACGCGGAGGGCGACTTCGCGGATCATCTTGAAATCGGCGCCGGGGCCGGGATCGAGATCGAAGTGGAGAAAGTCCGGCCGGTTGTAATCGTCGCAGCGCGCGTACCAGGGGTTGAGATCGATGCAGCCGAGGTTGATGAGCCAGAGGAGCGAAGGGAGATCCTGCACGATCGGGAAGTTGACCATCTCCGAATGCATGATCGGGCAGATCTCGATCCACTCCGGCCGCGGCTCCGGCGCGCGCTTCATGTAGAAAAAATCGCCCTCGGCGCCGTTCGGATAGCGCTTCATCACCATCGCGCGGCCGGCGAGATGCGGAAGCAGATACGGCGAGATGTCGGCGTAGTACTGCAGCAGATCGCGCTTGGTGATCTTCAGCTTTTTCCAGAACAGCTTGGGAAGGTTGGTGAGCCGCACCTCGCGCGCGCCGAATTGCAGCGTGAGATCGTGCGCGTCTGGGTCGATGACGAGACGTTTCGCGGCGGCCACGCTGCGAATTGTGCAGCGGTTACGCCAGACTCACCACCCCTCGGGGATTTTTCCGTCGCCGGTGGTGCGATGCCGCGGGGCGTCCAGCGTGGTGTATTCGAGCTCGCGGTTGGCGCGGACGGCGCGAAGCATCAGACCGCCGCGCGACATGTCGCCGAGACCTGCGAACGCTGCAGGAAAGCGCAGCCGGTGCTGGAACACAGGCCAGAGGATGTCGACGTACTTGCCGCTGGCGACACTGCCGAGGAGGACGACTTGGGCGTCCGGCTCAAGTTTTTCAGCCAGAGCACGGGCATCTTCTTCGAGCGGCTTGCGATACGAGCGTTTGGCGATGTCGACCGGCGTCTTCGCCATCACCTTCATCCGCTCGGGAGTGATGCGCCAATCGGGCGGAACGAGTCCGAAGCCGGGCGCGATGACGTAGATCCCATAGTCGCCAATCGCCGGCGACGGCTGCGCGAAATGAAGCGCGTAGCCGATCTTGCCGCGGAAGTAGAGAGAGCTCATGAACGCGAACGCCATCGCGATCGGGACGCCTTCCGGCGAGCGATACATCCGCGCCGCCTCGAAATTCGCGTTCGGTGAGGTCAGCTGCTTTGCCTTGATGCCTCCCGTGCTTGCGGGGGAGAGGAGGAAGATTTTGGGGCTTGCCACGCGGCGAGGAACAGTGAGCGATGCGCCTGTCATCCCGAGCCGGCGACGCCCCGGAGGGGCAGAGCAGGGTCGAGGGACCCCAGCTGAAACCCGTGCGGGCGGTGGTGCAGCAGTTACCAGCGGGGGGGTCCTTCACCGTCCTCAGCCCCATCCGGGGCATCGGCGGTTCAGGATGACAGCGGTAAGCTAGCCTCCCCCATGCCCCACATCCTCCTTTTCACCCTCACCATCGCGGCGATCAGCACCGTCTGCATCGCGCCGGTGGCGCTGGCGCTGGCGGCGTGGTCGTGGCGGGCGGGGACGAAGGGCCTGGTCGTCGATGCAATCGCCGCGCTGCCGCTGGTTCTGCCGCCGACGGCGGTTGGGTTCGTGATGCTGGAGATCCTGTCGCGACGCAGTCCCGTCGGTGCGCTGCTGCAGCGGATGGGAGTCGAAATCCTCTTCACGCCGAAAGCAGTCGTGCTGGCGTGCGGGGTGATGTCGTTTCCGCTGATGTTCACCGCGTTTCGCGTGGCGATCGAGACTTCCGATCGACGCTACTTCGACGTCGCGCGCACCCTCGGCGCGTCGCCGGTGCGCGCGTTTCTGCGCGTGACGCTGCCGCTGGCGTGGCGCGGGCTGCTGAGCGGTTTACTGCTCGCCTTCTGCCGCGCCCTCGGCGAGTTCGGCGCGACGATTCTCATCGCCGGCAACATCCCGGGACGCACGCAGACGCTGGCGTTGGCGATTTACGATCGCGTTCAGAACGGCAGCGATCACGAGGCCGCGATTCTGGTGCTGTACGTCGTGGCGATGGCCTGGGCGCTGGTGGCGATCAGCAGCGTGCTCATCGCGCAGCAGCGGAGACGATTCGCGGCGTGATCGAGATCGACGTCCGCCTGCCGCTCGCGCCGTTCACGCTCCAGGTTCGCTGCTCGCTCTCCGCGAACGTGACGGCGCTGGTCGGTCGATCGGGATCGGGGAAAACGTCGCTGGTCGAATCGATCGCCGGACTCCGCCGCGCGCAGGGACGGATCGCGATCGATGACGTGACGCTGCTTGACAGCGATCGCGGGATCGACCTTCCGCCGGAGCGGCGAAGCATCGGATACGTTCCGCAGGACGCCGCGCTCTTTCCGCATTTTCGCGTGGCGGAGAACGTTCGCTTCGGCGGCAGCGATCAGCAACGCTTCGACTCGCTCGTGGCCGCGCTGGAGTTGGAATCGCTTCTCAATCGCGCTCCGGCGTCGCTTTCCGGCGGCGAACGGCAACGCGTCGCGCTCGCTCGCGCGCTCATGACGCAGCCGCGCCTGCTGCTTCTTGACGAACCGTTGGCGTCGATCGATCAACCGCTCCGCGAGCGCATCCTTCTCTATCTCCGCCGCGTCCGCGACCTCGGCATCCCGATGATCTACGTCACGCACCAGCCCTTCGAGGCGCTCGCGCTCAGCAGTTGGTGCGTCGTCCTGCGCGACGGCGGCGTGGCCGCGGAAGGAGCGTCGCGAGCCGTGCTGGCCGATGCGGAGGTTGCCGGCAGCGTCGAAAACGTCTTCGAGGTGTCGCAGCCGCAGCACGATCCAATCCTCGGCATCACGCGCGTGACGACCAGCGATGGACTGGCGCTCGTCCTTCCGTACGATCAGGTGGCCGAGGCACGGTTTCCGCTGGTGGTGCGAATCAGTGCGGATGACGTCGTCATTTTCGGCGCGCGGCCCACGTCGATCTCGTCGCGCAACGTGTTCGAGGGAACGGTTACGTCGCTGAGGATAAGCGAAGGGATCGTCGATCTGACGGTGTCCGCACCAGCGCCTTTGACCGTGCGAATTACGCGAGCGGCAGCCGAGGACTTGGGGATCGCGGACGGTTCGCGCGTGTGGCTCGCATTGCGAAGCAGAGCGTTTCGGATCGTAGGCTAGAATTCGCCGCATGCTGATCAAAGGGATGACAGAGCAGGAGATCCGGGTGCTGCAGGAGTTCCGGCGGCTGGCGGTGGAGTCGCTGGGAGTCGCGGCGATCAAAGCCATCAAGCATCCGGCTGGCGGCGGCGAGGCGCCGGCGTTTTCGCTCGTGGACAAGGGATTTCTGACCACGGACGCGGCGCGCGAGAACTTCACTCTTACCGAAAAGGCGAAGGACTTCCTCTCGTACGATCCGAAGCCGGAGTTCGAAGAGGCCGGTTCCGCGGCCGACGCAGCAGCAGTTGCTGAATAAATTGCACATGAATCGGTGCAATCTATAACTCACGCAAATTCAGCAGTTTAGCTCGACGGCGATCGGTCTGATTTTGACCCCGTGCGCGTAAACGCCGTTGACTCAGGGACTTAGCTGTCGTAGCATCTGTCGCCGAGGATTGGAAATGAAAGATGGCGACAAAGCAAAAGCCAAAGCAGTCAAAGCCAAAACCTCAGGGAAAGAAGCCCGCGGCAAAAGCTCCGCAAAAGAAAAAGGCGGCAAAACCCTCCAAGCCAGCCCCAAAAAAGAAAGCAGCAGCGCCTCCAAAGCCGAAGCCGCAAAAAAAAGCGCCGGCTCCAAAGGCAGCAGCGCCAAAACCGCAGCCAGCTCCAAAAGCAACGGCAAAGCCTCCCGCGACGACGACGGCGGCTTCTCCTTCACCAATCCAGCCATCGAAAGCGCCTTCAAACGCGCCGTCAAAAAGTACCCCAACGCCTTCCGCCGTCTCACCGACTGACGGAGGCGGCACGCGATACCTCAGCGTTCAGGATCTGGTCGAACTGCATCGCGCCGTCAGCGTGGAGTTCGGCGGCAATCAGGCGCATCCCGGCGTCGTCGATTCGCAGTTCGGATTGCTCAACGCCGTCCAGCGCCCGCAGGTGACCATGCTCGGCCGCGAGGCCTACTCGACGTTTCCGGACAAAGTGGCGGCGTTCCTTTTCGCATTGCTGATCAACAGCCCGTTCCGCGGCGGCAACCGCCGCGTGGCGCTGGCGTCGCTCTTCGCGTTCTGCGAACTGAACAACCGCACCGTCGATTCGCGCCTGCTCGATGAAAAAGCGGCCGAGAATCTCTTCAAACGCGCCGCCGGCCATCGCGAGCTGGGCATCCCTCCGGAGAACGTTTTCCGCGAGATCCGCGAGACGATGACCCGCGCCATCATGCCGCTTTCGTAATTGTCGGCACGCCTATTGATCTTCCTGTCCGCAGGAGGATTCATGGCTACCAAAAAAAGCAGCAGCAAGTCAGCGAAGAAACCAACGCGCGGTCCCGATGCGATCGCGCTTCTGAAAACGGATCACAAGAAGGTGAAGGGCCTTCTCGGCGATCTCGAGAAATCGTCGATGCGCGGCGGTCCGCGGGCGCAGAAGCTCGTCACGCAGATCGATCAGGAGCTGACGATTCACACCACGATCGAGGAAGAGATCTTCTATCCCGCGTTCCGCGATGCCGTGAAGTCGAAGGACGACAAGAAGATGTACTTCGAGGCGAAGGAGGAGCATCACGTCGTCAAGCTGGTCATGCCCGAGGTGAAAGAAGGCGGGATGGCCGTCGAAGAGTTCGCCGCGAAGTGCAAGGTGTTAAAGGAGCTCGTCGAGCACCATGCCGACGAAGAAGAGAAGGAGATGTTCCCCGAGGCGCGCAAAGCCCTCAGCCGCGCCGAGCTGCAGGATCTGGGCGACCGGATGGCTCAGCGCAAGAAGGAGCTGGGCGGGTAGGCGGTTGCGGGGTCTCGCGGTTACGCGGTCTCGCGGTGTTTGCGCCCCGAGACCGCGTAACTCGCAACCGCGAGACGAGGTTACCGGTTCTTCTCCCGCTCCGCCCGCTCGTGCATCGCGGCGTTGATGCGGCCGAGAAGGATGCGCGCGACGCGAAGATCGTGGCCGGCGTCGATGATCAGGATGGTGATGTCGCCACCCGCCCACAGAAGTCCGGCCAGGACCAGAAGACGCGTCACTTCGCCGAGAAGCGTCATGAAGGCTGTGACGCCGCCGGTGACAAGGCCGGTGATGACTTCGCCCAGCATCATGATCAGGAGAAGCACCGCCAGAATCTTGAAAAGGCGCGCGATGTAGCGCAGCGCGACGTACGGCTCGAGATCCTCGGTGCGCACTTCGTTGTCCGCAGAGCGTTTGTTATCCGCGCGCATCGGCGGTGCGCCGCAAGCCGGACAGACACGCGACGGATCGGGACGCGCCGCTCCGCACTCGGGACACGTCGCATTGGTGCTCGTTTTTACGACTGCTTCGACCACGGTACCTCCTGAAGTGGACTAGTCGATTAGTGGATTCGTAGATTAGGTACGGGCCTCCTAATCCACTCGTCGACTAATCCACGAATCCACTGCTTCATCCACTGCCCGTTCCGCGCCACCTTGCGCGATAGCCACGTACGTCGATGTGCGTGAACGGGCCATGACCGCAACATGCGGAATAAACGCCAACTCCGCCGACGAGCGACGGGTTCTTTCTCTCCACCCGCTCCACAGCCTGCAGGACGACCTCGGCGTCGCGCACGTCGACGCGATGATCGCCGTTGAGATCGTCCATCGAACCGCTGCCGTCGTTATCGACGAAGACGTCCGAGGCATCGCCGTACATGTGCCGGCTCAGGTTCGCGCGGCCCTCCGTGTTGCCGCCGCCATGGTTGTACTCGGGCGTGCGGAAGCCGCTCATGATCTGCACGTGATGGACGGGATGGCCCATCGCCTCCAGCTCCTGAATCGTCAGCTCAAGCTTGTCGAGCAGCTTCGGATTGAGCAGCAGGTACTTCGGCCAGACATTCGGCTGATCCTTGGTCAGGAAATCGCGCAGCTTGAAATGCGCGGAGATCGGCGTGTCCGCGTTCGCCTGAGTCACCTCGATGAAGCCGCTCGGATCCGCATACGCCGGCGTCTTCGGCGTTCCGCCGTGCTCGAACGGCCAGCTGCCAAGGTAGTAGGTGCCGATGTGGCCTGCCTGTTTCTGTGAAAACGGGACGAGCGTGATGACGCTGAAGTTGTCGAGCTGGCGCATGGCCTGATTCATCTGCACGGCCATCTTGTAGACGCCCGGTTCCGCCGGGGCGGTGAAGTCGGACGCGACCTTGTCGGCGCCTCCGGTCAGCACCGATTTCGCGCCGCCCGGCGCGCCGGATGCGATCGAAGCGCCGGGCGTGACCGTGGTGAAGTAGACCTTCCCGCTGTGGCCGCGAAGCGGATTCAGAAATCCGAGCATTGCATCGTCGATGTATGCCGTCGTCGGCGCATCGGGTTGGAAGATCTGCGTCGCGATGCGCGGCGGTGGAGGCGGCGGCAGCGGCACCTTCACGCCGGCCTCTTTCGCCTGACGTTCCATCTCGCGCTGCTCTTCGAACGCGGTATGAATCGCGCCGATCCATCCTGTGACGTACAGCAGGACGACGACCACGGCGATCCAGGTAAAGATGTGCTCCTGCCGCTCGTTGAGCAGCCCGCCGAAAATGCGGTGGCGCGCCTGCGCCCGCGGAAAAAGACTCTCGGCCACGAACCCTGCGGGTTCACGACGCATGCCGTGAGGCGCTCTGTCATCCTGAGCCGCCGATGCCCCGGAGGGGCTGAGGACGGTCGAAGGACCCCCTGATTGAAGCCGCGCGGCCGGTTACCAGTGACGGGGTCCTTCGACCGCGCTCTGCCCCTCCGGGGCGCCGCCGGCTCAGGATGACAGTACGTATACTCCGCGCGTGATTGAGCAGGAGCGCAACGACCTCGCCGCGGGTGTCATCCGCGCGCTCCTCTGGCTCGCGGCATTCTGTTTCGCGGCCGGTCTCTTTCTCGCCGCTACGCTCCTGTTGCGCGGCGTTCCGCCGACGCCGCATGTCGCGGTGGGACGCGTCACCGTCGAAAACGCATCGAAGCTGCGCGATTACCTGACCGCGCTGCTCTTCTTCCTCATCACACCTGCCGCGACGATTCCGCTCTTCCGCCTCGGCGCGCGCGAAAACAAGCGACTGAGAAACGCCGTCGACGGCGACGGCATCCGCAACCTCGTTTCGCTGCTCTTCGTCACCCCGTTTTTTCTCGCGCCGTTTCTGTACCTGACGACGTTCAAGCCCGCCTGGCCGGTGCTGATCCCGGTCGCCATCTCGCAGCTCCTGCCGCGGGCTGTCATCGTCTGGCAGCGGCGGATGTGGGTGCGGCGGCTTTTCGTCGTCGAGATGCAGCCATTCCATGCGCTCATCGCCGTCGAAGCGCTGGCGTGGATCCTCTTCCGCTACATCGCCGTCGGCAAACGGATCGCGCACATTCCGACGCTCTTCCTCGAGATCGCCTTCATCGCCTTCTTCATCGCGCTCTTCTGGCTCGCGTTTCTGCTCGTCGCGCGCATCGCCGCGTTCACGTTCGATCTGACCACGCAGGAAGCGCTGCAGCGGATCAGCATCGCAGCACTGCCGCTGGTCATCCTGCCGCCGCTGGCGATTCTCTTCATCCCCGGCAACGTCGCCATTTCCATCGCCGGCGCGATGATGCTGCTCGCGCTGCCGCTGTTGTTGGCGAAACGCGAAACGATCGACGGCCGCGCCGTGCGCAATCTCGTCGCCTACGCGATCCTCCCGTTCCTCCTCTTCTGCATCAGCTACGCATCGACCGCCTCGCTGACGCAGTGGATCGATCTCTTTCACCGCGGCGAATCGCTCGGACCGGCGTCGGATCTGCTCCGCGGCAAAGTTCCCTTCCGCGACGTCTTCGCGCTGCACGGCCTCCTCGAAGACGGCCTGCTCGACACATGGCTCATGCAGCTTTTCGGACGCGACGTGAACGTCGTGCTCCTCCGCCCGGTCGTCCTCGGCTCCGTCGCCGTGACCATGCTCTGGTACCTCGGCATGGTGATCTTCGACTCGATCCCGCTGGCGATACTCTCCATCCTCCTCGGCGCCGTGACGACGGTCGACAACGAACGCGCCCTCCTCGAAATCCTCTCCATTGCCCTGCTCATCGGCGCGCTGCGGCGCAACTCGAAGTGGCTCGCGCTCTTCAGCGGAGCCGCGGCCGGCGTGACGATTTTCTATAGCCTCGACATCGGCCTGTACACGGCAGGCGGCGGAGTCCTGGCGCTGATCGGACTCGGATTTCTGACTCGCCGCGGCAAAGCGATCGTTCCGCCGCTACTCGCGTTCATCGCCGGCGTCGTAGCCGGCATGGTGCCGTTCCTCATCTACCTCGGCATGCGCGGAGCGATCGGCGCCTTCGTCCAGACATCCTTCGTCTCGATCCCGCGCATCATCGACGCCGTCTGGTCCTTGCCGTTCCCCGACATGACCACGACGTTCCGCAACGATCTGAACCTGCACACGCTGGCCGACTTTTTCCTCTTCGAGCACTTCCGGTTCATCCTCAATCCGCTCGTCATCGGCATCGCGCTCGTCGTGCTCGTGCAGCGCGCCGTCACGCGCCGGACCGGCCGGCTCGACCTCTCGCTCGCCGTGCTCACCGCATTCGCAATCCTCACGCAGCGCAGCGCGCTCGGCCGCGCCGACTTTCCGCACCAGTACTTTTCCGCGTTTCTCATCGGTCCGATGATCCTGATCCTGCTCGTCCTCCTCGGACGCGCGGCAGCGCACGTATGGCGCACGCGCGACCGCGCCGAGCAGGCCTTCGTCATCCTCGCCGCCGCATTCATCCTGCCGATGCTGGCGGTGATGTTGTGGGTTCCCGATATCGCCAACCTTCGCCTCAACGACATGACGCACTACCTCGGCCGCGTCAGCCGCGTCGGCTGGATCGATCCGGCAGCCGAGGAGATTCGGAATCGGGTCGAAGGGGTGAAGGCGGCCGTTGATGAGCTGAGCAAACCGGGCCAGCCGATCTTCGATTTTTCCAATCAGCCCGCTCTCTACTTTTTCTGCGAGCGGCCGAATCCGACGCGCTTCTATCAGGTGCCGATTCTCTCGCCGCGCGAATACCAGATCGAAACGATTCGCGCGCTGGAACGCAGCAAGCCGCCGCTGGTGATCCGTCACTCGCCGCAGGAGTTCGACGTCTTCGACGGCATCGACAACTCCATCCGCGCGCAAGCGGTGGCCGCGTACATCGACGATCACTACACCTACGCGCGGTCAACACGCGGCGTCGAGATCTGGCGGCGCCGCAACGATGCGCCGCCGATGAATCTGGCCGGATACGTGAGCCGTATCCGCATCCCGTCTCTCGAAGAGCTGGGCACGATCGGCGAGCGCTCGCGCGTCGTCTTCCCGTCCGCCGGCAGTCTGCCCGGCGCGAACGGCGCGTACTGGCGCAGCGATCTGACCGTTCACAATCCGCTGAAAGAACGGATGACGCTCGGCTTCCGCTACGTTTCCGGCGACGTGCGCATCGACCGTGCCGTAACGATTCTCGGTGGGCAAAGCATGCGCTGGGAAGACGTCGTCCGGTCGCTTTTCGGCGCGCCGGAAGGGAGCGGCGTGCTGTGGATCGAATACCGCGGCAAGAATGCGCCAGTCGCGCTGCTCAAGACCTACGATTCCGCGCACGGCGCGCAAGGCTCGGTCGACGCGCCGCTCTCGATGCAGGATTCAGCAACTGCCGGCGGCGCTGACCTGACCATCATCGGCATCCCCGGCGGCACGCAGCGCCGCGTCAACCTCGGCGTTGTCAACGTCGGCAAAATCCCGGCGACCTTCCGCATCACCGTCCGCACGCGCACCGGCCAGCAGATCGGAAAAACGTTCGAAGAAGGCCTCGGCGAGGACGCATCGCGGATGATCGCCGACATCGACAAAACGCTCGGCGTCGCCATCGACGAAACGACCGCCGTGCACGTGACGATGACCGCCGGCACCTGCGTCGCCTACGCCAGCATCGTCAACGCCATGGGCGACTCGCAGTTTCTACCCGCGGTTGCGAGGTAGCGCCCTGGGGAGCGCGGGCGTCCCGCCCGCTCTTGCAATTCGCGAGATCTGCGAGCATCAGCAGCGGACGGGACGTCCGCGCTCCCAGGATCACGCTCCCCATTTGTGCAGCAGCACCTTCGCATCGTCCTGCGCCTGCGCGTTCTCGACCTCGTAGTTGGGATCGTTCGGCGAACTGATCACTTCGCGCAGGATGCGAATCGCTTCCGGACCGTTCTTGCTGTCATTCGATACCAGCGCCTCGGCGAGAAACACGCGCGTGATCTTGTTCGTCGGATCGATCCTGTTCGATTCGCGCAGAAAGCGCACCGCCTCGCTGCTCGACGCCCAGCCGGTGATGAACGGCACGTGCGGCGTCTGATCGTGAAGGCGTCCGAGGACGCGCTGCGGTCCTCCGCCGTCCATCTTCGGATCGATCAACATGGCAATAGTGGCTTCACGACGGATGCGATCCGCCGCGCCCTCGCGAACCGCGGCCATCTTGCCGTAGGCCAGCGCCCACTCGCCCCAGTTCACCGAATCCCAAAAGAAGATTTCGCCGGCGCCGGGAATCGCGCGGGCGGCATCGGCGACCTGCTTCTCCGGCGCATTCGCCTTCACACCTTTCGACCCCAGGACGCGGTTCACGACCGAGATCGCCGCCTCGCCATCATTCTTCGCAATCGTGTAAATCGCCTTCTTCTCATCATTCGTCGACGCGACGTACGCGCCCTTGAACCGAATCGCGCGCAGCAGTTTCCAGCGCGCCTCGAGATTGTTCGGCTCCGCCGTCACCGCCTTCCGATACGCGGCGATCGCGGCATCGATCTGCACCGCTTTCGCGCGCCCGCCCGCATGCCCCTCAGCACGCGCGTTCCAGTGCTGATCGCCCTCGCTGATCTGGGCCGCGGCAGTGAGCGCAAATGCCGCGATGACGGACGCAACCAGCACGATTTTTCGCATGCCGGCGATTGTATGGCACCTTACTTGAACCTCATCCGTAGCGATGCGCACCGCGATCATTGCCGCCTCCGTCCTGCTGTTCCTCGGCGCGTGCCGTGGCGAGAAAGTACCGCGCGACTACCAGAACGCCCCGCCCGCGATGCGGCATCCTCCAACGTCCTCCGCCCAAACACCGACCGCGAACGGCATGCGCGGGCCGTCCCCCGAACCAAGCCAGGGCGCCGAGGGCGCGAATATCACCCAGAAGCCGGCATCTGCGACCGCGCCGGATAAGAAGCTCGGCAATCAGGCGCCGGTGACGCGCACGTAACGGCTTTTCACCACAGAGAGCGCAGAGTTTTCTCTGTGTCCTCTGCGTCTCTGTGGTGAAATCCCGTCACCTTGCGCCTCGTCTTCTTCGGCACTCCCGACTTCGCTGTCCCCACCCTCGAAGCGCTCGCGAGCCAGCACGAAGTCGCGCTCGTCGTCGCGCAGCCGGACAAACCGGCCGGACGCGGGATGAAGATGCACGCGCCGGCGGTGGCGGTGAAAGCGCGCGAGCTCGGATTGCCACTCGCGCAGCCGCCGAAGATTCGCAACGCCGAGTTCCTCGCATCGATCGAAGCCCTGAAGCCGGACGCCGGCATCGTCGTCGCGTACGGAAAAATCCTGCCTGCGCAACTTCTGACAATCCCAAAGCACGGTTTCCTCAACGTCCACGCCTCGATCCTGCCGAAGTACCGCGGCGCGGCGCCGATTCAGCGCGCTATCGAACATGGCGAGACGACGACCGGCGTCACGATCATGCGCGTCGACGAAGAGCTTGATCACGGTCCGATGCTGGCCATCGAGACGACAGCGATCGGTCCCGACGAACGGACGCCGTCGCTTGCATCGCGTCTGTCGACACTCGGCGCCGAGTCCTTGCTGCGCGTCCTGGCGACAATGCCGGATGGGACGCCGCAGGATCACGCCGCCGCAACGCACGCGCCGAAAATCGAGAAGAGCGAAGGCGCGATCCACTGGAGCGATTCGACCGCGGCGATCTACAACAAGTTCCGCGCCTTCGATCCGTGGCCCGGCATCTTTGCAGGCGATCTGAAACTGATCGACGTCGCTCCCGCAAGCGGCCACGGCACACCGGGAGCGATTCTGTCTGCAGATCACGACGGCGTCATCGTCGCCACCGATGACGGCGCGCTACGCCTGATCACCGTGCAGCGTCCCGGAAAACCGAAGGCTGCCGCAGCGGACGTGTTGCGCGGTCTCTCCACTTTGCGCCCCACTTTATGCTGAGCGCAGCGAAGCATCTGGCGTTTGATCACGCAGTCGTAACTCTCGCGGATGCAGGTTCCAGATCCTTCGCTTCGCTCAGGATAAATTCGTAATGAACGAACGCCGGCGCGCACTCGAGCTTATCCGCCGCATCGAGCGCGAGTCGGCGTACGCGTCGCTCCTGCTCGCCAACGATTCCGGCTTCGTCCGCACGCTCGTCCTCGGCGTCCTCCGCTGGCGCTCGCGGCTCGACTTCGTCATCGACGCATTCGCCAAAGGCGCGATTGAGCCGGAGATCCGCGACATCCTCCGCCTCGGCGCGCTGCAACTGCTGTTCATGCACGTTGCACCGCACGCGGCGGTCGGCGAGACCGTAGCGCTTGCGCCGCTCCGCGCGCGCGGATTCGTCAATGCCATCCTGCGCAGAATTTCGAAAGGCGCGCCGGAACCGCGGGACGTCGCTACACGCACCGCCCATCCGCAATGGCTCATCGATCGCTGGACGCGTTTCTACGGCGCGGAGCGCGCGGCGAAAATCGCGGACGCCAATCAGGAGCTGTCCTTTCCCGACGTCCTGACCGACTCACCGCCCGCGGATGCGACGTCATCGGAGCTCGTGCCCGGCATGTGGAAGCTGACCGGATCGAGCGCCGAGGTCGACGGATTTGTGCTCGATGAAGGAAGCGCAGTCATCGCCGACATCGCCGCGGCCGCAGGCGACGACGTGCTCGATCTCGCCGCGGCGCCGGGTGGTAAATCGCTCGTCATGCGCAGCCGGGGAGCGCGCGTTGTCAGCAACGACATCTCGATCGCGCGCCTTCGCCCGCTGATTAACAGATCCGATTCGATCGTCGTCAGCGACGGCCGCCATCCGCCATTCCAGCGGCAGTTCCGCGTCGTCCTGCTCGACGCACCCTGCAGCGCGACGGGAACCATCCGCAAGAATCCCGAGATCAAGTGGCGGCTGCGCGAAGATGACCTTGCGTCATTCGCGGCCTTGCAGCGGGAACTTCTCGCCTCCGCGCTCGACCTCGCATCGGAGACCGTCGTCTACTCAACGTGCTCGCTGGAACCTGAAGAGAACGACGCCGTCGTCGACGACGTATTGCGCGAGCGCAGCGACTTCGCCCGCGCCGATGTAGCGAAGTTCGTGAATACGAACGTCGCGCGGTGGGTGGAGAACAGCGTGCTGCGCCTGACGCCGGAGGCGGGGACGGACGGGTTTACGGCGACTAATTTATCCCGAGCGTAGCGAGGGATCTGGCGATTGAAACCGCGGGTTGCGCCATCGTTTCCAGATCCTTCGTCGCTGCGCTCCTCAGGATAAACTTCAAGACTTGGCTCGCGACCTTCTCATCGGCAACGGCTCACTCGTCGTCGGATTCGATGCCGCATACCGGCTGGCTGACCTCTACTTCCCGCATGTCGGACTCGAGAACCACGCCGGCGAGCGCTTTCGCTTCGGCGTCGGCGTGGACGGCGCGTTCTCGTGGGTCGAGGACGATCCCTGGCAGCGCACGCTGACCTATCTGCGCGAGACCAACGTCACCGACGTCACCTGCGTCAACGACGCCCTCGGCATCCGACTTCGCTGCTACGACGCGGTCGATTCCGAGTGCAACGTCTACATCCGCAAAATCGTCGTCCGCAACCTGCGAAGCGAGGCGCGGCGGGTGAAGCTTTTCTTTCATCACGGACTGGAGCTGTATGGCAGCCCCAATGCCGACACCGCGATGTACGACCCCGACTCGCGCAGCGTCATTCACTACAAAGCGAAGCGCTACTTCCTCGTCAGCGGCGCCACCGAAACGGAGTCCGGCATCGCCGAGTACTCGTGCGGCCGCGCCGGCATCGGCGACAGCGAAGGAACATGGCGCGATGCTGAGGATGGCGAGCTGTCGATGAACGCCATCCAGCAGGGCGCGGTCGATTCGACCATCGCGCTTCACGTCGATCTCGATCCGCTCGGAAGCCACACCGTCTACTACTGGATCTGCGCCGGCGCGCGCTACGGCGAGGTGCGCCAGCTCGATCAGTACGTGCGCGACGAAACGCCGGCGCGCATCATCGCCCGCACCGCGTCGCTCTGGTACACCTGGGTCAACAAATCGGGCGAGGATCTCAGCGATCTCCCCGAGGAGATTCTGGATCTATATCGGCGATCACTGCTGGTCGTGCAGACGCATTGCGATCACAAAGGCGGCATCGTCGCCGCGGCCGATTCGGACATCGAGTGGGGCCACAACGATCACTACGCGTACGTCTGGCCGCGCGACGGCGCGTTCGTCGCCGACGCCATGGACCGCGCCGGCTTCCATCAGATCGCGCGGCGCTTCCTGCAATTCACGCACGACAACATCAGTAACGATGGTTACTTTTTGCACAAGTACGCGCCGGACGGCTCGCTCGCATCGTCGTGGAATCCGTGGGTGCGCAACGGCAGGAAGCAGTTGCCGATTCAGGAAGATTCGACCGCGCTCGTCCTCTGGCTCCTGGCGCGGCATTACGACCGCACGCGCGATCTCGAATTCATCCGCAGCGTGTATCGCAGGTTGGTGACACAGCCGGCCGACTTCATGGCCCAGTTTCGCGATCCGGTGACGAAGCTGCCGCTGCCGTCGTTCGACATGTGGGAGGAGCGGCAGGGCGTCTTCACCTTCACCGCGTCGGCCGTTTGCGCCGCGCTGCAGGCCGCGGCCGATCTGGCCAATCTCTTCAACGAGCAGGAGCGCCGCAGTCACTACCTCGGCGTCGTCGCCGAAATCCGCGACGCGATGGTTCGCCATCTCTGGCTCGAAGACGAATCGCGTTTCGCGCGCGGACTGACGCTCATCGGCGATGAACTGCAGCTCGACCGCACCGTCGACGCCTCCACCTTCGCCACATTTTTCCTCGGCGTCTTCCGCGCCGACACGGCCATGGTCGAAGGAACGATGCGCGCCATCCGCGAGACGCTGTGGGTTCAGACGGAGATCGGCGGCGTTGCGCGCTACGCAAAGGATCCGTATCAGCGAAACGTCGGCGACGATGATCCGACGCCGGGCAATCCGTGGCTGATCTGCACGCTGTGGCTCGCCGAGCATGCCATCGCCCGCGCCACCTCGGTCGCGGAACTGCAATCGGCGCTCGACCTTCTGCGCTGGGCGCGCGCGAAGGCGCGGCCGTCGCTCGTGCTGCCGGAACAGGTGCATCCGTACACCGGCGCGCCGCTGTCGGTCTCGCCGTTTTCATGGAGCCACGCACAGGTCGTTTCCGTCGTTCGTGGATATCTTGACCGGCTCCGTTTTCTGCGCCGCAACAGCGCGGAAAATCCGTCGCGCGCGAACGCGAAAAATGCGGCGGGAAACTCCGTTGACAAACCACCATCGTTCTCATAGATTGCGAAAAACCTAGAAAACATCAGGGTTTTTGCGACTCAGGAGGAGGAGATCGTCTATGGCAGGCAAGGGTGACGTCATCAATGAAATCGCCGAACAGGCAGGCATTTCGAAGAAGGAAGCAGCGGCCGCGTTCGACGCGTTCGTAGGCTACATTTCAAGCAGTTGTCAGAGTGGCGAGCGCTGCGCCATTCCGGGCCTCGGCAGCTTTTCCGTGTCGCAGCGGAAAGCACGCGAGGGCCGCAATCCCCGCACGAACGAAAAGATCACCATCCCGGCATCAAAGAACGTCCGTTTCAAAGCCGGCAAAGATCTTCGCGAAGCGGTGAACACGAAGCGCGCGAAAAAGCGCTAGCCGCCCATCGCGCCGTTTCCAACGCCCCGCAAACGCGGGGCGTTTTCATTTTGCGACGATTTGTGGCCTGTTGATCTTCAGTGTGCTCCGAGCCTCACCAACACAGACAGGAGTGTCTGTGCCACATTGATCCTGCCGGTTTGCACGAATGCTGCTACGGGCGAGAGTGCGTGTGGCACAGACACTCTTGTCTGTGCTTTGGCGCATGCAGTGCCTGGCCCTGCTAACCCATGAGGAGAGAAACGTTCGCCAGCGATTCACACACCTGCGTCGCCATCGCCGCGATCTCCTCCGACGGCGGAACGAGATCGGGCACCATGATCACGTCCATTCCCGCTGCCCGCGCGGCGCGGACTCCGGCCTCGGAGTCTTCGAGCACCAGACAATCGGTGATGCCGAGTCGTTGCGAGGCGAGGAGAAACAGATCGGGCGCTGGTTTCGCGTGCGCGACCTCATCGCCGAACGCCAGCGCGTCGAAGCGCGAGGCGAGATCGCCGAGGCAAGGAAGCGCAAGCTCGCGTGGTGACGACGTCGCCAGAGCTTTCGGAATGCCGCGTTCTTCCAGGTAGGAGAGCAGCTCGATCGCTCCCGGCTTCCGCGCCATCGGCGACGCCGCAAGTCGCGCATCCCAATCGCGGCGCCAGCGTCTGCGGAACTCGTCGATCGGAAACGCCTCGCCGAAACGTTCGGCCAGCAGACGCTCCGATTCTTCGTTGCCGCGGCCGACGAAACGCGCGTAGAACTCATCGTCAATCGGACATCCCAGCTCCGCGGCTGCCGTCTGCCAGGTCACGCGATAGAGCGGCTCGCTGTCGAGCAGCAGACCGTCCATATCGAAGATGACCGCGCGCGGATTCAAACCCATGCGCGTGGGACGAAGAGACGCTCGTAGAGATTGATCGCATATCGATCGGTCATGCCGGCGATGAAATCGATCGCCAGGCGCTCGACCGGCTCGTCGCTCTTCGCGTTCAGAAATTCGTCGGGATGCGCCGTCACATGCTCGAACAGCGCCGTCAGCGTCCGCTGCGCCTTCACGAATTCATTGCGCACGCCGGGAGTCAGATACATGTTCTGAAACATGTACGTCCGCAGCTCTTCGAGCGCGCCGAGGACCTCGGCGGACATCGAGATCTGCTCGTAATCGCAGGCCAGCGTCGAGTCGATCACGTCGCGCACCATCCGATCGATGCGTTGTCCCGCCTTGTTCCCCAGCGCCTTGCGAATCTCTTTCGGGATGTCGTCCTCGGTCAGCACGCCCGCGCGAATGCCGTCGTCGATGTCGTGATTGACGTACGCGATGATGTCGGAGATGCGCACGATGTCGCCTTCCAGCGTCAGCGCGCGCGACTTCGGCCTGCGGCGCAGCAGCTCGCCCTTCTCGCCCTTCGAATGTTTGAGAATCCCGTCGCGCACTTCGATGGTGAGGTTCAATCCACGGCCGTCGTTCTCCAGCACTTCCACGACACGAACCGACTGGCGGTAATGATCGAAGCCACCCTTCACCAGCTTGTTGAGTGCCGCTTCGCCCGCATGGCCGAACGCGGAGTGCCCGAGGTCGTGACCGAGCCCGATGGCCTCGGTGAGCACTTCGTTTAGCCGCAGCGACTTCGCAATCGTTCGCGCGATCTGCGTCACCTCGAGCACATGCGTCAACCGCGTCCGATAGTGATCGCCCTCGGGCGCGAGAAACACCTGCGTCTTGTGCTTCAAACGCCGGAATGCCTTGCAGTGAATGATGCGATCGCGATCGCGCTGATACGACGGCCGCAGATCGTCCTCGGCTTCCTCGCGATCGCGCCCGCGCGTCTCCGCGCTGCGCGCCGCCTGCGGCACCATCGTGTCGCGCTCGATGTTTTCGAGCATCTCGCGAATGGTGGTCAGAATGGCTTCTCCAGCGATTCCGATTGTGGCGTGAAGAGCTTCGCGCCGTCGGGCGTGATGTACATGTCGTCTTCCAGCCGCACGCCGAACTCGCCGCGGATGTAGATGCCCGGCTCGTCGCTGAACGTCATCCCGGCCTGCGCGCGCAGCGACCGCGCCCAGCCGAACATGTTGTTCTTCACCAGGTACGGCCACTCATGTCCGTCCATGCCGATGCCGTGTCCGAGGCGATGCGAAAAGTACTTGAAGCCGGGACCGTAGCCGGCGGCGACGATGACGTCGCGCGCCGCGGCATCGATCGATTCGAGCGGAGCGCCGGGTTTCGCCGCCTTCAGCGCTGCGCTCTGCGCGCGCTTCACGATGTCGAAAACCTTGTTCATCTTGTCGGTCGCTTTGCCGAGCACGAATGTGCGCGTGATGTCGGATTGGTAGCCTTCGACGGTGCAGCCGTCGTCGACCATGATGATGGTGCCTTCGCGAATGACCTGCGGCGTCGACGATCCATGCGGCAGCGCTGTCCACTCGCCGGTCTGCACGCTCGCCTCGCCCGGGAATCCAACGCGGCGATACGCCTGCGAGATCAGATCGGATACCTGACGCTGCGTCATCCCCGGCTGCAGCGCCTGATAGACGGCGTTGTAAACCTTGAGCGTGGCGTTGTTGGCGACCTGCATCAGCGCGAGCTCGTGCGCATCCTTGATCATCCGGCAACCGGCGGTGATGGCGGTGCCGAGGACGACTTTGGACTGCGGAGCGGCGGCGGCGATGCCTTCGCTCCACACCAGCTTCGTCGTCTCTTCGATGCCGATGGTCGCCGTGCCGAGGCCGCGATCCTTCAGCCCATGCGCAACGAGCGCGTACGGACTCTCATCCTCGTTCCACGTCCGCACATCGGCTTTGCTCCCGCCGAACGGTCCGACCGCGATCTGCTCGCGCGCGCGATCCTCTTCAAACGCCGGACAGACGAAGAACGGCTCGCCCTTTACCGGGATGACGCACGCAAAAAGCCGCTCGCCGCCGCCCCATCGCATACCGGCGAAGTAGACGAGCGAAGTTCCTCCGGTGAGGATCAGCGCCCCAATCTTGTGCTCCGTCATCAACCGCTTCGCCTTCTCGATCCGAGCCCTTCGCTCGTCATTCGTGATCGGCTTCGCCTGATCGCGCATCGAAGTCAGCGCCGCGATCGACGGCGGCAGCGAAGAAGACTCGCTCTGCGCGAAAAGCGACGGCGTTCGCCAGAGTGCGGTGAGCGCGGCAGAGGCACCAAGAAACTTGCGGCGGTTCATTGCGCGGGATTGTATCTGTGGAGGAGCGTCTTCGACGCTGGCGGCCGGAACGCTGGCGTCCCCGCCGGCTGGACCGGCTGCGTCTCGCCGCCGAACCGCCAAGCCCTCAACATTTGCTGGCAACACAAGTTCGGCGCGAGCCTCCCATTCGGCGGCGGGGACGCCGCCGAGCCAGCCCGGCGGGACGCCAGCGTTCCGGCCGCGCGAGCGCGTAAGTTCAAACCCGCGCTTTCCGCACTTCCTCGATCACCCGCGCCACCACCTCATCCGCGGCGCCGAGCTGTTTTGCGCGGTCTTTGCGGAAGCTCCACTCGATCTGACCGTTTGCCAGGCTCTTGGCGCCGATGCCGATTCGCAGCGGGAAGCCGATCAGGTCGGCGTCTTTGAACTTCACGCCGGGGCGTTCGTCGCGGTCGTCGAGGATGGCGTCGATGCCGGCGTCGCGGAGCTGGCGGTAGATGTCTTCGGCGGTGGAGCGGACGACGTCTTCTTTGCCGATCTGAGTGACGACGACTTCGAACGGAGCGATCGGCATCGGCCAGATGATGCCGTCGTCGTCGTGGCTCTGTTCGATCGCGGCGGCCACCGTGCGGCCGATGCCGAGGCCGTAGCAGCCCATGATCATCGGCTGGCGCGAACCCTTTTCGTCGAGGAACGTGCAGTTCATCGGCTCGGAGTACTTCGTGCCGAGCTTGAAGACATGGCCAACTTCGATGCCGCGGTGAATTTCCAGCGCAGTGCCGCAGCGCGGGCAGGGATCGCCGGCGAAGACAGTAGTGAAATCACCATACTCCGGCTCTTTGAAATCGCGGCCGGGATTGGCGCCGGTGAGATGCGTATCGAGCTTGTTCGCGCCGACGACCCAGTTCACGCGGCCTTTGAGCGAGACGTCGGCGAGGACGCGCGGCGCCTTTGTGCCGACCGGACCGCAGTAGCCGACCGGGCCGCCGGTCGCTGCTTCGAAACGCGTGTCGGGCATCATCTCCAGGAACTGCGCGCTGAGGAAGTTCTTGATCTTGATCTCGTTGCCTTCGCGGTCGCCGCGCACGAGCACCATCACGCAGCCGTTGTCCGTATCGAAGACGAGCGTCTTCACCAGCTCCGAAGTCGGCTTGCCGAGGAACTTGCCGACGTCGTCGATCGACTGCGTGCCGGGTGTGTGAATCGGAGCGAGCTCCGTCATCGGCGCCGGATCGGGCTCGTCGAGGAAAAACTTGGACGTCGCCTTCTCCACGTTCGCGCCGTAGCTGCAACTCGGACAGGAGACGACCGCGTCCTCGCCCGACTGCGCGAGCACCATGAATTCGTGCGACGCGGAGCCGCCGATGTTTCCGGTGTCGGCGTCGACGGCGACGTGATCGAGCGCGCAGCGGTTGAAGATCGCGCCGTACGCGACGCGCATCTTTTCGTAGACCTCGTCGAGCGACTCGCGCGTGGCGTGAAACGAGTACGCGTCCTTCATCACGAATTCGCGTCCGCGCATGAGTCCGAACCGCGGACGCACTTCGTCGCGGAACTTGGTCTGGATCTGATACAGATTCACCGGCAGCGAGCGATACGAGTTGATGGCGTCGCGCACCGTGTCCGTAATCACTTCCTCGGCTGTCGGCGCGTAGACGAAATCGCGGTCGTGGCGGTCTTTGACGCGCAGGAGCTCCTTGCCGTAGAGCTTCCAGCGCTTCGACTCCATCCACAGCTCGGCGGGCTGGATCGTTGGCATGGTCAATTCGATGGCGCCGGCGCGGCCCATCTCCTCGCGCACGATCGCTTCGAGCTTCTGCATGGAGCGAAGGCCGAGCGGCAGGTAGGTGTAGATGCCGGCGGCGACTTTGCGAATCATGCTGGCGCGCATCATCAGCTTCTGGCTGATGACGTCGGCGTCGGCAGGAACTTCGCGCAACGTGTTGATGAAGTATTGGCTCCAGCGCATGGGGCGGGGATTGTATTACGCGGTTGCGGCGGGGTCTCGCGGTTACGCGGTCTCGCGGTAGGCGGTTGCCAGGTTGCCGGGTTGCCCCGGTTGCCGGGATTGGCGCTTGCCGTATCGTCTGATCCGTGCGCGATTTAGCGGCAACGTGGCAACCGGGCAACCCGGCAACCGCACACCGCGAGACCGCGTAACCGCGAGACCCCCCAACCTATACTTCTTTCCCATGTCCGAGATCCTCAAGTTCGATCGGACGCCGGTCGCGCGGCTCGTCTCCTGCGCGGCTTCGTTCGCCTCGGCGGCGTTGATCTTCGACTACATGTCGAAAGGCGCGAAGGAGATCGAGGCGCTGCCGATGACCGCGCTGATCCTGCTTTTTCTCGGCACGCTGGCCGCTGCGGCGGTGCAGTACGGCGATCACATCTACCTGAGCGACGATGGCGTGATGTACGAGAACTGGGTGCTGAAAAAGTTCGGGCGGCGCGGGCAGTGGATGCGCTGGGAAGACGTGATCGAGGTGCGCGAGATCAAGCGCAAGGTGCTGATCCTTTTTTCGCGTGACGGGCGGCGCATGCTGGTGGACGCCATCCTTGGCTACGCGATTGCTAGAAACGAGATTCTCAGGCGAGCTCCGCAGGCGATTTTTTCGGGAACGCTCGCCCGTGAAGATTCGTGAAGAAACGCGTAGCCGTTCCTCTCATCGGCGTTGCCGTCGCCGTTCTCCTCGCGGCCGTTCTCGCCATCGTCGTCGTGCGCCAGCGCGCGCAGCGGCACCGCGTTTTCCGCGCCGCGCCGGCGGAGTCGCGTCCGAAGCCGCCGTCCACCGCGTTGCGTCCGCCGAACGAGTGGACGGAGCAGTTTCGCGAGCTGGAGACGGGCGGACGATGGGGCGATCTCGCCGATCTGCTCGATCGCATCGCGAAGTCGAATCCGAACGAGTATCGATCGTGGTCGCTGGCGTATCTGCATGCCCGCGCGCTGATCGAGAACAACGAACCGGCCGATGCGGCGAAGACGCTGGCGCCGTTTCTGGCGGACGGCAATCCGTTTCGCGATCTGGCCATCTACCACCAGGCGGAGATCGACGATGCGCGCGGCGATCATGTGGCGGCGAGCCGCGACCGGCAGACGCTGATCTTCGCCGCGGCGTCGTCGCTGTATCGCGATCAGGCGATCGATGATGAGAGCGAGCATCTGTCGCGTGCAGGAAATCCGCGCTCTCTGATCGATTTCGCGACGCGGCTTTTCCCATCGGCGAGCACGTCACGCCGCCGTGATCTGACGGCGCGGATCGTTGAGTCAACGTCGCGCGCAGGCGATGCGAATGGTGCGCTCGCGCGCGGCCTGCCGCTGCTGCAGGGCGGTACGCTCGACGACGCATCCGATCGCGCCAGCCGCGCGCTCGATCAGCCGGCGCTGGTCGCGCGCATGAACGGGCCGCAGCTGCTGCTGATGGGCGAGTCGATGCAGAACCATCGTCACTTCGACCGCGCAGTCGCGCTCCTTTCCGCCGCGTTGCGGGCGATGCCGCAGCGGCGCGAAGAGCTGACCTTCGCCATCGGCCGCTCGTATTTCGGCAACGAACAGTTCGCACAGGCGCAACAGACTTACCTGCGCGGCGCCGCAACGACGGCGGTTCCGAAATGGAAGGCGACGTTTCTCTGGCATGCGTCGCGCGCGGCGCAGCTTTTAGGGGACGACCGCACGGCCGAGGCGCTCATGACGCAGGTAATCGCACTGCCGGGACGCTTCGACGCCACCGGCCCCGCGATCACGCAACGCATTCGCACGCGCCTCAAGCAACGCCGTTTCGCCGAGGCCGCGGCCGATCTGGCATTCGTGCGAAAGAACTGGCCGAAGGATCACACCCTCGTCGAAGCGTCGCTCGCCTACGCCCTCGGCATGCTCGGCGCCGCCAACAACGGCGCGGCGGTGGTGGCGCTGAACTCGATCCCACGCAATCTGCTCGATAAATTCGAACCGTACGAAATCGATTACTGGCGGGCGCGCGCACTCGAAGCGTCGAATCCGCCCGCGGCGTTCGCGGCATACCTCAACGTGCTGCGCGCGACGCAGCCAACGCACTTCGCGTACTTTGCAAGACAACGTCTCGACGCGCCGTCGATGCAACCGAAGTTGCAGCAGGCGCTGACTACGCGCGACGCCGAGGCGGCGAAGCAGATCGCGGCAGGAAACTGGATCGTCGCAAAGCAACTCGTTACCGACCGCATCCTGCTTTCGTCGGCCAATCATGTGGAGGAACTGAAGCGGCTTGCCGCGATTTATCAGCACCTGCCCGAGTACGCGAACATCCTCAATCTGCAACCCGAGGCCTTCCCGCGGTTCCCGCTCAACAATCCTGATAGAACCGCGCTGCTGATGGCGATGGGCCTCTACGACGAAGCGGCCGACGCCATTCCGCATCGCTACCCACTGCGGCCGCTGAAGTCGGCGCTGACGCAAAGCCTGGCCCTGAATCACGGGAACGCATCGAAGGAATCGATCTTCGCGATCGAGATCCTGATGAACTCCGTCCCGCGCGATTACGTCCCCGAGCTGTTGCCTCTCACCGTCCGCCAGCTTCTCTACCCGCGTTATTTCTACGACTCCATCAGCGACGACGCGAAGAGCTTCGGCGCCGACCCGACGCTGGTGCTGGCCATCATGCGCGAAGAATCGCGCTTCAACCCACGCGCAAAATCGGAAGCCGCCGCGCGCGGGCTCTTGCAGTTCATCATCACCACCGCGCGCCAGATCGGCCGCGACGTCGGCCTCGTCGACGTCGACCCCGAGGACCTCTACGACCCGCGCGTAATCATCCGCCTTGGCGCGAAGTACATCAGCACGCTGTCGAAGCAATTCGCGAACGACCATTACAACGTCGCCGCCTCCTACAACGCCGGCCCCAAACAAACCGCACTCTGGTCCCGCCTCGCGCCCGCCGCCGGCGACGACTACTTCCTCTCCGCCATCAACTTCGACGAAACGAAACAGTACGTGCGCAAGGTGATGAACAGCTACAGGCGGTATGTGGAGATTTACGGGGATGGAAAGCCGAGCGGCGGGATTCGTCCGGAGCCGTAAGGGGACGTGTTCACGCGGAGGCGCGGAGCACGCAGAGAAAGATCAGACGGCGATTTTCTCTACAAACGAATGAGAAGGAGGTACCGGTTCATCGTTTTCGCGAAGATTCTCGATGTGCAGTTCGATCGCGTCGCGAATGAGATCCATCGCTTCGTCTCGTGATTCGCCAACTGCGACACAGCCCGGCAGGTCCGGCACGTACGCGCCGAATGATGTTTCACCTTGCTCAACGATGACCACGTATTCCATTTGAGTTCACTCACCTAGTGTTGCTCATTTTGTCATCCTGAGACTGCCGGAGCCACGAAGTGGCGGAGGACGGCGAAGGATCTCAAGATTACAGGCTCCGGCTGGAACCGCGCATCTTGAGATCCTTCGGCGCGCTTCGCCAGCCTCAGGATGACAGGGCTACCCGATCACCCTCTCGTAAAACTCGCGGTACTTCGGCACCACGCGGTTCACGTTGAACTTCCCTTCCGCCAGGTCGCGTCCATTGCGGCCGAGGCGGCGCTGCAAGTCTGCGTTGGAGAGGATTTCGATGGCGCGGGCGGCCATGCCTTCGACGTCGCCGACCGGAAGCAGGTATCCCGTTTCGTCTTCGACGACTACCTCCGGCAATCCGCCGGCGCGGCTGCCGATGACGGGGACCTCGGAGGCCATCGCTTCGAGGGCGGCCATGCCGAAGGATTCGGCTTCGGAGGGGAGGAGGAAAACGTCCGCGGCTCCGACCACTTCTTCGAGGTTGGGGACGTTTCCGAGGAAGAAGACCTGTTCGCGGAGCTTGTGTTCGCGGCAGAAGGCCTCGGCGACGGAGCGATCGGGGCCGTCGCCGATCATCACCAGGCGGCTCGGGATGGCGCGGCTGACGCGCTCGAAGACCGCCAGGACGTCCATGATCCGCTTCACCGGGCGGAAGTTGGAGACGTGGCAGAGGAGCTTTTCGCCGTTCGATGAAAAAAGATTGGCGAGCACGCTGTCGTGTTTGCGGAAACGCTTCGGATCGACGAAGTTCGGGATCACTTCGATCTCCTTCTTCGTCCCGAAATTCTTCGCAGTCTCGTCGCGCAGCCATTGCGAAACCGCCGTCACGCCGCTGGAGACTTCGATGCCGAAGCGCGTGATCGGCAGGTAACTTGGATCGCGGCCGACGAGCGTGATGTCGGTGCCGTGGAGCGTGGTGATGAACGGCAGGTTGCGCGACGACACGATCTCGCGCGCCAGGTGCGCGCTGATGGCGTGCGGAATGGCGTAGTGCACGTGCAGGATGTCGAGCTTCTCGTACTCCGCCACCTCGGCCATCTTCGTCGCCAGCGCCAGCGTGTACGGCGGATACGGATCGAACAGCGGATACGGCGTGACCGTGACCTCGTGAAACCTCACGCGCTCGTGCAGCACGTTGAGGCGCGACGGCATCGCGTAGCTGATGAAGTGCACGTCGTCCCCGCCGCGCGCCAGCGCAACGCCGAGCTCCGTCGCGACGACACCGGAGCCGCCGAAGGTGGGGTAGCACGTGATGCCGATTTTCATGGTTGCCGGGTTGCCAGGTTGCCGGGTTGCCCGGCTTTGGGTTGCTGAGTTGCTAGGTTGCTGAGTTGCTGAGTTGTCACGCGGAGTGACTGAGCAACCCAGCAACTCAGCAACCTAGCAACCAAAGAATCGGCAACCGGGCAACCTGGCAACCCGGCAACCTGCCTCACGGCTCCCTCCCCGCGTACGCCGCGATCACGTCGTCGATTTTCGGCGGTTGCTTGGTCATGAAGGCTTCGCCGTATTCGACGCCGATCAGGGCGCCGAAGTGGCGCCCGCGCGCTTCGATCATCTCCAGGAACTTCTTGTCGGCGATGAACGTGGGCGGCTCTTTTGATTTCGGATCGTGGAACTGCGACTTGAACGCGGCGATGGCGCGCTGCTTCGTCTTCCACGTCTTCGTCACGTCGACCACGAAGCTGGGCGTGACCAGATAGTTCTGCGGGTAGTAAATCGTCACCTGCGGGCGATGGTGCGGCAGTCCGGTCTCCAGCGCGCGAAGCCCCGCGTACCACGACGCCTCAGTCACGATGCGACCGGTGCGGATGTGATCGGGATGGCGGTCGTCGGGCCACATGGTGAAGACGACTTTCGGGCGGCAGCGGCGGACGATCTCGACGATTTGAAGCTCCTCCTCGCGGCCGGTGCGGAGGTTGCCATCGCCGAAATCGAGCTGCTCGCGAAAGCGCGCGCCGAGGATGCGCATCGCTTTGAGCGCCTCGCGGCGGCGCACTTGCGGGGTACCGCGCGTCCCCAGCTCGCCGCGCGTCAGCTCGATGATGCCGACGCGCAGTCCGTCGGCTACCGATTTCGCGATCGTGCCGCCGCACGACAACTCGATGTCGTCGGGATGCGCGCCGAAGAAAATGACGTCGACCGGTTCCAGCGCTTCGATCACAAGCTCACCACCTTGCACACGGCTTCATCCTGCTCCGCTTCGTCGATCATTCGCGAGACCAGGTGCGGTCCGTACTGCTGAAAATATCCGAACCAGCCGGTGACGCGATCCTGCGGCGCGCCGTCGGGAACGAGCGTCGAGACGAGGTCGCGGACGGCGGCGTAGCGCTCGCGGTCCTTGCGCGCCAGGCCGCGAATGGCGCGCTCGGTAAGCTTGCCGAAGTGGTATTCGATGTGGCCGATCGATCGATTGATGGCGCGCGCCAGCGCGTGCTCGGCGGGAAGAGCGATCTCTCCGATGCGGGTGATGTCCGCGGCGAGCGCGCGCTTTGCTTTTTCCGCGATCGCTTTGACTTCGGCCACACCAGCAGGCTCACGCGTGGCGAGAATTGCATCGGTGCCACCGAAAATCTCCGCCGGCTCGATGTCGTAACGCGCGACGGTGCGCGCCAGCCGCTTCGGCGCGAGCATCTCGTGCGCGCGCAGCGCGACGCGCGGCATCGGAACGTTCAGCATCTCGTGCAGCGGCGCGATCTGCGCGTAGTACGCGACCTCGGACGGACCGCCGACGAAGAGGTCCGGACGGAGCACAAGGTCCTGAAGAAGAGGACGCGTCAACGCGGAGGTAGACGTTCGTTCCGAAGCAATTTCGCGCGGCGACTCGATGAGATGGCGGCGTCCGTGGTCGTCGAGCTCGAAGAGCAACGTGTGCCGTTCGCCCGGACGCGGCACGACCTGCGGCGCGTAGCCGGCATTCGTAAGCGCCTCGGCGCGAGCGTCGAGGGCGTGCTGGATCGAATCCCAATTTGCGCGAATGCCGTCGAACAGCGGCGCGCCCGCGCGGCGCAATTCGGGCAGCAGCGCATCGACGAGGATGAATTTCCCATCGACTGCCGCCGTGATCAGTTCCGCGAATGAGTCGCGAAACGTGATCCCTTCGCGCAGCCACGACGGACGCGGGATGTCGAGATATTCGAGGAGCGCGCTCGTCAACTCTTCCGGAATCGGCAAACCGCCGACGGCGACTTTGCTGGAGTCGGAGCGGCGCGCGCGGATCGTGGTGAGGTCGAGCTGCTGCTTCGGATCGCGCTTCGGCAGCGATAGCGTCGCCACTTCGGCGAAGTCATGATCCTCGGTGGCCAGCCAGAAAAAGACGGTGGTCGGAATGCCGCGCGCTTCATTGTCGCGCTTCAGCTTCAGCATCCCGGCGAGCTTCGCCAGCGTGTAGATCGGACCGCCGGCGAAACCGACCTGCTGGCCGGCGATGACGGTGAAGGTCTCGCCGCGCGACCAGCGGAGAATTTCGTCGTCGACGTTGCGGCCCCAGCGGCGGTTGGATTCGATGAGAGCCGCGGCAAGGTCGTGACTCGCCGCCGAGCCGGCGGCGGTCCAGCCGGCGGGCCGCCGGCGCTCCAGAAACTGCGTTGCGTTTGCATTGCCCGCGATCCAATCGAGCGTGAAGCGATTGAAGCCGGGATACGACGTCAGCGGAAGGCGAAGACAGGCCGCGTCGACCGGCGCGCTGGTCATCGGGCGCGGCTCCCGACGAGGATCAGGCGCGGCGAGGCGGCGTTGAACGGCGCGCCGTCGAAATCGCCGAAGGCCTGGTGGATGGAAAGTCCCGAGGAGATGAACATCGTGGAGATCTCGTCGAGATCGTATCCGCGAACGCGCTCCAGGTAACGCTTTTGACCGATCGTGATCCGTTTGTTGAAGGAACGGTCACGCGGATCGAACCAGCGCTCGATCTCCACGCGTCCGCTCGGCGTCTCGATCGACTCGCGTTCGACGAGCTTCTCTAGCTCGCGGTCGACGTTGAGATAGTCGAAGAGAAAGACCGCGCCGGGACGAAGAACGCGGGCCATCTCGCGCACGACCTGCAGGTTTTCGTCCTCGGTGGCGAAGTAGCCGAAACTGGTAAAGAAGTTGACCAATCCGCCGAAGCTGGCGTTGCAGAACGGCAGCGCGCGCATGTCCGCGCGCGCCAGCGGCAGAGAGCCGTGCTCGTCGATGCCGGCGCGGAGAAGGGTGAAGGAGAGGTCGCAACCGACGGCGTCGTATCCCAACGCGTTCAACTCGACGAGATGGCGCCCGCTACCGCATGCAAGGTCGAGAATCACGCCATCGACGCTGCCAACGTGCTCGCGAAAAAAGGCCGCCTGCCGCCTTGCCTCGTGCTCATCGCGATGCGCGTAGAGCTCGAGGTACTCCTCACCGAACCATTCCTGGTACCAGGTCATCGACTCGCCCTGTCGAGCGTCCCTCTCCCCGCGGTTTTTGGCGGGGAGAGGGAGACACGCAGCGAAGCGGAGTGCGGGTGAGGGGCGGTACCTGATTGCGCAGTCTGCGCAAGTTCCGCCCCCTCATCCGCCTTCGGCACCTTCTCCCCCGGCAAGAAGACGCCGGGGGAGAAGGGCTCTCGGCGGTGGATCTGCGTCACGCCGTTCATCGCACCTTGTACGCATCGGGATAAGTGAAGCTGACCGAGGCGCGGGTGACGCCGCCGGGCAGAGCGAGCGCCGTGTTCGGCGAGAAGGCGTAGAAGGGGCGAAGGTCGATCGGATTGCTGAGGACCGCCGCGCCGGCGAGGCCGCAGCGGTCGCCCATCGCCAGCACGCGATCGATCGGCTTGCGCACGCGCATGTCGGGATAAAGCGTCGAAATCTCCTGCCGCGCGAAGCCGTACGGCTTCTCCATGTACGTCTTCGTCATCGACGTCACGGTCAGCTCTTCCTTCGCCAGGCGCGCGGCGTCGTCGTAGGAGTAGGCGATGTTCGTTTCCCAATCGACGCGCGGCGAACCTTGCACGAGCGTGCCGGTGTAGCCGCCGCGAATCTTCAACGACGACAGCGCGTCGTTCGCGTACGTCGGAACGGCGGTCATGGTGATGACGTCGTTGCAGCCGGCGGCATTCTGATAGACGACCTCCTGCTGTGCGATGCGGTTCTGCGCGTCGAAGCTGTAGTGCGACGTGTACTTCTGGCCGTCGATGACGACGTCTTCGCGGTCGAGAAGCCAGATTCCGCTGTCGGCCTTGTGGGCGACAAACTGCAGCACGTCGCCGCCGCTCGACGAGACGATCTTTTCCAGATAGTCAGCGCCCTGAACGTAGTGAATCTCGTTGCCCTGACGATCGCGCCAGCCCTGGATCACGTCACCGCTGTACGTCCAGCCTTCCGCTTTGCGCGCCTCCTGGATCTGGCGCTGGCGGGCCGGCGTGTAACGGAGCGCGTCGAGCATCGTGCCGTTGAAGAGGCACGGCAGCGAATCATTCTTCGCGAAGCGATTGTCGGCGTAGTACGTCGCGCGCGTGGCGGTCGCGCCATCGCCGCACGGACGCGAGTTCCATGGCGACGACGACGTGAGATAGGGACCGTGCCAGCAGTGCGGGCACCAGAGAGCGCCGATGGGAAGACGCCAGCCGCAGAATGGGCAGACGATCTTCGTCTTCATATCCGACATCTCGCTCTCGATGCCGAGGATGCGCTGGTCGGCGGAGGACTTGGAGTCGGCGTCGGGCTCGAGTTCTTCGTAGCGATGGAAGCGTTCCGACGCTTTGGCCAAGTCGCCGAGTTTTTCGTAGACCACGGCCTGATTGAAGACCGCGGCCGGATCGGTCGGACGCTGCTGCTCGGCGTCCTGAAAAAGCTTCAGCGCATTGGCGAGATCGCCTTTGCCGTACAGAAAGCGGCCGCGCGTGAAAAGGCCGGTGTACTCCTCATCCGCCTGACGCTTTTTCTGAACCTCGCGTTCGAACTCGAGGTCGAGTTGCAGCTGCGCGACGAGCGCCTTTTCTGCGCCGTTCGGAAACAGCTGGTTGTAGCGATCGACCTTCGCCTGCGCCTCCGAGTAGCGTCCGGTGCGGGCGAGGAGGACGCCCATGTTGTACAGGACGCCGGGGACGTCGGGCTGCAGCGCGTCGGCTTTCGCGTAGTTCTGGTAGGCGGCGGCGAAGTCCTTGCGGTCGCCGAATTTCTTTCCGAAGTACACCGCCTTCACGAACTCTTCGCTCGGGGGCATGGCGGCGGTCGCGGCAGGCTGCGGAGCGGGAGCGGCGACGGGAGCCGGTGCGGGCGGCGGCGTTTGTGCGGAAAGGCAGAACCCAGAACGCAGAACGCAGAACGCAGCCGCGATCACGATTCTCATTTCTGCTTTCTGCCTTCTGATTTCTGCCTTCATTTCAACAGCGCCTCGATCACGGAGTTGAGCCACAACTGCTGCTGTTCGGTCGGCGACGACGTGGCCAGCAGCGCGAAGAGCGCGTGCCGCTTCTGTTGATCGGACGCCGCCTCATCGCGGAGCACGCGCTCGGGATTGGCGACGGCGGGGTCGAAGATCACGTCTGCTGCCTCTTTCGGCGCCCAATGCGGCGGAACGTCGCTTCCGAACAGTTTGGCCACGACGGCGAGCCGGTCGCTCTCCCGTTTGGCGGCGTTCGCGGCGGCCACGAGACGGCTTCGCGCGCCGGAGCCGATGATGATCGAGCGAAGGTTGGAGAGGAGCTGGATGCGTTGCGTGCACGCGTCGAGCACCTGCGATTTGACCGCTTCGTCTCCGATGGTGCTGCTGACCTTCAGCACGTTCTGAATGCGCTGCGATTCATAGCTGACGAAGGCGTCGGCGACGTCTTCCGGAGCGGGCAAATCTTCGTCCGCGACGACCGTCACCGGCTCGGCGTTCGCGGGAGCGGGTGCGGTCTGCGGCGCAGGCGCGGGAACCGGTTGGGGCGGATCAGCAGCAGCAGCTTGCGGCACAGGAACGGGCTGCACCGGTGCCGCGGCCTCGGACGCGGGAGTGATGCCGGGCAGCGCAATGTCGACGAGCGGCAGTTCCAGCGACGACGCCGTCGATGCCGCTGTGTCGACCGCTTTCGTGATGCGCAGATCGTCCGGCGAATTCGATGCGTTCGCCGCCGCAACCGGCGGCGGCATCGCGACGAGTTTCGGCCCACCGATCATCGGCGTCGCGCTGATGGATGGAGCGAGATTGCGGACCACGTCCGAATCGGCAGGCGCATGCGCGTCGAGCAGCCGCTCGCGGACGCGCTGGCGGATCTCCTCGGCATCGCGAATCTGCTGCAACCGCGCCGTGTCCGACAGGAAATTCGGACTGGCGCGTTCGATGGTCATGTCGCAATGGCACGGTCCGAACTTGTCCGCCTGCCACCAATCGCGGCGCTGTGCGCGCATGTACTCGACCACCGCCATGTTGCGTTTGAACTGCGCATCGCGCGCGTGCTCGCATGAGGCGACCGACGCGAACTGATTGATCCCGTAGAGCTCGACGAACTCGCGCGTATCAGGCCGGAACAGCTGCACGTGAAAGTGAAACGTCTCGCACGGTTTGCCGGCCACGGACGCGACCGGCGGACAGAGAAGCTGCTGCGCGAAGGCGGGGCTGAGGCCCGCCACGATCAGTGCCGAGGCTACGAAAAGGGCGCGCATAGGAGCGGATCGACTGCCCGCGATTATATGTTCAACGTTCGCCTGCTGCCGTCGTAAACCGTTCACTCGATTAAGGAGAACCCATGAAGAAGCGCACAATCATTTTCACATCGGCGGCGGCCGTTATCCTTCTGCTCGCCGTCCCATTCGCAATGGCCCAGCATCGCCGCGGACATGGTCACGGCCACGGCGCCATGATGATGTTCGGTCTGCAGCGCGCCAAAACGGCCCTCGGACTTTCCGATCAGCAGGCGGCCGACATCAAACAGATCTTCACCGACCTTCGCACGCAGAATGAGCCGTATCGCGCGTCGCTTCGCGGCGGCAGGCAGGCCATCGCGCAGCTGCTCCTCGCCAACCCGAACGACATCGCAGGAGCGCAGGCGCTGATCGACAAGCAGACCGAGTCCGAGCGGCAGATGAAGACCAACGCGCTCCATGCGTTCTCGAAGGCACTCAACGTGCTGACGCCGGATCAACGCACCAAGGCAGCATCCTTCCTGCAACAGCGGATGGCGAAGCACGCCGACAAGTAGGAAGATGATGAGCACCACGTCGATGTTCGGAGGAGCCGCTGCCGGTTCCCTCGGCTTCGATCGGCTGGTTTTCGGTGTGGAGAAGGCGCCGACGAGAAGCGCGACAAACGAAGACCCGATCGAAGCGCGAGCGATCGCCGCCGTCAAGGCGGGCGACGCGGCGTCATACGACTATCTCGTTTCGAAGTACATGAAGCGCGTGGTCTCGATCGCCTGGGGAGTGGTGCGCAACGCGGCGGACGCCGAGGATCTGGCGCAGGAGGCGTTCGTCAAAGCGTTCGAGAACATCGGGCGATTCAAAACGGGCGAACCATTCGGACCGTGGATCTATCGCATCGTGACGAACCTCGGCCTCGACGTGATGAAGCATCGCAAGCGCTTCCGGCACGAGGAGATTACCGACGCCGCGCCGGCCGAACGGCGCGACCGCGCCGACCTACCGGCCATCACCAACGAACTGGCGGATCGGATCGATCGCGGCATCGAGTCGCTCCCGGAGATGCAGCGGCTCGTGGCACGCTTGTACCTCGTCGAGGAGCTCGGACATTCGGAAATCGCGGCGATCACCGGACTGAGCGAGGGAACGGTGCGCTCGCATCTTTCGCTCGCTCGCGGCAAACTGAAAGAAAAACTGGCGGACCTTCACGGGGACAGCAATGACTGACGACGACAATTTCCTGGAGAACCTTCGCACCGACGCGCGGCAACTCCGTTTCGAGCCGGACGAGATGATGTCCGTGCGCATCGCCGCCCGCGTGCGCGAGCGCATCGCCGCGGAGTCGCAGACCGGCATCGCCCAGGTTCTGGCGCGCTGGTTCCGGCCGGCGGTGGCATCGCTGGCGACACTCGCGCTCGTGGCGACCCTCGGCATCCAGTGGTCCGAACAGTCGCACGACACGCCGACGCTCGACTCGATGGCACCGACGCAGAGCGTCGACATCTCGGTCGGAGGGGATACGTTCAGTGTCGAGTAACACCCGCACGGCGGCCGTGGTGGTCGTCATCGTCGCGTTCGTGGCCGGCATCCTCGTCGGCGTGGCGGGCGACCATCTTTATCTGATCCACAGCGGACGCCTCTTCCCCCGCCGGGCCTCGCACTTTGCCGCCGACCGCATGGCCGAACACCTCGGCCGCGAGCTGCAACTGACTCCGCAGCAGAAGTCGCAAGTGCAGCAGATCATCGAAGCGCATCGCGCCAAGATCGACGCGGCGATGAGCAGCGTCCGCCCGCAAGTGCGCGCAGAGATCGATGCGACGAACGCGGACATCGAGAAGATCCTTACCCCCGACCAGCGAACAAAGTTCGCCAATCTGCGGATGCGGGTGGGGGCGAGGCGGCGGGAGCGCGGATCACGACCGTAAAGTCGCCGCGGAGCGGCGCAGGACGATAGCCAGGGGTTGAGCGAAGCGATACCCCTGGACGCGAGCGGTGAATGAATTTCAGCCGCGTCAGCGGCAGTGGAGAAATCTTTCCGATGCCGCTAACGCGGCACGAAGAGCACAACGCGATCGCCTGTTCGCGTGAGACCGTCGGAAACGCTTCGAGGAAGTCCTCCAGGGAATCGCCCGCTTCGAGATAGTCAAAGAGGCTTTGCGCGGGCACGCGAGTGCCGCCGAAAACAGGTGTCCCGCCCATGATTTCGGGGTCTGTGTGCACCACTGCCTGAGAGGCTGACATGAGCGGCATTTTACCGCGCGCCGTCTGGCCGTACGCGGAGGAAGAACGTGCATGCCTTGCCCGTCTTCGACTCCACCCACACCGATCCCGCGTGAGCGACGGCGAACTCGCGCACTTTGAAGAGGCTCCGTCCCGTCCGCTCCGTGGACTGCGGGTTCCAGACGAAGTTCGGTTCGAAGATGGCCTGACGCATCGGCTCGGGGACGACGGGGCCGTTGTCCATCACGAAGAAGAGCAGGAGCGGCTTGCCTTTGTGCTCCATCCAGCGCACGCCGACGACGACTTGTCCGCCGGGCGGAACGTAGTGCAGCGAGTTGTCCATCAGCACGCCGAGCGCGTCGACGAGCTGTTCGTGATTCTTGAAACGCTCTTCCAGCTCCGGGACGTCGAGTTGCAGCTGGATGTTCTTCAGATCGGCGAATGGGCCGAAGCGGTTGGCGACCGTGTGAAGGATGTCCACCACCCGCGGCGTGCGCGCGGCAGCCGGCGGCTCTTCCACTTCGGGCGCCATCTCCAGCGACGACAGGATCTGATCGATCGTTCCGGCCCAGTCTTCCAGCAGCGGATCGCGCTGGCGCGTGCGCGACGCCGCGAGCACCGACTCGCGCAGCGATCGCAGCGGCGTGAAGACCGTCTCGCGCACGAATGACACGAACGACGCGTGCGCCGCATTCATCGGATCAGCTTCGCGGAACATCAGCACCGCACCCATCGCGCCGCCGGAGATCGGCACGAGCGTGAAGAGAATGTTGCGGTTGTTGATGCGCAGCGCCGTCGACGTCGGAACGGACAGCTCGCCGATGCGGATGCCGCACTCCATTTCGATCTGGCGGAGCGACGAGAGATCCGACTGCGGGAGGCCGAACAGCTTCTTCGCTTCCTCGGTGACGAACTTCACCGTCCGATCCGCGCCGAGGACGATCGCCGGCGCGCCGGCGGCCATGATCACGTTCGCGACGCTCGTGATCGCCGGCGACGCCGACTCCACCGGAAACGGGAGCAGCGGCGCTTTCGGAAACGGCTCGGGCTCCGGCGCGGGAGCGGGCGCGGCGGCCGTTGCTGCTCCGCCGGAGCGGCGCGTCGCGGTGCTCTCGCCGGCGGGCATTGGAGCGGGTGGAGGAGGCGGCGCGGGGGCGGGAGCCGGCTCCGATTTCGCCGCCGATTGCTTCGATTTGCGCGGCTTATCGCACTTCTCGCAGAGGATTCCCCGCGCTATCGCCGCACCGCACATGAAGCATTTCTGGGCCATGAACCGATCTCTGGACTGGTGATCTTACGCCCGCTTCTCGTTCTGCTGCAACGTGATAGCCTCGCCGCCGTTTTTGGGAGCCGGGATTCGGGTGTCGGGCGTCGAAGAGGTACGCCGAACTAACGAGCGTTCTTCGACCTCCGACTCCCTACTCCCGACCCCCTTTCAAGGAGGCCCCATGAAACACATCGTCGTGATCGGCGCGGGCACCATGGGCAACGGCATCGCCCACACCGCCGCGGCATCCGGATTCGACGTCACCCTCATCGACGTCGCCGAGGCCTTTCTCGAGCGCGGCATGTCGACGATTTCGGCGAACCTGCAGCGCGGCGTCGACAAGGGAAAAATGTCCGCCGACGACAAGCAGCAGATCCTCGGCCGCGTCCGTCCGACCAGCGACGTGAACGCCGCCGCCAATGCCGACATCGTCATCGAAGCCATCATCGAGAACCTCGGCGCCAAGACAGAATTGTTCGCGAAGCTCGATGCGATCACAGGCGCCGACTGCCTCCTCGCCTCGAACACATCTTCGATCTCGATCACGAAGATCGCCGCCGCCACGAAACGTCCCGACAAAGTCATCGGCATGCACTTCATGAATCCGGTGCCGGTCATGACCCTCGTCGAAGTCATTCGCGGCATCGCCACCAGCGACGAGACCTACGCGCGCGTTGCCGAACTTTCGAAGCAGATGGGCAAGACCGCCATCGAGGTCAACGACTATCCCGGCTTCATCTCCAACCGCGTGCTGATGCCGATGATCAACGAAGCGATCTTCGCGCTGTTCGAAGGGGTCGCCACGCCTGAATCGATCGACGGCGTGATGAAGCTCGGCATGAACCATCCGATGGGACCTCTCACGCTCGCCGACTTCATCGGACTCGATGTTTGTCTGGCCATTCTTCGCGTGCTCGAAGAAGGCTTCGGCGATCCGAAGTACCGTCCCTGTCCGCTGCTGGTGAAGATGGTCGATGCCGGATGGCTCGGCCGCAAGAGCGGACGCGGTTTCTACGACTATCGGAAACCATGAAAATCGGGGGGATGACGGAGAGCGTTCGCGGTGTTCTAATCCGCCACACATGCTCTGTCAGACCTGTAGTGCATTGAACGACGACGAGCGCGAGTATTGCTTCCGCTGCCAGGCGAAGCTGCTCGTGCTGTCGGGTTTGACCTCGTTCGAAGAGGACGAAGTCGAAGAGTACGACGAGGAAGGCGACGTATCGCTCGACGAGCATCTGCTCGAGCGCGTCTCCGGACTCGAGGAGATCGTCAAGCGCAGCGCCGAGACCCTTCGCAGCGTCGTCGACGCCGTGCAGAAGCACGAGCGCGCCATCTTCATCAACCAGACCGGATTGCTCTCCGTCAAAGAACTGCTGGAGCGCAAGAACGTCGTCTCCGCCGACGAGCTCGTCGAACTGTGGGAATCGAAGATGGGCGAGCAGATGCTCGCTCTCGAAAAGAAGCAGCGCTTCACCGAGCGCAAAGACCGCATCATGTCGCTCTTCCGCGGCGAGCGGCGCGAGCGTTTCCTGCAGCTCATCGCCGAAGCCGAGTCGGCCATCGACGCGTTCGATCCCGATCGCGGCATCAAGGCCCTCGAAGAAGCATTCAAACTCGATCGCGACAACTACGAGCTCTCGTTCTTCCTCGGCGAGATGTTCTTCAACGACGGCAATCTCGATCGCGCCAAGCATTACCTCGAGCGCACGCTCGAAGTGCAGCCCGATCATTTCGACGCCGCCGTTTTCTACGGCGTGCTGCTGCACGAACGCCAGGATCTCAAAGGCGCCGAGCGCTGGCTGCGCCGCGCCATCCAGATCTCGCAGGAGTCGTTTCTCCCCTACTTCTCCCTCGGCGCAATCTACGCGCGCAAGGGCAAGCTGCTGCGCGCGCAGAAGTTTCTGGAAAAAGCGATCCAGATCGAGCAGCTTCCGCAGGCGTACTACCTGCTCGGCACGATCTTCTACGACAAAGGCCAGCTCGAACGCGCCATCAAGTCGTTCCAGTCGGCGTTGAAACTCGATCCCGAATACGAAGAGGCGATCTATCACCTCGGTCTCTGCTATCTCGATCGCAACTGGAACCGCAAAGCGATCGACTGCTTCCAGGAAGCGCTGGAGCTCAATCCGAACAAGATCGAGTACCAGCAGGCGGTGAAGATTTACGAAGGCATCTCCGGCCACATCCCGCTGGAAGGTCCCGCCGCCGAGGAGTTCAAGCACGCCGAAGGTTTGGCGACGTCCGGCAATTACATCGAGGCGCTCGACCACTATCGCCGCGCCTCGGCCATCGATCCCGAAAACGCCAGCATCCTGATGCCGTACGCGCTCCTCTGCTCGCACCTCGAGATGAACACCGAGGCGATCGCGGCGGCTCGACGCGTACTGCGCCAGCGTCCGACCGACGTCGTCGCTGCCGCCGCGTATACCACGCTCGTCGAAGCGCTTCGCGCCGAGGGCAATTTCAAGGACGCCAATCGCGCGCTCGAAGAAATGCTGCACGACTACACGTCGAATTACGCGAAGTCGATCGCGTATTACGAAAAGGCGTACAACCTGGCGGAGATGGAAGAGAACCTCGACGAGGCGCTCGAATCCGCCCAACTTGCGCTCCGCTATTCGCCGAAGGAACTGAAGCAGTTCCCACTGGCCGCGCTCGGCTGGGTCTACTTCAAGCGCCGCGATTTCACCAACGCCGTCGATTTCCTGACCAAGTCCGCCGACCTCGGCCCCACCGCCACCAACCTCATGCACCTCGGCATGGCCCTCCTCGAAAGCGGCCAGAAAGATCGCGCCCGCATCGTCTTCCGCAAAGCAAAGAGCTTCAAAGCGAAAGGCGCCGGACTCGAAGAAAAGATCCTCGAACAGATCCGCTCGACGACGAAACTCATCGACCGCCTGCACGCGAAACGGCGCCGCGCAACGGGCAAGTAACTGTCATCCAGAGCCGGCGAAGCGCGGCGAAGGATCTCAAGATTCGCAGATCGCGTTGAATCCCATGGGCTCCGGCCAAAGCGGCGCATCTTGAGATCCTTCGACCGCGCTTCGCCGGCTCAGGATGACAGGTGTTACCTGCTCACGTACACGTTGCCCTTCAGGTAAAACCGCAGCGGCCACTCCGCCGCCTCCCCTGAATTCTCGACCCCGATCCGCCCGCTCACCGCGATGTCTTCCTCGCTCACTTCGATATCGCGCGGAGAAAGCCAGAGGTTAGGCCCATCCAGCCGCTCGCCATCGAGCGATTTGTCGATCGCCAGCGCGGAGCAGAGTTTCCCCGGCCCATTCGTCAGATCCCGATCGCGTTTCGCTTTCGGACGGCGCTCGCGCATCGTCTCGATCCCTCGCACCGGTTCCGCAGCGCGCAGCAGCACGGCCTCGGCGAGGTCCGCTTCCTGCGTGACCACGTTCATGCACCAGTGCATGCCATAGGTGAAGTACACGTATGCGTGTCCGCCGGCGAGGTACATCGATTCGTTGCGCGCGCTGCGAAGGCCGCGGCGGGCGTGGCTCGCGGAATCGTTCGCTCCGAGGTATGCCTCGACTTCGACGAGGCGCGCGGCGAGCAACTCGCGTCCGATCCGCCGCCACAATACGCAGCCCAGAAGTGCGCGCGCGACGTCGACTGTGTCGTGAAGGTAAAAATCGCGGGGGAGTTTCATTGCGACGGGAGAGCGCGATTGACCGCGCGGCGGTCGAGTTCATCCTCGCGAACATGGCGGCTGAGCAACCGGAGCAGATCGCGATGCACGCCTGGCGGCGCGCCGACGACGTTCCCTCGCTGCAACCAGCGATCGCCGCCGGAGAAGTCGCTGAAGACGCCGCCTGCCTCGGTGACCAGCAGCGATCCCGCCGCGATGTCCCACGGCGAAAGGTGCAGCTCGAAGAAGCCGTCGAAGATGCCGGCAGCGGTGTAGGCGAGATCGAGCGCCGCCGATCCGGCGCGCCGCACGCCCTTCGCCACGCTGATCACTTCCTGAAAAATCCCGCAGTAGACCGCGACGAACTGCTGCGCGCGAAACGGAAAGCCAGTCGCGAGAAACGAGCCCTCGAGCGTCACCTGATTCGAGACGCGCATCGGCGCGCCGTTGCGGAACGCGCCCGCGCAGCGCTCCGCGGTGAAGAAGAGATCGCGCAGCGGCTCGTGAACGACGCCGGCCGTGATCTCGTCGCCGGTCTTGACGCCGATCGAGATCGACCAGACCGGAAAATGCTGCAGGTAGTTGGACGTGCCGTCGAGCGGATCGATGATCCAGGTCCGCCCGCTCGTCCCCTCCGCGCTGATGCCGCCTTCCTCGCCGAGGATCGCGTCGTCGGGGCAATGCTCGCGGATGAAAGCAACGATCGCGGCTTCGCTTTCGCGGTCCGCGCGCGACACCCAGTCGTGGCGCGATTTCAGATCGGCGTCGTCTTTTCCGAGGTGCTCCCAATACCTGAGAAGGACTGCCGCGCCGAGGCGTGCGGCGTCGGTGGCGAGGTCGACGTCATTGTGGCCGAGGGTCATGGGACGCGAATTCTATGGCACGGTTGGGCTATGCTCCGGCCACGCCCATGCAACCCCGGACCATTTCGCGTTATCGCGTAGGGCGGCTCATTGGCGCCGGCGGAATGGGCGAGGTCTATCTCGCCGAAGACGAGTCTCTCAATCGCAAGGTCGCGCTCAAGATCCTGCCGGTGCGTTTCACGCGCGACGAAGAGCGCGTCCGCCGATTCCAGCGCGAGGCGCGCGCGGCCTCGGCGCTCAATCATCCGAACATCCTCACCATTTACGAAATCGGCCACGACGATTCCGTGCATTACATCGCCACCGAGTACATCGAAGGCGAAACGCTGCGCGAGCGGACGGCCAAACAGCGCCTCACTGTCGGCGAAGTTCTCGATGCCGCGATCGGCGTCGCCAGCGCGCTGGCGGCCGCGCATGACGCCGGCATCATCCATCGCGACATCAAGCCGGAAAACATCATGCTGCGGCCGGACGGGTATGTGAAAGTGCTCGATTTCGGCCTGGCGAAACTCGCCGAGCCGGAATCGGCGCTGAAAGACAGCTCGACCGGCGCGGTCATGGGCACGCTGCTCTACATCTCGCCCGAACAGGCGCGCGCGCAGCAGCCCGACGCGCGCTCCGATCTGTATTCGCTGGGCGCCGTGATGTACGAGATGGTCACTGGTCAGCCGCCGGTGCGCGGCGACAACTTCATCGACATCGCCAACGCCATCGTCAATGAGGTGCCGAAGCCGCCGTCGCATTACGTGACCGGCGTTCCGCCCGAGCTCGATCGCGTCATCCTGAAACTGCTGGAGAAGGATCGCGCCAATCGCTATGCCTCGGCGCGTCAGCTCCTTGGCGATCTGCACACAATCCGGCGCGAACTGGAGTTCGACAACAGGCTCCATGCGCCAGAGATGCATCGCCATTTCTCGGCGCCCGGATTCGAACAGCAGCCCACGGTGCAGATGACGTTTCCGATTTCCTCCCGCCGCTCGCTTGGACTTCCGCGCGCATTCCGCGATACGCGTATCGTCATTATCCTCGGCCTCGTGGTTGTGGGACTGCTTGCGGCCGCCGCCTACACGATCATCAAGAGCACTCTCTTTGCGGACCGAATCGACAGTGTGGCTGTACTGCCGTTCGATAATGCGTCAGGAAATCCGAACAGCGAATATCTCAGCGACGGCTTGACCGACAGCATCATGGACTCACTGTCGCAACTTCCCGAGCTGAAAGTCGTCGCGCACAGTACTGTTTTTCGCTACAAAGGAAAAACTACAGATCCTCTTGCCGTCGGACGCGAACTGAACGTCCGTGGCGTCGTCACTGGACGGTTGATTCAGCGCGGCAATACAGTTGTCGTCCGCGCGTCATTGACCGACGTCAAACGCGGAACACAGGTATGGGGACAACAATACGACCGCAATGTTGCGGACGTTGTCGAGCTGCAGAAGGATTTATCCGAAGAGATTTCGTCGCAGCTGCAGCCGCACCTGACCGGCGAGGAGCGTAAGGCGATGAGCCGGCGCCGTCCGGAAAGCAACGACGCGTTTCAGCTCTATCTCAAGGGGCGCTATTTTTCTACGAAGTACAACGACGAAGAATCGATTCGTAAAGGAATCGACTATTTCAATCAGTCGATCGAGCGCGACCCGACGTACGCGCTGGCGTATGCCGGCCTCGCGTCGGCCTATTACAACCTCTCCAATCTCTTTCTTCCGCCGCGCGAGGCGATGCCGCGTGTGCGCGAAGCTGCCGAGCGTGCGCTCGCACTGGACGATTCGCTGGCGCCTGCGCACACCTCAATGGCACTGGCGCTGGTCTGGTATGACTGGGATTTTGCAAAGGGCGAAAAAGAATTCCGGCGCGGGATTGCGTTGAATCCAAACGACACCGACGCGCATCGCATGTACGGAGACTTTCTGGTCGCGATGGGCCGCTTTGGCGAAGCGCTCGTCGAAAAGCATCGCGCCGAGGAGCTCGATCCGCTGTCCGTCACCGCCAGCTGGGACATTGGCCGCACATTGTTCTTTGCCGGCCGCGACGAGGAAGCGATCGAAGCCGCCAAACGGACTCTCGATCTCGATTCGAGTTTTCCCTATGTCTACTATCTCGAAGCACAGATTGCGTATCGCAAAAACGACATGCCCCAGGCGTTGACGCTGATGCAGAAGGCCATGCAGCTCGGTGGCCACAAACAGATCCTCATTACGAGTTGGGGAATGATTAACGCCCGCGCCGGCAATCGCGCCGAGGCGATGCGGGCAATTGACGAACTGCGCGCGCGTCCTTCCGGCACCTACACGCTGCCGCTGTTTCTTGCCCGCATTTACGCGGCTCTTGGAAACAACGACGAAGCGCTGAAGAATCTCGAGCAGGTTTATAACGACCGCTCGGAGTCGGCTGTCTGGCTGAAAGTGGATCCGTCGTTGGACACGCTTCGAAAGGACCCGCGGTTCATCGCATTAATCAGAAAAGTCGGACTGACCTTGTGATGCGTCCCAGCGCTCACTGACAGCCGGCCACCTTCGAAACTGCCGGCACGCTCTAAATTGCCGTCAGCCACGATTGAGCGAATTGACTTGGATGTCGCTCCATGTCGCGAGTGATTTCCGGCCAGGCTGTCGTTTGCGTCACGTCGGGGGTAGGGAAATTGTTCCGCCGTGCCTCACCTCAGTACATGTCCATGCGCGGTACGGTCAGGCGCGCGCGATCGGCGATCGCGGTGGACCTTCGTGCGTTCGGATGGGACCGCGCCCTCATCGCCACGCTGCGGCATTCGACGCTGCCGTGGATCGACGGCTTCGCGCCGGAGATATCGATCGACGCATCGGCGTTGGCCGAGGCAGGAGAGCTTGGCGCGCGCGACCAGCTGTCGCTGGTGGCACAGTTCGCGGCGCATCAGGCGCTCCTCCAGTTCGCCGGTTTTTCGGACGCCGAATACGATCCGGCGGAGTGGGCGGTGGTGCGGAAGCGCGGGAACGATTGCAGACTGCTGCGCATCGCGGCGCGCGCGATGACCGACGACGCGGCACCGGCGCTGACGCTTATCCATCAGTTCGCGGAGGCCGTCGGCGCGACGGGATTGGAGTCGTTGCGTCAGTCGTGGGGCCGCGCGGAATCGGTCTATCTCGAGATCGATAGCCGCTTGCGTGGTGACGCGGCGGCCGATCTTCGCTGGATGCGCAAAGCGGCGTGCGGCGAGGTCGCCTCGCCCGGTCCGGACGCGCTCAATGACGTGCTTCGCGGAAAGACGCGCAGCTTCCGCGGATCCGACGCGATCGATACCATCCGCAACGCTGCTTCCCTCGGCAGCGAACAACTTCTCGCGCTCGGAATCGATGCCTCCCCGCTGCAGCGCTACTCCGCGATCGGCGTTCTCGCGTCGATCATCGGCCCGCTGGAGAAACGAAGCGACAGCGAGATCGCGGAGCGCCTCGTCGAGGCGGCGGCGAAGCAGCGGCTGATTTTTTCGGTCAGCAATCGCGACGGCTTCGATGCCGCTTCGTCGCGCGTGATCGAAATGCTCAACGCCGCGGGTGTCGGAGTCTGGATCGCGGACGATCGAGGAGACGTCGATCTGCCGCTGCCGCGCTTCTTCGTGGTGGCGCCGTCGCTCAGCGCGTTGAGCGCGACCGAAGAACGAATCGGAAACCGAACGTCGCTGGACGCATTCGTCGAGTCGGAGGCATTCCCGCGTTTTCTCGACTCCGGCGTACTGCCCGTCGATGAGCACGTACCCGCGCTGGCGTCACTGCGCGAGCCGCTTCGCTCCTACATCGCCGCGATCGCGCTCCTCGGCACGCGCACGCGGCTCGATGTCGCGTCCGCGTTCTTCCGCCAGCTGATGTTCGGTGAAGGCGCCGAGGATCTCGTCGTCGACGGGATTACGTCGATTGACGATGGATACCTCGTCTTCGCATCGGAAGGCATCTGCAACGCCGCAAAGAAACTGATTCCGCCAACGTCGCAGGCCACGCTGTGCCGCGTCGCAGCGGATGTGCTGGCGGAATCCGATCTAGCCTCCGCTGCATCGCTGTTGATCGACGCGGGCGATCTGCGCGCCGCGGCAGCGCTTCTCGAACGCGCAACATCGGCGGAGGCACTGCCCGTGCTGCGCGCAATGCCGCGTCACGCATTGACACCGGCGCTCGCGGAGACGCTCGCGTCCGCCCTGATCGACGGCGGCCGCTATCGCGACGCGCGCGACGTTGCCCATCTCGTGACCGGCGACGCGCGCGAACTACTCCTTGCCCGCATCGAACGACGGATGGGCGACTACGCGCCCGCGCTCGCGCGGCTGGAGCGGATTCCATCGCGATCGTTTGACGCCGCGATTCTTCGCGCCGACCTGCTCTACATCGAATCGCGGCACGACGACATGCGCGACGCGCTCGCAGCGCCATCGCCGTCGAATGACGAAGAACGCGCGCAACTTGCCTATCTTCGCGCGTTGCTCGCGCACGAAACCAACGCTCAGATCGACGAACGCCCGCCGGAGGATCATTACCTCGCGTCGCGACTGGCGTTTTATCTCGCCGTCGGCAAGCACGATTTCGACGCAGCCGCGCAACATGCCGCCGAATCGCTCGATCGCGCGCGGTGCGTCGCCGAGCGAATCGATGCGGCGCTCGACCGGATTTTCGTTCTCTTCAGCGCGGGTGCCTGGCCGTCCGCGCGCGACGAGGCGCTCGGCACGCTCGCGTTGATCGAGGAGACGCAGGGCGACCGCGCTGCCGGCGGCATCCTGTTCATCCTCGCTTACCTCGCTGCCGATGACGGCCAGTGGGCACATGCGACGCAGCGGCTCCATCGCCTGCGGCATTTTTATCGCGGTGTAAGCGACGACCGCCGGCTGCGCGAGCTGGACATGATCTCCGCGCATCTCGACTTCTCCCGCGGCCGATTCGGAGATGCCGTTCGCGCGGCGCAGGCGATTCTCGACGCCGATTTCTCGCCGCAGATCCGCGAAGCTGCCGCGCTGATTATCGATGAGATCGACTGGATCGAAGGCCGCGATACGCCTCTCCGTTCGAAAGGCGCCTCGGGCAACATAGAACTGACGGCGCGCCATGAGGCGATGCGCGTGCGGCGAACTGGCGGCGTCATCGACCTCGGAAGCGGAACTACTGGTTCGGTAAACCTGAAGCGCTTCCGCGACGCGCTCGGACGCGGCGATCACGCGCTCGCAGAATCGCTCGCCGCGGAAATGAAGATCGAGCTGCCGAAGCGCGAAGTGTCCGCGGCGCCGATCGAGATTCGCTTCCTTCGCGATGCGGCGCTTCGCGAGTTTCCGTTCACGCCGCGCGACTTCGTGCCCACGCCCTGGCGTTTCGCCACGCGAAACCGGCTCGGGCAGTGGCAGGAGATCGGATCGCTGCCGCCGCTTCCCGCCGCCGACCTCGATCAGATCCTCGCGGCCGTCAAGAACGACTGGATCCTCTGCAGCGAGCGCGAGATGCTGTTCGTCGACGGCATCAGCCAGTGGTCACCTGAATCGCGCGACGCGCTGGCGGCACTTTTCCGGACGCGCGCCGAGCATCACCGCATGCGCCGTGTGATCGAGCAGAACGAGAGCGTGACCGCGGCGAAGAGCGAGGCGATCGACGGCATCATCGGCGACTCGCCGGCCATGCGCGAGATCTTCACGCTCATCACCCGCGTCGCCCGCCGCGACGTCCCGGTCTGCATCCTCGGCGAGTCCGGCACCGGCAAGGAGCTCGTCGCGCGCGCCGTGCATCGCCACTCGCCGCGCCGCGGCAAGACTTTCACCGCGGTCAATTGCGCGGCGCTGCCGGAGAACCTGATCGAGAGTGAGTTGTTCGGCCATGTGCGCGGCGCGTTCACCGGTGCCGACCGCGATCGCGCCGGCCTGATCGAAACGAGCGAAGGCGGCACGCTCTTTCTCGACGAGATCGGCGAGATGCCGCTGGCGGCGCAGGCGAAGCTCCTCCGCTTTTTGCAGGAAGGCGAATTCCGCCGCGTCGGCGATACCGTCAATCGCACCTCGGACGTCCGCATCGTCAGCGCTACGAATCGCAAGCTGGAATCGGCGGTCGAAGACGGCCGCTTCCGCGAGGATCTTTACTACCGCATCGGCGGAATCGAAATCGCGCTGCCGCCGCTGCGCGACCGGACGCCTGACATCCCGATGCTGGCCGCGCACTTCCTCGCCCGCGAACACGAAAAGAGCCGCGGCGGACCGTCGAAACTGACTGCCGATGCGGAGTCGGTCTTCGTCTCCTACCGCTGGCCCGGCAACGTGCGCGAGCTGCAGAACACGGTCCGCGCCGCGCATGCGCTGGCAGGCGAATCCGCTGCGATCGACATCGAACACCTTCCGGAGCGGATGCGCAGCGCCGTCGTTCGCGGAGGCGGCAGCGTCAGCTCGTATCAGGACGCGGTGATGCGCTTCCGCCGCGATCTGATCGAGAAGTCGCTCGTCCAAGCGAACGGAAATCAGAACCGCGCCGCGGCGTCACTCAACATGTCGCGTCAGGCGTTGGCGTATCAGATTCGGGAGCTGGGGATACTGGTAAAGGCGGCGCGATGACTCACAGCACAGACAAGAGTGTCTGTGCCACATGGGGACGCGCAGTCGGTGTGGCACAGACACTCCTGTCTGTGCTTGTGACTTCGCGCCGATCTACAGCGCTCGGAAGATGCTCGTCCCCGCGAAAACCGCCGCATCTCCCAGCTCCTCTTCGATGCGCAGGAGCTGGTTGTACTTCGCGATGCGTTCGCTGCGCGAGAGCGAGCCGGTCTTGATCTGGCCGGCGTTCGTGGCGACGGCGAGGTCGGCGATCGTCGAGTCCTCCGTCTCGCCGGAGCGGTGCGAGATCACGGAGCGGTAGCCGGCGCGCTTGGCCATTTCGATCGCGTCGAGCGTTTCGGTGAGCGTGCCGATCTGGTTGACCTTGATCAGGATCGCGTTCGCGACGCCCTGCTCGATTCCCTTCGCCAGGATGGCGGGATTGGTGACGAAGACGTCGTCACCGACGAGTTGCGTGTTCGCGCCCATCGCGTTCGTCAGCGCGCTCCAGCCGTCCCAATCGCCTTCGGACATGCCGTCTTCAATGGAGATGATCGGGTACTTCGCACGGAGCTCCTGGTAGTACGCCACCATCTCCGCGCTGCTGCGTTTTGCACCTTCGAAGTTGTACGAACCCTTCTCGAAAAACTCGGAGGCGGCGACGTCAAGTCCGAGGAAGATTTGCTCGCCGGCGCGATAGCCGGCCGCTTTCACTGCGGACAAGATCAGATCCAACGCCTCGGCATTCGATTTCAGATCCGGCGCGAAGCCGCCTTCATCTCCGACAGCAGTCGTCAGCTTGCGGTCGTGCAGGATCTTCTTGAGTTGATGAAACGTCTCGGCACCGGCGCGGAGTGCGTCGCTGAAATTGTCGAAGCCGGCGGGGATGATCATGAACTCCTGCACGTCGAGGTTGTTGTCGGCGTGCGCGCCACCGTTGATGACGTTCATCATCGGCACCGGCAACGTGCGCGCGCCGGGCCCGCCGAGGTATTGGAAAAGCGGCAGGCCGGAGGCTTCGGAAGCGGCGCGTGCGACGGCGAGCGACACACCTAAAATCGCGTTCGCGCCGAGATTGCCTTTGTTCTCCGTGCCGTCGATCTGTTTCATGAGCAGATCGATCATGGCCTGCTCGCGCGCGTCCATCCCTTCGACTTCTTTAGCGATGATGTCGACGTTGTCGATGGCGTTGCGCACGCCTTTGCCGAGGTAGCGCTTCTTGTCGTTGTCGCGGAGCTCGAGAGCCTCGCGCGAGCCGGTCGACGCGCCCGAGGGAACCGCGGCCCGGCCGAGGGCGCCGGAGTCGAGCAGGCAGTCCACTTCGATGGTCGGATTGCCGCGCGAATCGAGGATCTCACGTGCGAAAAGCTCTTCGATCTTGAACATGCGGCGGATTATAGGTTGCCGGGTTGCCAGGTTCCCCGGTTGCCGGAAGTTCCTGATCTACTGATCCACTAATCTACGAATCCACTTGCTCGATCACTACCGCACCATCGCCGCCACCGCCGAGTTTCGGCAGAAGATCGATCGGTCGGAGTTTCTCGGCATTGCCTTCCATGTCGAGACCGAGGCGGCGTTCTTCGCACAGCTGGCGTCATTGACGAAGACGCATTACGACGCGACGCATCTCTGCTGGGCTTTCCGGCTTTTCGCGAACGGCGAGATTCGCGCACGAAGCGCGGATGCAGGCGAACCGTCGGGCACCGCGGGAAAGCCGATCCTCAGCGCGATCGAAGGAGCGGACTTTTACGACACGGCGATCGTCGTCGTCCGCTGGTACGGCGGCGTGAAGCTCGGCACCGGCGGACTTTCGCGCGCGTATCGCGAGACGGCGGCCGAGACGCTGACGCTTGCATCGATCGAGGACCGCTACGTCTACGAGCGCTTTCGCATCACCGTTCCGTTCGATCAGCTTGGCGTCGTCTACCGGCTGATCGATGCGCCGCATATCGTGCTCGCGGGGGAGCATTTCGGCGAGACCAATGAATTCGATTTCGATGTGCGGCTTTCGCGGGCGGAGGAGTTTGGAAAGACGTTGGTCGAGAAGCGGCTCACTCTTCGGTGACCGTTGTCTTCGCGATCTTGTCGCCGAGGCGGCGCTTGCCGGCGACGACGAGGACCACTTCGATGAGGTTCCATCCCGGCACGACGAGGCCGAAGTTGCGGGCCAGGCTGCGGAGATATCCGCATGGACGCTCGTGTGGCGTGAGGAGACGCAGACCCAGGATCTGCTTGCCGAGGGAACGGCCGCGCCAGCCGTCGCGAAAAAGCATGGCGATGATAACGATGGCGAGCGCCACGTACCAGACGATCTGGATTGCTCTGATCTCGCCGCCGATCCAGGCCAGCGTGTAGCTCAGCAGCGCGGCCGGCAGGACGAGGAGGATCGAGATCGAGAGGGCATCGACGAGGAAAGCGGCAATGCGGAGGAGCGTGGTTTGGGAACCGTCGGTGGTCATCACTTTATCCTGAGGAAACCCTGGCCCTCTCTTTTCGTACTTCCTGCTGCAAGGTGTCTATGAACAGCCGGAATCGCATCATCTATTCACTCGCATCGCTCCTTCTGGTGGCCGGTTGCGGCGCCGTGGTGGAGCGGCGGACGGCGCACATCGAGCGCCGCTGGCCAGCCGGCGCGATCAAACACATCGAGGTGCGGGAGGTCGATGGCGAGATCAATATCGATGCCGGCTCCGACAGCGAGATCACCATGGCCGCCACCGTCCGCAGCCGTGTCGCTCCTCGGCAGGACCAGGAAAATCAGGGCTACTTCACGACCGAAGTGAACGGCGACACGCTGGTCATCGGGCGGAAGAACGAGCGCCGCAAGTTCCACTTCTTCAGCTTCGGCAGCGACACCCGCGTCGACTACGACCTTCGTGTTCCCGCGTCGGTGGCGCTCGATCTGCGCACCGTGAACGGACGCATCGCCACCCACGGTGTTGACGGCGAGATGCGCGCGGTGACGGTGAACGGCCGCGTGAACATCGATACGCCGGGATCGAGCGAGGTGGAAGCGCATACGGTGAACGGACGGATCGAGGCGCGCTTCGGCAAGTCGTTCCAGGGCGCGACGCTGAAGACGGTGAACGGCGGCGTGACCGCGGCGCTGCCTCTTAGTGCGTCATTCACCGGCGATTTCTCGCAGGTGAACGGCGACATCGAAGCGGCCTTCCCGCTGAACATCCATTCGCATCCCGGCAGCCGCCGCGTGTCGGGCGAAGTGAACGGAGGCCGTTACGAGCTGCGGATCACGACGGTGAACGGCGACATCAAGATCGATACCGCCGCGCCGCCTCCGGTCGCGCCGGCAGCTCCTGCTCCGCCGGTGCCGCCGGCGAATTCGTCGTCGCTGCCAAGTTCGTCGTAAGCGCGCGTCAGGATAAACTGGCGTCCCAATGACGAAGCGGATCGCGGCCGCCGGGCTCTTCGTGCTGGCCGCCCTCGCTGCTGTCGCGCCGATCCGCAGCTATGACTACTTCTGGCATCTGACCACCGGCCGTTGGGTCGTCGATCACCACTCCATTCCACGATTCGATCCGCTGACGGTCGCCAGTGCGCACGTGCCGTGGATCAACGGCGAGTGGCTGTATCAGATCGCGTTGTACGCGCTGCACGGGATCGGCGGGGATGCCGGGATTTCGATCATCAGCGCGCTGCTGGCGGCGGCGATCTTCACGATTGGGTTCGTGCTCGCGGAGCAGGACTTCGGTGTGGCGCTGCTCATCGCGGCGATTGCATTCGCGGGTGCGTCCGATCGGCTGGGCGTTCGGCCGGCTGCTGCTGCGGCGCTGCTGATCGTGATCGCGATTGGATTGCTCGGCTCGCGGATGCGGCTTCTTCCGCTGACGATCGCATATGCATGTCTGACGATCGTCTGGATCAACGTGCATCCCTCGGCGCTTCTGGCGCCGGTGCTGGCGTTGATTGCGATGCTGCTGCGTAGCGCCGGCGGCTCGCCGGCTGGACCGCCGCCGGCTCGGCGGCGAGAAACGGAGACGCGCCAGCGAGCCGCTGGCGGTCCAGCCGGCGAGCCGCCGGCGCTACGGCGAGTCGCCGTCGTTATCGCGAGCGCCATCGCGCTGCTCATCAATCCCTACGGCTGGAACGCGATCATCGCGCCTCTGCGGCTGACGTCCGAGATTCGAAGCGGGGCCTTCGTCAACGCGGAGTGGCTGCCGTCGTCGTTCGCGTTTTTTCCGTTGCTGTACGTGACGATCGGCGCGGCCGTGCTGCTGTTCATCGGAACGCGCGACAAACGGGCGAACGCGTGGCGGTTCGTGATCTTCGCCCTGCTCGCTGCGCTCGCCATTCGTTACGTGCGCAACCAGGGACTTTACTTCGCCGCGCTGCCGCTTCTTCTGCCGCCCCTCGGCGGCTTCTCGCGGCGGGTGTCGAACGCGATCGCCGCGTGCGCGCTGATTCCGCTGGCGTGGGTGTTTCAGCATGACGTGCACCGTCCCGGAATCGACGATGAGCGTTTTCCGAGGCGCGCCGTCGCCGCGCTGCAGTCGTACAAGCTTGCGGGGAACATCTACAACGTCGATCAGTTCGGTGGCTTGATCGAATGGACGTTCTATCCCGAGCGGCGCGCGCTGACGGACGGCCGCAATGAACTGTTCCGCGACTTCATCGCGGACGATGCCGTCGCGCATCGCGACAGCCGCGCCTGGCACGCCATGATCGCGAAGTACGGCCTCGTGCTGGCGGTCGACGAATATCAATCCGAGAAAGTGGAAGTGCTTGACGTCGCGAGCGGCGAGAAACGGACGTTGCCGGCGTCGCTCGTCCGCTACCGGCGGCGCGACTGGGCGCTGATCGCCTTTGACGACGCTGCGATGGTCTTCGCGCGGCGCAACGCGTTTCCGCGCGAGAAGCTCGATCCGATCGAGTATCGCTTTCTTGTTCTTGACGATCCGGCCATCGGCTATGCGAACGCGGAGTTTCGCGAGTTGGCGCGGAAGGAGATCGCCCGCGCAAAGGCGCAGTTTGGCGACATCAGGGTCGTGCGGGAGTTGGAAGCGGGAGTTAATTGACGACGTCGCAGCAGTCGTCGTCGAGCGCCTGCTCATGCGGCCAGCGGCTGGCCAGGACGCGCTCGAAATACGGGCGGACGATGCGCTCGTAACGTTGCTCGAATCCGGGATGGAGCTCGAGGATCGCCTTGCGCGCGCAACGGACCAGGCATCGCGCTTCGCGGTGCGACACGGTCATGTCGCTGCCGACGAGATTGAACGTGAGCTCCACGATCATGCGAATGCGGCGGAGGCGTCGCCGCTCGAAAAACGGCGAGCGGACTTCCATCGTCGAATCCATTGCGTATTTGCCCATGCTCAGTTACCGCGCTCAAACGGCGGTTTCGCGTTTCACATTCCTGATTTTTTGTGTGGCACAGACACTCTTGTCTGTGCGCCGCGAGGCTCGCGCACGGCCTTGAAAATCTACGCGATGGCGAAAGCACAGATAGGAGTGTCTGTGCCACATCATGCGTGCTCGCGGTCGCCTTCGGCCCAGATCTCGTCCGCCACGCCGGCGTCGATCTGTGACTCGTAAAACTTGATCGCGGCGCGGCCGACGGCGCGGACTGACACATAGTTCAGCGCGCCGCCCGCGGCGACGCCGACGAACGGGATCGCTTTCGCCAGACGCTCACGGAAAAAATTCGCGCCGAGTTTCTCCGCGATCATCCCGCCTTCCATCGTGGCCGACTCCAGCACCGTCGCGATTCCCTGTTTCCCGATGCCGACTCCCGACGCGTACGCCAGGCACGACATCGCCTCGGCGAATCGTTCGCGCTGCGACGGCTCGTGACCGTAGACCGTTGCGATGCCGACGATCAGGCGGAACTGCTGGAAGACGAGGAAGGCCAGCTCCGCGCCGAGGGAGCCGATGGCGATCAGGCCGCTGGGGAGACCGGAGACCGCGCCGGCGGCGGCGCAGCGAAGCGCGGTGCGGCGCACCAGCAGGCGCGCATGTTCGCGGGAGTGAAAATCGGGCTCGCTCTCTTTCAGCGCGGCCACATCGCGGCGAATCTTCTCCGTATCGATCTCTTCGAACAGAGACCGGAAGACTTCTTCGAGCATCGAGTCAGCTCGTTGCTTGAACTGCGCGACTTTACCCATTGTGGTTTTTAGTCGGAGCTTTTGGACTCCGCTTTGGATGGTGATTTGGACTCGGTTTTTGTTTCGCTCTTCGTTTCGGATTTCGATTCCGACTTCGTCTCGCTCTTCGATTCGGAAGACTTGCCGTCGCCGGACGACTCGCTCTTCGTTTCCGATGATCCCGCTTTCGTCGCCGCCTTCGATGCAGCGCTCGCGTAGTCGGTCTTGTAGAAGCCGGAGCCTTTGAACTGAATCGCCGGCGCCGACATCAACTTTCGCACCTCGCCGCCGCACTTATCGCAGACGGCGTATGGAGGATCGGTAAATTTCTGAATGACCTCGGTGCGGTCATTACACTTCGTGCACTGGTACTCGTAAATGGGCATGCTGGAAGTGGAACGAAGCGGGTGGGAGCGCGATTCCGGAACCTGGTTGCCGGGTTGCCAAGTTGCCAGGTTGCCTTCTCAGCCAGCTGCAGACTCGGCAACCGGGCAACTTGGCAACCCGGCAACCATTCACTGCCTCATCAACGGTGCGACCTTCGCCTGCGAGTTTTCCTCGGCGGCGAAGAGGACGCCGTCGCGGAAATAGACTCCGGCGATGCCTCCGCCGGCGCGGCGGTAGTACCACGACTCGATCGTCGTGTCGGGGCGATCGTTGCGGATCTGCCAGCCCGGGATCGGCTTGCCGAGGAGGCGGGCGACGTCGCGCTGCGACATCCCTTTTTCCAGCGCCAGGAGTTTCTCGCGCGACACGGCGAGGTGATCGACTGAGTCCGCCATGCCGCGGAGCGCGGCTTCATTCTTAGGATCGTGCGTCAGGACGGCGCGATAGATTCGAATTGCATCCTGATGCCGTCCGAGCGACGCCAGCTCGTGCGCGAAGTCGAGTTGGATGTGCTCGTATACCTCGCGCGCGCGGCTGTGGCCGGGATGCTTCTGGACGAAGGCGCCGAGCGTATCGGCGTACGCCTGCTTCGCATGCACCGGCGCATTCGGCGCCGAGGCCGCCTGCTTGTGGCGGAGGACATGGAGCCATTCCGACGAGTTGTCGGCGGGTTCGGAACCACCGCCGCCGCACGACACCGCGGCCAGTGCAATCAGGACGAATAACCGGCGCATTTGGCGACAAAAGTAGCACAGCTTCTCTGAGCTATAATCCCGCGCGGTCTGCTGGCGGGTTTCAACCTACAGGATTCGGAGGACTTATGGCCGTGAGGGGCGACGAGGTCGCGGGCTCGATCGAAGCACATGTCCGCGATGCGATGGAGAAGTTGGTGGGCGAGATTCGCTCCTCCATCGAAGACGTCCGCGAGGTCGTCGACTCGCAGCTCAAGGCCGCCCTGCAGAGCGTTCAGGCCGACGTCAACGCCGTTTCGTTCCTGCCCCACATCCAGCAGTCGATTACCGATTTCGAAGAGAGCATCACCGCCGCGATCCCGCCGCCTCCCCCCGTTGCCGCTCCTAGCGGCGCCGATGCGTCGCGCGTGAAGTCGGCGGTGCAGGCGGTCGAACGCGGCAAGTCGCAGGTCGACATTCTCAACGCCCTTCTCGAGCAGTGCCTGGCTTTCGGTTCGCGCGCGGCGATGCTGATCCTGCGCGGCGAGACGTTCAGCGGCTGGAAGGGCGTCGGCTTTACCGCCGCCGGCGGCAACGACGAGATGGTGAAGCGCTTCAACGCCGCGCCGGGCCTCATCCCCGAGCTCGACCGCGTTCTTCGCAGCGAACAGGTCGTCACCTGGGACGGCGCGAACCTCTCCACCCGCCTCGGCGTCTCTGCGTCGTCGACTGCGATCCTGGTCCCGATGGTGATCAAGGACAAAGTGGCCGCCGCGGTTTACGTCGATGCGACCGATGCCGACGCGGCCAAACTCGATCCTGCATCGATCGAGCTGCTCGTATTTACGACCGGCCTGCTGATCGACACGCTGGCCATTCGCAAGAAGACGCCGTCGCCGAGTCTGAACGATGGGGAGTCGGCCGCACCCCAGCCCGCTACTCCTCCCACACCGCCGCGGCCAACACCGCCGCCCGCCCGTCCGTCGCCGCCTGTTCGTGACGAATCGCCGGATGCGACCGTCGCCGTCTCCGCGGACCAGCTGCGCGAGATGATGACGCCGGCTCCCTCGAAACCGGCGTTCACGATGCCGGAGACCGACTTCGCCGCGCCGACCTCGGCGACACCGTCAGCCGCGTCGTTCATGACGACGGCGATGCCCGCCATCGAAGCGCCGCGTCCTGCTCCGCCACCGCCGCCTCCCCCTGCTCCGGCGCCAGCTCAGGAGCGGGAGGAACGCGCCAGCACGCAGTACATCCCGCCAGCGCACATCACCCGCAGCGGAACGACCCCCATCGGCGGCACGGCTACGGACGATTCGAAGCGGCACGACGAAGCCCGCCGCTTCGCGCGTCTGCTCGTTTCCGAGATCAAGCTTTACAACGAGCCAAAAGTCGACCTCGGCCGCAAGAACAAGGATCTCTACGAGCGCCTCAAAGAAGATATCGACCGCAGCCGCCAGATGTACGACGAGCGCATCGCCGAGGATGTCCGCAAAGTGTCGAACTACTTCTACGACGAACTGGTGCGAATCCTGGCCGACGGCGACGCGAGCGCGTTGGGGTTGTAGAGGCGCGTCAATTTCCGCTCTGCATCCATCTGCGTAATCTGCGGATCGTCACCGGCGCACTTTTCGCACTAGAGGCCGCTGGATGCGGGTTCGACGTGGTTGGGTCATCGCAGTCTCTGCGGTACTGGTTGCCGTGCTGGCGGTTTTCATCGTGTTCCGCCTGCGCGAGACGCGGGAGGAGCGCCGCGAGTTCGTCGTTCCCGCGAAGCCGGAAGCGCCGCCGGATCTGGAGAAGCTGTGGCCGAAGTTCGCGGCGGGATTGGACGCGATTCACCGTCACGATGGCGCTGAAGCGGTCAGGCAACTCTCGACGTTTCACTTCGGGAAGCGCGCGGTCGATGAGTACCGGCTGTACTACCTCGCCAACGCGTATCAGCTCGCCGGCGATCCGGCGCGCGCGCGAGCCGTTTTGGCCGAGCTGTGGTCGCGCCACCCTGCCTTCGTGGTCTTTCCCGATGCCGGACTGAACCTCGGCGGGCTTTATGCCACGGTCGCCGATTGGAGTCTTGCCGCACAGGTCTATGGCGACGTGGCAACGCGCGCGGATGATTCGAATGTCGCGGCCACCGCGCGCTGGAGCGCGATCGATGCCGATCTGGCTCGCGGCGATATCGCGGCCGCTCTCGAGAACGCGCGCAACATCGCCATCAGGAATCCGCGCGCGCCGCAGGCAGTGCATGCCATCGAGTTGGTGCGGGCGATCACCGGCGATCCGGTGAAATTCAGCGCGGCGGAGCGTCTCGAACGCGCCGTTTCGTTTCTTCGCGACGGCGATCCGCAGAATGCGCTCGATGAACTGACTGTGCTGGAAACGAGCGGCGCACCGGCCGATCTGCGCATGCCGGTACAGCTCAACAAAGGGCTGGCGCTCAATCAACTCCATCGCTACGAAGACTCGAACAAAGTGCTCGAGCCGCTCGCGGCGGGGCCGTACCGCTTCGCGATTCCGGCGATCTTCACCGCGTCAAAAAACTACAGCGTGCTTTCGTCATCGATCAATCCGATGGTGACGAAGACCATCGTCGTGCGGCAGCAGGTCGGCACGACGAAAGTAAAAGCGAAAGGGAAGAAGAAGGCGACGACGAAGCCGAAATTCGCCAACGTCAAGAAGAACGTTCAGCTCGTCGATCTGGCGAAGAAGGCGAAGAAGGATGAATACGACCGGCTCTCGACCGAACGGCTGAAGGATCTCCTGTCGCTGCCGCTGGCAGACGAGGTGCGCATCGATGTTCTGAACACCCTCATCGCGCGCGCGGAAGAAAAGAATCAGGACGCCTACGAACGCGACCTGATCGTGCAGCTCGCGAAAATCGATCCGTCGCAGGAAGCCGGTCTGCAGCATTTCTGGGACAAGGCGTGGGCCGCGTACGCACGCGGCGATCTGAATGGCGCGCGCGAATTGCTGGCGTTCGTTCGCGACAACTATCGCAATCCGAACACCAAGCGGCAGGCGATGTATTGGTTTGCGCGCTCCGGCGAGCGCCTCGGGCGCAAGGACGAATCGGCGGAGATCTATCACCAGCTCGCGTCCGCCCCGTACGACGACATCTACGCGATTGAGGCGGAAAAGCGCGGCGCGAAACGGCAGCCGATCAACGTGAATCCGCTGACCACTAATCGTCCTGACTGGCGCGACATCGCCGAGCAGAACATGCCGAAGGAGCTGCGCCTCGGCTACGAGCTGACGGCGCTCTCCGATTTTCACGATGCGGAGCTGGAGATTCAGAAGAATCGCAATCGCAAAAATCAGCAGTTCGCCGACGCGCTGCTCGCCGATCTCTTTCACGCGTCCGGCAACATGGTCGACACGCTGAAGACGCTGCGGCTCGCGTTCCCCGCGCTGGCAACTGTCGAGCAGGACTCCGTGCCGACGTACTTCCTGAAGATGTATTACCCGCTGAAGTACGACGATTGGATCCGCGAATACTCAAAGAAGAATGGCGTCGATCAGTACACGATCATGGGATTGATTCACCAGGAGAGCTACTACAACGCGAAAGCGAAATCGGCGGTCGGCGCGACCGGATTGATGCAGCTCATGCCTGCCACGGGACGCGAGCTGGCGGCGCAACTCCACATCTCACCGCGCCTCGACAATCCGGAAACGAACATCCGCCTCGGCACCGCGCACTTCAAGATGCTGGGGAACCTGTTCAACGGCAGCAACGAGCTGGCCATCGCGTCGTACAACGCCGGTCAGGGCCGCGTCCTGCAATGGCGCCGCGCCGCTCCCGGCAAGCCGATGGACGAGTTCATCGAAGCGATCCCGTTCCGCGAGACCCGCACGTATCTGAAGCACGTGGTGATGCTGGCGTCGACGTACAGGCGGATGTATCCGTGAGGTACCCCTCATCCGCCTTCGGCACCTTCTCCCCGTGCCCCGGGGAGAAGGACTCTCGATTGGAATGGTCTGCGTGATCGAAACCCCTCGCCCCGCATCAGCGGGGAGAGGGAGACACGTAGCGAAGCGAAGTGCGGGTGAGGGGCGTTGAAGAGTCGAGAGAGCAACTCACGGGATGAAGCCTCTGATCGTCCGCACATTCATCCCGGGCCGGTCCACTTTCACCTGGACTTTTCGGTACGCGCGATCCTTCGTCGTCGACTGCGATTCGTAGGCGAGCAGGTATTGCGAGCGCAGATCCTTTTCCAGCTGCTCGTACGTCGCGGCGAGATCTTTGATGTCGTGAATGAAGTAGGCGATGCCGCCCGTCTCCACTGCCAGCGACTTCATCTTCGAAACGCCACCCGCATCGAACAAGCCGAGGCCGACGCCGATGAAGTAGAGCGGCACGCGCGCCGAGCGGGCGTACGTCAGCATCTCCTCGTACGTCGTGCGCGACGTCGTGTCTTCGCCGTCGGTGAGGATGATCAGCGCGCGACGGCCCTGCAGCGTGCGGAAGCGATAGAGGCCGGTGACGATCGCGTCGTAAAGCGCCGTTCCGCCGCTCGCCTCAGGGATCGCGTTGACCTGCGACTGCAGCGACGTGACGTCCGTGACGAACGGTGAGATCGATTTCGCATCGAACGCGAAGCCGGTCACGAACGCGCGGTCGCCCGGCTTCATGATCCGCTTGAAAAACTCCAGCGCCGCCGACTTCGCCTGCTCCATGCGCGGCTTCATGCTGCCGGAATGGTCGAGCAGCACGCCCGCTGCAATCGGCAGGTTCGACGCGTAATTGAACGACGTCATCTTCTGCGGTTTTCCGTTCTCAAAGATGGTGAAGTCCGGTTGCTTGAGGTCCGTCACCGGCAGTCCGGAGTTGTTCGTCACCATGACCGGCAACTCGACGAGATTGACTTCGATCTCCTCGGAGAAACGATCGCCGTTCAGAAAGAGCAGATCGCTCGCTTCGTAGTTCGTCTCGTCGAGCACCGACGCGCGGACGAAATCGACGCCCTTTAGTTGCGAGCTGGCGATGTCGAGCGCATACGGCGGCGCTTTCCACTCGTGCAGCTTCTTCTGTCCCGCGAAAAACATCGCCGACCTGATCTGCGTCGCCTTCGGATTCTGCACGCTCAGTTTGAAGTGCGACACGCCGTCGGGCGTGACGGTGCGCGTGATCTTCACCTCCAGCGGCGTCTCGTGTTCATTGACGATGAACGCGTCCGCGTCGACGTAGCGGCCCTGTGCGTCGTAGCCGACGGCGCGCACTTCCACGCGTTTCGGCAATGCGCCGAGGTCGAGCTCCGCGCGGTAGGGAGGCGCGTTTCGCGCCAGGATCCTCTTGCCTTCGACCCAGAATTCGACGCGCTTCACCGGCGCCTGCACTTCGACTTCGACGATGAAAAGGTTCGGCGCGACGTCGCGGCGTGGCGGCACGATCTTCACCGCGCCGCTGCTCTCCGGCACGACCCCCTCGGCGAGAATCGAATCGACGTCGTCGCCTTCTTTGGCGATGTACGCCCTGTTCGTCTTCGCGACGGTAAACGTCTGCGTGGCCTTGGCCAGAATGACCGGTGTCTGCTCTTCCAGCGGCACCATGAGGCGCGCTTCGATCTCCACGGCACCCGGTTGCAGCGTCTGCAGCGAGGTCACGGGATTCGTCGTCGACGACTCGACCGGGTAGCGAAAGGTCTTCAGGACTTCGCCGTTCTGCGAGATCGATCCGGTGAGGACGATCGGCACACCCGACGGCGCGTCGGTGGGAATGACGAAGCGGTAGGAAATGCGGTTGACGACGCCGCCCTGCGCGGAATCGCCGAGCGGCTCGATGGTGATGTTGACCTTGCCCTCGGCGGCAAGAAGAGAAAGGGGGAAGAAGAACAGCGCAGCCAGCGCACGTTTCATCCGGCCATTCTCCACGTCCGGCGAGGCCGCAGCGATAGAATCTTCGCCCCGCATGGCCTTGCCACCGCTTCGTTACCGGGCAGTGCTCTTCGACCTGGACGGAACGCTGGTCGATTCGTATGCAGCGCTCGCCGAGGCGGTGAACTTCGCGCGCCGCGAACACGGGCTGCATGAGCTGAGCGCCGCGCGCATTCGCGACTTCGTCGGCGACGGACTCGATACGCTCCTCCGCCGCGCGTTCAATGTCGAAGTCGTGCCGCGCAGCGTGACGGTTGCGTTCGAGTCACGCTACGACGAGATCTGCTGCGAAGCGTCGACGATTCTCGCCGACGTCGAAGCGACGCTGAGCACGTTGCACGGATTCGGCGTAGCGATGGCGGTCTGCACGAACAAGCCGACGTCCTTCTCGAAAAAGATCCTGACCTTCCTGCAGCTCGCGCCGTATTTCCGCGCCATCGTCGGACCCGACCTGGCCGGCGCGCGCAAGCCGGACGCGCAGCATGTGCTGCATACGTTGGAGGCGACATCGTGCGCGGCGTCGGACGCGCTCTTCGTCGGCGACATGCCGATCGACGTTCACGCCGCGCGCAACAGCGGAATCGACGTGGCGGTAGTGCCGACAGGATCGTCGACGCGTGAAGCATTGCTGGCTGCGAAGCCGGATCACTATCTGGAGAAGTTCTCGGATCTGGTGAAGGTGGTGGCGGGATGAAACGTTTTCACCACAGAGACACAGAGGACACAGAGAAATCCTATCCGTGTCCTCTGTGTCTCTGTGGTGAAAAATCTGAGGGCCGGACGTGAAGTACCGCTTCGTCTTCTTCGACGTCGATTCGACACTCGTCACGATCGAGGGCATCGACGTCCTCGCCGGCGGCGATCCCGAGATCGCGAAGCTGACCGACGCCGCGATGAATGGCGAGATTCCGCTCGATCAGGTGTACGCCAGACGGCTGGAGAGGATTCGCCCTTCGAGACATGCGGTCGAGCGACTTGGCGCGATGTACGTTGACTCGCTTGTCGACGGTACGAAGGAAACGATCGCCGCGTTGCAGGACGAAGGCGCCATCGTCCATCTCGTCACCGCCGGAATCGAGCAGGCGATTTTGCCGCTGGCGGAGGCGCTCAACGTTCGAAACGTCCATGCGGTGAAACTCACGTTCGACAACGGCGGCAACTACAAAGACTTCGACCGCCGCTCGTTTCTCACCCGTCCCGCCGGAAAGGAGATCGTCGTACGCGACGTCCGCGCGCGCTCGCACGGCAAGGCCGCATTCGTCGGCGACGGCGTCAGCGATCTCGAGGCGAAGCCGGCGGTCGATCTCTTCATCGGATTCGGCGGCGTTGTCGTCCGGCCGCGCGTGAAGGAGAATGCGGACGTTTACGTCACGGCTCTTCGCGACGTGCTGACTCACCTTTTATGAGCAACGCCAAATTCTTCGTTCCTGGTCCGACGTGGGTTCGTCCTGAAATCCTGCAGGAGATGACGCGGCCGATGATCGCGCACCGGTCGTCGGAGTTCGGCGATCTCTTCAAACGCGTCGCCGCCAATCTCAAGCCGCTGTTCGGCACCGCGCAGGACACCTTCGTCGCCTCCTGCAGCGGAACCGCGCTGCTCGAAGCGGCGCTGACGAACTGCGTCCCGCGCCGTGTTCTCGTCACGACCTCCGGTGCCTTCGCCGAACGCTGGGTTGCCATCGGTGAAAGCCTTGGCCTGGAGGTCGACCAGCTGAACGCCGGCTGGGGAAGCGCTGTCGATCCGGAGAAGCTCGCCGATCATCTCTCCTCACGACGCACGCAGTACGACGCGGTGACGCTCACGCACAACGAGACCTCGACCGGCCTGACCAACGACGTCGCGGCTCTCGCACGCGTCATCCGCGAAGAATCGCCGAACTCGCTCGTCCTCGTAGACGCCGTCTCCTCCCTCGGCGGCATCCCGGTCCGCTTCGACGACTGGGGACTCGACGTCTGCCTCGCCAGCGTGCAGAAAGGGATCGCGCTGCCGCCCGGCATCACGGTCTTCGCCGTCTCCGAACGCGCGCTGGCGCAATGCAAAAAACGGCCGTATCGCGGCACGTATCTCGATTTCCTCAGCTACAAAAAGCAGGGCGATGACGGCAACGTCCCGACGACGCCGTCGATCCCGCATTTCTACGCGCTAGCCAAACAGCTCGACGACATCATCAACGTTGAGACGCTCGACGCCCGATACCGCCGCCACGAAACAATGCGCGATACGACGATCCGCCGCACCGCCGCGTACGCGGAGCTTGCCTCCGACGCCGATTACGCCTCGGCCACGGTCTCCGCGCTGATCCCGAACAAACCTCCCGACGAACTGCGAGCCGAGATGAAGAAACGCGGCTTCACTCTCGGCGGCGGTTACGGCAAATGGAAGGCGACCACCTTCCGCATCGGCCACATGGGCGACATTCAGCTCGATGATTTGAATGCGATGTTGGATGTCCTCGAAAGTTTATGCTGAGGCTTCGCAAAGCGACGCCGAAGCGGCGGTCATAATCGCCAGATCCTTCGCTGCGCTCAGGATAAATTCATGAAAATCCTCGTTACCGATACGCTCGCCGATTCCGGCCTCGCCATCCTCCGCGCTGCCAGCGACATGGAGCTCGACTATCGCCCCGGACTCAAGGGCGACGCGCTGTTGAAAGCGGTCACCGAGTCGGATGCGCTCATCACGCGCAGCGGGACGGCGGTTACCGAAGAGCTGGTGAATGCGGGGACGCGGCTGCGCATCGTCGGGCGGGCCGGCGTCGGGCTCGACAACGTCGACGTCGACGCCTGCACCGCGCGTGGAATCCTGGTCATCAACGCGCCGACGGCGAACATCATGTCGGCCACCGAGCACACGATGGCCATGCTGCTCGCGCTCTGCCGCAACATCCCCGAGGCGCATGCGAGCGTGAAGCGCGGGGAGTGGAACCGATCGAAGTTCATGGGCACCGAGCTCGATGGCAAGACGCTCGGCATAGTCGGCCTTGGACGCATCGGAACGCGGATCACCGTTCGCGCCCGCGCGTTCGGCATGCGCGTCATCGCGTACGACCCGTACGTCGCGCCGAGCGTTTACGAGAAAGTGGGAGCCGAGCGCGTTTCGCTCGATGACCTCCTTGCGCGCGCCGACGTCATCACCGTCCACACGCCGCTCTCCGACGAAACGCGCGGCATGATCGGCGCGGCGGAGATGGCGAAGATGAAGGACGGCGTCGTCGTCCTCAACATCGCCCGCGGCGGCATCTACGACGAACAATCGCTCGCCGATGCGCTCAACAGCGGCAAGATCGCCGGCGCCGCCATCGACGTCTACGTCGAAGAGCCGCCGAAGGGCAATCCGCTGCTGTCGGCGAAGAACATCATTCTTTCGCCGCACATCGGCGCGAACACGATCGAGGCGCAGGACCGCGTGGCCGTGCAGACGGCGGAGATGGTGATCGACGCATTGCGCGGCTCGATCTTCGTCTCGGCCGTCAACCTGCCGTTCGAAGGATTGGCCGACGCCGACGCCGCGCCGTTCATCAGCATGGCCGAGAAGCTCGGCCTGTTCGCCGCGCAGGTGATCAGCGGCCCGATCACGCGCGCCGCGGTCGAGCTGTGGGGCATCGACGAGCGGCTGACCAAGATCATCTCCGTCGCCGCGCTCAAAGGGATGCTGACGCCGCGCCTCGCGCAGTCGGTGAATTTCGTCAACGCCGAACAGGTCGCGCAGCAGCGCGGCATCGCCATCGCCGCGACGACGCATCCGATGCCGGGCGACTACACGAACCTCGTCACCTTCCGTGCCTCCTCGGCAAACGACGAGACCTGCGTTTCCGCGACGCTGTTCAGCGAGAAAAATCAGCGCATCGTCTCGGTCAACAACTTCCGCGTCGAGTTCAAACCGGAAGGAACGCTGCTCTACATCATCAACAAAGATGTTCCCGGCGTCGTCGGGAAAGTCGGCACGATCCTCGGCGACCGCGAGATCAACATCGCCGAATACAACCTGGCGCGCGAGACCAGCGGCGGCAAAGCGTTGGCAATTGTCACCATCGACTCGCCGCTCGACGCGGATACGATGAACGCCTTGCGATTCTTCAAAGCGATCGAAGAGGTGAAGCAGGTGAGACTGTGATGCGATTTGTATCGTTGCTTCTGATCGGCTGTCTGCTTACCTCGTGCGCAACGATCACGCGCGGAACGAATGAAGTCATCTCCGTCGATTCGAATCCGTCCGGCGCAACCGCGACGATCAAGTGCGCCAACAACATCACCGCCAGCGGAACGACGCCGGCGAAGATCACCATCCCGCGCAAGGCGGACGACTGCCACCTCGACGTCGCGAACAGCGGCATGAAGACGCAGACGCTGAAGCTGGAGCGCGGCTTCAATGGTTCGTTCTGGGCGAACTTCATCCCGGCCAGCGCTCTTCCGATCACGGTCATCTACGTGCTCCTCGGCGACGGTTCCGACGCCACCGGATCGACCTTGGCCGTCGTGGGCCTCGTCGGCGGGATCGGCTTTCTCGTCGACCGCTTCACCGGCGCGATGTACGACCACAACCCGCACGTCATCAAAGTCACACTGCAACCGGAGCACTGACTTTAGAATCCCGACGCAATGCAGTACCGCGAGCTCGGAAAAACGGGGATCAAGGTCAGCGCGATCGGGTTCGGCGCCTGGGCCATCGGAGGTCCGTCCGAGGCGTCGGGCGCGCCGCTGGGATGGGGACGGACGACTGATGAGGAGTCGCTCGCCACGATTCGCCGCGCGCGCGATCTCGGCGTCACCTTCTTCGACACCGCCGACAGCTATGGTTTCGGCCGCAGCGAGTCGCTCCTCGGCATCGTACTTTCGCGCAAACGGCAGGACGTTGTCATCGGCACGAAAGTCGGCGTGGTGCGCACGTCGAGCGGCGAACTGAAGAAGGATTTCTCCAAGCAGCACATCTTCGTCGCCGTCGACGGCTCGCTGAAACGTCTGCGCACCGACTACATCGACATCTATCAGGTCCACAACCCGACGATTGACGATCTGCGGCGTGAAGACATTCAGGACGCGATGGAGCGGCTGCAGGACGCCGGCAAGATCCGCTTCTGGGGCGTCTCCGTTTTCAATCCCGAGGATGGCCTGGAAGTCGTGAAACGAGGCTGGGGGCACGTGCTGCAGGTGCTCTACAACATTCTCAATCAGGCGCCGGCGCAGGATCTCTTTCCGGCGGCGAAAGAAAAGGGCTACGGCATCATCGCCCGCGTCCCGCTCGCGTCCGGCCTGCTCACCGGCAAGTTCAGGAACGACACCGTCTTCCCCGCCGACGACATCCGCCAGAACTTCCTCACGCCGCGCCGTCTGCAGGAAGCGCTCGATCGCGTGGACGAAGTGAAGTCGATCATCGGCGGCACCGCGCGCACGCTGATCGAAGGCGCCCTCCGCTTCGTATTGGCAAACGACGCCATCGCCAGCGCGATCCCAGGCGCGAGGAACCCGCGCCAAGTCGAAACAAACGTCACTGCCGGCGACGCCTGGCTGCCGGAAGAGATCGTCCAGAAGCTGCGCACGCGGTTGGGCGACTACAACTTTTACCAAAGGCACAACATCAGGATCTGAGTTGCCTGGGAGCGCGGGCGTCTCGCCCGCCGTTCCTGGCAGCATCCTGCTTGACTGCGGGCGAGACGCCCGCGCTCCCAGGAAAATCCGGAACACCCCTCGCTCCCCACACGTTCTCACCTCGACATGCCCTCACGCACGATCTCCATTCGCGGGGCGCGGACGCACAACCTCAAGAACGTTTCGGTTGACATCCCGCAGCGGCAGCTTACGGTTCTGACCGGTCCGTCCGGGTCGGGGAAGTCGTCGCTCGCGTTCAACACCTTGTATGCCGAGGGGCAGCGGCGGTTCGTCGAGTCGATGTCGACGTATGTGCGGCAGTTCCTGGAGCGCATCGACCGGCCGGACGTCGACGAGATCGACGGAATCCTGCCCGCCATCGCCATCGAGCAGAAGAACACGGTCAAGAACGCGCGATCAACCGTCGCGACCGCCACCGAGCTCGCCGATCACATCCGGCTCTTCATGACGTACGCGGGCGAGACGATCTGTCCTGATTGCCAGGTCACCGTGCGGCGGGAGACACCCGAGTCGATCACGGCTGCGATTACCTCGGCGCTGGAAGGGAAGCGCGTCGTTGTCCTCGCGCCGATCTTCTTCGAAAAGGAAAATCGCGGCGAGGTGCTGACGCAGCTCGTGAAGGCCGGCTACTACCGCGCCTGGATCGGCGGCGAAGTCGTCGATCTCAACGAGGCCGATACGAGCAACTTCACCTCGCTGGAGCTGGTCATCAACCGGCTGCGCGTCGATCCGGAGCGCAGCGGGCAGATCACCGAGGCGATCGAGCAGGCGTTCGAGATTTCGAAGGGAAACGTGAATCTGCTCGAGGACGCGGATGGGAACTGGATCAGCCATCGCTTCACGTCGCGCTTCGCCTGCAACAAGTGCGGGACGGAGTTCATCGAGCCGACGCCGCATCTCTTCTCCTTCAACTCGCCGCTCGGCGCGTGCACGAACTGCCAGGGCTACGGCCGGATCATCGGCATCGACATGGAGAAGGTCATCCCGAACCGCAACCTTCGGCTCGACGAGATGCCGATCGCGCCGTGGAACTCGGCGGGCTACGAAGACTGCTACGACGATCTGAAAAAGGCTGCGGCCAAGTACCGGATCCGCCTCGACGTTCCGATCAACGAACTGACCACCGAGGAGTGGACGCTGCTGCATGACGGGCGGAGCAAGTGGTACGGGATCAAGGGATTTTTCGAGTGGCTGGAGACGAAGAAATACAAGATTCACGTGCGGGTGAAACTGGCCAAGTACCGCAGCTACGAGACCTGCCCGCAATGCCACGGCTCTCGGCTGAAATCGTCGGCGTCGTTCGTCACCTTCCGCGGACTGACGGTCGGTGATCTCTTCGCCATGAATGTGCGCGATGCGCGGCGTTTCTGGGAGTACCTGCCGTTCTCGAAGTCGGAGGAAGCGCTGTCCGGCCATCTCCGCCGCGAGATCGTGAACCGGCTGACGTATCTCGATGAAGTTGGACTTTCGTATCTGACGCTCGATCGCCAGACGCGCACGCTCTCCGGCGGCGAATCGCAGCGCATCAATCTCGCTGCGGCCCTCGGATCATCGCTGACGGAGACGATGTACGTGATCGATGAACCGACCGTCGGCCTGCACGCGCGCGACAGCGAGCGGCTGCTTGCCGTGCTCAAACGGCTTCGCAATGCGGGGAACACGGTGATCGTCGTCGAGCACGATCCGACAATCATCGCCGGCGCCGATCAGACCATCGAGCTCGGGCCGGGAGCGGGGGAGTACGGCGGATCGGTGCTGTATGTCGGACCGCCGCGTCCAATCGAAACGCCGGCTGTCGAACATGAAGAACCGTCGTCGCTCAGCGATACCTTCGGCGCGATCACGATTCGCGGCGCGAAAGAGCACAACCTCAAGGGAATCGACGTCACCATCCCGCTCGGCAAGTTTGTGGCGGTCACCGGCGTCTCCGGCTCGGGCAAGTCGACGCTGATTCGCAACTGTCTCTACAACCGCTACCAGCGCGATGTGCGCGGCGCGACTGGCCTCGATGTCGGCGCCTCAACGCTGGAAGGCACCGACAAGATTTACGACATGCAGTTCATCGATCAGTCGCCGATCGGCCGCTCCACGCGCTCGAATCCCGCCACCTACGTGAAGGCGTGGGACGAAGTGCGCAAGATTCTCTCCGAAACGACGGCGGCGAAACTGAACGGCGTCACGCCCGGCATGTTCTCGTTCAACACCGTCGGTGGCCGCTGCGACGTTTGCGAAGGCGCCGGCACCGTCACCATCGACATGCAGTTCCTCGCCGACGTGGAAGTGATCTGCGACAAATGTGGCGGCAAGCGCTTCAACGAACAAGTCATGAAGGTCACGTACAAGAATCGCAACGTGAACGACATCCTGAAGATGACCGTCGACGAGGCGATGAAGTTTTTCGTCGACAAGCGCGCGCTCCTCAAAAAACTCTCCGCTCTCCGCTCCGTCGGCCTCGGCTACCTCCGCCTCGGCCAGTCGACCGCGTCGCTCTCCGGTGGCGAAGCGCAGCGCCTGAAACTCGCGTCATTCCTCTCTGAGACGACGAAGAACGACACCGGCCGTCTCTTCCTCTTCGACGAGCCGACCACCGGCCTCCATCACACCGACGTCGCCCAGCTCATCAAGACGTTCCGGAATCTGATCGACCGCGGCAACTCCGTCCTCGTCATCGAGCACAACATCCAACTCATCGAAGCCGCCGACCACGTAATCGACCTCGGCCCCGAGGGCGGCGACGGCGGCGGCGAATTGATCGCGGTAGGAACGCCGGAGGAGATCGCAGCGAATGAGCGGAGCATTACGGGGCGGTATTTAACTCGCACGACCGCCGCCGCCTGACGTACAATCCAACGTACGTCAGGAGGTACCATGAAGCGTCACCTCAGAATTGCCACCGATATCAAGCCAGTCTCTGATTTCCGAGCCAACGCAGCGGGGATGATCGAGCAGGTCAAGACCAGCGGTCGCCCGCTCGTTCTCACGCAGCGCGGCGAGTCTGCCGCGGTTTTGCTAGACGTAGCTGTGTATCAAGAGCTGATCGAAGAGCTCGAGCTTCTCAGCGATGTCCGCACTGCGATGAAACAGGTCGAAAATGGAGAAGTCCTGTCGAACTCCGCCGCAAAAGCCGAGCTTCGGAAACGGTTCCCTCGTTGAGAGTCGTTTGGACGCTTCTCGCCGTCGAACGCGCCACCGAAGCCGCCGCGTACATCGCGCGTGACAAGCCCGCGGCAGCACGGACGTGGCTTGAGGGCGTCTTTGAAGCCGTCGATCGTCTGGAAGCCTTCCCGCAATCAGGCCGAATGGTTCCAGAGATCGACTCGCCGGAGTATCGCGAGATCGTCTATCGAAAGTCGCACCGCATCGTCTACCACGTGGAGAAATCGGTCGTGCGAATCCTCACGGTCAGGAACTTTGCACAGCGTCTGGATCTGAGCGAACTCGGTTTGGACTAAGAGGCCGTCTACCTCAATCGTTCACTGCGCCAACTCGTAGGACGAACGCAGCCACTGCAGGATCTGCTCATCCACCTCGGCGGGATCGCTGAGCCGCACTTCGAAGTGCCACCGATTCGCGGACGTCTGTTCCGTTTTGTGGACGCGGCGATCGGCGACCTTGCGATCGGATTTCAGCGTCAGGATCAGCGCGTCCTTGCGCGTCTGCACGCCGGCGAAGGCGACGCGGCGGTTCAGATGGATCGACGTCTTCTTCGGATCTTCTTCGACGGGACCGAGGGCGGATGAGGCGTCGACGATCTTTCGGTAGATCTCGATCACGTGCGGAGAACGGCCGGAGAAGTGGGCATCGACGGTCGGCATGCGCGCGATTCTACGCCTCCCGAAAGCGCACAAGTTCCGATGCTAGAATGGCCTGCCCGATGCATGCCTGACCCCGGCAACAGGCGGCTTTTGACCCACCGCGCAGGAGACAAAATGAGCATTGCTGAACAGGAGTACCCCGACATCGTCGGCATGAAGCCCGACGTGCCGGCTAGTGTGGAGTTCGAGCCGTACATCCCTGCAGCAACCAACCTTCGCGAGCTCACGCCGTTGCCGATCATCCTCGGCACGATCCTGGGCATGATCTTCGGCGCGGCGTCGCTCTACCTCGTGCTCAAGGTCGGCCTCACGGTCAGCGCCTCCATCCCCGTCGCCGTCCTCTCCATCACCTTCTTCCGCATCCTGTCGAAGATCGGCGGCAAGGACGCCACGATCCTCGAGAACAACATCGTGCAGACGGCTGGATCCGCGGGCGAATCGATCGCGTTCGGCGTCGGCGTCACGATGCCCGCGATTCTCATCCTCGGCTTCGATCTCGAGTTCACGCGCGTCATGCTCGTCGCCGTCCTCGGCGGACTGCTAGGCATCCTGATGATGATCCCGCTGCGACGCGCGCTCATCGTCGCGCAGCACGGCACGCTCAAGTATCCCGAAGGCACCGCGTGCGCCGAGGTGCTGAAAGCGGGCGCGTCGGAAGAGTCGATCGCCGCTGCGTCGGACAGCGCCAAGATCGAGATGGCGAAGCTCGGCGGCCAGGCCACGAGCGCGAAAACGATTTTCGCCGGCTTCGGAATCGGCTTTATCTACAAAGCGATGAACGTCGCCTTCCGCTGGTGGAAGGACACGCCGGAGCGGGTGTTCGGAGCGCCGTTCGCGGCGGGCTCGGTTTCGGCCGAGATCTCGCCGGAGCTCCTCGGCGTCGGCTACATCATCGGACCGCGCATCGCCTCGATCATGTGCGCCGGCGGCGTGCTCGCGTACCTGGTCCTCATCCCCGCGATCAAATTCTTCGGTTCAGGACTTGCCGCGCCGCTCGCACCCGAATCGACGCGCCTGATCAGGGACATGTCGCCGAATGGGATTCGCAGCGCCTACATCCTCTACATCGGCGCGGGCGCGGTAGCGGCGGGCGGCATCATCTCGATGATGCGTTCGCTCCCCACGATCTGGCACGGCCTGAAGGAAGGGCTGAAGGACATGCGCGGCGGCAGCGCCGCACGGGAGGGGATGGTCCGCACGGACCGCGACCTCTCCATGAAGTTCGTGCTCATCGGCAGCTTTGCCCTCGTCGCCATCATCGCGCTGGCCAGCCCGCTGTACCACGGCGGCACCGGCGTGATGGCACGTGTGATGGCCGCGCTCCTCATCGTCATCCTCGGCTTCCTCTTCGTCACGGTGTCGTCGCGGCTTACGGGCGAGATCGGCTCGTCGTCGAACCCGATCTCCGGCATGACCGTGGCCACGCTGCTGATCACCTGCCTCGTCTTCCTCCTCATCGGCTGGACAGGCTCGACGTACTACGTCACGGCGCTCTCGATCGGCGCGATCGTCTGCATCGCCTCCTCGAATGGCGGCACGACGTCGCAGGATCTCAAGACCGGTTACCTCGTCGGCTCGACGCCGAAGTATCAGCAGATCGCGATCCTCATCGGCGCGCTTGCCTCGGCACTCGCGCTCGGGCCGCTGCTCCTCATGCTCAACAACAACGGCAGTGTCGTGCTGCCGCGCATCAGCTCCGAACCGTCGACGGGCGAAGAGGGCTCGCCGCTCAAGCAGGTCGAGAATTGGCCGCTCGGGCTGCACGCCGATGCCTCGATCCTCACGGGCCTGTCGCACAAGAGCTACGAGGGGAAAGACTTCCTCGTGTGGCACTACACGCCCGCGGGCGGCGCCTCCGCGCAGGAACTGCTCGTCGATCAGAGCGGAACGCCGCAATTCCTGGTGGATCCGGCGATCAACGGCACGCACAAGTTCACCGCCAGCGGCAAAGCGGCGCCGAAGAAGTTCGATGCACCGAAGGCCACGCTGATGTCGTACATCATCAAAGGCATCCTGAACCGGCAGCTCCCGTGGGGGCTCGTGCTCCTCGGCGTAATGATTTCGCTGGTGCTGGAGATGTCGGGCATTCCGTCGCTCGCATTCGCGGTCGGCGTCTACCTGCCGCTGTCGTCGTCCAGTCCGATTTTCATCGGCGGCATGATCCGCTGGCTGTCGGATCTCTACGTTCGCAAGAAGTACCGCGACCTGAACCTGACCGAGGAACAGCTGACGGCCGAGGGCGACAAGAGTCCCGGCGTGCTGATGGCGTCGGGTTACATCGCCGGCGGCGCGATCGCCGGCATCCTGATCGCCTTCATCGCCGGTCTGCAGGACAAGGTGGCGTGGGTCACGAACTTCAACGCCAGCCTTGATAAGTTCGCGGAGAAGAATCCGTTCGTTTCCGGCGCGCATGCCGACCTGATGTCATGCATCCCCTTCCTCCTGCTGATCGCGCTGCTGTATCTCGTCGGACGCGAGATCTTGCTCGCGCCGAAAGCAGAGAAAGTCTGAGTCTCGACAATCGCGAATCTGAAGGCCCGCTTCGGCGGGCCTTTTTCGTTGTGGCGTATCCTTCTACGACTCCATGCAAGGGTGCGTAATTTTCCTGGTCGCGGTATTCGCGGTGATCGCGATTGTCGTGGCGATGCAGTCGTCGAATCGCGCCAGCAAAGCGCTTGCGGAGCTGGCCGAACTGCGACGGCGGCTCGACCTGATGTCGGTCAAAGAGACGCCAGCTGCGGAGCCGAGCAGACCTGAGCCGGAACCCGAGCCGGTAGTCGTCGTTCCACCCACGCCAGCGCCGGAACCGGAAGCGATCATCATCGAGCCGCAGCCGCAACCGATTGCCGCATTCGAAGCGCAGCCAATCCCCGAACGGGAGCTGATCCCCGAACCGCCGCCGCCGCCCACGCCCCACCCCCCACTTCCCACACCCAAACCGCGCAAACCCTTCGATTGGGAGTCGCTGATCGGCGTCAAGCTCTTCTCCTGGATTGCCGGCATCGCGCTCGTGCTGGCGGCGCTTTTCTTCCTCAGCTACTCGGTCGAGCACGGCTGGCTCAACCCGACCGTGCGCGCGTCGCTCGGACTGGCCACCGGAATCATTCTCCTGCTCGTCTGCGAGCTGCGCGTGGCGCGCGACTACAGCTTCACCGCGAACGCGATGGACGGCGCGGGCATCGCCATCCTCTACGCCACACTCTTTGCGATGCACGCGCTCTGGCACCTGCTGCCGGCCAGCGCGGTCTTCGTGCTGATGCTGATCGTCACGGCGATCGCCGTGCTGCTGTCGATCCGCCGCGACTCCGTCTTCATCGCGCTGCTCGGTCTCGTCGGCGGCTTCGCCACGCCCGCGCTGCTGTCGACCGGCGAGAACAAACCGATCGCGCTCTTCTCCTACCTGCTGCTGCTCAACGTCGGACTGTTGTTTGTCGCCATCCAGCGCCGTTGGCCGTTGCTGACGTTGCTCAGCGTCGTCTTCACCGTCGTCTACGAATGGGGATGGATCGGCAAGTTCCTGACCGTCTCGCAGCTCCCGCTGGCCGTTTCGATCTTCGTCCTCTTCGCACTTGCGGCCGCAGCATCGCTCTGGATGCGGCGCCGCGCCGATGAAGCACAACGGCGCTTCGACTTCGCCGCCATCTCCTCGGCTGGACTGCCGCTGCTCTTCGCCATCTACGTCGCAGCGGTGTCGAGCTACGGCGTGCAGTACAACATCCTCTTCACCTTCCTGCTCTTCATCACCACCGGCCTTTCGGTGATCGCCATCTTCCGCGGACCGGTCTGGCTGCACCTTCTCGGCGGCGGCACGATCGCGCTCGTGCTCCTCGTATGGCGAGCGACGTCATACACGCCGGCGGCGTGGCCCGCGGTCCTCGCATGGATCGCAGCGTTCGTCGTGATCCAGCTTGCGCTGTCGCACTTCACGTCGATCCCGCGGACGATCGTCGCGCCGGCGTTCCTGCTGCTCTTTCCCGCGCTGGCGATGCTGCCGATCCCCGCTTCAGCGCCGATGCTGCTCTTCGGGACGCTATTCATCCTCGTCGCGATCATCGCCGCGTACGCGATCTGGCACAGCGCCGGCGCGGGTTACGCGATCGCGGCATTCCTGGCGATCGTGACCGAAGGCGTGTGGTCGGCGGATAACGTGAAACCGGCGATGCTGACGACTGCTCTCATCATCTACGCCGCCTTCGCGCTGCTCTTTCTTGCGGTTCCAGTCATCGCGCGCCGCCTCGGACGCGACATCGTTTCGCAGCGGACGATGATGTTCCTCGTCCTCGGCTCGATCGGCGTCCTCTTCTTCCTCACCTTCGGCGACGCCGCCCCGCACGCGCTGTGGATCCTCGCCGTCCTTCTCGTCGTTCTCAACATCGGCGCGATCACGCAATCGAAGCCGGGACAGCGCGCCATCCTCGCCGCCTCGGCAATCGTCGTTTCATGGATCGTCATCACCGTCTGGTGTGCGAATGCACTGAACGTCGGCAGCCTCGTCGAGGCACTGATCGTGATCGGCGGCTTCGCGCTTGTCGCCGTCGGCGGTGGAGTCTTTATCGCTCGAGGAGAAGGTGATCCGAGCACGACGTTCCTCGGGCTGATCGGGCATCTGTTCCTCTTCGCGATCGCCACGCAATCCTCACTCGCGTTTCCGCCGTGGCCGATCTTCACGGTGCTCTTCATTCTCGACGTGGCGATCGGGATTGCCGCGATCTACCTTCGCCGCGTTCCACTGATGACTGCCGCCATGGCCGCCTCACAGCTCGTCCTGATGACGTGGGCGGCGAGTACGAATGCCGCGCCGTGGCCGGTGGTCGCGCTCGGCGCCGCAATCGCGGTCTGCGTGATGTCCCTGGTGTGGTTCGCGATCAATCGCCGCTTCGCCGTCGCCGCAATCGTTGCGCTGGCGCTGGGCGACGTCGTGATGATGATCGCGGGTAGCACGTCATCAACGCCGCTTTTCGCTTCGTTGCTCGCATGTCACTTATTCGTCGGCATCGCCTTGCTGACGGTCGCGTGGATGATCGAGCAGCACGTCATTGCGGTCTTCGCCGTCGTGCTGCTGGCAGTCGCCACGAGTTTCTCGCGCACGTCCACGCCGTCACAACAGCTCATCTTCGCCGGCTCGATCTACGCGATCTTCATCGCCTATCCGCTCCTCCTTGGCACGCGCGCAAAACGTTTCATCCAGCCGTATCTCGCAGCAGTGCTGGCCGGCGTTCCCTTCTTCTTTTTTGCGCGGATGGCGATTCGCAGCGCCGGCTACGAGCACCTGATCGGACTTCTTCCGGTCTTCCAGGCCGCGCTGATGCTGCTCCTCGTCTGGCGGCTGCTGCGCATCGAGCCGGCGAACGAACGCCTGCTCTCGCGCCTCGCGCTCACCGCCGCCGCGGCGCTGGCGTTCATCACCGTCGCCATCCCGCTGCAGCTCGAAAAGCAATGGATCACCATCGGCTGGGCGCTTGAAGGCGCGGCGCTGGTCTGGCTCTTCCGCCGCATTCCGCATCGCGGATTACTCGCCTGGTCCGGCGCGCTGCTCGCGGCGGCGTTCGTTCGTCTCGCGTTCAATCCGGCCGTGCTCTCGTATCACCCCGCCAGCCATGTCGCGATCGTGAACTGGTATCTCTACACCTACTTGGTCACCGCCGCCGCGCTCTTCCTCGCCGCGAAGCTGTTGCCGGACGACGAAGCGGATGAACTTCCCGCCGCGCGGCCGATCGCGAATGCGTGCGGCACGATCCTGCTCTTCTTCGTGGTCAACATCGAGATCGCCGACTTCTACTCGACCGGCCCGACGCTCACCTTCAACTTCTTCTCGTCATCGCTGGCGCAGGACCTGACGTACACGATCGGCTGGGCAGTCTTCGCCGTGGCTATGCTGATCGCCGGCCTCGTTCTCCACAGCCGGGCGGCGCGCGTGGCGGCCATCATCCTGCTGCTGGTGACGGTGCTGAAGTGCTTCCTGCACGACTTGGCGCGGCTCGGCGGCCTCTATCGCGTCGGCTCGCTCCTCGGACTGACGATTTCGCTACTGCTCGTCGGCGTTCTGCTGCAGAAGTTCGTGATCCGGAAGACGGCCGCGCCCGCCGAAGAAGCAACCTAACGCGTGAAGCCGCGGAAGAAGCGCGTACGCTCAGCCAGGCACCACGTCGTCGCCACGCGCCGCGCCGTCCAGCGCGGAAGCGCGCGCGAAAGCCAGACGTACCCGACCAGCATCGCGTTCAGCCCGAGGAGGACCAGGAGCGAATCGTAGCGGTCGAGGAACGGCACGTGCGCGTGATTCCAGCGTAGGAAAAGCCCGTCGACACACACCAGGAGTAGGAGATCGATGACATCGCGGACGATCGCGCGGCGCCGTGCCCTTGCGACGACGGCGCGCGAGTCGGTGACGACGGGAGGAGGCGCCCCGGCGTCAGAAACGCCGGGGAGCAGTGTGCGTCGAACGGGCTTTTCCATCGCAAGGTGTTCGACGTTGTGGAGAGGCCGATTATTTCAAATAACTACCGAATCCTGATCGTCTGCGCGATGAAGTTTCCATCGCCGTCGCGGTATGCCTTGATGACGACGGAATCGCTCGTTTTCAACTGCACGGCCGTCGAATACGTCCCGGCCCGCGTGCGCACGGGCAGATCCTCAAGCGCGTAGACGCGAACGATCCGGTTGTCGTTCTGCGTATCGCGCAGGGCGAGCTGCGGACTGTCAGCCAGCGTCTGAGTCACCACGCCGTAGATCGTGACAACGCCGAGGTCGCTGTACGTCGGAGCTGGCGGCGCAATCGTTGACGGACCTTGCTCGATGCTCGCGCCGCTGTCGTCCGTAAATCGGATCGTCGTCGCCACGAACGTCGAGCCGCTGTACGAACCGCTCAGCTCGACGTGATCGCCAGCCTGCACGTCGCGGCCGCGGACCGGACGTCCGGTCGGATCGGCCGCGCTGCGAAGATCGACGGCGATCGTGCCGCGGTTGGTCTCCACCTGGATCACGTTGTTCGTACGATCGACGCGCGACACGCGACCGCTGAGCGCGCCAACGCCGCGCGATGCGGAGCCGGCATCCTGCGCACTTTGCAACACGTCGATCGATCGCGCACGAACTTCGCGTCCCGTCACCGCCGCGCCACCCTCGGGCTCGATGCGGATTCGGTCACCGACTTCCAGATTCGAAACGCGATACGTCTCGCCGCGATAACGAACCGGCGTGCCCTGCGGCGTGCGGATGGTGAGCACCTCGCGCCGATCCGTCACCACGACCAGCCGTCCTTCCTCCGGATTGACTTGCTGCAGAACGCCTTCGATGCGGCCGATGCGATCGGGCGCGGTGCTGGGTGTCGTACCGGACGCGGTCGGCGTCGAAATCGACGTCGGCGTGCGCGTCTGACCGACGCCGGTCTGTGGCGCATCGACGGCGCGCCCGAGGAGCGTGACGCGCTCCGCGCGGATGGTGCTGCTGCCGATTGCGACGCCGCGAACTTCGACGCGGTCGCCGGTGCGAATCTCGTTGAATCCCGTCGAACCGACGAAGATCTCCGGCGCGCCGTTGATCGTTCCGCCGAAGCCGTTGTACTGGGTCGAAACCGAATCGGTATCGACCGTGACCTGATCGCTCAGCGCATTGTCGGGCGTGATGATCATCCGGCCGCGGCCGTTCTGCGTATCGGCCACGGTGCCGACGATGCTTCCGCGACCGCCTTCCTGCACATCGGCGCTCGTCCGCCAGACAGTACGATCCTGTCCGAATGCGGCGACAGCCGACAGCGCCGCGAACGCGAAGATCGCTTGTAGTTTTCTCATGGAAACCTCCTGAACCGTTGAGACGGCGCAAGAGCGCTGCCAGTAACGCGGTTGCGAGGTTTCGCGGCGCTACTGCGAGACCGCGTAGACCATTTGCCCGGCGATCCAGCATTCGCGGACGACGCGATCGTCGCCAGTGAAGATCAGGCCGGCCAGCAGGTCCTCGATCGACGATGCCCGCTCGCTGCGCAGCGCGACCAGAGGCGTCGACTTCAGATCGAGTTGGAGGAAGTCGGCCGACTTGCCCACTTCCAGGCTGCCCGATTCCGAATCGAGCGACAGCGCGCGCGCGCCGCCGAGCGACGCCAGGTACCAGAGGTGGAACGGCGTCAGCGACACGCCCTGCACCTGCTGCACCTTGTACGCGTCCGACATCGTCGTGAACATCGACGGCGTCGTACCTGCTCCGATATCCGTGCCGAGGCCGACGCCGATGCCGGCGTTGAGCGTGTGGTGAAGACGGAAAAGGCCGCTGCCGAGGAAGAGGTTCGAGTTCGGGCAATGCGCGATGCGCGTTCCGCGATGAGCGAGCAGCTCAAGCTCCTCTTCCGTCAGATGAACCCCGTGCGCGAGCACGCTTCGCTCGTCAAGCAAGCCGTACCGGTCATACACGTCCGCGTACTCGGCCTCGGGGAAAAGATCGTGCACCCACTGAACCTCGTTCCGATTTTCCGAGATGTGCGAGTGAACGTACGCATCGGGAAATTCGCGCTTGAGCTGACCGGCCGCTTCGAGCAGCTCCGGTGTCGACGTCGGCGCGAAGCGCGGCGTGATCGCGTAACGCAGCAGTCCGCGTTTGTGCCACTTCTGCAGCAGACCGCGGCTCTCGTCGTACGACTGTTTCGGATTTTCCAGCAACGACTCGGGCGCGTTGCGATCCATCATCGTCTTGCCGATGATCGCGCGGAACCCGCGGCGCTCCGCCTCGGTGAAGAAGATGTCGGTCGCTTGTTCGTGGATCGTCGAAAAGATCAGCGCGCAGAGCGTCCCATTGCGCAGCAGCTCTTCGAAGAAAACGCGCGCCACCATGTCCGCATGCTTCGGATCGCTGAACTTGGCCTCGGTCGGAAACGTGTAGCGGTTCAGCCATTCGAGCAGATCGCCGCCGTACGAACCGATCATCTCCAGCTGCGGCGCGTGCAGATGCGTGTCGAAGAATCCCGGCGTGATGAGAACGTCGCGGCCCAACTGCGTCAGCGTGGAGCTCTGCCGCGGCACGTCGCGCCACGCACCGACGCCGGTGATGCGATCGCCATCGACCGCCAGATAGCCGTCGTCGTAGTAGACAAACGACTTGGCCGCGTCGACGGTGAATGGGTCGGCAATCGGCGAGAAGATCCGTCCGCGAAACAGTTTCACGCGCGCATTTTCTCACGCACCTCAGACGCCGGACGGAATCTCTTCTTCTTCCTCGGCGGGACGCACGAGCTTTTCCAACACGACCGCCTGATGCGTGCCGGTGACGACCTGCACCGGTTCCGGGGCGTCGAGCGACTCGGAAAGCGCGATCGACGTCTGCGTTACCGATTCCATGAACAAACTCTCGCTCGGCGGCGCGAGCGGCAATTCCGCCTGACGCCGGAAGCGCATCGCACGCTCCTCGGCCTCGCGAAACTCCTTGTTGAACATCAGCAGCGGCAGCGCCACCTTCTCGTACAACTCAGCCGTCGCCCGCACGTCATCGAGGCAATAGTCGGCGATCTCGCGATGCCGCCCGGCGCGATACCAGGTCTCGACCGAACGTCCATCGAGGCCTTCGCCTTTCGACGTTTCGACGCCGAACACCTTGCACGCAAGATCGAGATTGAACTTGAACTGCCGCGCGTTCGTGGTGCCGAAGAAGTTGAGCGCCTCGCGCAGATCGCAATTCGGGTGATAGCCGTAGCGATAGCCGACCAGATCGCGCTTCGGAATGATTCCGTTGATCGCCGAACGGATCATAAGGAACGGCCCGTCGAACTGCCGGCCGTTGAACGTGATGAAGCGCGAGTCACCCTCGAAGAACTCCCAGAACTTTTCGAGAATCTGCTTCTCGCTGCCGGAGATGTAGGTCCGCTGCCCCGCCTTCTCGATCGAAAGCTGCGTCTGCCCCGGCACCTCGTACATCGCGCACGACCGGCCATCGTCGATGTTGATGACGCCGATAGCGATGATCCGCCCGCGAAACGGCGACAACCCGCCCGCGCGCCTTGTCTCCTCGGCGTCCCCGTCGCTGAGGCCTTTGATCAGGTACTCGCGAACGTACGCATCAAGCTCTTCCCAGGGAGTACCGACCGTTTCGATGTCGATGACGAGTTTTTTCATGGGGACGTTTTAACCACAGAGACGCAGAGGGCGCGGAGGATTACACAGAGATTTTTAACGTATCGAACAACTCCCGCACCGCATCCGCAGATTTCTGGAGCGCGGCCTTTTCCTCCTCGGTCAGCGTGATCTCGATGATCTGCTCGATACCGTTGCGGCCGAGCTTCACCGGAACGCCGACGTAGAGGTTGTTGAAGCCGTACTCGCCGGTCAGGTACGCCGCGCAGGGGAGGATCTTGCGCTTGTCTTTCAGGATCGCTTCGACCATCTCCACGGTCGCGGCGCCGGGCGCGTACCACGCCGAGGTCTTGAGAAGATTGACGATCTCCGCGCCGCCGTTGCGGGTGCGGGTGACGATCGCGTCGATGCGCTCCTTCGAGATCAGCTCCGTGATCGGGATTCCGGCCACCGTCGAATAGCGCGGCAGCGGAACCATCGTGTCGCCGTGACCGCCGAGGACGAACGCGTGCGTGTTCTCGACGGAGACGTTCAGCTCCATGGCGATGAACGCGCGCATACGGGCCGAGTCGAGCACGCCGGCCATGCCGAAGACGCGCTCGCGCGGGAAGCCGGAGACGCGGCGGGCAACTTCGCACATCGCGTCGAGCGGGTTGGAGACGATGACCAGGATCGAATTCGGCGAGCGCTTCACGATCTCGCGCGTCACGCCGGCCACGATCTCCTCGTTCTTCCAGAGCAGATCGTCGCGGCTCATGCCGGGCTTGCGCGGAAGGCCGGCGGTGATGACGACGACGTCGGAGTCGGCGGTCTCGTCGTAGCCGTTCGTCCCGCGCAGAATCGAGTCGTATCCCTCGACCGGCGCGGTCTCCATCAGGTCAAGTGTCTTGCCCTGCGGAACGCCTTCGACGATATCGACGACGACTACGTCCGCGAGTTCTTTGAGTGCGATTCCCTGCGCTACGGTCGCGCCGACGTTGCCGCCGCCGACCACTGTGACTTTCGTTTTCATCATTTACCTCTCGGGTGCGATATTTGCGCGCGGATCATACTCAATCACGATGCTCTCCGATTTCTGCAGAACCGCGAACGCCATCGCCGCGACGACGAAAAAGTCGGAGAAGGAGCGGCTGCTGGCGGATTACCTCGTCACGCTCGACGACGCATCGCTGGAGCGGGCGGTCGTGTTCTTCTCCGGATCGCCGTTTCCGCGCAAAGACCAGCGCACGGCCGGCGTCGGCGGTGCGGCGCTGAGCGACGCGATCGTCGAGGTGACCGGACGTCCGGCGGATGAAGTGTGGGCGGCGTGGTCGAAGTACGGCGATGCGGGCGACACCGTCGCCGAGTTGTTTGAGGACGATCCGTCGCGAACGGTGACGCTGGCCGAAGTGGGGGAGACGTTCGAGCGGCTGGCGGCGACGCAGGGCGCGGGCGAGAAGAAGAACGTGCTTGTATCGCTGCTGCGGAAACTTGACGCGCAGGGCGTCCGCTTCGTGGTCAAGATCCTCCTGCGCGAGTTCCGCATCGGATTACAGGAAGGACTCGTCGAATCTGCCATCGCCAAGGCGTTCGAACGTCCGCTGACCGCCGTTCGCCGCGCGAACATGCTCACCGGCGATATCGGTGCCGCCGCTCTGCTGGCGCGTTCCGACGCGCTCGAATCGGCGCGCATGAACCTCTTTCATCCGTTCGCCTTCATGCTGGCGCGGCCGGAAGAAGATCCGGACGAGATCGTGGCCATGCTCGGCGCCGGCGCGTTCGCGGACGACAAGTACGACGGAGTTCGCGCGCAGATCCACGCATCGCCGGCCGAGGTGCGCATCTACTCGCGAACGCTCGACGACGTGACACATCGCTTTCCCGAGCTCGAATCGGCCGCGCGGAACCTCGGCCACACGGCCGTTCTCGATGGTGAGATCGTCGCATTCAGCGATCGCATCCTCCCGTTTGCCACGATCCAGAAGCGGCTCGGACGGCGGAAGGTTTCCGATGCGCTGCTCCGCGATGCACCGGTCGTCTTCTTCGCCTTCGACATTCTTTACTTCGACGGCGAGGTGCTTTTCGAAACGCCGTTGCGCGAGCGGCTGGCAACGTTGCGCGGCGTCATCGGCAACGACTCCGCCATCCGCTTCACGAATCAATCGGAAGTCCGGGACGGCAAACATGTCGACGAGCTGTTCGACGCTGCGCGCGCCCGGGCGAACGAAGGGCTGGTCCTCAAGGCTCCCGACTCGGTTTACACGCCCGGCCGCCGCGGCAAGTCGTGGCTGAAGTACAAGAAGGCCCTGGCCACGCTCGACTGCGTCGTCACCGCCGCGGAGTACGGGCACGGCAAGAGGCGCGCGGTCCTCTCCGACGTCACCTTCGCCGTCCGCCGCGACGATGAGCTGGTGAACATCGGCAAGGCGTACTCGGGACTCACGGACGCCGAGATCGCACACCTTACCAAGCACTTTCAGGAGACGACGACCGGCCGCTACGGTCCGGTGCTCACCGTCGAACCGACCATCGTGCTGGAGATCGCATTCGACCGAATCCAGGAGTCGAAGCGCCACAAGTCGGGCTACGCGTTGCGCTTCCCGCGCATCGCGCATTTGCGCGACGACAAAACGGTCGATCAGATTTCCACGATCGACGAAGTGCGGCGAATTTACGAAGGACAGCTGAAGAGGGAAGCGGGCAACGAGTAAGGAGCAGCCGCGCGCGGCGTAAACTGCGGCGATGACGCGGCGCTCCTCCGCCATCCTCACATTCGTCCTTCTCGTATTCGCAGCGTCATCCGGCGCGCAGGTGAACTCCACCGCGCTGCGGACGCCGGCGAACCTGAATTTCGAGGATGGTGCCGTCAACGAAGCGCCTCCCGGATGGATGACGCCGACCAGAGGATTTGCGTCGCGCACGGTCGAGGGAGGAGCGTCCGGCGCAAAGGCGGCGCTGCTGATGCCGGTTGCCGGAGCGCAGGACGCCGCTCAATTCGGCAACCTGATGCAGTCGATCGATGCGACGCCGTATCGCGGCAGGTGGATCCGCGTGCGCGCCAGCCTCAAAGCCGGCCGCGGAACCGCCCCGCGCGCGCAACTCTGGGTGCGCGTCGACCGGCCAGACGGGAAGATGGGATTCTTCGACAACATGATGGACCGCTCCGTCCGCGCGACGGATTGGACGCCGGTCGAGATCAACGCGGACGTCGCCGACGATGCCACCACGCTCAATTTCGGCTTGCTGCTCCTCGGCGACGGCGAAGCGCTGATCGATGACGTATCGATCGTCGCCGGCGAGAAAGTGGCGACGCGGAACGAACCGGCACGCGCAGTCGACGCCCGCGGACTGGCCAATCTCACCGCTTTCGCCCGGCTCTTCGGCTACATCCGCCATTTCCATCCCAGCGATCAGGCCGCGGCAGCGAAGTGGGATGTGGTGGCCGTGGACGGCGTGCGCGCGATCGAAAGCGCGGCCAATCCCTCGGAACTCGCAACGAAGCTGCGTGCGATCTTTGAGCCGCTCGCGCCGACGGTTCAGATCTACGTGACCGGCCGTCCGCCAGCGGCCGATCTACTTCCTTCCGTCGGGAGCCGCGATGACGTGCAGGTCGTGTTCTGGCGTCACACCGGATTCGGGCAAAAAGTTTCTCCGCCCTACCACAGCGATCGCATCCGGAAGGACGCACCGCGCGGCCAAGTGCCGAAAGGCGTTCACGATCCGCGGCATCCCTTCGAAGTAAACCTCGGCGGCGGCGTCTCCGCGCGCATCCCGCTGGCAGTATTCGCCGACGCTTCGGGAACTCTGCCCAAACGCGATGCGCAATCGGCATCGGCACTCGTGAAATTCAGCGGCGACGACCGCGCCACGCGCATCGCCGACGTCGTGCTGCTCTGGAACGTTCTCCAGCACTTCTATCCGTATTTCGACGTGGTGAAGACCGATTGGTCCGCTGCCTTGCCGCACGCGCTATCCAGCGCCGCGACTGATTCCGATGAGACGGCGTTCCTGCACACGCTCCGCACCATGATGGCGGAGCTTCAGGATGGACACGGGCAGGTTTTTCAGCCGTCGGAACCGAGAGCCTGGTCGCTGCCTCTTCTCTTCGGCTGGGTCGAGGATGAGCTGGTGGTGACGCGCGTTGCTGACGAATCACTCGACGTCCGGGCCGGCGATCTGGTCGTACGCATCGACGGCAAGGACGCGAAACAACTGTTTGCCGAAGTGCAGCGATTAGAGCCAGGCGCCACGCCGCAATTCAAACGCTGGGGCGCTTTGCAGCGTCTGCGAAGCGGCGGCAAAGATTCCGAGGTCACGCTGGAGTTGAAGAGCGGCGGCGGCGAAGCACGAACGATCGTCGTGCGCAGGACCAAACAGATGGACGCCGTCGACGAGATACGGCCACCGAAAATCGCCGAGCTGGAGCCGGGAATCTTCTACATCGATCTCTCACGCGTCACCGACGCCGACTTCGAGCGCGTGCTTCCGCTGCTCACTGCCACCCGAGGCGTGATTTTTGACCTGCGCGGCTACCCGCACCTCGGCAACAGCTTTCTTGCTCACCTGACCAGCGTGCCGATTCAGTCGGCGCGATGGAACGTACCGATCATCACCCGTCCCGATCATGTCATCGACGATTACGACACGTCCGGCCGCTGGGACATCCGGCCGCAGGCGCCCCGCCTTCGCGGAAAACTCGTGTTCCTCACCGACGGCCGCGCCATCAGCTACGCCGAGTCGGTCATGGGTATCGTGGAGGCCTACAAGCTCGCCGACATCGTCGGTGAGCCGACCGCGGGAACAAACGGCAACATCAATCCGCTCGATCTTCCCGGCGGCTACCGCGTCATCTGGACCGGCATGCGCGTTCTCAAACACGACGGATCGCAACATCACGGCGTCGGAATCCAGCCGACGGTACGCGTCTCGCCGACGCTGCGCGGCATTACCGAGAAGCGCGACGAGCAACTCGAGACAGCCATCCGAATCGTGAAGGGCGCGAACGTTGCCGGACTGCTATCCTTCGGCGTCGATGCCTCAGTTGCTGCAAAACACCTTTCGCGTTGATCCTCCCAAAGACCTCGTGCTCGACGAGGGCTTCCGCTTTCTGCACGGCCAGACCATCGCGCCGTTCACCATCCGCTACGAAACGTTCGGCGAACTGAATGCCGACAAGTCCAATGCGATCCTCGTCTGCCACGCGCTTTCCGCCAGCGCGCACGCCGCCGGTAAGTACATCGATGAGGAAGACGAACGTCCCGGCTGGTGGGATGGACTGATCGGCCACGGCAAGGGCATCGATCTCGACAAGTACTTCGTCATCTGCGCGAACATCCCAGGCTCGTGCTACGGCACGACGGCGCCGCAATCGCTCGATCCTGTTACGTCAAAACCGTACGGCTCGCGCTATCCCTGGCCTGCCATTGAGGACATGGTCCATTCGCAGAAGATGCTCCTCGACCGCCTCGGCATCCCTCATCTCCGCGCGGTCGCCGGCGGTTCGCTGGGCGGCATGCAGGTGCTTATGTGGGCAGCGTGCTATCCCGAATTCATGGACTCGATCATCACCATGGCCGCCGGTGCCGCCGTACCGGTGCAGGGGATCGCGTGGCACGTCATCGGACGAAAGATGATCGAGAGCGACGCGCGATTCAACGGTGGCGATTACTACGACCATCCCGAGCCGCTGCGCGGACTCCAGATCGCGCGCATGGTCGGTCACATGACGTACCTCTCCGCGAAGTCGCTGCAGTCGAAGTTCGGCCGCCGGCGCCGCGGCAACACGCGCCAGTTCGAGATCGACTCGTACTTCGAACACCAGGGCCGCAAGTTCGCCGCGCAGTACGACGCGAATTCTTACATCCGCGTGCAGGCCGCGATGGATGAGATGGACCTCGAGGAACAACACGGATCTCTGCAGCAGGCGTTTGCAAAATGGCGCGGCCGCACGCTGCTCGTGTCGTTCGATACCGACTGGCTCTTTCCCGTCAGCGAGGTTGACCGCGTCGAGTCCGCGATGGCCGCGAACGGCACGCCCGTGCAGCACGAACGGATCGCATCGCCGAACGGCCACGACACGTTTCTCATCGACTACGACCTGATCACGGAGCCGGTGCGTTCGTTCTTATCGTTCTCTGCGCCCTCTGCGTCTCTGCGGTGAAAAGCGTTTCACTTCCACGCAGCTTCGAAATCCCGCAGCCGCTGCTCCAACCTCATCTCCACACGCGCCTTCGTGTTCGCTGCCAGGAATGTCTTGCAGCTGGACGATGCCGTATCCGCGCAAGCGCCGTTCATCTTCGAATAGTCGCGCCCCACCCACAGCGACTCCCCCTCGGCGAATGAGTATTCGAGGCTGTTCCGCGCGAGACGCTTGAGCGTGGCGTAATCGAGACCCTGGTCCTGCACGGCGCGCATGTACTGGTTGGTCATGTCGTCGCGCGAAACGCCCGGATCGTCGGTGGCCAGCGCGACCGGTACGCCGGCGGCGAGGTAGTAGCGGAGCGGGTGATTCTTGCCGGAGACGCCGAGGATGACGTCGTTGCTGGTGAGGCAGACTTCGACGGCGACGTGACGATTGGCCATCAGTCTTAACAGCCCTTGTGCATCGTCCTCGTAAGTCAGATCGACGCCGTGACCGATCCGCTCCGCGCTGGCAATCGTCACCGAATCGCGGATGTGGTGGCGCAGCCCCTCGGGCTCGACGAATCCCGGCCACAACTCGCCGGCATGCGTGGTGAGGTGGATGTGCGGATAGGCCTGATGGAAAAACGCGAACATCTTCATCTGCGCGTCGAAGTCGTGCATCGAGATGTAGCTGTCTTCCGGCATGACCGGATTCAGACCGACGACGCGCGGATCGGCGCTGGCCAACTCGTATCCGACGATCATCTCCACGAACAGCTGGTCCAGCGGCACTCCGCGATGCAGTTCGTACAGATAGCGGACCGTCGAGTCGCAGCCCGGCATCGCAGCCGGCGTGCCGCAGTGAAGGCTGGTCCGCATGTGCGACTCTGCGTTGTCGATCACCGCGCGCGCAGCGGCGATGATCGGCTGCACGTCGCCGCTCTGCATGATCGCCGCGCGCATCTCCGCCGGCGACTGCCCCGGCTTCATGTACTTCATCAGGTCGCGCGCGCGACCGAAATCGGGAGCGAAGATCGTCTCGAGATAATCGACGTTCTCGCTGGCCAGGCGCCACACATCCTCGGTCAGCATCTCGGGAACGTGCGTCTTCGAAACGGGGCTGAATTTGCCGAACGTGTTGAAGAAATGGTCGTGACCCGATTCCAGCACCGGCCGAAACTGGCGCATCGAAAGCGCGTCCTGCATCTGGCCGTAAAGGGAGGAGTACGGCTGGAAAACCGTCGATGCAGCAACGATCGTCGCGTTCGCGGGCGTCGGGCACGACGTGATGGTGAGCTTTACCGTGTCGAGGCAAAGCCCATCATCCGCGGCGTAGCGAAGATACGACTCGGCGTACGTGGAGCCGGAGAGGTGATTATGCAGGTCGCCGCCCTTGGGCATGGCCTGCAGGATCTGGCGCAGCATGGCGCGGTCGGAGACGGGAAGCGCAGGCTGCGCGAATGAGGACGCGGCGATGAGTAACGACAGCGCGGCGAAGCAGCGCAAAGCGCGCGAGGAAACGGTCGTCATGGGGTGGACCTCCGTGACGGAAGTGTAGCGCGATGGCGTGGCGCGTTAATAGGTGCTGCTAAAACAGAGCAAATGCGATCTGAATGTTGAGCGAATGATTGACGTTATTCATTCGCAGCATTCGGCATCGCTGCAATCGGCGCGCGGTACCCGCAATCAGCGTTGTTGCAGTACTCGATGTGCCCTTCGCGCTTCGTTTCCTTCTCCAGAAGATACGGAGCGGCGCATTTCGGACAGGGACGCGGCACCGGACGATTGTTCAGGGCGAAGTCGCATTTCGGATAGCGCGAGCACGAGAAGAAAATGCCGCGGCGCGAACGGCGCTCGACTAACTCGCCCTCGTTGCACTTCTCGCATTTCACGCCGGTCGGCTTGGGAGGCGTGCCTTTGCCGCCGCCGATCTTGCGGATCGTCTTGCAGTCGGGATACCCGGAGCAGGAGAAGAACGGACCGTAGCGGCCGGATTTGAGCACCATCTCCTTGCCGCAGTTCTCGCACGGCGGTTGCGGCTCGGTGGGGATGTCGGCCTTCAGCAGGCGCGGATCCTTCGTGTTCTTGCAATCGGGATAGCCGGTGCAGGCGTAGAACTGGCCGAAGCGCGAGCGCTTGAGCTGCATCGGCTTGCCGCACTTGTCGCAGATGATGGTCTCGCCCTCGGGCTGCTCGGCGACGTCGCCGCGAGCGGTCTCCTTCGTGTTTTTGCACTCCGGATAGTTCGTGCAGGCGAGGAACTCGCCGAAGCGGCCGAACTTGATGGCCATCGGCGATCCGCACTTCTCGCACACCTCGTCCGTCTCCACGCCGGTGCGCTTCACTTCCACCATCTCTTTGCCGGCGCGCGCTAAGTCCTTGTTGAACTTGACGCTAAAGTCGCGCATGGCCTCGTGCCACTCGACCTGACCCTCTTCGATTTCGTCGAGTTTCTGCTCGAGCTCCGCGGTGTAGCCCTCGTCGATGATGTCGCCGAACGACTGCTTGAGGAGCTTGGTGACGAGCATGCCGAGCTGCGTCGGAAAGAACTTGCCGTCCGACTTGTAGGTGTAGTCGCGGGTCTGGATGGTGGTCATGATCGAGCCGTACGTCGACGGTCGCCCGATCCCGTTCTCTTCCAGCGCCTTCACCAGCGTCGCTTCCGTGTAGCGCGGCGGCGGCTGTGTGAAATTCTGTTTCGTTTCGAGGTTGATGAGCGAAAGCGCGTCGCCTTCGTTCATCGCCGGAAGCGCCTTGCTGTTGTCCGGCTTCTCGTCATCATCCTCAGCACCTTCGACCGAGGCATCCTGAAAGACGGCCAGGAAGCCGGCGAACTTCAGCACTTCACCGGAGGCGCGCAGTGTGTAGGCGCCGTTGCGGATGTCGACGTCCGTGACGTCGAAGAGGGCCGGCTTCATCTGCGATGCGACGAAGCGGTCCCAGATCAATTTGTAGAGGTTGTACTCCTCGCGGGTGAGGTGGTCCTTGATCTTCTCCGGATCGAATTCGAGCGATGTCGGACGGACGGCCTCGTGGGCTTCCTGCGCCTGTGCGGCTTTCTTGACACGATATACGTTCGGCTTTTCGGGGAGGATATCAGCGCCGTATTTCGTGCTGATATATTCGCGCACTTCCGTGATCGCATCGTCACTGATGCGGACCGAGTCGGTACGCATGTAGGTGATCAGACCGACGTGTCCGAACGATCCCAGCTCCTTGCCTTCGTAAAGCTTCTGAGCGATCGACATGGTCCGCTTCACGGGGTACTTGAACCGGTTGTACGCGGTGCGCTGCAGGGTCGACGTAATGAACGGCGCCGCGGCGGACTGCTTCTTTTCCTTGCGGGCGACCGACTCGACGACGTAGTCGCCCGATTTGAGAACGGCCTCGATGATGCGAGCCTGCTCTTCGTTCGTGACGTCGGCCTTCTTGCCGTCGACTTTCGAAAGCTTGGCGATGAACTGCGGCGGATTCCCCGCGGCCAGTTTCGCCGCGAACGTCCAGTACTCCTCGGGGACGAACGCTTTGATCGCTTCTTCGCGGTCGACGATCATCTTCATCGCCACCGACTGCACGCGGCCGGCGGAGAGACCGCGGCGGACTTTGTCCCACAGCAGCGGCGAGAGCTTGTAGCCGACCAGACGGTCGAGCACGCGCCGGGCCTGCTGCGCGTTCACCTTATTCATGTCGATCTCGCCGGGCTGATCGATCGCCTTGCGGACCGCGTTCTTCGTGATCTCGTGAAAGAGGATGCGGCGGACCTTCTTCGAATCGCCGCCGAGGAGGTTCATCACGTGCCAGCCGATTGCTTCCCCTTCGCGATCAGGGTCGGAGGCGATGTAGACGACGCTGGCCTTTTTCGCGGCGGCGCGGAGCTCGCTGACCACCTTCTCTTTGCCTTCGAGGACCTCGTAGGTCGGCTCGAACGTTTCCTCGTCGACGCCGAGGTCGCTCTTCGGCAGATCGCGGACATGGCCGACGGAGGCCTTGACGATGTAGTCGCTGCCGATGAATTTGTTGATCGTCTTCGCTTTCGCGGGAGACTCGACGATGACGAGGTTTTTGGCCATTGCGGAACGCCCAACCTTTTACGCCGACGCCGGAATTCCTCGCGTGCGCATGATGCGCGCGCGTACACGGGGCGCCGGATTGATCGAGCCGCGGACGATAGCACCGCGACGTCAGGAGGGCAAAAAAGGCTACGAACTGTGGAGTCCTGGGAGCGCGGGCGTCCCGCCCGCTGTCTTCGGGGATGCTGCCAAGTACTGCGGGCGAGACGCCCGCGCTCCCAGCAGGCCGCGCTGTTACTCTTCTTCTTCCTCGTCGCCGCCGCCAGCTGCTTTGTACTTTTTCGTCTTGTTGTAGAGCGTCTTGTACGAGATGCCGAGGATCTCGGCGGTCTTCCGGCGGTCACCGTCGGTCATGTTGAGCGTCTCTTCGATCACGATGCGCTCCACTTCTTCCATCGGCTGGCCGAGCGGAATCATCACGCCGTCGCGCGTGCGGCGCCTGCGCGCGCCGAGGAGCTTGTCCGGGAGACACTCGACGGTGAGGCTGCTGCCGCGCGCCATGATGAACGCGCGATTGATGACATTGCGCAGCTCGCGGACGTTGCCCGGCCACTCGTACTGCTGCAGCGCCTCGATGAAGTCGGCCTCGATGTTCTCGACCTTCTTCTCTTCGGTCTCGTTGAGCTTCTGCAGGAAAAAGTGCGAGAAGAGCGGGATGTCTTCGAGGCGCTCGCGCAGCGGCGGGACTTCGATAGGGAAGACATTCAACCGGTAGTAGAGATCCTCGCGCATCTTGCCGTCGACGATCGCCTTCTGCGGATCGCGGTTCGATGCGGCGATGACGCGCGCTTCGATGTAGATCTCTTCGTTTCCGCCGACGCGCCGGAACTTGCCTTCTTCCAGCACGCGCAGGAGCTTGACCTGCAGCTCGATCGGCATTTCGGTGATTTCGTCGAGGAAGACCGTGCCGCCCTTGGCCACTTCGAAGTAGCCCTCGCGGCGCTTGATGGCATTCGTGAACGCGCCCTTTTCGTGTCCGAAGATCTCGGACTCGATCAGCGTCGGCGAGATCGCGCCGCAGTTGAAGGCGATGAACGGCTTCATGCGTCGGCGCGACAGTGAGTGAATCGTGTTGGCGACGACTTCCTTGCCCGAGCCCGACTCGCCGACGATGAAGACGTTGGCGTCGGTGTTGGCCACCATCTCGATCTCTTCGAAGAGCTTCTGCATCCGCGGCGATTTGCCGACCAGGTGGCCGAGCGCGCCCATCTTTTGGAGCTGACGGCGAAGCTCGAGGATCTCCTGCTTCATCATCTGTTTGTCTTCGACAGACTTCAGGATGACCTGCAGGCGGGGGAGGTCGACCGGCTTGGTAACGTAATCCTCGGCACCGACCTTGAGCGCCTTGACGGCGGAGTCGACGGTGGCGTGGCCGGTGAGGATGACCACCGAGACGTCGGGGTACGTTTCCTTGATGCGGTGCAGCAGATCGAGGCCGGAACCGTCGGGGAGCTTCAGGTCGACGATGGCGACGTCAGGGACCATCTTCGAGACGGAGCTCCAGCCGGCTTTCACCGTGTCGGCGACTTCGGCTTCGTAGCCCCATTCTTCGACGACGTCCGCCATGCCCGCGCTCGTGGCGCGGTCATCATCAACGATCAGCACTTTCTTCATTTATTCACCTGGAAAGGAGAGACGAATGGAGACCTTATCACGATCCTCCAGAGCATCCAGTTCGCCGCCGTACGTTTCCGCAATGAGCCGCGCGGAGGCAAGCGAAAGATCGGCGTTGCCGAGCGCGTCCGTGTAGTAGAACTTGAAAATCTTCGTAATCTCGAAGTCCGATGCCGCGGGGCTTCCGGTAACCGCTACGGTGAAACGCCCCGGGACCCGCTCGATGGCAGCTTCCCGGCCGTTCTCCATCAGCACGTGTGACGTGCCCTCGAAAAACATCTTGAGCGCCTGACGAATTCTGGAGTCGTGCGCGCGGATTTTGAACGGTCCGTCAACCCCGGCCAGTACGAACTTCGCAGCGGACGCGGCTTCGGAACAGAGCGGGCAGAGATCGATCTCTTCCGTCGCTTCGTCATCCTTCGGCGGCGTGGAAAGGACGAAGAAGGTGTCGAAGATGCGCGCCATCCGCCGCAGCTCCTGCTCGATTGCCTTGGCGTAGCCGTTGACCTTCTCGTCTTCGCCGCCGCTGAGCTTCGCCACCCGCATGCGCAGCAGCTCGAGATTGAGCACAGCGACATTCAACGGCGTCTTGAGGTCGTGCGCCATGTCGCTGCTGCGACGAAAGTTCGCCGAGGCAAAGTTCTCGAGCCAGGATTCCATGTTGGACGAAACGTCGCGCAAGCCGATGCAAGCTTAACGCCGCGACTCCATTTTCGGCGTGCCGAGCGCAGGCACAGACAAGAGTGTCTGTGCCACACCAGCTTCGCCTGCATCGACGTTTGCGACGTACGGCACGATCGATGCGGCACAGACACTCTTGTCTGTGCTCTTGCAAGATGCAGCGACTGCTCCTGCTAACGGAACCTCAGTGCTCCCGGCCGATGCCGATCATCGCCACTGACTCTTCGAGGCGCGCTTCGACGCGGTTGAACTCGGGATCGTGCGAGGAGAGGTACTGCAGCTCCTTCTCCGCGGCGATCCGTTCCGCCTCGGCGGCCGCGGGATCGATTTCGCTGGCCAGCACGCCGCGTTCCGCGAGAACGATCACGCGGTCCGGCAGCACTTCGGCGAAGCCCCACGACAGCACCATGCGCGTGATGAGGGCGCCGCTGCGGTAGCGCATCTGGCCGATCTTCAGCGTCGTCAGGAGTGGAGTGTGGCCGGGAAGCACGCCGATCTCGCCGTCGCTCGCGGGCAGCACGACTTCATCGACTTCGGTGTCGATGATCTTCCGTTCGCGCGTGACGACGGTGAGATTGATCTTTGTCGGTAGTCCGTCGGCCATCAGCGTTCCTTACGCCGCTTCCTTCTTCATCTGCTCGGCGCGTTCGAGCACCTGCTCGATCGTGCCCATGAGCAGGAAGGCCTGCTCGGGGATGTCGTCATGCTTCCCTTCAACGATTTCGCGGAAGCCTTTGATCGTATCGGCGATCTTGACGTACTGACCCTTGATGCCGGTGAACTGCTCGGCAACGTGGAAGGGCTGCGAGAGGAAGCGCTGAATCTTGCGCGCGCGGTTGACGATGACGCGGTCTTCTTCCGATAGTTCGTCGATGCCGAGGATGGCGATGATGTCCTGCAGGTCTTTGTACTTCTGAAGAACGGCCTGCACGGCGCGGGCGGTGTTGTAGTGCTCGTCGCCGAGGATGCGCGGATCGAGAATCTTGGAAGTCGAAGCGAGCGGGTCGACGGCAGGATAGATGCCCAGCTCCGCGATCTGGCGCGAGAGAACCGAGGTCGCGTCGAGGTGAGCGAACGCGGTGGCCGGCGCGGGATCGGTGAGGTCGTCGGCGGGAACGTAGATCGCCTGCACCGACGTGATCGAGCCGCGCTTCGTCGACGTGATGCGCTCCTGCAGCTCACCCATTTCGGTTGCGAGGTTCGGCTGGTATCCGACGGCGCTCGGCATGCGGCCGAGGAGTGCGGAAACTTCGGAGCCTGCCTGCGTAAATCGGAAGATGTTGTCGATGAAGAGCAGCACGTCCTGCCCTTCTGCGTCGCGGAAATGCTCGGCGACGGTGAGGCCGGTCAGTCCGACGCGAAGCCGCGCACCCGGCGGCTCGGTCATCTGGCCGTAGATCAGCGCGGCCTTCGACTTCGACGAATCGCCAGGGACGATGACGCCGGTTTCGGCGAACTCGAGCCAGAGATCGTTTCCTTCGCGCGTGCGCTCGCCGACGCCGGCGAACACGGAGAAGCCGCCGTGCTCCTTGGCGACGTTGTTGATCAACTCCATGATCAGAACGGTCTTGCCGACGCCGGCGCCGCCGAACAGGCCGGTCTTGCCGCCCTTGGTGTACGGCTCGAGCAGATCGATGACCTTGATACCGGTCTCGAACATCTCGATGTTCGTCGACTGCTCGTCGAAGCGCGGCGGCTGGCGATGAATCGACAGGCTGCTCTCGGCATTGACCGGACCTTTGTTGTCGACCGGCTCACCGAGGACGTTGAGGATGCGGCCGAGCGTTTCGCGTCCGACCGGAACCATGATCGGGCCACCGGTGTCGATCGCCTTCATGCCGCGGACCATTCCGTCCGTCGGTTTCATGGCGATGCAGCGCACCTGGTTCTCGCCGATGTGATTCGCAACCTCGGCGATGACGTCGATCGGCACTTTTCCGAGCTCGCCGTTGTCGACGATGCGGATAGCGTTGTAGATGGCCGGCAGATGGCCGTCTTCGAATTCGATGTCCAGTGCCGGTCCGATGACCTGGATCACTTTGCCGATGGCGTTTTTGTTGGTGTCTTCGTTTGCCATGTCTTCTCCGTTGTCTACTGCGCGGCGGACGCGCCCGAGACAATCTCGATGATCTCTTTGGTGATTGCAGCCTGACGGATGCGGTTGTAGGAAAGCGTCAGGTAATTGATCATGTCCGACGCGTTCTTGGTGGCCGCTTCCATCGCGGTCATGCGCGCTCCCTGTTCGGCCGCTGCCGACTCGAGGAGAACGCGGTAGAGCTGAAATTCGATGTGCTTCGGCAGGAGGTCGGAAAGGATCTGCTCCGGTCCCGGCTCGTAGAGGTAATCGATGGCCGGCTTGTCAGGATCGGGTGTGAACTCCGCTGCGATCGGCAGCAGACGCTCCGCGCGCACGTACTGCGCGATGAGCGATTTGAATTCGTTGTAGACGACGTAGACGGCGTCGATTTTTTCGGCGATGAAGTCTTTGATCAGACCGTCGGCAATCTCGCGCGCGGTATCGAGCGAGAGGGCCTGGGCGACGAAGACGTTCTGGCGGATCGGAATGGTGCGCCGGCGGAAGAAGTCGCCCGCCTTACGGCCGATCGTCACCAGCTCGACGCTCTCAAAACTGTGCTCGCGGATGAAGTTCTGCGCCGCGCGGATGACGTTCGAGTTGAACGCGCCGCACAGTCCGCGGTCCGCCGTGACGATGATGACGACGACGTTGCGCTCCGGCTCGCGCGCCTGCAGCAGCGGATGCGCGCTGAGGTCGACGCGCGTGGCGACGGAGGCGAGCACCTGGCGCAGGCCGCCGGCGTACGGACGCGCGGCGAACATCCGCTCCTGCGCGCGGCGCAGCTTGGCCGCGGCCACCATCTTCATGGCCTTGGTGATCTGCTGCGTGTTCTTGACGCTGCGGATCCGTCGCCGGATATCGATCGTGCTTGGCATTCGGGTCAGGCCGCGATGGCGTTCGCGTTGTCTTTCACGTACTGCGCTTTGAATTCGGTGATGGCGTCGCGGAGCGAGCCTTCCAGCTCGGCGTCGAACTTCGACGCGGTCTCGAGCTTGTCCAGCACGTCGCCCTTTTCGTCGCTCAGATACTGGTGCAGCGCGGCTTCGAACGGACGGACGGACGAGACCTCGAGGTTGTCGAGGAAGCCTTTGACGCCGGCGTAGACCGAGGCCGTCTGAAGGCCGACGCGCATCGGCTGGTACTGACCCTGTTTCAGGATCTCGACGAGACGCTTGCCGCGATTGAGCTGCGCCTGCGTCACTTTGTCGAGGTCGGAACCAAACTGCGCGAACGCGGCCAGCTCGCGATACTGCGCGAGGTCGAGACGAAGCGTGCCGGAGACCGATCGCATCGACCGCACCTGCGCCGAACCGCCGACACGCGACACCGAGATGCCGACGTTGATGGCCGGACGGACGCCGGAGTGGAAGAGGTCCGTTTCGAGGAAGATCTGGCCGTCGGTGATGGAGATGACGTTGGTCGGGATGTACGCGGAGACGTCGCCGGCCTGCGTCTCGATGATCGGCAGCGCGGTCAGCGAGCCGCCGCCTTTTTCATCGGCCATCTTCGCGGCGCGCTCCAGAAGGCGCGAATGGAGATAGAAAACGTCGCCGGGATACGCCTCGCGGCCGGGCGGACGGCGGAGCAGCAGCGAAATCTCGCGATACGCCGCGGCGTGCTTGGAAAGATCGTCATAGATGATCAGCGCGTGCTGGCCGTTGTACAAAAAGTACTCGGCCATGGCGCAGCCGCCGTACGGCGCGAGGTACTGCATCGGCGCCGGATCGGAAGCGGAAGCGTTGACGACGATGGTGTAGTCCATCGCGCCGTTCTCTTCGAGCGTGCGAACGACTTGCGCGACCGTCGACTTTTTCTGGCCGACGGCGACGTAGACGCAAACGACGTTCTTCCCCTTCTGGTTGATGATCGTGTCGACGGCCACGGCGGTCTTGCCGGTCTGGCGGTCGCCGATGATCAGCTCGCGCTGCCCTCGGCCGATCGGGATCATGGCATCGACCGCTTTGAGTCCCGTCTGCAGCGGCTCTTTGACCGGCTTGCGGTCCACCACGCCGGGCGCGAGGCGCTCGATCGGGTAGAACTCGGTGGTGTTGATCGGACCTTTGCCGTCGATCGGAACGCCGAGCGGATTGACCACGCGGCCGACGAGCGCCGGACCGACGGGGACGGACATGATCTTGCCGGTGCGCTTGACCTCGTCGCCTTCCTTGATCTCGGAGGCTTCGCCGAGGAGCACGACGCCGACGTTGTCTTCCTCGAGGTTGAGGGCCAGGCCGGCGATGTCGTGCGGGAACTGCACGAGCTCACCGGCCATGACGCGGTCGAGGCCGTAGACGCGAGCGATGCCGTCTCCGACGGAGACGACCGTGCCGACTTCAGAGACGTCGACGCCGCGGCCGATTCCGCTTAATTGCTGCCGAATAATCTCTGTGATTTCTTCTGCTTTCAAATCTACAGCCATAAAGTCTCCCGAAAATGAATCACGCTAATGATTCGCGGAATTTCTCGATCTTGCCGGCCACGGAGGCGTCGTAGACCTCGCTGCCGATTTTGGCGACGAAGCCGCCGATGAGCTGCGGATCGACGGTGACGTCGAGGTCGACCTTCGCGCCGACTTTGCGCTCGAGCATCGCGCGCAGGTCTGCTTCTTCTTTCGATGACAACGTGCTCGCCGAGCGCACGCCGGCGGCAACCGTTCCGGTGGCCTCGCGAATCATCGTCGCCAGTCCGGCCACGATGTCGCTCAGGTCGTTGATGCGGCGGTTCTGAATGAGCACATCGAGCAGGCGGACGGCGAAGTCCGACAGCCCGAGTTTCTTTGCGATCGCGGCAGTCACCTTGCTCTTCGAAGGGTGGTCGATGCCCGGGTTGGCGTACATCAACTGCAACTCGCTCGACGACTTGCGCACCTTCTCGAACTGCGTCAACTCGTCGCGAAGTTTCGCGGCAGTTTCCGGCGAGCCGGCTACGTCCATGATGGCGCGGGCGTAGGGTCTTGCGAATCTGCGAATCATGAGCGCGCCTCCGCCACTTCGCGAACGCTCTCTTCGAATAGCCGCTCGCGATCGGTGTCGGTCACCTTTTCGCGAAGGATCTGTTCGGCGCGCTGCGTGGCCAGCTGGCCGGCGTACTCGGTCAGCTCGTGGCGGGCATGCTTCAGCCGGTTATCGACTTCATTCCGCGCCGACTGCAGGATCTTCTGCGCCTCGGCCTCGGCAGCCGCGATCAGTTCGCGCTTCTGCTTCTCGCCTTCAGCCTGCGCGCGTTCGTGAATGGCGCGGACGTCGTTCTCGATCTGCGTGAGGCGCGCCTGAATGTCCGACGCGAGCTGATCCGCTTTCGCGCGGCGGGCTCGCGCCTCTTCGGCCTCGGTTTGAATCTGCACGCGCCTCTCGTTGAGTGCTTTCTTGATCGGACCGCCAAGGGCCCAGCCCAGGACGCCGAGGAAAAGGAGCATGTTGGCGAGCTTCAGGATCCAGCCGGGGATGCCGAAGTAGGTCTTCGGCGCTTCGTGCTCCGATCCATGCGCTTCGTTCGGATGCGCCACTTCGTGCGCATCTTTTTCGGCGCCGTGCGCGACGTTGTTCGCATCATTCGCGTGGTTCTTCTGCGCGAACAGCATCGCGGGAACGAGCACCAGAAGAATGACAAAGATGGCGCGGCGCATCAAACCGGTCTCCCGAGGATCCGCTCGGCGGCCAGTTTGGCCAGCGCTTCCGATTCGGTGACGATCTTCGCGCGGGCCTGCGCAACGTCGCCTTTCAGTTTCTCATCCGCTTCGCTGACGATTGAGCCGGCGTCGGTGTGCGTCTTCTCGACGATCGATGCACGATACGCGGCGGCTTCGCGGCGGAAGCGGTCGCGCACGTCCGCGGCTGCGTGGCGCGCGGCGTGGAGCTTCTCTTCCATCTGCGTGGTCGCTTCGTTGAAGCGCAGCATCGACTGTTCGTAGACCTCGTTCGCGGAGCGCACGTCGCTCTCGCGCGCCTCGATCACGTCATTGATCGGGCGTAAGAAGAACTTGCTCACGACGAGGTAGTTGAGAATGAAAATCACTACGATCGCGAGCAGAGAGTAATCGGGCGTCAGATTGATTTGCATAGACTGTTTGGAGCCGGAAAACAGGCGCGCGGGAGACGCACCCAACCCCGAAGGCCGCGGTTGTATACCACAAGGGAAAGAAGGTTGTCACCTCGCCGGTTGTGCGTCGCGTGTCCGTAAAAACGCCCGATGAAACGTATGCGCGCATCCTCGATCGCGCCGACGATTTCTTTCGTTCGGTCGCCGAGGTCCAGCCGAAGAACCTGCAGTGCGGCCGCGGATGTTCGCTCTGCTGCTATGGACTGTTCGAGATCGGCTCCGGCGACGTGCCGCTGATCGCAGAGGGACTATCGAAACTGCATCCGTCGCGGCGGAAGATGATCATCCGGCGCGCGCAGAAGATCGTGGAGTCGTCGAACCATCCCGATCTTCGCAACTGTGCGCCATCTATAAAAGAAGCGTTCTTCGAGCGCACCGCGTCGACTCCTTGTCCGAACCTGAACGAGCGCGGCGAGTGCCTGATGTACGAGCATCGACCGCTGGTCTGCCGCACGTTCGGCCTGCCGCTGCGCAATGCGGACGAGTACATCGGCGACATCTGCGAACTGAATTTCACCGACGCGCCGCAAGGCGATCGCGAAAAGGCCGCGTGGGACCTGCAGTGGGAAGACGCGCTCGGCGCCGAGGACGAGTACACGATTCCTGAGGCGATCGTGCTGGTGGCGAGATTGCGCGGTTGGTGAAGCTGCGCGCTGCGCGCGCGTTATCGATGCGGGCTATGCGAGGTAAAGCGGGTCGCCAACGCGGACTGGGCCGGTTTTGATGATGCTGCAGTAAACGCCGGCGCAGTTTCCGTTAAGCCGGACTGCGGATTTCATGAGACGCGGATCGAGCGCGGCGGTGTCCGGATGAATGTTGAGCATCGCGCAGCGGACGTCTCGACTGCAGACTGCGACCGCCGGCGCGTCGTCTCCGTCACCGATACGCAGCGTTCGTCCCACCCAGGCGTCGTCAGGAAACGGCGACTCGTCCGCGGTCTCGACCAGGATGTTCGGACGAAAGCGGCGCACGTCGGCATCGACTCCTGCGTCGGCCGTGACGGCAGCGATGGCGTTCGTGGTGATGATCGACAGCGGAGCGTCGTCGAAGATCCCGTTGTCGATCCGCATCAGCTGAACCGGCGCGCCGTGCGCAAACGAGATCTCGTCGCGCAACGCATCGCCGCCCAGATCCAGCTCTTTCCCCTTCGGCGTTCGCACGCGCGACGGAAGCGCATCCTCGGCGTCGCGCAGCGGAACGTAGGTAATCAGCGATGGGAGTTTGCCTGCCGTGAGAAACGGAAAGTTCGCCTGAACGCCGGTACGAAGAAAGGCGAACCTTCGATCGCCGTCGATGCCGTGAAATCCCAACTGCGCGGAAGGAAGCTGTTCGCCGGCCATCGACTTCACGGGGTAGCGATAGATCGCGCGCACGCGCCCGACGCTGGTCATTCGCGCGGCTACGCCTTCGCCGCGATGTTCGTCACCGACGCCGGCTTCTTCTCGCCCATCACGCAGTTGCCCTGGAAGATGGCGCCTTCTTCGATGATCAGGGCGGGTGTGTCGATGTCGCTGTAAACCTTTCCGTTGCGATGAATCTCCACGCGCTGCGTGGCGATGATCTTGCCGATGATCGTTCCGCTGATGGCGATGCGGCCGGCGTAAACCTCGCCCTCGATCTGCGCGCTCTCGCCGACGATCAGCTCGTTCTTGGTCATGATCTTGCCGTTGAAGCGGCCGTCGATGCGCATCGTGTCTTCGAATTCGAGCTCGCCGCGGAACGACGAGCCGCGATCGAGAAAGCCATTCAGTTCACCGGATTTGTTCTTCATCTCGCCTCCCATGCTATCGCCGTCTCCCCATCAGTTCGTCGACCACGCGAATGAGCTCGTCTTCGCTGCCATACCGAATGTGGATCACGCCCCCTCGGCGTCTGCGGTCGATCTCAACTTTCGTTCGTAAAGTCCTTTGCAGCTTGTCCTCCGCGTCGCGCGTGAAGACATCTTTCTCTTTTTCCTTCTTCTCCGCCGTCTTCGGCGAGCTCTCCGACGCCAGCATCTCCGTCTGCCGGACGTTCAGGTTCTTGCGAACGACGCGGTCGGCGAGCTGCTCCTGCTTCTTCGGCGACTCGATGGCCAGCAAGGCGCGGGCATGACCCATCGAGAGCTGGCCGGAGGCGAGCAGCTTCTTCACCGGATCGGGCAGCTTGAGCAGGCGCAGGAAGTTGGCGACTGTCGAGCGCTCCTTGCCGACGCGCTTCGAGATCTCCTCCTGCGTGAGCTGGAAATCGTCGTGAAGCTGGTGATAAGCCATCGCTTCTTCGATCGGGTTCAGGTCCTCGCGCTGGATGTTCTCGATGAGCGCGATCTGCAGCGCGTCGCCCTCCGCCATCATCTCTTTGATGAGCGCGGGGACGGTGGTCAGCCCGGCTTTCTGTGCCGCGCGGAAGCGGCGCTCGCCGGCGATGAGCTTGTACTTGTCGCCGGCGCGCGTGACGACGAGAGGCTGGACGATGCCGTGCTCGCGGACGCTGCGCGCAAGTTCGTCGATCGACGCCTCGTTGAACGTCTTTCGCGGCTGGAAAGGATTCGGCTGGATCTGCGAGATCGGGATCTCGGCCAAGCCAGGCGTGGATGGAGTTTCGGGAGGCGCCGCCTCGTGCCGTTGCTGAGGGATGAGCGCGCCGAGACCGCGGCCGAGCACTTTCTTGTGGTTCATCAGATCACGTTCTCCGCGCGCTGAATGAATTCCCTGGCCAGACTGACGTACGCCTCGCTGCCGCGCGAGCGGATGTCGTAAAGAATAATCGGTTTGCCGAACGACGGCGCTTCGCTGAGCCGCACGTTCCGCGGAATGATCGTCTTGTAGAGCTTCTCGCCGAAGTGGTTGCGCACCTCTTCCGCGACCTGGCGAGCGAGGTTGATTCGCTCGTCGTACATCGTCAGGACGATTCCTTCGACTTCGAGCGACGGGTTGACCGCGCTTTTCACGCGATCGATCGTGGCGAGAAGCTGCGATACGCCTTCGAGCGCGAAGTACTCGGCCTGCAGCGGAACGAGCACCGAATTCGAGGCGGTGAGGCCGTTGACGGTGAGCAAGCCGAGCGACGGCGGCGAATCGATGAGGATGTAGTCGTAGTCGTCGATGATCGGTTCGAGCACCCGCTTAAGGTAATACTCGCGTCCGATCGCATCCCGCAGTTCGACCTCGGCGCCCACTAAGTCGGTGGACGAAGGCGCGAGATGCAGCGTCGGGATCTCCGTCGGCCGGATGATCTCCTTGAGCGGCATGTTGTCGATGAGCACGTCATACATCGATGGGTTCGCTTCGGTCACCCCAATGCCTGAGGTCGCATTCGCCTGGGGATCGAGGTCAACCAATAAGACGCGCCGCTCACAGGCGGCGAGCGACGCGCCGAGGTTGATTGCGGTCGTCGTTTTGCCGACACCGCCCTTTTGATTCGCCAAAGCGACGATCTTCGTCATTGATGTTGTTCCACGTGGAACGTGAGCGTTACGAGGAAATTCGAGGTGCCCCGCGGAAGCGGAAAGACTTGTGGACGGTCGAATCCGGCGATGGCCGGCACGTCCGCCGTGCTTTGAAACAGTGCCACGCGCCCGCCCGGCTGCATCCTCGGCGCCAGCGAAGGCACCCACTCCTCCGGATTTCCGACCGCGCGAGAAGTAACAAGGGAGAACCGAAGCTCAGGCGGGAACCGCGTCACGACGCGCGCCAATCTATCACCGTAAACCACAGCGTTCAATTCGCACGCCCGCACCACGTGTTTCAGAAAAGCCCACTTTTTCTTGTCCACTTCGACGAGGTGAAAGCGCGCGTCCGGCGAGACGATGGCCATCGGAATCGCCGGCAATCCTCCCCCGCTCCCGAAGTCGAGGACATCGCCCGACGGCTTCAGGATGCCGGCCGCGATCACCGCTTCGTCGATGTGTTCGTCGATGTTCTCCCGCGCTTCCGGCCCGATGAGGTTGATCCGCTCGTTCCAGCGAAGGAGCTCGCGCTTGTACGAGGCCAGTCGATCATCGCGACTCACGGGTTCGGCACCGTGGGCCGACTGTCATCCTGAGCCGCCGGAGCGATGCTGACGCGAAGCGTCAGAGTCGCGCAGGACGGTCGAAGGACCCCCCACGTGCTTGCATCGTTCAAGTACCGCCGCCCGTCCCTGGTTACCAGGTTGGGGGTCCTTCGACCGTCCTTCGGCGGCTCAGGATGACAGTGTGTCGCCAAGGCGATTTCCTCCCCGCCGCAGGTGCATCCGAACGATCGAGATCGCCGCCGGCGTCACTCCAGGGATGCGGCTGGCCTGTCCTAGCGAGACGGGTCGAACGAAGCTGAGTTTTTCCACCATCTCCCGCGACAAACCCGGCAGGCCGTACGACATGTCGGCAGGAATCCGCAGCCCTTCTTCATCCGCCTGACGCGCCGCTTCGCGCTGCTGACGGTCGATGTAGCCGGCGTATCGAAGCTGGCTGACGACGCCGTCGGATTCTTCATCGCTCAGAACTCGAAACGCGTCCGCGACCTCGGGAAGAACGCTTTCCGAGGCATCCATGAAGCGCGCAATGTCGAAATCCGCCCGCTGCATCAGCCGAGCGATCGTCGCCTTCTCATTAATAGTTACGTTCGCGGCGGACAGCCAGGCGAGCGTTTCGCGATCGGGCGTAATGCTGGCCGATTCGGCAACATCCCTCGCCCGCTGCATCCGCGCGACACGCTGGTCCACCCGCCGCTTCCGCTCCTCATCGAGAATACCCAGCCGCTTCGCGACCGGCGACAGACGCTCGTACACAGAGTCGCATCCGAGAAGGAGGCGGTGCTCCGCGCGGGAGGTAAACATGCGGTACGGTTCCTCGGTGCCCTGCGTTACGAGGTCGTCGATCATCACCGCGGCGTACGCCTGATCGCGACGGAGGATCACCGGCTCATCGCCCCGAATCTTCTGCAGGGCGTTGATTCCGGCCAGGAGTCCCTGCGCGGCCGCCTCTTCGTATCCCGAGGTTCCGTTGATCTGGCCGGCGAGGAAGAGACCGTCGACGCCGCGCACCTGCAGCGTCGGATCAAGCTGCTCGGGGTTCACGAAATCGTATTCGACCGCGTAGCCGTAGCGCGCGATCACGGCACTTTCGAAACCAGGCAGCGAGCGGACGACGGCATCCTGGACATCCGGCGGAAGCGAGGTAGAAATGCCGTTGAGGTACAGCCACGGATGCGTCAGTCCCTCCGGTTCGACGAACACCTGATGGCGCTCCTTCTCCGCGAAGCGCACAACCTTGTCTTCGATGGACGGGCAGTAGCGCGGACCGGTAGCGTGGATCTGGCCGGAGTACATCGGGGCGCGGTGGAGATTGGCGCGGATCAGTTCGTGCGCAGCGGCGCCGGTGTAGGTCAAATGACAGAGCACCTGCGGAAGCTCCAGCCGGTCGGTAAGGATCGAGAACGGGCGCGGCTTCGCATCGCCCGGCGCCTCTTCGAGCTTGGAGAAATCGACAGAGGTGCGGTCGACACGGGGCGGCGTTCCGGTCTTGAGCCGGCCTAGCTTCAGGCCGAGGTCGCGAAGCGAATCGGACAGGGTCTCGGCTGCCGGTTCGCCGAAGCGGCCGCCGACGGTTTTCACCTCGCCGGAGTGCATTAGGGCACGGAGGAAGGTGCCGGTCGTAACGATGACGGCGCGAGCGTCGAGGCGCGTTCCGTCTTTGAGCATCGCACCGCCAACGGATTTGCCGTCGTGCAGAAGCGACGTCACGGCGCCTTCGACGATCGTCACGTTCGGCTCGTCCGCCAGAATCTGTAGAACGGCGGCGGCGTAAAGATCGCGATCACATTGCGCGCGCGGGCCCTGCACGGCGGGACCTTTGGAACGGTTGAGCACCTTGAACTGGATGCCGGCTCGGTCGGTGGCCTCCCCCATCAGGCCGCCGAGGGCGTCGATTTCTTTGACCAGGTTGCCCTTGGCGAGGCCGCCGATAGCGGGGTTGCACGACATGCGGCCGACGGCGTCGCGGAGCATCGTTACCAGCGCGACGCGAGCGCCGCCGCGGGCGCAGACGCGGGCGGCTTCAGCGCCGGCGTGGCCGCCTCCGATCACAATCACGTCGAACATGTTTCACGTGGAACAGCCGCGCGCGAGCGCTCACTTCCCGATGCAGAACTTCGAGAAGATCTCGGTGAAGACGTGCTCCTGGGTGATGGCGCCAGTGAGGAGACCGAGGGAGGTGGAGGCGCGGTAGAGGTCGACAAGAATGGCGGGCTCGTCGAGGCCGCCATCGATGGCAGTCAATGCCGTCTTCAGCGCTTCGGAGCAACCGAGCACAGCCTGCCGCTGACGCTCATTGACCAAACTGCCCTCCGGCGCTGCGAACTCATCCCTGACCCGCGCATCGAGTCGACGGAGCAGCTCGTCAATACCCGACTCGGCGGTAACGCTGATACCGAAGGCATCCGGAGGAGCTGCAGCGAGATCTGTCTTTGTATAAATAACAATCGCTTCAGGGTACGCGGCGATCTCATCGTCGACTGTTACACCCGCGCTCGCATCGACCAGGTAAAGAACGATGTCCGCGCTTCCCGCCGCCTCGCGCGCGCGCGCGACGCCGATCTCTTCGACGACATCACCGCTCGTCCGCAAGCCGGCCGTGTCGGCGATCGTCACCGGCAGTCCGCCGATCTCGATCGTCTCCCGCACGATGTCGCGCGTCGTCCCCGGGATCGGCGTGACGATGGCGCGGTCGCTGCCGACCAGACGATTCAGCAGCGTCGACTTGCCGGCATTGGGACGTCCGAGAATCACCGCGGTCAGACCGCACGCCGTCGCGCGTCCGCGGCGATACGTTTCCGCAAGCGCCTCGGTCTCCGCAATCGCGCGCTCGATCTCGCGCCGCGCGTCATCACGCGTGATGAACTCGTATCCCTCTTCCGAAAAGTCGAGCGCAGCTTCGAGCCGCGAGATCACATGCAGCAGCGATTCGCGCACCGCCGCCGCACGGCGGCTCAACACGCCATGCAGGTTTCCGAGCGACAACTTCGCCTGCAGCGCGGTGCGTGAGTTGATGAGATCCGCGACCGACTCGGCCTGCACGAGATCGAGCTTTCCGTTCAACACCGCGCGCTCGGTGAACTCCCCCGGCTCCGCCATCCGTGCACCGAATGCGATGACCGCGGCGATGACGCGTTCGACCAGCAGCGGACTTCCGTGCAACGTCAGTTCGACGAGATCGTTGCCGGTGAACGAATGCGGCGCCGCGTATCGAATGGCGACGCACTCGTCGAGCGGTTCTCCGTCCAGATGTAGCTGCGCAAGGGTGGCAATCCTCGCATCCGGCGTGATGCCCGCAAGCCGTTCGAGAATCGAGGAGCTTCCGGGCCCGTCGATGCGAACGATCGCCAGCGCTCCTCGGCCGAGCGGCGTGGCGGGAGCGACGATGGTGTCGAGTAATGTGGACGTCGGTTCCAATGTGATCCCCTGTCATCCTGAGCCGCCGAAGGCGCGAAGCGCCGGAGGACGGTCGAAGGACCCCCAGCCGGTAGCCGTTGCGAAAATCGTCGCAGCTCTGGTTTCAGGAAGGGGATCCTTCGACCGTCCTGCGCCCCTTCGGGGCTCCGGCGGCTCAGGATGACAGTACAACTTACTCCGCGGCGTTTTCCCGCATCACAATCGCCACGCGTTTGTAGAACCCATCGCCGCGCGATTCGGTCGTGACGTCGGCGTCTTCCTGAAGCGCGAGGTGGACGATGCGGCGTTCGATCGGCGTCATCGCGGGAAGCAGCTGTTCGCGGCCGCTGTCGCGAACGCGCTCGGCCAGCTCTTTCGCTTTTTCGACGAGCTGCTCGCTGCGGCGTTCCTTGAACGCTTCGCAATTCAGCTCGATCTCTTTCTCAACCTTGCGGCCGGTGAGCGCCTTGTTGCCGAGGACTTGGAGCGCGTCGAGAAGCTCGCCGTGCTGGTCGGTGAGGAGACGTGCATCACCGCCAAAGAGGCGCACGACGATCTGCTCCTCAGTCTCCTCGGTGCGGATCTCGAGGTTCAGCTTTGCCAGCTCGATGACGCGCGCATACCAGGCGCGAACGACGCCGGCCTGCTCCGACTCCGGCCCCTGCTCCGGGATCTCGCCAGCGAAACGTTCGAAGTCACCGGTCTGGAAGTCGTCAGCGCTTTCGCGGCGCGGTCCGCGGCTGCGGCTTCCACCACGATCGCGTCCATCTCCGCCCCGTCCTCGGCCGCGATCGCGATTGCCGCGGCCTCGCCCACCGCCGCCGCCTGCGGGCCGGCTCGATCGCGCGCCCGGTATCGACGATGTTTCCGGCTCCGCCGCTCTCGCCACCGGCGCATCATTCACCTCGGCTTCGACGACGACGCGTTTGAAGCCGCCGAGAAAGCCGCGTTTTTCGAGGACGACGTGGTAGGTCAGTTGAACGCGTTCGACGCCGAACGCCTCCGACGCCATCGTCAGTGCTTCGTCGAGATTTTTGCCTTCGAATCGTTGAGCCATCGCTTAGGTCCGCATGATCACGCCGAGGCCGGCGGAGGATCGGTGAATTTGTTCATGATGAGCTGCTGAATGATCGTCAGGAGATTCTGCATCAGCCAGTAAAGCACGACGCCGGTCGGGAACTCTTTGAAAATCCATCCCATCACGATCGGCATGATGAGGAACATCTTCTTCTGCGCCGGGTCCGCCGTCGACGGCGTGATGGCCTGCTGGATGAACATCGTAACCGTCATCAGGATCGGAGTGATGTAGTACGGATCCTTCATCGACAGATCCTGAATCCACAGCATGAACGGCGCACCGCGCAGCTCGATGGCGTGCGTGAGCAGGCCGTAGAAGCCCCACAGGATCGGGATCTGCAGCACGAACGGGAGACAGCCGCCGGCCGGATTGATGCCTTCCTGTTTGTACAGGTTCATCATCTCCGTGTTCATCTTCTGGCGCTGGTCGGGATCGGTCTTGGCCTTCTTGTACTTCGCCTTGATCGCCTCCATCTTCGGCTGCATCTTCTGCATCTTCTTCATGCCGATGAGCCACTTGTGCTGCAGCGGATAGAGCACGAGTTTGATGATCAGCGTGAGAAGAATGATTGCCCAGCCGTAGTTCTTCGTGAACTTGTTCAGCCACAGAAGGGCGGCCAGGAAGAAGCGGGCGATGATGCCGAAGACGCCGAGCTGCAGCGTCTTTTCGAATCCATAGCGGTCGACGACGCTGGCTTCCTTCGGGCCGAAGAACGCGGCGCCGGAGACGATGCCGTCCGGAGCGGCGTTGATTGCCGCAAACAGCTCGCGGCGTTTCTCCTTCTTGTCGCCGGCCGGAACGTCGATCGCGCGCAGGATCGCGCCGTTCGATTTCTCCGGCCGCAGCACGGTCAGGAAGTAGTTGTCTTCGATGCCGACGTACTGGACCGCGGGAAAGATGCTGAGCGACTCGGCCTTCTCGCGGCGGATGACTTTGAGGCTGTCCTCGCGCTGCACGACGCCATTGCCGGTGACGATGAACTGATTGTCCTTCTCGTCCGGGCCGAGGGTGCGGATTCCGGGACCGATTGCGATGCGATACGGCAGCGGCGGTGTGACCGAGGCGGTGAAGTTGAAGAGGTACTCGCCGGTGAAACGGAAGGTTTTCACCACGCTGTGCGCGCCATCGGACCAGCGGTATTCGACGACGTGCGCGCCCTTCTCGTCGAACTCGTGAACTGCGTACAGCGCGCTGTTCGCGCGGCGCATGAAGTTGACGTCCGTCGCTTCGATGGCGAACGGATAGTCGGTGCGGCCCGGCTCGCGGTCCTTGACCAGCTCGACCTTCGCCTGATCCGTCTTGACGCTCGGTCGCGCTTTGTAGTGCGCGAGCTGAAACGAGATCATCTCGGCGCCGCGGTTGGAGAACTTGGCGACGAAGTCGCGGCTTTCGATCGTGGAGATCGTCTGCGCGGCGGCGGCGATCGGCTGGACCGGCGCAGCCGCCACGGCCGGCGTTTCGGCGGGCGGCGCGGTCGTGGAGGTCGACGACGTGGTGGTGACGGGCGGCGTGGACTGCGTCGCGGTCGTCGACGTGGTCTCCACCTTCGCCGGCACCGGCTTCTTCATCAGATCGGGAAACAGCTTCGGAGCGACTGCCGCCCAAAGCCAGAGGAAGCCGATCGAGATCAGTACTGCCGCAAAGATTCGTTTTTCCATCTCAAGGGACGGGGTCCCAACCTCCAGGATTGAACGGGTGGCATCGCGCCAGGCGGCGCAAGCCGAGCCAGACGCCGCGCAGTGTGCCGTGCTTTTCGATCGCCTGCATCATGTAAATCGAGCAGGTGGGATCGAAGCGGCACATCGGCGGCAGCAGCGGCGAGAGAAATCGCTTGTAGAAACGGAGCGGTACGAGAGCGATTGCGCGCATGGCTCATCGGGTGGCGCTGCTCTCGGTGACGACGCGCTTGAGAACGCGCTGCAGGTCGACGCTGAAGTCGCCCCAGGTCGCCTGCACGGCATTCGGCTTCACGTTGACGACGACGTCGAGCGAGCGGCTGTCGATGTCGAGCGGAGCGCGCTGCCGGCGGTAGACCTCGCGGGTCCACCGTTTCAACCGATTGCGCACGTTTGCCTTGCCACTTTTTTTGGTCGCGGTGATGCCGATCCGCGAGTACGGGAGCCCGTTCGCCGCGAAGAAAACTACGTTGTATCGGGAAAAGAGTTTACGGCCGGCCTCGTAGACGCGAAGGAACTCGCGACGTTTCGCCAATCGTTTCTCTTTCGGCAGAGCCTCGGAGCTGGCGGAAAGTCCGCCGGCATCGTCAGGCAAAGGACTAGACCGCCAGGCGCTTGCGGCCTTTGCGGCGACGGCGCGAAAGCACCGCCTGCCCGTCTTTGGTCCGCATCCGGACCAGAAAGCCGTGCGTGCGCTTGCGGCGGCGGTTGTTCGGCTGAAATGTACGCTTCATGATTTCCTTAACCTTCTGAAAAGAAAGCGGGGAGTATAAGCGGCGGGTCGGAGGTCGTCAAACCAGCCAGCGACGGGGCGGAACGTGAGGTGGTAGCGGGCTATTCCGGCGCGGTTGCGAGGTCTCGCGGTTACGCGGTCTCGCGGGTTGGTTGCCGGGTTGCCGGGTTGCCGGGTTGCCGGGTTGCCGGGTTGCCGGGTTGCCGGGTTGCCGGGTTGCCGGGTTGCCGGGTTGCCGGGTTGCCGGGTTGCCGGGTTGCCGGGTTGCCAAAGTTTTAATCTCTCGTCCCTCGTTGGCAACCGGGCAACCGGGCAACTCGGCAACCAACACCGCGCAACCGCGAGACCCCGCCGCATGCTATATTCGCCTCCCCTTTTTCAGGTCCGGATTTTCCGCAGTTGTTGAAAAGCTGTGGATTTTCAGAAGGATAGGACCCGGCTGTGCCCTGCGTGAATCCGCGATGAATCTCTGGAAGCAAGTCCTCGATCGGCTGGAGCAAACCATTGACAGGACTCAATATGAGACGTGGTTCGCTCCGACCCGCTTCCTCGCCCAGAAGGGCGACACGATCGATGTAAGCGTCCCTTCCCAGCGCTTCGTTTCCGAGATCCGCCAGAACTACGCGCAGCAGATCCGGGCCATCCTCGACGAGATGTCGACCGACCATCTCAACCTTCACCTCGTCGCTGATACCGAAGCCGGCGGCGAGATGAATATGCCCGTCGCGCCGCTGCCGTCGGCCGAGTTGCCGCTGGCAGTCTTCAACCCTCGCTACCGCTTCGAGACATTCGTCGTTGGTAAATCGAACGAGCTCGCCTTCGCCGCATCGAAATCGATCGCCGAAAATCCCGCCGGCTCCTTCAATCCCCTTTTCATCTACGGCGGCGCGGGCCTCGGCAAGACGCATCTGATCCAGGCCATCGGCCAGCAGCTTCGCGACGGCGGCCGCTCGAAGGTCGTCTACATATCCGCCGATTCTTTCGTCACGGATTTCATCACCTCGATCCGCTACGACCGCATGCAGCAGTTCCGCGACCGCTACCGCAAGGTCGACGCGCTCCTCCTCGACGACATCCAGTTCATGGCCAACAAGGAACAGACGCAGGAGGAGTTCTTCCACACGTTTAACGCGCTTTACGAGTCGCAGAAGCAGATCGTCTTCACCTCGGACGCGCCGCCGAAAGAGATCCCAACACTCGAAGACCGTCTCCGCTCCCGCTTCGAATGGGGATTGATCGCCGACATCCAGCCACCCGATCTCGAGACAAAGGTGGCCATCCTTCGCAAGAAAGCCGACGAGAGGAAGATCGACCTTCCCCAGGATGCCGCGCTGTTTGTTGCGGAACGAGTGAGAACGAATATCCGCGAGCTGGAAGGATTGCTCAACCGCGTCGTCGTCTACGCGTCGATGGCCGGCCAGAAGCAGCTTTCACTCGAGCTGACAAAGGACGCTCTGAAAGAGTTGCTGTCCAAAGACAACAAGCCGATCACACCGACGGAGATCATGCGCGTCGTCGCCGCGCACTACGGAACAACGGTCACGAACCTCAAGTCGAAATCGAACGCCCAAACCGTCGCCTTCCCGCGCCAGGTGGCGATGTATCTCTGCAAGCACCTCACGGATCTTTCGTACCCGGAGATCGGCCGCGTCTTCAACAACAAACATCACTCCACGGTCATGTACTCGGTCGAAAAGATCGACGAGAAGATGCAGAACGATCCGCAGTTCGGGCGTGTAGTCGAGGGATTGATGAAGCAGTTCCGGTGACGTGCTTCTAGTTCATCCTGAGGAGCGCAGCGATCGAAGGATCTGGCGACTGATAACCAGCTTCGCCACCAACTACCAGATCCTTCGCCGCGCTCCGCCGGCTCAGGATAAACGTCATTTCCACAGCCCCTGCGGAAACATCCCACCAAAACCTGCGGACAAAAACGACTTCGATCTTCGGGCGTCCAACCTCTGCGGAAAACAGACAAAATCTCCTTCGTTTTTCCACCGTGAAACCCGCAGTTTCACCATCGAAGGAACTGCTATACTTTCGAAACCTTTGCAGCGTGATGCCGAGTTTTTCCGCACGCATCAACTGCTTCCACTACTAACTAAAAAAGACTTTGTTCTGAAGGAAGAGACATGGAGCTGACCGTCGCAAAAGCTGATCTTCAGAAAGAGCTGCAGCTTTGCCAGGGCGTCGTAGAAAAGCGTTCCACGATTCCCATTCTGTCGAACGTGCTGCTCCGCGCGGCTGACGGACGCCTGCAGATGGCGGCCACCGATCTGGACGTGACGATCCTCAGCTCCTGCCCGGCGCGCGTCACCACGCCCGGCGGCGTCACGATCGAAGCGAAACGCCTCTTCGACATCGTCCGTTCGCTGCCGGACGACGACGTCCACATCACCCTCCAGGAAAACAACTCGCTCCTCATCGACTCCGGCACCGCGAAGTTTCGTCTTCTGGGACTTCCCGCCGAGGACTATCCGACGCTGCCGACGGTCAACGCGAGCGAGGCGTACGACATCCCGCTCGAAGAGCTGAAGACGATGGTGGCGAAAGTGAAGTTCGCCATCACGCACGAAGAGACGCGCTTCCAGCTCAATGGCGCGCTGCTGAAGGTTTTGCCGGCGAAACTGGAGATGGTGGCCACCGACGGCCATCGCATGGCTCTGATCAATTTCGCTCAGGGCAGCAACGGCAAGTCGAAGACGACGGATCTGACGGTGCTCATTCCGCGCAAAGCGATGGAAGAGATCATGCGGCTCGAAGCCGGTGAAGACGGGATGGTCCGCTTTGGTGTCTCCGAGAATCATCTCTTCTTCGAAGCCGCGGAGCGCCGTCTGCTGGCGCGCATGATCGACGTGAATTTTCCGAACTACATGGAAGTCATCGCCCGCGACAACGACCGCAAGGTCCTCGTCGACCGCGAGCGCCTTCTCTCCACCATCCGCCGCATCTCGCTCGTTGCGAATGAGCGCACGCGCGCCGTCCGCTTCGATTTCGCGCCGGGCAAGCTGACCGTCTCGTCGACGAATCCCGAACTCGGCGACGCGCGCGAGACCGTTCCCATCGACTACGCCGGCAACCCGTTCTTCGTCGGCCTTAACGCCGCATACGTCACGGATTTTCTGAGCGCTGTCGACACGCAGCAGGTGTCGCTCGATCTGAAAGACGAGAACAGCCAGTGCATCGGCCGGCCATCGACGAACGACGCGGATCTCGCGTACGAGTATCTGTACGTGGTGATGCCGATGCGTTTGACGGCGTGATCTGTCATCCTGAGCCGCCGGAGCGACGTAGGCGAAGCCGAAGTCGCGCAGGACGGCGAAGGATCTCAAGATGCGGAATTCCGGCTGAAACCCGCTGGGATTCAACGCAGCTTGGGAAGTTTGAGATCCTTCGGCGTCCTCCGGCGTCGTCGCCTGCGGCTCCGCGCCTCCGGCAGCCTCAGGATGACAAAACGCCAATTCGGGGCAACAGTTGATCCTCCGAAACCTCACCACGCAAAACTTCCGCAACCTCGCCGCGGAAGAGATCCCCTTCCACGACCAGGTCAACATCGTCGTCGGCCGCAACGGGCAGGGGAAGACGAACCTTCTCGAGGCCATCTACTTCCTCGCCACGACCAAATCGTTCCGCACCGCCCGCACCGGCAGCTTGTTTCGATTCGGATCGCCGAGCGTCTTCGTTTCCGGCATCCTGCACCGATTCGGTGTCGAGAAGACGCTCTCCGTCGGTCTGGAGACCGGTGAGACACGAAGAAGGGCGCTGATGATCAATGGCGAGCGCGTGGTGCTGCCGGCGTACGTGAACGCGATGAGCGTGTTCGCCTACTCGTCAGCGCGGCTGGACATCCTGCGCGGCGCTCCGGAAGAGCGGCGGCGCTTTCTCGATCGCGGCATCGCCAGCATCGACCCCGCGTACCTCGAAGCCGTCAGCCGCTACGGGCGCGCGCTGAAGCAGCGCAACGCGCTTCTGGCGAGCGGCAGCACCTCGTCGCTCAGCGCGTGGGATGAGGAGCTCGTTAACGCCGCGGCGCCGCTCCAGCGCGGGCGGGCTGCGTATACCGAGGCGTTGGTTGGCGCGTTTGGCGAAATCGTCGGAGAGCACGGGTACCACATCCGCAATCTCGCCATCGGCTACCGGCCGAGCAGCGTCGACGATCTGCCGCGGATGCGCCGCGACGAGCTTCGCGCGCGGATGTCGCTGGCCGGACCGCAGCGCGATCTGCTCGAATTCTCCATCGACGGCAGGCCTGCCGCCGAGGTGCTTTCGGGCGGCGAGCAGAAAATGGTCGTGCTGTTTCTCAAGTTCGCGAAACTGGCGCTTTTCCGGCGCCGTTTCGAGGAGCCGGCGCTCTTCCTTCTCGATGACATCGACGCCGAGCTCGACCTCGAAATCCTGGAGCAACTCCTCCTCAAACTCCCCTCGCAGACGCAGGTTTTTGCCACCTCGGCCAAGGAGCGGTTCCTGCGAACGCTGGAGACCGGCCCGCATCGGCGCTTAGTGCTTGAAAACGGGAGAGTTACCGCCACAATCGAAAAGCCGTGAAACGTTCCGTGGAACGCAATAATCGCGGTACAATTCGGGTTACCGATCGCGGCGCAAAACCTCGCGAAATGGCTCGTCGGGAGACGCGCCACCTACCGCCCCAAAACAACGCCGGAAAGCAACTGAATGGCAGACGACTATACCCACGATGAAGGCAACGACGACACGTCATTCGACGCGTCGGAAATCAGCCCGCAGGCGCCCTCGATCGCCGGCGATTACACCGCCGAAGACATCAAAGTTCTCAAAGGCCTCGACGCCGTTCGCAAGCGTCCCGGCATGTACATCGGCGATACCGATGACATCACCGGCCTGCACCACATGGTCTACGAAGTCGTCGACAACGCGATCGACGAAGCGCTGGCCGGCTACGCGAACAAAGTCCTCGTCACGATCCACACCGACAACTCTGTGACGGTCGAAGACAACGGCCGCGGCATCCCCGTCGATCTGCACAAAGAGGAGAATCGTTCCGCGGCCGAGGTCATCATGACCGAGCTGCATGCGGGCGGTAAGTTCGACAACAACTCGTACAAAGTCTCCGGCGGTCTGCACGGCGTCGGCGTTTCAGTCGTCAACTTCCTCTCCGAATGGCTGGAGCTTGAGATTCATCGCGACGACTACATCTGGCGCCAGCGTTACGAAGGCGGCGTCCCGAAGCACGCCATCGTCCGCGGCGAGAAGACGACGCAGCGCGGCACGCGCGTCACGTTCAAGGCCGATCCCGCCATCTTCTCCGTCACGGAGATGAACTTCGAGACGCTTTCACAGCGTCTTCGCGAGCTGGCCTTCCTCAACTCCGGCGTCTTTATCGCCATCGCCGACGACCGCACCGAGAAGAAGCACGAGTTCTGTTATCAGGGCGGCATCGTCTCGTTCGTGAAGGACCTGAACAAGAACAAGGTCCCGCTCCACGACGAGCCGATCTTCATCCGCGACGAGAAGGACGGCGAAGCGGTCGAGATCGCGCTGCAGTGGAACGAGGGCTACACCGAGAACATCTACTGCTTCACCAACACGATCAAGAACCTCGACGGCGGCACGCACCTGGTCGGCTTCAAGGCCGCGCTCACGCGCACGATGAACAAGTACATCGAGGCATCGGGCGTCCTGCAGAAACTGAAGCTGAGCCTCGAAGGTGACGACATCCGCGAAGGGCTGAGCTGCGTCATCTCCGTCAAAATCCGCGACCCGAAGTTCTCGTCGCAGACGAAAGACAAACTGGTCTCATCGCACGTGAAAACGTGGGTCGAGCAGGTCGTCGGCGAACGCCTCGGCGAGTTCCTCGAAGAGAATCCGAAGGAAGTCCGCCGCATCGTCGACAAGGTCATCGAAGCCGCTCGTGCGCGCGAAGCAGCGCGCAAGGCGCGCGATCTGACCCGCCGCAAGGGCGCGCTCGATTCAGCGTCACTCCCCGGCAAACTCGCCGACTGCCAGGAGCGCGATCCGCGTTTCTGCGAGATCTACTTCGTCGAGGGCGATTCCGCAGGCGGCTCCGCCAAGCAGGGGCGCGATCGGCGCTATCAGGCCATCCTGCCGCTCAAGGGCAAGATCCTGAACGTGGAGCGCGCGCGTCTCGACAAGATGCTCTCCTCCGAGGAGATCCGGCTGATGATTACGGCCCTCGGCACCGGCATCGGAGCCGGCGACTTCGACATCGCGAAGCTCCGCTATCACAAGATCATCATCATGACGGACGCCGACGTCGACGGATCGCACATCCGCACGCTGATCCTGACGTTCTTCTTCCGCTACATGCGCGAGGTCATCGACCGCGGCTATCTCTTCATCGCCCAGCCGCCGCTGTTCAAAGTCACGCAGGGCAAGAAGGACACGTACATCAAAGACGAAGGCGAGCTGTCGCGCTTCCTCCTGACGCGCGTGGCCGAAAACGTCGAGGTCACGCCGCAGGCCGGCCTCTCGCTCAAGGGCGAGGCGCTGGTGAACATGCTGCAGCGGATGGAGGAGTATCAGACCCACGCCCGCAAGCTGCAGTCGCGCGGCATTCCGCGGGAGACGCTGGACGTGCTCTTCGCCGAAGGCTTTGTCGACCGCGCCGCGATGGGCGATCCGGAGAAGCTCGAAGCGCTCGTGAAGGCACTGACGGCTCATGGCTTCGAGCACGCACGCCTGATGACCGACGAAGAGACCGAAACGCCAACCGTTCATTTCTCAGTCGGCGGCAACGGAACCGGTAAGCGCGTCGTGATCAACAGCGAACTGCTTTCGACATACGAATATCGCCAGATGGCGAAGTCGTTCGAGCAGCTTTCCGCGTTCGGGCTTCCGCCATACACACTCAAACACAACGACAATGCAGACGTCGTCATCACCGTCGACGATCTGATCGAGCGCATTTACGACCTGGCCAAGAAAGGCCTCGCCATCAGCCGTTACAAAGGCCTCGGCGAAATGAATCCGGAGCAGCTATGGGAAACGACGATGGATCCAGAGCGCCGGCGTTTGTTGCAGGTCAAAATTGAAGACGGCGTGGGTGCCGAGGAACTGTTCACAGTTCTTATGGGCGACCAGGTCGAGCCGCGGCGCGTCTTCATCCAGGACAATGCGCTCGAAGTAAAGAATTTGGATATCTAAACCGATTGTCATCCTGAGCCGGCGTAGCACGGCGAAGGATCCCCAAAACATGAGCGACGATTTCGATTACACAACACACAACGAGCAGCGCTATCCCGTCAATATCGAAGACGAGATGCGCAAGTCGTATCTCGACTATGCGATGTCGGTCATCATCGGTCGAGCGCTGCCGGACGTCCGCGATGGCCTGAAGCCGGTGCACCGCCGCATCCTCTACGGGATGTACGAGCAGGGGAACACGGCCGGCAAGGCGTATAAGAAGTCGGCGCGCATCGTCGGCGACGTCATGGGTAAGTATCACCCGCACGGCGACTCGGCGATTTACGACTCGATCGTGCGCATGGCGCAGGATTTTTCGATGCGCTACCGGCTCGTCGACGGCCAGGGAAACTTCGGTTCCGTCGACGGCGACAACCCAGCCGCGATGCGTTACACCGAAATTCGTCTAACGCGGCTCGCTGAAGAGTTGATGCGCGATGACATCGACAAAGAGACGGTCGATTTCATCCCGAATTACGACGGCACGGAACGAGAGCCGTCGGTGCTGCCTGCGAAATATCCGAACCTTCTTGTCAATGGCTCCTCCGGCATCGCCGTCGGCATGGCCACGAACATCCCGCCGCACAACCTCGGCGAAGTGATCGACGCCTGTCTTATGGTCATCGACAATCCGCACGCATCAGTGAAAGAGCTGATGACAGTGATGCCGGGCCCTGACTTCCCCACTGCCGGTTTCATTTTCGGCATTGAAGGCATTTACGAGGCGTACAACACCGGCCGCGGAATCATCCAGGTGCGTGCTCGCGCAGCGATCGAGACGCAGAAGCGGAGCGAGCGTGAGCAGATCGTCGTGACGGAAATCCCGTACATGACGAACAAGAAACGTTTGCTGGAGAAAATCGCCGAGCTGGTTCACGACAAACGCATCGAAGGCATTTCCGATCTTCGCGACGAATCCGACCGCGAAGGAATGCGCATCGTCATCGAGCTGAAGCGCGATGCGATCGCCGAGGTCGTGCTGAACAATCTGTATCGCAACACGCAGATGCAGACCACGTTCGGCATCATCTTCCTGGCCATCGTCAACAACAAGCCGGAGGTCATGGACGTCCCGACGCTGCTCCACCACTTCGTGGAGCATCGCAAAGAGATCGTCGTCCGCCGCACGCGTTTCGATCTGCGCAAAGCGGAAGAGCGGGCCCATATCCTCGAAGGCCTCGTCAAAGCGCTCGACGTCCTCGACGAGCTGATCACGCTCATCCGCGGGAGCCGAACGCCGCAGGAAGCGAAGAGCGGCCTGATCGAGCGCTGGCAGTTCAGCGACGTACAGGCGCAGGCGATTCTCGACATGCGCCTGCAGCGCCTCACCGGTCTGGAGCGCGAGAAGATCGTTGCGGAGTACGAAGAAGTCCAGGCCACGATCCGCCGCCTGCGCGAGATCCTCGGATCCGAAAAGCTCGTCCTCGAGATCATCGCCGCCGAGCTGCGCGAGATCAAAGAAGCGTACGGCGACAAGCGCCGCACCGAGATCGTGCCGCAGGCCAGCGACATCACGATCGAGGACATGATCGCCGACGAAGACATGGTCATCACCGTGTCGCGCGGTGGCTACATCAAGCGTTCGCCGCTGTCGCTTTACCGCGCGCAGCGCCGCGGCGGCAAAGGCCGCATCGGCATGCAGACGAAGGAAGAGGACATCGTCGAGCATCTCTTCGTCGCCAGCGCGCATTCGTACGTGCTCGTCTTCACCGATCGCGGCCGGCTCTACTGGATCAAAGTGCACCAGATCCCCGAGGTCGCGTCGAACGCGCGCGGCAAGGCGATCGTGAACCTGCTGACGGTCGAACAGAACGAGAGCGTTCGCGCGCTCCTCACCGTTCGCGATTTCAACGACGCGAAGTACGTGGTGATGGTCACGCGCGCCGGCAAGATCAAGAAAACGGAGCTGACAGCGTTCTCGAACGTCCGCGCCACCGGCATCATCGCCATCGACATCAACGAAGGCGACGATCTCTACGCCGTTCGCCTTTCTCAAGGGGATGACGAGATCTTCATCGGCACCCACGACGGCATGGCCATCCGCTTCAACGAGAACGGAGTCCGTCCGATGGGCCGCGGCGCCGCCGGCGTGAAGGGCATCTCTCTCCGCGAAGGCGATTACGTTGTGGAGATGGACGTGTTGCCCGCGTCCGGCGAGCCGGTTCCTGAGCCGCCCGCCGAGGGCGAAGAGCAGGAGATCGTCGAAGTCGAAGCGGACAGCGAGGATGCCGAGGTGGTCGCATCCGACGATCGCGGCGAGGTCCTCACCATCACCGAGAAGGGCTTCGGCAAGCGCACGCCGGTTTCCGCGTACCGCCTGCAGTCGCGCGGCGGCATTGGCGTCACGAACATCAAGACGACCGACAAGAATGGCAAGGTTGCCGGCATCTCGTACGTCTTCGAAGACGACCAGGTGCTGCTCATCACCGAGCAGGGGATGATCATCCGAACCAACGTCGCCGACATCCGCTCCATCGGCCGCAACACGCAAGGCGTTCGCGTCATCAACATCGACGAGAACGATTCCGTCGTCGCGGCGGTGAAACTGGTGGATAAGGAAGACGGCGAGGAGATCGAGGCGGCGGACGCGGAAGTTTCCGAAGAAGCGCCTGAGGACGACACGATTCACTAACTTCGGCCTTTGGCCGCGTTGTCGGTTGTCGGTTGATTGCGCCTCGCGCGTTAAGAAAATCGAAAACCGGCAACGCGCGAAGCGCTACGTATCCAATCCCTCGCGCAGATACTCCTCCTCCATCAGCTGGACGAAGAGCATCTCGTACTCGCGCGATCGCAATGCCGGCGGCTTTTTCATGATGGCGATCCGGCGGCGGACGTTTTCTTCGCGCTCTTCTTCGCGCTTAAGCTCGTCGGCCAACGCGTGGGCGATCGACTGACGGACGACTTCGCGCTCCTTCAGCAGCGTGACGGCCCGCGTGCGGGTCATCGCCTCCAGAAGGTCGCGCGCGAGCTGCGTCACCCGCTCGCGCGAGATTTTGTGCATGCGCGGATTGTACGTCGCCGATTGTTTCTCACAACGCGCAAAGCGCAACCAACCGACAACCGACAACGCGCCAAAGGCGAAGTGTTACGCGTCGGCGTGCGCTTCTTCCGGCTCGCGGGCGGTCACGTCGATGTCGTCGTCATCGTCGCTCTGCATCTCCGTGCGCCAGCGCTGCGCCTTCATCTGCTCGAAGATGCCGCCGGCGTGACCGGCCGGGATCCACGAATTGCCGCCGCACTTCGGGCAGCGATTGCGGAACGCGATGTTCTTGCCGCAATCGGGACAGATGATCACCAGCGAATGCGACAGCTCGAACTTCTGCTCCCCCTCGGCGTCGAGGCTGTTCAGGAAGGAGGCTAGATTCGTGAAGGTGTCTTCAAGAGACATGGCTGCTGCTCGGAGCGCTCAAAGTGCACGCGGCGTGCCGGATACCCCGGCCGATTGTTCGGACTCGCATTCGGTCACGACGGCATGGACGCAGATCGCCGCCAGGATTGTCGCGCCGATAAAAGGAACGCCCAGCGAGAGATACGCGGAAAAGACGTTCGTGCCTGCGAGCGTGCTGAGAACGGACAAGGGCACGACTGTTCCTGTCAGGATGAAAGAAATCGCCAGCCACCATCGGCGCGCGCGTTGCGGCCGTACGGCCGGCCGAAGCTCACGCGCGGCCAACGCCAGATAAGGGAAGAGCAGCATCAGGAAGTAATACTGCTGATTGTGCGGCGGCAGCAGAACCATCGCCACGATCAGTGTGCTCCATTCGAGATCGGCGATCGTCGTGCAGTTACGCGTTCTAAGAAAGAGCCAGGAGAGCGCGATCAGCGCGATGAGGATCGCGCCGCGGCTCACCATCGCCGGCGATAGCGACGATCGCGTCCAGACGAGCATCCGCAGAGTCATTCCGGCGAGACTCTGGTCGAGTTGACTGCTGATCGCTCCTCCTCGTCGCAGTTGAACGACGATTCCGCTATAGCGCCATCCGAAGACAACCTCCGTCGCGATGGCGATCAGCGCGATCACGATCGCCGAACTGGCGAGCGTCCGGTAACTCCGCTTCATCACGAAATACGGCAGGAAGATCAGCGGGAGAAACTTGGTCATCGCCGCGAATCCGATCGCGACTCCCGACGCCGGGGAGCGGCCGCGCAAGAGCAGAGCGTACGCGGTGAAAATCAGAAGCAACTCAAAGATCTCGATCGTGCGTTGCGTAAGCGCCTCGTAAAGCGGGCCGTAATTGAAAACGGCGAACACGACCACCGATAGCCACATCCATTTCGGACGGCCGCTGTCGAACACGCGGACCGCCAACGCCAGAATCGCGATCAGAAATACATAGTTCGCAATCAGCCAGGCCGTGTACGCGGAGCGAAGATCGCTGAACGCGAACAAGGGAAGCGTGAGCAGATGTTCGACCGGTCCGTAATGCCAGAGAGGATGCGGGCCGAACATCCGCGCCCATTCCTCGGACAGACTGACCTTCAACAGGTGCAGGCCGCCCAGCCAAACGCTCAGGCGTCCCGATGGAAAAGGGGAGAGAAAGTTGCGCTCGATGCCCGAGAAGATGAAGTGCGCAACCGCGTAGAGCCACGCCAATTGGGGGTCGAGCATCCGTGCCCACTCGTCGGCCAGACTACCCTTGAACAGGTCCTGCCGATCGAGCAGAACGCTCAGGCGCCACGACGGAAAACTGGCCAGGAAATCGCCAGAGAAGTTGCCGAGCGGTTGCTTGATGCCCGATGCGACGAAATGCGCCGCGGTGTAAATCCACGCCGACGCGACAACCGCAACGCCGGCTGCTTTTCTCATATCCGCATCACGTCGAACTGCTCGTGATGCAGCGAATCGTCCGGTTTGAAGACCAGGTGTACGCCGAGGTTGCGTTCGATCTCTTCGAAAATCGGATCGTTGGAGTTGTGAACGGAGCTGTAGACGACCGGGTTTAGCCGGACGATCACATCCTGTCCTTCGTGTAGATCGCGCAGCTTCATCAGCTCGCGCCAGATCTCGAACGCGATCGTCGTATTCGACTTGATCCGTCCGCTGCCGCCGCAGTACGGGCAGGCTTGCGTCAGCGAGCGCTCCAGGCTCTGGCGCACGCGTTTGCGCGTCATCTCGATCAGTCCGAACTCGGAAATCTGCAGGATCTTCGTCTTCGAACGATCCTTCCGAATCTCGATCTCCAGCGCCTCGAAGAGCTTCGTGCGATTGCTTGGCTCCTCCATGTCGATGAAGTCGAGCACGATGATTCCGCCGAGGTCGCGCAGGCGTATCTGGCGGACGATTTCCTTCGCCGCTTCGAGATTCGTCTTGAAGACCGTCTCCTCGAGGTTCTTCTTGCCCACGTACTTGCCGGTGTTCACGTCGATCGCCACCAGCGCCTCGGTCTGATTGATGACGATGTAGCCGCCGGATTTGAGCCACACCTTCGACTTCAGCGCCTTGGCGATCTCCCCCTCGATGCTGAAGTCCTCGAAGATCGGCTCATCGCGACGATAGAGCCGAACGCGCGAGACGAGGTTCGGCTGGATCTGATCGAGGAACTCGACGATGCGCTGGTACTGATCGACCGAATCAACCCACACGCTCTTGAACTCGGGCGACAGAATGTCGCGAATCGTGCGCAGGACGAGATCGAGATCGTGATGAAGCGCAGTCGGCGCCGACGCTTTCTCCGCCTTGCGCCGGATCTGCTCCCAGAGATCGGTGAGGTACTTCAGATCGGCGCGGAACTCGTCCTCCTCGCGCTCTTCACCCGCCGTGCGGACGATGAAGCCTCCCGCGCCGGCGGGACGGATGCGGTCGAGAATCTCCTTCAGCCGTGCGCGCTCCGCTTCGTTTTCGATGCGCCGCGAAACGCCGATGTGATTGACCGTCGGCATGTACACGAGGAAGCGTCCCGGCAGCGTGATGTGGCTGGTGATGCGCGCGCCCTTGCCGGCGATCGTGTCCTTCGACACCTGCACGACGATCTCCTGCCCCTCGCGCAGCAAATCCGCGATCGACGCCTCGGCGCGCGGCTGCGGGACGTCGTCGAGCGCAAGGTCGTCCGTCGGATCAGCGCTGTCGAACTCTTCGAGATCCTCGACGACGTCGGAGACGTAGAGAAACGCATCGCGCTCCAGGCCGAGGTCCACGAAGGCCGATTGCATGCCCGGAAGGACCTTCGTCACGCGCCCTTTGTAGATGTTGCCGACGATGGTGCGATGCCGCGTCCGCTCCACCCACAGCTCGACGACCTGCCCCTCATCAAGCACAGCGATCCGCGACTCGTGCTTTGCGGCATTGATGACGATCTCTCGCGACATGGGGCGAGAGTCTATCGTGCCCCATGTCATCCTGAGCCGGCGAAGCACGGTCGAAGGACCCCCAAGTGCTTGCATTGTGAAAACCGCCCTCCCTGGTTAGCAGGTTGGGGGTCCTTCGGCCGTGCTTCGCCGGCTCAGGATGACAGGTGACAGAAATTGCGGGTTCCGCAGCTCCGTTTCGACCCGCGTGGCGAATCTGGCGCAGCGGCTTCCCGAGAACGTGCCGGGCGATTTTTTCGTCGATGCGAGCTGCATCGATTGCGATGCCTGCCGCATCTTCGCGCCGACGGTTTTCAGCGATACGGGTGATCAATCCGCCGTCTTTCACCAGCCGGAAACGGCTGACGAATTGCTGGCGGCGCAGAAGGCGCTGATCTCGTGTCCGACGGCGTCGATCGGATCGGTAGCGAAGCAGGACATGCGTTCCGCGCTCGCCGCGCTGCCGGAAGCGATCGATGGCGATGTTTATCGCTGCGGCTACGCATCCGAGTCGTCGTTCGGCGCGATCAGCTATTTGATCCGCAGACCTAAGGGCAACGTCCTCATCGACTCGCCGCGCTTCTCCGGACCGCTGGTGAAGAATATCGCCGCGATGGGCGGCGCAGCGCGGATGCTGCTTACGCATCAGGACGACGTCGCCGATCACGCGCGTTTCGCCGAGCGATTCGGATGCGAGCGCGTTCTGCATCGCGATGATGTCCACTCGCGCACCGCATCGATCGAGATCCAGCCGACTGGTCTCAATCCGATCGATCTCGGCGGCGACATGCTCATGATCCCGACGCCGGGCCACACAAAAGGCCACGCCGTCTTCCTCCACCGCGACAGGTACCTCTTCACCGGCGATCACCTCGCCTGGAGCGAGAGCCGCGGTCATCTCTACGCCTTCCGCAGTGCCTGCTGGTATTCGTGGTCCGAACAGATCCGCTCGATGGAGCGCCTGCTCGACTATCGCTTCGAATGGGTGCTGCCCGGCCACGGTCGTCCGATCCATCTCGATGCGGCGGCGATGCACGCGAGTCTGGAACGCTGCGTGGCGTGGATGCGCTCGCCGCGCTGACGGGTACAGCCATTGCTCTCACGCCCTCGGGGCCGGAGAAGAGCGATGAAAAAATACCTCGGCATTTTCAAGCAGACGATCAGCGAGTTCAGCCAGGACAAAGTTCCACGACTCGGCGCAGCGCTGGCGTACTACACGATTTTTTCGCTGGCTCCGCTGCTGCTGATCGTGATCGCCATCGCCGGCCTCGCCTTCGGTCACGACGCCGCGCAGAACAAGATCTTCGAGCAGCTCCGCGGCGTGCTCGGAGCCACGACCGCCGAGGGCGTTCAGGAGATGGTGAAAAACGCGGCGAAGCCGAAGAGCGGGACGGTGGCCACTGTTCTCGGCGTCGTCACACTGCTCCTCGGCGCGTCCGGCGTTTTCGGCCAGCTCAAGGACGCGCTCAACACGATCTGGGATGTGAAGCCGAAAGAAGGCCGCGGCGTGATGGGCATGATCAAGGACCGCTTCCTCTCCTTCGCCATGGTCCTCGGACTCGGATTTCTCCTGCTCGTGTCGCTCGTGATCGACACCGCAATCGCGGCGATGGGCAAGTACGCCGGCAATCACCTGCCGGGCGGCGAGGCGGTTTGGCACATCGTGGAGCTGGTCTTCTCGTTCTGCGTCATCACAGTTCTGATGGCGGGCATCTTCCGCCTGCTGCCCGATCTGAAAATCGAATGGCGTGACGTCTGGCTCGGCGCTGCATTGACGTCGCTCCTCTTCGTGCTCGGCAAGTTCGCGCTCGGGATCTACTTCGCCAAGAGCGCGGTCGGATCGAGCTTCGGCGCGGCCGGATCGCTCGTCCTGGTCCTGCTCTGGGTCTACTACTCCGCGCAAATCCTGCTCTTCGGCGCCGAGTTCACGCAGGTCTACGCACGCGCGCACGGCAGCCTGAAACAGGAAGCGGATGCGAAGCGGACGGAGAAGGAGAAAGAAGAAGGGACGGCACGCGCGCCAATGCCGAAGCCGGTGATCGTCTATCGAACGGCATCCGGCGGCGGAGGCGTGGCGAAGATGGCGGTCGGCGGCATCGCGGGTCTGCTGATCGGAGCGCTGGTCGGCGGCATCAGCGCGACGATCGTCGCGATCAAGTCGGTGAAGAAGCTGTTTACGCCGTAGCTACTTTCCCCGCGTCGCCTTCGTCATCAGGCCGATGCCGACGACGATCGCCGCGGCGCCGGCGGCAAGCCACGAAGAATTCGACCTCGCGTTCTTCACGCCACGCCGGAACGACCGCGCCGCGCTGTGCCGCCGCTTGTACGCGAGCCCATCCAGCTCCATGACGCTCCCCTTGACGCTGGGCGTCTCGAGAATCTTGCCGATGGCCCAGATCGTCAGCGGCGGAATCAGCCGCGTCAAGGTGGTGTGGGTCGGGGATTTGACGTTCATGACGTCCTCCTGTGGTTTGTTCAGCAAGGACCGGGCCGGTGGAGGTTGCCAAGTTGCCAGGTTGCCGGGTTGCCACTCAAGTCGCGCGAGATCCGGCAACCTGATCACTCGGCAACCTGGCAACCTTCATATCAATTCAGCAACCGTCTTCACGGCGTCCGCTGCACCGCAGATGTAGAGCTGGTCGCCGTTCTCGACGATCGCGTCTGCCGTCGCCGGCAGGAACCCAGCTTCGCGCTCGATCGCGAGCAGCGAGCAGCCGTTCTGGCGCAGCGTAAGACTGCGCAACGGACAGCTGGCGCGGGCGGTCACGCGCGCCACGCGGCGGTGCTCGTCACGAGATCGCGCGACGCGGCCGAGGAGACGGGCGGAGAGCATCTCGCCGGAGATATCGCTGATGGAGAGCGCGAAGTCGGCGCCGGCGCGATACATGTTGTCGATGTTGCGCGAATGGTTGACGCGCGCGATCACCGGCACGTCCGGCGCTGCGTCGCGAGCGATGACGGTGGCGAAGAGCGTCGAGTCATCGCTGTTCAGCGCGAGGACGACGGCGCGGCATTCGTGCAGCGCGGCGCGTTCGAGCACCGAGGGATCGAGCACGTTACCGATGATGTCGACGCCCGGCGCGGCTTGCCGCTCGACGACGCGCACCTCCTCGCCGGCATCCGTGAGCAGCTCGTGCACCTTTCGTCCGACCTCGCCGAAGCCGGCGATGAGGTACGGACCGCTGCGGCGCAGAAAGGGATTGCCGATCATCGCCGCCGCACGATCGAGCGATGCCGCGTCGCCGAAGATCTCGAGAATCGATCCCGGCTCGATCACCATGGCCGCATCGCACCGTGCGTGAAGGTGATTTCGAATCCACATGCCCACCACGATCGCGCCGGTGGCCGCGCCGAGGTTGGACTCGGAAAGCGTGCGGCCGGCGAGCGGGCTGGCGGCGGCCACGCGGATCTCGCGCCGGTCCAGGCCGCGCAATGCTTCCGCTCCGGGAAGGCGCGGACTGATCTGATCGCTCGCGTGCGCCGCCAGCGCGGCCGCGACGATGTGCCGCGGCGTGTACGCGGCCGTCGCGCCGGCCAGTTCCATCGGCTTGCGATGCGCTGGCTCTTCGACGAAGGCGAAGATCTCGCCGCGGAAGCCCATCTGCCGCGCGCGAAGAGTCAGCGCCGCATTCTCCTCGTCGCGTCCGTTCGCAACGAGCGCCCGCGCGTGCGGAAGCCGGCAGACATCGAGCGCATCCTCCTCCGCGCGGCTGAACACAGCCGGAAGCCCGCGCTCCAGAACGGCGCGCGCCGTCGTCTCGTCAGTCTCGACGACAATCGACGTCACGTCGCTCGCTGCCAACCGCTGCAGCAGCGTCTCCACGGCCGGTCCGTAGCGATAAACGACGACGTGGTTCGCCAGCTTCGGCGCGATGCGCGGCACACGGCGTTCGAATCGCTCTTCGAGAAACGGCACCAGAAAAATCGGCACGATCAGGAAGACGAGAAAGACGCCGGCGAACTGCACCACGACCACGAGCACCACCATGGCCGGATGCAGCCAGTGGCTGTCGGCGCCGTAGCCGGTCGTGCTCAGCGTCTCGGCGGCCCACTCGAAGCTGTCCCAGAACGAGCGCGGTTTGCCTTCCAGCCGCGCCATGCCGGCCTGATAGAGCAGCGCCGAGGCGATGAGAAACAGGAGCAGACCCGCGACGAGCCACAACAGCCGCCGCGTGGAACGGTGCATGGTTCAATTGTAGTTGCGCGGTTGCGGGGTCTCGCAGGAAAGCACCGCGAGACCGCGAAACTTCGAGACCCGCGAAACGGCATGTCCCTCCTTTGCACCGTGCGCACCTGTCATCAGCCGCTGGCGCGGGAGGAGCGGCGCGTCGTCTGTGCGCGCGGGCATTCGTTCGACGTCGCGCGCAGCGGCTACATCAACCTGCTCCAGCCGCAGGACCGGCGATCGAAGCAGCCAGGCGACACCACGGAGGCAGTGGCGGCGCGCAGACGTCTGCACGATCGCGGGCTGACGCAGCCGTTGCGCGATGCGATCGTCTCGATGGCGAACGCCAGCGCTGATGACGTCGTCCTCGATGCCGGCTGCGGCGACGGTTTCTACCTCGGATCGCTGACAGGCGCGCGTCACGGCGTCGATATTTCTCTTCCCGCCATCGACGCTGCATCGAAGCGCTATCCCGATTGCGAATGGATCGTGGCGAATGCCGACCGCTTCGTTCCGTACTCCGATGCGACGTTCACCCGCGTTATGTCGATTACCGCGCGGATGAACAGCAGCCAGTTCCGGCGAGTGCTTCGTGACGATGGCCGTCTGCTCATCGCCATCCCTGCTCCGGACGATCTCGTCGAGCTGCGCGGAGTTGGCCGCGATCGGATCGGACGGACGATCGCGACATTCGCAAACGAGTTCACGTTGATCGATCAACGCCGCGCGTCGACGGCCGCGGACCTCGATCGCGACGCAGTCCACGATGTTCTCCTCTCCATCTACCGGCCGCGCGAGATCGAGCGCGTCGAGGCAATGCGCGTCACGTTCAGCCTCGACCTCCTCCTCTTCACTCCGCGCTGAGCGCTACAATCCGCCGCCCGATGTCCGAGCCGTATTTCTCCGTCGTCATACCCACCTACAAGCGCCTGCCGATGCTCCTGCGCGTGCTCGACGCGCTCGACGCGCAGAACGGCGCGCCGGACTTCGAGGTGATCGTGGTCGACGACGGCTCAGGCGACGAGACGTCGACGGTCATGACGGAGCGTCGCGCAAAAAATTACGCGCTTACGTTCCGATCCCAGCCGAACTCCGGCCCCGGCCGCGCGCGCAATCACGGCGTTTCGCTCGCCTCCGGCCGCTACATTCTCTTCATCGGAGACGACACCGTGCCCGAGCGGCACTTTCTCGCCGAACACGCGCGCATCCACCGCGACGCGAACGACGACCGCCTCACCGCCTGCCTCGGCTACACCGGCTGGCCGCCCGGCGAGCGCGTCACCGCGTTCATGGATTACATCAACGATTACGGCCTGCAGTTCGGCTACAAGCTGATCCGCGATGGCGAGATCGTGCCGTTCAACTTCTTCTACACATCGAACATCTCCATCGACCGCGTTCTGCTCGGCCTCGATCCGTTCGATACGACCTTCCCCGCCGCCGCCTGGGAAGACATCGAGCTCGCCTTCCGCCTCGATTCGTTCGGCCTGAAGATTCGCTACAACGCGAACGCGGTCACGCGGCACTACCACCAGATGACCGTCGATTCATTCGCGCGGCGCCAGTACACCGTCGGCCGCTCCGGCGCGATTTTCTACCGCAAGCACCCGGAGCTCGCCGGCTTCCTCGGCGTCCACGAACTGGAGACGCGAACGCTCGCCGACGAACGCCGCCTCTCCCACCTTCGCCGCCGCGCCCGCCTCGGCGAACGCTTCCGCGTGCTGGCGACGAATCGCGTATTCGAGACGCTGATGCGCGAGCATTACCTGCGGGGATTGCGCGATGGGTTAACAACTTCATCATGAGGAGCGCAGCGACGAAGGATCTGGCGGCTGCTAACCCGCTGACAAAATCGCCAGATCCTTCGTCGCTTCGCTCCTCAGGATAAAGTCGTCACGACAACCATGTTCATCACATTCGAAGGCATCGAAGGTTCCGGCAAGTCGACGCAACTGCGCCGTTTGGCGGATCGCATCAACGGCGCGATCGTGACGAAGGAACCGGGCGGAACGCCGCTCGCTGATCGTATTCGCGCAATCCTTCTCGACAGCAGCTCGCATCTCGATCCGGTCGCGGAGCTTTTTCTTTTCGCGGCATCGCGCCGGCAGCATGTCGTTGAGATCATCAAGCCGGCGCTCGATCGCGGAGCGACGGTGCTTTGCGATCGGTTTACGGATTCGACGCTCGCCTATCAGGGATTCGGGCGTCTCATCAACCTCGATCAGTTGCGAACGTTGAACGCCTGGGCGACTGATTCGCTGGCGCCCGACCTCACGCTTCTCTTCGATCTGCCGGAGGAAGTCGGTCTCACTCGCGCGCGCTCGCGGAATGCCGAGGCGGTGCAGGATGAGGGACGGTTCGAGGCGGAGGATCTGCGGTTCCATCGCCGTGTTCGCGAGGGATATCGGACGCTCGCGTTCGCGGAGCCGCAGCGGTTCGTCGTCATCGACGGAGAAGGCAGCGTCGACGACGTGTTCGCCCGTGTGGTCGCCGAGGTCGAGAAGAGGACCGAGGTGCGGCGATGAGCAGTACCGCGGAACTGCTGCTGCAAACGGCTAAGCGCGGCGAGCTGCATCACGCCATCCTTTGCCACGGTCCGAATGCCGCCACGTTGCGCGAGGTCGCCCTCGGCATTGCCAAGACGCTGAACTGCCTTAACGGAACGGAAGGCGACGATTGCACCGCGTGCCGGCGCATCGAGCAGCGCATGCATCCCGACGTTCACTTCATCGAAGTGGCGGGCGAGAAGAAGATGATCAGCGTTGACCAGATCCGCGACATCGTCGCCGCGGCTACGCTGCGGCCATACGAGGGGCGCAACAAAGTCTTCATCATCGATCCCGCGCACGCGCTGAGCATCGGCGGCTCGAACTCGCTGCTCAAGACGCTCGAGGAGCCGGCAGGAGACACGACCTTTGTCCTCCTGACACGATCGCCCGACCTTTTACTGCCGACGATCCGCTCGCGATGTCAGCCGATCTTCGTCGGCGGCGAGGTGGAGACGAACGACAGATTGGCTGCATCGATCGTGGCCGGCCTGACGCGCTTCTCCGACGATCGCGACACCGCCGCGCTTCTCGGCATCGCATCGCTGGTCGCATCGCAGGATGAGGTCAGCGACGCAGTCGCCGTCCTCGGCCAGGTTCTTTGCGATGCCGTCGCCGGCCGCGTTCCGCTGTCGATCGAGCACGAACGGCTGCTCGCCGCGGCCGATGCGACGACCAACGCCATCCGCTGGCTGGGCGTCAACGCCGATGCCCGAATGCTGGTCGAGCAGGCGCTTGCCGAACTCGTTACGTAACCGGTTACAAAAAAAGCCGGCCCCGCTTTCCAACGGGGCCGGCGAAATCTACTGGATGGTTGCGGCGACGAACGCTCGGGAGGAGTGTTGTTGCTGGATCGGTAAGATTCAAAGAAGAATTCAAGCGGTGAAACAAGAGGCGGGCTGGTACAACAGAAAGCTAATCCGCCACCACGTCATCCAGTAAAGCCTATTAACTTTTCAACGACGCTGGATTATCGCACGAGCTTTGTGAAACTTTTCTCAATGTGACAGCAACGTGACAACTCGCTGAACTGCTGAGAGATAACCAACATTTTCGGAACGGCGGAAAGACTACTACAGAACGACCGTTCGGTCAATTCTACGTGCGAAGCTCGTTCAAGGTTTCGATGTTGACTAATCCCTTATGCCGATACGGTGCCCACTCCCGCTCGGGTACACTCCGCGCCCATGCCTCGCAGGAAACGGGTCGTCGGAACGGCCGGCCATATCGATCACGGCAAGACGGCGCTGGTCCGCGCACTGACCGGCGTCGACACCGATCGGCTCCCCGAGGAGAAGCGGCGCGGGATCACCATCGACTTGGGGTTCGCGAGCTGGTTCACGGACGACTACCAGATCGGCTTCATCGACGTCCCCGGCCACGAGCGCTTCGTCAAGAACATGCTGGCCGGCGTCGGCGGCATTGACAGTGCGCTGCTCGTCGTCGCTGCCGATGAGTCGATCAAGCCGCAGACGCGCGAGCACTTCGCCATCTGCCGCCTGCTCGACATCAAGACCGGAGTCGTCGCCATCACGAAGCGCGATCTGGTCGAAGACGACATCGTCGATCTGGTTCGTCTCGAGATCGAAGAGATGGTGGCGGGCAGCTTTCTGGCGGGCAAGCCGATCGTGCCGGTCAGCAGCGTGACTGGCGCCGGTCTCGATGACTTGCGCGCCGCTCTCCTCGCCTCGGTGGCCGAAGTCGACGACCGCGACGCGACGACGCGCGTCTTCCGCCTGCCGATCGACCGCGTTTTCACTATGAAAGGGTTCGGCTCCGTCATCACCGGCACGACGTACGCCGGACGGCTGAACGTCGACACCGACGTCGAAGTTCTGCCCGGCGGCAAGCGCAGCCGCGCGCGCAATATTCAGGTTCACGGCGAGGCGCGCGACTACGCGTCGGCCGGTGAACGGACGTCAGTCAATCTCCCGGACATCGATCTGGATGAACTGCACCGCGGACAGCAGCTGGTCACGCCGAATGCGCTTCGTTCGTCGCAGGTCATCACCGCGCGGCTCGATCTGTTGCCCGACGCGAAGCCGCTCAAAGAGCAGACGCGCATTCGCTTCCACCACCTCTCCGCCGAGCTCCTCGGCAGCATCCGTTTCGTCGACGAGACGGCGGAACTGAAGCCGGGATCGAGCGCGTACGTTCAGGTGCGGCTCGAATCGCCGGTCGTGGCCGTGGCCGGCGATCGCTTCGTCATCCGCCGCTACTCTCCCGCGCTCACCGTCGGCGGCGGCGTGATCCTCGACGCGCATCTGCCGAAGCTGAGCCGCAACACGCGAACGGAGCTGCTCGACACGCTCGCCGCCGGAACGCTGCAGGAGCGCGTCGAACTGATGGCGAAGCTGGAAGGGCTGCGCGGCCTGACAATTCACGAGGTCCAGGCGCGCACCGGCATCCGCATCGAGACGCTGGCGAAAGAGCTGAAGAACGTGCCGCACCTCGCCGACAGCGGCGAGCGGCGCTGGATTCATCACGACGTGCTGACCGATTTTCGCCGCAAGGCGATGGAGTTTCTGCGCGGCTACTTCGAGGAAAACCGGATGGCGCTCAACGTCCCGAAGAGCGAGTTCGTGCAGAAGCTGCTGCCGCGAAACGCCGACGGCGCGATGATCAACTTCCTCCTGCAGGACCTGGCGCGCGAAAAGATCGTCGCCATCGCCGGCGACGCGCTCGACATTCCCGGCCGCTCGAAAACTCTCGGTGGCGCGGAAGGCGAGCTGGCGCGGATGATCGAGTTGCGGTTCGCCGATGCCGGTCTCGCGCCGCCGCCGGTGTCAGAGCTGATCAACGAGCGGACGCAGAAAGCGCGCGTGATCGAAGGCGTCATCAGCTTCCTGGTCAAACAGGGAACGCTCGTTCGCCTCGCCGAGGGCATCTACGTCCACCGCGACGCGCTGGCCGCCGCGCGCGAGAAGATCAGCGTCCGCAGCGGCGAGATGATCGACGTCGGCCAGTTCAAAGAGTATTTCGGCCTCTCCCGCAAAATCGCCATCCCGCTGCTGGAGTGGATGGACCGTGAAGGTGTCACGAAGCGGATGGGCGATTCGCGGAAGGTGCTGTAGCCCGCGTTGTCATTGTCATCCTGAGCCGCCGATGCCCCGGAGGGGCTGAGGACGGTCGAAGGACCCCCCAACAATCGCGCGGAAGGGTGGGGATCGTTCAACCGCGCTACGCGCCTCCGGCGCTCCGCCGGCTCACGATGACATCGCGGTCATTTCGACTGTGCCGGCAGCTTCGCGGCAGGGGTGGCCTTCATCTCTTTATAGTCCCCGCCCACATTCAGCAATGTTGCCGGCACGTCGCGCTGCTCGATTTTCACCACCGTGTGATCGACGACGATCTTCTTGTTCTCGTACGGCAGCTCGGCGTGATCGGCGAACGGAAAGCCTTGCACTTCCATCAGCGCCTCATCGTCGACGCGCGTCACGCCGGCGAGGGACGATGACGCCGGTTCGCTCGCTTGCAGCATTGCGAAGAGGCCGCGCGGGATGAGGGGATGCGATCCGATCCAGAGCTCGCGCTGGTAGGCGCCGAGGCGGATGACGGATTGCTTCGTTGCGACGCCTTGCAGTGTTTTCTGTGCGCCGGTGACGGCGAATTGCGCGCGAGGCAGGCCATTCGGAACGGGACGCATAACAGCGGCGCGGCGGGATGCGATCGCATCGGCGAACGATTGCACGCGGACCGTGTGAGCGACGTCGTCGACGAAGGTTACCTGCTTCTGCGCGAAGTCGAAGAGGCGCCATCGGTCGACTTCATCCGTGCTGCGGGCGCGGTCGTTGGCGATGACGAGCGTGTGCGTGTAGGTCTTGTTCGCAGGTTGAATCGTGGTCTGGATCGTGACGACGGTTGCGCGGATGCTCGGTCCGGGTTTCGGTGAAGACGGCGCCTGTGCCGGAGGTTTGTTGCAGGCGAATACGAGTGCGATCGCAAGCAACAGCCCTGACAGCTTCACGCCTCACTCCTTCGCGTCGTACCAGCTCCGCCCGTAATGCGCGTCCACCTTCAGCGGCACGGCCAGCGGGAAAATGTTCTCCATCGTCTCTTTCACGATTCCCGCCACCTCGGCTGCGCGCGGCTCGGGCACCTCGATCACGATTTCGTCGTGGACCGTGAGCAGCATCGGCGCTTTGTCATCCAGACGTTGATCGAGCGCGATCATCGCCAGCTTCAGGATGTCGGCCGCCGTCCCCTGAATTGGCGCGTTCGTCGCCATCCGCTCCGCGTTGCCGCGCACCGTGAACGACTTGTTGTGAATCTCAGGGATGTAGCGCACGCGTCCGAACAGCGTCGTTACCTTGCCGCTGCGGCGCGCTTCTTCGAGCGTGCGATCGAGGTACTCCTGAATCTTCGGATAGCGTGCAAAGTACGCGTCGATGAAATCCTTGGCCTGGCCGGTGGGGATGTTCAGCTCATTCGAAAGACGAAATGCAGACATGCCGTACAGCACGCCGAAGTTGATCGTCTTCGCGGCGCGACGCTGATCGTGCGTCAGCTCGTCCTCCGGCACGTTGAACATCTTCGAGGCCGTAGCGCGATGGATGTCGGCGCCGCGCTGGAACGTCTCGATCAGGTCCGCGTCCTGCGAGATGTGGGCGAGGATGCGCAACTCGACCTGCGAGTAATCGGCCGCCAGCAGCACGTTGCCTTCGTCGGCGATGAACGCTTTGCGGATCTCGCGTCCGAGCTCGGTTCGGATGGGGATGTTTTGCAGATTCGGATCAGACGATGACAGGCGTCCCGTCGCCGCGACGGCCTGATTGAACGACGTGTGCACGCGGCCATCCTTCGTCACCAGCTGCGGGAGCGCATCGATGTACGTCGATTTCAGCTTGTGCAGCTCGCGATGCGACAGGATCAGACGCGGTACTGCGAATCCGTGACTGGCCAGCTCCTGGAGCACGTCGACCGAGGTTGAGAAAGCTTTCGTGCCCTTCGTTTTCTTCGAGACCGGGTATTGCAGCTTCTCGAACAGGATGTGCCCGAGCTGCTGCGGCGAGTTGATGTTGAACTCCGTTCCCGCCTCGGCGTAGATCTCTTTTTCGAGTTGTGCGAGTTGCAGCGCCATCTTCGCGGACATTTCGCGGAGCAGCGCGACGTCGATGCGGATGCCGCGCGCTTCCATCCGTTCCAGCACGGGGATGAGCGGCAACTCGATGCGGTCATAGATGTCGACGAGCGCGGGATCGCGTTGCAGCTCCGTCGTCAGCATCGTCTTCAGCGCGATGGTGACGTCTGATTTCTCGCCGAGGTATTGCTGATAGGGGGAGAGAGCGGTGGCGCCGATCTCGTGATCGAGCGCGAAGAGCGGCGCCGTTTTCGCCACTTCCTTTCGCGAGGCGACGTCGCGTTTCAGCCAGTCGCGCGCCACGTTGCTGAACGCGTGGCTGGGCAGACCGGGATTGTTGACGTACGACATGATCATCGTGTCGGCGAAGCGCTTCGGCAGCGGCCAGCCGTTCGCGGCGAGGCGGCGAAGCTGGAGCTTCATGTCGTGCGCGACGAAGAGGCGACCGGATCGCAGCAAGTCCTGAAGCGCATCGCGCAGCTCGGGCGTGCCGCCGACGGAGTTCGCGATCGGCACGATGAGCGACTCCGCCTCTTTCACCGACAGCGATGCCGCGAACAATTCGTCGTGCGCTTCCGGTGTAGTCGACTCGAACCAGATCGCGACTTCGCCGGCGTCGCCGACGAGATCGCGAATGTCATCCGCGCTTCCCGCAATCCGATACTCCCGCTCCACCGCCGGCGCCTCGGGGAGAAACTCCTGCATCAGCGACGCGAACTCAAGGCGTGAGAAGACGTCGTGCAGTTTGGGACGATCGGGCTCCTGTCGTTTCAGTTTCTCGAAGTCGATGTTCTCGGTGGGAAGGTCGCATTTGATTCGGGCCAGGTCGCGCGAGATGAAGGCCTTGTCGCGATTCTCTTCGAGCTTCTTGCGCTGCGCCGGCTTGAGTTTGTCGAGATTTTCGTAAACGCCTTCCAGCGATCCGTACTCGGAGATGAGCGCCTTCGCGCCTTTCTCGCCGATGCCGGGAACGCCGGGGATGTTGTCGATGGCGTCGCCCCATATGGCCATGACGTCGACGACTTTCTCCGGCGGCAGGCCGAACGTTTCTTCGACGCCTTTCGCGTCGTAGAGAACTTCGCGGCCGGTGTGAAAGAGCTTGATGCCGTCGCCGACGAGCTGGAAGAAATCTTTGTCCGAGGTGGCCAGGACCACGTCGTAGCCGCGGTCGCGGGCGACGCAGGCGAGCGTGCCGAGGAGATCGTCAGCTTCCCAATCTTCCACGCCGATGACCGGGATGCGGAAGCCTTCCAGCACCTCGTTGACGAACGGCAACTGGATGGCGAGATCGTCCGGCATCGGACGGCGGTCCTTTTTGTAATCGGCGAATGCTTCGTGACGCGTGGTGGCGCGGCCAATGTCGAAGGCGACGGCGATGTTGTCGGGCTCGAAATCCTTGAGCAGCTTCTTCAGCGTCTGCGTGAATCCGTAGACCGCGTTCGTGGCCAGGCCGGACGAGTTGGTCAGGTTGCGAATCGCGAAGTACGAGCGATAGACGTTGTTGGAGCCGTCGATGAGGAAAAGCGTGGGGCGTTTCGCCATGGGCGGCGCGGATTATAGGTCGCGGTCAGGGCGGCAAATGCGCCTTCGCGCGCAAGCGCCGGATCCGTCGAAGGGTTTCGTACGCGACGGTCGTCGTGGTCACCCACACGGTTCCGGCGGTGACGCCGGCGAGGACGTCCGAAATCCAGTGGACGCCGAGGTAGACGCGGGAGAGCGCGACGGCGGCGAGAAGCGTGTAGAGAAAGGCGATCGTCGCCGCTTTGGCCGGCCAGCTCTTGATGGCGCGAAAGGCGAGATAGGCGAGCGCGCCGAAGGCGACGGCGGAGCCCATCGCGTGGCCGCTGGGAAACGAGTAGCCGTTCGCGCGGCGCAGCATCTCGGCGACGGCGGGGCGGGCACGGGCGAAGTAGCGTTTCAGCTCGAGGTTCAGCAATGCGCCGCCGCCGGCCGTGACGGCGAGGTAGATCAGCCAGCGCCAGCGGCGTTTGATCGCCAGGATGACGGCGACGACCGTCAGCAGCACGGCCAGACCGAGCGGGCCGCCGATGATGGTCATGATGGTGAAGAACGTCGTCGCGCCGGAGCTCCGTTCGCGGACGGCCCAATCGTGAATCGAAGTATCGAGCTTGATCAGCGTGCTGCTCTGGGCGTGCACGCGTTCGGCGAGATCGATGAACCCGTCGCCCGCCCACGCCGTCAGCAGCGCGCCGGCGATGAGGATGGCCAGCACCGGCAGGTAGTTCTTGTAGCGCTCACGCGTCGTCGAAACGATCCGCGTGATCCTGGCGTTGCGCGCCACCAGCCGCGCCAGCACGCGCCCGAGGTGGCGGATGGCGGGGAGCGCGGCGTAGACGACGGACCAGAGGATGAGGAAGGTCGCGGCGAAAGCTACGAACAGCATGCTCCGAAGGCCTCAGCACGTCGGATGCCGGGAGCCGGAAGGACGAATGTTGAATGTTGAATGGACGGGGGCCGAGCGGTCCTTCATTCAACATTCAACATTCAACATTGAACATTCCACATTCAACATTTCGCCTTTGACTCTAGAACCCGCCCGACATGTACTTCCACTGCACGATCTTCTCGTTGATCTCGCGCAGACGGCGGCTGATCATCCGGCAGAGAAGGTTCAGAAACTGTAGCGATGCGTGCGGATCCATCGACAGGATCTCGTTCAGCGTAGCGCGGTCGATCGACAGCACGGTCGCGTCGCCATCGTGCGCCTTCGCATCGGCGGAACGCGCCTTGTCGTCGATCAGCGCCATCTCGCCGAAGAAGTCGCCGCGGTCGAGCACGGCCAGCGCTTCCTCGCCGACGCCGGGGATGAATTTCGAGATGCGCACGCGGCCGTCGAGGACGATGTAGAGCTTGTCGCCCTTCTCCCCTTCGCGGAAGACCATCGACCCTTCCGTGATGCGCTCCTCGCTGGAGAACGTCGCCAGCAGCTTCATTTCACCGGCGGAGAGGCCGCGCTCCTTGAAGAGATCGACCTTGTCTTCCGACTTGACCGTGACCTTCTGCGTCTCGCGCGTTCCTTCGACACGTTTGCGGCCCTGACCCTTCTTCGCATCCTCCTGGAAAAAGAGCTTGAGCTGCTCGTTCGCATCGCGCACTTTCTCCGTGAGCGAGCGCCAGAAGGCCCAATGCAGGCCGACGGCGAGCTGCTTGTCCTCGTCCATGAGCTGGTCGAGGGCGCTGAAGGAAAACGTGTAACAGGTGGACGGCATGACGGCCATGGCATCGCTGGAGCGATGCGTGCGGTCGATGAAGTTCATCTCGCCGAAGATCGTCCCCGCGGTGAGCGAGCCGAGGATTTGCGGACCGAATGGCGTCTCCTTGCGGATCTCGATACGGCCGTCCTTGACCACGTAGAAATCCATCGAGCGGTCCTCTTCGCGGAAGATGTGGCCGCCTTCGTCGAGCTTCTGCAGCCGCGCGAATTTCGAAAGGCGAATGAGCTGCTCGTCTTTGATGTGCTGGAAGACCGTGAGCGCGCGGAGGTCGGCGGCCATGGTGATGAGGTTGTCGCGCGTCTCGGCGTCGCGGGAGATTTTCTGAACGATCTCCTGCAGACCTTTTTTGCCTTCGAGCTTGAAGAGGTTGTCCTTCCGCAGCTCGAGCCGTTCGGTGCAGACCTGCAGCTGCTCGACGCGCTGCTTGATGCGCGCGTTGAGATCTTTCGATTCGATGTTCTCGATGCGCTTGAGGGTATTGATCATGCGGCGCACCGGCTCGGTGCTGTCGCCCTTCTGATCGGTGGAGAGCAGAAACGCGTCGACGAACTCCTCCAGGGCGCGATCGAAATTGCGCAGCTCGAACTCGACGCGGCCGGAGATCTCGGCCAGCCCGCGATCGAACGGATTGAGCTTGCGGGCTTTGGCGATCTCCTCGTGCGCCGCGTCCCACTCGCCCTGCGAGTAGTGGAGACGGCCGAGGATTTCGTACGGGCGATAGTTGTTCGGCGTCTTCAGCTTGGCGATTTCGAGGAGCTCGATCGCTTTCGAGGTTTGGTCCTTGGCCATGTAGTACTGCGCCAGACCGACGTACTGCGAGGCATCGACTTCGTCTCTCGCGCGCTGCGCCTCCACTTCTTGTTTCACCACCTCGTACCGCGACTCCTCGGCCTGCGCTTTGAGATCGCGGGCGCGCGCGAGGTTGATGCGCACGGCGACGGAGCCGGGCTTGAGCTTCTCCGCCATCTCGTACAGATGGATCGCTTCGTCGTACATCCCCTGATCGGCGTAGCGCCGCGCGAGGGCGATGAGATCGTCCGCATCGATCGGGATGCTCGCTTCCGCGACGACGGTGCGGAAGCGCGTGCGTGCTGTAGTTGTGACCGGGGTCTCGGCCATGGCGAGCGCATATTATGGACTGCCGAATGTCGAATGTTGAATGTTCAATGTTGAATGTTGAATGGAGGCGATGGCTGGCGCTCGGCCTGGTTGTTTTTCATTCAACATTCGCCATTCAACATTCAACATTCGCCGCGCAGACGGCGTCGTTCCAGCCCGCGCTGCCCGGCTACGAGTTTTCGTTTCCGCGCGATCACGGTACGCACGACGAGTACAAGACCGAGTGGTGGTACTACACCGGGCATCTGGAAACGGATGCGGGCAAGCGCTACGGATTCGAGCTGACGTTCTTCCGGGTCGGCATCGTGCCGCCGGGCGGAGATGCGAAGACGAAGTGGGACGTGCGCAATCTGTCGCTCGCGCATTTCGCCATCACGGACGTCGCCGCGAATGAGTTCCGCTATTACGAGAAGCTGAACCGATCGTCGCCGTTCACCGCTGGGGCGTCGGTGGGAACGCTCGACGTTTTCAACGAAGGGTGGCGCGCGGTGACGCTGGCAGACGGCTCGTGGCGCGTCATCGGATACGGCGGCAAAGACGCAATCGATCTGGTGATGACGTCGCGCAAGGCGCCCGCCGTTCACGGCGAGAACGGCGTCAGCGTGAAGGCGGAAGGCGCCGGGTACGCGTCGCATTACTACTCGATGTCGCGCCTCGAAGTGCGCGGCACGGTAAACGGCGCGACCTGTCACGGCGCCGCCTGGATGGATCACGAATTCGGCAGCTCCGCGCTGCGCGAGAGCCAGCAGGGGTGGGACTGGTTCTCCGTTCAACTCGACAACGACGCGGAGCTGATGCTCTACCAGATCCGCCGCAAAGACGGCACGCCCGACGCGCCGTCATCCGGATCGCTGATCAGCAGCGAGGGAAACGTGATTCACCTCCGCCGCGATCAGATGGTGATCACGCCGACGTCCACGTGGCACTCAAAGAAATCGGGCGCGACGTATCCGATGGGCTGGCGTATCGCCATCCCATCATTCGGCATCGCCCTCACTCTGCAGCCGGTGATGAAGGACCAGGAGCTGGTCACTCGCAGCTCGACGCAGGTCACGTACTGGGAAGGGGCTGTCGATGCCGCGGGATCGTTCGGAAACGTGGCGGTGAATGGGCGGGGGTACGTTGAGATGACGGGATACGAGAAGGCGTTTCGCGCGCCCTGAACACGCCGCGTTAGCGGGTCCGGAGGATAGCCAGGGGTGCGGCGAAGCGCGCACCCCTGGAAGGGAAAGGCGTCGCACGTTGTGCCGCGTGAGCGGCACCGGAAGCGCGGCAGGTCCTGTGCCGCTGACGCGGCACAAAATCACATACGCTCGACTTTCCAGGGGTGCGCGCTTCGCCGCACCCCTGGCTATCCTCCCAGGCCGCTAACGCGGCGATTCCCTACAATGCCGGCCATGCTCGCGTTCCTGCTCGCCGTCGCAATCGCAATCCCAGCTACCGATGCCACAGTCGGCTATTCGGCGATCGATCTGGAAACCGGCCGGACGGTCTCATCGAACGGAAGCGATCACTTTCCAATGGCCAGCGTCTTCAAGTTTCCGGTCGCGATCGTGGTGCTGCAGCGCGTGGATGCCGGCGAACTCAAGCTCGATGATCCGATCACGATCCAGCCGTCGCAGTTCTCGCGCGGTCACAGTCCGTTGCGCGATTCAGCGAACGGTAAGCCGGTCACCGCGACCGTGCGGCGGTTGATCGAGCTGATGGTCGTCGAAAGCGACAACACTGCTGTCGACTACTTCATCCGCCGCCTCGGCGGCGCGAACATTACGAGTCGAATAGGCGCGATCGGCGGTGCAGGTGTGCGCGTCGATCGTCCCGAAAACGACATTGCGGTTGCGATCCAGGAGCACGGCATCGCCGCCTACGTCGCCGATCCGCGAGACACCGCCACGCCGAACGGGATGGCGTCGCTGCTGGCTGCATTCGCGCGACGCAAAGACGGCCTGACGCCCGCGAGCCACGATCTCCTCCTGCATTTCATGACCGCGTCCCACAATCCGATCCGCCTCGCTTCGGCGCTTCCGCCCGGCGCGATCGTCGCGCACAAAACGGGCACGATGCCCGGCGTTTTCAACGACGTCGGCATCATCACCTCGGCCGACGGCAAGCACCACATCGCTATCGCCGTCTTTACGAAGAAGGCAGGCGAGCAGAACGAGGACGTTGCGCTGAAGGTGGTGGGACAGATCGCGCGCGAGGTTTACGACGCGTTCACGCGGTGAAAAAGCACAGACAGGAGTGTCTGTGCCACATTCACGCGCTCGCACTTCGCAGGCGGCGAATCTCCGCGACCAACTGATCGCGCGCGCTCTGTCCCTTCTGCACGCACGCGGCGACTTTCGACTGCAGTTCGCGGCGGTCGTCGGCGGAGATTTCTTTTGATGTCAGGACGAGGATCGGGATGCGTGCCGTTGACGGGTGGTCCTTCAGCAGGCCGGCGACTTCGAAGCCGCTCATGCCGGGCATCATCAGGTCGAGGATGATCACGTCGGGCGCGTTTTCTTTGGCGGCGGCGAAGCCGGTCTCGCCGTTGAACGCGCTCTCGATCGTGTAGCCGAGGCGGGTCAGTTCGTCGTCGAGGAGCTCGTGGAGCGAGGTGTCGTCGTCGATGAGCAGGAGGCGCGTCTTCGATTGGTCGGCGGTGGTCAGCTGGCGGACGCGGTTGAGCAGGCGGTCGCGGTCGACCGGCTTGACGAAGTAATCGTCGGCGCCGAGGGCGACTCCGAGATCGCGTTCGTCGACGCGGGAGATGATCACCACCGGGATGTCGCGCGTGGCGTCGTCGCTCTTCAACGTTTTCAGGACTTCCCAGCCGTCGATGCCGGGAAGGACGAGATCGAGCGTGACCGCGATGGGGCGCGCTTCGCGGGCGAGACGGATCGCTTCGTCGCCGTGACGCGCGCGCACGGATAGATATCCGGCGGAGCCGAGGGCGGTGGAAATCAGCTCGTAGGCGTGCGCGTCGTCTTCCACCACCAGCACGCGCTCGGCGCGCTGCTCGGCGGGGATCAGTTCGGGGATGCGGCTTACCACCGCGGCTTTCGAGTGCACCGGCAGCGTGAAGGAAAACGTGCTCCCTTTTCCGCGCTCGCTGTCGACGCGCACCCAGCCGCCCTGGAGCTGAACGAATCGTTTCACCAGCGCGAGTCCCAGGCCGGTGCCGCCGAACTCGCGGCGTGCGGTGCCGTCGATCTGTCGGAACTCTTCGAAGATCACATCGTGATTCTTCGTGTCGATACCGATGCCTTCATCGCGCACGGAGATGGTGATCGTCTCGTCGAGAGACATTGCGCTGATCGTGATCGGCGCGTCCGGCGGCGAAAACTTCATCGCGTTCGACAGAAGGTTGTAGAGGATCTGCTTGAACTTGGCGAGATCCGTTTCGATCGGCGGAAGATCGGGCGCGGCGTTGACGACGAACGACGGCGCCTTCGTCTTCCCCATCCCGCGCATCACCGTGCAGACGCTCTCGATGACCGGCCGCACCTCGAACGTCTCCGCGTAGACCTCCATCTTGCCGGCTTCGATCTTCGAGAGATCGAGGATGTCGTTGATGATGCCGAGGAGGTGCTGGCCGGAGGTGAGGATGTGGCGGAGGAAGCTGACGTGCTTCGGATCGAGCGAGTCGTGGAGCCGCTCGATCAGGATTTCCGAGAAGCCGATGATCGAATTCATCGGCGTGCGCAGTTCGTGGCTCATGTTCGCCAGGAACTGGCTTTTGAGCCGGTCGGCCTCCTGAATGCGGCGGCTGGCGTCCTCGAGCTCGTTGCCGCGTCGCTGCAGCTCTTCGGTGAGCCGCGTCAACTCGGCAAGCTCGCGCGCCTGTTCGCTTTCCAGTTCGCGGATGACGAGACGCTTCTGCTGCAGATTGGCGATGCCGGCCAGGAAAAAGAATGACGCGCCGAAGAGAAACAGCATCCGCGCGGCGGCGAGGAGCAGGACGCCGTTGACGAACGATGCCTGTCCCATGAAAACGAGGACACTCACGTACGCGATCGCGTTGGCGACGCTGACGATGTACGCCGCGCGCTTACCGACCGCGAACGCCGTCGACGCCGCGGTGGCGAGATACCAGATGAACCACGGGCTGGCGCTGCCGCCGGTTGCATAGACGCCGAGGGTGACAAGGAAAACGTCGGTGCCGATCCAGATCGGATTCAGGATGCGGCGATCGACTCCGCGGCGGAACAGCGCGTAGCTCGCCACGGCGCAGATCACGGACAGCAGCGCGATCGCGATCGACACCGGGATGTTGAGCACGAAGACGCCGAGCGCGTGTCCGGTCAGCGCGGTCAGGAACGCCGCGGTGTAGACGAGCGGGTGGCTCTTCTGCACGGCGAGATCGAAGCGCAACACGCTCTCGCGATCCGATGGCATAGGGATGGAGGGAAGTGTACGCCTTGGGAGCGCGGGCGTCTCGCCCGCCGTTCTTTTGAGAAATTACGGGATGTTGAAAGCGGGCGGGACGCCCGCGCTCCCAGCGCTACCGGACTTGCCCGAATACGCGATCGGGATTCACCCGCGCGCCGGTGGCCAGGTTCTCGGCGTCGATGGTGAAGCCGAGGAAGGCGATGCACATCTCGTCGGTGGTCTGTTCGCCCCACGACACCGGCTTCGGCGGGTTGTTGGGGTTGCGCCAGTTGTCGCTGGAGTTGTCGTAGTACGCCTCCAGCGCCAGCTTCGTGTTCATCGGAATCGCGACGGGATCGCGGTACTGGTAGAGCCCCTGCCAATTGAAATCCCAGTCGTCGACGTTGATCAGGCACTTCTCCGTGCCATTCGGAAGCGTTGCCGTCACGTGCATCTTGCGTCCGAGGAGGTGCATGTGCGGTGCGATGAGATAGAGATGAACCGGCAGGAACGCCGAGAATGGCGTCGTCGTCACCTTGTAGTTCGGATCGTTCGGCGGAATGACGAACGACTGATTGATGAGTGGCAGGATGCGCACGATCTTGTTCGGCTTCTTCTTCGCGTAATAGATGCCGATCTGCGTTTTGTCGGGCGTCGTCCTGATGCCGTGCGGGTGATAGTGAACCTGGAGCACGACGCGCGAATATGCGGGCATCAACAACGCCACATCGTCCGGCAGCATGCTCGGCCGCGCGCCTGGGGCCCAGCCGCCGAGGGTCGCGGAAAGACTCGTGACGGAGAAGCCTGGTCCGCCAAACGATGTGTAGCCGGGTCCCGCGTCCGCGTCATCGAGCTTCTGCGAGTCGCCGGTGGAGTCGAGATACGCGATGACGTGGTGCACCGTGGTCGGATCGCCCGGCTTGATGTCGATCGCGGAGACGTAGGTGTCTTCCGGCAGCGTGGTCGGCATCGGGAAGCAGCGGTACATGTCGCCGGTCACGGGCGGGGTGTACGAGTCGGTGTACGACAGCACGAGGTCGGGTTGGCCGAGCGCCCAGCCGCCATCGAAGTTCTTCGCGGGCGGAAGGTCGGCCACGTTCCCTTGCGGCGCGCCGTTGTCGACCCACTTCGCGATCAGATCGATCTCGTCCTGCGGCAGAACGCGCGCGTCGGCGAAATCGCCGCACGACTCAGTCGCCTTCCACGGCGGCATCTGGTGCGTTTGGATCATGTACTTGATCGCGTCGGCATGCGGCGCGGCGTCGGCGTACGTCATCAGCGAGAACGGCGCGATGTCGCCCGGGTGATGGCACGACTGGCAGCGATTCTGAAACACGCGCACGACTTCCTTGCTGAACGTCGGGCCGTCCGTGACCACCGGCGGCGCGGGATGCAGCACCGCACGCTGACGCGCGGCGACGAACGCGAAGACGAAAGCGGACGCGAGGATGATGCGGCGCATGATGTGAGGCTGAACATCATACGCCGCGAACGATTCCCGCGTTATTTCACCACCACCGCGTGCGCGTTGTAGACGATGTTGCCGTCGATGATGGTCACGACGCTCGTGGTCTCCGGCAGCGCAGCGGCAGGAACGCGGAAGATGTCCTGCGAGAGGATGGCGAGATCCGCCAGCTTGCCGGGCGCGATCGTCCCCTTCTCGTTTTCCATCATCTCGGCGAACGCCGAACCGCGCGTATACGCGTCGACCGCTTCTTCGCGGGTCACGGCCTCGGCCGGAGTCCCCGGCATCGTGGTGATGAACTGAAGGTTCAGCCCCGGATTCATCGCGTCGTCGGAGCCGATGGCGATCGGCACTCCCGCTTTCAACAGCGACTTGGCCGGCATGTACGGGCCGGCGGGGTAGAAGGAGCGCGCCTGCACGTGCGTCGGATTGAGGACGACCACAACACCGAATTCTTTGGCCAGCGGGATCAGATCGGGATGCAATCCATCGCCATGTTCGATGCGCAACCGTTTCTTTCGCCACTCCTCGGCCGGACCTACGGCGCGCATGGCGTCGAAGACAACGGCGGCGGTGCGGTCGCCGGCGACGTGCAACAAGGTCTGCTCTTTCGAATCGAACGCTTCCTTGAGGATGGCCTTGATCTCGTCGGGCGTGAAGTCGAGTTTGCCGCCGTTGGTACCGCCCGGGTAGGAACCGCGAATCGCGGCGCCCTGCTCGACAGGCGTGCCGTCGAGGATCCACTTCGTCCCGCTGACGATCGCCAGCGGCCGTTCCCGCGACGTGACGGGGATGTCCGCGCCCTCGGTGGTTGGACGCGTGGACGAGTCGGTGATCGGAATGCGGATCATGCGAATGCGAATCGCGGCGGGCCCGTGACGCTCGACTTTTTCGTAGCGCGAGAGCGATTGCATCGACATGTTCTGAATCGTGGTGATGCCGAACGCAACGGACAGATCGGAGTAGCTCTTGAGCTGATCGACAGCGTCGGCGTCGGCCACGCTGTCGGCCACCAGCCGCTCGGCGTTCCAGCCTGCGTACTCGAACAGCTTGCCGGTGAGGTGATGGTTCGCATCGCGCTCGTACCAGCCGCCGGCCGGATCGGCCGCGTTTTCGCGGATGTGCAGCGCGTTCATCGCCTCGCCGCTCAGAATCACGCCGTGGCCGGTCAACGACGTCAGCATCACTTTGCGGCGGCCGGACGCTTTGTCCAGCGCCGCTGCGGTAACCGCGGGATCGGCGAGCAGCTTCGGCCCGATCGTGCCGAAAATCCAGAGATCGCTCGCTGACTCCTCCGCGGCGTTTGCCAGCGCTGCGCTGGCGAGATCCCAGGTCGGATTGTCCTGCATCCCTACGATGAAGCCCTCGGGACGCGGCCCCTGATGCGTATGCGCATCGTTGAAGCCGGGGATGACGACGCGTCCGCCCGCGTCGATGCGTTTCGTCGCGTCGCCGGCCAGCGCGGTGATGTCCGCATTCGTGCCGACTGCGACGATGCGGTTGCCCTTGACCGCCACCGCTTCCGCGAATCGATGCGCGGGATCAGCGGTGAAGACTTTCGCGTGATGAACGATCAGGTCAGGCGCGCCGCTCTGCGCGCGCGCAACTGCTGGAAGAACGGCGAGAACCGCAACGAGCAGCGCACGTTTCATGATGGGCCTCCGGAGGCCCGGAAGTGTATCGCGTGCGCCGTTTTAGATGTTGTCGACGATCGCCTGTCCGAATTCGCTGGTGGAGACCTTCGTCGCCCCTTCCATCTGCCGCTCGAGGTCGTACGTCACCTTCTTCTGATGAATCGTCGACGCGATGGCGCGTTCGATCGCGTCCGCGGCATCCCACCACTTCAGATGGCGCAGCATCATCACGCCGGAAAGGATCAGCGAGCCGGGATTGATCATGTTCTTGTTGGCGTACTTTGGCGCGGTGCCGTGCGTCGCCTCGAAGATCGCCACTTCGTCCGACTCATTCGATCCCGGCGCCATGCCCAGCCCGCCAACCTGCGCGGCCAGCGCGTCGGAGAGATAGTCGCCGTTGAGGTTCGTCGTGGCGATGACCGAGTACTCGCTCGGCCGCAGCAACACCTGCTGGAACATCGAGTCGGCGATGCGGTCCTTGATCACGATCCTGCCGCCGGCGCCATCCGCCCCAACCTCGGACTCAGGAATCGTGACGTCGCCGAACTCTTCGCGCGCAAGCTGGTAGCCCCAGTCTTTGAACGCGCCTTCGGTGAACTTCATGATGTTGCCCTTGTGTACGAGCGTTACGGAATCGCGCTTCGCGGCGATGGCGTACTCGATCGCTTTGCGGATCAGCCGCTTCGAGCCGAACTCGGAAACAGGCTTGATTCCGATGGCTGAACCTTCGCGAATCTTGCTGCCCCCGCGCCGCTCGATCGTATTGAGGAAGCCGATAATGCTCTTCGCTCCTTCGGATTCCGCGGGCCACTCGATGCCGGCGTAAACGTCTTCCGTGTTCTCGCGGTAGATGACCATGTCCACGTTGCCCGGCTGCTTCACCGGCGAAGGGACGCCGTCGAAGTAGCGGACCGGACGTACGCAGGCGAAGAGATCGAGCACCTGCCGCAGCGTTACGTTCAGCGAACGGATGCCGCCGCCTACCGGCGTCGAAAGCGGACCTTTGATGGATACGCGGTAGTGGTGCAGCGCGTCGAGCGTTTCCTGCGGCAGGTATTCGCCCTTTTCGGCAAACGCCTTGTCGCCGGCCAGCACTTCGAGCCAGTGAAACTTCTTCTTGCCGCCGTACACCTTCGCCACGGCGCCATCGAGCACGTACTGCGTTGCACGCCAGATGTCGGGTCCAGTGCCGTCGCCCTCGATGAACGGAATGATGGGATCGTCCGGAACAACGATTTTGCCGTCGCGGTAGTCGATGCGCGTGCCTGATTGCGAGTTCGTCATAGGGCGCGCAGTTTATTCGAAAGTTCCGCGCGATCAGGCATCTGCGTCACGTGACGGTGTGACTTGCGTCAGCCGAGAAGACTCCGCAGCAGCGTCAGGTTTTTCCGATCCGATTCATGCTCGACCGGCTTCGGTGTCTCCAGCAGTTTGGGGATGCCGCGGAAGCGCTGATCGTTAAGCAGCAGCCGAAACGCTTCGACGCCGATCTCGCCGTCGCCGATGTGCTGATGGCGGTCGACGCGCGAACCGAGCGGCTTCTTCGAGTCGTTGAGATGGAACGCGCCGACGTTTTCGATCCCGACATGCGTTTCGAGCGCATCGATGGTTCGCTCGTAGTCGTCGCGATTGCGGATCTCGTATCCCGAGGCGAAGACATGACAGGTATCGAAACAGACGCCGACGCGCTGCTTGTCGTTGACCAGCGCGATGATGCGTCCCAACTCTTCGAACGTGCATCCGAGGCATGAGCCCTGACCGGCCGCGGTCTCGAGCAGCGTGACGACCTTGTGATTCGGAATCGCGGCGTGAATCTGATCGAGCGACCGCGCGATCTGTTCGATTCCTGCGTCGACGCCGGCGCCCATGTGCGCGCCGGGATGCAGAACGACGGCGTGAAGGCCGAGCCGCTCCGCCCGATCGAGCTCGTCGATCATCGCTTCGATCGATTTGCGATGAAACTCGGGATTGGTCGTGGCCAGGTTGATCAGATACGACGCATGCGTCAGCACCGGCCGCAACGTTCGCTTGCCCGCGAAGACGGCGACGTCGTCATCCGTCATCGCCTTTCCCTTCCACTGATTCCCATTCTTCGCAAACAGGGCAATCGCCGACGCGTTGATCTCCGCCGCACGCTCGAAGACGGTGTGCAGTCCGCCTTTCGTGGAAATGTGCGCGCCGAGAAGATCGCCGTGAGAATAAGGAAAGGTAAAGCGGGACATGGAAGCTCGAAGAACGGAATCGCTCGCGACTGTCTTCCGCCGCATTAGCGGCATTGGAGGATAGCCATGGGTGCGGCGAAGCGCGCACCCCTGGAAAACGAGCGGTCTGATTTCGTGCCGCGTCAGCGGCACAGGAACTCCCGCTCTTCCGTTGCCGCTGACGCGGCACAAACGTGCGGCGCCTTCTTCTTTCCAGGGGTGCGCGCTTCGCCGCACCCCTGGCTATCGTCCGGGGCCGCTAACGCGGCAATCACACGCGACACATCTTTTCCTCGGATGCTCGCAAAAAACGCTCGCATCCCTGGCTGTCCTCTTGAGCCGCTAACGCCGCGTTATTGCAGCCGGAAGTTGACCGTCACCGTGTAGTAAACGTCGATCGATTCGCCGCGATACGTTGCCGGGCGGAAGTGCCACTGGCTGACTGCGTCGCGGGCGGCTTCGCCGAGGCCGTAGGGGAGATCGCGGATGACTTCCACATTGTCGATGGTCCCGTCGCGGCGGACGATGCCGCGAACGACGACCGGCCCCTGAATCCCGGCGCGGCGCGCCATCATCGGATAGCGCGGAACGACGCGGTCAGTCTCCTCCGGCTGCGTACCGCCGGCGGGCACCGCGGAGTACACGCCGCCGTTGTCCGTGGCCACGTTCACCTGCGGCGCGGGCTGAGGCTCGGGTGCCTGCGTTTCCGTTGGAGGCGGCGGTGCGGCGGACGTCGTCGCGGCGGTATCGGTCGTTGTCGTGTCGGTATGCACTTCCAGTTGCTTCGTTCCCGCCGAGCTCACGTCGATCGCATCGACGTCCGCATACGCGATCTGATTGTCGTGATCGATCGCGTAGAAATCGTGATCGCGCGTGTAGACCTTCACCTGCGTCTCGGCCGGAAGCTCGCCGATGATCGGATAAAAGATGCCCGGCCCGGCGTAGAGCGGCGTGCGGCCGCTGACGATTGCGTTGAGCGACGGGAGTTTGCGGATGACTTCATAGCGCGCCAGGCGGCGCTCGCGTTCCGAGGTGCGCTCCAGAGAATTGCGCTCGGCCCAGCCCGTCATGCCGTCGTCGTCCTGCACGCGCACCCACGCGCCGCGGTCTTCGAGCACGATCAGCTTTTCACCGTTCGTCGCCGTCGCCACCACCGGCGCGTTCGCGGTCGGCTGCGTGCGCATGCGCAGACGGAGCGAGAGGACGGACAGCGTTTCGGACGCCGGCGGCGGCGCATCGTCATGTTTCCCGCTGCGCAGGATCAGCAGCGCCAGCAGCGCGAAGAAAATGAGGCCGAGGACGATGACGATCGTCAGTCCGCGCGTGTGCCGGGTTTGTGCGTCAGGCATTCTTCATCAACACGTACATGATCGCCTTCTGCACGTGCAGCCGGTTCTCAGCCTCGTCATAAATGACCGACTGCGGCGAGTCGATGACCTCGGCGGCCACTTCTTCGCCGCGATGCGCGGGAAGGCAGTGCATGAAGATCGCGTCCTTCTTTGCCAGCGACATCACGCGCGAGCTCACCTGCCAGCCTTCGAAGTCGCGCTGGCGTTTCTGCGTTTCCGCTTCCTGCCCCATTGACGCCCACACGTCCGTTTCGACGACGTCCGCGTCGCGCACCGCGTCGTCGATCGAGTTGGTGATGATGACTTTCGTGCCGGCGTGGTCCGCGTCCGCCTGCGACTGCGCGATCACCATCGGGTCAGGCGCGTAGCTCGGCGGCGTGGCGATGGCGACGTTCATCCCCACCTTCGACGCGCCGAACATCAGCGAGTGCGCCATGTTGTTGCCGTCGCCGATGTAGGCGAGCTTGCGGCCTTTGAGATCGCCGAGGTGCTCCCAGGCCGTGAAGTAATCAGTCATCGCCTGCATCGGATGCGAGAGATCGGTAAGTCCGTTGATCACCGGCACGCTCGCGTACTCGGCCAGCTCGGTCACGGTCTTGTGCGCGAACGTGCGCGCCATGATGCCGTCGACGTAGCGCGAGAGGACCTTGCCGCTGTCGTAGATCGGCTCGCCGCGTCCGATCTGGATGTCGCGCGACGAGAGAAAGAGCGCGTGGCCGCCCATCTGGAACATGCCCACTTCGAACGAGACGCGCGTGCGGGTCGACGATTTCTCGAAGATCATCGCCAGCGTCTTGCCCTTCAGCGCATCGCGGTACTTGTCCGGATTCGCTTTCATGTCGCGGGCGATGTCGAAGATCTCCCGAACCTCGTCCGCGGTGTAGTCGTGAATTTCGATGAAGTCTTTATGCCTCATTGCGGCGTCATTGTATGGCGTAGCCGTCGCCGCGCTCGGCGACGCGCCCATCCTCGACGAGTTTGATGAGATGCGCCGCGATCTGGATCTCGGCGGCACCGTGAAGCCGCGGATCGAGATCGGGATAGATGCGCTGGCGCATCGCCGCGGCGGACGTTGCTCCCGCTGCAAGCGCATCGAGCACCTGTTGTTCGCGCTCGAGGCGGTGTGCAATATATTGCGCAATCAGGGCGGGGGCATTCTCGCGCGTCGGCCCATGCGCGGGGAAGATCCGTTTCGGATGATGCGCGAGCAAGACGCGTAGCGAGTCGATGTAGTCGCGCATCGAACCGTCCGGCGGAAAGATCGCGGTCGTTCCTTCGCCGAGGACCGTATCGCCGGTGAAGAGATCGCCGGCGGTGGTCAGGAAGCAGACATGTTCGGCGGTATGGCCGGGCGTGGCGATGACTTCGAGCGTTTCGTCTTCGATGGCGATCGTCTCGCCGCCGGCGATGCGTTGATCGACGAGAGAGTCGTCGAGCACGCCGTTTGGGGCCAGGATTCTTGCGCCGGTCAGTCTCTTCAACGGGCCCGCCGCCGGTGCGTGATCGCCATGGCGGTGCGTGATGAGAATGGCCGTCAGCCTCGGCATCGCATTTCGAATTGCCTCGATGTGGGAGTCGATCGCAGGACCAGGATCGATCACCGCCGATTCGCCGAGGAGGTACGTTCGCGTTCCGTTCAACGTGAACGCGCCGGGATTCGGAGCGGTGATGTCGCGGATGATCACGGCAGGATGATTTTCTTCTTACCGTCTTCGACGACGAGCACCGGCCGCGTCGCCGGCACCTCGATTCCTCGGCGGGAAGCGAGCAACTCCTCGGCTGAGGTGAATCCGGCGATCGCTTCGAGGTTCTTCTGAGTCGGAAAAACGATCTGCAGTTTTTCGATCGCCGCCGACGGTGCAATCCAGATCACTTCGACCGCTTCGACGTTTTCCGCCGAGGCGACGGCGTAGCGGTCGACAGCAGCGAGGAAAAAGTACGTATCGAATCGTTTCGGAACGCCGACGGGCGTGATCCATCTGGAGGTCCAGACCAGCTTCGTCAGATCGATCGGAGACTCATCGATGAGCGACGCGAACGTAATCTCGCCCGCGAGCAGCGCACGGCGTTTTTCATCAGCATTGGCCAGCGGCGCGCCGAGCCAGATGCCGCTCTCTTCGAACAGCTCGCGTGCGGCCGCGACGCGCATCGTTTCGAGCTCGGTTGCGGCGTGATCGGACGGTTCGACGACTCCGCCGGGAAAGACCCACGCGTCCGGCACGAACGACGACTTCGAATGCCGCCGAATCATCAGCACTTCCAGCGGCGCATCGCGCACCACGATCACGCTCGCCGCGGGAATCGGCGGCACCTCCGCCGCGTCGCCCGCGCCGCGCGGGAGCTGGCGGTCAGAGACGTTGTGAGAGGTCGTCATGTCAGCACTTGCCCTGCCAGCCGACCCACTCTTCTCCGTCCGGGCCGCGCTCCTTTTTCCAAATCGGGACGGTTTCTTTGATCCGGTCGATCACCATCCTGCACGCCGCGAACGCCTCGGCGCGATGTGGTGACGAGGCGACGATTGCGATCGATGAATCGCCGACGATGAGTTGCCCTAGCCGGTGCACGACAGCGATGGCGACATCGGCGTATGCGGCCCGCACTTCGTCGACGATCTTCGCCATCTCCTTCTCCGCCATCGGGCGATAAGAGTCGTAGAAAATCGACTCGACCGCTTTCCCTTCGTGGTGATTGCGCACGACTCCTTCGAACAGCACGTACGCGCCGTCGGAAGGACGCATCACGCGCTTGACCAAGGCGGCAGCGTCGATCGGAGCGTCAGTGAGATACGAGATGCGCTACCTCCGTTGGCCGCGCTCATGCGGCGGACGCGGTTTCGCGGAGACGATCTCGACGCCTGCCTCACCGCGTCGTCCCGCGCCGCCGCGCCGCGCTTTCTCCAGCGTCATCAGGAAGCCGAACGCGTGATCTTTGAACTGCAGGTGCCGCAGCATGTTCCAGTGCTTTCGCACATAGCGCTGCAGGAAGTCGAGCACGTGCCCGAGGCTGATGATGCGGCAGGGCGGCACCGCCTCGCCGGGCGGGAAGGAACCAAAGGCGATGAGTCGGATCGTAAATCCCGAACTCAGAGTCGCGGAGCCATGGGCAAGGAGATCGGCCACGACGGTGTCGCTGTCGACATTCGAATCGCCGAGGCGGCCGATCACGGTCTTCAGGATTTCAGGATTGCGCGCGCCGCTGTTGATCCCGACGCGCCCTTCCTTCACCTCGCCGATGACCATGTCGATGGAGTCGGGAGGAACGCCGAGCCCGGGATCGATGTCGCTCATGTCGAGCGCGCGCGGCGTGCGGCGCGACTGTGCCTGCGGCGAGGGAAGACCGGAAGGAAAGCGAAAGGCGAGAACGTCGATGTCGGTCAGCGAGCGAAAACCGTTTCGTCCTGCCGCGGCGATGATCGGATATTCGGCGGAGGTGAAATACCCATTGAGCTGCAGATACGCCTGAACGAGGGCGACGGCGTGGTCCATGTAGGCATGATAAGCGGGGTTACGGAGTCCCGCGGTTGCGGGGTTTTCGCGGTTAACTTGGTTGCCGGGTTGCCGGGTTGCCGGGTTGCCGGGTTGCCGGGTTGCCAGGTTGCCAGGTTGCCAGGTTGCCAGGTTGCCAGGTTGGCGGGTTGCTGGGTTGCCAGGTTGTCTGTTGAAGCGATCGCGTTCTGCGATCAATGCGCGATTTAGCGGCAACCTGGCAACTGGGCAACCAGGCAACCAATCATCGCTCTGGTAAACTTCCTCCCGTGGCTTCCTACGACTGCACCAAATGTCCCGCGTACTGCTGCAGCTACACGCGCATCATCGTCAACAAGCGCGATCTGAATCGGCTCGCCAGACACTTCGACATCGACGTCGAAGTGGCGAAGAAGCGTTTCACGAAGGTCGTCGAAGGCGAACAGGTCCTCCGCCATCAGAAGGACAAGATCTACGGCAGCGTCTGCATGTTTCTGGACATCAAAGAGCGCCGCTGCACGATCTACAACGCGCGGCCCGGCGTCTGCCACGAGTACCCCGACTTCAAGCGCTGCGGGTACTACGATTTCCTGAAGTGGGAGCGGACGCAGCAGGACGATGAGAAGTTCATCCCGCTGACTTGGAAGTAGCGTTCCGAAATGCGGTGCAACTAGTTATTTGTTCATGAGCCGCATGAGCCGGGTACTCGCCTGCGCCGCGTTGTTCCTCGCCCTGCCGGCGTTCGCGCAGAGCGTGGTGGCGCCGATGTCGGAAACGGTATCGGTCGGCTACGTGATGATCCCGTTCACAGTCCTTGGCGATCACGGACGTCCCATCACCGACCTTCGCAGCGCCGAGGTCAATCTGACGGTGGACGGTGAGCCGGTGCGCAGCGACATGTTCGAGAAATCGCAGAACGCGCCGGTATCGTTCACGATCCTCCTCGATGGCTCCGGCTCGATGGCGCTCGCGGGAAAGATGAACTCGGCGTTCGCAGCGATCGGGGCGTTGATCGGCCATCGCCGCCCTGGCGACGATTTCGCGCTGTACGTTTTCGCGGAGTCGCAGGCAGTGGAAGTGGCGCCGTTCACGGAGAATCCGCTCGAGATCACGCGGGCGCTGGCGAAGATTACGCCGTACGGCAAGACCGCGTTTTTCGACGCGCTGGCCACGATGCCGGAGCGCAGCAAACTGGGACGCAATCCGTCGCGCGCGATCATTCTTCTCAGCGACGGCATCGACAACGCGTCGTCGCTCACCCGCAGCGCGCTGGCGCAGCAACTGCAGGGCATCTCGGTTCCGATCTACTCGCTCGGACTTCGCGAACCGGAGAAGCAGGCGGACAAAGGCAAGCGTCCGCGCGAAGACCTCTCGGACATCGGCCTCCTCAACGAGGTGGCCACGCTTACTGGCGGAAAACTCTATCTCGGCAATACGCCCAACCAGATCGCGGAAGCCGTCTCCCACATCGAAGACGACCTCCGCGCGCAGTACCTGATCGGGTTCGCTCCCACCGGAAAGGGTGCGGTAAAGTACCGGACGATCTCGCTGAAGCTGACGGGCCGCGCGCGCGCCGTCCGGGTTCGCGCGGGTTACCTCGGCACCGAACCTCCCCTGGTTGCCTCCCGGAACAAACACACTGAAAGGAAGGGAAGTTGATGAAGCACACGATTGGTATCCGTATCCTCACGGCCACGGCGTTGGCCGCCACACTCGGCGCATGCGCCACGTCGAAATCGGTCGATCAGAAGATCGCCGAGGCACAGGCGCAGTCGAGCAAGAAAATCGAGTCGGTGGAAGGACAGGTCGAAGATCTGCAGAACAAGCAGAAGGCGACCGATACGCACCTCCAGCAGACCGACGCCGCGCTCGCGGAGCTGAGCACGGAGGCGAAGGACGCGCTCAAGCGCGCGCAGGACGCGGGCGTGCTGGCAAAGGGCAAAGTCGTTTTCCAGCAGACGTTCAAGGAAGACCGCATCAAGTTCAAGCTCGGCTCGTACGAGTTGAACAAGGACGCGCAGGCCGCCCTCGATGACTTCGCCGGCAAGGTGAAAGCGCTCAACGAGCAGTACTACATCGAGATCCAGGGCCACACCGACGACACCGGCGGCCGCAAGCTGAACGATGAGCTCGGCGAACGCCGCGCCGACGAAGTCCGCCGCTACCTCTCCCGCAGCGCCCAGCTCCCGCTCAACCGCATGTCGACGATCTCGTACGGCGACACGCTCCCCGTCGCATCGAACAAGACGAAAAAGGGCCGCGCAGAAAACCGGCGCGTGGTGATCGTGGTACTCGAATAGTTCCGCTTGCGCTTCTCGTACGAGGCGGACTTCGGTCCGCCTTTTTTTGGCTTGGTTGCGTACACACTCGTGTACAATCCCAATTGTGAAGACCACAACAATCCGCGAGTTTCGTAGCAACATCGCAAAGCTTATCGACAGCGACGAATCGGTGCTGGTCACGAAACACGGCAAGCCGGCTGCTGTCCTTTATCCGCTTCACGACCCATCAAAGGTCCCGCTGGAAGTTCGACGGAAACTGTATTTCGCGCTGGCAGGCGATATCGCGAAGCAACTCGACGCCAAGGGCATCTCCGAGGAGGAGATCGACCGTGACTTCGCCGAATTTAAGAAGCGTCGCCGCCGATAGCAACGTACTCCTCTCCGCGATCGCCGGAAAGGCTGCTGGCCGCGTGTTCAGCGACTCCAAACTCGTCGTCGTGACTACGGAAGAAAACGTCGCTGAAGTAAGAGAGTACCTGCCCGAATTCGCCGCGAAATACGGACTTTCCGCGGAGGCGCTACGTGAGGTCCTTGAGGTGCTGCCGATTCAGGTCCTCGGGAAACGTCAATATTCAACTCATCTTTTCGAAGCTCGATCGCTCCTCGGCGACCGCGATCCTGACGACGTTCCGCTCGCTGCGCTCGCGTTGAAACTCGACATCCCGATCTGGTCCAACGACCACGACTTCGATGATTTTCCGACCGGCTTTTACACCACCGCGAAACTCATCAAAGTGCTTGGCGTGTAGAAGTCACTCAAACGTCGCCACGACCGGCGCGTGGTCGCTGGTGCCGATCTCGCGATAGCTCGGGCACGACACCGCCCGCTCGGCGAGCGAATCGCTGGCGAGCACGTAATCCAATCGCCAGCCGATGTTGCGTTGGCGGAGGTTGCGCCACGGCGCCCACCAGGTGAAGTAGTCGTCGGCCTCGGGGTAGAGCTTGCGGCCGATGTCGACCAATCCTTCGGCGAGCATCGCTTCGAGGAGGTCGCGTTCCTCGGGACGCTGACCGATGATGTTCGGCTTGCGCTCTTTCGGATGCACGTCCATGTCGGTGCGCGCGATGTTGTAATCGCCGCAGATCACGAGCTTGAGTCCGAGCTCGCGTTGCACGCGGGCGTAGCCGATCAGCGACTTCATGAAGTCGATCTTCGCCGCGTAATCCTTGCCGCCGTTCGGGACGTAGACGGATGCGAAGACGGTGTCGCCGGCGCGCGCTTCGACGATGCGCGTCTCATGATCGAACGCCGGATGCGTGAACTTCGGCTCCTCGGGGAACGTATCGCGGCGCATGTGCAGCGCGACGCCGGAGTATGCGGCCGCGCCGTGCCAGTAGCACCAGTAGCCGCCGAGGTTGCAGATCGATTCGGGGACTTGGGGGAGGGAAGCTTTGAGCTCCTGCAGACAGACCACGTCGGGTTGTTCGCGCTCGACCCACTCCAGAAACTGCGGGGCGCGGGCGCGGATCCCGTTCACATTCCATGTCGCGATTTTCATGCGGGCGCGATTCTACGCAGTTGTCCACCCGATCGAACACGCTGTCCTTCGGTATGGACGTGCAAACGCTTTGTAACGGCTGACTCCGATTGATTTTCGCGGCGTCAATTCTGCATTCCGCGGCGGCATGTCAATGGAGGACACCATGCGTAGATTCGCTTTCGTTTTGCTGCTACTGATCGTTCCCGTTTCGCTTGCCGCTCAACCCTGGCGCGACCGCGGCCCTCGCGATCGCTACCGTTACTTCGCCGACAACAGCTTCGAGATCACGCCGTTCGCCGGCTACACGTGGGGTGGAACGGTGTACTCGGGCCAGACCACGCTTTTCAATCAGGATGCGGACGTGGCCAGCTCCGCGAACTTCGGCGTGAACTTCAGCATCCCGATTCAGCCGAACGGGATGAAAGTCGAGCTGATGGTCGATCATCAGAGCACCGACTTCACCAACGGCAACGGCGGCGGACTTTTCGATCCGAGCCATCGCCTCGGCAACTTCGACATCACCTACTACCACGCGGGATTGCTGGTGCCGTTCAATCAGTCGTACGCCGCGACGCCGTACTTCATCGGCAGCGCGGGCGTGGCCACGCTCGATCCGCGCCGGACCGACGTGTCGACGGCGACGCGCTTCTCCGCGTCAGCGGGTATCGGCGTGAAGGTTCCGATCCAGAGCCACGCCGGATTCCGCGGCGAGATCCGCGGCTTCTACACTTCGCTCCCGAACGACGTCACCTGCCGGTTGTGCAACTACACCTACAACCGCGATCTGTTCCAGGGGCAGGCGAACCTCGGGCTGTATTTCAAATTCTAGTTTCGACCGTTCGGACGTTTCAGATCGAGAGCCCTTCGCCCCCGCTCGCGGGGGAGAAGGTGCCGAAGGCGGATGAGGGGGCTTCGACTCACGCCCCTCACCCGCACTTCGCTTCGCTTCGTGTCTCCCTCTCCCCGCGTTCCGCGGGGCGAGGGACGCTCAATAGTGGGAGCTCCTAATCCGGATCGCCCGTATCGAAGAGCACCTTCCACGTGCCGTCCGGCTGTTTTTCCCAGACGCTCATGTAGGTTCCTTCGCGCGTTTTGCCGTTGAAAACGGAGCGATAGCGTCCCCACGTGTAGCCGAGTTTTCCGCCGCGCGAGATTTCGGCGTGCATGGGCTCCCACGTCAGCGTGAAGCCGCTTGCGAACGCCGCCAGCATGTTGTCGCCGATCTCCTGCGGACCGATGAGCATCCGTCCACCGTTGGCCGGCTTCGTGGCATTCGGCGCCATGAACTCCTGCCAGGCGGCAGAGCCGCGCGCCGCCGACTGCTTCGCGAATTCGCGATCGCGCTGCAGGAGCAGGTCGGCATTCGGTCCGCTCTGCGTCGTTGCGCAGGCCGCGAGGAAGAGAAACGCGATGACGGTCAGTCGTCTCATTGCCAGCGGAACACTTTCAATCCAATCATGAATGTGACGAGTCCCCATGCTGCCAGCAACGCGAGTTTTCCGGCGATCTGCGCCAGGCTTGCGGCATCGTTGATCACTGCGCGAAGCGAATCATTGAGCAATGTGAGCGGTAGCAGGCGGATGAACGGCTTTACCGCGTCGGGAAAACGCTCGTACGAGAAGAAGACGCCGGAGCAGAGCCACATCGGCATCATGATGAAGTTCATCAGGCCGCTCACCGCTTCGATCGTTCGCGCGCGCGACGCGGTCAGGAGGCCGATGCCGGAAAAACTGAAGCCGCCGATGATGCAGAGGATCGCCAGCACAGCAATCGAACCGTTCACGCGGACGCCGAAGACGATCCATCCGAACGCGACCAGCACCGTCACTTCGATGAGCAGCCAGATCAGACGCGAGAGAAACTGCGCCATCACGTAGTCGGTCTTGCGCATCGGCGTGGCCACGAGGCGCTTGAGCAGTTTCTTCATGCGCGCGTTGGCGATGGTGAAGCCCATGCTCCACATGCCGGTGCCCATCAGGTTCATGCCGAGGAGGCCTGGGATGAGGAAGTCGATGTAGCGCGCGCCTTGTTCGTGAACGCGCTCCTCGCGCGTGACGATCACGTTGCGCCGGCCCGCGGCGGTCTGCAGCGCATCATCGGCTTCGCGCCGCGCGCTTTGCGCATCAGGACGCGTGGCGTCGAAGCGGAAAACGACGTCGTTTGATCCTTCGATCAGCAGCGAGACTTTGCCGCGGCGCAACGCATCGCGCGCTTCCTGCTCGCTCATGATGTGTGGCAGCAGCGTCGGCGATTTCTGCAACGCGGCCAGCCGCTGTTGCGCGTTCGGACCGGCGACGATCGCAACCGGCACTTTGTCGGGCGGCTTCTCGCGGAATGCGAGTCCGAGGGCGAGGGCGAGGATCAACGGGAAGCCGAAGACCCAGAACAGCGCTTCGCTTTCGCGCACGAACTCTTTCGTCCGTGTCGACGCCAGCTCGATGACCGGCGGCCGGATGCGCGTTTTCTCAGGCATCGCGAAGCTCCCTTCCGGTCAGCGAAACGAAGAGATCTTCGAGCGTGGCTTCGTGCGTGGAGAGCGACACCAGCTTCGCGCCCTGCTTCTCCACCGCCGCGATCAGTTGCGGGACCGCCTCGGCCAGCGAATGAACGCGCAGCAGCCAGCCGTCGTTGTGCGCCGTGACGCCGGCACAGGCGTCGATGGCGGTCACGATCTCCTGCGAAAGCGGCGGCTCGCTGGTGAACTCGATCACGTTCCGCGCCTCCAGTTTGGCGATCAACTCCGCCGGCGTGCCGAGCGCGATGAGGTGGCCGTGATCGACGATCGCCACGCGGTCGCACAGACGCTCTGCCTCCTCCATGTAGTGCGTGGTCAGCAGCACCGTGCCGCCCTTCTCGCGGAAGCGCTGCACGATGTCCCAGAGCTGCAGACGGCTCTGCGGATCGAGTCCTGTGGTCGGCTCGTCGAGAAAGAGCACGTCCGGATTCCCGACCAGCGCGCACGCGACGCCGAGTCGTTGGCGCTGACCGCCGGACAACTTGCCGACGCGCGCATCCCGCTTCTCGTCCAGCGACAAATCCCGCAGCAGATCCTCGGGTTCATAACCGTGGCGATAGAACGAGCGGAAGAGCCGCACCGTCTCGAAGACGGTGAGCTTCTCGGTGAGCTGCGTTTCCTGGAGCGAGATTCCGATGCGCTCGCGCAACTCGCGCTCGTGCTTTTGCCACGTCAGCCCGAGGATTTCGACATCGCCGGAGTCGGGTTTCGTCAGACCTTCGAGGATTTCGATCGTCGTCGTTTTGCCCGCGCCGTTCGGCCCGAGGAGGCCGAAACACTCGCCGCTCTCGACGGACAGATCGAGACCGTCGACCGCTTTCACATCGGCGAAGTACTTGCGCAGGTTGCGGCAGGCGATGACGTCGGGCATGCGAGCCGACAAGATATCGCACGCCGTGTGACGCCGCGCCTAAGACGATCTGATAACGTCAGCGAACCTAACGTCTATGAGAAAACCGATCGACGTTTCCCGTCTTCGATGGCTTCTGCTGGGTGCAAAGACATGCGCGGCAATTGCGCTGTTGTTCGCGCTGACGATGCCGTTGACGACGTGTTCGGCGAACGGATCGTTGCAGGAGCATCGCGTCGAGTTCTCAAGAGAAGACATCCACACGATTGCCTGCTACCTCTGGCCGATTCCACTTCTTCTCGCGCAGTTCTCGATCGGCCGCGTTCGCCGCTCATTCCCGGTTCTTCTGCTGGAGTTGTTCGCCGCCCTCATCGCATGGGTGGAGCTGACGATGGAAGTGTTCCTTTCCACGGTGGTGTCGTTGGGTGGAATTCATCCCGCGGACGGTTTCAGCCTTGCGTCGTCATCGCTCATCGGTTACTTCATGCTGTCAGTGGTTCAGTTGACGCTCACCATTGCCGGAAAACGCGCAGCGCTGCCGGCGACTGCCTGAGCAGGCGAAACATGCGCGCCATCGTGTTCGATGAATCGACGATGTCCATCGGTGACGTGGAGTCGCCGCCGATGGCTGCCGACGAGCTGCGTATTCGCGTTCGCGCGACCGCGGTGAATCGCGCCGATCTTCTGCAGCGCGAAGGCCACTATCCGCCTCCTCCCGGCGCGTCCCCCATCCTCGGGCTCGAATGCGCGGGCGAGGTGATCGCGATCGGTTCCGACGTACGCGGCTGGAAGCGCGGCGATCGCGCGATGGCACTGCTCGCCGGCGGCGGCTACGCGGAGGAAGTGGTCATTCATCACGGCTCGGCGATGCACGTTCCCGACGCGATCACCGACATCGAAGCGGGCGCGATGCCGGAGGTTTTCCTCACCGCGTATCTCAATGTGTTCGAGCTGGCTCGCGCAAAGTCCGGCGAGACACTTCTCATCCACGGCGGCGGAAGCGGCGTCGGAACCGCAGCGACGACGCTGGCGAAACTCGCCGGCCTGCGCGTGATCGTCACCGCCGGTTCGCAGGAGAAATGCGAACGTTGTCTCGCCCACGGAGCGGATGTGGCGAGCAACTACAACGAGGAGGACTTCGTCGAACGCGCGCGCGGCGCGAACGTGATCCTCGACCACATCGGCGCGAAATACCTTTCACGCGATCTTGAATGCCTCGCCGTCGGCGGACGCGTCGTCATCATCGGATCGATGGGTGGCGCGGGTTCTATCGACCTGAACGTCCGCGCTCTTCTGTCAAAGCGCCAGCAGATCATCGGATCGACGTTGCGCGCGCGGCCGAAAGAGGAGAAGGCGGCGATCGTCGCGTCCTTCATCGCTCGCTTCGGCGACGACCTCCGCGCCGGCCGAATCCGGCCCGTCATCGATCGCGTGTTCGATCTGGCCGATGCAGCGGACGCGCATCGGGCGATGAAGCAGGACCACTTCGGCAAAATCGCGCTTCGGGTTTGAGCTACGTTGTGCCGCAGCGTTTCGTGCGCATCAGCAGGCGAGCGATGCCGGGCAGTTTGTCGGTGTGATCGGGGAGCTTGGGATCGGCGGCTAGCAGTGCCTTCACCGTGTCGGTCTGGCAATCGAAGACGGTGAAACGATCGATGTCGGGGACGCCGGAGCGGGCCAGGTCGAGGGCGGTGATGCCGTCGTTGGTGGCGATGCGCGGGTTGGCTTTGTGCGCGAGGAGCAGTTTCACGATGTTGGCGTAGCCGTAGCCGGAGGCCATCATCAGCGGCGTCGTGCCATCGTTGTCGGTGTCATTCGGGTTGGCGCCTCCGTCAAGCAGCGCGGCGATTGCGGAGGGCTGCGATTTGTGGATCGCGTGCAGCAGCGGCGTCCAGGAGTTCACCGCCGTATCGCGCAGATTCGGATTGGCGCCGCGGCTGATGAGAAGGCGGATCATCGCCACGTTTCCGGCTCGCGACGCGGCGATCAGCGGCGTGTAGCCGGCGGAGTCGTGCGCGTTCGGATCGAGGCCGGCATCGAGCATCCGCTTCATCGATGCAACGTCGTTATCGGAGGCGACTGCCGCTGCAGGCGAGCTCGGGCCGAGGTGGCAGGCGAGGGCGACCAGGAGGTTGAGGATGAGAAGTGCAAGGCGTCGCATGACGCATACGATGCGTCCGCGCTCGCACATTGTCAAGTACTTTGTCATGACAAGCGAAATAGCCTTCTACATTGCCGCGTTTGCCCGTGTCCTATGCCCGACCAGAAAGCACATGAGGTTCTTCGGAAACACAACATCTCCCTTGAAGACGTCAAGGAACGCCGCGCAACGCTGCACCACCTCCGCCACATCGTTCACGCCGAAGAGCTTCCCTTCGACGTGTTCAAAGCCATCGTCAAGCTTCGCCGCTGACCTTGCCTCTGCGGCCCGCCACCAGCACGAAGGCGGCGCCGTAGAGCGCGATGGCGATTGCGGTGAGAAACCGCAGCCCCGTCACGATCGACGCGTACTCCAGGCATCCTCCCGCCATCGCGCCGATCAGATTCGATCCCAGCGATGACGTCGCGTCGTCGGATCGCGCCAGCAGCGTGGAGAAAATGACGCCCGCGAAGCCGATTGGCAGCGCGTTCAGCAGGCCGCCGAAGACGCCGCGTTCGATGAGCGGAAGCGTCAGCAATTGTGACGGGCGTACCAGATAGCTGATCAGCAGCGCCGCGAAGAGCGCTACAAAGTACGGCGTCAGGTTCTGCGGCCGGAATCGCTGCACCGCCAGGTTTGCCGCCAGCGCCATCACCAGCACGCCCGCGAAGACGGAACTGTTCACGATCCACGTCGAGCCGAAGAGCAGCGAGAGATCGGTCACGCCGCGTGTCTCGATGAGCAGGAACGCCGCGCCCATCAGGAACAGGACCGGATCGAAGCCGCTGCCGTAGACGCGCTTACCGAACGCGATGCGCGCGCCGGCCGCGGCGATCACCAGGATACAGGCCAGCATCGTCACGTAGCCGGTGGGAAACGTATCCGGCCGCAGGTAGAGAAACGGCCAGTCGTCGGTCGTCACGCGCGTCGCGTCGAGATCGGTGTTCATCGGAATCTCGAAGATCACGTGACGCGACGGCAGCCGGGTCTCCCCTTTCGTCACGATGAACGTGCGCGCGGTCCATTCCGGAAACGCGAAGACCCGCGGCGGCTGTCCCGTCGCCTCGGTGATCACGGCGTAGATCCGGTCGGCGATCCAGTTTCCGGCGTAGACGGAGAACGAGATGCTCAGCGCACCGCCCGGCGCGACGTGGTTCCAGGCCGAGCGGATGGCCTCGACGGTGTAGACATAGTTGTCGAGCCGCAGCGACGCCATCGAAGAGAACATGGCGTGTGAATCGAGCAAACCGAAGCAGACGATGTCGAAGCGCTCGTTCGGATGCTGTTCGAGGTAGGCACGCGCATCGTTCACCACCGGCACCGCGCGCGGATCGCTGTACGGCCGCTCGGGATGCAGGCGTTTTCCGATCGCGATGATCGTCGGATCGATGTCGACCGAGACCACCTGCCCGAATCCATTGCGCAGCGCGGCGGCGACGTCGTTTCCCGTACCCGCACCGACGACGAGCGCGCGGCCTTTGCCCGCCGGCACGCGGAACGGCAGGTCGTACATGTAGCGATACGTCGCCAGAAATTGCTGCTGCGCCTCGGTGTACCGCGAGTTCACGATGTTCGGCGCGCGGAGATCGAGGAGCAGTTGATGCGCATCGCGATTCGCCGCCAGCGCGTACGGATGTCCCGGAATCACCGTCGAATAGCCGACGTCGAGCCGGTTGTAGGGCGAAAAGAGCGCGTGCTGCACCGACAGTTGCGCGAGCGCCACCACCACGATCGCGCAGATGATCGAAACGATTCGCGGCGACAGGATCACCAGCGGGATCACCGCGAGCGCGAGCCAGACCGGAGGCGTCGTTCCGAACGCGGCGGCGATCGTCATCGCGATCACGCCGAGGAGTGAGCCGGCGAGATCGGCCGTGTAGGCGCGCAGCGGACGGAGGCTGGAAAACAGCGGTCCGACGATGCTTCCGGCGCAGACGAAGATCCACACCACGAGCGCGAACAGCGCCACGATTTTCGCCAGATTCGTGATGAACGTCTCGTTGCCGCGAAGCGTCTCCGCGCCCCAGATGGACAGCGTCGGATCGGGAAAGGCGATGCGCAGCAGATGCAGTTGCGCGGAGAACGTCAGGATCGCTGCAAGCACGACCAGCGACGGCAGCACGAAGTGGATCAGCCGCGGACGGCGGCGCCCGATCGCCACGCCGAGGCCCATGCCGAGAAAGCTCGCCATCAGCAGCACGTTGTTCAGGTACGCGAAGATCCGCACCTGGTGCGACATCCAGCGGATGAGGGCCAGTTCGAGCGCGAGAATGGCGAACGTGGCCAGCCCGAGGCGGAGCGCTCGCGTGCGCTCGCCGGCGCCGGTTTCTGTCTCGTCTTGCAAGGCCGGCGATGATATCGCGCAGGCACCGGCCAACATCGCTACAATGTCCCGCTCATTCCGCCCGGGGGGACTTCGACTTTGCCGTTCCGCGACGATGCTCAGCGCCTGATCGATCAAAAGAAATTTGACGAGCTCGAATCCTTGTGGATGTCGCAGCTCGACAGCGACCCGAGCGACGTCGATTCGTTCATCACTACCGCGCGGTCGCTGCGCAAGTCGGAACAGCGCACGCAATCCGACACGCTCCTCGGCCTGCTCTCCGACACGTTGCTGGAGAAGAAGCAGTGGCCGTTGCGCCTGCAGGTGCTCAAAGAGCTCGGCCGGCTTTCCAAGCATCCAGCGACGCTGCGTCCGCAGATCGAGCAGGCGCTGCGCGGCGCACACGGCACGCACAAGAATTTTCAGCGCATCTACGAATTCGCCAAATTCTCCGACCCGACCAGCAACCCTGTGGAGAAGGCGGAGAAGATTGAGACGTGGCTGAAGTACGACGAAGGCGAGATGTACTTCATGGCCGGCCGCGGCGCCGGCATCGTCACCGAGCTGAATCCCGACCTCGGCATCGCCCGTCTCGATTTCGAAAAAGACAAGCGCGTCCCGGTTCCGATCGGCGCGGCGGCGAAGTATCTCGTGCCGCTTCCGCAGGGACATGTGCTCCGCGAGAAGTTCACCGACGCGGAAGCGCTTCGGGCCGAGGCGAAGAAATCGCCGTCGGCGTTCTTCGCGCGAATCCTTCAGAGCTTCGGACGTGCGATGCAGATGGGCGAAGTGCGCGACGCCGTCATCGGCATCGTCCCCGAGGAGAAGTGGAGCTCGTGGTGGACCTCGGCGCGCAAAAATCCGCAGATCGTCATCAGCGGCAGCGGTGCCAAGGCCACGTATTCGTGGAGCTCGTCGACTGGCGAGGCTGACGAAGCGATCAAACGCGATTTCGATCGCGCCGATCCGAAGGGAAAGCTCGACCTCGCGCGCAAGCACAGCGCGCGCAGCAAAGATCTGGCGGATTACATCTCCGGCAAGCTCGCCGCCGAGGCTGCGCGGCTCGCGCCGCGCGATCCGGCGGCCGCGTGGCAGATCGCGGCGACGCTGGAGTCGCTGCCCGGCTCCTACACGCCGCTGCTCGACCCGAAGTCGCTCATCACCGGCCCGCTCGCGTCGCGCGTCATCGTCGCCGTGACCGACAAAACGCTTCGCGAGCGCGCGCTGGCGCAGGTTCGCGAGATGCATCCCGACTGGCCGAAGGTGTACAGCGAAGTCTTCTTCCTCGATGAAGACCCGCGCATTCTCTCGCTCATCATCAACTCGCTCGACGAGGCCGGAAACAGCGAGCTGCGCGACCGCCTGATCGACGAAACGCTTCGCTACCCGCGCCGCCATCCGCGCGCGTTCTACTGGTTCACCAAGCAGCTCAATGAGCAGGAGACGCTTTCGGAAAAGGCGAACTACACGCTGCTTTTCCAGATCATCGACGCCATCAGCTCCGACGAATTCTCCGCCGTGCGCGCGCGGCTAAAAGAGATGTTCGATCACGGCGGCCTCGCGCTGCGCATCATCACCGGCGTCGACAACGAAGAAGGCGCGCGCAAGCTCGTCGAGACGATCGACCGCTACGGCGCGATCGAGGAGTACCGCCGCGAGACGGCCAAAGGCGCCGCGCTGATGAAGTTCCCGACGCTGCGCGAGCCCGAAGCCGAGCCGGTGTACGCGACGGCGCAGTCGCTGGAGCAGAAACGCGCAGAGCTGACGAACCTGAAGACGGTCGAGATTCCCGCGAACTCGAAGGCGCTCCAGGCCGCGCGAGAGATGGGCGATCTTCGCGAGAATTTCGAATACAAAGCGGCGCGTGCACGAGCCGAATACCTTTCCGCGCGCGTCGGCGAGCTTGCCTCGGAGATCTCGCGCGTGCAGGTGCTCAATCCGCAGCAGGTCGATACGTCCATCGTCCGCGTCGGAACCAAAGTCGCGCTGGCGAACGGCGACGAACGCCGCGAGGTGACGATTCTCGGACCGTGGGAGTCCGCGCCGGAGCACGGCGTCTACTCGAATCAATCCGACGTCGCCAAAGCCCTCCTCGGCCACGCCACCGGCGATCTGGTCACCTTCATGGGCAACGACTACCAGATCGAGTCGATCAGGATCTGGTCGGAGTAGCGGTTACGCGGTTGCGCGATTGCGTAGCCCACCGAGAACTGCGAATCAGTCAAAGGGATCCCCTCAACCGCCTTCGGCACCTTCTCCCCGTGCGCGGGGAGAAGGCTCTCGATGTTTGATCTCGCGTTTTGCGCATCTCGATGGCACGCCCACCTCGAGACCGCGCAACCGCGAGACCGCGTAACCGCAAGCAAGACCACGCATACAATCCGCTGATCCAGTGGATCGCAGACCATTAAAAACGCGTGAACGCGGCTGGGCGAAAGCGCTGGCGTCGATGCTGGTGCGCGCGCGCATCCGGCCGAATGTGATCTCCGTCTGCAGCGTCGTCTTCGCCCTCGGCGCCGGCGCCGCGTTCATCGCCAGCAGAAACGCCGAAGGGATCGAGCGCGTCATCCTGCTGATCGCCGCCGCGGCGTGCATCCAGCTACGGCTCCTCTGCAACATGCTCGACGGGATGGTGGCGGTCGAAGGAAAGATGGCGTCGAAGACCGGCGACATCTTCAACGAGCTGCCCGACCGTATCGCCGATCCGCTGATCATCGTTCCCGCCGGCTACGCCATCATCCGCTTCTGGACGCTCGGGCCGACGCTTGGCTGGTGCGCGGGATTGCTGGCGGTGATGACTGCGTACGTCCGCGTGCTGGCCGGTTCCGTCCGCGCGAAACAGGACTTCGTCGGCCCGATGGCGAAGCCGCATCGGATGGCCACGCTCACGTTCGCCGCGATCATCGACGCCGTCGCCGGCTACCTGCGCTTTCGCGACTACGCGCTGATGCTCGCGCTGATCGTGATCATCCTCGGCACGATCATCACCATGATCCGCCGCACGCATCGCATGGCCGCCGAGCTGGAGTCGCGGTGAGGCAACTCGTGGCGAAGGGCGTTGTCGGGATCGCGCGCGTTCTCGCCGGCGGCAACGTGCGGCGCGTCGGGTTCACGCCGGATGAGCGCCAGCGCATCTACTTCGCCAATCACGCCAGCCATCTCGACTTCGTCCTGGTCTGGGCCGCGCTACCGCCGCGACTGCGAACGATGACGCGTCCTGTCGCGGCGAAAGACTACTGGGACCGCCCCGGACTTCGCCGTTACCTCGGCGTGAAGGTTTTCAACGCGGTCCTCGTCGAACGGAATCCGACAAGCGCATCTCCGAACGCGATCGATATCCTTCTCGACGGACTCGGCGACCGCCACTCGCTCATCATCTTCCCCGAGGGGACGCGGGGCGACGGATCGACGATCGCGCCGTTCAAGAGCGGCTTGTACCGGCTCGGCAAAGCACGGCCGGACGTCGAGCTGATTCCGACCTATCTCAACAACCTCAATCGCGTTCTGCCCAAAGGCGAGTTCGTACCGGTGCCGATGCTTGCCTCGGTCAGCTTCGGCGAGCCGATGCAGATCCGCGACGATGAAGACAAGAACGCGTTTCTCGAACGGGCGCGCAACGCCATCCTGGAGCTGCGGCAATGGTGAACATGATTCGCGACCGGCAGACGCTAATGCTTTTCGGCGGTGTTCTCGCCCTCCTCGTCGTCGCCACGATCGTCGGGCAGCTGATCAAACTGAAGAAGCGTGGCGACGTCGTCGACAACCTCAACGCGCGCATCCGCGCGTGGTGGGTGATGTCGGCGGTCTTCGCTCTCTCGCTCCTCACCGGCGGCCTCGGCTCGGTGATTCTTTTCGCGATGCTCTCGTTCTTCGCGCTGCGCGAGTTCATCACTCTCACGCCGACGCGTCCCGCCGACCACTCCGCGCTGTTCTGGGTCTTCTTCATCATCACTCCTCTGCAGTACTACCTCGTGGCGGTGCAGTGGTACGGCTTCTTCAGCGTGCTGATTCCGGTCTACGGATTTCTCTTCATCCCGTCGCGCATCGCCATCTCCGGCGATTCGAACGCGTTTCTCGAACGCAGCTCGAAAATCCAGTGGGGACTGATGGTCTGCGTCTACTGCGTCAGCCACGTGCCGGCGCTGCTGATGCTGGAGATCCCAGGCTACGCAGGCAAAAACGCGCGGCTGCTCTTCTTCCTCGTCGTCGTCGTGCAGCTCAGCGACGTGCTGCAGTACGTCTGGGGCAAGCTCCTCGGCAAGCACAAAATCGCGCCGACGATCAGCCCGAGCAAAACGTGGGAAGGCTTCATCGGCGGCATTGTCTCCGCCACGCTCGTCGGCACCTCGCTCTGGTGGGCCACGCCGTTCACCGTCTGGCAGACGATGGGGATGGCCTTCGTCATCACGGTGATGGGATTCCTCGGCGGGCTCACGATGTCGGCGATCAAGCGCGACCGCGGCGTGAAAGATTGGGGATCATCGATCCAGGGACACGGCGGGGTGCTCGACCGCATCGACTCCATCTGCTTCGCCGGGCCGATTTTTTTTCACTTGACCCGTTACTTCTTCACTTAAAATGCGCGCGCCATGACTTACGTGATTGCCGAACCGTGTGTGGGAACCAAGGACACCGCCTGCGTCGACGTCTGTCCCGTCGACTGCATCCATCCTCGCAAGGACGAGGCCGGCTTCGCCGAGGACACGATGCTCTACATCGATCCCGAGGTTTGCATCGACTGCGGCGCGTGCGAACCGGCATGCCCGGTGCAGGCCATCTTCCCGCAGGATCTGGTGCCGGAGCAGTGGAAGCACTACACGCAGATCAACGCGGACTGGTACAAGAAAACCTGAACTTTGTGATCGGCGTCACGAAATCGAGGATGTCGCGCACCTAAACTCTCCGTCACAGCAATTGGCCGAAAGGCAAACCAAAGGGGCGTAGCGCCCCTTTTTTAATTTCCTTGAAAATTCGAACAGTCGTTGGATCGAGGCCCTTCAGTTACGTGCCCACCTCGGACCCAACCACGGAAGAGCGGGCGAATGGGCGTGCCTCCGTGGACAATTGCTGAAGCTACCTCTCTCTCTCTGCAACGCGTGCCGGAGGGTCTCGATCGAGCGGCTGTTCCTTGAAGTGGACGTGACTCGTGAGGCGGCGGGCGTGAGAGGAGACACAACGAGTCGCTCCGCTTCCCGCTCCACTCCCACCACTTAGAATGCGCGGATGAAAATCGCATTCATCGGTCTCGGCGCCATGGGTTTCCCGATGGCGCGCCATCTCTCCAAGCAACATGAGCTGATCGTCTGGAACCGCACCCGCGAGAAGGCGGAGCGCCATTCGCGCGAATTCGGGACGACGCGGGCGAACGACCTCGCCGACTGCGCAAACGCAGAGGTCATCATCACGATGCTGCCGACGAGCGTCGAGGTGGACGAGATCGTCGACAAGCTCCTCCCGTCGCTGCATCCCGGAACGCTCTGGATCGATGCAACCAGCGGCGATCCGAATGCTTCGAAGCAAACTGCTTCGCGCCTGAACGAAACGGGAGTGGCCTTCGTCGACGCGCCCGTCACCGGCGCGACCGTCGGCGCGGAGAACGCGACGCTCACGATCATGATCGGCGGCGAACCTGCGGATTTCGAACGGGCCCGCGAAATACTCCAACTCTGCGGCAAGACGATCATTCACGTCGGCCCGGTCGGTTCCGGCCACGCCATCAAAGTTCTCACCAACACGATCATGGGCGCGACAGTCTGGATCACCTCGGAGTGCCTGCTGCTTGCGAAGCAGTACGGCATCGACCTGAAGACCGCGCTCGCCGTGACGAACGCCGGCAGCGGCCGTTCGAACGCGTCCGAGAACCTCCTCCCGATGCGCCTTCTCGAACACAAATGGCCGCTCGTCTTCAAGCTCGCCCACCACGACAAAGACATCCGCATCGCCGCCTCGATCGCCCACCAGCAGCACGCCGCCACGCCGATGCTCGCGCTGACGCAGCATCTTTTCACTTCATGCCTCAACCAACTCGGCGAAGGCGCCGACTACATCGAGGTGGCGAAGATTGTGGCGAAGATGAACGGCACGAAGTGGGATTGAGAACGCGGTTACCTCCGGCGACCCTCCGCGATCTCCGCGTCTCCGCGTGATCACAGCCTCTCGCCCGCTTTGTGCATAGAATCCGCCTCGCAAATTGAACGGAGGTAACTTTTGATGCGCAAGTCCTTCCTCGCATTCCTCGTACTTACCCTCGCGCTGCCGCTGGCGGCGGACGAGGGGATGTGGCTTTTCAACCGGCCGCCGAAGACGGTTTTCAAGACGAAGTACAACTTCGAGCCGACGCAGGCGTGGCTCGATCATCTGCAGAAGTCGTCGATCCGGTTCAACAGCGGCGGATCGGGCTCGTTCGTTTCGGCCGACGGGCTGGCGCTGACGAACCATCACGTCGGGCTCGATTGCCTGGCCAAGATCTCGACCAAGGATCACGACTACGTCACCACCGGCTACTACGCCAAGACGCAGGCCGACGAGGTGAAGTGCGTCGACCTCGAGCTGAACGTTCTGCAGTCGATCGAAGACGTGACCGCGCGGGTCAACGCATCCGTTACGCCCGGCATGACCACGGCCGCGGCGCAGGCGGCGCGGCGCGGCGTGATGAGCGCCATCGAGCAGGAGTCGGTGCAGAAGAGCGGCCTGCGCAGCGACGTCGTCACGCTGTTTCAGGGCGGCGAGTACCACCTCTATCGCTATAAAAAGTACACGGACGTGCGGCTCGTCTTCGCGCCCGAGGTATCGATCGCGTTCTTCGGCGGCGATCCGGACAACTTCGAGTATCCGCGGTACGACCTCGACGTCTGCTTCTTCCGTGCGTACGAGAACGACAAGCCGGTGCATCCGGCCGACTACCTGAAGTGGAGCGAGACCGGCGCGAAGGACGGCGAGCTTGTCTTCGTCTCCGGCCATCCCGGATCGACGAGCCGGCTGAACACGCTCTCGCACCTGCAGTTCTTCCGCGACATCGCCTATCCCTTCACGCTCAACCTTCTTCGCCGCCGCGAGGTGCTGCTCACGAATTACGCGCAGCGGAGCCTCGAGAACGACCGCCGCGCGCACGACGAGCTTTTCGGAGTCAAGAACTCGCGCAAGGCCTACCTTGGGCGCATTGCCGGCCTGCAGGATCCGGCCGTGTTGAAGACGAAGGCTGATGCCGAGGCGGCGATGCGTCAGAAGGTGACGTCGGACGCAGCGCTGAACACCGCGTACGGCGACGCGTGGCAGAACATCGATGCCGCCCTCAACACGTATCGTCCGATCTATCTCGAGTACCGCTTCGTCGAAGGCGGCGTTGCTTTCAACAGCGCCCTGTTCCAGACGGCACGCGCGCTGCTGCGGCTGGCCGAAGAATCGACGAAGCCGAATGGCGAGCGGCTGCGCGAGTATCGCGAGTCGAATCTGCCGTCGCTGAAGCAGGGGCTGTATTCCGAGGCGCCGATTTACGAGGATCTCGAGATCGTAACGCTGGCCGACTCGCTCTCGCAGTGGCTGGAAGTCGCGCCGACCGACCCGCTCGTGCAGCAGGTGCTGGCCGGCAAATCGCCGCAGGAGCGGGCGGTGGAGCTGGTTCACGGTACGAAGCTGCGCGACGTCGCGGCACGCAAGGCGCTCGGCGAAGGCGGCAAGGCTGCCGTCGATGCGTCGACCGATCCGATGATCCAGGTAGCGCGCCTCGTCGATTCGCGCGCACGCGAGTTGCGCAAGCAGTACGACGACAACATCGCCGAGGTGTTGCGGCAGTCGTACGCGAAGATCGCCAATGCGCAGTTCAAGACCAGCGGCGGCGACACCTATCCCGACGCCACCTTCACGCTGCGCCTTTCGTTCGGAACGGTGAAGGGCTACACGGAAAACGGCCAGGCCATTCCGTGGGCGACCGAGATCGGCGGGACGTTCGAGCATGCCGCCGAGCATGGGAACGAGGGTGAGTTCAAGCTGCCGCAGTCGTGGATGTCGAAGAAGAGCGTTCTCGACAACGACAAGACGCCGTACGATTTCGTGATGACCGCCGACATCATCGGCGGCAACTCGGGCAGCCCGGTGGTGAACCGCAACAACGAATTCGTCGGCATCATCTTCGACGGCAACATCCAGTCGCTGCCGTGGGATTACCAGTTCGATGAGCGCCAGGGCCGCGCCGTGGCCGTGCATTCGGCGGGCATCCTCGACGCACTGAAGAAGGTGTACACGGTTCCGGGCCTCGTGAAGGAGCTGACCGGGAAGTGAGCCGCGCGGCCGCGATCCTCTTCCTTTTCGTTGCGGCGGTCGCCTCGGCTGAGGCGCCGCCGCACACGATTACGGTCGGCGGAAGCGCGAGTATTTTCGTGAAGGCCGACCGTGGACAATTCACGGTCGGCGTCTCCACCCGCGCCACAACCGTTCCCGCCGCGCTGCACGCGAACAACGAGAAGACGCAGCGCGTGATCGATGCGCTGAAGGCTCACGGCGTCGCGGCGAACGAGATCGCCACTGCGAATTTCTCCATCGAGGAGCCGTTCGAGAACGGGCGGCGCGTGACCGGCGAGTATCAGGTGCGCAACTCGGTCACGGTGACGCGCAGCGACATCGCCAGCGTCAGCGATCTGCTTCAGGTGGCGATCGATGCCGGCGCCAATCAGGCTTGGAACGTCCGCTTCTTTCTCGCCGAACCGGGCGCCGTGCGCGATCAGGCGCTCGCCGCCGCGTACCGCGACGCGCGAACGCGCGCCGATAAGCTCGCTGCCGCGGCGGGGAAGACGGTCGGCGATCTCGTTGCGCTCACCACGGAGCAGATGCCGGCGTTGGCGCGCGTCGGCGGCGTGGCGATGGAAGCAATGGCCGTCACCGCGTCCGCGCCGCCGATGGAAGCGGGCATGCAGATGGTGGTGGCAAACGTCGTCGCGCAATTCGAGTTGAAGTGATGCAGACGCGAGCGGCCACGCCCGCCGACGCCGCGGCGATCGCAGGTATTTACAACGAAGGGATCGTCGACCGCGTGGCCACGTTTGAGACGCGGCATCGCAGTGCGGATGATGTGATCCAGTGGTTCGACGGGCGGCATCCAATCGTCGTGGTCGAAGATGGCGGTGACGTGATCGCGTTCGCCGCAACGTCGACCTACCGGCCGCGCGATTGGTACGCCGGCATCGCCGAGTTTTCCGTCTACGCCTCACGCGCCGCGCGCGGACGCGGCGCCGGACGGATGGCGATGGAAGCGCTCTTCGCCGCTGCCCGCGATGCGGGATTTTGGAAGCTGGTCTCGCGCGTCTTCGTCGAGAACGCCGCCAGCCGAGGGCTGATGCGCAGCGTCGGATTTCGCGAGGTCGGTGTCTACGAACGGCACGGACAGCTCGACGGCGTCTGGCGGGATGTGGTGATCGTGGAGAAGCTGCTAACGTCGCCATCGTCCTGAGTGGCATCGTCGTCGCAGGTTTTAAACCGTGCGCCGATTTGGACTGTTGCTGCTTCTTGCTCTCTCCGCCAGGAACGTCGCGGCGCAGTACACCTACATCGTGCCGGTGGCCGGCGGGGCGTCCGGCTTTCAAAGCCAGTATCTGGCGATCATCAGCGCGTTCAATCCCAACGCCACGCCCGCCACCATCCGCTACGAGGCGATCTATCCGGTCCCCGGAGGCGGCCCCTGTCCACTGCCTCCTGCGAAAACGATCGCACCCAGAGGGTTGATTGAGCTTGCGGATTCTTGTGTTTTTGAGCTGCACGCGGTGGTTCTGACTTCAGATCAACCGTTACACCTCACGGACGATGTCCACGCCAACTTCTTGGCTACGCGGACGGAGCAATTGGAGCCGGTTGAGGTGGCTACTGACTGGATCGCGCCGGAGAGCGAGGCGGCGATTCCGAACCTCATGATGCTCGATCCACCCGACAAGACGAACTTCGTCGTAGTAAATCCCAACGACTTTTTGCTGACCGTTGATCTTCATGTCGAGCGGCCGGAGTTTGGGAAGTCCTACGATGAGACCCACCAGATTGCACCGCGATCATTCGTGATGTTCCCAGTCGCGCAGATTCCAACTCCGCCGGAGACCTTCCCGCACATCTACGACGCAGTCCATCGAATCACGGTCCGAGCGAACGGTAAGTACTACGCGGGTGCATCGAATGAGCATGGCGGCTCGCTGGTTTTCCGCGGCGCCATCCCTTTGCAACCCTGAGGGATGACAAATCGGCTTGATGGTGTTAGACAGCCCGCCGCCTGATGCCTGACCCTCAGTTCATCCGTAATTTCTCGATCATCGCCCATATCGACCACGGCAAGACGACGCTGTCCGATCGTCTGCTGCAGAAGACGGGCGCGGTCGAAGGCCGTGAGATGCACGAGCAGATGCTCGACGACATGGATCTCGAGCGCGAACGCGGCATCACCATCAAGGCGCGCGCGGTCAATCTTCAGTACCGCGCCAAGGACGGACAGGACTACGTTTTCAACCTGATCGACACGCCCGGGCACGTGGATTTCTCGTATGAAGTTTCGCGCAGCCTCGCCGCGTGCGAGGGGGCGATCCTCGTGGTGGATGCGACCCAGGGAGTCGAAGCGCAGACGCTGGCTAACAGCTACCTGGCCATCGCCAACAACCTCGACATCCTCTCCGTCATCAACAAGGTCGATCTCCCCTCGGCCGAGCCGGAGCGGGTGCGCGAGCAGATCGAGAACGTCATCGGGCTCGACGCGCATGACGCCGTGCTCGCATCGGCGAAATCGGGCATCGGGGTCGACGAGATTCTGGAGAAGATCGTCACCAACATTGCCGCGCCGAAGGGTGATGCCGATGGTCCGTTGCGCGCGCTGCTCTTCGACTCCTGGTACGACTCGTATCGCGGCGTGGTCTGCCTCGTGCGCGTCGTCGACGGCGAAATCCGCAAGGGGATGAAGATCAAGTTCCTCTCCACCGAGAGCGTCTACGAAGTGACCGAGGTCGGCTTCTTCACGCCGAAAATCAAGCTGGTGGATAGCCTGGGTGTGGGCGAAGTCGGCTTCTTCTCGGGCAACATCAAAGACATCGTTCAGGCCAAGATCGGCGACACGGTCACCACGTACAAGGCCTCACCGCCGCCGCTGCCGGGATTCGAGGAAGTGAAGCCGATGGTCTTCGCCGGCATCTTCCCCATCAATACCGATGACTACGAAGACCTGCGCGACGCCGTCGGCAAGCTCAAGCTGAACGATGCGTCGTTCAGCTATGAGCCGGAGAGCTCGCTCGCGCTCGGCTTCGGCTTCCGCTGCGGTTTTCTCGGCCTGCTGCACATGGAGATCATCCAAGAGCGGCTGGAGCGCGAGTTCAACCTCGAGCTGCTGACTTCGGCTCCGGGCGTCCGTTATCGCGTGCAAAAGACCGATGGCGACTCATTGTGGATTGAAAACCCGCAGAAGATGCCGGATCCGGCGTACATCCATTCCATCGAAGAACCGATGATCGAGGCGACCATCATCACGACGGACGAATTCGTTGGCCCGATTCTGGCTCTGGCAACGGACCGGCGTGGCGTACAGAAGAAGCTGGAGTACGTCAGCGCCAACAGAGTCATGATCGTGTATGAAATGCCGTTGAATGAGGTGATCCTCGATTTCTTCGACAAGCTGAAATCGATCTCACGCGGATACGCCTCGCTCGATTACCAGTTCGTCGGGTACCGCGAAAGCGACCTGGTGAAGATGGACATCCTGATCAACGGGGAACCGCTCGATGCGCTCTCTCTGATCGTGCACAAAGAGAAGGCGTACGCGCGCGGGAAACTCCTCGTGGAGAAGATGAAGGAGTTCATCCCCCGCCAGATGTTCGCCGTCGCCCTGCAGGCAGCCATTGGCAATCGGGTCATTGCCCGCGAAACCGTCAAGGCTATGCGCAAAGACGTCCTCGCCAAGTGTTATGGCGGCGACATTTCGCGCAAACGCAAACTCCTCGAGAAGCAGAAAGAGGGAAAGAAACGGATGAAACGGGTGGGGAAAGTGGAGATTCCGCAGGAGGCCTTCTTAGCAGTGTTGAAGATTGACTGATCCCTCCGCCAGGAGGTGTTCCGTGAAATCTTCAAGCCGTATCGCAGTTGCCGCAGCCGTACTCCTTCTCGTCAGTTCCACCGCGCACGCCGCCAAGGTCGATTTCAACGATCCGCGCAGAGCGCTCGGCCGCGAAGACAACATCCGCGTCGACGCGCAGCTCCTCCAGGAAACGATCTCGCCGGGCACCCCGGTCAGCGTGACCTACCAGGTCGAAAACCTCAGCACGGCGCCGATCGCCATCGCGGACAAGGTGGCCGACGCCACCTACGATCCCGACTCGCAGACGATCACCGTTTCCATCGGCGCCGAGATCCCGACCGGAGCGGCCATGCCGCATCTGGTGACGATCGCGCCGGGACAGACGCGCACATTCCGCATCGGTGCGACGCCGCAGATGACCGTGGCGAATTCGAAGAGCCCGTGGGCGCACGTCCCCCGCTTCGTCCAGATCGTCGTCAACGTCCTGCGCGACCTCGGCCCGTTTACGAATCTGCTCTCTGAACAGGTGCGTTCCGCCACGCCTCCGCCGTTGCCGAATGGGCTTTTCGACACATGGGTGGACAGCGTTTCCTCCGTGGAGCTGAACGTTCTGCCGGTGCGATGGAGCGACGAACGCCATAGTGCTACTGCCGAAGCGTCGCGGGCCAGCGGCAGTTACTGAAACGATTGAAAGCGACGTTTGAGGTTTTCGCGCGCACATTTCGTGCAACGCGATACACTTCGCGCGCGGAACGCCGGAAGCCATCGACTGGCAGGCATCAGCCGCAGAAGAGGAGATGTTGATGGCTTCCAAGGTTTTCGTAGGGAATCTCGACTTCAACACAACGCGCGACGAGGTCGAAGCGTTGTTTGCGCAGGTCGGAACGGTACGAGACGTGTTTCTTCCGACCGATCGCGAGTCGGGACGGCCCCGCGGGTTCGCGTTCGTCGAGTTCGAGTCTGATGAAGACGCGGCCAAAGCAATCGAAAAGTTCAATGGACATGATCTCGGCGGCCGCGCCCTCCGCGTGAATGCGGCCGAGGATCGTCCGCCCCGTGCTGGTGGCGGCGGCGGTGGACGTTCGTTCGGCGGTGGCGGCGGCGGTGGACGCGGCGGCTACAGCGGTGGCGGCGGTGGTGGTGGCTACGGCGGCGGTGGTGGCGGCGGCTACGGTGGTGGAGGTGGCGGCGGCTACGGCGGCGGCGGTGGTGGTGGCTACGGCGGCGGATCCGGCGGAGGCGGTGGCGCCTACGGCGGTGGCGGCGGCAAGCCGAAAGGCAGCCGGCGCAACATCCGCGCTAAGAAACGCGGCCTTTGATCTGACGACAATTCGGGCCTCCCTCGCGGGAGGCCCTTTCATTTGCGTTTGTTTTTCAACCTTCCGCAAGCGAACGGTAGTAATTTCGCGGCATGAACGTCATGAAACGCGTCGCATGTGCGTTGGCTCTGCTCCTCGCTCTGGCCTGCAACTCTACGGCGCCGCCCAAACCTGCCACGGCGCCCGGCAGCATCGACATGAAGGAGCCGCGGCGGATGGTGGGGACGGAGAACAACGTCCGCGTCGACGCCGAGATCTACGGCGAGGACATGATCCAGGGCACGAGCATCGCCATCAAATACGAGATCACCAATCAGCGCGCCACGCCCATCCTGATCGCCGACCTGATCGCGCAGTCCAACTACGATCCCGACACGCGCACGATCACCATCGACATCGGCTCCGAAGTTCCCGGCGAGGAGCTCCTGCCGCGGCTGATTTCTATCCCGGCCGGTGAGCGGCGCTCGTTCAACACCGGCGCGCACATCAGCGTCCCCATTCCGCCGAACTCCCGCGTGCCGAAGCCTCACGCCCTTCAGCTTCGCGTCAACTTCCTCGGCGATCCCGCGCCGTTTCAGATGCTGGTCGGCATTCCGGAGCGGGCCGTCCACGACAAGAAGCTCGCAGACGAGCTTTTTCCGAAGTGGGTGGAAGTGACGGAGAGCGTGACCACGAATGCGCTGCCCATGCGCTGGCAGGGTCCGCGATCGACGGGGACGGGAATCGAAGAGACGCCGCAAACGCCCGGCCGCCGGAAGAAGCCGGCCGGTTAGTGGATCTGTAGATTCGTGCATCGGTCGATCACGGCGAATCTACTGATTCGGGGGTAGGGAACTTGCGCGTTTCGCTCTCTCCTAACTGGGACCGAAAGTGGGAGTGCGGCAATGACACCTAAGATCACCACACGCGCGGAGCTGATCGATGTGCTGCGCACGGCGAGCGAGCTCGAACATCAGCTGATGGCGCAGTACCTCTTCGCCGTCTATTCGATGAAGCGGTACACGTGGGAAGGGCTGGAGCCGGTGCAGCTCGAGTACGTGCGGCGCTGGTCGTCCTCCATCACGCTCATCGCGCGGCAGGAGATGGAGCACCTCGGCCTCGCGCTCAACCTTCTCTCCGCGATCGGCGGCACGCCGTCGTTCACGCGGCCGAACATGCCGCAGCGCGCCGACTACTACGGCAAAGCCGGCATCAAGCTCGCCCTCACGCGCGGCAATCTCGACACCATCAAACGTTTCCAGCGCTTCGAATCGCCGGACAAGCTGACGAAAAAGCTGAAACCCGAGGAGCCGGTCAGCCAGCGCAGGGCAGAGGAGTGGTGCAGCAAGAAGGACGAGATCAAAAACCGCACACAGCTCCACGCCAGGATGATGGCCGAAGCAGGCGCTCTGCGCGCCGCAGCTCCGGGGATGCTCACCACGAGCGCGCCGGTGCTCGGTTTCGGCTGGGCCTCGGTGCAGGAGTTGTACGAGGCCATCAGCGACGGATTCGATACCGTCGCCGGGATTCTCGGCGAGCGCAATCTTTTCGTCGGCAAGCCGTCGCTGCAGATTTTCGGCGGCCCGGGAAGCGCGCAGCAGCAAGGGTCGATGGACGATCTCAATCAGTACGACGTCGATCTCATTGGCGTCACCAATCTCGCCAGCGCGCAGATGGCCATCACCATGATTCTGGAGCAGGGCGAAGGGATCAAGGTCAATCCGGAGTATCTGCGCTGGACGCACTTCTGCCTCTTCACCGGCATCCGCAGCGGCATGGAGGAGCACGGCCTCGGCGAGGTGGCGGCGCGGCCCGTCGTGAGCAATCCAATGACGTCGCTCTATCCCGACGTCGAGCGTTCCGAGGTCACGTTGTTGACGAATGCGCACTCGCTGCAGGTGTCGCGCATCTTCAACGAAAGTTATGAGCTGATGCTGCTCCTGCTGCTCTATCTCTACAGCGACAACGTCAAGACACAGACGGAGGTCAGCTCGCTCATGGACGCGGCGTTCTTCCCGCTGATGACGATGTTCATCCGGCCGCTCGCGGAGATCCTGACCGAGCTTCCCGCGTTCAAAAATTCGAAGGAGACGACGGCGGACGGCATGCGCAACGCCGGGCCGGGATTCGAATTGAATGGCGACGTCCTGCTCTTCCCGCCGGATGCGAGCTGGGATCTCTTCCAGGAACGCTTCGACACCATCGTCGCGATGTACGACGTGCTGCTGGCCGACGGCGATCCCTGGACCGGGCTGCCCGGGCAGAAGGAGAGCGGCTCCAATCATTCGCGCATCTGGAACCGGCTCGAATACATGCGCAGCAACATGCAGCGCCTCGCCGCCGACTGGCGCGCGAAATGGCTCAATATCGGGATTACGACGCAGTAAGGGGCGACGATGCTGATCCTCGATTTCGAAGGTTACTTTCAGATGCGGATGGCGACGGATCCCGATCCGACGGACGAGCTGCGCGGCGTGAGCGGCTACACGTTCGCGTTCTGCGGCGAGCCCGATCTCGATCACAAGCTCCACTTCCAGCCCGATGAACCGGGCGTGTGGGAGCGCGACTTCGGGCCCGGCGGCGGGCCGAAAGTCGGCGTGACCGTGACCAGCGCGAAACGCAACGGCATCGACGCGCCGGAGCTGGTCGGCGGGAAGATCGCCTTCGTCGACGGGCAGGTAATCGAGCACAACGGCCTGCTCGTGCGCAACGACTACTTCATCATCAATCCCTTCCGCGTGACGCTGACGAGCGGCGGAAAGCTGCTGCTCGACCGAGTCGACAATCTCGATCCTTCCGATCCGAATATGCCGGAGAACGAGGCGACGTCGCCGATGCTGCAGCGCCGCCAGGCGACGACGTTCACGTCGAACTCCGAAGAAGTCGCGGCAGCGACCGGATTGCCGAACGCGGCGAGCGTGACGCTGATCCAGAACCGCCTCGATCGCAAACGCAGCCTCGAGGCTCTGCTCGCGTCGACGCCGAAGAAGGATGCTGTCAAGCGCGCCGAGCTCGAGTCGCGCATCTACGAGCTGGCCATCGTCGAGCAGTGGTGGAACCTGACGCAAGGAACTCCCGGCAACCGTCCGATCGATCGCCGCGCCGCACAGCTCGCGCTGCAACTATCCGGCTGGAACGTCGACATGAACGGCGCCATCGCCGCCAACCGCCTCGGCGCCGACGAGCGCTACCCCTGGAACATCGCGTTCTGGATGGGCGGCTGGGACGGCGACGCGATGTGCGGCTACGTGCGCGGAACGTGGACGATCCCGTTGGCGACATAATCGCGGCTCAGTGCCTCGCAAACGATTGAACATCTTCGAGCGCTACCTTTCGTTGTGGGTGGCGCTCTGCATGGTCGCCGGCATCACGCTCGGCCGGCTCCTGCCCGCCTCGGTGCGCGCACTCCAGCAGCTCGAATTCGGCACCGGGAGCCACATCAACATCCCGATGGCCATCCTCATCTGGCTGATGATTTATCCGATGATGCTGAAGATCGATTTCGCGTCGATCGCGCGCGTCGGTCAGCGGCCGAAGGGACTGGTCATCACCGCCGTCGTGAACTGGCTGGTGAAGCCGTTCTCGATGGCGCTCTTCGGCTGGCTGTTTTTTCAACATCTCTTCCTGCCGCTCATTGGGCAACAGCTGGCCAGTCAGTACATCGCCGGCGTGATCATCCTCGCCGCGGCGCCGTGCACGGCGATGGTGTTCGTCTGGTCGTATCTGTCCGACGGCGATCCCGCGTACACGCTCGTGCAGGTGTCGGTGAACGATCTGATCATGCTCGTGGTGTTCGCGCCGATCGTGAAGTTTCTCGTCTCCGGCGCGGCGGGACTCGAAGTGCCATTCCGCGTGCTGCTCTACTCCGTGCTGATCTTCGTGGTCGTTCCGCTGGCGCTCGGCGCGATCAGCCGCGCCCTGCTGATCCGGCGCAACGGTGTCGAGTGGTTCGACCGCTTCATGGCGAAGTTCCACCCCGTCACCGTGCTGGCGTTGCTGGCGACGCTCGTCCTCATCTTCGCGTTCCAGGCGGAGAACATCACCACGCGCTGGTTTCACGTGGTGCTGATCGCGATTCCGATCCTGATTCAGGTGTACTTCAACTCGTCGCTGACCTACGGGCTGATGAAACTCTTCCGCGTTCCATACCCGATCGCCGCGCCCGGCGCGCTGATCGGCGCGTCGAACTTTTTCGAGCTCGCCGTGGCCACCGCGATCGCGCTCTACGGCCCCGGCTCCGGCGCAGCACTTGCCACGGTCGTCGGCGTGCTGGTCGAAGTTCCCGTGATGCTTTCCGTCTGCAGCATGTGCGTCGCTACGCGCCATTGGTTCGACGCGAAAGCAGCGGGAGTTTGACGGTGGCCGGCATCTTCTCGGCGGCCTGACCACGCGCCCGATGATCGCGCGAATTCCCCCTCATCCGCCTTCGGCACCTTCTCCCCCGGCAGAAGACGCCGGGGGAGAAGGACTCTCGATGAGAGATCCCCGTCATCTCTTTTTCACCGGCGCAGCTTCGCGACAAAACCCGCGATCTGACGCCGCGTCGTATGCGGCGCCGGCTGCAATCATTGATGCGATCAACTCCCGGCCGGCTGGAACAGCTCGACCGGATTTCCCGATGGATCGTCAATGATGACTTCCGATCCTCCCGGGCCTTGCAGAACAGCGCTGCGGAACGGTACCTGACCCTTCCGCAGCCGTTCGACTTCGCTCTGAAGATCGTCCACATTGATGATGATGCGATTCCAGCCGCCCGGCTCAGCCTTCCGTCCGTCGAGCATCGGCTTGGCCGCGCCGCCCGGTCCAAACGGTGTGCTCAGCACGAGCTCCAGATTTCCTCGGCGCAACATCGCGAAATTGGGGTTGCCTCCCATCTTGACTTCGAAGCCGAGGTGCTTCGTATAGAACGAGACCGCCGAGTCGATGTCGTTGACCATGTACCGCACACGCGCTTCGTTCATCACCATCTCCGTCGCGCGATTTTCCGCAAGGCGAGTGCCAAAGGCGGGTAGGGAAACGGTGCTGTCCGCGCTCTCCTGATGAGAGGAGACAGCAATGGCGAAGAAAAAGGATTTCGGTCCCATCGTCGGTTCGTGGCAGATGGTCGAGGCGTGGGACATGAACGATCCCGGCAAACCAGGCAAGTCGTATCCGTGGGGAAATCCGCCGCTCGGCTACTGGGTCTATGACTCGGCGGGCAATGTCTCAGTGCAGATCTCGATCAATCCGCCGCTGCCGGTGATCAGTTCGCCGTGGTGGGCCTTGACCACGGATATGGCGTACGAGGGCATGCTGGCGTCGTTCAACAACTACATGGCGTATTTCGGCACGTACACGGTCGATTACGAGGAAGGCGTCGTCACCGCCAACGTCATCACCGATGTGCTCCGGCAATACACCGGAACCCCGCAGCCGCGCCCGTTCAAGCTCGTGAAAGACGAGCTGTTGATCGGCGACGGGAAGACGTACTTGCGGCGATTCAAGCGGGTGGCGTGACCAATGCGGCACAGACGCTCTTGTCTGTGCCGCACGAGAACCGCCCGCCCAAAAACGGCCTACGGCTGGCAACCCTCTTTGATCCACAGGCCGAACAGGGCGATCTGGTCGGGCGAGAGCGGCTCGAGCGGCGGGGGCGGCATCTGGTTGCCGGTGGTGCCGGTCAAACGGCCGTAAATCATCTGCGCGTTCTTGCTCACCGTGTCGTAGTCGGTGATGTCGAAACGCCACATCATGTTGCCGCGGTAGGGAGCGAACATCGGCGCGATGTCAGTCTTGAATGATGTCACGGTGAATCCTCCTGTCAGCCGCGAGCGCCGGCCCACATCATGGCGGCGATCACAATGAGATACAGCCCGCTCACTACGTTTGCGTGTTCCGGGATCCATCTTCTGATTCGCATTCCGCCGGCGATGCCGAACAGGCACATGCAGGCGCTGATGCCGCCGACGGCCGCGGCGGCCAGCAGCAACGGGTAACCAAAGGTGCCGAGGCTCACGCCGATCAACAGATTATCGAGCGAGAGCGTCAGCGGAAGCGCGGCGATAGTCCAGCGATGGTTGATCAGCGCCTCCAGGCCGTCGCGGTCTTTCAGGGCCAGGATGATGATGGCGATCCCGCAGGCCACCACGATCAGCGGCGCAAGACGATCGAGCCAGAGGCCGAAGCGCGCGTGCAGCGAGCGGATGAAGATCAGTCCGAGCAGGGGCGTAGCGATCTCGCACGTGCAGAACGCCAGCGCGAAGAGCGCGCGGCGCGTGCGCGTGAGCGGCGCCATGCTGATGGCCGCAGCCACCTGCAGGTTGTCCGATCCGGCCAGGATGCCGAGGAGGATGATCTTCAGCATCGGCTCACGACGGCAGCGTGTAAATGTTCAGCACTCCGCCGTTTCCTCCCTGCACCAGCGCTCCCGCCACGACGTAATTGCCCGCGATGGCCGGGCCCATACAGTAACCATAGCCGCCGCTCATGCCGCCGGTCTGCATGCCGAAGTTCTCGGTGTCGCTCCAGAGCAGCGTGCCGTCGGTGGCGCTGAAGGCGTAGAGCGCGACCAGCGTCGTCGACATGAAGACCACGTCGTTAACGACCGCCGGCACACTGATGCCGCTCTCGCCGGCGTTCTTGTAGAGCGGGTTGTTCGGATCGGCGGCGGCTTTGTAGCGCTTCGGATTGCCGTCGTCGAGCGGCCAGGCATCCTCCAGCGTCGTCCAGTCCATGGCCCGGATGAAGGGAACGTTCGGCGTGTCGATACCCGAGGAAATGTAGTGATAGTTGTTGCCGCCGACGCCGATGAAGAGCTTCTTCTGCGCGCTGCAGATCGCGGCCGTGCTGTACGTGCCCTGAAAATTCTCCGCCGGCACCGCGTTCGACACGGCATTGGAAACGACCGGCTGCGGATTGCTTGGGCCGTCGAAGAAGTGCGGATCGACGGTCGGGATCTGCGAGCCGTCGTTCATGAACGGCAGGAGTTGGCGCGAGGTGATCGGCACGGCCGGCGGCGGAATGGCGGGCGAGAGGGTCGCCGGATCGAAGACCATGTACACACCGTTCTTGCAGCCGATGCCGACCACCGTCTTGCCGTCGATCTGGTAGATGGTCGGAGCGCCGCCGATGTCGACGTCGATGTCGCTCGGCCGGTAGCTGCCGCTGAGCAGCGGCGAGCCGGTCGGCGTCGTGGCTGGAATCTGCACGTAGCCTTTGAACGCGCCGGTGGTGGCGTCGAGCGACACGATGCTGTTCGTGTAGCCCGGCGTCGGCAGCGTGCCGTCCGGCACCGGATTGCCGGTCGCGGCGAAGAGCTGGTTCGAAGCGGGATCGTAGGCGATGCCCGACCAGACCGAGGCGCCCTTCGCCACCGGCTGATTGGTAACCGTGGTGAAGCCGGGCGGCAGCTCCTGGCGGATCGTCTCCAGCGGAACCTGGTTCGCCTCGTTGTTCTCGTTGAGCACGTACTGGCAGGTGCAGAACATCCAGATCACCTTGCCCGTATTCGCGTTGATGCAGTAGATGAAACCGTAGAGGTAGGCGTTCTCCCCTTCGCCCATGCCGAGGTAGACGCGGTCGTCGATCACGAGCGGCGATGACCATCCCGAGGCCTTTGCCATCGGCGGAACCTGAAGGTTGCCGTTGGGGAAATCGTTCGTCACCGGCTGGTTGTGCGCCATGTCGGCGTAGCGGAGATCGGTCACCCATAGCGCCTTCGAAAAATCATTCTGATCGAGGCAATAGAGCTTGCCGTCGAACGCGCTGAAGTAGACCTTGCCGTTGACCACCGCCGGCGTGCATCCCATGCCGCAAAAGCCGTGCGTGTCGCGGTCTTTGGGATCGATCGACCAGTTGAACGTCGCTGCGATATTGCCGGTGGCCAGCTCGATTTTCAGAAACTGTCCGCCGTCCTGCATGACCGCCTCGAGGCTGTTGGCCAGGCCGACGTAGGCATAGCCGTCGACGACGGCGGGCGTGGAAAGGATCGAGCCCTTGACCTCGATCGAGTGCAACAGCTTGAGATTCGGTACGGACGTGCTGTCGATGGCGCTGCCGGTCGCCTCGCCGGTGTGGGCGGGGTCGCCGTGAAACATCCACCAGTTGCTGCTGGCCATGAACGTTCTCCTCTCACTTCGCCGAAGCGGCGAGCGTCATTTTCGATTTGGCTGGCGGAGGACCATCTCCGTGCGGCCGGCGGGCGAAGCCCCAACTGAAGTCGCGCAGCCCGGTGCCTGCGTTGAAGTGACACGACATGCAGCTATTGCCGAACGCGCCGGTGGCCGACGTCGGCGTCTGGAAGTACGTCTCCAGCGTCGTATTCACCGCGCCGTTGACCGGGAACGCTCCGCCGCAATCCTGCGGGTAAACGCCGCGGTTCGCCGGCGGTTTGAAGCGCGTCGGATCGGTCGGCCACTGCGTGATGACGAGCTGATAGTTCTGCCAGACGGAGCTCTTCGGCAGCGCGTTGTGAAATGCCGTATTCACATCGACGGTCGATGCGCCGGGAGGGGTGGTGGGAATCGGATTGATGCGCGACACCTGCGTCGGCGTCGGGTTCGGAGGAAGCTGGCCGGGATTCGAGGCCTGATACTGCGGCCGGTTGGCGAAGCCCTGCGTTCCAGTGGACGGATTGTCCGTTCCGTTGTTGAACGACGACGGCACGCCGCCCACTTGCGGCGGAACGTTGTCCACCTGCTCGAAGGTCGACCAGATCCACTCCGTGAAGAGAGAGGTCTTCTGGGCGATGTGGAAGCCGACCAGTCCCATCGGCTGCTGCGAGCATTGCTTCGTCGACGAGTTGTAGATCCATGCGTTGACGGTGTAGTAGCGGCTGCGCTGAGCGGGCGGCAAGGGCGCGAGGTTCCGCCAGGCCGCCTTGATCATGATGGCGTTGGCGCTGTTGGACGGATTCGGCGGCAGAGGAACCTGCGTGTAATCGGTCGGCAGATTCTTCGAGTAGTACAGCCACGTCGCCGGTTTCGTGTCGCCGCCGCGCACGAACTCGTAGTACGCCTTGTTGTAGCGCACTTCGAAGAAGACGAAGTTGCTGGCCTGATCGACCAACGGGAAGGAGAAGGCCTGATTGACGTCGGAGAGCTCGGTATCGCCCTTCGTCACCATCAGCAGCTGCTTGTCCGTCGGCTTCGCCTGCGGACAGAGCGACGGCATGTACGGCGCGTTGTAGTCGTCCCACGCCGTCGGGCGCTTGTCGTACTGGTCGTACAGCTCCCAATTGGCCTTGTACGTTCCCCACGTCGCCGGCGTGGTGTTGGTCATCGAGGTGAAGACCGCCGCCGAATTCGGCTGATTCGGATTTCCGCGGCCGGTGCCGGCGGGCCAGTTCAGCGCGATGAAACTTTCCCACGAGAACCAGTCGAAGTCGGGCCGGAACTGTTCCGACGTCGCGTTAGACGGCGCATTCTGCGGGATCGGAACAGTGCCCGGAATGTTGCCGCTGATGACGACCGCCGGAATCGATGGGAACGCCGGCGGTGCGGTGCTCGTCGTCGCAGTCGTTGATGTCGCCGATGTGCTCGACGTCGCTGTCGCCGTTTCGGGCGGCGTTCCTTTGCAGGCTGCGAGCAGAGCCGCTACGCCAGCCATCGCGATCACACGTCTGAAGATCATCCGTTCCCCCTTCGTGAAAATGTCCAGGCCACGCCGAGGCGCAGAGCGCGGCCCGGCGCGGGATACTCGTAGGGCGACGGCCGCCCTTTGAAATCGACCAGGACGTATCCAAGCTCGTTGTAATGCGCGTTAAGCGCGTTGAGCAGGTCCGCCTGCAATCGCAGGTTGTGGATGTCGTGACTGAGGCGAAGATCGACGCGCGAGACGGCGGGTGTGGTGAACTGTCCCTCGTCATCGAGGGTCAGCGCATCGCGCCAGCGGTAGACGAGGTCGGCGTTCGTATCGGCCGAGATGCGGCCGCGCACGAGCAGTTGCGCGGTGTGCTCCGGAATGTTCTTCAACTGCCGTCCGGGCGCCGCGGTATCGGCGACCGACGTCCACGCGTACGTGATCTGCGGCGAAATCCGCTCTCTCTTCGCGATGTCGACGCTCGCCTCGATTCCGCGATGCAGGCTGCTGCCGATGTTGTCGTAGGAGAACGTCCGCGGATCGAAATCGATCTCGTCCTTCACCCGCATGCGGTACGCGACGAACGACCACGAGCTGTTCAACGTGCTTCGCGAGACTCCGCCCTCGATGTTGTGCGCGCGCTGCGGAAGGAGCGCCGGATTCGAAATCGTGAGCGTGCCGCCGAAGCCGTTCGGATAGGGCCGCGGATCGAAAAGCTGATCGAGCGTCGGCGCCTTGAACGCGCTCGACACCTGCGCGAAAAACGCCGCCTGTGCGAAGTGGATGTTGATCCCCGCGCGCGGCGACCAGGCGGAAAAGTTCTGCCGGCTGTCCGCGCCATGCGTCGTCGACGCGGTCAGATCGTCGCGGATGTCGTCGCGCCGCAGTCCCGCCGTGAGGCGAACGCGATCGGTGAGCGCCCAGCCGCCGGTGACGAAGAGTCCAATGCGATCGCGCGAGCCGTTTTCCGATGCAACGGTACCGCCGGTCTTTCCCGATGCAACCGAGGCGTAGCTTCCCGACAGCGTGGCGCGCTCGACGTCCGCACCCGCGCGCAGCATGCCACGCGCCGACTCGCGCGACGCTTCGAACGTCCCGCCGCCCGTGCGCGTGGTCAGCGCGCGAAACGCGCTGCTGGCGAATCCCGGCGCGAGCAGCAGCGTGCGCAGGTTGTCGTCATCGCGCTGCGTGCCGTAAACCGTGACGCGATACGGAATCGCGCCATACGAATCACGCGTAGCGGCAATCCGTCCGCGGCTGGTGTTCTCCCCATCGAATCGATAGACGCTTTCCGACTGCTCGCGATCGTTGGCAATCTCCCCCAACGTCAGCGCCCCCGGTTGCCTTCGATTCTCCCGATCCCCCTCGGCATCCACCCTCCACCGCGCATGATCGCCAAGCCGCTCGATCAGCAACCGTGCGAAACGATCGTCCGTGCTCGCGTGCTCCCGGAATCCGCCCGTCCGCCAGCTCCCCGCGCGCGCATCGACACGCGTGCCGCCGATCTCCGTGCCGTAGCTGGCGTCGATATCGGTCGATCCGAAACTGCCGCTGCGCAGCCGCACTTCGCCGCGCTCTTCATCCTTGGCAAGCTGCCGCGTGAACAGCTGAACGACGCCGCCAAGCGCGGTATCGCCGTAGAGCGCAGAGCCCGGTCCATGCAGGATCTCGACGCGATCGATGTCATCCGCACGGAACCGCTGCCAGTCGACATTGCCCGATTCGGCGTCGCCCACCGGCACGCCGTCGATCAGCAGCTTCATGTACTCGACTTCGCCTCCGCCGAAAAAACCGCGCGAGGTGACCATGGGGATGCCGCTCGCCCCGCTGTCAAACATCATCGTCACGCCCGGCACAAACCCGAGCACCTCGGACAACGACGCCGCCGGCAACCGCTCGACGTCCTTCCGCTCCAGCACCGTGACCGCCGCCGAAGCCTGATCCCGCGGCTCCTCCTGCCGATCGGCCGTGACCACGATCTCCTGCTTGACTGGAGGCACCTGCGCCGCCGGCGAATCGCCGGCAAGACACAGCAGCAGCAACACAGCCAAACAATCCATCGTTCGCGGAAGCCCTCTATCCGTTAGGAGGGGCGCAGCCGCACCAAATCCCTACCTGTCATTCGATAAATGCAGTTCGCCGCGATAGCGGCTCAGGAGGATAACCAGGGGTGCGGAGACGCGAAGCGCGAGCACCCCTGGAAGGAAGAGCGTGGAGTTTTTGTGCCGCGTCAGCGGCATCGGAAGCGCGGCAGTTCCGGTGCCGCTGACGCGGCACAAAATCAGATCCACTCCAATTCCAGGGGTGTTCGCTTCGCTCTCACCCCTGGCTATCCTCTCTTGCCGCTACGCGGCATGCAGAATCCGCGAACGGTCTGGTGATCAATGACACATGACGCCGTGCCGGCACTCACGACCGCTCGTGCCGCCATCTTCTAACCTGCGGAATGTTTGGCCGGTGTTGGCCGTCTCAGTGAACTGACCACGATGACTCGCAAGTCTCTCAGTCTCGCAATCGTGCTGCTGATCGCCGGGATGGCGCCCTTGGCGGCGATCGTGGGCTTCTGCACGCGGATGCCGTGCTGCTCGCATCATTCCGAGGCGGCGATTGCGGCGGCGACGGAAGGTGATTGCTGCACGACGATCACCTGCAACGACGCGGCTCCGGCGAAACTGACAGCGGCTGCGTCGTCCGCGCCATCGGTTGCGCCAGCACCGCTGGGGGCGATTTCCACACCGCGCGTCGCGCTTCGGGTTTCGCGCACGATCACCGACACGTCGCCGCCTCGATCGATCGCGAATCGGCTGGCCATCCTCTCCCTCCTCCTCATCTGATCCTCACCCGCTCGTTCTTTCGCAGAACTTTGAGCCTGTGAGGACTCCATGTTTCCAAAGCTTCTCGCCTGCGTCGCAGGCGCATTCCTGATCGCTGCAAATGCGCTGGCGATCGATTGGGACGATCCGCGTTCCGTGGTTGACGCGGCGCTCGCTGCATCGCCCTCGCTGCGCGCGATCGACGCGAACCTTGCCGCCGCGCGCGCGCAGCTTCGCTCGGCGGGCGCGCTGCCGAATCCGATGCTGATGGCCGGCGTGCAGGACCAGCAGATCGACCTTTCGCGCGACCGGATGATGACGATGTACACCGTCGGCGCGTCGCAGACATTCGTGCGCGGCGAGCGGCGCGATGCGCTGCGGCGTTCGGCGCAATTCGGCATCGACCGGCTGCATGCCGAGGCGGAGTCGCGGCGGGCGGAGATTACGCGCGATGTGCTCGTCGCGTACGACGAAGCGGCCGCCGCGAATAATCAGATCGAGGCGAACGAGGAGATCGCGCGGCTTGCTTCGATGACGTCCGACGCGGCGCGTGCGCGATACGAGGTGGGCGCCGCCGCGCAGAGCGACATCATTCGCGCCAAGGTCGAAGCGAGCAACATTCGCCACGCGATTCTGATGCAGCGCGGCGTTCGCGAAAGCGCGTTGTCGCGGCTTCGCGCGCTGTTGAATCTGCCGCCGAACGAGACGATCCCGGCCTTCGCGCTCGCGCATGCGATGACGCATCACACGAATGCGGAAGACGTCGCGCTCGATCCTTCCACGCCTGCGATCGCCGCGCTCGAAGCGGAAGTTGCGCGGAGCGAAGAAGAGATTCATTTGGCGAAGCTCACCGCGAAACCGGACTACAGCATCGAAGCCTCCTACGGCATGCGGCCGCAGGAGAAGGACATGTTCAGCGTCCTCGCACGCGTCGAGTTGCCGATCCGGAAGAAGACGGTGATCGAGCCGCGGATCGCCGAGGCGATCGCCCGGCGCGATGCGGCGCGCGCGCAGATCGATGTGCTGCGCCAGCAGCTTGCCGCGGCGTTCGGCGAGGCGGTGGCGTCGCGCAACGAAGCGATCGAGCAGATCAACCTTCACGTCGAAGAGCTGGTCCCCGTGGCGAAGCTCGGATTCGAGTCGGCGCTGGTGTCGTATCAGACGGCGAAGTCGAGCTTCGACGCGGTTCTCGGCGCGTTGCAGACCTATCGAACGCTGAACGTCGATTACTACGAGTTCCTCCGCCAGCTGCTCATCGCCGAGGCGGAGATCGATGCGCTGAAGCACGGCGCAACCGGCAGAAGCGGAGCGGTGGCGATGGGAGGTGCGCAATGAAACGCTGGCTTCCGTGGATCGTGGCAGCAATCTTCGCGATCGCGTTACTGATCGTGGTCGTCGCGAAGCGCGATGGCAATTCGAACGAGATCGACGGCGTGACGCAGGACGGCTCCGGCCACCGCGTCATCGCCTGGGTCGATCCGATGTACTCGCAGGGGCCGCCGCATCTGTACAAGTCGAATCATCCCGGCATCGCCCCCGACTGCGGCATGAAGCTCGCGCCGCAGTACGAAACCATCGCCGCGAAGTCGACCGTCAGCGGCTACGCGAACGTCACCATCCCCGAGCAACGCCAGCAGCGCATCGGCGTCAAGCTCGCGACCGCCGAGCTGCGCGATCTGTCGCGCACGATTCGCACGACGGGCCGCGTGACCGTCGATGAGCGCCGCACTGCGCAGGTGCGCACGAAGTTCGAGGGTTTCGTCGAGACGATGTACGTGAACTTCACCGGGCAGGCGGTGCGCCGCGGCGACCCGCTGCTCGCGGTTTACAGCCCCGATCTTCTTGCCACGCAGAACGAACTGATTCTCGCCAACCGCAACAACTCCGACCTCGGCCGCACGCTCGCCGACGCCGCACGCACGCGCCTGCGCCTCTGGGACATGAGCAGCGCCGACATCGACCGCGTCGTGCGAACGGGAAAACCGATTCGCGCCGTCGTCGTTCGCTCGCCGGTTTCCGGCGTGGTGACGGCGAAGAACGCCGTCGCCGGCGCGCGTGTGATGCCGAGCGACACGCTCTACGAACTGGCCGATCTCTCCCACGTATGGGTCGTCGCCGATGTGTATGAAGCGGAGCTGCAGTCGATCTCCGTCGGCACGCGCGCACAGGTCGTGGTCGGCGGCGCGACCCTTGCCGGCCGCGTGACGTTCATCGGTCCGGTCGTCGCCGCGGCGACGCGCACCGCGAACGTCCGCATCGAGCTCGATAACCCCGCCGGCCTCCTCAAGCCGGACATGTACGCCGACGTCCTCCTGCAACAGCCGTCCGGCCAATCGGTCGCCGTCCCCGACAGCGCGGTCATGAACACCGGCGCGCGTGCGGTCGTCTTCGTGGCGCGCGCTGACGGCTCCTTCGAACCGCGCGAAGTCTCGACCGGCACGAAGGCGAACGGCTTCTATGCGATCCGATCAGGAGTGCAGGCCGGAGAGCGCGTTGTGGTCGATGCGAACTTCCTCATCGATTCGGAATCGCGCCTCAAATCCGCGCTCTCGCAGATGAATCGAGCCACGCCATGATCGACTACATCATTCGCTGGTGCGCGACCAATCGCGGCATCGTCGTGGTCATCGTCGGCGTGCTCGTGGCGATCGGCGTGTGGAGCGTTCAGCACGTCGCCGTCGACGCTCTTCCCGACCTCTCCGATACGCAGGTCATCATCTTTTCGAAGTGGGATCGCAGTCCCGACATCATCGAGGACCAGGTCACCTACCCGATCACCACGGCGCTCCTCGGCGCGCCGCACGTGAAGGCGATCCGCGGCTTTTCCGACTTTGGCTACTCGTATGTCTACGTGATCTTCGACGAAGGGACGGACTTGTATTGGGCGCGCAGCCGCGTGCTCGAGTACCTCTCGAAAGTTCAGTCGCAGTTGCCGCAAGGCGTGGAAACGTCGCTCGGTCCGGACGCCACCGGCGTCGGCTGGGTGTTCCAATACGCGCTCGTCGACACGACCGGGCAGCACTCGCTGGCCGACCTCCGCTCGCTGGAGGATTGGCACATCCGCTACGAACTGCAGTCCGTTCCGGGCGTCGCGGAAGTGGCGAGCATCGGCGGGTTCGTGCGGCAGTACCAGATCACCGTCGATCCGCAGAAGCTGGCCAGCTACGGCATTCCGCTGATGCAGGTGACCGATGCGGTGCGCAAGTCGAACAACGAAGTCGGCGGGCGGCTCATCGAGTGGAGCGGCGCGGAGTACATGGTGCGCGCGCACGGCTACGTGCGCAGCAAAGCCGATCTCGAACAGGTCGTCCTGAAGTCGAGCAGCGGAACGCCGGTGCGCCTCGCCGACGTCGCGGACGTGCAGCTCGGCCCCGAACTGCGTCGCGGCATCGCGGAGCTGGACGGCAAAGGCGAAGTGACCGGCGGCGTGGTGGTCATGCGCCACGGCGAGAACGCCATGAACGTCATCAGCGCGGTGAAGCAGCGGCTGGCGCAGATCGAACCGTCGCTACCGAAGGGCGTGAAGATCGTCACGACCTACGACCGCTCCGAGCTGATCGCGGAATCGATCCACACCCTCAAGCACGAGCTGCTGCTGGAGATGCTGATCGTCTCGCTCGTGATCCTGCTCTTTCTCTGGCATCTCCCCAGCGCGCTCATTCCGATCGTCACGCTGCCGGCCGCGGTGATCCTGGCATTCATCCCGATGCGCCTCTTCGGTATCAACGCCAACATCATGTCGCTCGGCGGAATCGCGGTCGCGATCGGCGCGCTCGTCGATGCGGCGGTCGTCGTCGTGGAGAACGCGCACAAGAAACTGGAACTGTGGGAGAGCGGCGGACGTAAGGGCGATTACAAGGAAGTGCTCATCACCGCGATCCAGGAAGTGGGGCGACCGAGCTTCTATTCGCTTCTGGTAATCGCCCTCTCCTTCCTGCCGATCTTCGCCCTCGAAGCGCAGGAGGGGAAACTCTTCAAGCCGCTCGCCTTCACCAAGAACTTCTCCATGGCCATCGCGGCGCTCCTGGCCATCACGCTCGATCCGGCGCTGCGGCTGATGTTCACGAAGATCAAATCAGAAGGCAGAAAGCAGAAGGCAGAAGTAGAAGTCGCCCGAGCGGCAAAAGGGCCGGTGAAGCGAAGCATTTCTGCTTTCAGCTTTCTGATTTCTGCTCTGTTCACCGGCCGGATGGTCGCGGAGGAACGCCACCCCATCTCGCGCGTGCTGTTTCGCATCTACGGTCCGCCGATTCATTGGGTGCTGCGGCACACGCGCATCGTCATCGCCGCAGCGCTGCTCATCGTCCTGGCCACGATCCCGATCTACTTCCGCCTCGGCCATGAGTTCATGCCGCCGCTGAATGAAGGCGTGATCCTCTACATGCCGACGACGCTGCCCGGCATTTCGGTGACCGCGGCCAGCGCGCTGCTGCAGAAGCAGGACGAGTTGCTGCGGCAGGTGCCCGAGGTCGAGCGCGTGTTCGGGAAGGCGGGGAGGGCGGATACCTCGACCGATCCCGCGCCTCTGTCGATGGCGGAAACGACCGTCGTGCTCAAGCCGGAATCGCAGTGGCGGCACAAGCCGCGCTGGTATTCGCAATGGATGCCGTCGTTTCTCACGCCGCTCGTCCGCCCGCTTTGGCCCGACCGCATCTCGTGGGAAGAGCTGACGAACGATCTCGACCGGCGCCTGCAACTGCCGGGGCAGACGAACGCCTGGACGATGCCGATCCGCAACCGCATCGACATGCTCACCACCGGCATCCGCACGCCGGTCGGCGTAAAGGTTTACGGCGCGGATCTCAAGCAGATCGAGAACATCGGCAAGGAGCTGGAGCAGATCATCGGCAACGTTCCCGGCGCACGCAGCGTCTTCGGGGAGCGCGTCTCCGGCGGCTACTTCATCGACTTCGACATCAACCGCGCCGCAATCGCCCGCTACGGACTGACGATCGACGACGTGCAGCAGACGATCATGACTGCGATCGGCGGCGAGAACGTGTCGACGACGATCGAAGGACGCGAGCGCTATCCGATCAACATTCGCTACCCGCGCGAGCTGCGCGACGAGACGGACAAACTCGGACGCGTGCTCGTGCCGACGCCGAACGGTTCGCAGATTCCGCTCGCGCAGCTCGCCTCGCTGCGCATCGTCGAAGGTCCGGCCATGATCCGCGATGAAAACGGCAAGCTCACCGGCTACGTTTACGTCGACGTCGATACCGCCCGCCGCGACCTCGGCAGCTTCGTCGACGATGCGAAAAACGCCGTCGCGTCCAATCTGCGCATGCCGGCCGGCTACACGATCCAGTGGAGCGGTCAGTACGAAGCGATGGAGCGCGTGCGGCAGCGGATGATCGTCGTCGTCCCTCTGACGCTCTTCGTCGTCGCGTTCCTCATCTTCGTCAACACGCGCTCGATGCCGAAGACGCTTCTCGTGCTGCTCGCCGTCCCCTTCTCCGCCGTCGGTGCGGTGTGGCTGCTCTGGGCCCTCGGCTACAACATTTCCATCGGCGTCTGGGTCGGCCTCATCGCACTCCTCGGTCTCGACGCGGAGACCGGCATCTTCATGCTGCTCTACCTCGACTTGGCGTACGACGAATTCAAGCCGCGTACTGCCGAAGAGTTGCGCGATGCGATCTACCACGGCGCGGTGAAACGGGTACGCCCGAAAGTGATGACCGTCGCCTGCGCCTTCTTCGGCCTCGTCCCGATCATGTGGTCGATCGGCGCCGGCGCCGACGTGATGAAACGCATCGCCGCCCCGATGATCGGCGGACTGTTCACATCATTTCTGATGGAGCTGCTGGTCTACCCCGCCATTTACTACCGCTGGAAGTTGAGAGGGGTCGTGCAGACATCCCCGCCCGACAGTTCCCATTAGTCGATTGAATCCCAGAAACCCGTCGGGCGAGACGGGGGCGTTGAGAGGCGTAGTGCGGGCGTCCCCGCCTGCTGCCGCTGGGCATCTCGCCCAGCGGTGGTTTCTGTAATGAGTTCCCATCGGCGATTGAATCCCAGAAACCACCGTCGGGCGAGGACGCCCGACGGCAGCAGGCGGGGACGCCCGCACTACGCTTGCCGAACGTTCGGATTCAGGCAGACGATCGGCGCCGCGGAATCCATCGAATTCAGGTGCGCCAGCAACCGGGCGCGAACGTCATCCGTCGTGCCGGACGAATCGAGCGTCAGAATCTCGCAGGCGAGCCGGAGCTGTTCATCGCTCGTGGCGGGATTCTCTGCAAACCGCAGCGCCTCCGGTACGAATGGCATCGCGGAATCATACCGCCCTCCTCTTAACGATCTCTTAAGGTCGCCCCGCTCCGTCCCCGCCATACACTCGCTGATGCCCGAATGGATGTAACGGAATCACACCGCGAGGAGCCGAGCGGCAAACGGCTCCTGTCGCTCTCGCTCCTGGCCCTCGGAATTGTCTACGGCGACATCGGCACGAGCCCTCTCTATGCGATGCGCGAGTGCTTCTACGGCACGCACGCCGTAGCGCTCACGCGGGCGAACATCTTCGGCGTTCTGTCGCTGATTTTCTGGTCGCTCGTGGTCGTGGTCACGCTCAAGTACCACGTCTACGTCATCCGCTTCGACAACCGCGGCGAGGGCGGGATTCTCGCGCTGATGGGGCTCGTCGGGATGGACAAGGAGCGCCGCGCGACGGTGAAAGCGGCGCTGATCGCGATGGGCGTCTTCGGCGCGGCACTGCTGTACGGCGACGGCATCATCACGCCGGCCATCTCCGTGCTGAGCGCGATCGAAGGGCTGGAAGTGGCCACGCCATTTTTCAAACCGTACGTTCTGGCGATCACCATCGTCATCCTCATCGTGCTCTTCGTGTTTCAGCGAAAAGGGACTGCCGGCGTCGGCTCGGTCTTCGGACCGATCATGATTTTCTGGTTCAGCACTCTGGCCGTGCTCGGAATCCGCGGGATTCTGTGGGAGCCGTCGGTGCTCCTCGCGATCAATCCGATTTACGCGATCCGCTTCTTCATCGCCAACGGCGGACACGGATTTCTCGTCCTCGGCGCGGTCTTCCTGGTCACTACCGGCGGCGAAGCGCTCTATGCGGACCTGGGCCATTTCGGCGAGAAGCCCATTCAGGTCGATTGGTTCAACCTCGTCGGTCCGTCGCTCATCCTGCAATACCTCGGACAGGGCGCGCTGCTCCTGCGCCATCCCGAAGCCGCGCACAATCCGTTCTATTTGCTCGCGCCGAAATGGGCGCTCTATCCGCTGGTGGCGCTTGCGGCCGTCGCAACCGTCATCGCATCGCAGGCGATCATCTCAGGCGTCTTTTCACTGACGCGGCAAGCCATCCAGCTCGGTTATCTGCCGCGGATGGAGATCATCCACACCTCGCGCGCGGAGATCGGCCAGATCTACATCCCCTCGGTGAACTGGGCGCTGATGGCGGCGACGATCGTGCTCGTCATCGGCTTCCGCACGTCGTCGAATCTGGCCGCCGCGTACGGCGTGGCGGTGAGCACGACCATGCTGATCACCACGATCCTGGCGTACGTCGTGGCGCGCGATCTTCTGCACTGGAGCGCGTTCCGCGCGGGGCTGATCACCGCCGCGTTCCTCGTCGGCGATCTCGCCTTCCTCACCGCGAACTATTTCAAGATCATCCACGGCGGCTGGTTCCCGCTGCTCATCGCCGCGGTCGTCTTCACGGTCATGACGACATGGCGCAAAGGCCGCGAGATCCTCACCAACCGTCTTCTCGACGGCGCGCTGTCCCCCGAGGATTTCGTCACCTCGCTCGCGCATCGCGAGCCGGTGCGCGTGCCGGGGACCGCGGTCTTCATGCACCGCACGCGCGAGATCATCCCGTCCGCCCTCCTGCACAGCCTCAAGCACTACAAGGCGATGCACAAGCAGGTCATCCTGCTGACGGTGGTGACCGAGGAAGTCGCGCACCTCGGCGACGAGGAGCGCGTGCAGTTCGAAGACCTCGGCCACGGCCTCTACCGCGTCACCGGCCGCTACGGCTACATGGAGGAGCAGGACATCCCGTCGCTCCTCGCGCGCGTTCACGACGAGCACGGACTGAACATTCCGCCGATGGACACGACCTACTTCCTCGGCCGCGAAACGCTGATCGTCACATCCCGCGTGAGCGGCATGGCCACCTGGCGCGAAAAACTCTTCGCCTCGATGATGCGCAACGCCGAAAGCGCCGCCCGCTTCTTCCGTCTCCCGCCGAATCGCGTGGTAGAGCTGGGCGCGCAGATCGAGTTCTGAAATCCTGCGCGGATCAGAATTTCACGAGCAGCGCTGCAGTGAACCGCGTCTCGTTCTTTCTCAGGTCGGGCTGCCAGCCAGGAACCGCGGATCCAGGGCTTCCGGTGTTTCCGCCCGGAGGAGTGACGCCGCCGGAGCCGGCCCAATACGGGACGTTGGCGTGGCGATGGTTCAGTTCGTAGCGGAACGTCACGTTCTCGCTCGGCATGTAGTCGAAGGTTGCCGAGGCATCCCAGGCCCGGTATGGATCGCCCGGATTCGCGGTGAAGTACGGTGTTCCCGACGCCGCCGTCGCGCCATTGATCGGCGGAACGAGAACGAGATACCGCCCTGGATTCGTAATGGCGCCGCCGCCGAGCGTGACGCCGTATCTGTCGTGATCGAACCACCAGCGGTTGTACAGCATGAAGCCGATGAAATACTGCGATATTTTCGCCGCGTCGCTTCCGCGGCACTGCACGTTGCCGCCGTATTCACAGCCGATGTCGAAGGTGAATGAAAGAGCCGATTTGTCGAACTTCGCATCGGGCCGATCGCGATATTTCCACTCGACGCTGCTGTCGGAGTGAACGCGCTTCCGCTTGTTGTTGCCGAGCGTGTCCTTCCCGTAAAGATAATTGTTGGAAAGGATCGACCAATTGCCGTTGGGACGCCACAACGTCTGCGAGCCGATTCCGGGCGCGTCATTGAACATGCCGTACGACTGCCAGCCGTTCGTCAGCCAGATTTCCTCTTTGAAATGGTCATTCGGAAAGATTTGTATGCGCACGCCATTGAAGAACCACGGCGTATTCGATGAAACAAACGACGGCTGGTACGCCCAATTGTCGTATTGGTAGTAGCTGAACAAGCCGACGTAGGACATGAAGATGCCCGCATCGACGTTGATGCCGCTCATCTTGTTGAAGTGGTAGCCGCCGTACGCCTCCGACACGTAGCGGTACGCATTGGCGAGGTCCCACTGTCCGCGCGACGGGCTGGCGTCATTGCGCGGCGTCATCGTCGAATACATGCCGAGCTGCGTCAGGACACGGCCGCGAACGTTGTCGTAATGAAAATCGCCGCCGACGCCTATCTGCTGCACCTGGACTTCGCCGGTCCGGCCCAATTCGCTGGAGCCGACGAGGGTATGGTCTTGCGGATGATTCAAGTCGTAAACATAGTTCGTGTCGACCCGAACTTCGCCCGTAAACGCCGGATAGTCGAACGTCGGTTTGTGCTGGCGGCTGTTGCCGTTCAGCCACGTGAAATCGGCGAATGCAAACGGCTCCGGCTTGGGCGCGGCGGCGGCGGGTTCCGCGGTCGTCTCTTCGGTTGACGGCTTCACATTGCACTCCGGAGTCTCGGCCCGTACCGAAACCGCACTGAGCAGAAGAACGATGGCCGAGATCTGAAGAACCGCGTGCTTGTTTTGCGTGCGCACAATATCCCTCATCATTCCAATACGCGGATCGGCAGCACCATCGCCTGGATGCCTTCGAATTGCAGGCGGCGTTGAATGGCGTGCGGTGTCTCGTTGTGAAGGAGGCGGTGGTACCACTTCTCTTCTTTGAAGATCAGCCGTCCCGTGAAGAAGATGGCGCGCGGAAATTCTTTGGCGACGTCGAGACAGATCGCTTCCACAGTAGCCACGGCTTCAGTGCCGAGGCCCATGCGGTAGTCGGCGCGGAAGCCGTGGGCCTGCGCCCAGGCCACGTACTTCAGCAGATTCGCCTCGGTGTTTGTTTGCAGGCTGTCGAGCTCCTCGGCGCCTTTGAAGTTGCCGGAGTCGATCACCGCCGCGGAGACGAAGACCAGTTGTTTGAAGTAATTCGGAAACGCCTTATGAATCGAGAGAATCTGGTGCAGACCGAAACCGGAGAATGACGAGATGCTGATTACAGCCGTGGCCAGATCGCGATCGAGCGGAGACGCCGCTACTTCCGATTTCCGCTCGGGCGAAGGCACCGTAGTCAGAATGTCATCGAGCCGCTTCAGGCCGGCGCGTACCTCGTCGTAATGACGGCGAATGGCAAAGCAGAGGGCGATGAGCACGCCTGTAATGACCACCGTCACCCAGCCGCCTTGCGAGAATTTCTCGAAGGTCGTAATGACCAGAATGCTGAGACACATCACCAATCCGGTCCCGTGAATGGCAAGCTGGCTTTTCCACTTCGGCTCTTTGTCGCGGTCTTTGATCCAGTGCCGCGCCATTCCGAGCTCGGTCAATGAAAAAGTGATGAACACGTTGATGGAGTACATGACCACGAGCGTGAGAATGTCTCCGTGCGTGTACAGCAGCGCGGCCGCGGCGGCGATCCCCATCATGTAGACGCCGTTTCTGGTGACGAGACGGTCGGAGAGCTGGCTGAAACGATGTGGCATCCATGAATCGAGAGCCATGTTGCCGAGGACGCGCGGTCCGTCGAGAAAACCGGCCTGGGCGGCGACGAACAGGAGCGCTGCTTCCGCGACGAGACTGACGATCACGAATGCCGTGCCGGCGGAAAAGGCGCCGAGGTGCCAGCGGCCGAACAGGTTCGTCAGCAGCACGGCGTTCATCGTCTTTCCTTCTGACGGCGTCGAATTCGTGAGGAGGTACGCGAACATGATCCCGCCCGCCGTGAACGCCAGCGAGACGGCCATGAGAGCCATGGTCCGCTTGCCCGTGCGGACGCGCGGCTCGCGAAGCATCGACACGCCGTTGGAGACCGCCTCGATCCCGGTGTACGTGCCGCCGCCTAGCGAATACGCGCGCAGCAGAATGAGCATCAGCGGCAGAAATCCGATCGTGCTGACGGAGTGCGTGTAGTCGACGTGCGCGTCGTGAAACACCTTCGGCAGGCCGGCCAGGTGCGAGCCGATCGCGTACACGATTGCGAACGCGTGGGTGACGATGAACAACACGAAAATCGGCGCGAGGATGTTGACCGATTCTTTCACCCCTCGAAGATTCAGAACGATGAGGATGAAAAGGATCGCGAATTCGGCGGGCAGTTTGAAATGCGCCGCCGAGAGCGGAAGGAACGACCAGAGTTGATCGCAGCCGCTGGCAATCGAAACGGTGATGGTCAACACGTAATCGACGAGCAGCGCACAACCCGACACGACGCCGACGCGGCTTCCGAGCAGCTTCGTGGCCACGAGGTATCCGCCGCCGCCTCCGGGAAAGTGCTGGATCAGATTCGAGTAGGCGATCGAGATGACCGCGATCGTCACCGCCGTCATCGCCACCAGCAGAATCGACAGATGCGAGTGCGCCCCAAGCGCTTTGTACGCTTCCTCGGGGCCATACGCGGAAGATGACAGTCCATCCGCGCCGAGGCCAACCCAGGCCAGAAACGCGACGAGCGAAACGTGGTGAAAGATCTTCGGATCGCTGACGTCGCGGGGCGGACCGACGATCATCCGTCGTACGCGTTGAATCGTCGACTGTTCCGGCGGTTCCTCGCTCACAAAGAGAACTGGCTTATGCGCGGGTCGAATGGTTCTCATCTCCTCTCGCGAACAAGGCCGGCGCGAAGATCCAGACGAAAAGGCAGACGTTGCGGAGGAGCGGGTTGTCGGGCGCGCCGATCAACGTGAACCAGCCGTGCCGGAGCCGGGCGGCGATGGTCAGTTCGGTCAGGATGGACAACACCAGCCAGGTGATGCCGACCGAGAGCGCGTGCGTAACGCCGGCGCTCCGCGCGGTGAGCCGCGTGTAAGCGTATGCCGCCGCAAGAATCGCCGCGATCGTGGCGGCCGCGCCGGCGACGGGAGAAAGTGGATCGACATTCCGATGCGCCAGCATCACCAGCACGGCAGCGATGCCCCAGAAGAGCGTCATGAAGCCAGCGGTGATCAATGAATTCCGGCGGGCGGGGCCGACGCGTTCGATCGGTGAAGTCATGGTGGTCATCGCGACCTCCTTGACTCATCGCAACAGGGGTGCGGAAACGCCGTCGCTAAGGAGTGCGAAGGATCGGCTGCGGAAACGCGAAATGGTGCATGAAGAGACCGTTAAGATCCGACCGGTTCGGCGATAAAACGGTAGCCGACCCACGGCTCGGTGATGATGTAGCGCGGTGACGACGGGTCGGGCTCGATCTTTTTGCGCAGGGCGCTCATGTGCACGCGCACGGTGTCGGTGGTCGTCCCGGGCGCGTCGCGCCAGACGCGGGCGATGATGCGGTCGGTGAAGACCGGCTTGCCGGCATTCGTGGCCAGCAGTTCGAGCAGCGTGTACTCGGTTGGCGTGAGGCGGATGTCGCGGCCTCCTTCGACGACGCGGCGGCGTTCGAGATCGATGGTGAGCTGTCCGAAGTTCAGCGTCTTCGATGCGGGGCCGCCGATGCGGCGCAGTTGCGCGCGGATGCGGGCCAGCACTTCGCCCATGGAGAACGGCTTGGTGACGAAATCGTCCGCGCCGAGGTCGAGCGCGCGGATCTTGTCGGCATCGTTGCCGCGGACGGAGATGACGATGATCGGCGTGTTCGCGCCGGCGCGGATGGCGGAGATCAGCTCGAATCCGTCGGAGCGCGGCATGGAGAGATCGGTGATGACCAGTTCCGGCGCGTGGGTCTCGAAGGCGTGCATGCCATCGAGTCCGTCGCTCGCCACGACGGTGGTGTAGCCGGACGCGCGCAGTTCGCCGGCAAGCGACTCGCGGATGGAGGGATCGTCGTCGACGACGAGAACGACGGGCGCGATGGTCATGGCGAGTTCCTCAAAGCTCCCGCCTGGAACGCTGGCGTCCCGCCGGCTGGCTCAGCGGCGTCTCGCCGCTGCGGTTACCAGCAACCGTTTGGAGATTGGCGGGCAGGCGGCGGGACGCGCGCCTGGCCAGCCGGCGGGACGCCAGCGTTCCGGCTGTCATGCGGGCTCCTCTACCGGCAGCGGCGCGGCGGGCAGATCCAGCCGCGCGATCGTGCCGCCGCCTTGGCGCGGGGTGATGCCGATCGTGCCGCCGTTCGCGACGGCCAGGCTGCGCGCGATCTCCAGGCCGAGGCCGCGCTGGGCGACGTCGCTGGTGGCACCGGGGAGGAGGTTGCCGTCCGCGTCGGCCACACCGGAGGGAAGGCCGGGACCGCGGTCGAGGACTTCGATTCGCACCTTGTCGGGATCCGTCGGATGCGGTCGGGCCACGAGCTCCAGCGGCGTGTCCGGCGGCGAAACGCGATGCGCGTTTTCGATCAGGTTGACCAGGATCTCCAGCGCCAGCGACGGATCGACGTTCGCGTCTGGACAATCATCGTCGACGTGAACGGTGACCGGCCGGGACTCCAGTACCAGCGGCAGGTTCTCGCGCACGGCGCGAAAGAGATCGGCGGGCGGCGTCGGCTCGCGATGCGGCTTGGCCTTTCCGGCTTCCAGCCGCGCCATGGAGAGGAGATTGTCGACGCGGCGGCGCAGGCGGCCAGTTTCCCCGGCGATGCCGTTCACCGCTTCCTTCAACTCGCCATCCGACGCCGCCTTCCTTCGCAGCGCCTCGGTGTGAATGGTGATCGCGGTCAGCGGCGTCGTCAGGTCGTGCGAGATCGCGCGCAGCAGCGACGTCTTCAACGTTTCGCTTTCGCGAAGAGCCTGCACGTGTGCATTCTCTTCCATGAACTTTTCGCGCTCCACGTACAGCATTTCCAACTCCGTTCGCCGTTGTTCGGCGCGCTCGGCCTGAATGCGCGCGTCGATGACGAGGCGGCTGACGACGACCGAGGTGACAAGGAACGCCGCGAGCGCGACCCAGTTCGAGGAATCGTGAATGGTGAAGGTATAGAGCGGCGGAAAGAAAAAGTAGTTGTAGCAGAGCGTGGCGATGATCGAAGCGACCGTTCCGACGAGCAACCCGCCACGCATGGCCGAGGCGAGAACGACGATCAGAAAAGCGAAACCGACGGTGTTCGGATTGAGCCGCATCGCGTTGCCGACCGCGGTCACCACTGCTGTTCCCGCCAGCGCGATGAGCCACGGCACCGCGGCGCTGAGCATCCGACGCGAAGTCACGCACACACGGATAACACGAATCGCGATCGGAGGTGGTTAAGGGAGGATAAAGATGGTTGTGGGGTTGCGCAGTCTTCGGAGGATGGCCAGGCGCGCGTGAGTCGCCGCGTTAGCGGCTTCGGAGGATAGCCAGGGGCGCGAGCGTTTTTGCGAGCACCCCTGGAAACGGGAGGTGTGTCGTGTCGTGCCGCGTCAGCGGCACCGGACGCGTGGCACTTCCTGTGCCGCTGACGCGGCACAAAATCAAATACGTTCGACTTTCCAGGGGTGCGCGCTTCGCCGCACCCCTGGCTATCCTCCCGAGCCGCTAACGCGGCAATCCCCGGGAAGCCCTCCGCGTCACCATCCGTTGCAGGCTTTCCATGAAGCGTTTCACTGCGCTGCTGTTTGTCGTCGTCGCGCTGCCGGCCATGGCGCAGCACGACATGTCGCACATGAACATGCCGGGCGACGGCACGGGCGACTTCCTCATGCGCCAGGCTTCCGGCACGAGCAGGAATCCGGCCGCGGCGCCGATGCACATGGCCATGACGCAATACGGCGACTGGATGCTGATGCTGCACGGTCTCGCCTTTGTCAGCGAAGTGGTGCAATCCGGTCCGCGCGGCGACAAGCTTTTCTCCACGAACTGGATCATGGGGATGGCCGACCGGCCGCTTGGCGGCGGCCATCTGATGTTGCGATCGATGCTCAGCCTCGAGCCGGTCACCGTCGGAAAGAAGTATCCCGAGCTGTTCCAGACCGGCGAGACGATCAATGGCCGTCCGATCATCGACGCGCAGCATCCGCACGATTTCGTCATGGAGCTTGCCGCCGAGTACGCGCACCCGCTGACGAGCAACACCATCGGCTACATCTACGCCGCGCCGTTCGGCGATCCGGCGCTCGGTCCTGTCGCTTATCCGCATCGCGCGTCGGCGTCGGAGATTCCGCAGGCGGCGCTCAGCCATCACGTGCAGGACTCGACGCACATCGCCGGCAGCGTCCTCACCATCGGCGCGCAGAGCGGGATATTCGGCTACGCCTTCAGCGGCTTTCACGGCCGCGAGCCGGATGAACATCGCTGGGACATCGACACCGGCAAGATCGACTCGTGGGCGGCACGCGTTACGTTCGATCCGTCGCCACACTGGACCGCGCAGCTGTCGACCGGTCATTTGAAACATCCCGAAGCGGCCGAAGCGGGAGACATTCAGCGGACGACGGCATCGGTCGCGTACAGCAGGGCGACGACGATCGGACAGTGGGATATGAGCCTCATCTTCGGCCACAACAACAAGAGCGAAGGACACGACGGCAGTTCGTGGCTCGCGGAGTCGGTGCTGCAGTTCGGCGGCGCGAACTACGTCACGGGACGGGCCGAAGTGGTCGACAAGGACGAGCTCTTCGCGGGTCAGAGCGTGCCGTCGCCAATCGCGAACGGCGTTTTCCAGATCAAGGCGCTGACGATCGGCTACACCCGCGATGTGGTGAACACCGGCAGTGTCATCGGCGCGGCCGGCGCGAACATCACCGGCTATTCGATCCCGGACGCGATCAAGCCGTACTACGGCAGCAACCCGCACTCGTTCTACGTCTTCCTGCGCGTGCGCGGCCACGGCGAGGGTATGCACGATATGCATTCGATGCACAAATGACTCGCCCTGTTCCATCGTTCGCGATCACGGCGGCGGTCATCATCATCGTCGGCTGCGTCCTGCTGATCGCCGAACGCTTCGCACCTCTTCGCCGCACCGTCGAATCAAAGTTCAGCCACATCGTTCGCAACCTCTCTGCCGGCGGCGTGTCGCTCGCGCTGATGACGCTCCTGCAGGCGCCGCTGCTGCAACCGGTCGCGGCCTGGATCGTGCGCGATCGCATCGGCCTCCTGCAGCGCGTGCAGTGGCCGCGCTGGCTGGAAACGCTCATCGCCATCGTCCTGCTCGACTACACGCTCTGGTGGTGGCACTGGGCGACGCACCGCGTTCCCTTCATTTGGCGATTCCATCTCGTTCATCACGTCGATCGCGACATGGATGCTTCCACCGCGCTGCGCTTCCACTTCGGCGAGCTGGCGCTGTCAATCCCCTTTCGCGCGGCGCAGATGATTGCGATCGGGATCGACGCGCGAACGCTGTGGCTCTGGCAGACGATCCTCTTCGCCTCGATCCTCTTTCATCACAGCAACGTGCGGCTGCCGCTGCGTTTCGAGCGCGTGCTGGTGCGGCTGATCGTCACGCCGCGCATGCACGGCATCCATCACTCCGACCGGCTCGACGAGACGGACAGCAACTGGTCAAGCCTGCTGTCGGTGTGGGATTTCCTGCATCGGACGATGCGCTTCGACGTTCCGCAGGATCGGGTGGTGATCGGAGTGCCGGCGTACCACGATGCCCGCGACGTCACGCTGGGCAGGATTCTCGTCCTTCCCTTCCGGCGCCAGCGCAACGACTGGAGGGAGACATGACGAACGTCATATTCGCGAGCCGCGATTGCCGGTAAATTCGAATCCGATGGAACAGACCCTTCCGATCGCAAGCACGACCCGCGTCCGTGGCGCTCGTCGTGACGTCGATCCGCGTCGGGTAAACTTCGCCGCCAGCGACCCCTTCGACGATGAACAGGACGATCATTCGCGCCGTCAAGGCGGTGTTCCACTTTTTCGGCATCGAGATCCACAAGGTCCGCAAAGGCGTCGGCGTGGACGCGTTCCGCGACATGCGCTATCTGAGCGCGGTGCCGGATCCGGTCATCTTCGACGTCGGCGCGAACGTGGGGCAATCGGTCGGGATTTTTCGCAAGTACTTTCCGCGGCCGGTCATCCACTCGTTCGAGCCCGGCGGCGCCGCGTTCGAGCAGCTGACGCGCGCCACCGCCGGCGTACCCGATCTGCGGCTCAACAACTTCGGTATGGCCTCGCAGGCGGGATCGCGCACGTTCATCGAAAACGCCCGCACCGACATGAGCTCCCTGCTCGAGCCGGGCGCGGACTGCTGGGGCGAGATCACGCGCACGTACACGATCGACGTGAGCACCGTCGATGACTACTGCGCGAAGAACGGCATCGAACGGATCGACATCCTGAAGATCGATACGCAAGGCTCCGAGTTCGACGTGATCAAGGGCGCGGACGCGATGATGCGCAAAGGCGCGATTCACCTCATCTACCTGGAGATCATCTTTTCCGAGATGTACAAAGGGTTGCCGCGCCTGGATGAGGTGTACGGATTTCTGGCCGACCGCGGCTACACGCTCGTGGCCTTCTACGACTTCTGGTATCAGCGCGAACGGGCCGGTTGGACGGACGCCCTCTTCATTCATTCGGCATACGTCAGATGACGATCACGCACGCCGGCGTCGAAGAGCTCCCGCCGCCACCCGCGGCGCCGCGGGCGGAATCGGCGATCGCGGCGGTGCTGGGATTGAGCGCGATCACCGTGGCGACGATCTTCAGCCGAGGCGGCGCGGAGATGTTCCGGCTGCCGAAGGAGCTGGTCTTTCGCGCCGAAGCCGTCGTGCTGCTGATGCTGGGCATCTTCTGGATTACGGCGAAACGGCGGACGTGGCGATTCGGAAAGCGTCGTGAATTTTTTCTGACCGCGATCATCGTCGCCTGGACGCTGATCACCGCTGCAGCGTCGACGAACCGCCAACTGAGTTTCGACAGCCTGATCACGGTGGCTGCCGCGGCGACGATTTTCATCGCCACCTGTCTCGCGGCGCAGGGCTTGTCGCTCATCGCTGTGGACGTGCTGATGATCGGCGCCTGCGTCAACGCGGTCGTCGTGATCCTGCAGGAGCTGAAACTCTGGACTCCGTTCCCCGGCTCGGATGTTGCGGGCACGCACTACGGCAGCATCGCGCTCCTGGGGAACGCGAACGACGTCGGAACGTTCCTGGCCGCGCCGGCGATCGCTGCGATCGTGCTGGCCGTGACTGCCGCCGGCTGGCGCCGCTGGATCTACGCCGCGGCCGGCCTGTTGCTGGCCGCGGGCGTGGCGGCAAGCGCGACGCGGACGGCGATCGTCGCCGTCGTCATCGCGTTGATCGTGTTCGCCATCGTTCACTCGCGCCGGGCGATCCTGATGGTGGCGGCGGTCCTCCTGGTGCTCGGCCTCGTCGTTCTCTCGCCGTCCACGACCCTCGGGCGCGGCATTCGCCAGCTCGTCTCCGCCGCCGCGCATCACGACTACGAGCAGCTTTTTTCCGAGCGCCTCATCCCTTTCCTCGCCGCCGTCGATATGACGCGCGACCACCCGCTCCTCGGCGTCGGCCCGGGATGTTTCAAGTACCACTTCATGCCGTATCGCGTGGCGCTGGCTGGAAAATATCCGGGCGACTGGACGCGCGGCTTTCCGATGAACTGGGGCGAAGTACACAACGATCATCTGCAGGTGGCGTCCGAGACCGGCGTGCCGGGATATCTCCTTTTTCTCGCCGCGATCGCGCTCTGCGCCGGAGGACGGCGGCGAAGTGGGACGACGACGGCCGAAGCGACGTTCGCGCGCGCGCTGCGCTGGCCGCTGGCCACCTTGATTTTTGTGATCTGCCTGGCGCAGTTCCCGCTGGAGCTGGCCGCACCGCGCTTGATGTTTCTCTCGCTCGGCGCGCTCTGCGTAACCTGGGATGGTGATGATGTTCCGCGCTAGCGAAAGAGCCGAAGGCGAGGCACCGCCCCTCACCCGCACTTCGCTTCGCTGCGTGTCTCCCTCTCCCCGCAAAAGGCGCGGGGAGATGGGCTCTCGCGATGGAACTGCGTGGCGAGAGGTTCGAGTGGAGGCGAGAGATGCGCGCTAGCGTGATCCTCCTGCTTCGGCTCGTTGCCGTCATCGGCGCGGCGATCGTGATCGATCAGTTGTGCGTGCAGCCGTTCCGCGGAAATCTCCTGCTGCGCGATATCGAACAGCGGTCGGCGCTTGCGCAGACGCTCGAGCCGATCCGGGCGAAGGAGCTGGCGCATACGAATCTGCACGATCTCGATACCGGCGCGCGCGGCCGGCGTCTCGATCCGGAGTGGTATCTGCTCTACGGCGCGAATTGCGAGATCGTGGAGCGGTGGAGCGATGCGGCGGATGCGTACAGCCGCGCGCTGCAGATCGATCAGCGGCCGGAGATTTACGTCAATCGCGGACTGGTCATGCTGCACATGGGCGCGGCCGATGCGGCGGTATCCGATCTGGCCACGGCGGCGCGATTCGATCCCACCATCGTCGATCAACTTGAGGGAGAGCTGCGCGCCCGAGTCGCCGCCGCGGCCAAACGCCGCTGATGCGCGTTCTTCGTCTCATCGCCCGGCTCAACGTCGGCGGGCCGGCGCGGCACGTGGTCTGGCTGAGCGAAGGGCTCGCCGCCGACGGAATCGAAACACTGCTCGTCACCGGCACGGTGCCGGCGGGCGAGGACGACATGAGCGATTTCGCGGCCAGCCGAGGAGTGCGGCCGGTGGTGCTGCCGTCGATGAGCCGCGAGCTGTCGCCGCGCGACGTTCTGACGATCTGGCAGCTGTGGCGGCTCATGATCCGCTTCCGGCCGGACGTCGTGCACACCCACACGGCGAAAGCGGGCGCGGTGGGGCGCATCGCCGGGCTGCTCTATCGGCTGACGCCCGGCCGGCGACGCGTTCGTTTCGTGCACACCTACCACGGTCATGTTTTTCACAGTTACTACGGCCGATTGAAGACGCGTTTCTTTCTGATGATCGAGCGGACGCTGGCGCGGCTCAACACCGATCGCATCGTCGTGCTGAGCGAGCAACAGCTTCGGGAGATTCGCGACGACTTCCGCGTCGGACGCGCGAATCAGTTCGCGATCGTTCCGCTGGGCATCGACTTCGACGATCTCCGCGGCGGCGAATCGTTGCGCGGGGAGCTCGGCATCGCGCCGGATGAAACGATCGTCGGGATCGTCGGCCGGGTGACGGCGATCAAGAATCACGACCTCTTCCTGCGCGTCGCATCGCGGCTTCGCGATCAGGCGCGATTCGTGATTTTCGGCGACGGCTCCGATCGCGCCGGGCTCGAACAGCGCGGACGCGACATCGTCCTTGCCGGGACGCGCAGCGCCGCCGGCATCTACGCGTCCGTCGACGTCGTCGCGCTCACATCGCGCAACGAGGGAACGCCGCTCGCCCTCATCGAAGCGATGGCGATGGGCAAGCCGGTGATCAGCACCGCCGTCGGCGGAGTGGTCGACCTCCTCGGCGACGTCGAAGAGCGCGTGGACGAAAACGGCGCCGTCTTCGAGATCCGCGAGCGCGGGATCACAGCCGCTTCGGACGATGACGCCGGCTTTGCGGCGGGACTGCAGCACCTATTGAATGACGACGCATTGCGCCGCCGGCTCGGCGAACGCGGCCGTTCGTACGTTGAGAAAACGCATTCGAAGGAGCACCTCATCGCCGCTATACTCCGCCTTTATCGCGATCTCCCGTCCAGGGACGCGTCGGAACAGAACCCAACGTGAAAATCCTCATCACAGGCGGAGCGGGCTTCATCGGCTCGCATCTCGCCGACGCCTGCATCGCGCGCGGCGACGACGTCTTCATCATCGACGACCTCTCCACCGGAAGTCTCGGCAACGTCGAGCAGATCGCCAACCATCCGCGCTTTCACTGCACGGTCGATTCGGTTCACAACGAGGCGGTGCTGCAGGACCTCGTCGACGAATGCGACGTGATCTTCCATCTCGCCGCCGCCGTCGGCGTGAAGCTGATCGTGGAGAGTCCGGTGCGGACGATCGAGACCAACGTCCGCGGCACCGAGGCTGTTCTCGCCGCGGCCAGCCGCGAGAACAAGCGTCTCGTCATCACGTCCACGTCCGAGGTTTACGGACTGAGCGAGCAGGTCCCGTTCCGCGAGGACGGCAATCTGGTCATGGGCGCCACGACCAAAGGGCGCTGGAGCTACGCCTGCTCGAAAGCGATCGACGAGTTTCTGGCGCTGGCGTACTTCCACGAAAAGAAGCTGCCGGCGATTGTGACGCGGCTCTTCAACACCGTCGGTCCGCGCCAGATCGGGCGCTACGGCATGGTCGTGCCGACGCTGGTCAGCCAGGCGCTCGAAGGAAAGCCGCTGACCGTATACGGAACGGGCGCACAGACGCGCTGCTTCGCCTTCGTCGCCGACGTCGTGAAATCGCTGCTCCTGCTGATGGATCATCCCGATTCGGCCGGACAGGTTTTCAACATCGGATCGACGCAGGAAGTGTCGATCACGCAGCTCGCCGAGCGCGTTCTGGCGTTGACCGGCTCGCAGTCGGAAATCGTTTACGTTCCGTACAGCGAGGCGTACGAAGAAGGATTCGAGGACATGCCACGGCGCGTTCCGGATACGTCGAAAGCGCAGCGCTTCATCGGCTTCACGCCGCGCACGACGCTCGACGACATCCTGCGCGCCGTAATCAGCGACCGGTCGCAGCGCAGTCCTGAATCGGCATCTCTGGCTGGAGCAATGAACCGCGGTTCATGAGGGATCCGTTTCTCACCTTTGCCGCGGTGACCGGCATGACCGCGTTCGCCGCGTCCGTCGCCCTCACCCCCGTCGTGCGCGGGATGGCGAGGCGCATCGGTGCGGTGGCCCGGCCGAAAGCGGATCGCTGGCACACGAAGCCGACGGCGATGCTCGGCGGCGTGGCGATCGTAGTCGCGGTCGTCGGAACGCTGCTGGCGCTCGTGCCGCTGCGGCATGAAAACCAGATCGTCGTCGCGGCCAGCGTGGCGCTCTTTTTTCTCGGCCTGGCCGACGACTTCTTTCACATCAAGCCGTACCAGAAATTGATCGGGCAGCTCGCCGGAGCGGCTGCTGTCGTTGCGGCGGGACTGGTTCTGCCGTGGACGCCGTACTCCGTCTTGAACCTGCTCATCACGCTGTTCTGGATCGTCGGCATCACCAACGCGGTGAACATGCTGGACAACATGGACGGCCTCGCCGCGGGCGTCTCCGCGATTGCCGCTGTCTTTCTGGGGATGAATTTCGTCGCCAATCACCAGTGGCCGGAAGCGGTGATGCTCGCCGCGTTCGCCGGCGCGCTCCTCGGCTTCCTGATCTACAACCATCACCCGGCATCGATCTTCATGGGCGACTGCGGCTCGATGTTCGTCGGCTTCTTTCTCGCCTCGAGCGCGCTCGTCAGCGGCACGGGCGGCGGACGATCGCGCAGCGTCGTGGCGGTCCTTGCGGTGCCGGTGCTGGTCCTGCTCGTGCCGATTTTCGATACGACGTACGTGACGTTGATGCGCAAGCTGGCGGGACGTTCCGCATCGCAGGGAGGACGCGATCACACATCGCACCGTCTCGTGGCTCTCGGTCTGTCGGAGAAACGCGCGGTGTGGATGCTCTACACGTTCGCGCTCGCGGCGGGAACGCTCGCCATGCTCGTGCGCCACCGAAAACTCGACGTCAGCCTCGGCGCGATCGCGTCCGTCACGATCGTCCTCACGCTCATCGGCATCTACCTGGCTAGAGTCCGCGTCTACGACGTGCCGGAAGAAGCCTCGTCATCGACGACGCTTCCCGACTGATACGCCAGCGTCAGCGGGAGTAGCGCGAGCAGCAGATACACCATCTGCCGCAGACGAAAGAGCGTTCCGAAATTCGAGACGGCGTAGACCATCGGGACCGCCGTCAACACGAGCACCAGCAGGAGAAAAACCGTCAGCGGCGTGAGCCGCGCGCCCGCGCGAAGAGCGCGCCAAGCATAGATCGCGGCGAAGAGCAGGACGGCGTCGAAGACGAGCGTGTCGATCTCGACGAAAAACCAGAAGCCGCGTCCGCCGCCGATGTGGATCAGTCCGAGCGCCTGGCCGAGCATGCGTGGCAGGAACATCGCCGAGGAGCCGGCCACGAGCGTGGTGGCCAACGAGGGGGATGGGAGCGGCGCGCCATCGGCCGCTTTCTGCACAACGATTCGCTTGCTGACCTTTGGCGGCGGGATCACCACCGGCTTTGCCTTCGCGGCCTGCGCCGGCTTGGCAGCGGTCACGGCCTTTTTCGTGACAGCGATCTTGCGGGCCGCGGGCTTATCGACCGCGGGCTTATCGATCGCAGCCCTTTCAACCGCCGAGGTATCGGCAGTGACCACTTTGCTCGTCGCGAGAACTTCGCCGGCGGCGATGCGCGTCGTGGCGGCAGATGTGTGCGCGACGCGCGACGCCGGAAGCGCCGGGCCGGGAGTAATCATCGTTGCGCCGGGCGTGCTGTCGAATCCTCGCCGCGTCGACTGGATATATCCGCTCACCGCAATCGGATACCAGCGCGTCGACTTCACCGGACGCGGATCGACGATGCGGCGGGCCCAACGCGGGATGTCGTCATCGCCGCCGAGTCGAAACGCCTGCGAGAGCAGCAGAAGAAGTACGGCCGACGATGCGAGCGCCCGCCAATTCGGGCGGAACGGAGTGGCGACAAGGATGAAAAAGACGATGCCCGCGCCGCAGACGGTGGCCGCGAAATACCAGCGCACTCCGGCGATGCCGTAGACGACGATCAGCATCAACGCGGCGCAGATCATCAACTTTCGCGGCGGAACGTTTTCGCGCTCACGCCACAGCGTTTGCCAGCGGTAGCAGACGCCGATCAGCGCAGTGATCAGAAACAGAAAGAACGTGTCCTTCAACGGCTGGAGCGACCAGAGAATCGTGCCCGGCCCGAATGCCATCGCCGCAAGCGCGACAAGGCGGGGAAGCTCCGCGCGCGAATCACCGATGCGGTTGATGATCGCGCAGGTGCCGAGAAACGCGGCGCAGTTGAGAAGGATCGCGACGGAGGCGACGGTTCCGAACAGAGCCGCAAACGTGGTGAAGAGCTGCACGAAAACATGCGAGGGGTAAACCGCCGTGGCGAAAACGGTGGCCGAAACTCCGCGGTGGATCAGCTCGTCCGCATACGAGAGGTAGCCCGGACCATCGGTCGCGAAAAACCAGAAGCCGTTCCCGAGCTGGAGCGATCGCGCAATCGGCAGATGCAGCCACGAAATCCAGAAGAGGATCTGGCCTCCCACCGCTCGCAGGAGAAAACCGGCCGCGACGATCAGCGACGCCTTGCCCTGCGACGACGTTCGCGACCAGAACCACCACAGCCCGGCACACGCCAGCGCCGTCAGAACGATCTGCAGAAAGGTGATGACCATTGGGATTGTGAAGCGGGAATGCGAACACCGCGCGCGCGCCGTTGCTTCCGCGATCGCCTCACGTACGCGCGGAGATTTTCAGCGAGTCGCCGAGGCGCGTCGCGGAAAGCAGGCGGTTGAGCGAGTGCTTGATGAAACGGCGCGACGGACTCTCCAGCAGGAACTCGTTGATCGCGTAAGCGCTGGAGATCCGGCGGCTCACCTTGGTCACCCGGCGGCGGAAGTGATCGGCGATCTCCAGCGGATTGATTCCTTCCGCGGAGATGGAGACTTGCGCGAACCCGCAGGCGCGAAGCAGTTGCGTCATCCCGCGGATGGAGAACAACTGCACGTGCTCGGGAGGCGTGACCACGCTCCACGACGCGCCGAGAAGACGGCTGGAGAGCCCGCGTCCGTGCGGCGTCGTGGCCCAGAGCAGCCCGCCAGGGCGCAGCACGCGCGCGATCTCGCGCAGGAGCGGCCGCGCGTCGATGATGTGTTCGACAATCTCCGAGGCCACGACCACATCGAACGATGCGTCGGGATATTGCGCATCCTGCAATCTGCCGTGAACCACATCGAACCCGAGCGCGCGGGCATGCTCGACGGCGGGCAACGAGACTTCGACCCCCGCCGTTTTCCAACTCGCGCGGCGCGCCGCTTCGAGGAAGGTGCCGGCACCGAATCCGACGTCGAGCAGCCTTCCGCCGGAACCGAAACCGGCCACGATCTCGTCGATCCGCCGCGCCACGAACGACGGCACTTCCAGATTCGAGGCGTCGTAATAGTCGTCGTAGATTTGCTCGACCACGTCGCGCGTGTAGAGCGTCGCGCACGCGCCGCAGCGCACCAGTTCATACGAGTTTTTCTCCGCGTACGGACGCGGATCGCTCGCCTCACACGCCGGACAAGGCCGCGCCGTCATGACGCCGCTCCTCGGATTACCGTCGCCAGCGCGTCGGCCTGTGCTTCGATGTCGTAATGCTGCTGCGCAAACGCGCGCGCTGCATTCGCCATCTGCGCTCGAAGGTTCGCATCGACCACGAGGCGCCGGAGCGCGTCGAGCCAATCGTTGTCCGTCACCGCGGCGAAATGGGTCTGGCCGGGAACGCCCATCGTCGCGCAGACGCCGACGGGACTCATCACGAACGGGACGCCGGTTGCCATGTACTGCACCGCCTTGAAACCAGCCTTCCCCGCGCTCCAGGCGTCGTCCGCGATCGGATAGACGCCGGCGTCGAGCGACTGAAAGTCCTCCACCTCAGTTTCCAGCCGCCACGGCCGCGTCTCGACATCGACGCCCTTCACCTCGATTCGATTGCGTCCCGATCCGACGATCGCTAAACGGAACGGAACCTCCCGCGCCAGCCGTTCGAAAATCGGGATCAGGCGCTCAAAGTACGGATAGGTTCCGTGCGTTCCGATCCAGCCGATGGTGGGAATCGCCGGAACGCGACGTTCGCCCGGACGGAATCTCTTCGTGTCGACGACCGTCGGCACGATCACCGCCTCGGCACCGCGCGAACGAACGTAATCGGCGATGTGCGGACTGCCGCAGGTCACGACGCGGGCCATCCGGATCAGACGATCAGTCTTCGACGGCCACTTGAGCAGAGTCGCCATTCGTCCGTAGACCGGACTCGCATACGGAATCCACGTCGCGTCGTCGAGATCGAGTACGAGCGGCCGGTGAATCAGCCGTTCGACGACGGGCGGTCCGAACAGCATCGCCTCGCGTTGGACGAAGACGACGTCCGCGCGCGACGCAGCGACCGGCGCGCCGAGGCGGCGGATCGTCCGCCAGAACAGGCGCGGAAGGCGCGGCAGGAGCTTGCCGGGTTGGTACAACGCGGCGAAAAGGGCGCGATCGAGGAAGGGGGAGAACGTCACGTCGATGCCGCGATTCGCCAGCGGCTCGATGAACTGAACGATGCGGTAGCGCGAGGATGCCGCCTCGACCGGATACGACGCCAGCGCCAGCACGCGAAGCCGTTTCATGCGCGCAGCACCGCGTCGTAAAGCCGGCGATACCGCGCACCGCCGACGGTGTGAAGGTCGTACCGCGCGCGCGCCTCGGCGCGGCATCGCGCCGCCAATTCCGGATCGCGCCGCAGCTCCGCGATCGCTTCGAATGCCGCGGCATACGCATCGCGATCGAAGGAATGCACCAGAACGCCGACGCGCGCTTGTTCGATATGCGCATCGAGATCGCCGATGCCACCCGACGCGATCACCGGCAAACCGGCAGCGAGGTACTCGGCGAACTTTGTCGGCGACATCGATCGGCGCGCGAACGACGGACGGATCAGCGACAACGCGACGTCCGCCGCGCGCAGATACTTCGGAACGTCCTCGGGCGGCACGTTCAACACACGGTAGTCGTCATCGGAGAAGCTGAGGCGACTCAGCTCCGACTTCAAAGCGTCTGGCGCAGATTGGGAAAGGACGAGCGCGAACACACGCGCATCCTGCTCGCGCGCGACTGCCAGAAACTCGGCCATTTCGCGGACCAGGTAATAGCCGCCAAGCGCGCCGACGTAGATGAAGACGAGACGATCGTCGATTCCGAGCTCTTTCCGAACCGCGGTCCGATCCAAACGCTCTGCCGCGGCAAAGCGTTCGTCATCGACGCAGCACGGGATCACTTCGAGCGGACGTCCTCCCGTTCCCTCGGGGAAAAGCGTCTCGCGAGCGCGCTCGGTGAGCACGACGAAACCGTCCGAGGAGCGATACAGTTTTCGCTCTGCCGCCTTCGTGAGGCGGTAGAGCAATCCGCCCGCGCGCCAACGCCCAGCATCGACGTACTCCTCGGCTAGAAAGCCGCGGATGTCGAAGATGAGTCGTCCGCCGGTCATCCACTTCGCCAGCGCGCCGATCGCAGCTCCGACCGTACTGCGGCCATGAAAGAGCGCGATCTTCTCGCGCCGCGCGATCGCCGCCGCCCTCCGCGCGCCTGCGACGATGTCATACAACGTCGCCGGCAGCGACGGACGCTTGTGATACGGCATCAGGTGCCATTCGATTCCGTCCGCGCGCAAACGCTCGCGCCATTCGGCGATCGACTGCTCACTCCAACGCGACTTCATCGATGGCTCGAACGTCAGCAGCGAAATTCCGAACCCTCCCTGCGCAAGCTCGCGAAGATACGGCAGCACCTGCGTCTGCACGAGCGGCTCGCGCAGGCCGAAGTAGCAGATGTAGAGCGCGCGGGCACTGGTAGTCATCGCGTTTGAAGGGCCGCACTATCGCATGAACCTTCGGCGCCTCGCCGCAGGTGTTACCCTCCCGCCGTCCTGCGGCCTATGAGCGATTCCCCACTGAACGGCCTCGATCTTCGCGGCGAGGCGCCCGATGTTTCGCCCCCTCCACCGCGCGGTCTGACTACGCGCGTGGTTCACAGCAGTTTTCTGAACATCGGCGGGCAGGGCGTGACGATGATCGCCACGCTGGTTGCGACGCCGTTCGCCATCCGTCTCCTCGGTCCCGCGAGCTACGGCGTGCTCGCCCTGATCCACGTCCTGATCGGCTATCTCTCCGTTGCCGACATGGGGATGGGAACGGCGTCGACGCGCTTCGGTTCGATCGCCCACGCACGAGGCGACGATGACGGTGAAGCGACGGCGATCTGGTCGGCCCTCGTGCTCGCAGCGATTCCGGCGACGACCGTCGCACTGGCGCTCGCGATCGGAGCGCGTCCGCTCGTCGAGCACGGGCTGCGTCTGCCGTCCTACCTGCACGAACCAGCCGTCATCGCCGTACGCCTCGCGGCAATCGGATTTTTCGCGCGGGCGATGGCGGGCGTACTCAACACCCCCGCGCTCGTGCGACTGCGGATGGACATCGTCGTCCTCATCACCGCCGGAACGTCGACCGCGCAAGTCCTCCTGATCCCGATCGTTCTCTTTCTCGGCGGCGGCCTGACCGGCGCGGTGATGGTCGTCGCGGGCGCCGCGATCGCCGCGGCGCTGTCGTTCGCCATCGCCGGTGTCCGGCTGCTGCCGCGTCTGCGCCGCCCGCACGTCAGCGCGGAGCTGATCAAGCCGCTGGCGCGCTTCGGAGGAGGATTGGTGATCTCCACGATCGCCGCGGTCTTCCTGTCGAACATCGAAAAGCTGCTGCTGCCGCGCTACGCCTCGGTGCAGGCTCTGGCCTTCTACTCCGTCGCCTTCAGCCTCGGCTACATGCTCACGCAACTGCCGGTGGCGATGCTGCAGTCGCTCATCCCGGCGTTCTCACACCTGCACGCGAAAGGCGACGACGAAGGATTGGAGATGCTCTACCGCCGCTCGCTCCGCGGGATGTTGTACTGGGCTCTTCCCGGCGCAACGTTCATCTGCGCGGTTGCCCAACCGTTTTTCACCGTCTGGGCGGGACCGCAGTTCGGACGCGAGAGCACGCTGCCGCTCTATCTGCTGATGGGTGGCGTGGTCTTCGAAATCATGGCGTACGTCCCGTACGCGTTGCTGATCACGCTTGGCCGCACCGACACCATCGCGCGCTGCCAGATCTCGCTCTCCGTGCCTTACGTTTTCGTTTCGGCGATCCTGATCCACTATTTCGGCGCAGCCGGCGCCGCGGCAGCATGGAGCCTGCGCGCGGTGGCCAGCACCATCGTCTTCTCCTTCTTCGCGTGGCGCTCGTCCGGACTTCGCTTCGTGCCGTGGCCGGACAGACTGCGCAACTACCTGCTGACGATCGCGGCTCTCATCCTGCCCGTGATTCTGACTGCGCTTCTGACGTCGTCATCGATCGCGCGGGTCGCCGTCGCTTTCGTTTCCGTGGCTGTCTACGGCGCGCTGATCGTCACGCGCGTGTTGACCGGCGACGAACGCGCCGCGCTGCAGCGGATGGTGCCGTTCAATCTCGCCAGATGAAGGTCCTTTTCGTCGCACCGCTGTTCCCGATTCCCGCACATTCCGGCGGCCAGATCGCGACCTTGGAAACGCTGCGCAGTCTCGCGCCGCTTTGCGAAATCCATCTGCTCGTTCCGCCGCCGGAGCATGATCGCCAGCAGAACGAAAATGAGCTTCGCCGGCTGCTCCCGAACGTCCGGCTTCATTTTTATCGCTCACACGAGCCGCGCGGACTGGCGATGTACGCAACCGCGTTATTGGCTGCGATCACGCGCCGCAGTTACTGGGAGCTCAGTTGGCAGAATCGCGCGCTGCGGTCTGCAGTCGAACACCTGCACGCGACAGAGCGATTCGACGTCGTGCATTGCGAATGGCTCCAGCCGGCGGTTTCTCTTCGCGGGCTGGATCTGCCGCTCGTCATCCGCACGCTCGACATTCACTTCGTCGTCATGGAGAGCTGGGCGAAGAGCCTGCCGCCGACGCCGCGCCGCCGTTACTGGCTCGGACAATCGAAACGCTTCCAACCATTCGAAATCGCGACACTCACCGCCGCGCCGTCCGTCGTCACGTTGTCGGCCGAAGACGAGAACGTCCTCCGCGACTGCGGCTTGAACAACGTCGTCACGATTCCGCCGCCACGCCGCGTCGAACCGGCCTCGGAAGGTACTGCCAAACCGATTGCGCTCTTCGTCGGCAGACTGGACATGGCTCCCAATCGCGAGGCGTTCTTCGAATTTGCGGACGACGTCTGGCCGCTGGTTTCGAAGGAGCGAAGAGCAGGTGTGCGCGTCATTTTCGCCGGCGGATTTCCCGATAACCACACCCGCCGCCGCGCCGCCGAAAGCGGCATCGAGATTCACGCGCCTCTCTCCGATGCGGATGCCGCGGACCTGTTCGCGAGTGCCGCGCTGTTTCTATCGCCGATTCGCTCCGGCACCGGCATCAAGATCAAGACGCTCGATGCGATGGCGCACGGAAAGGCGATGCTCGGCTTCCCCGGCGCGTTTCGCGGCGTGCCAGTAGAGAACGGCGTGCACGCCAGCATCGCCGAAACGCCCGCGGACTTTGCGCGATTCTTCGAGCAGTTGATGGCCGACGAGCCGCGGCGGCGCGCCATCGGATCCGCGGCCCGCGAGCTCATTCGCACCACGTTCGATCCCGTCATCCTCGGCGCGCGTCTCGCAGAGGTCTACTCACAAACGCACCGTTCGTTTGCACTCGGGCCACGAGACGTGGCACAAATGCGCATTCCGTGAAGACAATCTCGGCGATTATCCCGACGTACAACTACGGCCGGTTTCTGCGCGAAGCCATCGACAGCGTGCTGGCGCAGACGTATCCGGTGCTCGAGCTCATCGTCGTCGACGACGGCTCGACGGACGACACGCCGCAGATCCTGGCGAGTTACGGCGACCGCATTCGCGCCATCTACCAGACGAACGGCGGTGTGGGCGCGGCAAGAAACCGCGGCATTGGCGAGGCGCGCGGCGAGTACGTGGCGTTCCTCGATTCCGATGACATCTGGCTTCCGGCCAAGCTCGAAAAAGAGATCGCGCTCTTCGACGCCGATCCCGACCTCGGCCTGGTTCACTGCGGCGCGGAGACCTTCGACAACTCGGGCAAGATCCTTTTCGTGTCGCTCAGCGGATGCGAGGGGTGGGTTGGGCCGGATCTGCTGCGCCTGGAGCGAACGGTCATCGCCGCTCCCGGCAGCGGCACCACCGTTCCGAAACGCGTGGCCGAGGAGATCGGCGGATTCGATCCGCGCCTCCAGCCGTCCGAAGATTGGGATTTCTGCTATCGCATCGCCGAGCGTTATCGCGTCGGCTTCGTCCCCGAGGTGCTCGTGCGTTATCGGATGCACGGCAACGGCATTCACCTGAACATCCCGCGCATGGAAAACGGCATGCTGATGGCGCTGGAAAAAGCATTCCGCTCGCCCGATCCGGCGGTGCAATCGCTGCGCAAGCACACATACGGCCGCATCCACCGCATCCTTGCCGGCTGCTATTTCCAGACCGGCGAGACGCGCAAGTTCGTTCGCCACATGCTCAGGAGCGTTCAGTACGACCCGCGCAATGCGTCGTACTTCGCCGCGTATCCGCTGCGCGTTGCGCAGCGGGCGTTCGGGAGCACTCAGCCGGCGATCACGTCCAACTCGTCGGCGATGTCGCGCAGCGAGTGAAGCCGCACCGACTGCGGCTCGGCGATCAGTCCATTCAGCGCCGGCGTTTCGAATCCGGCGGCGGCAAGCTGGCGCGCAAGCGGGATGGCTTCTTCGCGCAGAACTTCCGGCGGATGCGGCAGCGGCTCGGCGCCGCCTTCGACGAACGTCTGGTGCTCGATCGCCTTCATCCGCTCGCGGAGTTTCGACTGGAACGTCTGGATCCGCGCGATCAGCGCGGGATCGAGCGCCGTCGCCGCCGTTAGCGCGTCGACGTCGCGGCGCAACGTTGCCATGATCGGGGCCAGGCGGTCGGCATCAGCCTGAGGCAGTTCATCGACCGCCGCGCTCAGATCGTTGAACGCGAACTCGATGTCGTTCGCCGCCGCGGCATCGACGCGATCGTGCGCCGCAGCCACGGCGTTCGCCATGACGTTGATGCAAAGGCCGAGCTGCGGCGCCGACTGCGGGTCGATGTCCGCGGAGGCCGCGCGCAGCTGAAACAGCGCGGCCTCGATCATCACGACGTCGGTCATTCTCGATTCAGAGCCTTGGTCAGTCCGGTGAGGATGTCGATCGGCAGCGGGAAGACGATGGTCGTGTTCTTCTCAACACCGATTTCCGTCAGCGTCTGCAGGTAGCGAAGCTGCAGCGCGGTCGGCTGCGTGGCAAGCACGTGCGCCGCGTCCGCGAGTCTCTGCGAAGCCGCAAACTCGCCCTCGGCGTGAATGAGCTTGGCGCGTTTCTCACGCTCGGCCTCCGCCTGTTTCGCCATCGCGCGGAGCATCGACTCCGGCAGGTCGACCTGCTTCACTTCGACATTCGTAACCTTCACGCCCCACGGCTCGGTGTGCTGATCGAGAATCGACTGGATGCGTGCGTTGAGCGAATCGCGGTGGGCGAGCAGTTCATCGAGCTCCACTTCGCCGAGGACGGAGCGAAGCGTCGTCTGCGCGAACTGCGAGGTCTGATAGCGATAGTCGAAGACTTCCACCACCGCGCGGCGCGGCTCGATCACGCGAAGAAAAACGACCGCGTTCACCTTCAGCGTCACGTTGTCGCGCGTGATGATGTCCTGCGGCGGCACTTCGAACGCTTCCTGCCGCAGCGAAACGCGGACGATGCGGTCGATCGGCGCGAAGACGAGAAAGATGCCGGGCCCCTTGGCCTCGTTGAGCAGCCGGCCGAGGCGGAAGATTACGCCCCGCTCGTACTCGGGAAGGATCTTGATCGAGCTGAGTAGGTAAAGGCCGACGATGATAATGATGATGAGCAGACCAAGATTCATTGGGCCCTCCGATTGGACGGGCCGATTGTAGGCTACTCGGCGGGCTCGACCACCAGATGCAGGCCGTTCACGCTCGCCACCCGCACCCGCGCTCCTTCAGCGATCTGATTGCTGGCGATCGCGTTCCACAGCTCGCCGTGAACGAAGACTTTTCCGTCCGGCCCAAGCGGCGTGCGCGCGATTCCGATCTCGCCAACCATTCCTTCACTGCCTGTCGCGACTTTCCCTCGCCGCGCGCGAAGAACGAGCGTCGTCAGGAAAATGGCGATGACCCCGATCGGGATGCTGACCGCTGTCGCCGTGATGACGTTCACGCGCATCTGCGGAATCGGTCCGTCGACCAGAAACAGCGCGCCGATGACCATGCACACGATTCCGCCAATGCCGAGGACGCCGTGAGTCGCAAACTTCGCTTCGAGTGCGAAGAGGGCGAACGCGACGAGGAGCAATGCCAGCGAGGCGAACCGCGTCGGCAGAAAGTTCAGCGCGAAGAGCGCGAGGACGATGGCGATCACACCGACCACGCCGGGGACCACCGCGCCGGGATGGTTGAACTCCGCGAAGAGCGCCAGCCCGCCGAGGACCAGCAGCAGGAAGGCGATGTTGGGATCCATCAGCGAAGACAGCAGCCGCTGCTTCAGTGACATCTCGATCGTGTTGATCCGCGTGTTGGCCACATGCAGCGTCACGTTCGTGCCGTCGTAGCGCTTGAACGTACGCCCGTCGATGGCGCGCAGCAACGACTGCTCGTTCGGCGCGATGACGTCGATCAGTTTTTGCTGCAGCGCTTCCTGCTCGGTGAACGATTTCGACTCGCGCACTGCGCTCTCGGCGATCGTCACGTTGCGTCCGCGCTTCGCCGCGATCGTGCGCATGAAGGCGGCGGCATCGTTCTCCAGCTTCATCTTCATGATCTCGTCGACTTTTTCGCCGAGGAGAACCGGATGCGCGGCGCCGGTGTTCGTGCCCGGAGCCATCGCCGCGACGTCCGCCGCTTCAAGAATGAAGAATCCCGCCGATGCGGCGCGGCTCCCCGCCGGCGCGACGTAGACGATGACCGGAACGCGCGAGGTCATGATCTTTTCGACGATGGAGCGGGTCGAATCGAGCAGACCGCCCGGCGTGCTGAGAACGATGATGACCGCGTCATCGTGCTCGCTTTGCGCCTGCTCGAACGCGCGCCCGATGAACTCGTCGCTGATCGGATGAATCATGTCGTTCACGTTCAACCGCAGCACGCTGGCGCGAACAGGGAGCGACGCGGCGAGAAGGAGCGCGGCAACAGCGAAAGCGCGTCTCATGACTGCTGATCGTACTCTTCCGCGATGCGAGCAGCGAACTATTGCGGCGTGTAGTCCGGCATCGGCTCGTAGTTGAAGAACTTCGTGATGTCGTTTCGGAATACGAGCTTGAAATCGCCGATCGGGCCGTTGCGCTGCTTGCCGATGATGATCTCGGCGATCCCCTTCTCTTCGGTGTCCTTGTTGTAAACCTCATCGCGGTAGATGAAGCAGACGACGTCGGCGTCCTGCTCGATGGAACCCGATTCGCGAAGGTCGGAAAGCTGCGGCCGGTGATCGCCGGTGCGCTGCTCGGGACGGCGCGACAGCTGCGAAAGCGAGATGACCGGAACGTTGATCTCTTTGGCAATCGCTTTGAGCCCACGCGAGATCTGGGAGATTTCCTGGTTGCGCGATTCGGTCTTCCCTTTGACCGACATCAGCTGGAGGTAGTCGACCATGATCATGTCCAGGCCCGCTTCCATCTTGAGCCGTCGAGCCTTCGCTCTCATCTCCATGATGTCGATGCCCGGCGTGTCGTCGATGAATATCTTCGCCTTCGCCAGGCGCGCCGACGCCTCGGCCAGATCGCGCCAGTTCCGCTCGCTCAGCATCCCCGCGCGAATGAGGTGATTCGAAACGCCCGATTCCGAGGAGAGGATGCGCAGCCCGATCTGCTCCTTCGACATTTCAAGCGAGAAAACGCCCACCGCATACAGCCGCTGCGCCGGCGACCGCGGCTCGCCGGAACGATCAGGGATCGCGATCGATTCAGCGATGTTCATCATGAACGAAGTCTTGCCCATGCTGGGTCTCGCCGCGATGATGATCAGGTCCTGCGGCTGGAAACCCGACGTGAATTCGTTGAAGCGGTCATAGCCGGTGGGGATGCCGGTAATCAGCTTTCCGGCGTGCTGGAGTTGTTCGATCGCGGTCATGTTCGCGCGCGTAATCCGGTCGAGCGCAACGAACCCTTTCTCGATCGATCCCTCGGCGATCTCGTAAATCGACTTCTCGGCGATGTTGAGCACGTCCGCCGGCTCGCCGGGCGCATCGAGCGCCGCGCGCATGACGGAGTTACCCATCACGATCAGCCGGCGCAGAGTCGACTTTTCTTTAACGATATGTGCGTAGCGCTCGACGTTGGCGATGTCCGGGATCCCGTCGACGAGCGACGCGACGTACGCGGTTCCGCCGACCTGCTCGAGCTGAGCGTTCTTCGCCAGCTCCTCGCGCAGCGTGAGCAAATCGATCTCCCGGCTCTGCTCCGCCAGCCGGCGCATCGTGGCGAAAATCGTCCGATGCGCGTCGCGAAAAAAGTCCTCGGTGTTGATCGTCCCGACCACGCGGTAAAACGCATGGTTGTTGATCAGAATCGATCCGAGCACCGCCCGCTCCGCATCGGGAGACTGCGGCAACGGCCGGTCGAGTGCGACATCAAGTTGCGCTACGGACATTGGGTGAAGTGTGCGGAGTCTAGGGTGCGTTTGTCACCCAATCCGAATGCCCGCAACCGCTTCACAAACGCTCCACATCATTTCCGCAGGGGATGTCGGAAGGAGCTGCGGAAAAGTAAAGATTGTTCTTGACAGGCTCTGAACAAAATCTACGAATCGTAGATCCTCACCACGCCTGGTAGACAACGCGGAGCGCTCCGGATCTCTGCGTCTCCGCGTGACCGGAATGCTCCCCTCCGGTAACCCTGTTCGGTACCGCGTCGTCTGATACCCGTCTGGAGGATTTTGATTTGATCAAGCGAACACTCATTCCGCTGCTGCTGCTTGCGCTTCCCGCGTTCGCGCAGCAGGGCACGCCGGCGCAGGCGCCGGCAACGCAGACCACGCCTTCGGTGCAGACCGTGGCGGCAGCCGCGTCGGCCGACGATACGAAGAAGGCTGTGGCCGTCATCAACGGCGAAACCATCACCGTCGACAAGCTGAACCGGATGTACGACAACCTCGGCACACAGATGCGCTCGAACTACGACGCCAACGGCGGCAAAGGCGCGTTTCTGGAGAACTACATCCGCAAGCGCCTCCTCATCCAGGAAGCGTACAAGCACGGCTTCGACAAGCAGCCGGACGTCGCGGCGGCCATCGAGTCGGCGCGCGAGTCGACGCTGTTCGACCGTTACGTGCGCGACGTCGTCGCCGCGCCGATCGTCACGGACAAAGACATCAAGGAGTACTACACCGCGCATCCGGACGACTTCGCCACGCCCGAGAAGCTTCACGTGCGGCATATCGTCGTCGGCATCACCGACTCTGGCCCGGCCCGAAAGACGAAGTCTCAGGCGCTGGAACGCATCGAGGCCATCTCCTCCGAGATTTTCGCCGCGGATACCGCGACCGTGCAGGCCAAGCCCGATCCCGCCACGCTGGCGAAGCTGCGCATGGCGCACTTCATGGACGCCGCGAAAAAGTACTCCGAGGATGCCTCAGCCCCGAGCGGCGGCGACCTCGGATGGGTGACGAAAGGGCAGCTGGATCCCGATTTCGAAGCCGTCGCCTGGAACCTCAAGCCGGGCGTGATGAGCGGCATCGTGCTGACGAAGTTCGGCTATCACCTCATCATGGTCGAAGGAAAACAGCCGCCGGGCACCGAGCCGTTCGAGTCGGTGAAAGCCGGCGTCCGCGAGTACCTCATGACTCAGAAAGCTGCGGACGTCGTCAACGCAGTGGCCAAGCTGACGAACGAGCTGCGCGACAACAGCCGCATCAGCGTGTTTCCCGAGAACATCAAGTAGCGATTAGAGAACGGGAGTCGGGAGTCGGGAGTCGAAATCATCAACTCTCCGACTCCCCACCCCCGACCCCCGACTCCCTCCATTACGACGCCGCGCTGGCGGCGCGACTACCGCCGCGCGCCGTCTCCCACTCGTCCGCCTCGGCGGAGAAGAGATTGATGCGCGCCTTCTTGTACTCGCGCGTCGGATAAAGCGCCTGCTTCTCGTCGACACCCGTATCGATGGCGATGTCGTTGATGATCGACTCGCATTCGTCGACGGAGCGCCCGTGCACGATCGTGTAGAGGTTGTACGGCCAGTCGTCGTAGACCGGGCGGAGGTAGCAGTGCGAGACCGCCTTGTTCTGCGACATTTTCGCGCCGACCGTTTCGACATTCGCCGCGGGAACGACCCATACGCCCATCGCGCTCGCGCCGAAGCCGGTCTTGCGCGCAGCCACCACCGCGCCGTAGCGGCGGATGTAGCCGCGCTTCAGCAACGACTTCGCGGCCGCGAGCAACTCGTCGGCGGCAACGCCGTTCGTCCGCGCCATCGCTTCGAAGGGGCGCGGCTGCAGCGGGAGATCGCGTTGCAGAAGACGAACGGATTCGATCTCCGCCGGCGTCAGCGGCGCGAAGTCAGCGTCGCCGTGCGGCTCATCCGCGTCGCTGTTGCCCTTGAACTGCTTGAGCGTCGGAAGCGCGCGGACCGTGTCGCATCCCGCCTCGTCTCCGAGGATCTCGATCGTCTTCTCGAGCCCGAGGTGCGAGGTTGGGGAGACGGCGATCGTGAACCAGAGATTGAAGTCGTTATTGCGCCGGTAGTTCTGCGTCACGCCCGGATGCGCGTTGATCGCCGCGGCCGCGTCGTCGATCCGTTCGGGATCGACTTTCGCCGCGACGAGGCACGATCGATAGCCGAGCGCGCGCGCGTCGAACTGCGCGGCGAGCTGGCGCAGAAGCCCTTCGCGCTTCAGCCGCTCGATGCGTTTGATCACTTCTTTTTCCGACATGTCGATCGCCTGTCCGATGAGGGCGAACGGCGTCGATACCAGGGGAATCTCACTTTGCAGGGTACCCAGCAGCTCACGGTCCCGTTGATCGATTTCCTGCATTTGGATCCTCGGTTACTTTGTCGCGTTCGAATGTTGGGATGCGCCGGATTGTATGAGATCGGGCGCGCTATCACCAGCGTTCAAATGGCGGAATCGGGGAGTCGTCCATCGCAATTTTCGGAAAGTCATCGGCGTCGAGTCGCGCGTCTGTCGCACCTTGCACAAGAACCGTTGCAACCCACTCTCTGTGACGCCTCGCGGCCTCTTCGACCGACGTGCGATCGATGCCGCACCACCGTTGCGGAAAGTCCGCCAGCTTCTCCAGAGCCGCATCGAAAAGCCGCAGTCCGCCGGGAAAGGTGCCGCGCTTCACGTGGTGATACGCGGCGGCAAGTTGAATCAGCCCCTGCAGAAACCGATGGACCTCGGACTCCGCCTCCAGCCAGATCGTCTCCCACGATTCATGCGCATCCCAGAACTCGCGCGCGTTGAAATGATCGAGCCCGGCGCGGAAGTGGGCGACGAAGAAGTCAGGGTCTCGCGGTTGCGCAGTCTCGCGGTCTCGCGGGCTCATAGCAACCTACGCTGCGAGACCGCGCATCAGTCGTCCGACCTCGTTCCTCTGCGCAGCGTCTCGCACATGGCGGTGGTGAAGTCGGTCGTCGTACCGGTTCCGCCGATGTCGCGCGTGCGATGTTCGTCGCCGGAATCGAGCACCTTCACGATCGCGTCGTCGATGCGCTTGGCCGCTCCCATTTCGCCGATGTGCTGCAGCATCAGCACGGCGGACTTCAGCAGCGCGAGTGGATTGGCCTTGTTCTGACCGGCGATGTCGGGCGCGCTGCCGTGCACCGCTTCGAACACGGCACCGGCTTCGCCTATGTTCGCCCCAGCAACGACACCGAGCCCGCCCACCAGTCCCGCGGCGAGATCCGAAACGATGTCGCCGTAGAGGTTCTCCAGCAGCAGGATGTCGAACTGCTGCGGATTCATCACCATCTGCATGCAGAGGTTGTCGACGATCTTGTCGTCCGCCTCGATGTTCGGATACTCCTTCGCCACGTTGCGGAAGCACTGCAGGAAAAGGCCATCCGACAGCTTCATGATGTTGGCCTTGTGCACCGCGGTGACGCGCTTGCGCCCGTGCGTGCGCGCGTACTCGAAGGCGAACTTCGCGATGCGCGTCGAGGCGCGCTCGGTGATGATCTTGATCGACTCGACGACGCCCGGTACGACCTCATGTTCCAGCCCGCTGTAGAGGTCCTCCGTGTTCTCGCGAACGACGATGATGTCGACGTTCTCGAAGCGCGTGATGATGTTCGGCATCGACTTCACCGGCCGCAGGTTGGCGTAGAGGTCGAGCGTCTTGCGCAGCCGGACGTTGATCGAGGAGAAGCCGGTCCCGATCGGAGTCGTCACCGGTCCTTTCAGCGCGACTTTGTTGCGCAGAATCGATTCGAGGACATCGGCCGGCAGTGGATCGCCGAACCGCGAGATTGCCTCGGCGCCGACGAAGTACTTTTCCCACTCCACGTCGACGCCGGCGCACTCGATGATCGACACCACCGAGGCCGTGACCTCGGGGCCGATTCCGTCACCGGGAAGAAGCGTGATCTTGTGTTTCGCCATCGTGAATCCTTTCCGCTCGCTCACGCGCCGCCGCTACGGAGAAGTCCGCCGGCAGCAGCGACGCGAGCGCGCCATACTCCGGCAACTCGTCGATGCAGCGACGGACGCTCTCCAGCGTCGGAGGGATGAAGTCGAGGTACCACATGCGGCCGCGGGTGAGCGGCTGCTTCGAAAACGTGCCGAGAATTTTGAGTGAGCGCTGCAGAAGGGTCTCGAAATACCGGCGGCGCATCGATCGCCGTTCGCCCTGCGGCAGCTCGGAACGGGCCGGCAAGCCGTGCACGCGCCACTCCGCATAGTAGTCGACCAGCTCCAGCTCCGTCTCCTCGCCGAGGATGCGGGCCACGCCGCGGTCGCGAAGGAGCGAAGCGACGTCGTACGTGTCAGGACCCATTCTGAGATCCTGATAATCGATCAGATAAAGCTTGTCGCTCAGGATGTGGATATTTTGTCCATGATAATCGCGATGACATAAAACGTACGGATGTCGTGAGATGTTATCGGCGAGCTTTCTAAGCAACGGTTTCAGCTCCAGCGTGCGGCCGGAAGCCACGGCCATCAGCTTCTCGAAAAAGAACTCCCGCGTCATCTCCAGCTCGTTGAAGAAGAAGTCGCCGGTGAAGGGCGGGTTGATGTCGACGGCGCCGGCCTTCTGAAAGTAGACCAGCAGCGTGATCGCCTTCCGATACCAGCGAATCCCTTCCTCGCGATCGCGGTGCAAAAGGTCGAAGAGCGTCTCGTCTCCGACGTCCTGTTGCAGCATCGCGGCCTCGCTGTTTTGGATCAGCCTGGGAAGATAGGCGTGCTTCGACGCCGCGTGATACGCCGACAGCACCCGCGCCAGATCCCGCCGCACCTCCTCGGGATACCAGGCCAGCATGCGCGTTGCGCCGTCGGGCAGCACGATGCGGAAGTAGCGGCGCACCGACGCGTCGCCGGCCAGCGGCCGCACCGACCAACCCTCCCCGACACACTCGGTGAGAAACGCCGCGGCGTCGTCGGGGAGGGAAGCGTCGGTCATCGGCTACAGCAGTTGCAAGAACCGGGGGCTATTTCGGAGCGGGACCCTGCTCTTCCGGCTTCGCGTCGCGGATCACGATCTTGTCGATCGTGGTGGGATTGTTCGGCCGGTCCTGAGCCCCGGTCGGCGCTTTGACGATGTTGTCGGCGACGTCCATCCCCTTCGTGACCTGCCCGAAGACGGTGTACTGCTTGTCGAGGAACGTGGAGTCGGCGACGACGATGAAGAACTGCGACGACGCGCTGTTCGGATCGCTCGACCTCGCCATCGACACGATGCCGCGCTTGTGCGAGATCGAGTTGAATTCGGCCGAGACGTTTTTGCCCGAACCGCCCGTACCCCAGGTCGACGGCGAGCCGGAGACGGTGTTCGGATCGCCGCCCTGGATCATAAAGCCGGGGATGACGCGATGGAACTTCGTCCCGTTGTAGAAGCCCTTCTCGGCCAGATCGATGAAGTTCTTCACGTGATTCGGCGCGACGTCGGGAAAGAAGCGGATGTCGATCTCGCCGGCGCTGGTGTGGAGTTCGGCGACTTTGTTCTGGTATTGGCTCATCGGTTTGTTCTCCTCTGCGGCGGCACTCGACGTCGTGGCCGGCGGCGGTACGCTGCCCTCGGTCGCGGTGACGCTGCTGGTCGTATTCGTTTCGGTCTGTGCGGCGGTCGTCTCGTTGTTCGCGGTGCTCGCGGGCGAGCACGCCGCAACCGCGACGGCCAGCAACGCGTAGATGACGTTCTTCAAGCGCATCCTCCTTCGTGTCTTTCGGCCGCGAATCCTACTACGCGCCGAGGCGGAGGCAAGACCGATGAGCCGATCAGGTCAGGGCACCATTTCTGTTCCATTCGAATCCAGCGTACCGAGCGTCAGATGCCGCATCCGATGCTGCGGTTCGAATTCGATCCGCAGCATGGTCACGCTTCGCTCGCCAGGCTTGACCAGCACCTCCGCGAAATAGAGCGTGCCGATACCCGGAACCTCCAACGACTGGTCGCCATCCGGCACGAGCGTTCCGGAGCGGGAAAGCGATGGATCGTTATCGCCGGCTCGAAGAGCAACGAACGTCCGCATCCTGTTCAACCGTGCCGCATCCGGCCGCACCTGAATCTGACGTCCATCGACGATGACGTTCCTGAAGCGAAGGTTGTCAATCGTAATCTCAGCTTCCGCCGCGCCACGTGCCTGGCGCCCGGTGACCCGCGCGCTGATCTCATCGATGTGGATGCGCCCAAGGATGTCGATGTTGCGAAGCGTCACCACCGCGGTCGTCACGGCAACATTTCCGTCGTCGGTGCCGCGAACCGAGGTCATTCCCTGATCGAAGCGAATGCCGTTCGAGTCGTAATGCTCGACTGACGTGCTCCCATCACCTCCCGCCGGTGCAAGCGCCACCGCTCCGGCCGTCGGCACATCGCCACCGATGGCGATTGCCTGAGCATGAAACTGATGGTGAACGGCAAATGCCGGCACAGCGAAAAGAATGAGCAGCAACGACAACATGCGAGATCTCATGACGACTCTCCTTCAAGCGAAGAACGCCGGCGGCATTGCCGGTCGTCTGGGAAACCGCTTCATGAGCCCGAGTACAGAACGAAGGGCGCCCAATATCTGGGCTGGCGGTACACCGTTCCACCGCGGATCAGCGTCAGTTTCGCGTCGCGAAGCGCAGTGGCTGGATCGTGGCCCGCGCGAATACCGGCGTAAAGGCTGTCCATCAATCTCGGTGTGGCATCGTCATTTACTTCCCACAGCGCGGCAATCACTTGACGTGCGCCAGCATGAAGGAACGCCCATGCCAGGCCGACCAGACCTTCGCCGACATATGCCCGCGTTCCGGCCCCGTGACAACTCGAGATGGTGACGAGACGAGCGCGCAGAGGATGTTTGATGATTTCTCGTGCATAGAGCTTGTAAGAAAGATCTTCATCCCGCCCCAAAACTACAGCGGAGTCGAGTGGCCTCTGCAGAGTAGCGACTCCGTGAGCGACAAAATGGATGAATCCGTAGCCGTTCGGCTTGACGCCGGTGTACGTCCGGGGCGTAGCCGCCGCCCCCCTCAGCACGGTACAAGCCCCTGGAAAGTGTTTCTTGACGAACTCCATTTCTCGCGAGGCCTTCTCTAGTCGGGGAAACTCCAGCGCAGGTGACGGAGGATCTCCGACTAAAAGCATCGACTCCGGCAGAACACCTTTCCTCGGACGATCGAGCAACTCAAGTGATCCCACGGTTTCGATAGTCACCGTCTCGATCCAGTACTTCTGCGTTGACGGCTCAACGAGAGTTTCCATGTTGAAGGAATGTAAACGACCGTCGGGAATGATGACGAGGCGGGAACCGGCTGGTATACGCTTGACTACAGGCGCAACAAGCATTTTGTATAAGTCCGCCCCCGTCGACAGGTTCGTGCTCGATGCGCGCACACTCCTGATTTCGTTGGAGTACCGGTCGACGAGGGCCTCGATCTTCTCTGCAGCAGGCAACTCTGCGACTTCGACAGATGAGCTCGTAATCGTCCAGACGTAAGAGTGCTTTGGCGCCAGCCAAAACGAAAGAATAACGGCATGCCGCTGACGCGCGATATGCTTTGGATCAAACTCCCTGCGTTCGACCTCTGGAGCACCAAGCGCTTCTTCCAACGTCTGTGAACGGCTTAATTCAGCCACTTGGAGTGCTTCTGTCGTTCGCCCTCGCATCAAAAGGGATGTGATGTAGTCGTCATAAACTTCACGCACCAGCGTGCCAAACGATAAGCGAAGCTCTTCGGATTTGATGTCGCGGCGAGCCACGGCTGCCGAATGAATCGCACTCCGAAAATGTATTTCGGCTTCTTCTGGCTTGTTCGCCGATTCACAGAAAAGCGCTATACGGGCCTGCGCCTCCCCCCGCTGCGCCAAATCTTCTGCCCGGTCGATAACGATCTGGGCCTTGGCTATCGCGGAATCCATGTCTCCGGCCGCAGCGTCAATGCGAGCGTCGATCAACACCGTCCGCATTTCCTTAGCGATATCGTGCTTTCCACGATCAAGCGCCTTTGACTCGGCGACATATCGGCGTGCATTCGCCAGATCGCCAGTTTCCAGGTATGCAACGGCGAGATCCGCGACGTAATCTCCTGTTTCCGTATGATTCTGTGATCGCGCCAGATCAGCGGCGCGGCTGTAGTAGGCAAGCGCGGCGCGATGATCGCCCTTCAGATGAGCGGCATTGCCCATCTGATTTATCCACGTAAGCCGATCACGCTCCGCGCCCAGTTTTTCGGCGAGCGACAGCGCCCGTTCGGCATAAAAACGATGGTTGACGTAATCGCCGATTAACGAATATGCCCAACCGAGATTACCTTGCGTTTTTTCAATCAGCGACTCGGCGTGAACCTCTTCCGCTAGTGTCAATGCGCGTAAACCCAAGTCGATTGCTTCGTCGACACGCTGGCGTTTCGTACGGATGATGGCGAGAGTGGCCAACAACTCTGCCTCCGTTTGCTTGTGATGATACTGGCGCGCAAGCCGGAGTCCCTGATACGTGTATTGTTCGCCCGATTCCTGCTGGCCATCATTGAACGCGAAATTGGCCTTCCACTTCATCACATCATCGAGTGTTTGCGGTTGCTTCCGGCGCGCCAGAGCTTCAGCGTGAGCGAGCGCGGCTTTTGCCTGAACGCGCTGGTTCATTCGATACAGCAAAACCGCTCTGTAACTCGACCAACGCACTGCAATCTCGCTGTTCCGCAACCGAGGCGGCAGTTCGGCCGATAAAATCGTGAACGCTTTGGAATAGTTAGCACGCGCGGTCAATACCTGACCGTAGAGTGCTCGCATACCCCACACTTCATCGACATCGCTCTGAGCGTAATTCGCCAACGTGTCTTGAAGGAAAGACTCGGCATCGCTCCAGCGTCCCTGGGCGAATAATTGATAGGCGTGGGCGTAAGCTACTTCTTCGGAGCGGCGCGTCGCCGCTCCCGTACCGATAAGCGCAATGACGGCCGCTACAAGGATGCTACGGCATGATGTCCGTGCCATTCGAGGTTACCGATGCTCCTGTTCCATCTCCCATGATCGGGCAACCGAATTGGAAGCGCAGCAGGTTGAGGCGGCGCTCGCCCGGCTTGATGATCAGCTCACCGATTTTGATCGAGCCGAACTCTGCGACTTTCACGACGTAGCCATGACGGCGGACGGGGTATTTTGATCGCAGTTCATCGGCATCAACAGATGACTCGTCGACGACGTCGATGCCTTCGATCGAATCGACCAGCGAGCAGTGAATCGAACCGTGATCGTTGGGGGCACCAGCGGCACACTTCCCCGCATCCCAGCAGAACCGGCTCGCGAGCAACTGTGCGACCGTCTTCCGCCGTGACTGCTGCAGCGCGGACTCCTGCGAGCAACTCGTGGCGGAGACCGCCTTTTCCGAGTCCTCCTGGACCAGCCGGCGGACGTCGTCGTCATCGACTTCGCCGGCCGCGCGTTTCATCACGGCATCCAGCTTTTCATGCGTCGGGTAGCGGGCGTAGAAGTCGTGATTGAAATTCACCTTGGCCGGCTTGCCGCCGATTCTGAGATTCTCGGTCGAAGTGCCGTGAAACGTGATCTCCCCTTCTTCCTGGCCGAGGACGTGGCGCGAGGTGATGCGGCTGGAGAGGAGGTCGGCGTGCAGGAGATTCAGCACGTTCAGGTTCCTGATCGTCACTGACGCCAGCGTGTTGCGGATGTCGCCGTGCTCGCTGCCGGCGACGTACACCGAGGCTTCGTCGAAGGTGATGATGCCTTTGTAGTCGAAGTTGCGAACGGTCTCGTAACCCTCGCCGCCGCTCGGGGCGAGCGACACCGAGGCCTGGCTCGGGATGACAGTAGAACTGGGCTGCTGAATCCGCCCGCCGAATGCGAGTGCGCTCGCGTTGAACGCGAATGACATGACTGCCTCCTCTTCTCTCTGCGCTTACCGAACCTCCACCGTGAAGGGGTATGTCGTGACGATCTCCCGGTCGCCACCTCGGATTTCCAATGTGTAGTGGCCGCTGTGAAGCGCGCCGGTGGACAGCGGCATTGCCACCGTGTCCGCCGCTTCTTTTTGCGTCACCGTCTTCGACGGGGTGACGATGTGGCCGGCGTCATCGCGCAATGTGCACGTGTACGACGGCGGCGGCTGATCCGGCGGCGGAATGATGAAGTAGAGCGAGACCGGCCGATCGGCACGGATCGTCTGCGTCGTCGTGGCGGCGCGCGGTGCATCGAGCTCGATGACCTGCTCGTCGGTGACGTGTGCCGGCACACCGATCGGAGCCGGCGTCCGATGCCAGAAACGCGCGATCTGCTGCGGGGCGTACTGGTAGGTGAGCCCGATCGCGACTGCTGCTGCCGCTGCTGCAGTTGCCCAGCGAGAGTAGTGCTTTGGCGAAGCGAGACGCATCTTGCGCACGCCGTCGCCGATCGCTGCCTCGTCGCGAACATCGTCCGCGCAGATGTCACATTCGAAAAAGTGATCCTCGAACGCGTCTCGCTCGGAGGGTTCCAGTTCGCCGAGGATGTAGCGCTCGGCAGCCATTGAATCCGTTGCTTCGTCGTGAGTCATTGATCCGTCTCTCTTACCTGTCTCTCAATGGGTAGTGACGGCTTGTCCGGATCCGTTTCATCGGGACGGAAAGGAAGCGGTTTTTCCCAAGCGTCGCGGAACTTCTCTTTTGCCCGATGGAGCAGCACGCGCAGGTAGGCCCGGTCGACGCCGAAGTCTCTGCAGATGTCGTCCTTCGGCCGCTCTTCGAAGAAGAGTGCGAGAAGAATCCGGCGATCCTTCATGGACAATTCATCAAGGACGCGTCGGACGTGCTGCGCTTGCTCACCCTTGATGAAGTCCAACTCGAAGTTTTCGCCGGTGATCAGCGTGTGGAGATGCTCGTCCTCGAGCGGCTCGGTGCGCTTGTCCTCCCGGTACAACTCGAACAGGCGGTTCTTGCAGATGGTCACCATGTAGGAGCCGAGCCTGGTCGCATCCCGAATCCCTCCGTTCGGCGAGCGCAACTGGCTGAAAAACCGGGTGAAGACTTCCTGACACGCGTCCTCGATGGCTTGCTTCGAGCGCAAGCGGCCCTGGAGTTTGAGCAGGAGGAGTTCCTGGAAGTAGGAGTGGAAGTGTTCCTCCGTCCAGCGATCACCTTCCCGCAGACGCCGGAGGTAGTCGTCGTCGAACGTGAAGAAGTCCATGTAGTTATAGGAGTGACTGAAACGTTACTTTAGCAGCTACAGCGACGTTCCGGCACCACGTACTTCCCCCTCCTCACGCGCGCAGACGTGCGGCGGCTTGGCGGAGCGCGGCGTGGCCGATGGCGATGTCGACGCTGCGCTGGAGCATCGGGATGTACTGCGCGGCAAAGGCTTCGTCCGGTTTCGGACCGAAGAGACGATCGAGCCGTGACGCGATGGCGGCGACTTCCGGCGGCTCGAAGTCGGTGCGCGCCATCTCGTCGATGTCGACGATAAGCGAGGTGAGCGGTTTCAGCCAGGCGAAGAAGGGATCGTCGGAGAGAAGCTGAAGCAGCTGCGCCGGTTTGACCGGGGCGACGGCAAATGCGTAGTCGTCTTTCGCGGCGTCGATGAGGGCTCGATGCAGCGGCAGGAGTGCTTTGGAGGTAACGCGAAGAGCATCGCGGAGAGCTGCCCGTTCCGGCGAATCCGGCGTGTGCATCGTTCGCGCGTAGAAGGATTTTTTGTCGAGAGCCATGGCGCCGAAACATCGCGCCTCCACGGTTGGCTGGGGAAGGGTGGGTAGGCAGTGGCCAACCGTGGAGACGCGAAAACGGTGCTGAGAACGGAAAGTCTACCGCAAGTGGAGTGGCGCAGGTAAAGCACTTTCTCCGGCTTGCCTCCCCGCCTCGCACGGACTTAGAATGCGCGCCCGCGCCGGGATCGGAATGCGATTCCGGCAGGGGCGGTTAACGTCGCTTGCTCGCACCCATAGCTTAATTGGATAGAGCATCTGACTACGGATCAGAAGGTTGGAGGTTCGAGTCCTCCTGGGTGCACCAAATCAGGCAGTAATCCGACGGCGGGCAATGAGCCCGCCGTTGTAATCTGACGGAACGGGCAATGAGCCCGCCGTTGTAATCTTTGAACGAATGGACGAAGCGCGCTGGATGGACGAAGCGCTTGCGCTCGCCGCAGAAGCCGGCGCCGCAGGCGAGATTCCGGTCGGCGCAGTCGTCGTCGATCGCCATGGCCAGATCATCGGACGCGGCCGCAACCGCCGCGAATCGGGCGATCCCCTCGGTCACGCCGAGTTGATCGCCATCGCGGAAGCAGCAAAAGCGATCGGCGACTGGCGGCTCGAAGAGACGACGATGGTGGTCACGCTCGAACCGTGCGCGATGTGCGCCGGAGCGCTCGTCAACGCGCGCGTCGCGAAGCTGATCTTCGGAGCATCGGATCCGAAGGCGGGCTTCTGCGGCACGCTCGGAAATCTGGTCCAGGATGCAAGGCTCAATCATCGTCTGGAAGTCGTCGGCGGAGTTCGTGCCGAGGAGTCGAAAAGGCTTCTGCAGCAGTTCTTTCAAGGGTTACGCAAGCGGTCGCAGGATACGGAGAGGTGGCAGAGTGGTTGAACGCGGCGGTCTCGAAAACCGTTATACCTTCACGGGTATCGGGGGTTCGAATCCCCCCCTCTCCGCCAGCGGCGACGCGCCGCGGCGTTGGTTGGCCTAGCCTCGGTCAACAATTTCTACTAATTGGCTTCAGCGTGCATCAAAAGTTCGTTTGAACGGAGAGATGGCCGAGTGGCTTAAGGCGCACGCTTGGAAAGCGTGTGTACGTTAACGCGTACCGTGGGTTCGAATCCCACTCTCTCCGCCAGCGGCGACGCGAAGCGGCGTTGGTTGGCCCAGCCTCGGCCAACATCTCTTCTTCTCACCTAATCGAGCTTGTTTCAGGAAGCTACGCCCGCAGCTTCATTGACGCCGTTACAGCCAACACCGCGGCAAGGATCATCAACACGAAGGCCGACATCGTGGGCACGTCACCGACCACGGTCAGCGTGCCTGACCCCGCGGCGCCTGGTGGGGCCTCGTTGGAGGTGACTTGCGACGTGGTGTTGATGTGAGGGCCGAGGATGGTTCCCTTCACACTGATGGTGATGGTGCAGGACTGGCCTGCGGCAAGTACGTTTGATGTACTGGAAAAAGTGTCCGTACCGGGATTGATGGAGAAGATGCCTCCTCCGGTCGCAAGCGTGCTGCACGTACCGCCGGTTTGGGTGATGAGATCGATCCCTGCCGGCATGACGTCGCTGAACTGAACGTTCGTGAGCGGGACAGCGTTGGGATTCGTCACCGTGATCGTCCCGATGGAGGAGCCGTTGAGCGGCACCGTGGCAGGGTTGAAGCTCTTGGTGATCACCGGCGGCGCGGCTTGCGCAAACACCGTTCCCGCGAAGGACGCACAGATGAGTACAGCTGTGACGACAGCAAGGTGAGACGACCTTTGATTCATGGCACTCCTTCTTGACCGCGGGAGTTTCGATTATTGTCGAATCCGAGCAAACCCACCAGCGCTTTCTCGTTCTTCACCTCGGAGACGCGGGTGCACGTCCGCCTGATCTCGGCTTCGCATTGCTTCGCTTCCGCCTCGATGGCGGCGCGTTGCGGAATGTTCGTGCCGAGGTTCGTGAAGCGGATGAAAGCGGCGAGATGTGCGATCGAAGGATCGGTGCAGCGGCAGCGCGATGCGTCGCCGGCGAATGATGCGGAGCGGAGCCGGTAGCGGGCGGCGAGGTCGGGATACTGATCCTGGAACGGCCCCGCCCAGAAGAACTGGAAGATACGCTTGCCATTGGTGACCACGTCGACTCTCGATCCTTCCGGAAGCCGTTCCAGCGCTTCGCGGATGGGGAAGAACAGCGGCGCATCGGAATGCTCGATGAAACTGCGCGCGGAGCTGGGGCGGAAGGCGTCCTTCATCACGGCTATCAGAGGGATGCAATTCAGGACAACTGCGAGCATCAGCAGCACAGACAAGAGTGTCTGTGCCACACGCAGCCGCGACCAGAGGCTCAGTTCTGAATCTGACGCTGACTCATGTGGCACAGACACTCTTGTCTGTGCTTGTGCGAGTCGCTCCGCCGCAAAGCCAAGAGCCACGGATGCGAGTGCCAGCGGCACAAGATTCAGCCGCGGATAGCCCGCCCACGGTTGCAGAATTTTCGCGAAGTAGATCACCGAAAAGTCAGCAAGCGCGATGCAGAGCAACGCCGCAAAGGCGCGGCGTCGGACGGCGAGTACGATCAATATCGCCAGCGCGACGATCACGATCGGCAACGTGATTCCGAACTGCAGCGCGACCCGTTCGCGGAACAACGCGAAATGCGCGGCGCTGAGCGCCTCGGACGGCACCGGCGCCGCGGCTCCCCACGACTTGAACAATTCGTGCGCGCGCCAGAACAGAACGAAGGGCGTGGCGGCGACGATCGTGACGAGCAGGTGTTCAATTCTTCCCCGCCGCGGAAAATAGATCGCCGCCACGATCGGCAATCCGATGATCAGCTGCTCTTTCACCATCGCAGCGATGCCAATGAGCAGCAGCGGACGCCACGCCGCGTCACTTCCGAATCGCACGAGGTGCTCGGCCGCAACGAGCAGCAGCACGATCGCCCACGGTTCGAGATACCCGCTGGTGAAGTAGTAGACGTTGTCCTTCTGCCAGAAAAGCATCGCGGCGACGGTGATGGCGAAGATGTCAACGTGCCGCCGCACGATCATCGGCCGCAGCACCAGTAGCCAGATCGGAATCGACAGCGCGTTCAGCAGGCGTTCGACATTCAGCGGCGACGTCGCATGCATCACCGCGCGCAACGGCACGGAGAAAAAATGCAGCGTGCCGGGATAACGTCCGGCGAACGACAGCGGATTCGGCATCGCCAAGCCCGCCGCGACGACGATCGCCAGCGCGATCAGCGCCGCGGGCGAATTTTCGTTGCGGCGTATTCGCCAGACGACGAATCCGATCCCGGCGGCGGCGACGATCCAAAGCCACGGCCACCAGAAGTCGTACGCCTCGATCGCATTGCCGTTGTGCAGCCACTGGTCGCCGAGGTATGGGAACTCCTGTCGCCACGTGGCGGCGAGGTAGATCAGCACTGGTGCCGAAGCGAAAAGCGCCAGCAGAAAATCGCGAGCATTCGCGCGAACCGAAACGCCATCAGGCAGCGGCAAGCGAAAGGTGATCGCCTGCGTCACCGCGCCGATCGCCAACGCCGCAATCCAGATCAGAGGAAAAAGCGCCGGCGTGCCGATCCAGACTCCGGACACAAGAATGACCGCGAACAGGTAGACGGTCAGGAGGCGGCTTGGCAAGACGCGCCGAGTATAGCGACGCTGGAAGTTCTCCCTGGCCTCCTCGGTTCCACTGCTCTGCGGGTTACAATCCCGCCCCGTTTTACGGCCCGCTGGGATGAGCCCGGGTCCTGTGCAGCAGGCGCACCGAACCTCGTCAGGTCCGGAAGGAAGCAGCGATAAGGTGTTCCCCTGTGTGACGCAGTCCGGCCTGGGCTCTTCCGAGCGGGTGGGCGGGCCTGGGAGCGCGGGCGTCTCGCCCGCCGTGGCAAGTCGGAAGAACTCCGAGCATCGGCAGCGGGCGGGACGCCCGCGTTCCCAGCACTGGCTTTCGGAAACGCCGCAACCTAGACTCCACGCCACATGTCCTACCAGGCGCTCGCGCGCAAATACCGGCCTCAATCCTTCAGCGACGTCATCGGGCAGGACACCGTCGTCCGCACGCTGCAGAACGCGATCGAAGGGAAGCGCATCCATCACGCCTACCTCTTCGCCGGCGTTCGCGGCGTTGGCAAGACGACGGCCGCGCGCATCCTGGCCAAGGCGCTGAACTGCGTCAAAGGTCCGACCGCGGAGCCGTGCAACGAGTGCACGATCTGCCGCGAGATCACCGAAGGCATCGACATGGACGTGCGCGAGATCGATGCCGCGACGTACACCGGCGTCGACAACATCCGCGAGTTGCGCGACATCACGCAGTTCCAGCCGGCGCGCGACCGCAACCGCATCTTCATCATCGACGAAGCGCACATGCTCTCCACCGGCGCCTGGAACGCGCTGCTCAAGCTGCTCGAGGAGCCGCCGCCGCACGTCGTCTTCATGTTCGCAACGACGGAAATCAACAAGGTCCCCCAGACGATCATCTCGCGCGTGCAGCGGGAGATGCTGCGCAAGATCACGCTCGACGAATTGATCGCGCGTATCCGGAAGATTGTGAATGCCGAGGGGATCGAGGCGGACGATCGGGCGATCGAGATCATCGCGCGGCGCGGAGAAGGAAGCGTTCGCGACTCGCTGTCTCTGCTCGATCAGGTGATCGCGTTCAGCGGGCGTTCGATCAGCGCAACCGACGTGGCTACAGTCCTCGGGCTTTCCGACACCAACTTCTTCGCGCGCATCGCGGCGCTGATCGCCGAGGGCGATCACGGCGGGATTCTCGAAGCGCTGGATGAGGCGTCGGAGACGGGACGCGATTTCAAGATGCTGTACCGCGACCTGCTCAGTTTCATGCGCAACCTGCTGCTGGTTGCAGGCCGCGCGAATGAGTCGATGCTCGCCGTTTCGCCCGAGGATCTGCCGGCGATTCGATCGGCAGCCGAGAAGTTCTCGTACTCGGAGCTGCTGCGGATCGCGAACCTTCTTCTGCGCGACGACGAAACGGTCAATCGCGCGGAGCACCAGCGGCTGGCGGTGGAGATCGCGCTGCTGAAGGCTGCGACGTTCCCCCGTTTGCGCGCTGTCGAAGAAGCGCTCGCTGACGGCGGTCTCGCGGTGACGCAGTCTCGCGGTCGCGCGGTGTCTGAGCCAAAAGCCGCGGCTGCACCTGCATCCAAGCCCCGCGAGACCGCGCAACCGCGCGACCCCGCCGCAACCGCGAGCGTGGAATCATTCATCGAACGCGTGCAGAAAGCGCGTCCGCTCATCGGCGGGTATCTCGCCGCGGCGAAGTCGCGGCGCCGCGACGGCAACAAACTGCTGCTCGCGTTCGCCGACTCATTCACCGCCGATCAGGTGAGCGGCGCCCGCGCCGCACTCGAACAGATCGCCGCCGAAGTTTTTGGCGAGCCGATGACCATCGAAGTGCAGACCGATTCGCCCGCAGCCAATGCGCCGGCAGCGAAGTCATCCTCGCCTCTTCGCGACGATCCCATCGTCCAGGCGTTCCAAAAACACCTCGGCGCCGATCTCGTCGAATCACGTAAGCGTTAAGGGAGAGCCCATGAATCCGAAGCAGCTCATGAAACAAGTGCAGCAGATGCAGGAACAGATGCAGCAGCGCATGACCACGCTGAAGGTCGAGGGAACGGCCGGCGGCGGCATGGTGAAAGCGACGATGAACGGCTTGAAAGAGCTCCTCGCCATCACCATCGACAAGGAAGCCGTCGATCCGAACGACGTAGAAATGCTCCAGGACCTCGTCGTCGCCGCGGTGAACGAAGCCTCGCGCAAAGTTGACGAAGAGATGTCCAGCACCGTCGGCGCCATGACCGGCGGAATGAAGATTCCGGGACTGTTCTAGCGGTTGCCGGGTGACCAGGTTGCCCGGTTGCCGAAAGGCGCTGTGGCAACCTGGCAACCTGGCAACCTGGCAACCCATCAATGACTGCTCCCCCACTCGCAAACCTCATCAACGAGCTCACCCGCCTTCCCGGCGTGGGCGGCAAGTCAGCGTCGCGGATTGCCTATTACATCCTCAAGCGCACGGCGGGCGAGGCGGAGGCGCTGGCGAATGCGATCGTCGAGGTGAAGTCGAAGATCTTCCGCTGTTCGATCTGCAACAACATGACCGATGTCGAGCCGTGCGCGATCTGTTCCGATCCCCGGCGCGACGCGAGCGTCATCTGCGTAGTCGAGGAAGCGTTCAACATCCCTACGATCGAATCGACGCGCGATTTCCGCGGCCTCTTTCACGTCCTCCTCGGCGCGCTGTCGCCGCTGAAGGGCGTCGGGCCGCATGACATCGACGTCGCCGGCCTGATCAAGCGCGTGCAGACGGGCGGCGTGCGCGAAGTGATCGTGGCCACGAATCCGAACGTCGAGGGCGAAGCGACCGCGCTCTATCTCGCGCAGCAACTCAAGCCGCTCGACGTGAAGACGACGCGTCTCGCCTTCGGCCTGCCGGTGGGCGGCGATCTCGAATACGCCGATCAGGTCACGATGGCCAAAGCGCTGGAAGGCCGCCGCGAAATTTAGACCGAGGCAGCTAACTCACGACCTGTGTTACCTTTGTCAACCCAGTTCCACGCGTTAATTCGGTGAAAACAAAACATGGCGTCTCCTGATCTCGTGATGTACGAGGAGGAGTACCAGCAGATCAAGGACACTCTCCAGCGACTGCAGGTCGACTCCAATTCAAAAATCGTCTTTCTGGTCGACAAAAACGGCCAGCAGATTGCCGTCCACGGCGACATGCGCGGCGTCGATGCGACTTCGCTCGCTTCGCTGACGGCCGGCAACGTCGCCGCCACCGACGGCCTGGCCAAACTCATCGGCGAGAAAGAGTTCTCCATCCTCTTTCACGAAGGGGAGCGCGACAACATCCACATCTCCCTCGTCGCCCAGCGCGTAATCCTGGTCGTGATCTTCGACGATCGCTCATCCCTCGGCCTGGTGCGCCTGCGTGTGAAGAAAGCGTCGGCGGAGCTGGAGAAAACGTTCGAAGTCCTGCTGCGCAAGTCGGAAGCAGAGCGCGGCAACATGTCCAGCCGGTTCGACTCGCCCTTCGCCGAGATCACCGACGAGGACATCGACAGCCTGTTCAGCGAATAGCTCGCATGACGTTCATCAACTACGCAGCGCGCGAGATCAACTGCAAAATCGTCTACTACGGCCCGGGGCTGTGCGGGAAGACGACCAACCTGCAGTGGATCTACGACAAGACCAATCCGCAGGCGAAGGGGAAGCTGATCTCGCTCGCCACCGAGACCGACCGCACTCTCTTCTTCGACTTTCTCCCGCTCGACCTCGGCACGGTCCGCGGCTTCAAGACCCGCTTCCACCTCTACACCGTCCCCGGCCAGGTTTTCTACGACGCATCGCGCAAACTCATTCTCAAGGGTGTCGACGGCGTCGTCTTCGTGGCCGACTCGCAGGAAGCGCGCATGGAAGCGAACAACGAGTCGCTGGTCAACCTCGACAAGAACCTGAAAGAGCAGGGCTACGAGCTGAAGTCGGTGCCGTACGTGCTGCAGTTCAACAAGCGCGACCTGCCCACGGCTCTGCCCGCCGATGAGATGTACCGCCAGCTCAACTTCAAAGGCGAGCCGACGTTCGAGGCGGTGGCGATGAACGGCACCGGCGTTTTCGATACACTCAAAGCCGTCGCCAAGCTGGTGCTCACGGAGCTGAAGAAGAAATAAGCGCGGCGCGCTTCGCTTTTCCGGGTTGCACACAATGAAAGTCGCTTTCGTCAAACCGCCGGTCGGCGGAATCCTCGGCCTGGAGATGCTCACCTTCGTCGAGCCGCTCGGCCCGATCTGCGTCGCGGCTTGCCTCGAGGCCGAAGGTCACGAGTGCAAGGTCTTCGACCTGCGCATCGACGGCGAAGAGCACGGTCTCGCGCAGGTGAAGAAATTCGCGCCGGATGTCGTCGGCCTGCAGTGCAACTTCACCACGGAGCGCAACCGCACGGTGCGTCTCGCCGAGCGGGTCAAGCGTGAGAATCCCGGCACGTTCGTCGTCGTCGGCGGACACGACGCGTCGCGCGATCCGAGCTGGTTCAGCAGCGATCTGATCGACGCGGTCGCGGTCGGCGATGGCGAAGAAGTCATGCCGCCGATGGTCGACGCCCTCCAGCGCGGCCACGACTTGGCTACGGTTCCCGGCCTGATGCTGCATCGCGACGGCCGCTGGATCAGCACCGGCCACGCGCCGACGCGCAAGAATCTCGACGACTATCCGCTGCCGGCTCGCCACCTCATCGAGCACTACGCTGATCACTACTACATCAACTTCCACAAGCCGCTCGCGCTCATGGAGACCGCGCGCGGCTGCCCGTTCAAGTGCAACTTCTGTTCGGTCTGGAAGTTTCACGAGTCGACCTTCCGCGAGAAATCGCCGGCGCGCGTCGTCCGCGAGCTGCAAGCGATCAAAGCGGACGCGATCTTCATCACCGACGACATCTTCTGGATGAATGTGAAGCGCGGCGAAGAGATGGCCCGCCAGATCAAAGCCGCCGGCATCAAAAAGTTCTTCACCGTGCAGACGCGCACCGACATCATCTGCAAGTTCCCGCACCTGATCGAGATGTGGAAGGACTGCGGCAAGCTGGCAATCTTCCTCGGCCTTGAGTCGGTCACCGACGAGGGTTTGAAGGCGGTCAACAAGAAGAACACCGCCAACAACAACGAACGCGCCATCCGGATCCTGCAGGACCTCGGCGTCGGCTTCACTCCCAACTTCATCGTCGACCCAGCCTGGGATCGCGACGATTTCAAACGCCTGCGCGACTGGATCGATCACACCGGCGCGTACAACAGCGGCTTCTCCGTCCTCACCCCGCTCCCGGGAACTGATCTCTGGGACACGGCCAAAGAGAAGGTGACGACGCACGATTGGGAGATGTACGACATCGTCCACGCCGTCCTTCCGACGACGCTTTCGCTCGACGAGTTCTACGAAGAGTACTCAGCCCTCTGGCGTCACGCGCTCGAAGTCCGCTATCGCCACCGCGGCAAGTGGAAGACCTACCTGCAACTCGGCGCCGCTCTCGCCACCGGCAAAGTCTCCCTCCACAACGTCCGCCGCGGATTAGGCATGGCGAAGACGTTCAGCAAGCCGGAAACGTTCCTCCGCGCGCACGAGTAGCGCGACGGGAGCGCTGGCGTCCTCGCCGGCTGGCCCGGCGGCGTCTCGCCGCCGAACCGCCAAACCCGCAACTTCCGCTGACAAACACCGACGCCGCGCTAGCCCCATTCGGCGGCGAGGACGCCGCCGAGCCAGCCGGCGGAGACGCCAGCGTTCCGTTCTGACGCGCGAAGCGAAACCAACCGACAACAGACAACGCGCGCGAAGCGCGAAGCTCATACAATCGGCCGCGATGCGCCATCACGGCCTCAACATCGTCGCCATAGGCGGCGGCACCGGGCTTTCGACGCTGCTTCGCGGATTGAAAAGCTACGTCGATGCCGACGGTCCTTGGTCGATCGGCCGGCTCGGCGCGATCGTGACGGTGACCGACGAAGGCGGTAGTTCCGGCGCGCTGCGCAAAGAATTCGGCATGCTGCCGCCGGGCGACATCCGCAACTGCATCGTCGCGCTGGCCGAGGAGGAGCATCTGCTGTCGCGGCTCTTCAGCTATCGATTCGAGAACGATGAATCGTCGCTCGGCGGCCACTCGCTCGGGAATCTGCTGCTTGCCGCCCTGACCGACATCACCGGCAGCTTCGATCAGGCCATCCTCACCGCATCCGAGGTTTTGAACATCGCAGGCGAGATCTATCCGTCGACGCTCGCCGACGTCCGCCTGCGCGCGACGCTGGCCGACGGTTCCGCGCTCCTCGGCGAAGTCGCGATCAGCGGCTCGTACCTCGGCGAGAAGAGTCCACCGACACCGCGGCATGCGCGCATCACGCAACTCAGCATCGATCCCGCGGATGCGCAGCCGACCGATCGCGCGCTGGAAGCGCTCAACGCCGCAGACCTCGTCCTCATCGGACCTGGCTCGCTGTACACCTCGATCCTGCCGAATCTGCTGATCAAACCGATCGCCGAGGCGCTGCGGCAGTCGCGCGCGCTACGCGTGTACATCTGCAACGTGATGACGCAGCCGGGCGAGAGCGACGGCTACACCGCCGAGGAGCATCTTGAAACGGTTATCGAACATGCGGGGCTCGTGGTCGACGTCATGATCCTCAACGGCCGGCGTCCCTCGGAGTCGATTCTCGAAGCCTACGCATCGCAAGGACAGCATCCCGTCGCATTCGACGTGAACGCGATTCGCGAGCTCGGCGTCACGCCGTTTTTCGGCGACATCATCAAAGAGGGCAACTACGTCCGCCACGATTCGGTGGCGCTCGCCGACACGATTTTTCGGCTCTACGAGCGTTATGGCCGAACCCTTGAAAGGATGCGTCGCTCGGAGGCATGACCAATTGAACGAGAACCTCGACGTCGTCATCCTGGCCGCCGGCCTCGGCACGCGCATGAAGTCGGCCACGATCAAAATCCTGCATCCCGCCGCCGGCCGTCCGATCATCGATTACGTCCTCGATCTCGCCGCCGACGTCTGCGCACGTCCGCCGATCATGGTGATCGGTCACCAACGCGAAGCTGTGCAGAAAGCCGTCGGGGAGCGCGCGCGATTCGCCGTTCAGGAGGAGCAGAAGGGGACCGGTCACGCCGTACTGCAAGCCGCTCCACTGCTCGATGGCGCGCGCCACGTTCTGATCCTTTCCGGCGATGTCCCGCTGACGCGTCCGGAAACGCTGCACCGCCTGCTCGACGAGCATCAGCAATCGCAGAACGCGCTGACGCTGCTGACGATGAAGCTCGACGACCCCGCGATGTACGGCCGCATCGTTCGCGATTCATCCGGCGCGGTGACGCGCATCGTCGAAGCGAAAGACGCGTCCGAGGACGAGAAGGCGATCAGTGAAGTCAACGCTGGGATCTACGTTTTCGACGCCGCGCATCTCATCGACAATCTCCGCAACCTCTCCACGAACAACTCGCAGGGCGAGTACTACCTGACCGATGTACTCAGCGTTCTTCGCGAGTCGGGCAAACGCGTCGGCGCCGTAATCGCCGACGATCCGATCGAAGCGCTCGGCGTGAACTCGCGCGCCGATCTCGCCTCGGTCGAAGGAGAGATCCAGCGCCGCGTCGTGTCGAAGCTGATGACCGACGGCGTGACGTTCCGCAATCCTGCGACGGTGGTGATTGACTCGACCGTGTCCATCGGCAACGACACCGTCGTCTATCCCTTCGTCACCATCGAGGGAAAGACGAGCATCGGATCGCGCTGCGTCATCGAGCCCGGCGTTCACCTCATCAACGTGACCGTCGGAGACGACGTTCATCTGAAAAGCGGAACGGTTGCCGAGGATGCGGTGATTGAAGACGATGCGGCGGTGGGACCGTACGCGCACCTTCGTCCAGGTTCGAAGCTCGGACGTCATGTGAAAGTCGGCAATTTCGTGGAGACGAAGAAGGCGGCGTTCGGCGAAGGAGCGAAGGCTTCGCATCTTTCGTACATCGGCGACGCGGAGGTCGGCGCGAACGTGAACATCGGCGCCGGGACGATCACCTGCAACTACGACGGCGTGAACAAGCACAAGACGATCATCGAAGACGGCGCGTTCATCGGCTCGGATACGCAGCTCGTCGCGCCGGTGCGCGTGGGCCGCGGCGCGTACGTCGGCGCCGGGTCGACGATCACGAAGGATGTTCCCGCCGAGGCGCTGGCCCTTTCGCGAACGCCGCAGAAAATCATCGAAGGGTGGGCGGCTCGAAAGAAAACGAAGTAGGCGGCGGCGCTTCGAGCGCGCCGAAGCTGGCGTGCTCCAGTTTCCAGGCGTGCAGCATCAGCCGCGCCGCGCGTCCGCCGGAACCGTAGCGCCGGTCGCCGGCGACGGGATGTTCGATCGACTGCGCATGGATTCGGATCTGATGCGTGCGGCCGGTTTCGATCACCGCCTCGACCAACGTCGTGGTGCCATCAAATCGAATAGGCCTGAATGTCGTCCGCGCGTTTTTTCCTTGCACGGGAGTCTCGACCACACACTCTTCAGCGATCTCCCCTTCGAGAATCGCCAGATACGTTTTCCTGATCTCGCCTGACGCAAACAACGCCGACAACCTCGCCGCCGCTGCCGCCGATCTCGCGAACAGCACGACGCCGCTGGTCGGAGTATCGAGGCGATGCACGAGCCAGATCTCGCGAAAGCGGAGCCGCAGCAACTCCTCGAGCGAGCGCTGCTTCCGATCGCGCGTCGGTTGCGTCGGCATGCCGGCCGGCTTGTCGACGGCGATCCAGTCGTCGCTCTCCCGAATGATCGTCAGCTCCGGCGCGTCTTCGACGACGGCGATGCGATCCGCCTCGTCGACCTCGCGCGATGCGATCGACACGACGCGCTCATTCACCAGCACCCGCCGCGCCGCAATCAGCTCGCGCGCCTTGCGCCGTGAGATGTCCGGATGCCGTGCCGCAATGGCCTGATCGAGCCGCATTCGCTATTCTTGTCCGAATCACCCGGAGGATCGCGATGAAACGGATTGCCATCACCGGCTTCATCATCTGGGCTGCCGCCACAATCGCGCTGCGCCTCGGCGGCCAGTACGTCTTCGGCCACGTCCCCCCGCTTCTGCTGCTGATACTCACTCTTCCAGGGATGGCTTTGGTGGCAGTCGTTCTCCTGCGGCGCTACCCCACGACAGAACAGCGCTCGCTCGCCGCCATCGTCCTCGTCGCCCCGGGCATGCTGCTGGATACCGTCAGCGCGATCTGGTTCCCGCTGATCTTCCCGAACATCCGCGCCGGCTGCTCGGGCCTGTTCGGCGGCTGGCTGCTCTTCTGCAACGTCGTCGTGCTCCTCACGGCGGTGCTGTATCGGCCGGCTACTGCGTCGTAATACGAGATGCTTTCCAACTTCGTGGATTGTTCAGACTGCGTCGATCGGTTACATTGAAGCGCCCGGGAACAGGCGAAAGTCGGCTCCACGCCGGGTGTTCGGTCCCAAGGGGATCGAACCTAGCCTGTTACGGGCGCTAACTTTTCCAGCGTCAGCGGATTCGAATCGCTATACCACTCGCCATACCCTCTCCGCCGGGTGTCATCGAGGTCCATGATGATTCGGTAGTGCTTCGAAAGCGGGGCGAAGTAGCGATCCTCGCCGCGTTCATACAGCCGCTGGAGCGCCCAAAGAAAGTAGTCCGCGGCCTGCAATCCTCCCGCCTCATGCGGGTACGCAGTTACGATTTCGCACGGACCGAAGTTGCGTGTGCCCCACTTGGCCGCGAAATTCGTCTGCGCACGCGCGATCGCGGCCGTCAGCGCATTCTTGCGATCACGGGTGCCGCGGCGTGCCACGATGATGGCATTCGATTCCGCGAGATGAAGCCTGTTCCGCAGGAGTCGCGATACGAGGTCGTCATAGATTTCGTTCTCCGATAGCCGCATGCCACGCCTGAAAAGCAGGCGCGCTTCGTCGACCAGAACTCGTTTCCGCCGTACAACCGCAAACATCTGCACGTCAAAGCCGGCCAGCAGGCTGAAGACCTTATATCGAACTTCGGGCACATCGTCCTTCGCGTGAAACACGACTGCAGTTTTCCGGCGCATCGGGTCAAGTGAAGGGATGCGGTTCAAGAGCGGATCGCGAAGTATATTTTCGCGAAGCGATGCGAACCGCTGGTTGAGGGCCTCCGGATCCGGCACGAACGCGGCTCCGACCATGAAGTAGTTGGAGACACCTTCCGTTCCGAGGACGACCTGCTTGCGCTTGTTGAAGAGCGTCAGATCACCGGCTTCATCGATGAAGTGATGCATCCGAGGCGGCCGCTGCTTGGGCTTTGACATCGCTCGAAAAACGAAAGGCACAGCGCGAACGCTGTGCCTTCGTTCGAAATCCTTGATTGCGCTTACTTCGCTGCCACCCTCGCCGGCTTCGCCGCGGCAGGCTCGCCGCCTTCGATGACGGTCAGTTCCGGGGTGCCGATGCCGAGGACGCGGCGGACTTTGGCTTCGATCTCGGCGGAGAGATCGGCGTTCTCCTTGATGAAAAGCTTGGCGTTTTCGCGGCCCTGGCCGAGGCGCATGTCGCCGTAGGAGAACCAGGAGCCGGACTTCTCGATGATCTTGTTCTCGATGCCGATGTCGATCAGCTCGCCGGTCTTGGAAATCCCCTCGCCGTAGCCTACGTCGAACTCCGCCTGGCGGAACGGCGCGGCGCACTTGTTCTTGACCACCTTCACCTTCACGCGCGAGCCGACCACTTCCTCGCCGTCCTTGATCTGATTGGTGCGGCGGATGTCGATGCGGATCGACGAGTAGAACTTGAGAGCCCGGCCGCCGGTGGTGGTCTCGGGGTTGCCGAACATCACACCAATTTTTTCACGGATCTGGTTGATGAAAATGAGTGACGTTTTTGACTTCGAAACGATGGCTGTTAATTTGCGCAGCGCTTGTGACATTAAACGGGCGTGTAATCCCATATGAGAATCGCCCATCTCGCCGTCGAGTTCCGCGCGCGGCACGAGCGCGGCCACGGAGTCGATGACGATCACGTCGATCGCTCCCGACCGCACCAGCACCTCGGCAATCTCCAGCGCCTGCTCGCCGCTGTCCGGCTGCGAGACCAGCAGGTTGTCGATGTCCACGCCAAGCTTCTTGGCGTACTCGGCATCGAGCGCGTGCTCGGCATCGATGAACGCTGCCAAGCCGCCGGCTTTCTGCGCTTCGGCGATCACGTGCAGCGAGATGGTGGTCTTGCCCGACGATTCCGGACCGAAGATTTCGATGATGCGGCCGCGGGGAACGCCGCCCACGCCGAGCGCTGCATCGACTCCGATCGAGCCGGTGGAGATGGCGCTGATGGGGACGAACTCCTTCGCGCCGAGCCGCATGATCGAGCCTTTGCCGAACTGCCGTTCGATCTGCGTCAGCGCTGTTTCCGCTGCCTTCAATTTGTCTGATGGAACAGTGGCCATGTGGCTACTCCTTCGATGATTCGAATGGGTGGATAGAAAGGTAGTGACGCCTCGGATCGGAGGGCATTCGCGTGGTGACAGCGAGTGTACGACGCGTTTTTTTCGGACGTCAAGAAACTCTACTAATGGTGGGATTTTCGCCGGTTTACGCGGTGTCTCCCGCGCGTGACGGGCTGCGCTCACCGTACAGCTCGCGAACGAGCGCGCCGACGGTGTGGTGGTCCAGCGCGTTGTTCAGGCACGTGCTCAACTTCGCGAAGAGATCGCCGATCACGGCGCGCTCGCGGTCGTCCATGTGGATCTCGGGGACGTCGCGTTTGAGGCCTTCCACTTGCGCCACAATCTCCTCGATCGTGATGCGGTCGGGATCGCAGCCGGGGACGAAGCCGGCCCAGTCGCCGCCGATCTCTTTCACCAGCTGCGCGTCCTCCAGCTTGCGCAGGACGCGCAGCATCTGCGAGTCGGTCGTCCCGAACTGTTCGGCCAGCCGGTACGACGACGGCGCTTCTTCGCGACGGTCGAAGCGGCGGGCGATTTCGATCAGCGCGCGCAGGCCGAAGTAGAGATCGAAGCGCGGCTCGTCCTGCACCTGCTGTTCGGTCGCGCGCAGCAGGCCGTAGAGGTTCTGATAGACATAGCTGATCTCCACGCCGAGGAGGATGACCACCCAGAGGATCTGGATGGCGATGAGGAAGATGATCGCCAGTCCGAGGGCGCCGTAGATCAGGTTGAAGCGTCCGTGGAAAAGGTGGTCGGCGTAAATGCCGAAGCCCCAGCGGACGAGCGAGAAGAGCGACGTCGTCACGATCGCGCCGACCGCCGCGGAGCTGAACCGCACGCGCGTCGACGGCACGAGCCAGAACAGCATCGTGAAGGCGATGAAGAGCACCACGATCGGCGCGATGCTGAAGATGATGTCCCGCTTGAACAGCACGCGCAGGTAGCGGTTCTTCTCCAGCGTGTTCGTGGTGGTGAAGGAGATGCCCATCAGCACCGGCCCCCAGAAAAAAAGCATCGTGAAGGCAATGATTTTCTGGCGATAACCGCGCACGCTGCGCACTTTCCAGATCTGATTCACCGTGTTCTCGACCGCCAGGAAAAGACGGAAGGCGATGACGATGAAGATGATCACGCCGAACGTCGACGCTGCCTGCGCGTTCTCCGCGAATCGGCTGATGTGGTACGAGATCACGGGCGACTGGTACGGGATGATGTTGTTGAGAATGTTGTCGATCTGGGCCTGGAAGTTCGGGAACAGATTGCGGAAGTAGCGCTGCAGCGCCTGCGTGAACGCGACCAGCAGCGGGATGAGCGACAGCAGCGTGGTGTAGGCCAGCGACGCTGCGCGCGAGGTTCCCTCGATGTCGTAAAACTCGCGCGTCACTTCCCGGACGAAAAGGAAGAATTCGACCGTCGTGACGCGCGCCCGCTTGCGGCCGTGCGCTTCACGGCGATAGAGAAGGACGGCGGGATCGGTCAGCCACGACCAGACGACCTGCCGCGCCAGCGCGAAATTAGTCCTCAACTTCGCGCGGCGTTCCCCTTCTCGTCGGATTTCTGTCATGGCTCAGCCGGGAACTATAAAGGCAAGGAGTGAGCCCGTGCTCAGGGATGCGATACCGTTATGCGATGGTTACGCGCCCTCCCGCCGTCGCGGGAACGTTCTACGAAGGGACGCCCGAGCGCCTTTCCGCGCAGGTGAATGACTGCATCGCGGAGAATCCGGAGCCGGAGAGGAAGCAGAAATTCATCGGCGCCGTCGTCCCGCACGCGGGATTGATGTACAGCGGCCACGTCGCCGCGGCGTTCTACGCGGCGGCCGAGCTGCCGCGGCGATTCATCATCCTCTGCCCAAACCACACCGGCTTCGGCCACTTCGCAGCGATCAATCGCGAGGGATCGTGGCGGACGCCGCTTGGAGACGTCGCCATCGATACGCCGCTCGCCGACGCGCTGATGCAGCGTTCGCATCTCCTCGCCGAGGACGACCGCGCGCACGCACGCGAGCATTCGCTCGAAGTCCAGCTCCCCTTCCTCCAGCAACTCCTCGGCGATTTCACCTTCGTCCCGATCTGCCTCGGCGCGAACCGCTACGACTACTGCGAGGAGATCGGCGGCGCGATCGCGACAGTCGTGGCGGCGGCCGGCGAACCGATCGGCATCCTGGCCAGCTCCGATCTCAATCACTACGAAGACCAGAAGACGACGCTTCGCAAAGATCAACTCGCGATCGACCAGGTGCTGAAACTCGACCCGCATGGACTGTGGCGCACCGTCGAACAGCACGACATTTCGATGTGCGGCTTCATCCCCACGACGACGATGCTGATCGCCGCCGCCTACCTCGGCGCAGAAAGCGCAAGGCTGATCAAGCACGCCACCAGCGGCGACATCAACGGCGACTACGCGCACGTGGTGGGGTATGCCGCGATCGTGGTGGAGTGAGTCGAATGAAAAGGCCGTTCGCATCGAGAGTCCCTCTCCCCGCGTCTTCTTGCGGGGAGAGGGAGACACGAAGTGCGGGTGAGGGGAGTTTCGCGCGAACTCCCCCTCATCCGCCTTCGGCACCTTCTCCCCCGGCAAGAAACCGCCTGGGGAGAAGGACTCTCGATGGTAGATCCCTGTGAAACGATAAGGTCTATCGATGAAGATCCTCTTCACAACCGCCGAGGTTTCTCCGATCGCGAAGACCGGGGGGTTGGGGGACGTGTGCGGGTCGCTGCCGAAGGCGCTGGCCAAGCTCGGGCACGACGTCGTCATCTTCATGCCGTACTACCGGCAGGCGCGCGAGTGGTTCGCGAACAACGGCGTCACGCTGGAACAGGCGCTGCCGACGACGCATGTGGTCTGGTCCGATTGGGCGGCGCAGGCGGACTACTTCCGGACCGTGCTTCCCGGAACGGACATCCCGCTCATCCTCGTCGGCAACGACTACTACTTTCATCGGCCGCACATCTACTCGCCGCGGTTCGACGGGTACGACGACGGCATCGATCGCTACACGTTTTTCTGCCGCGCTGTCATCCGAGGATGCGAGTTGCTGGGCATCGCGCCGGATATCGTCCACGCGCACGACTGGCATACCGCGCTGCTGCCGGTCTATCTGCATTCGGGGCTGCGCGAGACGGATCAATTTCGCGGCGCACGGTCGGTTTACACGATCCACAATCTCAACTACCAGGGGATCGGCGCGGCCGACCACTTCCGCGGCTTCGGCCTGCACAGCCGCTACTGGGCGCCGGATGCGCTCGAGCATTTCGGCGACGTGAACCTGATGAAGGGCGGCATCATCCTCGCCGATCAGGTGACGACCGTTTCGCCGACATACGCGAGAGAAATTCAGAGCTCCGAGCACGGCGCGGGACTCGACGGAATCCTGCGCGCTCTCTCCTTCAAGCTGCACGGGATCGTGAACGGCATCGACGTCGAAGAGTGGGATCCGGAGACCGATCCGCACCTCCGCTCGCACTTCTCCGCGCATCGCCTGGCGGGGAAGAACCTCTCGAAACGCGCGCTGCTCCGCGAGCTGAAGCTGCCGCTGAAAGCGAAAACGCCGCTGCTCTCGTTCATCTCGCGGCTCGTCGATCAGAAGGGCATCGATCTCCTGATCGCCGCTCTCCCCCAAATGCTTGCCGCCGGCGCACAGGCGATCATCCTCGGCTCGGGCGATTCGCGCTACGAAGCCGCGCTGCAGCAGATCGCGGCGCGCTACCCCGATTCATGCCGCGTCGTCGTCGGCTTCGACAACGACCTCGCGCATCGCATCTACGCCGGCGCGGACATTTTGCTCATGCCGTCGATGTACGAGCCGTGCGGCCTCAACCAGATGTACGCGCTCCGCTACGGCACGGTGCCGGTGGTGCGGCTGACCGGCGGACTGGCCGACACGGTCATTCCGTACGACGGCGCGAATCTCGACGCGGCGACCGGCTTCGGTTTCTTCTCCACGAACGCCGCCGACTTCTACACCGCGACCTGGCTGGCCATGCTCAACTACCGCGAGCCGAAGACATGGCGTCGTCTGCAGGCCAACGGCATGGCTGCCGACTTTTCGTGGGAGCGCTCGGCGCGCCAGTACGAAGCGGTCTACCATCGCGCGCTGTCGTCATGAAAGAAGCGGATTATGAAGAATGCTTCCAGTCCGTCGCGGCCATCTGGCGCGACGAAGGCGGTCCGCTGCTCGACGACATCGCGCTGATGGCGACGATCAACTCCGTCCTCGCGAGCCGCTTCCCGCACTTTTACTGGACCGGCTTCTACCGCGTCTGCGGCGACCACCTGATCGTCGGGCCGTACATCGGCACCGTCGGCTGCCTGCAGATCGAGTTCGGACGCGGCGTCTGCGGCGCGGCCGCTGCGACGCGCCAGACGGTGATCGTGCCGGACGTGAACGAGTTCCCCGGCCACATCGCCTGCGATCCGAAGTCGAAATCAGAGATCGTCGTGCCGGTCTTCGGCCGGGACAGCGAACTGATCGCCGTGCTCGACGTCGATTCGGACCAGATCAATTCGTTTGATGAAGAAGATCAGCGCGGGCTGGAGAAGATCGTGGCGCTGTTCCGCGATTGAGGGCCGCCGTTTCCGGCGGCCCAGCGCAATCACGTTTTGAATCAGCCCTGCGGGTTGTAGGTGGAGTCGCCGAATGCCAGCATCGGATAGAAGATCGGCGCGAGCACGACCATGCCGATGGCGAAGCCGGTGCCTTTTCCGAACTTACGGGCAACCGCCACGGCCAGCATGATGGCTACGATGATGTTGACGAATGGGATGAGGAACAGGATGAACCACCAGAGCGGCTTGCCGGCGATTTCGAGCAACACGACCAGGTTGTAGATCGGAACGATGGCGGCCCAGCCGGGTTTGCCCGCCTTGACGAACAGCTTCCACATCGAGGCAACCATCAGAACGACCACCGCCAACCAGACGATCATCATGCCGATACCCATACCGGCTCCGATTGGCGAGACCGCGGGCGTTGACGTCGAGTCCTGCTGCAACAACACGAGTGCGAACAGAGCGTTCATATCTCCTCCTCCTATTTTGAAAAATCCGGGTGGACTGGATGCGGAGACGGTACATCCAACGCGGCCCATGCGCAATGGCTGAGCCCGTGATCTCGCTCACTGACAGATACGCCGCCGTGGCAGATGACGCGAAGCCGCCCGCCGGCTCAGAACCCGAGATGCGTATTCGACTGCACGACCCGGTTGCACAGCGTAGTGACGAACCGCGCAGGAACGTTTCATCCGGTCTCCTGACGTATCATCCCGCGCCATGCTTCCTGAAAAAACGTTTGAGGGCCGCGTCGGAATCATCACCGGCGGCGGGACGGGAATCGGATTCGGAATCGCGCGCGAGCTGGCCAAACTCGGCGCCACCGTCATCATTGCCAGCCGCAGCGAAGAACACCTGCGACCCGCAGTCGAGCAGCTGCGCAGCGAGACGGGACGCGCCGACGCCGCCGATCTCTTCGTCCTCGACGTCCGCGAGCCGGAGCAGGTCGAGGCGATGGCGGCCAAGGTCCACGCCGATCACGGCCACATCGACTTCCTGGTCAACAACGCCGCCGGCAACTTCATCTCCCCGGCCGACCAGCTCAGCGTCAACGGCTGGAACGCCGTCATCGGCATCGTGCTCAACGGAACGTTCTACTGCACCAGCGCCGTCGGCAAACGGATGATCGCCGCCAAGAAGGGCACGATCCTCAACGTGATCGCCAACTACGCCTGGACCGGCGCCCCCGGCGTCGTCCACTCCGCCAGCGCCAAAGCGGGCGTGCTGGCGATGACGCAGACGCTGGCCGTGGAATGGGCCCGCCACAAAATCCGCGTCAACGCCATCGCGCCGGGCCCGGTACACACCGAAGGCGCCTCAAAACGCCTCTTCCCGAACGAGATGATCGAGGAAGGCATCCGCAAAACAATCCCGCTTCGGCGCTTCGCGAACCTCGAAGAGGTGGCCAATGCTGCGTCCTATCTCCTCTCCGACTACGCGTCGTACATCACCGGCGAAGCGATGGTGATCGACGGCGGCCAATGGCTCAGCGGAGCGGATTACTGGACGCGGGTGCAGCAGATGGCGCCGAAGTGATCGCGAGATCGTAGTCAGTTGGAGTTGCCGCGTCCGACAGACGTAGGCAGCGAACCTGACGCAACCCCCGCAGCGTCCGATCGTCGCCGCTCAACGATCAGTGGTCGACGTTCGCGGAACGGCGATATAATTGCCTTCAGGAAATAACATGGACGACGCTCTTAAAACACGCTACGCTGCTCTGGTGTCATGGTTTGAACCTACGGATTCTTATCAGGCAATTATTAAGCCGCTCGTCGCTTCCGCAATTGGACGAAGTGGCCTTACGTTCAGACCTGACGCTGAGTATTTTCTTATCGTGAATTGTACCGAAATGATTCTGCGACCATACGGGGAGCCGATTCCCAAGCCACCGGCTTGGTGGAAGCCCGGCGAGCGCCCGAGTACTTTGCCGGCATTTCGAGAACTAAAGCCTGATTCTGTCGTCCCAATGATCGAGAAGGCGCTCGACATCGTTATGAGCAACGTAATGGCGTCAGAGGCGGAAGTCTCGTCGCACGATGTCGTCCTTGCGATCGATCGCGGTTGGAAGGAACTAGCCGAAATACTCTTGTGGGGATAACGTCGATGCCGACTAATTGGAAGCCCCTCAAAGCGTTACTCGATACAAACGCCAATTCGCTTGTTTTGGGCGCCGGAGAGACGAAGGAACAATATGTCGCTTCAATCTTAGAGGCGATTGAAAAAGCGGAGCTACGGGACAACGACAATAAACGAGCAGCAACGTTAATCGCTGTCGATGCAGTGAAGGCATTTGTTCAAATTGCGATCGCATTGGTTATCGCAATTGTCGGGTTCGTGCAGTTCTCGTATCACAGCGTCTCGTTGTTGTTGTTGGATTGGCTCGGCGTCGCGGCCGGCTTGTCATTTCTCAGCATGGTGGCGGGCTTTATTGTCATTAGCAAAGCCTATAAGCGCGGCGATGGTCGTGCCGTCAAACCTAACGGACAGCTCGTTGCACAGAGTTCACCGTGGTCTACCGAAACCCTGAGCAGACCGATTAACTTTCAGGCTGGGTTTGGAGTAGTCGCCTTGCTCATTTTTGCGGGAGCTTTGGCGTATTTTAATGTTCGCGGAGGCAACCCGGATAGATTTGTCATTACGCTTCCCGATGGCACAACTAAAACTAGCGCCGCGATTGGCGTTCTCGTCATATCTGGTTCGTGGTCGGCGCTTACGGTAGAGGAAAAAGGCAAATTTGCCGTAACCGTACCGCCATCCGTTGGAAAAACAACACAACACCTCAATATCGAGGTGCGGTAGCCGCAGTAGCGCTAGAGAAGCACCCGGTCGAAGCCACTATGGATCGTGATGCCGGAGGCAGAGGGACGAGGACGGCCGGCGCGATGGTCAGGATCATTGAGAGGGCCAATCGGACGATGAATGACGTTCGTCCCAGTTTGCTGGTGCTCTCCGTCCCCATCGTGACGCGCGCGACGATCTCGGCGAACCGCTGAGGGTGTAACAGACGTTGGCCATCACGCCGTAGGCGATGATGAGCAGTAGCGCGAAGAGCGGCGGGTCGGGGGATGCCGCAGTCGTCGCCGCGGATGAGCGAGTTGGCAACAAGCAGACCGACGGTGACGATGCCGGTGATACCAACGACGACGTTGTAGGCGAGGCGGCGCGATTCCCACCACAGAAGCACGGCTCCGGCGCCCGAGGGCACTTAGTCGCGATTGAAGGGATAACGATCGAGGACGCTCACGGCGTTTTCAGATAGTCGATCGCCACGTGTGCCATCGCCCGCACGCCAAGCTCCAATCCGCTCTCATCGACATAAAACAGCGGCGAGTGATTCGACGCGGCTTCCTCGGCCGTCTTGTCCTTCGGACGTGTGCCGAGCCAGAAGAAGAGGCCGGGGACTTTCTGCTGGAAGAAGGAAAAGTCTTCGGCTCCGAGGACGGCGTTGACGACTTCGACGTTCGCGGCGCCGGCGGTGCGGCGGAGGGCTGGGGCCATCCGTTCGGTCATGGCGGGATCGTTGTAGGTGATCGGGTAGCCGGCGTCGATCGTCACCGTGGCCGTCGCGCCGCCGCTTTTCGCGATGTCCTCGGCGGTGCGTTTGATTCTGGCGTGGATGTCGTCGCGCATCTTTTCGTCCAGCGAACGGATCGTACCGATCATCTCCACGTCGTCCGGGATGATGTTGTTGCGCACGCCGCCGTGGATGGCACCCACGGTAACGATGGACGGCGCGAGCGACGAATCGACCTGGCGGCTGGGGATGGTCTGCAGGCCGAGGACGATCTGCGAAGCGACGACGATCGGGTCGACGCCGAGCCACGGATACGCGCCGTGGGTCTGCTTGCCGTGCACCACGATCTTGAACGAGTCGACGGCGGCCATCATCGAGCCGGGGCGGTAGGCAATCTCGCCGACAGGGTAGCGCGAGGTAACGTGCAGGCCGAAAACGGCGTCGACTTTCGGATTTTCGAGCGCGCCCTCTTTCACCATCAGCTTCGCGCCGCCTTCCTCTCCCTCCGGCGCGCCTTCCTCGGCGGGCTGGAAGAGGAACTTCACGGTGCCGGGGATCTCCTCGCGCACGCCGGCCAGCACCTCGGCCACGCCGAGGAGGATGGCAACGTGCGCGTCGTGACCGCAGGCGTGCATGACGCCGACTTCGTGTCCGTTGAACGTGGTGCGCACGGTCGACTTGAACGGCAGGTCGACCTGCTCGGTGACCGGCAGCGCGTCCATGTCGGCGCGGAGGGCGACCACGCGTCCCGGCTTGCCGCCGCGAAGGATGCCGATGACGCCTGTGTGGGCGACAGGCGTCTTCACTTCGATGCCGAGCTCGCGCAGACGATCCGCGACGATCTTCGACGTGCGCGTCTCGCGATTGCCGAGCTCCGGATGCTGGTGAATGTCGCGCCGGCAGGCGATGACTTTCGACTCGACCTTCTTCGCGGCGTCATCGATGCGTTGGTCGAGCGTGGTTGCGGCTTGGAGCGTTGCGGACATGAGAACCTCCAGAGCGAGGATGGCGAGCAGGCGCATTGATCCGCAGATTACGCAGATGTGCCGCAGATGGGAACGAAAACCTACTGCGACACGATCTCGCCGCGCAGCATCTCGGCCTTCCGAATCAGCTCGCCGAACCATTCGGCGAAATGCGATTCGCCGCGTTCCTCGGCCAGCGATTTCGTGCCCGAGGCCATGGTGATGAACTGGTCGATGAAGCCGCGCAGGTCGTCGCCCACGCCCATCAGCAGCAGCGTTGACGACTGCTCCTCGATGGTCTTGAACGCCTGCAGCGCCTGCGCGTACTCGTTGGAAAAGTACGCGAAGTTTTCGCGGGCTTCATCGGAACGCTGGTCGTCGGACATAGCGATGTCGGGTGTGCGGATTTTGCGCCTACTGTCATCCTGAGCCGCCGAAGGACGGTCGAAGGACCCACAAGTGCTCGCCTCGTTCGAATACCGCCGCCCAGCCGGGTTAGCAGGTTGGGGGTCCTTCGACCGTCCTCCGGCGGCTCAGGATGACAGTGTCCAGCTCACCGCTGCGCCAGCGCGTGCAGATCCTCGATCGTCCGCACTACCCCGCCGCGGACGACGTAGCGGATCTTGCGCACGTTTGCGATGTCGAGCGACGGATCGGCGGCGACGATCACCAGGTCGGCGTCCTTCCCCTTCTCCACCGTGCCGAATTCCGTTTCGCGGCGCATGGCGCTGGCGGCGACGGCGGTGGAGGAAGCGATGATCTGCATCGGCGTCATCCCGGCTTTCTGCATCGACTCCATCTCCGCGTAAATCGCGGGGCCGTGCAGAGTCAGGGGATTGCCGGCGTCGGTGCCGGTGGCGATCGGGATTCCGGCGGCGACGAGCGTTTTGAGATTCTGTGCGGCGATCTGCTCCTGCTGCGTGACGCGTTCATCGCGGCGGGCCAGCAGTCCGATGGAGAGCGTGGTCGGCGCGGACGGCGTCTCGGCGATGCGGGCCAGCGTCGATTTGTCGACGCAGCCGTTCGGATCATCGATCGCCACCGGCTTGTGCTCGACGGCGGATCGGAACATGCGCACGTAGCCGCGCGAGACCGTCAGCGTCGGGATGAGGATCGTGCCGTTATGTTTGGCGAGATCGATGAACTCCTGATCGATCGCTTGATCCGAGACGCTGTGCACGAGCAGCGTCGCGCCCGCGCGCAACGCTGCTTTCGCTTCGGCCAGACCGGTGGCGTGCACGATGAGCGGCAGGTCGTGTTTGCGCGCCTCGTCGCCGGCCGCGGTGACGGCGGCGGCCGAAGCTTCGACGGTGAGATCGGGCGGGCGGACGATGTACCAGACCTTGACTGCGTGTGCGCCCTGCGAGGCGAGATAGCGAACCTCGTCGCGCGCCGATGCTTCATCTTTGAGGACCATGAACTGTCGCTCGGCAGCCAGGTTCAGCCAGTGATCGAGCGTGGAGAGGAGCGGGCCGGCAGCGTCGACGTGCGGCGCGAGGGTGTTGGGCTCGAATCGATCGTGAAGCCGCAGAGTCCACGCGTAGCCGCCGACGTCGTAAACAGCGGTGACGCCGGAGCAGACATACGAACGCCCGTACCGCTCCGGATCAGACTTCAGCTCGGCTTCCGTTTTCTCGTACGGATGCGTGGCGCGCATGTCGAGCGCGTCGGGCCGTCCGTCGGCCCAGCCGGTCTGCGAGAAGTGAACGTGCGCGTCGATGAGACCGGGCATGATCCAGAGTCCGCGCGCGTCCGTAACGTCAATGCCTTCCGGCACCGGACATTGCGCCCCGCTTCCCGCACAATCGATCTTGCCGTCGCGCAGAATGACGTTCGCGTTCGCGATCGGCGCGCCGCCGCGGCCGTCGATCAACGTTGCGCCGGTGATCGCGCGCGGGGGGGCCGGAGTTCCGGCGGGCGAATCGATCGCACCGGTCACCGCGATCTTCCAGCCGTCCGCCGTCTTGACGAAGAGACGCTCCGAAATCCCCGAATGCTCGTCGCTGCCGTAGCGGACGCGGTAGCGATACGTTCCGTAGACCACGCCTTCATGAAGCGGCGTGAGATGAATGTCGTTCGCTTCGATGAGGTCGGGCCATTGCGCGCCGGCGTCTTTGGCGAACGGCTCGAAGCCGGTGGCGAAGCCTTCCGGGCCGCCGCGCACCAGCGATGGCGAGTGCACGTAATACGACAGATAGGCCTCGCGATTGCGCTGACGGATCGCGTTGATGTTCGCTTCGAACACGACGCGCGCGGCGGCGACGTCATCGGCCGGCGCGGCAAGGAGCGGTGTGGCGATCAATAGAAATAGCAGTACTGCCGGCTTCAGACGCATGCTTCCATTGTAGAATCCGCGGCGCCGGGTACCCGAAAAGGAAACGTCCATGCGCTCCTTGAGTTGCCTGCTGCTGCTTCTTCTCGCCCTTCCTGCCTTCGCCGCTCCGCAGACTCCTGCTGTTCCCCATACCGGCGAAAGTCTCGAGGTCTCCATCGTCAATGTCGATGCCGTCGTCGTCGACAAAGAGGGGCGCCGCGTGCAGGGACTTCGGCGCGACGATTTCGACATTTTCGAAAATGGCGTCCGCCAGCCGATCTCCAACTTCGCCGAATACGCCTCGGCACGCGCGGAACGAGTCGCGGTCGCCGGCGTGAAAGCAGGCGACGAAGCAGCGCCGGCGCCGCCGCCTCCGCCGCAGCGCCGCTCGATCATCGTCTTCGTGGAGCGTTTTCAGCTGGCGGCGTTCCGCAGCGATCCGGTGTTCGACGCGCTGAAGAAACTGCTGCACGATACGGTGCGTCCCGGCGATCAGGTCATGGTCGTCTCCTGGAACAGCGGCATCGTCGGCATGCGCCAGACCTTTACCGACGACATGGCGAAGGTCGACACGACGCTCGATGCCCTGGCCGCGCGTTCGAAGACCATGAACCACGATCTGATGGACGATCTCCGGCAGGAGCTCGATTCCATCGAATCGTTTGAGCATGAGGGCGCAGCGTTCCAGAAGTTCGGGTTCTCCGGGTCGAACGCGCTCGACAGCAGCGGTCTCTCCTTCTTCACCGATCAGTCGGCGCGAATGGAAGCGAAGGTGGCGTTGCTCGACGAGAAGCGGAAGGTGCAGACGTTGAAAGCGCTGATTCGCTCGGTCGCGTCGGCGGATGGAAAGAAAATCCTCCTGCTGGCGACGCACCGCCTTTCTGAGTACGCGGGCGCCGAGGCCTTTTATCTTGCGGGCGCGACCCAGCTCTCGCCGGAGACACGCAGTGAGTTCGACGCCAAACCATTGATTCGTGAGCTGATCGAAACCGCCAACGCGAATGGCGTCACCATCTATCCCATCTTCGCGGAGGGACTCGGATCGTTCTCGATGCCGACCGCGGACCGGAAAACAACTACCCCAGGCTCCCCGTTCGACTACCTCGTCCTCAACAACGAGATCCCGATGCTCGAATACGTGTCGAAGCAGACTGGCGGCGTCGCGGCGTGGGACAGCAAGGAAGTGACGAAACTTCTGCCGCACATCGAGGACGATTTCGAGGCGTACTACTCGCTGGCGTATCGCGCCACGTCCGTAAAAGCAGGTTCGCGCAAGGTCGAGATTCGGGTCAAGGATCCGAAGCTGACGGTGCGGTCGCGGAAGCAGTTCGTTCCGAAGACCGAAGTGGTGCGGATGGAAGACCGCGTCATCGGCGCTCTCTTCGGCAACATGCCGCCGTCGGCCTTCCAGTTCGGAGTGACGAGCACGCCGCCGAAGCGCGATAAGGACAGGAGCTACCTGATTCCGGTGACCGTGGAAGTGCCCATCTCCGCGCTGACGCCCTTGCGCGGCCAGGGCAACGTCTACAACGGCGCGTTCTCGGTTTACATGGCTTGGGGATCGATGATTGGCGGCGTGAGCGAGACGCATCACGACACGCAGCAGTTCTCGATCAAAGAAGCGGATCTGGAGCGGGCGAAGAAGGGCCACTTCACGTACACGGTCTCGGTGGAGTCGTTGACGCCGTCGCTACACGTGGCCTTCGGCGTTTACGACGAGGTGTCGCGCGATTACGCCGTGCGGCTGTTCGATGTGGATCCGCCGGCGGCGCGATGAGACTGCGGCCGCTCCCTCTCCTGCTTGCGATCGCGCTTCCGGCGTCGGCGCAGACGCCTGCGTCCGTTCCGCACGCCGGCGAAACGATCGAGGTGTCGATCGTGAACGTCGACACGGTCGTCACCGACAAGCAGGGAAGGCGCGTCCACGGACTTCGCAAGGACGACTTCGAGATCTACGAGAACGGCGTCAAGCAGCCGATCACGAACTTCGCCGAGTACGCCAGCGAACGCGATGCGGCATCGGTCGGCGCTGCAACGCCAGCGACTGCCGCCCGCGAAGCCGCGCCGCATCCCGCTCCTCCGCCGGCACAGCCGCGAACCTTCATCGTCTTCGTCGAGCGCTTTCAACTGGCGGCGTTCCGCAGCGATCCGCTTTTCGCGGCGATGAAGAAGCTGCTGCACGACGCCGTCCGCCCCGGCGACCGCGTCTCCATCGTCACCTGGAACCACGGCATCCTCGGCAACCGCCTCGATTTCACCGATGACCTGGCAAAGATCGACAAAGCGATCGACGCCATCGCCGCGCGCACCACCACGCTCGATCACGATCCGATGGACGACCTGGAGAAAGAGGTCGATTCGCTGGCCGCGTGGGAAGCGGAGATGGCGGCCATGGGCGCTTCGAAGAACATCGGCGTCGCTGACATTCCCAGCGAATCGGGCCTCAGTTTCTTCATGGAGGAAAACTCGAAGATGTCGGCGAAGACGGCGCTCGTCGACGAGCAGCGCAAGGTGCAGACGATCAACGCGCTGATGCGCTCCGTCGGCGCGGTGGACGGAAAGAAGATCCTCCTTCTGGCCACGCACCGTCTCTCCGAATACGCGGGCGCCGAGGCGCTTTTCATGGCCGGCGCGAACGTCCTTCCTTCCGATTTCCGGCGCCAGTTCGACGGCAAGCCGCTCATCCGCTCGATGATTGAAACCGCCAACGCGAACGGTTTCACGATCTATCCGATCTACGCCGAAGGGCTGGGCACGAACACGATCGTCTCGTCGCAGTTTCGAGGAACGCAGCCGCGCGGCATCGGCTACGACTACCTGGTCCTCAACAACGAGACGCCGATGCTCGAATATGTGGCCGAGCAGACCGGCGGCGTCGCGGCGTGGGGGAGCAAGGACGTGACGAACCTGCTGCCGCATGTCGTCGACGACTTCGAGTCGTATTACTCGCTGGCGTACAGCGCAACGCAGGCGAAGTCGGCGCGCAAAATCGAAGTGCGCGTCAAAGATCCGAAGCTCACCGTCCGCGCGCGCAAGCTGTTCCTGCCGAAGTCAGACACCACGAAGATGGAGGACCGCGTCATCGCCACGCTGTTCGGCAACGCGCCGCCGTCGTCGTTCGATGTGAAAGTCCGCCTCGCCAATCCGAAGCTCGACGAAAAGAAGCACTACATCGTCCCGATCACCATCGAGATCCCGATTGCGTCGCTGACGATGTTGCCGCGCGACGCGAACGCCTCCAGCGGCGCGTTCACCGTCTACACGGCGTGGGGCGCGGTCTTCGGCGGCGTGAGCGACACGCACCACGAAACGAAGCAGTTCACGATCGCCGCCGCCGACATGGAGAAGGCGAAGCAGAACCATTTCACGTACCAGTTCAACGTCGCCTCGGCGTCCCCCTACCTGCGCATCGCCCTCGGCGTTTACGACGAAGTGTCGAAGGAGTACGCGCTGAACCTCGTCGATCTCGAGCCGCCTCCGAAGAAATGACGCGCATCGGAATCATCGCCGATACGCACGGGCTGCTCCGCCCCGAGGCGATCGAAGTGCTGCGCGGCGTCGACGCCATCGTGCACGCGGGCGACGTCGGCGGAGAGCACGTGCTCGACGGTTTGCGCGCGCTCGCACCGCTGACGTACGTCGAAGGAAACAACGATGATGGCGAAGGAACGGACATCGTGCGCGTCACCATCGGCGGCCTGCGCATTCTGCTGACGCACATCCTCCCGCGTCCGCACAAGCCGGACCGGCGCGTGGTCGATTCGCTGCGCGCGAAACCGGCGGACGTGGTGATCTTCGGCCACAGCCACCTGCCGCACGACGAGGTGATCGACGGCATCCACTACTTCAATCCCGCCAGCGCGGGGCCGCGCCGATTCGACTATCCGATCTCCGTCGGCATCATCGAGGAGGGCCGCGGGACGCACATCGCGCTCGATGAGCGCTCGAAAGCGGCATTGAAGAAGCGCATGAACCAACTCGGTGGGGCGTGAAGAGGTAGAGGTTGATCTTGTCAACGGTCCCGAGCCTCACCAGCACAGACAAGAGTGTCTGTGCCACATCGGTCCTGCCGTGCTCGCCTCGGTGCGGGTAAAAGGGAGAGCCAGTGTGGCACAGACACTCTTGTCTGTGCTTTGCAAGATGCGCTGCCTGCCCCTGCCACCAAGTACTCACTCCAGCGTCTTGATTGGCCCCAACTTCAAATTCAGATCATCGTCCGCCAGACCGAAAACGCGCTTCATCTCGGCCATCTTCTCCTCGAGCTTCATCAGCGCGGAGCCGAGGCGTTCGATCTCTTCGTCGGACAACGTTCCCGCATCCATACGCCGCAACGCCTGCTTTTCGAGAAGACGCCGCACCAGCTCGATGATTGAGAGCACCAGCCTGGCCAGGCCGTTCTCGACGATCTCGGAATCGGCGGCGATGCGATCGGGGATCGTCGACTCGGTAAACGTGAGCGACGCGCGCAGCCGCTCTTCGTCATTCGTGATCATCGGCGAAAACCTCCAGCGGCCATGGACCCGACAGCAGGAACGGAACGGATGGAAAGTCGCGCTTCAGCTTCCCGCCGGCATCGTTCACCGCCGCGACGTTTTCGCGTTTTACGAGCGCTGCAAACTCCAGCGACGCAGTATCGCGATTCGACCAGCGGTGCTTGATCGCCAGCGGCGCAAGCGTCTCGTCGACAGCCTTCCGAAACTCGGGAGAGACGTCCGTCGCCCGCGTGGCGTCGTGCAGCGCGCGAATGTACGCCGCTCCCGATTCAAAATCGTGGCGATCCGGACGCGCACGCGCAGCCGTCGCGGCGACTTTCAACGTCATCTCAACGTGCCCTCGGTACTCGTTCAGCACGCGCCGCCATCGTTCGATGTGAGCCGAGCACTTTGCGAACGCGTCGCTGGAACTGTGCGCGGTGAACCCGTAGCGAATGGCGATGAATGTGGCGCGTTCGAGCAGCGCCGCTCGCACGCTCGCCACGCGCAGCAGCAGATCGCGATCGCCCATCGGCTGCGCATCCTCCACCGCCATCCCACTCAACCACAGATCACTCACCGCCACGGCTTCGGCAAGCGGCTCGATGTCGCCACGTTCCAGATGCGCGCCGATCACGACGAGCTTCATTTGATCTGCTTCGGCTGCGAGGTTCGGATGATGGCGTCGACGTTGGCCAGCACGACGTTCAGTCCGAGGTACAGGAGATCGACGTCGCCGATCGAGACGACCGCTTCGCCCGCGATGACCACGCCGCGATCGAGCAGGTGATCGAGCGTTTCGAGCAGGCTCAGTTCTTCTTCGCTGGCGTCACTCATCGGTAATCACCGCGAACGTATACGGCGGCCACGGCCCCGTCAACGCAAGGGTCACGCCTTCGGCGGCGTAGCGGCGCGCCAGCTCGTCGCGCAACTCTTCCAGCCGCGCCTCTTCATCGCGATCGATCAGCACGTTGATCTGCGGAAACGCACCCGACCGCTGCTGCCGGGTTTCGGCAACCGTGTCGCACGCCAGTTTCGCCATCACATCGCGCTCGACCTCAGACATCACCTGCTGTTCGGCCTCCCGCGAGGCACGTTTCTTCTCGTCATCGAGCTTCTTCCGCAGCAGAAACGCCTTGCCCGCCAATGCCGACGCGATCTCGTCCGACAGTGCGCGCAGACCGTCGACGCGCCGGACGAGCGCCTCGCTCCACAACTGCGGATCGAACTCGATGCGCAACGTCCACTCCTGTTTGCCGTCGAGACGTTCGAGCAGCTTCATGAATCGCGCGCTCTCGTTCTCCAGATGGCGACGCAGATTTTCGTCCGAGGCGAAGAGCGTGAAGGCGCGGAGAGGGATGATCGTCCCGCCGTGCATCAGCGCATTCATCACGCTCTGATGCCGGTAGCCGATCGCGCCAAGCCACTCGACGTCTTTGGCGCGCGCATCGATCACTCCCTGCGAGAAATCGACGTCGTCGACCGGGGTGACGAATGCCGCCAGTTCGTTTGCCGTCACGACATCGATCGCATCCGATCCATCGATCGCCTCCACGCGATCCGGCAGCGAATGCCCGGCGCGCGCGATGGCGTAAACGTAGAGGATGTTCGGCATTGATCGGGAAGTCTGACATAGGAGCAGACCTGCCGCGGAGCGGCAGTGGAGGATAGCCAGGGGTGCGGCGAAGCACGCACCCCTGGAAAGGGAGAAGCGTGGAGGTTTGTGCCGCGTCAGCGGCACGGGAAGTGCGGGCGCGTCCAGTGCCGCTGACGCGGCACGATCCAATGAACGCTCGTCATTCCAGGGGTGCGCGCTTCGCCGCACCCCTGGCTATCCTCCAAAGTCGCTAACGCGACATCGAAAAACCGCGTCACCGCAGCTTCCGGAACTCCTCCGAATTCACCAGCGCCCGCGCCACGCCCACCCGCGTCTCTTTCTTCTGCAGCGCGGAGGCGAAGTAGCGTTCGCCGGCGGGGTCGATGGAGCGGTTGAGGATCGTGGCGTAGGCGATGTGGAGAAAGTCGCTGTCGTTGAGGCAGTCGGAGTCGTAGGCGACCGTCTCGGCGGCGTCATCGACGCCGAGGCGGCGGGACGGCTCGATTCCGATCCGGGCGAGAAGGGAGGGCGGCGCGGGCGCGCTTCGTTTCCTGCCTCGCCACCAGGCGTTTTCGTCAAGCAGTTCATTCGGCTCGTTGATGCGAAACGCGCGGGTTAGCTCGGGAAGCGAATCGCCTGGGAACGCGGGCGTCCCGCCCGCTTGTGGCACTCGCGCGAGATCAGATGGCGGGCGGGACGCCCGCGCTCCCAGGGGCGTGACCGCGATCAGGTTCAATCGCGCGGCAAGCACCCTGGTATCTCCCGATTTCGGATCGATCGACACTGGCGCCTCGGCGCGCGAGAACGCGATCGTCAGAAAGTTCGCGCCGTCGCGCCAATGCGTCCGATCGATGTCGAAGGTGTAGTCGTGCCAGTCGACGGCGAGAGGGATGCGCGCGATCGGCGCTCCGTTCAGCGAGATCGTGGCAATCTGCGGGCGCGCGCCGGCGTAGTCGAACGGCATCATGTGCAGGAGCAGGCGGTGATCTGCGGCGGAGGCGATCAGCATCGCCGACACCGGCTCGGCTCCCGTCCAGCGCGCGCGTTCGATCGGGTCGCCGTCGGGACCGTACCAGCCGCCGGCGAGGAAGAAATCGTTGTCGCGCCCGAGGTGCAGGACGTGGGTCTGGTAGCGCGCGGTGAGGGCGCGCGTGTCGGCGGCCGTCAGTCGATTGAGGAGCAGATGTTGGATGCCGGGCGCGTAGTGGAGGCGGAATCCTTCCAGCGGACTGGCCAGGACGACCGGGTACTGGCAACTCCAGTCGCCGATGCCGCCGGGACGGTGAAAGCCGGCGCTGACGATCCACACCGGCTCGTTGTGCGCGACGACGCTGGCGGCGCGCGAGGCCGACTCGCCGGCGCTGATCAGGCGAACGCGCGGCGGCAGTTGGCGCAGGTAAAAGTCGAGGCAGACGTACGACCAGTCGTTCGTCGTCACGACCGCATCGCGCGCGTGGGCGTGCTGGTGAATGGTGGCGGCGATGACGCGCCAGTTCAGCTTGCGGTACGGCTCACTCGTCGCCGCGGTCCATCCCTCGCGGACGATGAATCCTGCGGCGATGAGCGCGGCGATCGGGATGGCGATCGCTGTCCGTCCGCGAAAAATCAGACGCAGGATCGCGGTGATGCCGATCGCGACGAGCAGGAGGTACGCGGGAAGTGCGGTGGCGACGTAGCGCACGGCGTACCAGTGCCGCAGTTTCCAAAGCGCGGCGAGGCTGACGGCGATGGGGAGGAGGGCCATGCCGATGACGATCGCGGCTTTCTCTCGATCGCGGCGAATGAGCACGATGGCGCCGATGAGCGCGAGCACTGCAACTACGTACGCGGCGCGCTGAATCGTGGTGATGTCGATCGCGGCGATGGAGAAAGATTGCAGCAGGCGTTGGAAGAATCGAGCGCTGAGCGGGCGGAATCCGGCGGCGGCGGCGTTGCCGGGCATGCGGCGGTAGAGGAGCGGGATGAGTGCGGTGGCGACTCCGGCGGATATCGCTGAAATGGCGAATGTTCGTTTCCGCGTGATGGCGAAGGCGATGGCGGCGGTGAGCGCGCTGGCGATGAGGAGAGGGCCGGAGCCGGACGTCGTGAAGAGTAGGGCGAGGGCTAAGAGGACGGGTTCACGCGGAGACGCGGAGGAGCGGAGAAAGGCGGCAAGCATCAGTGTGGCGAGGAGGATGAGGAGGGCGTAGGGGCGGGCTTCGCGGCTGTAGTAGATGGCGAGCGGGGAGCCGGCGAGGAGGAGAGCGAAGGTGAGGTTTTCCCCTCGTCCCTGATCCCTCGTCCCTGCCGTCACGACACCCGCAATCGCAACCGCAGCCACACCAAACAACGCCGGCGCAAATCGCGAGGCAAACTCCGGCGCGTGCGCGAATCTCCCCGCCAGTTCGGTGGCGAAGAAAAGCGGGCCGTGTTCGCTGGCGAAGCCGGTCAGCCAGCGCCAGAGCGGCTCGTGCGTCAGCTTCGTGGCGACGTCGTAGTCGAGGATCTCGTCTAGCCAGAGGCTCGGGATGGCCAGGCCGCCGAAGCGGAGGACGGCGCCGAAGACGATGGTGGCGGTCAACAGCACGCCTTCGCCGGTTCGCCGCATCGGCCAGAGGGTAGCACGCGGATTTGACACCGCCGGCCATTGGTCAATACATTGACGGTCTCACATGGCAGCCCAGCCGGAACGGGACCTCGTCGCGGGCGTAATCCAGCTCGCCAACCTGCTCACACGCCGGCTCGCCCCCGTCTTCGAAAAAGCGCGCGTCACTCCGCAACAGTGGGCCATCCTCTCCGCCCTCTCGGCCAACAACGCCCCGATGTCGCTGGCCTCCCTGGCGCGAACGATGATGGTCTCCAAACAGAACATGACCGGCATGATGGCCCGCCTCGAACAGCTCGGCTTCGCCGAACGCGCGGATGATCCGGAGGATCTGCGGTCGTATCGCGTGGTCCTCACGCGACGCGGACGGGCCACGATCGAGAAGCTGCGGCCTGCTTACGAAGAATGGCGCGATGCGCTCGGCAAGGATTTGTCGGAGCGCGACCTGGCGACGGCAGCGAAGACGATCGATAGTTTGATCGCAAACTTGTCAGATTGATTGCCGGCGCAAAGTCAGGCGCCGGCCGACGGCCACGCATTGACCTCTGCCGGCGCGGCCATTGAGAACATCGAAGCCATCACGTAGCCCCGAAGGAGTTTCTTTTCGAAGGGCAAATAGAGGGCGATGGTCAGTCCGCGCTTGTGCTCGAAGAGGACCTTGATTGCTTTGGTAGGTTTCTGACCTTCCAGGGTGACCGTGACGTTCTCGGCGACGCCAATCGCCTTGAGAGACAGCTCCTTCGCCTGTTGCCGAAGCCCCTGATGAAGGAGAGGGAGAACCTCGGCTGCCGTGGTGAGATCAGTGGATCCGGCCGGAGCTGCTCCTACGAGCTTGAGTTCGCCCTCGTCAGTGAGGATTGCAGCATGTGGCAGGAAGTTGCCCCGATTTCTTAGAAAGAGTTCCGATAGGTCGAACAGTTGATTCGCAACGATCTCAATGTCGGGCTTGAGCTCGCTGTAAAGCGCTTCGGTATCAGTCATTCGCAGGCGAAGATTGTATCCACTCGATCGGCTCAATGGGCGGAGAGCGCGCGCAAAGACGCCACCCCCACCACCCGATTCCGCCCGCCCTCCTTTGCCGCGTACAACCTCTCATCCGCTGCGCGGAACAGCGCATCGGCGGCGGTGCCATCGTCGGGGTACATGGCGGCGCCGATGCTGATGGTTACCTTCGCGCCGCCGGCGGGAGCGGGCATCGCTTCGACGCTGGCGCGGATGCGTTCGGCGATGGCGGCGAGGGCGGGGGCGTCGAGCTGGGGGAGGATTACGGCGAATTCTTCGCCGCCGTAACGCGCGGGGAAATCCACGACGCGGACGGCTTCGCGGATGACGCGGGCCACGCGCTGGAGCGCGTCGTTGCCGGCGAGGTGGCCGTACGTGTCGTTGTACTTCTTGAAGCGGTCGAGATCGAGGATGAGGATGCCGAAGCGCTCCGGGTAGCGTTCGGCGCGTTCGATCTCCAAGTCGATTCTTTCTCGGAAGGCGCGGAAGTTGGGGAGTGACGTCAGCTCGTCGGTTCTGGCGTGGGCCTTCAGCTCGTCGGCCATGTGATTGACGGCCGCGGCCAGGCGCGCCACTTCGAAATCGCCGGCGACCGGAGCGCGGGCGGCGAGATCGCCGGAGGCGATGGCATCGGCGGCGAGCGACAGGTCTTCGATCGGGCGGACCACTTTGCGCAGCGTCACCTGCACCGCGGCGAAGCTGCAGATGATGATGATCCAGGCGATGGCCAGGCCGGCCGACATCAGCTCGTGCGTTTCGCGTTCGAGCATCGGGAGTTGCCGGGCGATCTCGCGCTTTCGCTCGTCGATGATGCGCTGCGCCTCGGCCACGACGCGCTGCGACTCGGTGCCGATCTCCTCCGGGGTGGATGTCGGATCGGCGAGCGCCGCGGTGAATGTCGACATGCGGCGGCGCAGGGCAGCGGTGTCGATCGTGCGCAGCGAATCGGATTCGAGGAGCTGCGAGACGACGCGGTAAGTACCGTAGCGCCGGCGGCTCGCCGGCGCTACGCTGGCGATATTCGCCCGATACGCGTTCTGCGCGCGGATCAGTTCCTCCAACGTTCCGATCGCGCGCGTCTCCACACCCACCAGCCGGCTCCAACGTTCCTGCGCAACCTGTGCGCGCCAGCTTAGGCCGAAGGTGATGGCGAAGAGGGCGATGGCAAATGCAAGGGTGAGCAGCAGGACGCGCGTGCGCAGCTTGGTGCGGCGCGCCACTATGCGGTCGCTCCCAACTCGTTCGCGCGCCGGGCCACAACGTGCGCGGCGAGGACGAACGCCGCGTGGCTCCACGTCAGCGGCGCGACGGAGAGTGGCTTGCCGGTGTACGGATCGAGCTGTTCCGCCAATACGCCGCTCGGCAGGGCGTGGCGCGTGGCCCAGGTCAGGATGTCGATCGCCTTCTGCAGGCCGGCGGCGTCGCGCGCGCGCATCGCGTACCAGTGCGCGATCGACAGCGTGCAGACGATCCACGGATTGCCGGCCACGTTGGCGACGTCCTTCGAGACCTGGAAGTAGTAATCGTTCTCGTAGCGGGCCACGCCGCCCACGTCGGTCTTGATGGTCAGCCGCCGGATCATCGACTCCATCGTGGCCACGATCTTCGGATCGTCCGGATCGAACATGCCGAAGAGCCACAGCCCGGCCATCGAGGCGTCGAGCGTCGTATCGCGCGTGATCTCCCCTTCGCGCGAGACATTCACCGAGCGCGCGAAACAGCCGCTCGTTTCATCGAAGAGGAAACGGATCGTCCCTTCTTTGATCTCCGCGGCGGCGCGGCGGTACTTCTCCGCCTGCGCCGTTTCACCGAACGCATCGGTGAATCGCGCCGCGGCGTTGAGTCCCGCCCAGACCGAGCCGATGGTGAAGGCGGCGATCCCGCGGCGCTCCTCCCACAGATCCCACGACGGCGCCGGCAGCCGCGTGTGCGGCTCGCGGTAGCGCAGGAGGAAGTCGGCCATCTGCTTGATGATCGGCTTGTACAGCGGCTTGACGAACTCGACGTCGTGGAACTTTTCGAAATGCGTCCAGAGCGCGACGACGACCAGCGCCGTCTCGTCTTCCTGAATCGGCAACTGCCGCTTGCCGTCCGCCAGCCACGGATGCCACGACGACCCTACTGACCCATCCGGGTTGTATTTGTGCAGCAGAAACCCCTCGGGCGTAATCAGCCGGCAGCAGAATTCGAAAAATCGCCGCGTGATCTCGGCGTAACCGGCGTGCAGCAATGCCGTCGACACGATCGAGCCGTCACGCGGCCACATGTACGTGTACGTGTCGCGCCCGAACTGGACGATGTCGGAATCGGTCGCGGCGATGACGGCGCCGCTGTGATCGATCTGCGTGCGGATGATGAGCAGCGAGCGCCGATACAACCTCTGCACCGGCTCGGGCAGGCGGCTGATGTCGACGTCGTTCTTGACCCACAGCTTCCAGTAGTCTCGCGTGCGGTCGATGAATGACTGCGCGCCGCGCTCGCGCACGAGGCCGTCGAGCGCCGCGACCTCTTTGTACGACTTGCCGAAGACCCACCAGATGTACGCGACGGCCTTACCGCCCGGCGGCAGCGTGAGCGACATCATCCCCGTGCAATCGACCGAACCTTGTGCGATCGCTTTGTGCGCCTCCAGCACGCCATCCTCGGCATCGCGCCACGTGCCCTGGTAGCCCTCGCGCTCTTTCGTTCCGATGGCGAAGGACTGGAAGCCGAACTGGTCGTCGAGGGCACCGTTGATGAGGACATAGCGCTGCGCTTTGTAGGCGACGAAGCCGTCGAACTCCGGATCGAAAAAGATCGTGTCGCCGATCGCGTTCCCGCCGAGGTGCGGATCGAAGTGAGTGAAGAGACGGGTGGAGCGTTTCCTGTCGGAGAGATTGTGGAGCTCGACGCGGCGCACGAGCAGGTCGCGGTCGAAATCGACCGTGTCGTTGATGACCATGTCGAGTTGCAGCGAACTCGAGTGCGCCTCGACGCGGGTAACGAGCGAATCGCCGTCGTAGTCGAGCCGCTTCTCCCACGCCGGATCGCCGATCCAGGCGAACTTGCCGTCGCACCAGACGCCGAAAAACGAGACGTCGCCCGCGGTCTGATTGTCCTGCCCGACGTGCGGGTAATAGACGTCGCGGATGTTGTACTCATGATCGAAATTGACCATGAGGTTGCCGTTGCCGATGGGAAGATCGCGCGCCACGTGCGAAGGATAGCCGCAATGCAAAACGAGGTGCCGCCGTTGCCGGCGGCACCTCTCACTTCACAGCAGCTTCACGACCTTGTCGCTCAGGCCGCTGCCGTCGCCCAAAAGAACGGTAAGGTTAGACTTCTCGGCGACCTTCTCCAGCACCTCGAGCTCGCGCAGACGCATGAGCGTCGGACTGGAGTCGAGAATCCTGGCCGTGTTGGCCTGCATCCGCATCGCCGCCGTCTCCTCACGCCGCGTGATCAGGGCCGCCTCGGCGGCCTTCTTCGCCTCGGTCACGCGGTTCATCAGGTCCTTCATCTCGCCCGGGAGAATCACGTCGCGGATACCAACCGCCACGACCTCGATGCCGAGCGCCGCCGCACGAGTGCGGACCGCCTCATCAAGCTCGCGCGACAGTGCGTCGCGCGACGTCAGAAGCGTATCCAGATCCCGAGCGCCGACGATCTCACGCAGCGCGAGCTGGGCGGCCCTGTACAGCGCCTGCGGCGCGCTGTCCACCTCGGCCACCGACTTGGTTGCGTCGACGATCCGAAAACTGACCAGCGCATTGAGACGCAGCGTGACCTTATCCGACGTCATGATCTCCTGACCGCTGATATCGAGCACCTGCTCCTTCAGATCCACCGGAATGACGCGCACAACGGCCGCGCCACGCCAGAATGCATACGTACCGGGCTGCAGAACACCGTGCAGTGCACCGTCAAGAAACAGAACGGACACCGTACCGGCCTGCACCGACACCGTCTCGAGCTGCTTCAGTGAGTCGGTCACAGAAAGAATCGACGTCAGTTCCGGATGCACCAACTGCACAGTACGCGTACTGACGATTTCCACACGCACGTCGTGGTCAGTACGCCACAGAACGAACATACCCGGCTTGACGACGGCATTGAAACGGCCGTCGATCCAGACAAGGGCACGCTCGGTGTCCTTGAGGTTGAGCACAATGGCATCCTCGCCAATGAGCCCGGAACGGACGATCAGATCGATGTCCTTATGCTCCAGCCAGACCTTACGCGTACTGACGACTTCGAAACGCAGCCTGAAGAGCGGATCGAAACGCCAGTGATTGCCCGGCTGGAGAACGGCAATGAGGTCGCCCTCGCGAAAGAGCAGACCACGCTCATGATTACGAACCTTGAGCTTGCGAATCATGGGGACCTCCTTTTCTTTGTGATCTCCGGCGTAGTGATTCGTACGCATCGTTCCGCCGGGATTCTTATGACTGAGAAAAAGCCGCTCGAAGACGGCGGGCAACATCGCCACACGCATACGGCGCGGAGCGTCGCGGATGACCGGCGCTACTCAGGCGTCCAGCATCGGCCTAACCGCAGCAGATGCGTTTCGTCCTTTCGCTGCGCGGCTTCCGCGCGCTGCAGGGCGCCGGAATCGTGCTGCTGCAATGACGCCGCGACATCTCGTCAATTGCAGCGGGTTTTGAATGCTGCCGCCCCCGAGCGGGTACTACAAAAGAGTGGTTTTCAAGGCCACTGTTGTGTCAGGACGGGAGTCGAACCCGTGACAGCAGGATCTACGGTCCTGTGCTCTACCCACTGAGCTACCTGTTGGTGCGCAGGACGGGATTCGAACCCGCGCCTCAGGAGTATTAGTCCTGCGCTCTACCTCTGAGCTACCTGTGCGTGCGTCACCGACCCTTCGTTAGAACCCGTACACGGAACGCAGTCACAACAGCGTGTGGTGCGCCGCCGGCCCGGGTTGGTTATCGCCAGAAACAAAAAGCCCCTTCAGTCTCGCGACCGAAGGGGCTCTGATCGAAATTCGATCTATGGAGCACACCTACGATCGCGCGAATTCCTCCGCGGGGCGGCCGAATTGATATTTTCTCAACGTGATCATGGGGAGACGGAGATTAGACGGTTCGATTTGTATTGTCAACGGTTTTCTGATTGTTTTTTAATAAGAACGGAACCGCAGAGGCGCAGAAGGCACAGAGAGAGAACTCATATCTGGCATTTGGGACACCAGTAGGTTCCGCGAGCATCGACACCCTGTTTTCGATAACGAATTGGAGTTCCGCAACGGCGGCAGGGATCGTTTCCGCGGCTGTAGACGGAGAATTCCGATCGTCCAGCGGCGCTTCGTTGGAGAAGCTTGTACGCGCAGTCGACGATGTGTCCGAGTTCGATGTCATCGAGATCGGCCACATGCCTGAACGGATCGACGCCGGCGCAGAACAGCGACTCCGATTTCCAGATGTTTCCGATGCCTGCGATCACGCGCTGATTGAGGAGCACGTTCGCGATCTCCTCATCGGGCCGCGCACGGATGCGGCGTAGCGCTTCCTCGCGGTCGAAGGTCGCGCCGAGGAGGTCGGGACCCATGCGGCGAAGATCGTCGTCGCGTTCCAAGCTCCGGCTCGTGTGGAACTCGGCGACCGGAACGGTGAACGCGACGGCAACGTAGTCATCCGTTCCGATCACGATGCGCATGTCGCGGCGCGGACGTTTCCACCGCTCGCCCGGACGGTAGATGTGCCAGCTGCCATTCATCTTCATGTGCGTGTGGAGATGGAGGTCGCCGGAGAATTCGATGATCAGGTTCTTGCCGGCGGAGACGACGCGCTCGATCGTGCGGCCAACGAGCGGCGCATCGTCATCGACACGCGCCAGTTTCGGCAGCACCGTCTCGAACGACGTCACCGTCCTTCCCGCCAGCGCGCGATGCAGCCCCTGCGCCGCGCGATAGATGCTGTCGCCTTCGGGCATGGTGGAAATGTACCTGTGATTTAGACGGCGGCGTGTACATGGTTGCCAGGCAACCCGGCAACTTCATTGCGGTCTGCGCACGTACGGAACTATGCTTCCCGCACAACTCACCTCCCCAACGCGAACGAAAAGGAGACCTGTATGCGTCGTCTGTCCTTCGTGCTCCTCGCGCTCTCCCTTCTCCTGGTGACCGTTCCACTGATCGCGCAATCGCAGGCCACGACCGGCGTCATCGAAGGAACTGTCGTCGATGCGTCCGGCGCCGCGGTTCCCGGCGTCACGCTGACGGTGAAGAACATTGCCACCGGATACGAGGTCATCGTCGTCACCGATGCGGCGGGACGGTTTCGCGCGGTGCTTCTGCCGCTTGGTCCGTATCAAGTCACCGCCGCACTTCAAGGCTTCGCCACCGTCGTGCAGAAGGGACTCGACCTCGGCGTCGGGCAGACGCTGACCGTGCCGATCGCGCTCAAGCAGGCCACCAGCGCGGAGGAGATCGTCGTCACCGCGACGCCGCCGCTGATCGAGACGGCGCGCACCGAGGGGGCGACGAGGATCGATCAGAAAGCGGTGGAAGGGCTGCCGAACAACGGCCGCAACTTCATGGAGTTCACCAAGCTCACGCCGGGCGTCACCGTCGTGCAGGGGCCCGACGGCGACGAGTTGTCGATCAACGGTCAGAAAGGCATCTCCAACAACGTCTCCGTCGACGGCGCCGACTTCAACAATCCCTTCTTCGGCGAGCAGCGCGGCGGGCAGCGGCCGCCGTTCACGTTCAATCTCGACGCGGTGAAGGAGATGGTCGTCATCGCCGACGGCGCGAATGCCGAGTTCGGGCGCTCGATGTCCGGCTTCGTCAACGTGGTTACGAAATCGGGCACGAACGACATGGACGGCACGGCGCACCTCACGTTCAAGAACGACTCGCTGAGCAGCCAGCCGAAGAATCCGGACGGCACGACCTCGCCGAAGTTCCCCGCCACGCAGTCGCAGGCCGGCTTCACCTTCGGTGGTCCTCTGCAGCGCGACCGGCTGTTCTACTTCGGAGCGTTCGATTACCAGAAAGGCAAGACCACGAAGCAGACGAATCCCGGCCGCATCGAACAGCGCGTCGTCGACGCCCTCGCCGCGCTGGGCAGCCCGAACGAAAACGGTTCGATCGAACATACGAACGACGCGCGCGTCCTTCTGCTCAAACTCGACTGGAACGCCTCGGCGAAGCATCAGGCCAACCTCCGATACAACTACACATGGTCGCAGCAGGTCAACGGCACATTCGACGTCGACTCGTGGGGACGGAGCGCGAACGCGATCGAGAAGGACTCGTCGAACGCCATCGTCGGCGGGCTGACTTCGACGCTGCAGTCGGCGCTGCTCAACGAGTTCCGCTTCCAGTTCGCGAAGGAAAACCGGCCGCGCCCGTACAACGGACCGCTGATCGCGGGACAGAGCCGGCCGCTGCCCGACACCGCGTTCGATTTCGGCAAGAGCTATCGCTTCGGCGAGCCGTTCTTCATCCCGGTCAAGTACTACGACACGCGCGTACAGTTCAACGAGAACGTCAGCTTCCTGCGCGGCGCACACGACATCAAAGCGGGCCTGGAGTTCAATCGCGTCAACTCCGTGCAGACGTTCGTCGGTTTCGCCAACGGCCGCTACATCTTCAGCTCAACCGACGGTTTCCTCAATTACGTGAAGAACCCGAAGTACGTCGAATGCTCGAACGGCTCGAGCTCGCAGACCGGAACCTGTCCCGCCGGCACGACGATCACCGGACCGGTGCTGCTGTACTTGCAGCAGGCCGGCGTCGGCAACATCAGCGTCGAAGAAGCGGGAACGCAGAGCATTCCGCAGACGGAGCCCGCCATCTTCGTGCAGGACTCGTGGCAGGCCACGCCGCACCTCAACGTGAATTACGGATTGCGTTGGGAAGCGGAGATCGAGCCCGATCCGATCACCCCGCCCGATCAGGTTTTCTATGCCGACTTCATTGGCAAGACGTCGAAGGGGCAGGAGTTCCCGTCGAACGGCAAGATCCCGAGCGACAACAAGATGTTGCAGCCGCGGCTCGGCATCGCGTGGGATCCGCATGGCGACGGCAAGCAGGTGCTGCGCGCCAACGCCGGCATTCAGTACGGACGCGTGCCGGGGCTGACGCTGGCGTCGTCGCGCTCGACGAACGGATCGCGCGGACAAACGATCTTCCGCAACAGCGCGCTGACGGACATTCTCGGACCCGTGCCGGCCTACCCGAACATCATTCCGCAGTCGCAGGTCGGCTCGCCGTTCGATCCGGACGTCTTCGTGTTCGACAAGCACTTCCAGAACCCGCGCACGAAGTTGGCCAGCGTTTCGTGGGAGCAGGAGGTGGTGAAGGATTACGGCTTCCTGGTGAAGTACAACTACGCGAAGGGCGAGCACATCACGCGCTTCGTCAACCGCAACGATCCGCTCCTCGGCTCGCCGTGGGCGACCGGCCTCGGCGCGGGCGGCACGAACGGTATCGGCGTGCTGACGACGATCGAGTCGTCGGCGAAGAGTCTTTACAACGGCGTCACCCTGGGCATCAACAAGCGTCCGTCGAACAACCTCGCCTTCGAAGTGAATTACACCTATTCGAAGGACAAGTCGGACGACGACAACGAGCGCGATCCGTTCTCGTTCCGCTATGCCAAGGTCACGAATCTGGACGCCGAATACGGCTACTCCGACCGCGATCAGCGCCATCGCCTGAACAGCTGGCTGCTCTGGAACGCGCCGCTGGGCATCGACGTGAACGTGCGCTACTCGTATCGCTCGGCGCAGCCGAAATCGCTGTCATGTGTCGTCAGCGATGCGTTCTGCGGGAAGGACCAGTTCGGACTTCCGCGATTCAATGCGACCGCGCAGACGCCGCAGGACCGCATCAATCCGGACGGCTCCGTCACGCAGCGCAACCTCGGCCGAAAGGACAACGTTTACTCGTCGCTCGATTTCCGCTTGACGAAAGACTTCCCCTTCGGCTCCTACAAAATCCAGCCGGCCATCGACGTTTTCAATCTGCTCAACAGCAAGAACTTTCATCGCCCCGAGGTGACGAACCTGATCTTCAACTTCGACGGAACGGTGCAGAGCGGCGTCGGCGAACCGCGGCAGATGCAGTTGGGGGTGCGCGTCATCTGGTGATTCGTGCAGTTCGCCGCGTCAGCGGCGCCGAGAGGATAGCCAGAGGTGCGGCGAAGCGCGCACCTCTGGAAAAAAGGGCTTCGCATATTCGTGCCGCGTGAGCGGCATCGGAAGCGCGGCCGTTCCTGTGCCGCTGACGCGGCACGAAATCAGACCCTCTTTCGCGTTCCAGGGGTGCGCGCTTCGCCGCACCCCTGGCTATCGTCTGGAGCCGCTAACGCGGCAATCAAGGCCACTTACAATCCCGCCGTGCATTCGAACCTGCTCGCCCGCGCGGGATCGCGCATCGCTGATGTTTGCGAGCGATGGTTTCCCGACGCGTTCGTCTTCGCGCTTGCGGCGATCGTGCTCGTGTTCATCGGCGGCACGTTCGCGGGCGTGAAGCCGGTTGCGCTGGCGACGGAGTTCGGGAACGGGTTCTGGTCGCTGGTGAACTTCACCATGCAGATGGCGATCGTCATCGTTGGCGGATTCGTCGTCGCCTCATCGCCGCCGATCGCGCGGCTGACGCGGTGGTTGGCGTCGATTCCGAAGACGGCGCGCGGGGCGGTGGCGTTCGTGGCGGCGTTCGCGATGCTCTCGTCGCTGCTGTCGTGGGGACTCTCGCTCGTCTTCACCGGCCTGCTCGTGCGCGAGATCGTGAAGCGCGTCGACGTCGACTACCGCGCTATCGGCGCCGCGGCATACCTCGGACTCGGCAGCGTGTGGGCGCTGGGACTCTCGTCATCCGCGGCGCTGCTGCAGACGACGAAGTCGTCGATCCCGGCGTCGCTCCTGCCGATCACCGGCGTCATTCCGCTGACGCAGACTATTTTTCTCTGGCAGAGCATGACCATGGCGGCGGTGCTGGTGATCGTGTCGGTCGTCGTCGCCTACGTCTCCGCGCCGCGTGAAGGCGAAGCGCGGACCGCAACGATGATGGGGATCGAGTTCGCCGACGATGAGGTGGCAGAGCTAACCGCAACGACACCGGCCGAGCGATTCGAGAACAGTCCGATCCTCAACATCGTCACCGCGCTGCTGATGTTCTGGTTCCTCGCCACGCAGTTCCGCGACAAAGGCGGATTGGCTGCGCTCGATCTGAACAACTTCAACTTCTTCTTCCTCGCCGCCGGCCTCTTGCTGCATTGGCGTCCGCGTTCATTTCTGCGCGCGGTGACGAAGTCGGTGCCGGCGACGGCCGGCGTCCTGATCCAGTTCCCGTTCTACGGCGGCATCTTCGGGATGATCTCGAAGACACCGATCGCCGCGCACCTCGCTCACGCGTTCGTCGCCATCACCACGAAGTCGACATTTCCGATCGTCGTCGCCATCTACTCCGCGATCCTCGGCATGTTCGTTCCGAGCGGCGGCGGCAAGTGGATCGTGGAAGCGCCGTACGTAATGGCGGCCGCGCGGCAGTGGGGCGAGCACCTCGGCTGGACGGTGCAGATCTACAACGCGTCCGAGGCACTGCCGAACCTGATCAACCCCTTCTGGATGCTGCCGCTGATGGGCATCCTCAACGTCCGCGCGCGCGACCTGGCCGGATACTCGATCCTGCAACTGCTGTTTCACGCGCCGATCGTGCTGGGGTTGTGCTGGTTGTTTGCGATGACGATGTGAAGCTGGTTGCCGAGTTGCCAGGTTGCCAGGTTGCCGAAAAGAAACGGGCAACCTGGCAACCTTGGGCAACCGGGCAACTTCACTTCAAAAACTCCATCAGGTAATCCGTCGCGTCTTTCGAGCGCATCACGCTCAGCTTCTGCACGATGTCGCGCTTCACCTCGGGGTCCTTCTCGGCGCGAGCTAGATTGACCAGCGTCTTTGCGTTGCCCTGGATGAAGAGCGCATTGATCACGCCTTTGCGGACCTCGGGGCGCGGGTCGTTGTTGTAGAGCGAGAGGAGGAGGTCGCCGGTGCGGCCGCCGCCGAGGAGGCCGAGGTTGCGGATGGCGGTGACTTTGAGATCGAGGACTTTTTCGTTGCGCGCGATCTCGGCCAGCTTCTCGGAATTGCCGCCGATGAACATCGCCTGCAGGATTTTCTTGCGCACATCGACCGACGGCTCGGTGTTGTACAGCTCCGTCAGCTCGTTGCGCGCGCCGATCACACCGAGCTGCATGACGGCATCGGCGCGCAGTTCCGCGTTCGACTCGCCCTTTGCGAGAGACAGGAGTCGCGTGCGATCGCCGGAGATCATGTACGACTTCAGAACCGACTTTTTCACCTGCGTATCGTTCGTCGCGTTGTAGATGTCGGTCAGAACGATCCGGCTGCGTTCACCGCCGAGGATGCCGAGGGTGCGGACAGCGCGGTCGCGAAGATCGGGAGGGCCTGTTTTCGCGGTCTTCACCACGATGTCGAACGCGCGCTGCGAGCCGGACTGGCTGAGGACGAACAGCGCGCGCTCCTTCAACTTCACCGGCTGATGGCCGTTGAGGATGCCTTCCAGAATCGGGATGGCGCGCTCGGGATCGCTGTTCATCAGGCCGTTGATGGCCATCAGCTTCACGTCTTCGTCATCGACGTGCTCCGGCTCGATCTGCTGGCCGGCGGACTGGCGGATTTCGACTTCCAGCGTCTTGCCGTCCTCGACCCACTTCGATTTCGGATACGACTTCTGGAGTTCGAGCAGCGTGGAGAGCGCTTCCGAGCGCGCGCCCATCTTGCCTTCCGAATACGCGAGCCAGTAGAGCGCGGCATCGGCGTGCGCCATGTGCATCTCGGCGACTTTGTGGAACTTCGTGGCGGCGCGGCGCCAATCGTGATCGTCGAGCGAGTCGGTAGCGGAGTCGTAGAGGTCTTCCTCCATCTCCGTCTTTGCCTCGGCGCGTTCTTTCCGGTCTTTGTCGCGGTCGTCGTCATCGTTCGATACGGCGATTGCGATCGCGGTGGCGGACGGCTGGTTGTTCCAGTTCGCCTTCACGGCCGGCGCGAGCGCGACGAGCGCGGCGGCGAGCGTGTAGATCAGTTTCGTTTTCATAGTGAATCCATTCCTTTCTGCGGGACTGTGGCTGGGGCTTCGTGGCCGCTCACCTGTGCGCTGACCACGCGCACTTTGAAGAGCAGGCCCTTCGAATCGATCCGCTTCTGCAGTGCGGCGAGTTCGTCGGGCGAGAGAGTCGAGCCGGCATGCGACAGCTCGACCAGGACCGGCTCGAGGTCCGACAGCAGCGAAGCGATACGCGTCTCGCCCCTCCGCGTGGCCGTTTGCCGATAGATGCGATTCGATGCGACGAGCTCTCCGGCGCGTTTGCTTTCCGAGGAGACGTCGAGAGGATGTTTCGCGTCGGCGTTCGACAGCTCGAGCAGCATCCGCTCGGAGCTGTCGAGGTGATCGCTGACGACGACGAGGAGTAAACGGTCTTTCGATGCCGAGGCGATTGCCGCCGGCTGCGCGGCCGGCGCGGGCGCGTTGTGCGCGACGATCGAGGGCGCTGGCTGCTGCGAACGCGCGTGCCAGAACATCCCGCCGACGAAGGCGACGATGAGCGCGGCGGCGATGGCCATCCAGCCGTAGGCGGAGCGGCGGCGGTTGCTGCCGAGCTTCCAGCGCAGGCGCGTCCACACTTCGTCACCGTACGCGTCGCCGCGCTCAGGGATAGGGAGCTGATCGACCAGGCCGAGGACTTTGCGAAGCGTCTCGAACTGCGTACGGCATTCCTCGCAAACCGCGAGATGCTCCTCGGCGAACGCCGCATCGCCGTCGTGGTAGTAGTGCGAAACGAGCTGCTCTTCTGTCAGGTGTTGCATGGTGTCGACCTCACAATCGGCTCCAGCGACTCGCGCAATTTGCGCACGGCGCGGAAGATCGTGTGTTTTGCGGCATTAACCTGAATGCCCAGTGTTTTGCCGATCTCTTCGACCGGCATTCCTTCGAAATGGCGGAGGACGAACGCCGTCCGCTCGTTGCCGCTGAGGCGTTCCATCGCCGCGGCTACGTGCTTCTGCAGGTCGGCGGACATCAGCAGGCGATCCTGTTGTGCGTCCGTTCGCGCTGCGGCGGCGCCGGCCAGCTCGGCTGATTCGGGATCGCCGCCGTAATGGCGATCGGCGCGGCTGCGGGCGCGGAGCAGGTCGAGCGAGCAATTGACAGCGATGCGATGCAGCCAGGTACCGAAGTTCGCCCGCTCCTCGAAATGCTGGAGCTGGCGGTAAGCGCGCAGGAAAGTCTCCTGCACCACGTCGTCGGCATCATGTTCATTTCCGGTCATGCGATAGGCCACTCGAAACATCGGTTTGGAATGACGCTCGACCAGCTGCCTGAACGCATCGGCATCGCCGGATCGGGCCCGGCTTACCACCGCGAGGTCGGTCGTCATCTCCATCGTCGGAACCTTAGACTGGATGGGGGCGGTTTGGTTAGCCTGGGAGCGCGGGCGTCCCGCCCGCTCGGGCAAGCGCCGGCAATTGCGGCAAGAACGGCGGGCGGGACGCCCGCGCTCCCAGTACCATTCACCAGTGACCCAGCTCGTCCACTACGTGCTCGTCTACGGCGTCTCGTTGATTTTCATCAACGTGTTGCTCGAGCAACTCGGCGCACCGGTGCCGGCCGTTCCGGCGCTGATCGTGGCGGGGGCGTTGTCGCGCGACGGGAAGCTGTCCTCGACGAACATCCTCCTCGCGGCGCTCGCGGCGTCGCTCATCGCGGATTACATGTGGTTCCTGCTCGGGCGGCGCTACGGATATCGCATCCTGCGCACGCTCTGCCGCATCTCGCTCTCGCCCGACTCGTGCGTGAGGGATACCGAGGCAAGGTTTGAGAGGTGGGGACTGAAATCGCTGTTGATTGCGAAGTTCATCCCCGGCTTTTCCACTGTCGCACCGCCGCTGGCAGGTGCGTCTGGAAGCAGCTCGATCGCCTTCCTCATCTACGACGGCATCGGAGCCATGGTCTGGGCGGGAAGCGCCGTCGCCGCCGGACGCGCCTTCCACCACGCCATCGACCGCCTTCTCAGCGCGCTCGAAAACCTCGGCGGATGGGCGCTGGTCGTCATCGCATCGCTGCTCGTCATCCTCATCGCGGTGAAGTGGGCGCAGCGAATTCATTTCCTCAAGAAGATGCGGCTGGCGCGCATCCAGCCGGCGGAACTGAAGGAGATGTTCGACCGCGGCGAGTTTCCGGTCGTGCTCGACGTCCGCACCGCCGGCGCGCGCAAACACAATCCGCGCGCCATCCCGAACGCCATCCTCGCCCACATGGACGATGTGGCCACGCAGCTCGGCCACCTGCCGCCGCATCAGGAGGTTGTGCTGTATTGCACGTGACCAAACGAAGCCTCAGCCGCCCGTGTGGCGCGCATGCTGATCGACAAGGGATACACGAAAGTGCGGCCGCTCGCGGGCGGACTCGATGGCTGGATCGACGCCGGCTATCCCGCAGACATCATCGATCTCGCTTGATCGCGCGCTTCTTCGCATAGCCGCGCACGGCTCCGCGCCGTGGATTGCGGGACGAGGAAGTTGGTCGGCTGCATCCGCATCCGTCCTGAGCCGCATTCGTGGTTGCGAATCCGGAAAGAGGGACGTACGTTATGGCTGAATAAACAACCAAAGGAGACGCAGATGCCGCCGCTCATCGAATCGATTTCGCTGTTTCCGGCTCCTAACGCACCCGACCTCGGCTGCTTCGTCAGACGAAAGCACGAGTTCAAGACGGACCCGGACGTCGACTTTCAGAATGTCCACGTCGATCGACTTTAGTCCTCCGTACCATCAGACCTATTTTCGAGTCGTGTGCGGCGAAGCCGCATTCTTTCAACGATGCCTGGTGCACATGACCACGGATGCGCAGATTCCGCCGCCCATCCTGCAGAACTTTCCGCCCGATTTTGTTCTCGGCGGCGACTTCACACCGCGTCCTTCCGACTGGAATCGATTTCCGACACAGTCCGGCGAGAGGTTCTATTGGTTCTTCGGACAGCATCGCAATCCTGCAAGCGCCTCGTGGGAGCCGGACGCCCTGGTCGGGCACAGCTACGACATTTATGAGAACGGCACGTTAAGCACGGTGCGCTATGACGACACCGGCGGTGATCGCGATTTCAATGATCTGATCCTGGAGGTTGCGATCGTAGGAAGACGATCGTGGAGAGACCTCGTTCAGGCCAAAAGTCAGGCCGCTGTCAACGCGAAGATCGAGAAAGAGAGCTTACCGAGGCTTCACGCGCTACTAAAGCAGCGCGTGAAGTGAAGCAGCAGCTTCGTTTCATTCACCGTCCGCCGTCGAGCGTTGGATTCAGTCGGATGCCGTCGGCGCGATGCCCTTCGCGGTTTCGCGTCGGCGACGCTCATGCCACATGACGAAATCGTGGCGGAGGCTTTGCCAACCAACGCAGCGGCGCGTCGCCGCTGGCTGTGGCGGGAGGACTCGAACCTCCGACCACCGGATTAACAATCCGGCGCTCTACCAACTGAGCTACACCACAGTATTCGACGCGGGGTGGGCATCGTCGCCGACGCGCGCGATGCTGTCAACCGATGAATATTGACGCTGCGGGAGTGGTTCACTACACTCGCCGATCTTCTGAGAGGGCGACGTAGCCAAGTGGTAAGGCAGAGGTCTGCAAAACCTCCATTCGCCGGTTCGATCCCGGCCGTCGCCTCCATCTCCACTCCTCCCCATTTCAACTTCGCTTCGACCGTGGTCTCGCACGGCTGGTATCTGCTCGCGCCGTTTCGCTGGGAGCGCGATGAGCAGACGCTTCATCGGCCGGAAATCCTCGGCGCAAAGCCGGTCGATCTGGCGATTTCGTTCGACGGCAATGCGCTGCGCGTCGAAGGTGCCGAGGAGAGCGAGGAGCTTCGGCGCAAGCTCGGGAGGATGTTCCAGCTCGACGTCGATACGAGCGAATTCGTGGCGTTATCCCGCAGCTCGCCGACGCATGCGTGGGTCGAGTCATCGGGATTCGGGCGGCTGCTCTGCGGCGCGACCCTCTTCGAAGACGTCGTGAAGATCATCACCACCACGAACACGATGTGGCGTCAGACGATGCGCATGACGGAGCTGATCGTCGAGAAATGCGGACGCGCGACGAAGTCGGGACGCAAGGCGTTTCCGATTCCGGAAGATGTCGCGCGTTTCTCCGTCGACGAACTGCAGGAGGACTGCCGCCTCGGCTATCGCGCGAAAACGATTCATGCGCTGGCAAGCGGCATCGTCGAGGGCACCATCGACACGAATGCCCTCAGCGATCCATCGCAGAGTACCGAGGAGCTGTTCAAGAGTTACCGCGAACTGCCGGGGATCGGGCCGTACGGCGCGGCGCATCTCCTGGCGATGGACGGGCGCCACGACTTCATCGCCGTCGACACCGAGTTCCGGCGATTCGTGCGCGAGCGCTACCACGGCGGCCGCGCCGTTTCCGATCGCACCATGCTTCGCCGCTACGCGAAGTGGGGCCGGTGGAAGTACCTGGCCTACTGGTCGGAATTGTGGGAGTCGGTGGCGGCCGGGCTGGAGCCGAAGGGCCAATAGGATACGCCTCGCGGCGCCGCTTCGGAATATTGACCTTCGCCGAGGGCGTACTAGACTTCCTCGGAAGCTGGACGACAACCTTGGACGACAAAATCAAGCAACTCCTGCAACAGCTCGGGACGGCCATCAACGATTCGATCTCGAGCTCGGAAGACGTCAACGAACACATTCAGCGGATTCGCGACGAGGGGTACAACCTCTACGTCGTTCTCGATGCCACGATCGGTCTGAACCGCCTCGGCGAAGAAGAGGAAACGCCCGCGCCCGATCCCGCGGCCGGCATGCTGGTCAAGAGCGACAAGCAGGTGCAGTTCCGCATCGACGTGAACGATCTCGCGCTGCTGCGCGCCCTCGGCATCGATCCAACCCGAAAGGTGAGGGGCGCCCGCCGCGTGGAGCCGCTCGCGGCCGCCAGTGACGACGAGTAACGGCATCAATCTTTACGACCTGCCGCAGCCGCGCCTCGAGCGCACGCTCGCGCCGATCGTCTCCCCTCCCTTTCGCATCAAGCAGATTGAGGAGTGGATGTACGTGCGCGGCGTCGATGCGTTTGACGCGATGACGAACATCCCGAAAGAGCTTCGCGGCGCGCTGGCCGAGCACTTCACCGTCGATTTTCCGCAGGTGATCGAGCGCACCACGCCGGCCGCGGACGAGAGCCAGAAGTATCTCTTCGCACTTCGCGACGGCAATCGCGTCGAGGCCGTCTACATGCCGATGGGGGACAGAACGAGCGTCTGCCTCTCATCGCAAGCGGGATGCGCGGTCGGCTGCACGTTCTGCGTGACCGGCTTTTTCGGCGCGGGCCGCAACCTGACGCCTGGCGAAATGCTCGGCCAGTTCTTCACCATCCAGCACGAGCACAGCGTGCCGATGGAGCTGATGAACGTCGTGTTCATGGGCATGGGCGAGCCGCTGTTGAATTACGACCACCTGATCACCACGCTCGACGCGCTGTACCGCAACGTCGCGCCGAAACGGATCACGGTGTCGACGTCCGGCATCATCCCCGGCATCGAAGAGCTGGCGAAGCTGCCGCGGCGTCCGAATCTGGCCGTGTCGATCAACGCGCCCGATCGCCGGCGCCGCGAAGAGATCATGCCGATCACGAAAAAGTATCCGCTGGAGGAGTTGATCGCGTCGCTGAAGCGCTACCCGTCGGAAAAAGGACGCGAGATTACGATCGAATACGTGCTGCTGGCCGGCTACAACGATTCGCATCTGGATGCGGTGGCGCTGGCGAAACTGATCCACGGACTGCGCGCGAAGGTGAACGCGATTCCGTTCAACGAAGATCCGAATCTTCCGGCGTGGATGAAGCGCCCGAAGGAAGGTTCGATCGATCGCTTCGTCGACACGCTCGTGCGCAATGGCGTCGCGGTCACCGTGCGGCGTTCGAAAGGACGCGAGATCGCGGCGGCGTGCGGACAGTTGCGCGGGAAGTCGGTCGCGAAGAGCCGCGCCACGCGCGAGTAGGCGTCGCTACTTCGAAACGGCCGGATCGTAGTACCGCACCACCAGCATCCCCACGCCCTTTTGCGCCTGTTCCGACTTCGGATCGGCGGAGAGGACGGCCATCACGTTCGGGAGCTTGTGGTCGTAGATGAGGATCTTCTTCGTTCCCTGCCGCGGCTTTCCGAGCGACTCGCGCAGAAACGCGCGCTCTTCCTCGAACGCTTTCGGCGCATCCTGCAGGATGGTGAAGAGCTCGAAGCGGACGGACGTCAATCGCTCGCCGGCGAACTGCAGCGTGAGCGATTTGTCGTCCGCGTAATCGACGACGAGCTGACCCGCGGCGTCGCCCTTCTTCGTTTTCCAGCCGTTCGACTCCAGCACTTTCACGGCGGCCGCGCGATTCATCCCGATGACGAGATGGAACGACTCCGGCCGCATCCAGGAAACCTTGCTGTTCGACGGGAACGCCGTCGCGAAAAAGAGGGCGAGGATGGCGATCATGCCGCTCCCTGCGTCGTGGCCTCGGCTTTCAACTGCGGGTCCCAGCCGACCACCGCGTTGCCCGTGCCGATCACCGTCCAGTACCCATAAACCTCGGCCGGATATGACGGGAAGTCGAGCGCTGAGAGCATCCACGCCAGCGATCCCGCCTTCACTTCGCTCACCGCCATGTCCATGAACTCCGGCAGCACCGCGATCAACTCGCGCGTCCGCCCCTTGCGCATCAGGTCGAGCACTTTCATGTCCCACAAATATCCGCTGTGCTCGTAGACGTGCTCGCGCGACATGTCCTCGGGAATGTCCGGCTCGGTGGTGAAGTGGCGATGCGAAAGCGTGTTCGACGCCAGAAGCACCGCGCGCCGTCCGCTCTTCTCGATCGCCCGCTTCGTGGCTTGACCGAGCTTCAGCATCTGCTGCTGCCCCATCTCATTCGAAAAGTAGTACGGCGAATTGTTCGACGAGATGCCGACGATCGGGATGTCCCACTCGGGATTCATCATGTGACACGAGACGATCGTGCCGTAGTCGACGCGGAAGTTCGGGTTGCGCATCATCTTCGTGATCAACCCGTCGCGCGCCCCCTCCTCGGCGATCAGTTCCGCAAGCTCTACGTCGACCTTGATGTCGTAGTTGAACCGGAACAGGTTCGGAAAAATCGGATCGACCGACAGCCCGTGAAATTCGGGGATGCCGAGGAAGTGATGGCCGATCACGGTCTGCCAGTGGGGGGAGTGGACGAGAAACACATCCGGCTTCTTCTCCAGAAAATGCTTGCGCGCCCGCTCGTAGCCCCAGCGGAGCACCTCCCATCCGCACTCAGACTTTGGCTCGTTGCGCCAGTGGTTGTCGCCGTAAACGATGTGCGGCGGATGGGGAGCGAGGACGCCGCCGATGATGGAGCCGTTTGCCATGGCGTTAGTTTAACGGTTGAAGGGGACCTCGTTGATCCAGTGAAAGCCGCGCGTGGTGAGAAGAAACGCAGGAATCGGCTCGCGATGACAGAGCGCGTGCACCTTCCGACCGCCGATGACTCCGTCGAATACGAGCGTATCGGGATCGGGCCGCTGGTAAGCGAGCACTCCGTCCCAGGCCGGTTCGTTTCGGCGGGAAACAATCAGCGTCCGCTTTTTCTCATCGAGCTTGACGTTCAAGCGCTGCCGCGAATCGCTCATGAGCTGGACCGACATCATGTAACGCATTTCGAAGATGAGGCGGCGCCAGCGGGACGGATCGGGTCCGGCGGGAATCGCATGGTCATTGACGCGAAAATCGTCGACGCGCCAGATCCCGTAAAGCGGCGAGCGCCTTTCCGGCGCGCCGGTCGCTCGATGGATCTCGTTCGCCTCCTTCAGCGACATCACGACGACCGCTGCGACGGCAAGCGTGCGCAGAACGATCCCGGCGACCTCGGCGGCGCGGCTTTGCGTGAGCCGCGGTAACGGCGGCGGGTCCACCGGCCGGTTCAGAACGAAGAAGTTAACGAGCCGCGGCACATCCGGAAGCGCGATGAGACCCGCCATTACCAGCAGCAGCACCGAATTGATCTTCACCGGCACGTCGTACATGAAATTCAGCGCCACGATATTGGCCAGGACGGCGATCGATACCAATGCGCCGAGCAGGGCCGTCCGCCGCATCGTCAGGAGGAGGCCGCCGAGCATCTCCGCCGCACCGGTGAAGATGTTGTACGCCGCCGACGCCCCCATGAACGTCCAGAGAAGACCCATCGGCGAGGCGTCGCCGAACGGCTGCAGGAGCCGGTCGAGCGTCGGCGGCGGAAACTGCGACGGAATGACTTTGGCCGCGCCGTAGGTGATCATCGAGAAAGCCAGCGCGAAGCGGAGATAAGCCCGGAAGATGATCCACCCTTTGTCGTAACGCAGCCGGCGCCGGTCGAGAATGCTCCACACGATGGCGATGACGGCGGCGATGACGAAGACGCAGAGGAGGTTGATCCAATTGTAGGTGGTGTCGCCGCTGCCGTTCGGGCGCACGTCGATGGAAACGTGGAGCAGGCCCGCCGCCAGCCGCACCTGCTGTTCCGTCGGCCACATGACGAGCCGCATCAACGATTCCGACGGAATCAGATAGAACGGAAACGGCAGATTGATGAGGACGAAGAACGGCACCGCGAAGCGGAAGAGGATCCGTTTGGCAAGCGGCCACGGCGTCATCGCGCAATTCTGCCATTTGTCATCCTGAGCCGCCGAAGGACGGTCGAACGACCCCGTGATTGAATCCAGGACGGCTCACAAGGCAAGCACGCGGGGGGTCCTTCGACCGTGCTTCGCCGGCTCAGGATGACAGCGTTAACAACGTCCGCAGCCGTGCTGGATCCGCGGTCGGCTCCGCGCACATGTAGGCCTCACACACATACGCGAGCGTGTGATCGGATGGACGGTTCTGCATCAGCGGCAGATGCTGCGAGCCTTCGCCGGCAACGAGAACGCGATGTGGCAGGTACTCCTCGCCGGCGACCTTGCGCAGCGCGCGGAAAACGTCATCCGATCCCGTGAGCACGATCTCCTTAGGCTGACCGGCGCGCCACTCGGCGACGCCGAGGAGCAGCCCGAATCCCGAGGGATATTTTTCGGCGAGCGGCGCGATGGCCGCGAGCGTTTTCGTCGCCGCCTCGGCGTACCGCTCTTCGCCGAAGAGCAGCGCCAGGCGCAGCAGCACGTCGGCAGCAACAGAGTTGCCGGACGGTGTGGCGTTGTCGAACAGATCTTTCGGACGGGTGATCAGCGTCTCACCATCGATCGGTGTATCGAAGAAGCCGCCATTCGCTTCGTCGGCGAATCGATCGAGGATCTGGTCGATCAACTGGCGCGACGCATCGAGGTAACGCCGCTCGTGCGTCGCCTCGTACGCGAGCGCGAGTCCCCACGCGACCCCACTGTAATCCTCGAGCAACCCGTGGATTTTCGGCGTGCGCATCAGGCGACCATCGACGATGCGGGTCAGCAGAAAGTCGGCATTGCGGCTGACGACGTCGCGATACCCGTCGCGATCGAAGGCGATCGCGGCTTCGGCGAACGCGGCCAGCATCCAGCCGTTCCAGCCGGCCAGAATCTTTTCGTCGCGCGCGGGCCACACCCGTTGCGCGCGGACGCCGTACAACTTGCACTTGCCGCGCGACGAAATCTCGCCGAGCTGCTCGATCGTGATGCCGAGGTCCGCGGCGACCGATTCGGGACTCCGTGGGACGTTGAGGATGTTGTGATCCTCCCAGTTCCCGCGCTCGGTGACGTCGTAGAGCGCGCAGAAAATCCTTCCCTCTTCCGCGCCCAGGATCGACATCACCTCGGCGCGCGACCAGACGTAAAACTTCCCCTCTTCGCCTTCGCTGTCGGCATCCTGCGTTGAATAGAAGCCGCCCTCGGGCGACGTCATCTCGCGCTGGATGTAGCCGAGGATTTCGTGCGCGATGCGGGCGAAGAACGGATCCTTCTTCCACTGCCACGCCCGCGTGTAGAGCCGCGCCAGCAGCGCGTTGTCGTACAGCATCTTCTCGAAATGCGGCGCCAGCCAGCGCGCATCGGTCGAGTAGCGGTGAAAGCCGCCGCCGACCTGGTCGTACATTCCGCCGCGCGCCATTTTGGTCAACGTGTTGACGATGATGTCATCGAGCGTGCGGTCGTTCGTGCGCCAGGCGACCTGCATCAGGAAGTCGAGCGTCATCGACGGCGGAAACTTCGGCGCGCTGCCGAAGCCGCCGTTCACAGGATCGTAAGTCTGCGCGATGCGCGCCGCCGCGCGGTCGAGCGCGTCATGCTCCAGAGCGCCGCCGCCCTGAAACTTCACCGCGCTGATCCCGCGAATCACCTCGGCGGACGCCGCTTCGACGTCGTTCCGCCGCTCGCGGTACGCGTGCGCGACGTGTTCGAGCACGCGCCGGAATCCGGGCATCCCGTGCCGGTCGTCGGGCGGAAAGTACGTTCCCGCGTAGAACGGCGCGCCGGCGGGCGTGAGGAACATCGACATCGGCCAGCCGCCGTGCCCGGTCATCATCTGCACCGCTTCCATGTAGATCGAATCGACGTCCGGCCGCTCCTCGCGGTCGACTTTGATCGAGACGAAATGCTCGTTCAGAACGGCCGCGACGCCGTTGTTCTCGAACGACTCCCGCTCCATGACGTGGCACCAGTGGCACGCCGAATACCCGATCGACAAAAACACCGGCCGATCCTCGGCGCGCGCCTTCGCAAACGCCTCGTCGCCCCACGGATACCAGTCGACCGGATTGTGCGCGTGCTGCAGCAAGTACGGCGAGGTCTCGTTCGCGAGGCGGTTCATGTGTTCAGAGTCTATGCCGAGGTTTGGTAGCGCTCCCAATCGCCGGCGACGTCGATGTCCCAACGCTCCGGTAGCACGGCGACGCTGCTTTGCCACTCGGCGATTTTGGACATCGTCGTGGAGAAGACCGATGGCGTTCCCCACGCCACGTCCTGGAAGATCGCCGGATCAAACGCTGCCGCACGGCAGCCGATCAGGTAGTAGCCGCCATCCTCTGCGGGACCGGCGGTCCATTCGCAGGAGTCGAGGAGGGCGAAAGCGTGGTCGATGAGGGCGCGTGGCAGCGACGGATCGTCGACGCCGATGGCGACGATCTTTTGCGTGGCGTGAAAGAAAAAGCGCTCTGAGAAGGCCATCGAAAGGCGGTCGCCGAGGGTGGCGCCCGTCTGCATGGCGGTGGGGAGACCGCCGAATGCGCGCGCGAGCGATTCGCCGTTCGCCGCTTCGGTCGGGGCCCAGAGGATTTCGATTTCGATTTCCGGCGAGCGCTCGCCGATCGACGCCAGCAGATCGCGCAACATCGTCTCGTAAGCCGCCAGCGCCGCATCCTCGCCGATCGATTCGGCGAGCCTCGTCTTCACCCGTCCGCGCTCGGGCAGACGTGCGAACACGAGGAGGCGTTGCGCGGGCGGCGGGATGGTGGGGAACACGCGCCGAGTATATTTGCGGCAACGCTGAAGCCAATATGCACATCGCACTTCTCACCGACTTCGGTACGCGCGATCCGTACGTTGCGGCGATGAAGGGCGTGATTGTGTCGCGTTGCGAAGCCCACATCGTTGACCTGACACACGACATCGCGCCGTTCGACGTCTGGGAAGGGGCGTTCTTTCTGCGTGACGTCGTCCGCTATTGGCCCGCGGGAACGATCTTCGTTTGCGTCGTCGATCCGGGCGTGGGGACGGCGCGGCGGATCATCGCTGTCGAATCGGATGGAAAGATCTTTCTCGCGCCGGATAACGGGCTGCTGCACTTCGTCGGCGGGAACGCGTACGCCGTGACGAACGAGTCGCTCTTTCTCCCGAACGGCTCGACGACATTTCACGGCCGCGATCGATTCGCACCCGTCGCGGCGGCGCTGGCGAACGGAACGAAGGTCGAAGAGCTCGGTCCGCGCATCGACGATCGCGTGCTGCTCGATTACACGCCGGGCGCGATCATTCGCATCGACCGCTTCGGCAACTGCGTCACCGATCTCGTTCCACCGTCGATGCCGTTCGCGGTGACGGTGGGCGATCAACGAATCGACGATCTCCGCAAGACCTACACCGGCGAGGGCGCGTTTCTCATCATTGGATCGACCGGCTGCATCGAGATCTCGGTCGCCAACGGCAGCGCGGCGTCGCTCTTGCAACTTCGGCGCGGCGACCGCGTCACCATCATTCCGAAATGACGGCCGACTACATGCAGTCTCGCGAAGTGCAGCGCCGCGGCGGCGTGCGGCGGCTGCTCTTGCCGCTACTGATTGCCCTCGCCGTTCTGATCGCGTTGCTTTTCGCTGTGACGTTCGTTCCGCTGACCAACGCGCGCGACGCGTGGCTGCGCGGCCGGTATCCGGAAGCGATCGGCACGGGCGAGAAGTGGTCGCGGCTTCACCTCTGGCCCGCGCAATATCACCAGATTCTGGCGGCGGCGTATCTGACCGCGGGCAACGCCGCCGCTGCGCACGCGCACCTCGACGGCATCGGCAACATCCGAATCTCGATCATTCCGAAAGACGAAGTGGCGCGCCGGCTGTTCGCGATGCAGCGCTATGGCGACTTTCTTTCATACGACGCGGCGTCGCACGATGCGCACGAGAGCGCCGATGTTCCGCTGTACCGCGCGGCCGCCCTGGCAGCGCTGAATCGCGTCGCCGATGCGCAGAAGGCGTTCGCATCGATCGACCGGGCGCATGTGAACGCGTCGCGTTATGCCGCGCTGCAGCGCAATCTCGCCGCGCGCGCAAACGGTAACGCACCGTATGTGTTCGACCGCAACGGCGGCACGATCGCCGTCGTCCGCGCAAACGACATCGTCGCCACGAATGACGATTTCGCGCCGCTGATGAACCGCGAGGCAGGCACTCTCACCATCGGCGCGAAGCTGCCTGCCCTTGGGGCAAACGCGTCGATCGAGACGACGCTCGATCCGTTTGTGCAACGCGCGGCGCTCAAAGCTCTGGCCGGATTCCGCGGTTCGCTCGTGGCCATCGATCCGCGCACGAATGAGATCCTCGCCATCGCCAGCAGCCGCGGAAAAGGCGCGATGGCGAACTTGGCGCTCGAGCATCAGTACGAGCCGGGATCGGTGGTCAAGGTGTTGACCGGGCTGAACGCGGAGGACGGCGGCTCCGATCTGCCGTCGCTCTTCCCCTATACCTGCAAAGGATTTCTCGAAATCGACGGCCGCCATTTCGGCGACTGGCTGGCTGCCGGCCACGGAACGCTGAACTCGATCGACGACGCGCTCGCCGTCTCCTGCAACGTCTTCTTCGCCGACCTCGGCCTTCGTCTCGGCGTCGATCGTCTGACGCGCTTCATGACCGCCGCCGGTTTCAACGGTCAGGCGAACCTCGGCGTGTTTTCCGTTCCGCTGGGCAAGACCGTCGGTCAGGTTTTCAATCGTTTCGAGACGGCGTTCCTGGCGATCGGCCTCGAACATGAGTCGATGAACGCGCTACACGTGGCGATGATCGCGTCGATGATGGCCAACCGCGGCGAGCTGACGGCACCGAAGTTCCTCGTGCAGCGCCGCTCGATCCTCGGCGACGTAATCGCGACATCGCCGCCGCAATCCAAGACACGATTGGCATCGCCTGCCGCCGCCGAAACGATCGTGCACGCGATGGAAGCGGTAGCGACCGAAGCGAAAGGGACCGGCCGCCGCGCGCCCGTGTCCGGCATCTCGCTGGCGATGAAAACCGGCACGGCGGGCGAACGAAAGAGCGGCCTGGAAGCGCTGATCCTCGCCTTCGCTCCGGTGGAGTCGCCGAAGATCGCGTTCGGAGTGATCGCCGAGGATGCCGGCCCGGCGGAGTTCGCCGGCGCGAAGATCGCGCACGATTTTCTCGAAGCGATGGCGCCCAGATTGCGCTGACGCGCGTTGCTGTCATCCTGAGCCGTCGGAGCCCTGAGCCGAAGGACGGTCGAAGGACCACCTGATGCTTGCCGTTTGAAAAGCCGCCGCAAGACCCGGTTAGCAGCGGGGCGGCCTTGTATGTTTAAGGATGAAGACGCAAGGCGTGCTCCTTGGCTCACCGCGGGGAGAATGCTTGACCGCGTTTCAGGAACTGGCCTTTCCCCGGCTTGCCGACGTAGCGACCTTCGTCAATCACCAACTCGCCGCGCGACAAGACCGTTTTCGTCACGCCCTTTACCGTCATCCCTTCGTAGCAGGAGTAGTCGACGTTCATGTGATGCGTCTTTGCGCTGATCGTTCTCTCTTCGTTCGGATCGAAGATGACGATGTCGGCGTCGCTGCCGACCGCGATCGTCCCCTTCCTCGGGAAGAGTCCGAAGATCTTTGCCGCTGCAGTCGAAGTGATCTCGACGAAACGATTCAGTGAGATGCGCCCCTGGGCCACACCGCCGTTGAAGATGAGCGACATCCGTTCTTCGACTCCCGGTCCGCCGTTCGGAATCTTCGAGAAATCGTTCTTCCCCAGCTCCTTCTGCTCCTTCATGCAGAACGGGCAGTGATCGGTTGAGACCACCTGCAGGTCGTTGAATTTCAGCCCGCGCCACAGCTTCTCCTGGTTCCACTTCTCGCGGATGGGCGGCGTCATCACGTACTTGGCGCCTTCGAATCCGGGCTGCTCGTACACGCTGTAGTCAAGGAAGAGATACTGCGGACACGTCTCGGCGTATGCGTTGATGCCCATGTCGCGCGCGCGCGTGACCTCCTGCAGCGAGTCGTCGCAACTGAGGTGGACGATGTACACCGACGACCCGGCCATCTCCGCCAGCGCAATGGCCCGATGCACCCCCTCCGCCTCGGCCTTCGTCGGGCGAGTGAGGGCGTGATACTTCGGCGCCGTCTTGCCGTCCGCGAGCGCCTTCTTGACGATGGCGTCGATGACCACGCCGTTCTCCGCGTGCATGCAGATCAGCCCACCGTTTTCGCCGGCCATGCCCATCGCTTTGAAGATGGTGGCGTCGTCGACGAGAAAAACGCCGGGATACGCCATGAACAACTTGAAGCTCGAAATCCCCTCGTCGATCATCGACCGCATCTCCGGCAACCGCTCGTCCGGCAGATCGGTGCAGATGAGGTGGAAGCCGTAGTCGATCGACGTGTTCCCGTCGGCCTTCGCATGCCACGCATCGACCGCCTGCTTCAGCGATTGCCCCTTCCCCTGCACGGCAAAGTCGATGATGGTGGTCGTCCCGCCGTAAGCGGCCGCAATCGTCCCGGTCTCGAACGTATCCGACGCCGAGGTCCCTCCGAACGGCAACTCCATGTGCGTGTGAGGATCGATCCCGCCCGGGATCACCAACCGCCCCTTGGCGTCGATCACCTTCTCCGCATTCGCATCGATCGACTTCCCGATCGTGACGATCGTCTCGCCGTCGATGAGGATGTCGGCGTTGTAGTCGTCCACCGCGGTGACGATGCGGCCGTTTTTGATGAGGGTTGTGGTCATGGTTTGCTTTCTCCAGCCATGTATTGACGGAGCACGCGCGCAAGTTGCGGCATGCTCGTGGTCGCGGCTTCCCATACGAGATCACGATTGAGGTCCATGTACGCATGGACCAGGCGATTACGAATAGCGATGATGACCGGCCAGGGCACTTCGGCCAGCTCATCGCGGGCCGCGGAGGTCAGTTTCACCGCAGCCTCGCCGGCATTCTCGATCATCTTTGCGACGGCCCAGAACAATTGATTGTCGTTGTTGAAATCATCGCGTGATCGGTTGGCGAGAAAACGCTCGATTTCATCAAAAGCATCGAGCATGTGCCGGATGCGCACCGCATCAGATTCCTGAATACTGAACCTCCGCGGTCCGCACCACTTCGTCTCTGAAGTAGCGGCTCAAGTCACCGGCGGTTCTAAGATCGACCTTGCGGCCGAGCTTCTCCGTCAACTCGATCTCCATACGGGCTACTTCAAACAGGCCCACAGGAGTTCCGGGCTCGAACTCCACGAGGATATCGACGTCGCTTTCGGGAGTGAACCGGTCGGTCAGCACCGACCCAAAGAGCGCGAGCTTGTGGATGTGATTCCGCTTGCAGAAGTCTGCGACGAACTCCGGATCCAGGCGAATATGCGCGGCCATGGCACCGCGCATTCTAGCGCCCTACATCGAGGACATGGAGTTGAGGAACTCGGAGTTCGTGCGGGTTTTCTCCAGCTTCTCTACCAGCAGCTCCATCGACTCGACTGTGGACAGCGGTGAGAAGACCTTGCGCAGGACCCAGATGCGATTGAGCTCGTTGCGCTCGAGGAGCAGCTCCTCTTTGCGCGTGCCGGACTTGTTGATGTCGATGGCGGGGAAGACGCGCTTGTCGGAGAGCTTGCGGTCGAGGTGCACTTCCATGTTGCCAGTGCCCTTGAACTCTTCGAAGATGACGTCATCCATGCGCGAGCCGGTGTCGATGAGGGCCGTGGCGATGATTGTCAGCGAGCCGCCTTCTTCGACGTTGCGCGCGGAACCGAAGAAGCGCTTCGGACGCTGCAGCGCGTTCGAATCGACGCCGCCGGAGAGGACCTTGCCGGATGGCGGAACGACCGTGTTGTAGGCGCGCGCGAGGCGGGTGATGGAGTCGAGCAGGATGACCACGTCGCGGCGGTGCTCGACGAGGCGCTTCGCTTTCTCGATGACCATCTCGGCGACCTGCACGTGACGCGAAGCCGGCTCGTCGAACGTCGACGAGATCACTTCGCCTTTCACGCTGCGCTGCATGTCGGTCACTTCTTCCGGCCTTTCATCGATCAGCAGCACGATCAGCGTGACCTCGGGATGATTCGAGGTGATGGAGTTGGCGATGGCCTGCAGGATCATCGTTTTGCCGGTGCGCGGCGGCGCGACGATCAGCCCGCGCTGCCCTTTCCCGACCGGCGCAATGAGGTCGAGCACGCGCGACGACATGTTGTTCGGCACTTCGAGCTTGATGCGGTGCTCGGGATAGAGCGGCGTCAGGTTGTCGAAGAGGATCTTTTCGCGCGCCACGTCGGGGTGCTCGAAGTTGACCGCCTCGACTTTGATCAGGGCGAAGTAGCGCTCCCCTTCCTTCGGCGGACGCACCTGGCCGGAGACGGTGTCGCCGGTGTGCAGGTCGAAGCGGCGGATCTGCGACGGTGAAACGTAGATGTCGTCCGGACCGGGGAGGTAGTTGTACTCGGGGGCGCGCAGGAAGCCGAAGCCGTCGGGCAGGCATTCGAGAACGCCTTCCGAGAAGATGAGGCCGGACTTTTCCGTCTGCGCTTGGAGGACCGAAAAGATCAGGTCCTGCTTGCGCATGCCGGTGGCGTTTTCGATGCCGTGCTCTTTGGCGATCTTGGTCAGATCGGGGAGCTTCATCTCCTTCAGCACGCGGATGTCGAGCGTTTCGGCGGCCTGGGTCTGCTCGCTGCGGCGATTGATGGGAGACGGCGCGGCCGCGGCCTGCTCGGCGGGCGTTTCATCGACGACGTCGTTCGCGACGTCGACGATTGCGGCCGGTGCGATCAGCTCGGGCTCGTCGGCCCCGGCGTCGACTGCGACTGGTACTTCCTCGACGGCGGCCGGCGGTGCTGCCGTTTTCTCGGCCTTCGGCTTGCGCGTGGTCTTACGCGCCGGTTTCTCGGGCTTTTCGGCCGGCGGCTCGATTACGGCGACGTTCGAATCGTTTTCAAATTCAGTTTCGGACATTGGTTAAAACCCCTTTGTTGATTGACCCCTGTGATTCAGAGGCGCGATGCGATCTCGCGCCGGATCTGTTCGATGCCGTTTTTTTTTACGACGGAACAGGCGATGAGACGGTCTTCGGTAATCTCGAGACCGCGGGCGATCTCGGTGCGGCTCTTGACGAGCTGGTTGTTCGACAGCTTGTCGCTCTTGGTGAGGAGAATGCGTTCGTCGAGTCCGGACGCCACGGTCCAGTCATGCATTTGACGATCTTCCGGGCTGGGAGTTCGCCGCACGTCGAGCAGGATAAAGATCAGCCGGAGAGCATCGGCGCTCTCGAGGTAACTGCGTACGAGCTCGCCCCAACTGCGGGCGATGTCCTTCGGCACTTTCGCGTAGCCGTAGCCGGGAAAGTCGACGATGTAGAAGCGCTCGTTGATGAGATAGAACTGGATGGCCTGCGTCTTCCCCGGCGTCTGGCTCACGCGGGCCACCGCTTTTCGTTTCAGCACGGCGTTGATGAGGCTCGATTTTCCGACGTTGGAGCGACCGACCATCGCGAATTGCGGTCTGCGGTCAGTCGGAAAGTCGTCGGCCTTGTACGCCGCCCGGTGGAACTCGACTGTTCGGATGTCCAAGTGTGTCTTGCTAAAGGAAATGCAAAGCAGAGGTGCTGCGAAGAGGTACTCGAATGTGGTTTGGAAGGTTAACGGTGCAGATTGTGCCGGTATTCTCCGATGCCGGTCAAGGGATGGTCACGAAACGCATGGCCGCAAGAATGGAACATTCGTGCCATAACGCGGGCTGTCATCCTGAGCCGGCGAAGCACGGTCGAAGGACCCCAAGTGCTTGCCTCGCGAAAAAGCCACCGCCCTTCCGGGTTAGCAGGTTGGAGGTCCTTCGACCGTGCTTCGCCGGCTCAGGATGACAGTGGCGACAACTATCGCGCCGCGCCGAACATCACCACGATCGACTTCCCCGTGCCGCGGCGCATGGTCATGCCGTCGATGATGGCGATGCCGCAGTCTTCGTAATTCGGCGAAAGGATGTTGGCGCGATGGCCGGGCGATTCCATCCATCCTTCCACGAGCAACTCCGTCGTCTCGAAGCCGGTGGCCAGGTTCTCGCCGGCGAAGTGAAAGTCGTAGCCGTTCGGCGCGAGCCAGGTGAACGGCGAGCGGCCGTCGGGCGACTCGTGCGCCCAGTAGCCCTGATCTTCCATGTCGCGCATCCGGTCGCCGGCGGCGGCATCGAGGCGCGCGTCTTCGCGAAGGGGCGGAAGGTGGTGCTGCGCGCGGTAACCGTTCATGGCCGCGACGACCGACGCTCGCGTGATGTCAGAGGCGAACGCCGGCATCGCAAGCAGGAGGAAAAGGACCAGAGAGCGTTTCAAGGAAAGTTATTTTGCCGCAGCGGCGAGCATTGCGGGAGTGGTCGCCGGCTGATTTACCAGATCTGTGTATTCGAAAAGTGCGGTCGAGAGGTACCGCTCGCCGGTATCGGGCAGGATGACCACGACCCGCTTGCCGGCGCCGAGCTCTGTGGCGATCTCGATCGCGGCCCAGGCGATGGCGCCGGACGAGATGCCGACGAAGACGCCTTCCTCTTTCGACAGCCGGCGCGCCGTGGCTGCCGCGTCGTCCCACGACACGTCGACGACGCGGTCGACGACGTTCGCGTCGTAAATTGCCGGGATCAGTCCCGCGCCGATGCCCTGCAGCTTGTGCGGGTTGTGCGTGCCGCCTTTGAGCACCTGCGACTCGACCGGCTCGACGGCGACGATGAGCGTTTCCGGCTTTTCCTTCTTGAACACCTGCCCGACGCCGGTGACCGTTCCGCCGGTGCCGACGCCGGCGACGATCGCATCGACCTTCCCGCCGGTGTCGGCGAGAATCTCCTGCGCCGTCGTCTCGCGATGCACTTTCGTGTTGGCCGGGTTATCGAACTGCTTCGACAGCCACGCGCCTTTGTTGTTCGCCGCGTACTCCTCGGCGACGCGCTGCGCTTCCTTGATGCCTTTCGGTCCGGGCGTGAGGATCAGTTCCGCGCCGAGGGCCTGCGCGAGCTTCCGGCGCTCGACCGACATCGTGTCGGGCATCACCAGCGTGCACTTGTAGCCTTTGGCCGCGGCAACGAACGCCAGGCCGATGCCGGTGTTGCCGCTGGTCGCTTCGACGACGGTGTCGCCGGGCTTGATCTCGCCGGCTTTCTCCGCCTCGTTCATCATCGAGATGGCCAGGCGGTCCTTGACCGATGAGAGCGGGTTGAACGACTCAAGTTTGGCCACGACTTCCGCCGCGCCGGCCGGGACGATTTTGTTGAGCCTCACCAGCGGCGTTCGCCCGATCAGCTCCGTGATGTTGTTGTAGATCTTTCCGTGCATCGCTTTCCTCCTAAAACAAAAGACCCGAGCGTTACGCCCGGGTCTCATTCGATGAAAAGTGGCTGTGTTTGCGCGCCTACGTTCGCTCGAACGGACCTATGTGGCGGCGGCAACAGAACGTGGTTTGCATGTGAGCAGTGAGGCTAGGACGGTTGGCTTTGGTTGTCAATGTTGCGGTTGCGCGAGTCGCGGTTGCGCGGTCTCGCGACCCCGTTCTACGCCGCGTTGCTCGCCTCGCCGAGGTACCGGTATCCGATCTTCGCAACAGCCACGATCACCGCGGCATCCGTCCCGACCGCCTTCTGCAGCTTGCGGCGGAGGCGCGTTACGTGCGTGTCGACGGTGCGGCTGTTGAGATTGAGATCGACGCGATAGTTCCAGACGCGCGAGAGCAGCTCGTCGCGCGGAACGACGCGCTCTTTGTTGCGGAAGAGGTACATGAGCAGGTCGAACTCTTTCGGCGAGAGCTTGAGCTTCTGGTCCTTCGCCGATGCTTCGCGCGTAGCCGGATCGAGCTTGATCAGCGTGTCTTCGCAGATCGTCTTCGTGGTCAGCGACGTTGCGTCGCTGCGGCGCATCACGGCATCGATGCGCGCGAAGAGCTCCTGCAGTCCGAACGGCTTGGTGATGTAGTCGTCTGCTCCGCCGCGCAGGCCGCGTACCTTGTCCGTTTCCTGACCGCGGGCGGTGAGCAGGATGACCGGGATCTTCGAGAATTTGCGGATGTGATCGAGGACTTCGAAGCCGCTCTTCTTCGGCAGCATGAGATCGAGGAGTACGAGATCGGGCGACTCGGCGTGGAACAGGCGCACGGCTTCTTCGCCGTCGCCGGCCATCACTGTCTCGTAGTTCTCCATGCGGAGATTGATCTCGAGTCCCTGCCGCAGGCCAGCTTCATCTTCAACGACCAGTATTTTCGTCATGAACTATCTCCGGTCCTCTTTGTACGGGCCTAAGGCGGCGAGAGTTTCTACAGCGTCTGCGGCGCCAGTTGCGCCAGGTGTGTCGTCGTGTGCGATTGGGCGCGCGGGAAGAGGAGGCGGAAGGTCGAGCCGGCGCGGGGTTTCGACTCCACTTCGATCGTGCCGCCGTGCGAGGCGATGATCTGCTGCACAAGCGTCAGTCCGAGGCCCGCGCCACGCCGCGTCTGCGTGTCGGAGAACTGCGCGCGGTAGTACGGCTCGAAGATGTGCGCCAGATCATCGCTGCCGATTCCGATCCCGCGGTCTTTGACTTCGATGACGATCGACGCATCCGTCTGCCGGAGCACGACGTCGATCTGCTTGTTGTCATCGCCCGAGTACTTGATGGCGTTGTCGATCAGGTTCAGAACGGCGCGCGAGACGGCGTCGCGGTCCCACGACTGCTCGTCGATGGCGTCGTCGATGTTCAGCGTGACCTCGAAGCCGCGGCTGCGGATCCACGACTCGTACGTCGAGATGAGCGAGGTGAGAAGGTCGCGCGGATAGACCGGCGTGAAGGCCAGCGCCTTCGCGCTGCTGTTCTGCATGCGCGCGACGTCGAGGACGTTCTCGACGAGATGCGAGAGGTGCAACACCTCGCGCAGAATCGAGTCTTCGATCTCGTGGCGCTGCTTTTCCGGCAAGCGCGCGCCGCGCTTCAGAGTTTCCGCGCCGAGGCGGATCATCGAAAGCGGTGTCCGCAGCTCGTGCGAGACGTTCGCCACCAGCGCGCCGCGCAGCTTCATCGTGTCGGCTTCGTGCATCAGGCCGCGCATGGCCAGATAGGCGCCGAGCGCGGTGAGCAGCAGCGCGAATGCGCTTAGGAGAATGCTGACCAGGCGCGCGTTTTCCCATCCCGAGGTGCCGTAGCCGGTCTCGACGAAGCCGCGTACTGCGTAGTTCGACAGCGGCGCGGCCAGCGGCGTGATGACGGCGTAGCCTTTTCCGGTTTTGATCGCGCCGAGCGCGGACGGATTCTCGATGATGGCGACCTGCGCCTCCTGCGAGAGCCCCTGCGCCTTCACAAGCGGCTGCTGTGCGAGCGCGGGACGCACGCGCATGAGAAGCAGCGACGGATCGTAGGTGTATCCGACGGTGCCGCTGGAAGAAGCGAGCTCGCGCGTGAGGAGCGTGCCGGTGTGCGCCGCACCAGGCGATTCGCTGGCGAAGATGGCATTGGAGGGATCTGCATCCGGCACATAGAGCGCGGAGATGATCCAGTCGTTGTCGTGAATCCACTTCCGCAGCTCCGCCGACGACGGCGACCGCCTCTCCACCTTCTGCCACTCCTCGGATGCGCGATACAGCTCGCTTCCGACGGCGGCGTCAATTCGGCTGGCGCTGATCTGCGCCGCATAGCCGGCGTACTGCATCGCCAGCGTGTTGACCCCCGTCTCCATGCGCGCGGAGAGAACGTACGACCGCCACGCCAGTGCGGCGAGACCGATCGTTACGATGAGGAAGGGGACGAGGATCGAGGAGACGTGGTCCGGCCGGTCACCCGACTGCGGGCTTGCTTTCCACTTCGCGAGGAAGGCTCGGACCATTGTCGTTCGTGATCACTGCTGCGGCGCCGTCGATGCCGAGGTGGCTGGAATTCCGTGGGCCAGCGCCAGGTGCTGCGCCACCATCTTGTCGATCTGCGCCTTCGAGTACGGCTCCAGCCGCACGTCGATCTTCTTCAGAACTCCCTGGCGTTGGACGATGATCCAGAGCACGCCGGTAGCTTTCGCGGAGAAGAGGATCTGTTTGAAGTCCTTGATGTTGCCCTCGACGGTGCTGTGGCCGTTGACCGCCATGAGCCGGTCGCCGGGCCTGAGATCGGCGCGTGCGGCCGGGCCGTCGTCGTTGACCGCTTTGATGATGATTCCGGGACCGAGCTCTTCGATCAGCGCGCCGAGGTAACGGCGTCCGCTGGAGAGTTGCCGGATGGCTTTCTCGCATTCACTCGCGGGCGAGGTGCACAGCTTTCGCTCCTGGGCATACGCCGAAGGGAGAAAAAGAAGGGCAGCAAGAAGGAGATGAGAAGATCGAACGGTCATTTTCTGGGAACGGGGTCCTTGGCCGACGGACAACATAGTCTGCTATCGCGGAGGCTCCGATTACAAATCAGAAAATGTAGAATGAATTCCCTGTAATACAAGAGGTTAGCTGGATTTGTATCACGCGAAGCGGAGCGTGCCGAACGCGGCGGAAACGTGAAAGTCCGCGGGCGTTTTCAGCGTCGGTTGCCACGCGCTGAAGTCGTCGCCATGCCTCGCGCTGCGGTCGATGCGGAAGAAGTTGGCGCGCCATTCGTCGCCGGATTTCGGATGCGTTTGCAGCGAGTCGAACGGAATGCGAATGACGATCTGTATCCGCTTTCTGTCGTCGCGGCGCAGGGCGGCGAAGAGGCCTTCGCAGGTCCAGGCCAGGTCGGTCTTCATCGTGGCGCGGACGCCGTCGGGTGAGTCGATTTTCGCGTCGAAGGTTGTGCCGAGCGGGTTGACCTCGATCTCGAAGTAGGGAGTCAGGCGTTCGGGCGCGATGAAGATTTCGAAGACGTCTTCCTGCCAGAGCGGCTCGTCGTGATCGTCGTAGGTGGCGACGATCTCGTCGTCGTCGGCCGCGAAAACGACAGTGAGAGCGTCGTCGCCCCAATATGCGGCTATCGAGGTGGCCAGGCGCGGCTGACTCCCATCGGTCGCACGCCGCAGCGAAACGACTTCGCACTCCGGCGGAATCGCCCACGGATCTTCGATGGAAAACTCCGCGCGTGGCACGAACAGCACAGAATTCGGCATCGCCGGAATCATACGGTGAGACCGGCGCGGCATCCCGCATGCAATGCCGCAGAGGCCCGAGAGATGGTGATTGATCTTGAACTGGATGACCTGAAGCGCGAGTTCCTCGCCGAGGCAGACGAGAAGATTCGCGAAATTCAGGCGAAGCTGGACGGCGAGCAGTCGCCGGAATCTCTGCAGCGACTGACCTACCTTGCGCATCAACTCAAAGGCTCGGGCGGCAGCTATGGCTTCCAGCGCATCTCCACCGACGCCGCGGAGGTGGAGTCGGCCGTGGAGCTGCTGTCAAAAGAAGGAACGCGTCCCGGCATCGACGACAAGATCCAGCAGCACGTGTTCAACCTTCGCGCGGAAGTAGATCGGCGGATGAAAGAGTTCGCGGCGGAGTAGCGGTTGCGGGGTCGCGCGGTCTCGCGGCGAGCGAGGTCACATGCCGCGCATTCGAATAGCGCCTCAGAATTGGCAATTGCGACTCAGCCGTCCTGCTCGAACGCCGCGAGACCTCGCGACCGCGTCAAGCCGCGTCCGACCCCTTCACCCGCGCTGCGCGCCCAGGATCAGCGGCCTGCACCTGATTGCGGCCGTTTTTCTTCGCGCGATACAGCGCCTTGTCCGCCGCGACGATCAGCTCCTTCGCGGAGTGGAGGCGCGAATGCGGCACGGTGGCAACGCCGATGCTGACCGTGCACGGAATCGGACCCGCGTGCGTCTCGATCGGCGCCGCCTCGATGCTGCGCCGGATCTGTTCGGCGAAGGTGACGGCGTCGTCGAGAACCGTCTCGGGCAGCATCAGAGCGAACTCTTCGCCGCCGTAGCGCGCGGCGAGATCGGTGGTGCGGATCGACTTCTGAAAGATCGATGAAATCGCCTTGAGCACTTCGTCGCCGATCGCGTGGCCGTAGGTGTCGTTGACCTTCTTGAAGAAGTCGAGGTCGACGATGACGAACGAAAGCGGGCGCTGGTAGCGTTGGGATTCTTCGAACGCGCGCGCCAACTCGTCCTGCAGGTGGCGGTGGTTGTAGAGCTTCGTCAGTCCGTCGGTGATGGAAAGCAGCTCCAGCCGATGATTCGTTTCGAGCAGCTCTTTCTGCAGGTCGACGATACGCTTGGCTGCCCGGATGCGCGCCATCAACTCGGGATACTGGAAGGGCTTGGTGATGTAGTCGTCCGCGCCGAGGTCGAGACCCTGGATCTTGTCCTCCTGGTCGTCCTCGCCGGTGAGCATGATGATGTAGCGGTTGCGTAGCTCGGGATCGGACTTGAGCTGATGACAGAGCTCGACGCCGTCCATGTCGGGAAGGCGGCGATCGAGGATGGCCAGGTCCCAGTCAATCTTCGTGAGCTGCTCGCGCGCTTCTTCGCCCATGCCGAATTCGACACTCTCGTATCCGCTGCGCCGGAGCAGCAGAAGAACGAGCCGCCGGATGGCCGGATCGTCATCGACGACGGCGACTTTGAAGGGCTGAGGATCGGACATTGCGCGAAACCAGCCGCAAACGTGGTGCCAGTCGGCACGGCCGACAGCGTTGATTGCCCAAGGCTCTGCCGCTATGACTGAATTCGCATCGATATGTCGAGCGCCATGACGGAATGCGTCAGTGCGCCGATGGAGATGCGATCGACGCCGGTCTCGGCGATCTCCCGGACGTTGTCGATGGTGATGCCGCCCGATGCCTCGAGCGGAACCGCTCCCCCGACGTGCTCGACCGCGGCGCGCAGCTCGGACGGCGACATGTTGTCCAGCAGTATGAAGTCGGGCCGGAGCGACAGCGCTTCGTCGAGCTCAGCGCGATCCCGCACCTCGACCATGATCTTCTGCGGCATCTTCCGCGAACGGATCCGTTCGACCGCGGCTGTGATCGATCCCGCCCGATCGATGTGGTTGTTCTTGATCAGGAACATGTCGTACAGCCCGATGCGATGGTTCTCGCCGCCGCCGCAGCGGACGGCGTACTTATCCAGCGCGCGCAACCCCGGCGCGGTCTTCCGGATGTCGTAGATCTTCGCCTTCGTGCCGCGGACAGCGTCGACGTAGCGCCGCGTGGTGGTTGCGATGCCGGAGGCGCGCTGCATGAGGTTGAGCGCCGTCCTCTCTCCCGACAGCAGCGCCACAACGCTCGCGCTCACCTCGGCGACCACATCGCCAGCCTCGACTTCATCCCCATCTCTCCGTTTCGCAACGAACGAGGAAGAAGGATCGATGGCCGCGAACGTCCGCTCGGCAAAGGGAAGCCCGGCCAGAATGCCGGACGCCTTCATCAGAAAGCGGGCCCGGCCCTGATCGCCGGGCTCGAAGATCGCTTCGCTGGTGATGTCGGGAAGGTCTTCATCGAGCGCACGGCGCACGATGGCATCGATGTCGCGGTCAAAATCGCGCGTAGTCATACAGGAATGCTGCCACCATCCGAGGCGTTTTGGCAGGTTCGATCGTTGACAATTTGGGGGCGTACCGGCTTCGACGGGGACATGTCGGGGTCATGGTTGCATGCCGAGCTGATTACCTCGTAAATCTGATCAACCTGAGTAGCTGCGAACAACAGCGAACTCGCCCTCGCGGCCTAAAAACCCGTGAGCGTCCGCCCGATGGTTGCTCACGCCGTCGGGACCGGATGTCATCAATGTGAGCTAAGCGTCTGCGAGCCGCCTCGGCGCCGGCGACGAAAATTCAGAGGCTGGTCCACATTCATTCCCCGCTCTCCGGGCAGAAGGTGGACGAGAACTAATGGAGAGATAAGCATGTAGTAGCCAGGCTTCACTGCTCTCGGACGCGGGTTCAACTCCCGCCGCCTCCACCAACGTTCAGCGCATTCCGCCGACATCCGCAATATCAAGACTTTCAGCCTTTTTCCGAAGTCGTCCATCGCAATCAATGCCCCCCCGAGGGCCTCTTGGGGCATGCTGTGGGGATACTTTGGGCACTCGGGGTATCCGAGATGTTGCGGCTTCCTCGACGACACGAAGGTCCATGCGGCAAAGCCGCGGGAAACCTAGTTCAAGCTTTTCGATGAACGCGGGCTGTTCCTTCTCGTTACACCAACCGGTGGCAAGCTCTGGCGCCTGAAGTACCGCCTGCACGGAACGGAAAAGTTGCTTGCGCTTGGACAGTACTCCGACGTGTCGTTGGCTCAGGCGCGCGACCGCCACGACGAGGCGCGCAAGCTGATCGCCAATGGCCTTGATCCTGTGGAGGAGAAGCGCGCGACTCGAGAGAAACTTCGCACCGCAGCCGCCGAACAGCCGTTCGAGGTCATCGCGCGCGGGTGGTTGCGAAGTTCGAGCGGCGGGCGGGTGAGCGGCTGCCTGACCGAGCCACACCGCCTCTGAGGAATCCATCAAATACGTCCGTCTCTCTCGGCGGAGGTGGAACCAATGAATGTCTTGAATCGGGCGCGTCTGGCCGCTGTGGGCTTCATATTGGTGTTGTCGATGCCCGCGATCGGGCAGGTGTTTGTGCGTACGGTCCTGGATCGGAAACCGCCGGCAGAGCAATTGACTGAAGAACAGTTGGAAGCTGCAAAGTCGGCGATCTGCAACACGGGGGATCCGCTCAAGGACAAGGACTGCAGACAGCGATTGACCGTGTCTCCACATTTGCGAGCTACAGAGTTGGTGACAGCTGCAGATTTGCCAGCTACGGAGTTGGCAGCAGCTGTAAAGTCGGCGATCTGCAATCCGGGAGATCTGGATTGCGTCCTCAACACTCTGAAAAAGTTGGCAAAGCAGGCTGCCCTCAACGATATGAAGTCCAAGCTCGACATCCTGTACAACAAGCAGCCCCTTCCTGCCGACGACGACTTCAAGAAACAAGTCAGCGATATCTGCGACAAGGACGGATGGGCCCTCACGAATCGCCGCAGTCCTGTGGCCTGGAACTCAGCGCGCTCCGTCTGCTTCTGGAACCAGCCGGGGTTGGAGTTCGCAAAGGCTGCGCAAGTCGTCGGCGGTGACAGCCAAGGAACCGCGTCCGTGGAAGTCGTGTCGGACGTGTTTTGGGGACTGCGCGTCCGCGTTCAAACAAGCGTCGCCGGAACCGATTCATCGGATCCGGACGGCCAAGCGAAGGCGTTGCTCAAACAACTTCAAACCGCCGGCGGGAACATCAGTATCGGCGCCACGTACCCGTGGTATGCGCTGGAAAAATCTCCTGAACCCGATGGGTCCTCAAACTCCGACCCCCGTGTGCAGGCAGTCTTGACCTCCTTCTTCAGGGTCGGCGGCGCCGTTCCGGCACTTGGAAACGACTCGAACAGCACCACGATCAAGGCAACAGATGCGAACGGCAGCCTGGAGCTCGCGCTCATTGACTCGGCGCTTCAACTGCGGTCCTACAAGAGATCGATCAACTTCGTCTTGACAGGGCGGGCCTCGGTCGTGAACGGATCGCACAAATTCAACGAGACCATCAAAAATACGGGACATCGTGGATTCGCTTACGGCCAGATCGGAGCCGGCATCCGCTTCCTGGACTCGGTGTGGGTCCTGGCCTCGCGCACGTACTACTCTCACAGCCTTCCCGGTAGTGGAATGACGTACAGCGTCATGTTCGGTAAGTGAGTCAGTTCGTTGCCGCCGCGTCGGTAATCTACAGCGCCCCGTCGATGATGGCGAACGCCTCGTGCCGCGTACCGCCGACGAGCTGTCGGAAGCCGGGCAGCGTCCGGAGCTCGCATCGGTAACGTTTGTTCGATTACGCGAAGCAGTTCGCACTGCCCTTCCACGATGCCGTGCGCGCTCATGCCGAGCCGGTGGTAGCGGAAGAAGGCGTGGCGATCGAGTTCATTCAGCGCATCAAGTTGTTCCCAAGGAAACCGCTTCAGCAGATCTCGGCAGAACGCAGGAACCGTCCCGGGCTGGTGCACGCCTTTCGGCCAAGGAGTCATGCCCGATCGCGAAGACGAGCGAACGTCTTGCCGTGGCGAGTGATGAGGGTACTCGTCGTCCATGAACAGCCATCGTAGGAGAGCGGCCGGTTCGGTTGGTGCATCGGAACGCCGCCGCCGCGATGACAGACGTTCTTGTTAGGTGGCGAACCAGGAATCGAACCCGCAGCGAAACGGATTCGAATCGACGTCAACTGTTCCGCGCGAGTGCCTTCGGCATGCCCGCAGTCCGCGTACTCAATACGTACCTCCGAAAGGAATATCGAGCGGTTCATCGGTTGTGCCGGCTGAGTGTTTCCTGTCAGTTACTGAAAAGAAAAGGATACGGAGGTTCAACTCCCGCCGCCTCCACCAATTGCTCACATCCTGCATCGCTCCGCGCCAACTCCCCATAGAATTTTTCCGACCGCTTGTAGAAATCCGGTCTGGCCGTTCGTCGTCATCGTGGAGGCGGGCAGAGAACCCGCCGCGAACGACGATTAAGGAGAAAACGATGCCGCAATTTCTGGTTGCTGGTTACCTTCCCGACGATTTCGACCCGTCCCAAATGGATGAAGCGGTGGGGCGCGAGATTCACGCGCTCAACAAAGAGATGATTGCTGCCGGCGTCAGGAAATTCGCCTGCGGCCTTGGCGCCGCGAAGTCGCTGCGGCCGCAGACCGATGGCGGAGTCCTCATCACTGATGGGCCGTACCTCGAGACCAAGGAACACATCGGCGGTCTTTGGATCCTGGAGTGCGCCGACATGGACGAGGCGGTGGCGTGGGCGCGCAAAGGGGTCATCGCCACGCGCGGGCAGGTCGAGGTGCGAGAGATATTCTTCCAGCCTTCGCCCGACTAGCAACTGAGCGGAGTACCGGAATGTCGTAGCCTACGTCGCGTGAGCGATGTAGCGAAGACGATCGAGGCCGTGTGGAAGATCGAGTCCACACGGCTCATCGCCGCCATCGCGCGCGTCACCAACGATATCGGCGTCGCCGAGGAGCTGGCGCACGACGCGCTCGTGATCGCGCTCGAAGTCTGGCCCGACGAAGGCATCCCCGACAAACCCGCGGCATGGCTGATGACCGCGGCGAAGCGGCGCGCGATCGATTCGTTGCGGCGCGGCCGCATGCTCGTGGAAAAGCATGGAGAGATTGCCCGCGACCTGGAGCGGCAACAGCACCAACTCGGAGAGGCTTTGGAACACGCGCTGGATCAGGTGATCGATGACGACGTTCTGCGGCTCATCTTCACCGCATGCCATCCCGTGCTTCCGATGGAAGGGCGCATCGCGCTCACGTTGCGCCTGATCGGCGGCCTCACCACGGCGGAGATCGCGCGCGCGTTTCTTGTGCCGGAAAAGACGCTGGGCCAGCGGATCTCTCGCGCGAAGAAGACGCTCTCGGAGGCGCATGTTCCCTTTGAGACGCCGAGTGGCGACGAGCTGCATCGCAGGGTCGAATCGGTGCTCATGGTGGTCTACCTGATTTTCAACGAGGGCTACACCGCGACCGCGGGCGACGAATGGATGCGGGCGGCTCTTTCTGAAGAGGCGCTGCGGCTGGGGCGCATGCTCGCGCAACTTCTCCCCGGCGAGTCGGAAGTTCATGCACTTGTCGCGCTGATGGAGTTGCATGCATCGCGCAATGCAGCGCGCCGCGGCAAGAACGGTGAGGCCGTCTTATTGCCGGACCAGGACCGCGGGTTGTGGGACTACGTGCAGATCCAGCGAGGAATGGCCGCGCTCGAAGAAGCGGACAGACTGGGCGGCGGCGCGAAACAGTACGCGTTACAGGCAGCCATTGCCGCATGTCACATGCGCCCCCGCACCGCCGAAGAGACGGACTGGGACAATATCGTTCTTCTCTATGACGCGTTGCTGCAGCTCAACCCATCTCCAATCGTGGCACTCAATCGCGCCGTCGCCGTCGGCATGGCGCATGGGCCAGCCGCAGGACTCGAAGCAGTCGACGCAGCCGCCGCCCTCGCCGGCGACTCTGCGCTGCCCGGCTACCATCTCTTTCCCAGCGTTCGCGGAGACCTGCTGATGAAGATGGGCAGACTTGCTGAGGCGCGTGAAGAAATTCAACGCGCCATGGCGATGACGAAGAACCTGCGCGAACAGGAATTGCTGGCGAACCGGTTGCGACAGTTGGAAACGCAGCCGGAGTGCTAACGAACCGGCTTCCGGTACATATTCGAGAACCGCACGCGAATGATCCAGAAGATGGTCAATGCGATGAGGACGTACACCGGGATTTCGGGGAGGTGCGTTTGGCGGATGGCGTGGGAGAACAGTTTCGCGCGCAAGCCGGCCTTCTTGAATACGGGGTCGCTCGCTGTTCCGAGGAAGAATGATCCTGTGGCGACGAAGAGGGCGAAGCACATGCGCCATACGTGGCGAAGCATCCGTTGTGGTCCTGCCAAGCCGCCGCGGATGAGCATGCGAACGTCGCCGGCGGAGCACAGCAGCGCAATGATCGCGAAGATGAAATAGGCCGCGGCGCCTTTCGAGCCCGCCTGGCTGACTCCCATAGCGAGGCTTGCTCCTCCTGCGGCCAGCGCGATCAGCAGGAACGCGTAATCGGCCCGGCCCGTCTCCTTTTCCTTGTGCCGAACGGTCAGGGCGGCCGTCGCGACAAGGTAGAAGGTGATGACGCCCGCGAAGATGTTGAACGTTTGTGATTTCACAAAAGCGGCGTATGCACCGCCGGCGGCCATGAATAGCATCGAGATGACGAACACATCTCCCGATTTGCGATGCAGGCGCGCTCCCTTGCGGGCGAACAATGCGATGAAGCCGGCCAGAACAGCGATCATTCCGCCGATGATGTGAACGATAAGAATGGGCGAATAGGTGGGTGTCGTCATACGGACTCCGTTTGCGGGGTTGCGCCCGATTAAATCGGCTCGCGATTGTGGCGCAGCCGGATCGCTGCAATGAGGCAGGCGGCGGCGAACAGTAAGCCGAGCCACAGACCGGGCGCGCTAAGGAATCGGAGCGGCGTGAGTTGTCCGATCCGATCGATGACGCCGCTGCTGTTGTTGTGATTCGCTGGATCGAGGCCGAACGCTTCGATCATCGCTCCGGTGAAGCGGTATTTCAGCAGATTGATGAAATACGTCGTGTTGAAGATCATTTTCTCGAGCATGAGGATTACGACCGGCGGCAATGCGGCCCACAGCAACGGAGTGCGGCGCGCCCATGCCGACACAAGCAGCAGCCATGCGTAAATCGGCACAAACCAGAGCGCATGCACGGTCAGGCCGTAGATCATTACGAACAGTTCTTGAAACCAATGGAACTCGCCCAGAACGGTAGCCGGGCTCATACCGTGAGCCGGCATGACCATCGTGCTTAATAGCAGCAGAATGAGTTGCGTGATCTGGCCGAGTACGAAGCCGACCACGGGCAAAACAATCAGCGGAATGCTCACTTTCGACAGCACGGCAGTCCGATCGGAGACCGGCAGCGACTTCCAGAAGAGAACGCTGCGGTCGCGGCGTTCGCCGTAAAGCGCGTCGAGTGAATAGAAGAGACCGACGATGAGCGTGACGAAGATGATCGGCGCCGGGGCAAGGCTGAAAGGCCTGACGATCGTCGCGTGCATTTTCGGGTCGTTCAGAGGGAGTTTCTGCAGCCTGTGCGGCAGGGTGATCACGCTGAAGCACGAGGCGAACAGAACGACCGCGGCCACGATCAGCGGCGCGATGTAGATCGAACGGTTTTCCCACACTTCGCGGCGTATGGACCAGTACAGCGGCCGCATCGGCGATCGTTCGGGCGCGGAAGCCGACGGAGTATTCATATTCCTTTCCGATTCCGGCGCAGGCGCACAGCCGCGGCGATAAATGCGGCGGCGAACAACAGTCCGACCCACAGTCCGGGCGTGCTGATGAATCTCAGAGGATCGAGCGACCGCAATGGCTCAGCGGCGAAACTATCCGCTGCCTGATCGGCAAATGCCTGGGTTAGCCATCCAGATACTCGGTAACCAAGGAACAGTGCGAAATGCGACGTTCGAAAGGCGATCGTCTCGAAGAAAAGGATCGTTATGACTGGCAATATCGCCCACAGGAACGCCGCTCGTTTCGCCCAGCCGGAGACAAGCAGCAGCCAGCCATAAATCGGCGCGTGCCAGAGCGCAATTGCGATCAGAGCGTAAATCAGCGCCAGCGCCATCTTTACTAGCGGCAGCTGAGCCCAAAGCGTCATTAAGCCTGGGCCGTTCCCCAGTAGCGCCATGGTGCTGAGCAACAGCATCATCAGTTGTACGGCAATGATGATTACAAAAATCAATAGCGGCAAAACGATTAGCGGAATGCTTGCCTTGGAAAGCACGATCGTGCGGTCGGAGACAGGGAGCGATTTCCAGAAGAGAATGCTGCGGTCTCGCCGCTCGCCGTGCAGAGCGTCGAGGCAATAGAACGCTCCGATGATGAAGGCAATTACGACCATCAGGTACGCGGCAACGGCATACGGCCGCGCGAGCATGGCCCGCTCTCCGGTATGCCCGAGGTCCGCCGCCACGATCATTCGCGACGGCAGCGTGTGCATGCTGATGACGAATCCGAACAGCAGGACCAGCGCAACGACCACCGGCGCGATGTAGATCGAGCGGTTCTCCCACAATTCGCGGCGTAACGACCAATAGAACGTCTGCGTAGCCGGCTGACTCATCGCGCTGCTCCTTCGGTCTGGCCCATTACGGCGACGAAAAGATCGGCAATGCTGGGCGTACGAACGTCGCCGAGAGAAGCGAGTTGCTCGCGATCGGCGCGGTCGAAGAGGAGGATGCTGCGGCCGAACAACTGCCGTTCGCGGATCGGCCGAAGCGCTCGCGCCGCCGCGACGTTCTCGGGCCGCACCATCACTTCGGAGTAGCGCGACTCGAACTCTTCCATGCTGCAGCCGAGGACGATGCGGCCGCGGTCGATGAACATCAGATCGGTCAGGACGTCCTGAATTTCCTCGACTTGATGCGTCGTCACGATGATCGTTCTGCTGTGATCGAAGTAGTCGTTCAGCAGCGAGTCGTAGAACTGTTTGCGATAGAGGATGTCGAGGCCGATCGTCGGCTCATCCAGCACCAGCAGTCGCGCGTCGATGGCCATGACCAGCGCGAGGTGGAGCTGAGTCACCATCCCTTTCGATAGCTCGCGTACTTTGCTCGTTCGCTTGATGTTCGTCTTCGCCAGGAACGCCTCGGCCTTGGCGCGATCGAATCGCGGATGGACGCCGGCGAGGTAATCGACCACCTGCCGCACCCGGATCCAGCGCGGCAGGACGGCAACGTCGGCGATGAAGGCGACGTCGCGCATGAGCAGGTCGCGCTCGGTCCACGGGTTGCGTCCGAGCACCTTCAGCTCGCCCTCGTATTGCGTGAGGCCGAGAATCGCGTTGAGCGCGGTGCTCTTGCCCGCGCCGTTGGGCCCGATCAGGCCGAGGATGCGGCCCTCTTCGACGCGCAGATCGAGACCGTCCAGCGCGATGGTGGAACCGAATGCCTTGCGGAGCCCGCGTGCTTCTATGCAAGCCATGGCTTCAGTGCTCCCCTTCTGAACCGTTCGATGACGGTTCCTTTGCCGCGGCCAGCAACTCTTCCGGCGTCAAACCGAGCCGCCGGATCGTTGCGTGGACCCTCGGCCAGTGTTCGGCGAGGAACTTCTCGCGCTCCGCCTGCAGCAGCAGATCGCGCGCGCCGACATTGATGAACATTCCGCGGCCGCGTTTGGTCTCGACGAGCTGCTCGTCGACCAACTCCTGGTAGGCCTTCAGGACCGTGATTGGATTGAGCCGGTACTCGGCCGCGACAGTGCGCACGGACGGCAGCGGATCGCCTTCGCTGAGAACGCCGTCGAGAATCAGAGCGACGACGCGATCGCGAAGCTGGCGGTAGATGGGCTGGCTGTCGTTCCATTCGCGGTCCATTTCGTTCGTTCCAAGCCTGATGAGGTGGTGTAGTTAACTACAATACCTAACCAGATGCAAGGCTTTTACGCCCGGAACTCGAAAAGGTTTTTGGTCCGACAGGAGGAGGTTCGGATGGCCGCGCAGTCAGCAGCCGCAGACGCCGCCGCCGTGCGAGGAACAGCAGCCTTGTTTCTTCGCGCAGCTGGTGCAACTCGGCGATACCGTTCCGTCGCAGCATCGAAGCGTACCGCCCGGCTGCGGCGGCGGCTGCGGTTGGGGCTGCGGTTGGGGTTGAGGCTGCGGCTGGGGCTGCGGTTGGGGTTGAGGCTGCGGTTGAGGAGCGGGCACATCGATTGGTGTCGTCCTCTGGATCGAGCCGCAGGTGGTGTTTGTGGCCGATAGCGTAACGACGTCGCTCCCGCTGATGGACGCGGTGTACTGCACGCCCTCCTTTCTATTGAGTTCGCTTAGCGCGCTGGTCCGGAGAGCGAGCTCGGCGCGTTCACGTTCGCGCCGTCATCGACACCGACGCCGAGGCGGTCGACGAGTTCGCCGCCGAGCCAGCCGGTGACGAGGGCGATGGCGACGGCCACCGCGGAAATCACGACCGGAGTCGTTCCAGGGGCGCTCGGATCGGGGCGGCGCAGCCACCAGCTCACCGCGAAGAGTCCGACCACGATCACGTTCCCGACGCCGTGCAGCAGTCCGATACGTTTTGCGCGCGTGGCGCCGGGGATGCCGAGAAAGTCGATCAATCCGAAAATGGCGGCGAGGAGACCCGCGAGGATGCCGGCGGCGATCATGTAGAAAGCGGCCTGCATGAGGGCCGGTTTGCCGGCGCCGAGGGCGATGAGATCGAAGAAAAGTGATGCGCCGAGGAGACCGAGCGGGAAGACGATCAGCATCTGGTGAATGGGATGGCCGAAGAGTTTTGCGCGTGCTTCCATAACTTCCTCCTGCAATGTTTTGACTCCAATGCTTTTCGTCGCCTGCAAGTCGCGAGCCTTTTTGAAAGGGGTGCCTTTGAAAACTCACGCCAACCTTAAACCGGGCCGCGCGTCCATACATCTAATGATGCGAAGACTGCGGCTCCTCTCATTGATGGTGTGCGCTGCTTCTACCCTCTCCGCGCAGGCGGCCGAGCTCACCGGACTCTGGTCGAGCGAGTCAATCCTCGGTGCACCGTTGCGTGGCGAATTGCGCGTCGTACGGAAGGGTGCGAATTGGACGGCGACTCTCGCCGGCGCATCGACGACGTTCACGGCCGCCGGCAACGACATCCGCTTCGCCTTCGGCACTCGCGGCCAGTTCCGCGGAACAATCCGCGGCCGCGGCATCACCGGCTTCTGGATCCAGCCGGAAGGCGTCACTGCATCCGCACCGAATGCCTCGGGAGCGAGTCAGGCCTTCGCATCGCCGCTCGTCCTGAAACGCGACGCGAGCGGAGTCTGGCGCGGCGTCGTGCAGCCGCTGGAGGAGCGGTTCACGCTCTATCTGCGAATCTTCCCGAACACCGACGGGACGCTGCTGGCCGCGTTTCGCAATCCGGAGCAGGGATCGCACGGCGGGGCGATGCAATTCAAGGTCACGCGCGATGGCGATCTCGTGCTCTTCAGCGCTGGAGAGACTCGGCTGTCAGCGAAGCTGGTGAGCGACCGGCTGCAGATGTTCTGGCCGGACATGAATCGCGTCATCGAATTGACGCGGCGTGCGCCGTCCGAGGCGGCGGGATTCTTTCCGCGTCCGCCTAGCGAGGCGAAGTACGTGTATCAACAGCCGGCATCGATCGGCGATGGCTGGACGACGGCGCGCGCTCGCGACGTCGGAATGGACGAAGGCATGCTGACCGCGCTGATCCAGCGGCTGATCGATTCCGATCCGTCGATCCGCCGCGCGGCGCTCATGCACTCGATTCTCGTGGCGCACAAGGGGAAGCTCGTGCTCGAGGAGTATTTCTTTGGCTTCGATCGCAATCAGCCGCACGACATTCGCTCGGCCGGCAAGACGTTCGCCTCGGTGATGCTCGGCGCGGCCATGCGCGACGGTGTTCGCCTCGCGCCGGAGACGCCGATCTATTCGCTGCTTGCCTCAAAAGGACCGTTCGCGAATCCTGACCAGAGGAAGGCGCAGATCACGCTGGCGAACCTGATGACGCATGCCTCGGGGCTGGCGTGCGACGACAACAATGACGCGTCGCCGGGCAACGAAGGGACGATGCAGATGCAGAAGCAGCAGCCCGACTGGTGGAAGTACACGCTCGACCTGCCGATGGCGCACGATCCCGGAAGCCGCTATGCGTATTGCTCGGCGAACATCAATCTCGTCGGCGCGGCGCTTACGACGTCGACCAACACCTGGCTGCCGGAGCTGTTCGAGCGCACCGTTGCGCGTCCGCTGCAGTTCGGGCCGCACTACTGGAACCTGATGCCGGCCGGAGAAGGCTACCTCGGCGGCGGCGCGTATCTGCTGCCGCGCGATTTTCTGAAAGTCGGCCAGGCGTATCTCGATGGCGGCATGTGGCACGGCCATCGGATCGTCGACGCGTCGTGGATTGCAACGTCGACCGCGCCGCACATGCACATCAGTCCCGCAACGACAGGAATCGATCCGAAGGACTTCGGCAACTTCTACGGAGAAGGTGACGACGCATACGCGTGGCATCTCTCGGAGTTGAAATCGGGCGGACGCACGTACCGGTCGTACGCTGCCACGGGCAACGGCGGACAACTTCTCGTCGTCGTTCCCGATGCGGATCTCGCCGTCGTCTTCACAGCCGGCAACTACGGACAGGGCGGGATCTGGAGCAAGTTCCGCGATCAGATCGTGCCGAACGACATCATCGCGGCGATCAAGCACTAGCTGCTACTATTCGCCACGGATTCGCCTCTGAAACTCACCGCCGATATCTGATTTCGTCTCCCCACTCCCACCGCTGACGCGGGACGCGCTTGACGTGTGTCCTCGCGAACGATGGAGACGAAATGACGACCAACGATTGGGTTCACGAGTTTTTTCACGGCCTTGCTGTCGATTTCTGGGTGGCGGTCGCGCCGTCCGCCGACACTGATCTGCCGTTTCTGGAGAATGCTTTCGGCGCAAACGGCGGCGAGATTCTCGACGTTGCCTGCGGCGCCGGAAGGCACAGCATTCCGCTCGCGCGACTTGGATATAAAGTCACCGGCGTCGATCTGTCGACGTCATTCCTCGACGAAGCGCGACGCCGTGCGGATGAGGAACAGCTGACGCTCGACTGGCATCGCGGCGACATGCGTGAGCTTCCGTGGCGGGAGCGATTCGACGGCGCGCTCTGTTTCGGCAACAGCTTCGGCTACTGCGATCGCGATGGAACGCGTGCATTCGTTCGCGCTCTCGCCGCGTCGCTGAAACCTGGAGCGGCGTTCGTTCTCGAGACCGGGGCGGCGGCGGAGTCGCTGTTGCCATCGCTGCAGACGCGGCGCTGGATGGAAGTCGGAGACATCCTCTTTTTCTCCAGCGCCACCTACGACGCCTCGGCCAGCCGTCTCGACGTCGACTATTCATTCATGCGTGGATCGCAACGCGAATCGCGGACCGCGCACACGTGGATCTACACGGTCGGCGAATTGCGGGAACTGTTCGCAAGCGCCGGATTGATCGTCGAACAACTCTGCTCGTCCCCAGCCGGAGATCCCTTCCGCCTCGGCGATCCGCGTCTGTTGCTCGTGGCGAGAAAGGAACGCTGATGCGCTTCGCCTTACTGGCAACGTTCGTCGCGCGCGAGCGCGCTGCCGATCGACGTCTCGAAATTGGTATCGGCGCTGAACGACGTCCGCATCCCGACCGGGACCGTTTCGTACAGCATGCGATCGAAGCGCGTCTTTCCGAACGCGCGGCGCGCCTCGCGCAATGCGCGCGCCTCGGCCGCGCACTTGCGCGATTGCGCCGCGGAAACTGCGCTGCGGTCAAGCGCGTTCGCGGCGTCGTGTTCATCGCGCAACACACGCGCGTAATCGGCGACGATCGCGGCGAATCGTTTCCAGTCGCTCTCGCGCGTGAAGAGATCCGAGGTGCGCTGCCGGACGACGTGCGGAAACGCTTCGGGCAACGTGACAAAGCCCGAGCGCACGAGGTACTCGAACAACTCAGTGACGAAGTACAGCTCAGGATTGCGGCTTCCGTCGATGACGTCCGCGGCCCTCCGTTCGCCGGCGGCGCGGAGGCGTTCCAGCCGTTTGGCCGGATCGCGCCTCGCCTGCGCGCGCTCCTGCGGCGTCCACTCCCACGCCGGTTTCGTCTGCGCAACGGCGGTCACGCAAAACGCTATCGACAGGACAACAGCGATCGCTCGCATGCCGTCAGACTTGCACCGCGTGGGCCACGCCGGAGATCGCGCGAATCGAGTCGAGCGCCTTGGCAACCTGGCGCTCGCGCTTCTCGATCTTCTTGCAGCGGCCGATGACATCTTCGATCAGCGCCCACGTCACGTTCGACGGTTGGTAGCGATCGGGATTCGATTCGGCGACGTGGCGGCCGAGCGCGCCGAGGGCGGTGTGGTAGGGGAGAGGTGTGGCGTGCGCATCGCGTGAGAGCTCGTCGATGTAGCGGGACACGAGCAGACCGACGGCGGACGACTCCACGTAACCTTCGACGCCGGTGATCTGTCCGGCGAAGAAAACGCGATCGTCGGCCTTCGTCTGGAACGTTGGACGCAGGTGCCGCGGACCATTGATGAACGTGTTGCGGTGCATCGATCCGAAGCGCGCGAAGACGGCGTTCTCCAGCCCCGGAATCATCTGGATGACGCGCTTCTGCTCCGGCACCTTCATCTTGGTCTGGAAGCCGACGATGTTGAAGTAATCGTCGGACAGGTCTTCCTTGCGAAGCTGGACGACCGCGTGCGGCCGCTCGCCGGTGACGGGATGCTCCAGTCCGACCGGCTTCATCGGACCGAAGCGCAGAGTCTCGATGCCGCGCGAGGCGATCTCCTCGACCGGCAGGCAGCCTTCGAAATGCGCCGCCTTTTCGAAATCGTGCGGCGCGAAAATCTCCGCCGACAGCAGCGCGGCCACGAACGCCTCGTACTGCTCCTGCGTCATCGGCGCGTTGAGGTAATCGGTCGAAGTGCCCTTGCCGTAGCGCGACTTCCAGTACAGCTTCGACATATCGAGCGAGTCGGCGGCGAGGATCGGCGCAATGGCGTCGTAGAAGTACAGACCGTCGCGTCCGAGGAAGTCGTTGATGGCGTCGAAGAGCGGCTGCGAGGTGAGCGGGCCGGTGGCGACGACGAGAAAATCGTAATCGCCACGATCGAGCGACGTCACTTCATCGCGTCGCACGGTGATGTTCGGCTGCTCCGCGATCGCCGAGGTGATCGATGCGGAGAATCGATCGCGATCGACGGCGAAGGCGTCGCCGGCGGGAACGCGCGCGTCCGTTCCGCAGCGGATGACAAGCGAGTCGAGCATCGCCATCTCCGCTTTGAGCAGGCCGACGGCGTTGGTGATCGCAGATGATCGAAACGAATTTGAGCAAACCAGCTCCGCGAGATTCGACGTCTGATGCGCCGCCGTCATCTTCATCGGCCGCATTTCGAACAGATCGACCTGATGTCCGCGGCGCGCCAATCCGAACGCGCATTCGGATCCGGCCAGGCCGGCGCCGATGATTTTGATGCTGGCCACGAGCTAGTTCGACTGCTCGTTCGACGAGAACACGGAGCCGCCGTCGACGCGGATCTCGCCGAACTTCGACTCGAAAATCGAGATGTTCTGCGCCAGCGCCTCGAGCAGTTGCTTGGCGTGCAGCGGCGTCATGATCACGCGGCTGTAGACCTTCACATCCTGCCGCCCCGGCACGATCCGCCCGAGGTCGATCACGAACTCGGAAGGCGAATGAATGATGTTCGCGAAGTTGATGTACTCGCCTTGCGCGATCGCGTCGTCAAGGGTGATGCGGATGGTGGGCTGCTGTTGCTCGTCCATGGCGCGACGATACCGCAGCGTGGAGGGCGAAATTCCCGCGCTAATACGCGAGGCGCGTGAGCTTTTTCGTCTTCATCGACAGTTGATAGAGGCCGACGCCATCGGCGACGAACAACGTATCGTCCGGTCCCAGCGTGACGGCGGAGAGGCCGCGAAGACCTGTGCTGATCGCGTCGGCCTTCTTGAAAACGCCATTCTCGAGGCGGAAAACGTACACGCGGCCGGTCAATTGGTCGGCGACGAACAGTGTCTTGAATGTTGCGTCGAGCCCGAGCGAGATCGGACGTCCGAGGTCGGACGCAATCGGCTGATACGAACCGTTCGCAACGTTGACGTCGTACAAGACGCCGCGCCCCGTATCGCCGACCATCACCCGGTTTCGCCCTCGATCAAAAATGACCGGACCGACGGCCGCGGCCTCCTTGATGTACGCGATGCGTTTCGCCGCCGACGTCTTCTGCTCGATGTCGATCGCATAGACGACGTTCGTGACCGGGCTCGTAACGTACAAGAGATGCTGTGCAGGATCGATGTCGAAGCTGGCCGCCTGCTCCGGCGTTTCGAATCTCGCGTACGGCGCTCCCTCGGCCGTGTACTCCCAAACGGTCCCGGAGCGGCCCCAGAAGCCCGACACGAAAACGTACTCGCGCTCTTTGATCCGCGCGGAAAAGATCTCGGCGGGCACTCGTCCGAACGATGACGGGATCGTAGCCAGCTTCCGTTTGCTGGTCTCGTCGAGCACCGACACGGCGCCATTCTTGAGCAGCACGTAAAGGTGACCGCCGCGATGCCAGTCGAGTGCGATCGGCCCGTTGGCCGAAGCCGCAGCGATCGCCAGGATCGAAACCGCAATCGCGATGACTCTCTTCATGCGTTCTCCGCAGCGGCATTCTGCTGCTTCACAAGGCCCATGTAACTCAGCACTTCTTTGCCGCCGCTGATGGCGAAGCCGATGAAGAAGACGGGCAGGAACTGCCACGGATCGAGATCGAATTGCAGGATGACGAATTTGCTGCCGAGGGCGACGAGAAGCATGGCGAAGAGCTCGGCCACGAATGAAAAGACGATGCCGCGCGCCGCCCGCTGCCCCATCGCATAGAAGCCCTTCCATGTGCCGGGGAGAAATTGCGCCGCCACCGTGCCGAGGATCGATCCGCCGAACAGCCCCACGATCAGGCTGATGATCGAGGGGACGAAGCGCACCGCGATATTCACCGGCTTCGTGCGCTGGACTCCGCCGAGATCGCTGCGGTAACTGACCACGGCGGTGACGTTCTCGTGCACCGCGTCCGGCTTCACCGACCCGAGCGTCGCCAGGAGCGTCGGAAGTTTGTTCGGCTCGAGGTGAAGACGCACGAGAGACGTGTCGCCGGGATGAATGCGGATGACGTCTTTCGATACCGCGTCTTCGAGCTTCACGTTCGTCATCGACACCCAGTAGCCCGGATGCGAAGCAGTGGCCTGAATCGTAGGCTCGACGAGCAAATCCTGATCGGCGAGAAGACTGCGCAACGACAGTTCGATGCCGGTCGACTGCGACAGATCGACTTTGGCGGGCTTGGTCACCGTGTTGATCTCGATGAAATCGCGGCTGGCGATGCTGTGCAGCGGGACGTCCAGCGCGCCGTCGTCGACCGCGTTGCCGACCTGAATCGTGAAGTGCGCGGTCTCCGAGCGATCGAGAAACGCGCCTTGCGTGTAGACCTGCGTGCCGCAGCTGTACCAGACAGCCGGGTTAGCGCCGACCGCTGCGACATAGAACGTGTAGTCGAAGAACTTGCCGAAGCGGGCCGGCTCGATGAGGCTCGGGTCGAAGTAGAGGAAGAACGCGTTCGTCTTCGTCGGCACGCGCTGCAGCTTCTGAAAATTCGCCGGCGGCTGCGTGGCCACGCAGTCGGACTGGAAGTTGGCCTGCAGGTCGGTCTTCTTGATGTCGTCGAAGACGAGCACGCGTTCTACCGCCGCCGCGTCGCGCGCAAGCAGGAAGAGTAAGGCCGTCAACGCGAGCAGCCGGTTCATGGGACGCAGGTTTTCCGTAGACACCGAAGCGTAACGTTTCGTCCACAACTATCGCAAGTTTCCGTCGTCCAACAATCATGCGGAATGACCTCCTTGCCTGTTGCAATTTGTTCGGATTACCGTAACTGCTGATAGGCGTAGTTCAACCTATATTCGGACCGCCAGAAACAATCGATCCTGAATCACAGACGGAGTAAGGGTGGACGGAGTCGTGGGGAATCGTGTGTCTGAAAAAGCACCCGGCGGATGTACGCGGCCGGTCTTCCGCATCCCGCCGGGGGCTGGCGCGGAGCAGATCGGCAACATCGCAAATCACGACAGCGCGGTGCTCGTGTTCGGACCGAACGCGTTCGCGCACGACGTCACCGCCACGCTGGATGCGGTGCCTGCAACGGCCTGCAGTGCGATCGTGCTCACCGCGCGCGAATCCCTCCGCGATTTCCAGCCACTGATCGATGATGATCGCCTCTTCTTCATCGCATGCGGCGAGCTTCCGCCGCGCGAGCTCGACGCGCTGATCGACAGCGCGCTCGGGGAGCGCAAACCGGTGGCAACGCTCGACCGCTACGTCAGCGCCGGCAATCTGCGCCGGATCGCAGTCGCACAGAGCATCGTCGAGCTCACGAACGCGTTGCGCGCAGCAGCCGCCGCCTCGGTCGCCGCGGATCACACCCGCTGCGTTCTCGTCGATCGCGAGCGCGGAACGCTGTGGATTCCAAACGAATCGGCGGTCGAGAGTACGGCCGCTGGGCTGGTCAGCTTCATTTTCCGGACCGGCATGTCCGTCTGTCTTCCGCATCTCGACGGCGATGCGCGCTTCGATCGTGATCTCGACAATCCCGATGGCGATGCCGCCGATCGCTTTCTCGGCGTGCCGGTCTGTGCGAATGGAAACGTCGTGGCGGTGCTCAGCGCGATGCGGCCGGCGCACGATTTGCCGTTCGAGCCGGTCGATGTCGCGGCGATGGAAGCGCTCGCGGCGCACGCCAGTCCCTACGCGGCCGCGTGGCTCGACGATACGCCGGACGCCGGCGGGCCGTTCCGCCGCCGCGCATTGCGCGCGGCGGAGCAGCCGGCAGGCGGTGGATCCGAGCCGCTGCGTCTCGAGCCGGTGTGGATTCGCCGCGCCACCTGGTTTTCCGTGGCCACGCTTTTCGCGCTGCTCATCGCGCTCGTCATAGTGAAGGGGTGGATCGGTGGGTAGGCGCCTCCGCTTCGTGCCGCAGACCGCGGCCGCCGACTGCGGATCGGCGTGCCTAGCCATGACCCTCGGTCTGCACGGCCGGCAGGTGGCGCTGGAAGACGTGCGGCGCGTGACCGGACTTTCCCGTCACGGCATCGACGCGCAATATCTCGCCGAGGCCGCGGAGCACTTCGGGTTGCGCGCGCGCGGCGTGCAGCTGGCGACGCCGGAGGATCTCGCGTTTCTCGATCCCGGCAGCATTCTTCACTGGCAGTTTCGCCATTTCGTCGTCTTCGAGCGCGCCGAGAAAAAGGGCGCGTGGGTGCTCGATCCCGCCGCCGGACGCATCTTCGTCACGCGCGCGGAGCTCGACCGATCGCTCACGGGCGTGGCGCTGGTATTCGAGCCGGGACCCGGCTTCGAGCGCGGCAGCGGCGAGGTTCGGCGCGTATCACTGCTCGGCCGCTACCTGAAACGAGTGCTGCAACACGACGCGGCGCTCGTCCGCGTCATCCTGCTCTCGGTTCTGCTGCAACTGTTCGCGCTCGCCGTGCCGGTGCTGACCGGCTTGTTGATCGACCGCGTTCTGCCGCATGGCGATCACCGCCTCTACTGGATTCTCGCCGCGGGCGCCGCGACGCTGGTTGCCTTTTCCGCGCTGGCGAACTTCATCCGTGCGCACATCCTCCTCGGTGTGCGTACGCGGCTCGACGCGCAACTCACGACCGATTTTCTCGATCACCTGATCCATCTGCCGTTCTCGTTCTTTCAGCAGCGCTCGACGGGCGATCTGATGATGCGCGTCAACAGCAACTCGACCATTCGAGAGACGCTCACGTCATCGATTCTTTCCGGAGCGCTGGACGGGCTCGTCGTGGTGACGTATCTGGTGCTGCTGCTGGTCGCCGACGTGCGGCTTGGACTGATCGTCGCGGGACTGGCCGTGCTGCGCGTCGCGGTCCTCATCGGTGCGATGCGCGCGCGGCAGCGGATCACGGCGGAGTCGCTGCAGGTGCAGGCGGCGGCGCAGAGTTACGAGTTGCAACTGCTCTCCGGCATCGAAGTGTTGAAAGCCTGCGGCGCGGAGCGGCGGGCGATGGGCGTCTGGTCGAACCTCTTCGTGCAGCAGCTCAACGTCGCGCTGTCGCGTGGACGGCTCGATGCGCTGATGGGTGCGCTGCTCGACGGCCTTGCGCTGGCGTCTCCCGTGACCGTGCTGCTCTACGGCGGCACGCGCGTGATGAGCGGCGACCTCACCCTCGGCATGATGCTCGCGCTGGCAGCGCTGGCCGCCGGATTCCTCGCGCCGCTTTCGCAGCTCGTCGGCAACGCCGCGCAGTTCCAGCTGATCGGCAGCTATCTCGAACGGCTCGAGGACGTGCTGGCGGCGCCGGTCGAGCCACAGGGCCGCGACCTGCCGCGGCCCGAGTCGTTCGCCGGACGGCTGTCGCTCACCGGCGTTACTTTCCGCTACGGCCCGCTGGTCGAGCCGGCGCTGGCGGATGCGTCGTTCGACGTCGAGCCGGGGTCGCTGATCGCCGTCGTCGGTCCGTCGGGTTCCGGCAAGTCGACGCTCACCGCGCTCGCCGCCGGCCTGCTCGTCGCGGATTCGGGAAGCGTCGCATACGACGGCCGCACGCTGGCCGAGCTTCCGCGCGAGTGGCTGCGCTCGCAGATCGCGTATGTTCCGCAGCAGTCGTTTCTTTTCGGAACGACCATCCGCGCCAACATCGCGCTGTCGGAGCCGAACGTCGCGTTCGAGCGGATCGTCGAAGCGGCGAAGCTCGCCGAGATTCACGACGAGATCGTGGCGATGCCGATGGGCTACGACACGATCCTCGCCGACTCCGGCTCGTCGCTCTCCGGCGGACAGCGGCAGCGCATCGCGCTCGCCCGCGCGCTGGTGAATCGGCCGAGGATTCTGATTCTCGACGAAGCGACGAGCGCGCTCGATGCCATCACCGAGCAGAAGATCCAGCGCAATCTCCTCACGCTGCGCGCCACGCGCATCGTCGCCGCGCACCGTCTGAGCACGATCCGCGATGCGGATCTCATCGTGGTCCTCGACCACGGTCAAACCGTCGAATCGGGCACGCACGCCGAGCTCGTGGTCCGCGACGGTCTCTATCGCCAACTGGTTTCCGCGCAACTCGAGAGCGCGGATGAGGTGACCCCGTCAACCCGCGCGCACGCAACGTCTCTCTTCGGGGCCGAGGCGAGGCTGGCACGCATCAACGCCACACAAGGAGATATGTGATGAAGAAGCAGATTACCAGCAAGCTCCACCTGAACAAGGAAACGCTGCGCAATCTCTCCGATCGCGATCTGAAGAGCGCGATCGGCGGGGCAACGCTGCACTGCGTCGACACCGGGATGTCGATCTGCATCAACTGCGTGACCGAGGGGAGCTGCATCTCCTACGGCAGCAGCTGCGACACCTACAACCCGCGCTGCTGTTGCTGAGGCGCACACACGTTTGAGGCGGCCGGAGTGCGCAGCCGGCCGCCTCATTTCCGGAGAACGCTGCCATGTGGCAATCGATTGTCAGTGCGGACACGCGCCGCGAATGCTGGAGCACCATCGAAGCGATCGACGAAGGCCTGGCCGGCTATCTGGCGAGCGGCGACGCAGCGCTCGATGACACGACCGGCGGCGATGCAGGCATCGCGTTGTTCTACGCCTACCTGCATGCCGCGAGCACGAACGCCGGAGCGGCCGACCGCGCGCTCGAAGCGCTCGACCGCAGCACCAGCGCACTCGCCGAGCGGCAGATGCTGCCCGCGCTCTACTCCGGCTTTCTCGGCGTCGGCTGGGTGGTCACGCATCTCACTCGCGAGTTGTTCGAAGGCGATGCCGGTCTCGCCATCGAGATCGACGACGCGCTGCATCGTCTCCTGATGAACGTCGAAGACCAACTGACGTTCGAACTTGTCTATGGATTAGCCGGTTACGGCACGTACCTCGTCGAGCGCCTGCCCGATCCGCGAGCGGCGGCGCTGCTCGACCGCGTCCTCGATCTGCTCGAAGAGTCGCGCGAGACTTCGGGCGCGTGGCATACCGATCCGGGCTGGATGGTGCCGTGGCAACGCGAGAAAATGCCGCGCGGTTGCCACAACCTCGGCGTCGCGCACGGCGTCCCGGGCGTGATCGGATTCCTCGCCGCTGCGAATCGCGAAGGCATCGACGATTCGCGCCTCTCGCGCTTCGCCGAAGACGCCGTGCGATGGACGCTGGCGCGGAAACAGGACCGGACCGCCGAGTCGCTTTTCCCGGCGTACATTCCGGTCGGCGGAGAGCCGCAACCGACGCGCACCGCGTGGTGCTACGGAGACATCGGCGTCGCGGCGGTGCTGCTCTCCGCGGCGCAAACGTTCGGGCGCGACGACTGGCGGCGCGAGGCGCTGGCGATCGCCCGCGCCGCCGCGCGACGGTCGATCGAGGATACCCGCGTGAAGGATGCGGGCCTCTGTCACGGCTCGACCGGCATCGCGCATCTCTTCAATCGAATGGCGCAGGCCAGCGGCGACGAGGAGCTTCGCGATGCAGCGGAGCGCTGGTACCGCGTCGCCCTCGGCATGCGCCGTCCGGGCGAGGGACTGGCCGGAATCCTCAGCTGGGTCGACGTCGTCGAGGACGGGAAATTCGCCGGCGGGGAGTGGAAGACGGAGCCCGGCTTTCTGTCGGGCGTCGCCGGCGTAGGACTCGCCCTTCTCGCCGCCGTTACCGACTTTGAACCGTCGTGGGATCGCGTGCTGCTCGTGGCGATTCCACCTGCAAACGGAGCCGCGGCATGAAGAACGACGTCGTTCCTTCCGGACTCGTGGTGATGCGCACGCCGCTCCTTCCGATGGAAGAGATCGAGGCCTGGTGCGCGGGATTGCAGACGCCGCACGCGGCGGACGGCGCGCTCGACGAAGCGCTGGCTCACGATCGCGCGCTGTTGCGCGAGCGTCTGCGGGAAATCGTGGACCGGCCGGAAATCGCGGAGGCGCTCTTTCTCGCCTCGCCCGATCTTTCCGGCGCGATGGAGCAATGGAAGCGCGATCCCGAATCGAAAAAGGGTCGAAAGAGCGAGCAGGCGCTGGTCCGCTATTTCCTGCGCATGGCCTCGCGTCCGACGCCGTTCGGCCTCTTCTCCGGCTGCACGGCGGGACGTATCGGAGACCGCACGCGGCTTCAACTCGCGCCCCGCAACGCGTACCGGCGCCACAGCCGGCTCGACATGGATTACCTCTTCGCGCTGTGCGAGCACCTCTCGCGCGATCCCGGCCTTCGCGCGGAGTTGCGCTTCCGCCCGAACTCGAGCCTTTACGAGACCGCGGGACGCCTGCGATTCGCGGAGTCGCGCGTGGCGGGACGGCTGCGGACGTATCACCTCGTGGCCATCGATCCGTTCGATGCGCTGCGAGACACGCTTCGCCGCGCGGCGGACGGTGCGCGCCTGCAGGATCTCGCGGCGGCGCTCGTCGCCAGCGATCCGGACGGCGAGATCACGCCGGAAGACGCCGAGGCGTTTCTTCACGATCTCGTCGACAACCAGCTCCTCGTGCCCGATCTCGCGCTGCCGGTCACCGGCGACGAGAGCACCGCGGGCCTCGTCAAACAACTCGACGGCCTGCACGGCGGCGCCAGCGAAGCGCGCGGGCGTTTGATCGACACCGAGCAGACGCTGCGCGATGTCGACGAGAAGGGACTCGGCTCGCCTTCCGACGTCTATCGCCGCCTTGCCTCCGATCTCGAACTGCTCGGCGTCCCCGTCTCGCAATCGCGATTGTTCCAGGTAGATCTGACCAAGCCCGCGGACGAGGTCGTGATTGGCGCGAACGTCGTCGACGAGATGCTGCGCGGCATCGAAATCCTGCGCCGCTTCTCGCGTGTGCAGCAGGAGCGGTCGCTGGAAGAGTTCCGCAGCGCGTTCACGGAGCGGTACGGCGCCGATCGCGAAATGCCGCTCGTCGACGTCCTCGACGAGGAGAGCGGCATCGGCTTCGAGCGCGCCAGCAAACCGGGAGCGGAGGCGTCAGCGCTTCTGTCCGGTCTGCCGCTGCAGCGCCGCGGCGAAAGCTCCGGCTACACGTGGCGAAACGCGGACGCGGTGCTGATGGATCTCGTGCAGCGTGCCACGGCGGAGGGACGCAGCGAGATCGAGATCGGCGACGCTGACCTGCCGCTGCTGGAGAAGTCCGCGCCGCCGCCGCTGCCCGACGCCTTCCACATGATGGCGGTGATCTCCGCGGAATCGCCGGAGGCGGTCGAGCGCGGTGACTTTCGCCTCCTCCTTCACGCCGGACAGGGTCCGTCGGGCGCGCGCATGCTCGGCCGCTTCTGCCACATCGATCGCGAGATCGACGACGGGGTGAGAACGCACCTCGCCGCCGAGGAAGCACATCGTCCTGATGCGATTTTTGCGGAGATCGTGCATCTGCCCGCCGGCCGCATCGGCAACGTGCTCGCGCGGCCACTCCTGCGCAGCCACGAGATTCCGTTCCTCGGCCGCTCCGGCGCGCCGCCGGACCGGCAGATCGCAGTCCAGGATCTGATGGTCACGGTTTCGGGCGATCGCATCCGCCTTCGCTCCCGCCGCCTCGATCGCGAAATCATTCCGCGCCTCACCACCGCGCACAACACCGGTTCCGAAAGCCTCGGCCTGTATCGATTTCTGGCTGCGATCCAGCCGTCCGTCGGTCTGGTGTGGGATTGGGGCGCTCTGGAGCTTGCGCAATTCCTGCCGCGCGTCGTGTACGGCCGGCTCGTCCTCGCCCGCGCACGCTGGCGCGTCACGGCCGCCGAGATCAAACCGATCGCCGACGCGGCGGGAGCGGAGCGTTACCGCCTCGCAAGACAGTTGCGCGAGACGCGACGAATGCCGCGCTACGCCAGTCTCGCGGAAGGCGACAACGAGCTGTTCATCGATTTCGAAAACGCGCTGACGCTCGACTCGGTCATCGAGCTGGTGCGCAATCGCCCGGACGTAATGCTGACCGAGCTCTTTCCGCCGCCGGACGAGTTGTGCGCGGAAGGACCGGAAGGCCGCTTCTTCCACGAGCTGATCGTGCCATTCACGCGCCGTCCCGCGGAATCGTCCGTGCCGCTGGAGTCACGAACCGCACCCTCGCTCCTCATCCGTCGCACGTTTCCGCCCGGATCGGAGTGGCTGTACGCGAAGCTCTACACCGGCACGGCGACGGTGGACCGCGTGCTGTGCGAAGAAGTCGCGCCGCTGGCGCAGGAAGCCGTCGCCAGCGGCGCCGCGCGGCGATGGTTCTTCATCCGCTACAGCGATCCCGGCTGGCACCTGCGCATCCGCTTCCAGGGCGATCCGCGGCGGCTGCGCGAAACGGTACAGCCGATGCTCGAATCGATGGCGCAGCGCCTCATCGACACCGGCGCCGCGTGGAAGCTGCAGTTCGACACGTACGAACGCGAAGTCGAGCGCTACGGCGGCGCCGAGACGATCGAGCTCGCCGAGGAGATCTTCTACCGCGACAGCGAGGCCGTCGTGGCCCTGCTCCCGTCCTGCGCCGGCGACACCGGCGCCGATCTCCGCTGGCGCTTCATGCTCGCCGGCATCGACCGCCTTTACACCGACTTCGGCCTCGATCTCGCCGCCCGGCTCCACCTCGCCGAACGCTCGCGCCAAGGCTTCATCCGGACGTTCCACTACGACGCGCTGCGCGACCACTTGGCCACCCGCTTCCGCGCCCACCGCGGATCTCTCGTTCAACTCCTCGACGCCCCCATCCCCGCCCTCGATCACCGATCCGCCGCGATCGCCCCCATCGCCCGCGACCTCCTCACCCGACGCCACCACGTCCCGATCAACGCCCTCCTCCCCAGCTTCGTCCACATGTTCATAAACCGCCTAGCCCGCTCCGCCGGCCCGGAACACGAAATGGTCCTCTACGATTACCTCGTGCAGCTCTACCGCTCATGCGCCGCGCGGGAGAGGAAGGAGGGCGGGCGGGTGGCGGTGGGGTGAGCTTTTCAAAACGCCGATCCCGCTCATCGTGCGACAGGATTCGCGATCCTTATCGCGCACGAAAGGTTCCTCTGATCGCGGTTGCAATCCTGGCCTTTGCATGACAGGCCACACACCATCGGCCTTCACCTTCCGTGGTTCTATAGCGCTCGTCCTCGCGCCCGTGTACGCATCGTCGAATGCGCCGTTCCGAGCCATTCGATCGCTCCTATCGCTTCTCCTGGTGGGTGTTGGCATCGGCCATTCCGGAATGCATTCCTCGGTTCAACGCCACATGGCAATGAAGTTAGGCTTGTATTCAGTCGGTCAGCCGGGGGGTGCGCGTGGCGCGGATGAAGCCGTCCTCTATCCATGCTTCGCTAAGCGCCTGAGCGCGCGTGAAAATGGCGCAAACGGTTCCGTCGTTTCGCATCGTGAGCGCGACGACGTTCTGTGGAGAAATTGCCGGCCGAGCGAGTCTCACCACGCGGCGGCGCTCGGGATCGAACGCCGCGTGCGCGTCGGCCAGCCCAGCGACATCAGATTCGACGTCGCTGGGCAGGACCACGAAGGTTGCGATTATCGATGCGTTCATTTTGGGTACCCAGTTACTGCAACGGAATCCAATCGTCGATTACGCCATGCTCTGCGTCGTCGATGGCAACTATATAGCGAGTTTCCGGATGACTGTGGTCAGTTGCGTGATAGAGCCGAACGACATGGTCACCATGGCGGAAATCCATCCACCGCAGCTCCCAAGTTGGCTTCCAGGTCGGCAACGCGACATAGCTGTTAGATACGGCGACTGCTGCGTCAAGGTGCATCGCCGCGTGATGCAGCATGTCCTCGATCGCCACATCATCATGGTGATCAAATTGATAATCATTATGACTTTCGACGACCGTGTTTTGGTGATGATCCGACGGCGGAGTGTTCGCGGTATGAATGGCGGTTTCGAACAGGGCGCCGGCCGAGGCGACTACGATCAGAAATGGCAGGACAACGTGGTTAACGTTCATGACTGTTTCCCTCCGATAGGAAAACGATCGACCGTCGATTTTTTCGAACAAAACAAAAGCGCCGCAGGCTATGCGGCGCTTTTCAGGCAACGTAGTTTCGTCGTCACGCTCTTATCGGCTGTTCTCTCACGGCATCAGTACAGCTTTCGTGAAGCTGGCTCCATTCGACGAGGGCGGCAATTTCGGGATCCTCCTTCGCCATCGCAGCCGCACGACTGCCGAAGATACTAATCGGACACCCGGCTTCTCCCTCGAACACCCAGCTGTTGCCTCTGCCGACGAAACGGAACGGGGCGGCAGCCGGAGAGCGACCTATTAACTCAAGGAAATAGACGAAAAGCGCCTGACGCAGTGAATCGTCCGGGGTTTCAAGCTGGTCGGTCATGAACCGAATCGCCGATGAATTAGCATCGATCGCCGAGATGATTTCGGTCGCGACGAAATACTGATTATCAGCGTATCTTGCATTGCGCATCACGTCGCTCACAATGTCGCCCATATAACTGAAGCGATCGATAGTATTGGGCCACCGTTTGTTGATCTGCGACGCCGCGCTGGAAAGATAGTGCCGTGTCAGCAGCAGGTGCCGAAGCTTGAGCGTTGCATCTCTCTCTAGTAGGGTTTTCGTGAGCAACTCACAGGTCTTGATTTGTACCGTGCTTATGATTCCAGAGAGGTCGCCCCGTGCGCGAAGTCTTTCGGCGAGGTCGCTCAACGATATGTTGATACTCGTTATATATGGATCCGTTTGTGGGCGAGCCTTCAGTGTCCGCGCCTCCGAAAGCATCGTTAAAATTGCACGAGTCTCAGGATTGTCGTCGTCGACGAGTCGCATCATAATATTGTTCGCGATACGCTCTAACTGCGGCCCTCGTTCTAGGAATTTACCGATGCCGTATGTAAGCGCAGCCTTCAGAGGAGCCGGCGCACTGTGAACGATTTCGGCATACCCAGCTGCGAATCGAGTGACGACGCCGTCCCTGTGACGCGATGCCTCTACGCCGGTTTTCTCCAGCATAAAGACGACTGGCCACGAGGCGTCGAGATTGTGTGCGAATGGAGTCAAAGCGTCTGCGAGCGCGCACCGAAGAGCGGTTGACGTCATAACAATGATCGCTTTTGCGTCTTCTTCCTCGCCCGGGCTATGGTGACGGCGCAGGGCCTGAACGGTGCTATGGATTTCGCTCCAAATGAAGCTCCGGTCAGGGTCTCCGCGGTGAGCATGGAGCCGGTGGAAGAGGTGACTCGCGCATTTCTCGGCTTCTGCGAAGCGCGCAAGATCTCGTTGGTCATGTGCAAGTGCGCGCTTGAATTTCGCCGTCGGATCCATACCTAGCTCGAATTGCATTGTCGAGAGGCGCACCGAGCACTTGCGGCAGTTCTTTAGATGCCGCGATTCTGCAAAGGTGGTGAGACCCGCGTTTACGGCGAGATCGCGGAGATGGATGAGTGACACACATCGCCGAACGTCGCCGTGCGGCGACTTCACCTCAGATTTCTCGAGGGCGACAAACGCTTGCCTCAAATTAGCGAACGGGTTAGCGATAGGCGCATCAGACATTGCTTTTTCCTCCTTTCTTCAAGAGTCTCCCGAGCCGTTTCACGGCCCGTTTTAGTTGTGAGTACAACGTGCTCATCGGCACGTTGTAATACTGCGCCATATCTTCGATCTTCATCTCTTCGTAAAATCGAAGACGAAGGATCTCGCGGTCGTCTGAAGACAAACCGAGGAGAGCCTCGTTGATAGTTTCCACCCGTTGATTCTGTAAGGCCTGCTCGAGGGGGCCTTCCACTTCCGACAGTAGATTGGCCAAGACCGTACTGTCCTGCGCGTTGCGCCACGATGCCGACCGCATGCGACTCTTCGCCCCGTTCTCAACACATGTGATGAACCAAGGCTCATGAGGTGCGTTGTATGGTATGCCGTTGATGATCAGTTTCGCGATCTCTTGGTCGACGACATCTTCCGCCTCATACCAATTGCGCAGGATCTTCGTCGCCGCGCGAATGCCGTTGGGTCGAAGGGTCTCAAGTTCACTCGCGAAGGCTTCGTTGTCGTGAGGAGCCAATACCACGATCGTGTCGCGATCGGCTTCTTCTGAGAGGGCGTCAAGCAGATGATCATCTTCATCGGGCCGGTGCGGGGGTTCCATGGACATATCGTTTCTCCGTGGACCTGGTGCCGTGACGGGTTGCGTTAATTGTCAATCATAAAGATGTCTTGAAGGAAAGCAATTCAAAGATCCCAACGCTCTATCTGTGCTGTCTAGCAGACGAAGAGAGTCGGCGATTTTTTGAAACAATCTATGGAGGGGAGAGGTGCGAGGGTGGGGTGCGGAGTTGGTCGGGCAGGGGGGATTTGAACCCCCGACCACCTGAACCCCATTCAGGTACGCTACCAGGCTGCGCTACTGCCCGACTCGGGTTCGCATCCTAACACGGTGTCGAGAGGGGTATTCCGCGGCTAGAGGCCGGCGGCCCAGAGGATCAGATACTTCGTGATCTCGATGTTTTTCGCGGTCGGCGTCACCACGATTTCTTCGATCTCGCGCGCTTTCGATTCGAGACCTTCGCGGATTACCTGGAGCTCTTTTTCCCAGGAGCGCTGGATCTGGCGGATGCGGGAGAGGTAGTCGTCTTCGCGCACCGAGTGCGAGGCGTCGGCGACGGCGGCGGGCTTGCCGCTGGTGATGTTGTAGAGGGTCTGGCCCCAGGCGACGTTCACGTCCTGGCCGCGCTGCTCCATCGGCTGGGTGTCGTCGTTGTCGATTTCGCGCTGGTCGCGTTCGGAGCGCTCCTTGACCTGATCGATGCGGCGGCGGAAGGTGCCTTCGAGGCGTTCCTGCTCGGCTTCGACACGGCGCTTCGCTTCGTCGTTGCAGCGCGCGAGGAACGCCTGGCGCGACTCGCCCTGCTGCGAGTACATCGCAAACTCGGGGTTGTAGAAAACGGTGAGCTTCGCGGTGCCGGCCACGTACTGGCGGAAGGCATCCTCCGATTGCAGCGCGCCGTGCATCAGCGCCTCGGGCTCGAGCGTGGCATCGACGTCGTGATTCGGATCGGGAACGGCGCGGATGTCGAGTTTCTCCGGATCGAGGATCCGCGCTTCGCTCCAGCGGACTGTGCCGTCGCCGGCGTACATCGGAGCGATGAAGCTGCGCAGGATGTCGACGTGCACGCCGCTCCGCGGTTCGTTCTGACGGATCAGCGCCTCGGCGAGAAGGTGCGGACGGTACGCGCCGCTGCCGCCGAAGACGTAGAGCTGTTCGAGCGACGGAGAGCTGCGCATGGTGAAGCGCGCGCGGCGCGGCGACTGCGCGTCGTCGCTGCGCTCGACGGTGAGTCCGTGTGCGACCGGCTGCGCGTCGATGACTTGCCCCGGGACGTCTGCCAGCGCGGCGCGAACGGCGTCGCGGCGGTCGGGCGGCATGAGGAAGATGATGCATCCGCCGCCGCCGGCACCGCAGACTTTCCCGGCCCACGCACCGGCGCCGATGGCGGCGGAGATCGCGGATTCGATCTCCGGCGTGGAGATCCCGTCGATCAGCGCCTTGCGGTTCTGCCATTCGTGATCGAGCGCGACGCCGGCCGCTTCCATGTCGCCGCTCTCCAGCGCCTTCTCCATCTCGATCGCGCTTTCGGCGATCTTGTCGAGACCTTTGTGCACCTTCTTCTTGCCGTCGATCTGTCGCTTGTAGATATCCCAGTTGTTCGTGCCGGAGAAATGCGCGACGCCGGTGTAGTGCAGCAACATGTGATCGGCGAGGCGATCGACCGGCAGCGCGATCTGGTGGCGGACGACGAGGCCGGGATTGAGGTGGATGGCCATGAGGCCGCCGTAGACAGGCGGGTAGTAATCCTGGATGCCGGCGGGAACCTTGATGAGCCGCGTTTCGAGATCGCGAACGAGGGCGATGAGATCGTCGCCCTGAACGGGTGCGCCGGCCAGCTCGGAGAGCGCGCGGACCAGCGTGATCGTCAGCGCGGAGGAGCCGCCGAGGCCGGAGCCGCGCGGCGCGTCGGTCCGGGTGGTGATGCGGATGCCGGTGAGGTGGAAGTGTTCGAGTGCGCGATGGATCAGTGCGGCCTTCGGATCGGCGGCCAGCTCGTGAATGGACGAGTAGCGATGCTCGTACTGCTGATCCGTCAGATGCACATCGATCGCGTCGTCACCCGTCTCCGCAACCTCGGATTCGGCGTGATAGGAGATGGCGACGTTGATCGTGCGTGAGCCGGGATGGAAGAGGTAGAGCGGCCAGAGGTCGAGAGTTCCGCCAGCGAGATCGGCGCGCACCGGCGCGCGGACAATGACCTTTTTCATGTGGGTTGGGCTGCCGTTCTGCTAGAAGAGTGCCCGCCGTTTCGCTGCGAACGCTGCCATTTGTTGCGCCGGAGCAGCGAGCTTCGGCCCGAAGCTGGCCACGCTGCTGCGAAACGCGGCGAGCGATTCTCCGCGCAACGGATCGGGCGTGATCGATTTCATCTTGAGCGGATCGAGCCACGTGCCGTTATCGGAGATGCGGTAGTCGAGGTGCGGGCCGGTGGCGAGACCAGTCATGCCGACGTAGCCGATCACCTCGCCCTGCGTCACTTTCCGGCCGGGCTTGATCCCTTTGGCGAAGCGCGAGAGGTGCAGGTACGACGTTTCGATGCTCGATGTGTGGCGGATGCGGATGTAGTTGCCTTCGCCGTGGTTGTACGTTGCGGCCATGACGACGCCGTCGGCAGTCGTCATCACCGGCGTACCGATCGGCGCGCCGTAATCGACGCCGTGATGCGGGCGGAAGTAGTGCAGCAGGGGGTGAAAGCGGCTCACGGAAAACTTCGACGTGATGCGGCTGAACTGCAGCGGCGCGCGCAGGAACTGTTTGCGCAGCGGGCTGCCGTTTCGGGCGTAGTAGCCGGCGCGGCCGTCCGCGGTCTGGCAGAGGAAGGCTTCGAACGTCTGTCCGCCGTGCGTAAAACGGGCGGCGACGATCGGACCGTAGCCGGTGACGTCGGGGCCGGCGAACTTCTTCTTCACCACGAGGCTGAACGAATCGCCCTTCTGCAGCGCGAAGAAATCGATGTCCCACTGGAAGACGTCGACGAGCTCCTGAACGAGTTGCGGAGTCTCGCCGGTCAGACGGAGCGCTTCGTAGAGTGACGAATCGATCTGCGCTGCGACGACGGTGTCGATTTCCGTCTGCTGCGCCTGGCGGGGAGTGATGGCGAAACCGGTGGGGCCGCGGACGGCGTCGATCTCACCCCATCCGGAGACCTTCATCTCCACGCTGTCGACGGCGCCCGCCGTGTCGTAATGGAAGCGGAGGAGATGGCCGGGACGAAGACGGCGGAGGTCGACGGTCTTGCCGAATTCGTTGTTGAGAAGCGCGGCATCGGAATGGCCGAGGCCACCGGCCAGGAGGACGGAGTCGAGGGTGTCGCCTTCTTCGAGCGTGAGGAGGACGGAGTGTTCGGGAAGGGTGGCGGAGGACGGTGCGGTCAGCTCGTCGTAGCGCAGCGGCATGACGATCATCGACGCGCGGGATGCCGGCGAGGTGGATGCCTGCGTCACCGCGGCGTTGTTGCTGACCGAGGCGAGGATGAACGGGATGGCCAGCGGGAGAGCGACTGCCAGGTACGCTCGAGGCCGCCGGGCCAGACGTCGCAGAAGGCCATCGTGTGCGAACTGTCTTCTCATCGATTTAGAACCGGTACCGCGGACGAATCGGCCGGATCGTACCATGCGTTCCACCCTCCCTTCCCAGGGTGTCGGGGGTCGGGAGTGGGGAGTCGGAGATGAATGCTCGTTTTCCGACACCCGAACCCAACACCCGGCTCCCTACACCGAACTTATTGTTTTTCTCCCGACGGCTCCATCGAGAGCACCTGCACCGGCGACTTCTGCGTGTCGTCGTGGACGGGACCGGCCTTGTGGTAGGTCACCGGGATGGAGAACGTGGCCAGATTGACGGCGGTCGTCGGCTGGATCGACGTCACCAGCAGCTCGCGGGTCTGGGTCGTGGTGCGGTTCACGCGCAACTGCGTCTCGCCCTTGACCGGGGCATGGTTGTTGATCGTGACGACGTTGACGACTTGTCTCAGGGCAAAGCCTTTGATGCCGTTGTTCTCGGCGGACACAAGGTCGTCCAGATCGGGATTGCCGGTGTGAAGGGCGCCGCTGGCGAGGAAGGTCTCGCCGACCTCGCCGAACGCGGTCGTAGTCCACTTGTCGATCGTGGTCTTCACCGTCTGCGTCAGCGGGAGGGTTCCGAAGGCGACGGTGATGTCGTAGCTCATCGTCATCCGATAGTGCTCGGTGGGGAAGCCGGCGATTTTCGTCTGATCCGGCATCTTCGTGACGTCGATCTTCTTGTTGCCGATGGTGATCTTCCGTGAGCCGATCGACGCCGCCACGCTGGCCGCGTCGACCTCGACGAACGACTTTCTCGACGGATCGATGAAGGTCATCGTGCGCGAGCCGTTGGTGGCGATGACGTACGTTCCCGCGGGATAGGCGTTGCCGGAGAGGAACTCGACCCGCGAGCGGTCGCCGTCGATGATGGCACGGCCAACGCAATCAGTGGAGGGGATCGATTCGAGGTCCGACGTGGTGGTCTGGCGGAACTCGTATTGGATGGCAGCCGAAGCGGCCGGAGCGGTAATGACGAGCAGCAAAAGGCCGATTGCCAGCAAGTTCTTTTTCATCAATAACCTCGAAGTTTTACTGAGTATAACTCGCTGACCCGGAAATACGATTTTCGGGTGGGGCGTTGGGGCAGCCCATGTTCAAGAGGAAGTTTGCAGCACTCGCGCTCGGCGCCGCCGCGTTGGCGTTTCCCCTCTCCGCCGCAAAAACCGCGAAGCCCGATTCGCTCGACGACGTGATCCGCAAGGTGCAGCTCGCGCAGACGAAGACGAATACGCTGCAGGCCGACTTCCGCCAGGAGAAAACGCTGGCGCTCATGTCAAAGCCCGAAGTCTCCACGGGCCGCTTCGTCTACTCGAAGCCGAACAACGTCCTCTGGACCTACGACGCTCCGAAGCGCGTGACGATGCTGATCGCCAACGGGATGCTGACGACGTACTACCCCGATCTGAACAAGGCCGAGCGCATCGAGGTGAAGCGGTACCAGGACCGGATTTTCAAGTACATGGGAGCGAGCGGCGCGATCGACGAGCTCGGCGCGTGGTTCAACTTCACCTTCACCAATACGGAGAACAAGCCGTATTACGTGCTGGACCTCGACCCGAAGAGCAAGACGATCGCGAAGCGCGTGCGCCACATCCGCATCAACATCGACAAGAAGTCGTACCTGACGACGGAGTTCGAGTACACGGAAGGCGACGGCGACAAGACGCGCTACGAGTTCCAGAACATCCGAATCAACGCTCCGGTCGAGCAGAGCCGCTTCACCCTGCAGCTCCCGAGCAGCGTGCGCGTCGAGCAGATGAAATTGCAGTAGGCTGCGCGCCTGTCATCCTGAGCCGCCGAAGGACGGTCGAAGGACCCGCCAGGTGCTTGCCGTGCGAGCCACCGCCCGGCCCGGGATTCAATCGGGGGGTCCTTCGACCGTCCTTCGGCGGCTCAGGATGACAGCGCACCATGCAACGGCTCACCTTTAACCTGCTTGCACACGACGGCACCGCCCGCCGCGGTGAGATCGTCACGCGGCATGGCACGATCCAGACGCCCGTCTTCATGCCGGTCGGCACGCTGGCTTCGGTGAAGGCGCTCACGACCGATCAACTGCAGCAGCTTGGTCCCGAGATCATCCTCAACAACACCTATCACCTCATGTTGCGGCCCGGCGTCGATCTGCTCGAACAGCTCGGTGGCGTGCATCGCTTCATGAACTGGGATCGCGCCGTCCTTTCCGATTCGGGCGGATTTCAGGTCTTCTCGCTGGCTTCGATCCGCAAGGTGCGCGAGGAGGGCGTCGAGTTCCGCAGCCACATCGACGGATCGGCGCACTTTCTGTCGCCGGAGACGTCGATCGGCATCCAGCAGCGGATGGGTGTCGACATCGCCATGGCCTTCGACGAGTGTCCGGCGTACGGGATTGCGCATGCCGAAGTCGAAAGGTCGATGGAGCTTACGCATCGGTGGGCTCGACGGTCGCTGGCGGCGCGGACTGGCGCTTCGGCGCTGTTCGGCATCGTGCAGGGCGGGATTCATCACGATCTGCGCAAGCGGAGCGCCGAGGAGATTGGGGCGATCGATTTCGACGGCGTGGCGATCGGCGGGGTGTCGGTTGGTGAGCCGAAAGAAGAGATGCTTGACGTCATGCGCTTCACCGCGCCGCTGCTGCCGGCCGACAAGCCGCGCTACCTGATGGGCGTCGGAACGCCGGAGGATCTGCTCGACGGCGTGGCGGCCGGGATCGACATGTTCGACTGCGTGATGCCGACGCGAAACGCGCGGAATGGATCGCTTTTCACCAGCTTCGGCAAGGTGGCGATCAAGAACGCGCGGTACGCAAACGACCAGCGGCCGCTCGATCCGAACTGTTCGTGCGTGACCTGCAGAACTGTCTCGCGGGCCTATCTTCGCCACCTTTATGTCACCGGCGAGATCGCGGCGATGGTCTACAACACCATCCACAACGTCTCGTTTTACCTTGACTTGATGAGAGGGATTCGGCAATCTATCGCGTCCAAATCTTTGCAGGCTTTTCGCGATGCGTTTCTCTCGCGGGTCGTGAGCGGCGAAGTAGACGCCTGAACGACAAGAGCCCCCGACAACGAACCGAGAAAAAACGACATGACAGCGATTGCTCTGCTTCTCCAAACCGCCGGCTCCGGCGGCACCGCCGCGTTCCTGATCAACATCCTGCCGATCGCGGCGATTTTCCTCGTCTTTTACTTCCTGGTGATCGCCCCGGCGAACAAGCAGCGGCGCAAAACGGCCGAAATGCTCAGCACGCTCAAAAAGGGCGATCGCGTCCTCACTTCGGGCGGGATTTACGGGACGGTGCAGGGTGTTGAGGCCGAAGTTGTCTACCTGAAGATCGCCGAGAATGTGAAGGTCAAGGTTGCACGTTCAGCGATCACCGGAATCATCACGGGCGATGCGGCGGAGTAACCCGCTCCCTTTTTCCTGGAGGAAAACTTGACTAGAGGTTTGCTGTGGAAAGTCATCATTATCCTGGCTGTCCTCGTCGGCTTCGCCGCCGCGATGATACCGACCAACGACAACCCTGAGCCGATCCGCCGCGGCCTCGACCTGAAGGGCGGTACGCATCTGGTCATGCGCGTGAACGTCGGCGACGCCGTCCGCCTCGAGACCGATCAGGGCGCGGAAATGCTCAAGGGGCAGGCGAAGAAGGCGAATCTTCCGATTCCGACCACGCGCCGCGTGAACGACACGACGTTCGTGGCCACGCTTCCCGCCGACACTCCCACCACCGAGTACGAGCGCATCGGCAAGGACTTCCTCGGCTCGTTCGACGTCAGCCGCACTCCGGACGGCGCGATGCAGTTCAAGATGAAGACGGCGCAGCAGACCGCCCTCGAGCGCGACACGATCGCGCACACGGTCGAGACGATCGACAACCGCGTCAACGCCCTCGGCGTCACCGAGCCGTACATCGCCACCGAAGGCGCGAACCGCATCGTCATCGAGCTTCCCGGCGTCGACGATCCGGCCCGCGTGAAGGACATCATCAAGACTACCGCGCAGCTTCAGTTCCGCCTCGTCGAAGGCGAGCCGGGATCGACTCCCGACGCGGCCCTGACGAACGTTCCGGCGAACATGAAGACGGAAGTGGACGTCCTCCCCGGCACGCGCGAAGACGCACTCGGCCGCGCGTCCGGCATCGAGTACTACGCGGTGCGCAAGACGGTTCCGGTCACCGGCACTGATCTGAAGAACGCGCGCGTGCAGAAAGGCCAGCTCGGCCAGCCGAACGTCGGCTTCTCCTGGAATCCGGAAGGCGCGCGCAAGTTCGGCGACCTGACCGGTCAGAACATCAAACGCCGCCTGGCCATCGTCCTCGACAACAAGGTCGTCTCGGCGCCCGTCATCAACAGCCAGATCAACGAATCGGGCGTCATCGAAGGCAACTTCACGCCGCAGCAGGCCGCCGACCTCGCGTTGGTCCTGCGCAGCGGATCGCTGCCGGCGTCGCTGACGACGCTGGAAGAGCGCACCGTCGGGCCGTCGCTCGGCCGCGACTCGATCCGCCAGGGCGTCCTCGCCTCGCTGATCGGCTTCATCGCCCTCATCCTGGCCGTGCTGCTCTTCTACAAAGGCGCGGGCATCAATGCGGTGCTGGCGCTACTGCTGAACCTCGTCATCCTCCTCGGGATGATGGCGCTTTTCCACGCCACGCTGACGCTGCCCGGCATCGCCGGCATCATCCTCACGCTGGGCATGGCCATCGACTCGAACGTACTCGTCTTCGAGCGCATCCGTGAGGAGCTGCGCGAAGGCAAAATGGTCCGCGCGGCCATCGAGAACGGCTTCTCCCGCGCCTTCGGAACCATCATCGACACGCACATGACGACGATCATCTCGGCGCTCTTCCTCTTCCAGTTCGGAACGGGCCCGATCAAAGGATTCGCCGTCACGCTGCTGATCGGTCTCTTCGCGTCGGTCTTCACCGCGTTCTTCGTCTCGCGCGTGATTTTCGACGTCGTGTACAAATCGCAGAATCGCCCGACCGAGATGAGCATCTAAGGCAGGCGAGGAGAACTAGTCATGCAGATTTTCGTCAACTCAAAATACGATTTCGTGAAATGGCGTTTTTACGCCGTTTCCTTCTCGCTGATCTTCATGCTTCTCGGATTGGCGATGTTCCTCAAGCACGGCGTGAACTGGGGCATCGACTTCGCCGGCGGCGCGACGATCTCGCTGCGGTTCAAGGACGCGGTTCCGATGGACCGCCTGCGCGCCGATCTCAGCGCTGCCTCGATCCAGCAGTACGGCAAGGCGACCGACAACTCGGTCCTGATCCGCCTACCGGAGCTGAGCAAAGAAACCGACTACGCCGGCCAGGTCGTGTCGAAGCTGAACGCCGATCTGAACCCGCAGACCTCGACTAAACTCGATCTCAACTTCCACGGGCGCGATCGGTTGACGGAGCTCCTCGCCTCCGCCGATCCCGATGCCAAGGGAAGCTCGCCGGCCGCGCGTGACTACTACCGGAACATCGCGCAGAACATCGTCACTCGCCGTTCGGAGCTCGGCGTTTTCACGAACATGAGCCAGGTGACCTCGGCTCCCGGCGTGACGACCCGCATCGCCGGCTTCCTGAACGACAAGTGCTTCCTCGGCGCGTTCAACGTGCTCGATCAGGAAACGGTCGGACCGCAGGTCGGGCACGACCTCCAGCAGAAGGCCATCTGGGCCGTCGTTCTCTCCACGCTGGCTATGGGTGTCTACCTCTGGCTTCGCTTCGACCTGATGTTCGGCGTCTCGGCCATCGCTTGCATCGTGCACGACGTGCTGATGTCGCTGGCGTTTCTGATGATGATCAACGGCGAGTTCTCGCTGAATATCGTCGCCGCGTTGCTGCTCATCGTCGGCTTCTCCATCAATGACACGGTCGTCATGTACGACCGCGTGCGCGAGAACAAGCGGAAGCTGAAGACGCGCATGACGCTGGAAGAGCAGCTAAACCTGGCCATGAACCAGACGCTGTCGCGAACGATCCTGACCTCCGGCTCGGTCGTCATCGTGCTCGTGGCGCTGCTGATCTTCGGCGGCAAGGTGATCCACGAGTTCGCCTGGATCCTGCTCGTCGGCGTTCTGGCCGGTACCTACTCGACCGTCACCATCGTTCCCGCGGTCGCCATCGCATGGAACAACCTGACGGGACGCAAGCACGATCTCTCCGGTCCCGCGACGCGTACGCGGATCGAGCCGAGACAGGACGTTCCTCCGCCGCAACGCAAACGCAAAGCCGGCTAAGGCTCACCTCGCTTCCACAATGAAAACGCCGCCGATTTTCGGCGGCGTCTTTGTTTGTGCGCCCGCCGCTGTTATAGAATCGCGCCTTCCCAACAACTCAATATCTCCGGAGCAATCATGAAGAAGCTCTTTATCGTCCTCGGCATTGTCGGCGGACTCCTGTGGGCCAAAAAGCATTTCAGCAATCAACCGGCCGAAGTGAGGACGCCGACGAAAGAAGAGCAGATCGCCGAACAGCTCGGCAGGGCCGCCGCCGCCCGCCGCGGCCTCAAGGTGCACTCGAGCGGAGAGACCGGCACCGATCCGACCTCCGCGGCGGCTGCATCGACCGCCACCATCGACGAGAAAGCAGCGGTCGGCCTGCTCGCGCAGATTCAGAACATGCTGCAGAAGAAGGAAGTCGCCGGAACTCCGGAAGACAAGGCCAAAGCACGCGTGGAGAAGTTCATGGCCTCCTGGAAAGAAGGCGGCACGTCGCTCAACGACGCCGCGCAGGCCGCGGCCTGCCTCTGGTCGCGCGGCGTTCCCTTCATCCCCAGCCGCGACGAGATCGAAGACGCCGCGAACGGCTTCGACCGTTTTCGCAAGGAGAAGGACCTCTTTGTCGAGATCGAGTCGTACTCCGTCGGCGAAGCGACGCATCGTCAGGACAGCCAGCGCGGCGACTACACCGAGGTCGACGTGATGATCAATCGCGCCACGTACCGCCTCGGTGTGCCGGACAAGGCGAATCCGATCTTCTGGACGTTCTGAAGCGCTGTCATCCTGAGCCGGCGAAGCGCGGTCCTTCGGCGGCTCAACGGATGACAGGCGGCGACGCAAGGCATGGCAGAATACAAGCATGCCTTCCGGCCGTGATCGACGCCGTTCCGAGCGCTTTCCGACGGCGTCGATTCCGGTGCAGCTTTCGGACATCGACGGCGAGCTGATCGACCTGAGTCTGAGCGGCGCCGCGGTCGTGCATCGCTCGCCGGTCAACGCCGGCGCGCCGGCCACGCTCGTCTTTCCCAGCTACGGCGGCATTTACATCCCATGCAAAGTTCTGCGCTCGCTGGTGCAGGTGCGCCGCGCGGACGACGGTCCCGAGTACGTGTTCCGTTCCGCCATCTCGTTCGCCGACATGGAGCCGGAGCAGCGCGATCCGTTGCGGGAGTTTCTGCAGATCCAGATCGCGCGATTGAAGGAAAAGCAGGACGAAGCCGCGGCCGCGGAACGGTAGTTACCGAATCGCGCCGTACTCGCTGAACATCCCCAGCTCCACGTGCCGCTTCACGTCGCTGAAGCCTGCGCCGCGCAACGCATCGAGGATGACTGCCGGGCGCACGCAGTCGCGGGTCGTGGCCCAGTAGTACGCGAGCATCCGTCCCACCTTGCGGTCTCGCGCGATCACGGTGGCAAGAGCCGGGACGATCCCCCCCATGTACGCGCCGAGGAAGACGCGCGCAGTGCGCGACTCCGGCGCCGTGATTTCGAGGATCAGCATGCGTCCGCCGGGACGGAGGACGCGCCGGCATTCGCGGAAGACGCCGTCGAGATCGGCGAAGTGGCGCATAGCGAAGCCGATGCTGATCATGTCGAACGATTCATCGCGGAACGGCAGGTGCTCGCCGCCGCCTTCGACGATCGGGAAGCGCGCTTTCTCGCGGCCGGCGATCAGCATGCCGATCGATGGATCGATGCCGATGATGGCATTCGCGTCGCCGGTGATCGTCTTCGCCGCCCGTGCGACCACGCCGGTGCCGGTTGCGATGTCGAGCAGACGCTCGCCCTTCTTCAGTCCCGCGCGTTGCAGCGCCTCGCGACGATAGCGGCCGCCCGATCCGAAGCTGAGGAAGGCGACCGACCAGTCGTACCACGGCGCGGTATCGTCGAAGAGATCGCGGACGAAGTGCTCGCGCTCCTCGGGAGCCGCGTAGTAGTCCGCGAGCGGCGGATGCGGAGCGACAGGCGTCAACGCGGGCTCCCCATCTCTTCGAAAACCGCATCGACGGTTCGCTGGTCGCCGCGCGCGTAGGCGTCGTCGATGCGCTTCACGTAGTCGTCGATCGAAAGCCGGTACACGCGATCGTTGCCGCCTTTCGCTTCCTTCGTCTTCTCATGGCCGAGGAGCGTGCGGACGTAGAGCGTCTTCTCGTTTGCGGACATCGATTGCCATTGTGCGCGATTGATGTTCGTGCGATGACAGGCGATGGCAAGGAGAAGTAGCAGTGCGCTCGTTGCGAGACGCCGCTGGGGTGATTTGTCAGGATGACAGTTGCTCACTTCACATCCTTCGCCGACTCGCGACGCCACCGCTGCGCGATCGGCATCTGCCGTCCGCTTCCGAATGCTTTGTTCGACACGCGCAGCGTCGGTGCGGCCTGGCGGCGTTTGAATTCGTTCGTGTCGACGAGTTTCAGTATGCGTTCGACGAGCGTGCGATCGAAACCGGCGGCGACGATGGCGTCGACTTCCAGCCACTCCTCGATGTAGAGCTTGAGGATGCCGTCGAGTACGTCGTACGGCGGAAGAGAATCCTGATCGGTCTGATTCGGACGCAGCTCGGCTGACGGCGGCTTCGTGATGGACGACTCAGGAATCGCCGCGCGGTTGCGGTTCAGCCAGCGCGCGACGCGGTAGACCATCGTCTTGTAGACGTCGCCGAGGAGCGCGAGGCCGCCCGCCATGTCGCCGTAGAGCGTGCAGTAGCCGACCGCCAGCTCCGACTTGTTGCCGGTGGAGACGACCATCGCGCCGGTGCGGTTGGACCAGGCCATGAGGATGTTGCCGCGGATGCGCGCCTGCGCGTTTTCGTTGGTCAGGTCGAACGTCTCGTTGCCGAACAGCGCGTTGAACGCGTCTTCGTACGGCTGATAGATCGGCGAGATCGGAACGACGTGAAAGGCGATGCCGAGATTTTCGGCAAGCGCGCGCGCGTCATCGATCGAGCCTTGCGACGAAAACTGCGACGGCATGGCGATGCCGGTGACGTGCTCGGCGCCGAGCGCTTCGACCGCGATCGCGGCGGTGACGGCGGAGTCGATGCCGCCGGAGAGGCCGACGACCACGTCTTTGAAGCCGCACTTGCGGATGTAGTCGCGCAGCCCGAGGATCAGCGCGAGGCCGATTTCTTCATCCTTTTCGAGCGACAGAATCGACTCGCACGGCGCGCCCTGAAGCTGCACCAGCGTGCTGTGCTCCTCGAACGCCGGCGCGCAGAAGATCGTCTGCCCTTTCGCATCGATCACGATCGACGAGCCGTCGAAGAGCAACTCGTCGTTGCCTCCGACCTGATTCACGTAGACGAGCGGCACGTCGTAGCGCGTGGCGATGCGCGAGAAGAGCTCGTAGCGCGAGCGACGCTTGCCGCTGTTGAACGGCGATGCCGAAATGTTGAGGATGACCTGCGCGCCCTGCCGCGCCAGTTCGTCGATCGGATTGCGGCAGTAGATCTTCGTGCCGAGAACTTCGTCGTCGAACCAGAAGTCCTCGCAGATGGCGACACCCGCTTTGACTCCGGCGATGTCGACGACGCCGACGCTGCGTCCCGGCTCGAAGTAGCGCAACTCGTCGAAGACGTCGTAGGTCGGCAGCAGCGACTTGTGCTGCTCGAGGACGATCTTCCCATTCCGCGCCACGATCGCCGCGTTGTGCAGCGGCTTCCCGCACCACGACGCATTGCGCGTGATGCAGCCGAAGACCAGCGTGGTCTCGCCGGTCATCGCCGCCAGCGCATCGCGCGTCTCGGTAGCCGCGTTCACGAAGATCTCCCGATCGAGCAGATCGCGCGGCGGATACCCGGTCACCGCCAACTCCGGCACGAGCACGACGTCCGCACCCGCGGTCACCCCGTCGGCATACGCCCGCCGGATCAACTCCGCGTTCGCGCTGAGCGCGCCGACAGTCGGATTGAGCTGCGCGATGTAAATCTTCATCTGGCCGGATTCTATCTGCACGCTGCGCGCGCAATTTGTCCCCCCGCCCGGATTTTGCAAAGATGTCCGGTCCGAGGTGAGCGATGTCTGACGATTTTGGGACCGTGAGTGTCAAGCGGGGTGATCGGGCGCGGGAGATCGAGGTGCTGCGGCAGCATTACCGGACGCATCGGGATGCGCTGATGCGGATGATCCCCGACGCGCCGACCGAGCAGTTGGCGGCGGAGTATCAGCGCCTGGTCGCGTCGATCGATGCCTCGCTTCGCAAGCTCGACGAGCTGGAGGGAAAGGGGACGGCGTCGGGAACGGTCGCCGTACCGGCAGCCGCGTTCGCGGAGACGCAGCGGATGGGGACGGCGCCTGGGAACCGGCCATTGGTGTCGCCCGCACCGTCGTCCGAGCCGGTGACCGATCACGGCATCGCCAGCTACGACGGTCCGGCCGATCGTCCGGCCAGCAACGGTCCGCGCGTCCTCCTCATGCTCGTCATCGGCCTCGCAGTCCTCGGCGTCATTGGCTGGCTGATCTGGCGCGCCAGCTCGGACAAGAAGCCGGCGCAGCAGGTGATCGAGCAGCCGCCCTCGACGACGAATGCAGATACGACGACGACTGCGGCCGGCACGATCGCGCCGGTGCCGGTTGCTGCATCGATCAAAATTGCCCCCGAGGTTGCGGACTACGGCGCTATCCGGAAGGGAACGCGGGCGGTGCGGCAGTTCGAGATCACGAATCTGACTTCGACGCCGCTGTCGATCACCGTGGCGCGCTCCGCCTGCCGCTGCCTCTACTACGAGTACGACACGAAGGTGAAGCTGGCGCCGAAAGCAAAAGAGGCGCTGACGGTGACCGTCGACGGCGCGCGCGCGAAAGCGGGAGCGCTGAACGAGTCGATCGCGGTGACGTCGAAGGACGACCCGAACGCGACGGGAACGATCGGAGTGCGCGCGACGATCAAGTAGCCACTTTGCGGGTTGCACCCGTAACGATTCCTTTCGTTTCTGCACTACTCCTGCGGAAAGGGGAGTGTCATGAAACGAATCGGGTTCGGACTGGTTGTTCTGGCCGCAGTTGCCGCTGTCGTGTTTGCGCAGGTTCCCACTACGAACAGCGGGGGCGATCGCGCCGCGTTTCTCTCGCCTGTGCAGCCGCTCGATCGCGGGGTGCTGAGCACGATTCCCAGCGGCCGTCGCGATTTCCGCCGCGATCCGCCGCGGGTGGCCGAGGTGGTCGCGGAGCCGCTCGGCGGCGGCAAGGTGCGGCTGCTGGTCAAGTTCGAAGAGCGCGGACTACCGGCTGTGCTGGTTCTCGCGCTCGAAGAAGGACGCGTCGAAATTCGTGACGATGGTCAGGGCGGCGACGCCAAGGCGGGCGACGGCATCTTCACGGTCCTGACCTCGCTTCCGGAGCAGTTCCTCAGAGATCGGCAGGAGGTTGCGAAACGGATCGTTGCGGCTAAGGGCGGTGCGAAGGTCTTCCGCAACCGGCGGATGGTCGACATCAAGACTTCCGTCATCGCGGAGAACAACCGTTTCGCCATCCTGCCGCCGTTCGACTTTCCGCCGTTCTTCGCGCCGCCGGTCGATCCCGCCAAGTCGCTGATGATCGTCGACCCCGGCGTCGTGCGCGATCCGACGCGCGCCGGCAATCCATGCATGGCTGGTTCGAACGCCCTGGGACCGTGGTCGTTCGGATCGCTGATGACGGAGATGGCCAACACCGGCGCGACCGGCGTAACGCCGTCGAACTTCGTCAGAAACTGGCTGCTGCAGTGGACCGTGCCGCAGCCGATCAACGGACCGGCCGTGCCGGCGCGGACACAGATCGTCAACAAGGTGATCACCCCCTGGCTCACGGCCAGCGGCGGCGGATCGCTCAACATGGCCAAGGCGCCGCTGCGGCTGCTGGCCATCGTCAATCGCATCGATCTCCACGACAACGCCGCGTACGGCACCGCCAGCGGCGGCGAACTGCGCTTCGTCTTCGGCGTGATGAACAACTGTCAGCCGACGCCGTTCGCGGTCATCCTCGAATACGGCGTGCCGCCGATGTCGTGTCCGCAGTTGAAAGCGTATGCCTCGAAATGGCAGGCGCTGACCGGGATGACGCCGGGAACGCCGGCCTACAACGCCGCGCTGCAGGCGATCACCGATCCGATCACGAAGCATGGAGCGATGCCGTCGAAGCCGAACGGCAGCGCGATCAATCAGGTGCGCACGAACGAGATCTCGCTGGCCTCGCCATGGGAACTGCGCGAGTTCCGCGTCGACGGTACCCATCAACTCCGCGAGACAACGACGAAGCAAACGCCGATCGGGACGTTCAATGACACGCCGACCTTCACCGCGCAGGCGAATGCGAACGCGGCGGCGATTCTCAATCACACGTACGTTGTGCCGATGACGATTCCGATCAACATCCCCTATCTCTCCGGCAACGCGCCGGTACCGAGCGCGTCCGGCAAGCCGACGTTCTGGCGCGGCAATCCACCCATCGCCAACAACGATGTGCGGAGTTTCGCGTCGCTGAATACGTGCAATGGCTGCCATTCCGGCGAGACCGCCACGGCGTTCGTGCACGTCAATCCGAGCTCACCGATCGCGTCACCGGCCGGACTGTCAGGATTTCTGACGGGAGAAACGATTCCCGATCCGGTCGTCTCCGCGACGATGCGCTCGTATCACGATCTGCAGGATCGCAAGCAGAAGCTGCAGGCGCTCTTGACCAGTCCATGCCTCATTCACGGATTGTTCGTTCAGCCGCCGCGAATGGTGCACTGAGTTGACTTCGCCGAAGGGCCTGCTCTGCGCGCAGCCGAAGGGACGGTCGAAGGATCTCCAAACTGAACCTCGGGTGGAAGGCGGTCGCAAATGTACCGGATGTGCGACCGTCGTTCACCCTGGGGGTCCTTCGACCGTCCCTTCGGCGGCACAGGATGGCAGCGACTACTTCGGATTCGCCAACCGCATCGGGGCGATGTTTTGCGCGGAGATGTGGATGTCGCCTTCTTCCGCGTAGAGCTCCACGCGCTCGCCGCCGCCGTTGATCCTGCCGGTGGCGCGGATGCGGGTCTTGCCACCCACCTGCTCGCGGCGGACGGTGATGCCGTTGAAGTCGATGTGCATCTCGTTCACATCGGGATCGGAAGTGAGGATCGTGGCGTCGATGTCGGCGGCGAAACGCGGCGTCACGTTCAGCACGATGTTGCCCTGCTGGGTGCGGGCTGTGACCGGGATGCTCTTCTGCGCGGGATCGCCGGTCAGCGTCACATCGCCCGAGGTCGTTTGCGCATCCATCAGCGCGGAGAACTGGCGGACGATGATGTCGCCGCCGCCGGAGCGGAGCGTCATCGGGCCGCCGGCGTAGATCACGCGGACGATGCCGCCGTCGGTCGTCACCTGGCCGCCCATGCGCGCGGCGCGGACGATGATGTCCCCGGCGCCGGTGTGCGCGAAGAGGGCGCCCATGATGTCGCCGAGGTTCAGAGGGCCGCCGAGGGAGGTCACGTTGCACTGGCCGAAGACGGCGCCGAGCTCGATCTCGCCCGCTCCGGTCTCGATGCGTGCGTTGCCGCGCACCTCGCCGACGGTCACGTCCGCGACCGAGCCGGCGAAGGTGAACTCGCCGTTGACGAACGGCAACTGGATCTTCTTCGCAGGCTGGAGCAGCACGTCATTCGGCGCGCGTACGTGCTCGGGGGCGTTGGAACGCACCGACTGTGCGTCCGTCGCCACGGAACCTTTTGCCAGGAGGAGCACGCGCCCCATCAGCGCCTCGGTATTGATCGTCGGTCCGCCCGCGCCGATCACGCCGTGAAACACGAGATCGTTGAAACGGCCGGCGCGCACAGGGAACGTGGTCAGGATGTCGCCGTTGATCGTGTTCGCCACCCAGTCGAAATTCGAATTCGCCGGCAGGTACATGTCGATGTCGGCGTTGACCGCCTGCACCTGTGCGCGCGCCACCGGCTTCTGCTGGTAGTCGTAGATGATGCGGCCGTTGACCATGCTGACGGCGGACGCGCCGACTACGCCCTCCATGATCAGAGTGCCGCTGAAGCCGTTGACCGTCACGCTGCCGTTCACGTGCGAAACGCGGATGTGCTCCGCCGATTTCGAGCCGATCTTCACGTTGAGTCCGCGCGGAATGCGGACCACGTAGTTGACCACCGCACTCCAGCGCGCGTTGCGCGTCGGCGGCAGCAGCGTGCGGATCAGGCGCACTTTCGTATCGCCTTCGAAGCTCATCGCCACCGAGTCCGCGGCTTCCTTCATGGTCGCCGGGTCCGGCGCGGAAAGGACGCGATCGGCCGTCACGGAGATGACGTTAGAGTCGCCGCCGATGACGTCGATGCTGCCGAATGGGTTGTCGATCCAGACCGATCCGGCCGGATCGATCGGAAATTCACGCACGACACGGCTGCTCGTGGCGAAGCTGGCGCCGAAGAGCTGCGTCGCGGAGAGGAGCGCCGCGACGGCGATGGAAAGTTGGACAGACAGTTTCATTGCGGTTGAATGCTGCTCAGTGCCTCCGCTGCTTTGACGCGGACGTAAACGTTTTCGTCACCCTGCGACGCTTTCCTGCGCAGCGTGTCGACCATGTCGGGATTGAGATTGCCGCCGCTGCGCGCCAGCTTCGCCAGCGCCTCGACGGCCTTGATGCGCACGGCCGGATTGGGATCGTTCTTCAGCGCTTCCACGAGCGCGTCGCGCGTGCCGTCGGTCATCGTCGACTGCATCGACTGCAGCGTGTCGGCGGCCTTGATGCGCACGCCCTGGTGCTCATCGTTGCGCAGCACGTTCGCCAGCGCCTCGGTGATCTCGGGATCAGGATTGCCGACGTGCGCGTACGTGGAGCGCACCCAGTCGATGGCGCGCGAACGCGACGGCGACTGCTTGTCCTCGTTCTCGAGGACGTAACGCAGCAGGCGGACCATGCTCTTGTCCGTCGGACGGCCGGTGACGGTCACGTGCGAGGTGATGTCGAAGGAGACGCCGATCTGTTCATTCGATGGCGACGCGTCGGTGAACTGCACGTTCTGAATGTCGGGACGCCCCTCGATCTGCGGGCTGACCGATGCAGCCGGAAGGACGCGCGACTCGGCGATCGAGTAGAACGGATTGGCCGGCATCGCCTGCTGGATTGCGGTGACCTGGGCCGGCGTCGGCTTCAGTTCGACGCGCGGCGTCATGCGACGTCCGCCATAGAACGCGCCGCCGGCGACGATGACCACCGCCGCCGCCTGCGCCAGCCAGCGCGCAGCGCCGCGGCGCGGGAACGGAACGACGTTCGGTTTGATGGACTCCGGAGAAACCTCGGCCAGGAAGCGCTGCTTCACGCGCGCCGGGACTTCCATCGTCGGCAGCGTGTCGAGAAGCTGCCACGTCTCCTGATACGCCGACCATTCCGCAACGCAGATGGGGCAGGTCTCGATGTGCTGGTGCGCCACTTCGCGCCGGGCCGGATCGAGCGACTCGGTCAGCAGCAGCGGCATGTTTTCTCTTACGGCATCGCAGTCAGGCATCGGTCACCTCCACGGGCATCGCCACTGAGCGCCTTCTTCAGCACTTCCATGGCGCGAAACACTCTCGTCTTCACCGCTCCCTCGGAACAGCCGGAGATCTGCGCGATCTCGGCATACGACAGCCCTTGATAACGGGAGAGGAGAATCGCTTCGCGCTGGTCGGGCGAAAGCAGCGTCAATGCTTTTTGAATCCGTTTTTCATCTTCGCGGCGTTCCAGATGGCGTTCCGGCGAGAGCTCGGCCGGCGCGGGAAGGGAGATCAGCACATCCTCCCCTTCCTTCGATCTGTTTTCGGCCTTCCTCAGATAATCGCGGCACCAGTTGGCCGTGATCGAGAAAAGCCAGGTCGACAGTTTTGCTCCACCGTGAAACTGGCCCGCGTGCTTCAGCATCTTGACAAAGACTTCCTGGGTCGCGTCTTCGGCCGCCTCGCTGTTCTTCAGGAAGCGGTACGCAAAGTTGTAGATCCTGCTCGAATAACGATCGTAAATCTCAGACGCGGGAGAGAAATCACCCGCCTGAACGATGCTCATCAGCTCCTGATCGCTCAGGTGTTTCATCTCCCGATCTCGCTCATTCGACGCAGCCATGGATTAAAGGTTACGGACCTGTTTCTGGCAGAACCGCCGAGGGCCGGAGTTCATTCGGCAGAGGCCGCTCGATGAAGGCGATCACGATGGCGAAGAGGTCGAGCATGATCCAGAAGACCTCGGTGTCGCCGAAGTTGAATTCGAACATGCCCGCCGAGGCGAGAGCGACGGCGACGGCGACGCCGACCTCGGCGAATCGAGCGGCCGATCCGTTCCACCCTCGGGCGCATTCGCGCAGGAAGAGGAACTGGAAGAAGAGATAGGCCACGAGCGCAAGCACGCCTCGCTCTGCCCAGAGCTGAATCACGTTGTTGTGCAGGTGCGGGATGCGGAATCGCGGCGCATCGTGCTTGCGGTAAAGCGGGTAGATCTCCTTGACGTTCGCCGGTCCGACGCCGAGGAGCGGATAGTCCTTGATGATTTCGACGCCGGCCTCGGCCATCCGAATCCGATCGAGATTCGACGACTGCTTGACGTCGAAGCTCGAGATCATCCGGCTGAAAAACGGCAGCGGCGCGAAGCTGATCGCCAGAATCCCGACCGGCACCGCCCACGCCAGCGCCTTCGGCCATTTGAGAATGAGCAGCACCGCGACCGCGACGATCCATCCGAGCCAGGCGCTGCGCGTGTAGGTGAGCAGAAGCGCGAGGTGCGTCATCACGACGCCAATGATGAGCACTATATTGCGCATGCTGTGCAGCCAGAGCATCAGGAAGACTAGCGCCGCCGGTAGCAGCAATCCGGAAAGTGTCATCACATGAGCAGTTTGCCCACTGATGCGATGTTCGAGATCGTGTCTTCCGTAGCGTGCAATATATTGCACAAGTCCGTACCCGGCCGAGAAGATCCCGAAGACGAAGAACATATTCATCACGGCGAAACGGCTGCGAGGGACGTTGCGGAAGAGGATCAGTGCAGCCAGAAAGAGCAGCATCTTGCCCCACAGCGCGGCCTCGCCGAACGTGTGGATGTGCCGCTCGGCGAGAAGCGCGGAGAGTGTCGACACGATGCCGTACATCGCCAGCGGCACATAAAGAATGTGAAACGACGGCGTGAGCAGCCGGCGGTAGAGGCACCAGCCGACCATCGCCATCGTCAGGAAGGCGAAGCACTCCGACGACGCGACCCATCCCTGGCAGAAGATGTGGCCGACGTAGAAAAACACGGCCAGCACGACCGGTTGGGGCGTCTCTTCAGGAAGGCCGAGACGTCGCGTGAGGAACACGGGCAGGCGTCACGCTTCTTCGAACGCTTCGTCGACGAGCATCACGGGGATGTCGCTGACGATGGGATAGACGCGGTGGCACTTCACGCACTGCAAGCCGTCTTCGACGACCAGCTCTTCGCCGCGCATTTTGTCGCGGAACTTGTCGCGCACCGTCGCGCGCCGCGCCTCGGAAAGCGGCACCGGCCGGACCTCTTCTTTGCAGATCGGGCAGGCCAGGATTTCGAGGAGCTGAGGCTGGATCGCCATGGCGGCGCGGAGTGTACCATCGCGGTCTCGCGGTTGCGAGGTCGCGCGGTTGCGTGGTTTCACTCCGCGACCGCGAAACCGCGCGACCACGAAACCGCATGAAAGTTCTTCACCTCGCCGCCGGCAATCGTTGGACTGGCGCAGCCGCGCCTGCGTTCGCCGAAGCCGTGGCGTTGCGCGAGGCGGGAGTGGACGCGCATTACGCGTATGTGGGCGGCTACAAACTGCAGCAGAAGATCGGACATCACGATTTCGCGCATCCGATCATCGCCAAGGCACAGAACCCGTTTTCGTTCGCGCGGACGGTAGAGTCGATCGCGCGGCTGGTCCACCACCATCGCTTCGACGTCGTCCACGCGCATCTGACGTACGACCATTGGCTCGCCCATATCGCCTGCCGCGGAACGAGAGCGGCGGTGGTGCGGACGTTTCATGCGCGTCGGGTGCTGCGCGGCGATCCGCTCACGCGGTGGTTGATCAACGGCACGTCGCGGCTCTGCATCATCAACGACTCCTTCGCCGACGCGGCGGCGGCGGTCATTCGAGGACGCGATCCCGTTTTCACGCCGCCGCCGCTCGATCAGCGCCAGTTCAGTCCGAACGGAGCCGACGTCCGCGAGAAGTACGGCGTCGCCTCCGACGAGCTTCTGCTCGTGGCAATCGGCAAGCTGTCGAAAGGCCGCGGCTTCGAAGACGTGCTGCGAACGTACGCGATCGTCAAACGCGAGATCGCCAACGCGCGGCTGATGATCATCGGCCACGGCGAGCATCGCCCCGCGCTCGAAGCGCTCGCCCGCGAGCTGATGATCGACGTGATCTGGGCCGGCTATCACGAGGACGATCTGGCCGAGCACTACCGAGCCGCGGACATCCTCCTCTTCACCGCCCGCGGCTCCGACGAAGGCCACCGCGCGGTGCTCGAAGCGATGGCATGCGGCATCGCGCCGGTGACGTTTCCGATCGAGGGGATTCCGGCGCTCCTCGGCGATCTCGCGCCGAATTTGATTGCTGCGGAGTCTTCGCCGGAAGCCGCGGCCTTGAAGGTTGTCTCCGCATCGACCGATCTCGCCAATCTCCGCCGCGCGGCATACGAACAGTCCACGAACTTCGGATACGCGCAAGCCGCGGCGCGATTGATCGACGTTTATGACACCGCTCGCTAAAATCAACGCTGCCTCCAATCGAGAGTCCTTCTCCCCCGCGCTTTCCAGCGGGGGAGAAGGTGCCGAAGGCGGATGAGGGGGCAGAGCTTGCGCAGACTGCGGATTCAGTCACCGCCCCTCACCCGCACTCCGCTTCGCTGCGTGTCTCCTCTCCCCGCTCGTCGCGGGGAGAGGGACTCTCGCTTCCGCACCTTGATAGACTCCGCCGCCATGCCAGACAACGACCGCGATGACGCTCTCGAATACCACTCGGGGGGACGTCCCGGAAAAACGGAGGTCGTGCCGACCAAGCCTACGGCGACGCAGCGCGACCTGGCCCTCGCCTACACCCCCGGCGTCGCCAAGCCTTGCCTCGAGATCGCCCGCGAGCCGGGCGACGTCTACAAGTACACGAACAAAGGCAATCTCGTCGCCGTCATCTCCAACGGCACCGCCGTCCTCGGCCTCGGCAACATCGGCGCGGCCGCCGGCAAGCCGGTGATGGAAGGGAAGGCGGTCCTCTTCAAGCGCTTCGCCGACATCGACGTCTTCGATCTCGAGCTCGACACGCATGACACCGAGGAGTTCATTCGCGCGGTCAAGATCATGGAGCCGACGTTCGGCGGGATCAATCTCGAAGACATCGCCGCGCCGGAATGCTTCGAGATCGAAGAGCGGCTCAAGGCGGTGATGAAGATCCCCGTCTTCCACGACGACCAGCACGGCACCGCCATCATCTCCGCGGCCGCGCTGAAAAACGCGCTGGAAGTCGCCGGCAAGAACATCGGCGACGTCAGGATCGTCATCTCCGGCGCCGGCGCCGCGGCCATGGCCTGCCTGCGCCTCTACATCAAGATGGGATTGCGCAAAGAGAACGTGATCCTGACCGACAGCAAAGGCGTGATCTACAAAGGCCGCACGGTCGACATGACGCCGTACAAAGAGGAGTTTGCCGCCGAGACGCCGCGGCGCACGCTGACCGAGGCGCTGGAAGGCGCGGACGTCTTCGTCGGACTGTCCGTCGGCGGCATCGTCAAGCCGCACATGATCCAGAAGATGGCGAAAGATCCGATCGTTTTCGCCATGGCCAATCCCGATCCGGAAATTCCGTACGACGACGCGGTCGCCGCGCGGCCGGACGTGATCATGGCCACCGGCCGCTCGGACTATCCGAATCAGGTCAACAACGTTCTCGGATTTCCCTTCATCTTCCGCGGCGCGCTCGATTGCCGCGCCACGACGATCAACGATGAGATGAAACTGGCCGCATCGCACGCGCTGGCCGAGCTTGCGAAGGAAGAAGTTCCCGACAACGTTCTCCGCGCGTACGGCAGCTCGAAGTTCACCTTCGGACGCGAGTACCTGATCCCGAAGCCGTTCGATTCACGCGTACTGCTCAACGTTCCGGTCGCCGTCGCGCGCGCCGCCGCGGAAACAGGCGTCGCGCAGGAACCGATCGCCGACTACGACGCCTATCGCCGCCGTCTCGAGCAACTCCTCGGGCGCGCGCGCGGCATGATGCACGGCGTCTACGACCGCGCCAAACGCGATCCGAAGCGGATCGTTTTCCCCGAGGGCGATCAGGAAAAGATCATCAGGGCGGCGAAGATCCTCATCGACGAAGGACTCGCGCATCCCATCCTGCTGGTCAAGCGCGAAGTCGTCGCACCGCTGCTGCAGAAGCACCATGTCGATGAGTCGAAGGTCACCATCATCGACATCGAACGGTGCGCGCAGCGTGACCAGTACGTAAATCGCTTCGCCGAAATCCGCAGGCGGCACGGCGTGACCGTCGCCGATGGATACCGCATCCTGAACAGCCGCAACTACTTCGCCATGATGATGGTGGAGGCGGGCGATGCCGACGGCGTGATCGCCGGCCTGCGTGCGTACTACCCAGCCACGATCAAGCCCGCGCTGCAGATCGTGAAGACGCGGCCCGGCGTGAAGAAGGTTTCGGGCGCGTACCTGCTGATGTTCAAGGGGCGCATGCTCATCCTCGCCGATACGACGGTGACGATCGAGCCGACCGCCGCCGATCTGGCGGAGATCGCCATCCTCACCGCGGAAACGGCGCGGCGATTCAACATCGAACCGCGCATCGCCATGATCTCCTTCTCCAACTTCGGATCGACGAAGCACCCCGAGGCGGAGAAGGTTGCCGCGGCGGTGGAGTTGGTGAAGAAGCAGCGGCCGGATCTGATCATCGAGGGCGAGATGCAGGCCGACGCCGCGGTCGAGCCGCACATCGCCAGCGCCGACTATCCGTGGAGCGCGATTCAGGGCGACGCGAACGTGCTGATCTTCCCCAATCTCGACGCCGCCAACGCTGCCTACAAACTTCTCTGGCGCCTCGGCGGCGCGGAAGCGATCGGTCCGATCCTGCAAGGCATGGCCAAGCCCGTTCACGTGTTGCAGCGTGGCGTCGACGTCAGCGACATCGTCAACATGGCTGCCATCGCCGTCGTCGACGCGCAGGAAGCGCGGAGTTAGGAGACTTTCGTGTCAGACCACTACTACGCACCCGATCATCTCAAGGCGTTCGGCACGATCTCCGAGGGCGCGCCCGAACTGGGCAAGAAGTTTTTCGAGTACTACTCGGCGGTTTTCGCCGCCGGCGCGTTGACGGAGCGCGAGAAGGCGCTGATCGCGCTGGCCGTCGCGCACACGGTGCAGTGTCCGTACTGCATCGACGCATACACCACCGAATGCCTGCAGAAAGGCTCCGATCTGGAGCAGATGACGGAGGCGGTGCACGTGGCCTGCGCCATCCGCGGCGGCGCCTCGCTCGTTCACGGAATGCAGATGAAGGAGCACGCCGCGAAGGTGGGGATGTGACGTCTACCCTCTCGTCGCGGCGCGCGCCGTTGGCGAATCCCGGCGAACAGTTGGCGTTGTTGCAGGCGAGCACCGAAGGCCGCCCCGATTTTCAGGAGATGCTTCGGGGCGCCGGCTGGCCCGCCCTCACCCCCGCCGCTCTCGAAATCTTTCAGATCAACCTCGGCAAGTTGTGCAACATGACCTGCCGCCATTGTCACGTTGACGCCGGTCCCGACCGCAGCGACGCGATGATGACGCGCGACACCGTCGACGCCTGTCTTCGCGCGCTCGATCAGACTTCCGCGCACACAGTTGACGTCACCGGCGGCGCGCCCGAGCTGCATCCCGAGTTCCGCTATCTGGTCGATGAGGCGCACAAACGCGGCAAACACGTCATCGACCGCTGCAATCTGTCGGTGCTTCTGCTGCCGCGCAATGCCGGACTGGCCGAATGGCTGGCCGATCGTGACGTCGAGATCGTCGCTTCGCTCCCGCATTACCGCCAGCGCAACACCGACGCGCAGCGCGGCGACGGCGCATTCGAGAAGTCGATTGCCGCGCTTCGTCTGCTCAACGCGGCGGGATACGGACAAGGAAATCCGCGACGCATCCTCTCGCTAATGACCAATCCCGCGGGAGCGTTTCTCGCCGCGCCGCAGTCGAGCGTCGAAAACGAATGGAAGGCCGCGCTGCAACGCGACTTCGGCATCACCTTCGACCGCCTGCTCGCGCTGAACAACATGCCGATCTCCCGCTTCCTCGAATGGCTGATCGAATCGAACAACCTCGATTCCTACATGTCCCGCCTGATCGACAACTTCAACGCCGGCGCGATCAATGGCGTGATGTGCCGCAACACGATCTCCGTCTCCTGGGACGGCCGCCTCTTCGACTGCGACTTCAATCAGATGCTCGACCTCGATGCCGCTCCATCGATGCGCATCGAAACGTTCGACGCCGCCGCCTGGCAACAACGCAACGTCGTCACCCGCGCGCACTGCTTCGGATGCACGGCTGGCGCGGGAAGCTCCTGCGGCGGCGCGACAGCGTAAAAGCCTTTCACCACAGAGACGCAGAGGGCACAGAGGTTTTCTCTGTGTATCTCTGTGTCCTCTGTGCCTCTGTGGTGATAATCGTCCCCCATGAATTTTCTACTCTTGCTCCTGGCAATCGCCGCACCTCCACAGACGATCACCGTCTCTGCCGAAACGCTAGCCGGTCTGCCGCGCGTAAAAGTCGAAGCGAAAGAGCACGACAACCCCACCGCCACCTACGAAGGCGTCGCCCTCGGCGCTATCCTCGAACGCGCCGGCGTTCCGCGCGGCGAAAAGCTCCGCGGCAAAGCGCTGCGCACCATCATCCTCATCACCGCCTCGGACGGCTACCAGGTCGTCTTCACGCTCCCCGACACCGATCCCGCATTCACCGATCGCGTCATCATCCTCGCCGACAGGAAAGACGGTAAGCCGCTGCCCGAAAAGGAAGGCCCCTTCCGCATCATCGTCCCGTCGGAGAAACGCCCCGCGCGGTGGATTCGCAATGTGAAGACGATCGCGATCAAAAGCGTCGAGTAGCGTGATAAGCCTTTTTGAGCCTACGCCTTCCGCTGTTCCAGCGCCCGGTACCCGATATCCGTCCGATACCGCGCTCCCTCGAACCGCACCTTCGGCGCCGCTTCGTACGCTTTCGCCAGCGCCTCGGACAACGTCGCGGCGCGGGCGCAGACGCTGGCTACGCGGCCGGCGACATTCACCATCTTCTCGCCGCGCTGGATCGTTGCAGCGTGGAAGACGGTGACGGCGGGATCGTCGATCGGGTCGATGACGACCTCCTGTCCTTTCTGGAAATCGTCGGGATAACCATCGACCGCGATGACGACACAGGCTGCGGCTTCCTTCACCCAGTTCAGCTTCGTGTCGCCGAGGTTGCCGCGGGCGACTTTCAGGCAGACGTCCGCGAGATCGTCTTCGAGACGCAGCATCTGCACCTGTGTTTCCGGATCGCCGAAGCGGCAGTTGTACTCCAGCACCTTCGGACCTCTCGGCGTCAGCATCACGCCGGCGTAGAGGCAGCCGGTGTACGGGCGGCCTTCGTCGGACATCCCCTGGATCGTCGGCATGATGATCGTCTTCACGATCTCCGCGGCGGTCTCACCGGTCAGCACCACGGCAGGCGAATGCGCGCCCATGCCGCCGGTGTTTGGACCGGTCTCGCCGTCGAGCGCCTTCTTGTAATCCTTGGCTGGCGCGAGCGAGACGAACTTCTTCCCGTCCGTAAGCACCATGAACGACACTTCTTCGCCGGTCAGGAACTCTTCGATGAGGATGCGGTTCGCGGCGTTGCCGAACTTCTTCTCCTCGAACACCAGCCGCAGATACTCCTCGGCGGCCGCTTTCGATTCGACGATGACGACGCCTTTGCCCGACGCCAGTCCATCGACTTTGATGACGCACGGATAGCCGAATTCTTTCAGCGCCGCCTTCGCCTCGTCATGCGACGAGCACACCCGCGCCTCAGCGGTCGGGATGCCGTACTTGCGCATGAACTCTTTCGAGAACGCTTTCGAGCCTTCCAATTCGGCAGCCAGCCTTGTTGGACCGAAAATCGCCAGGCCGCGCTTCTGGAACTCGTCGACGATGCCGAGGGTGAGGGGGAGCTCGGGACCGACGATGGTGAGGTCGATGCGCAGCTTCTCGGCGAAATCAGCGAGCTCGATGATGTCGGCAACGCCGATGTTCACGCAGTCGCCGGTGGCGGCGATCCCGGCGTTTCCCGGGGCCGCGTAGAGCTCCTTGACGAGAGGAGACTGGCGGAGTTTCCACGCGATCGCATGCTCGCGTGCCCCTTGCCCAACGACCAGAACGCGCATGAGGTAGGTGCGGCGGATTCTAGCATGCGGATGTTGCGGGCTCGCGGTCTCGCGGTTGCGGGGTCTCGCGGTGGTGGTTGCCGGGTTGCCAAGTTGCCGGGTTGCCGCTGTGTCGCGTTGATGGTCGGTTGTCGTGACAAACCAACGAGAGGCCGGCAACCTGGCAACTGGGCAACCCGGCAACCACCACCGCGCAACCGCGAGACCGCGAGACCCCATGGGGCTCCAAACGAAATCAGCGACCGAACATAGACGTTCCCAATTCGCCCGCCGTACATGTGTCACGATGGCCGCGGAAGTCCTTCGAATGATCCCGACGAAAGAGAGCGTGGAGCTCGACGATCGGCAGCTGGTCGAACTGATCAGGCAAGGCGACGATGGAGCCTTCGAGACGCTCGTCCGCCGCAAGACTTCCAAGGTCTACGGCCTCTGCTACCGCGTCATCGGCAACGGTGAAGACGCCAAGGACATCTCCCAGCTCGTGTTTCTGAAGCTGTGGGAGAACCTCGAAAAGTACGATCCGACCTACGCCTTCGACACCTGGCTCTATCGCATGGTGACGAACGTCGCCATCGACTTCATGCGCAACAAGCAGTCGCGCGACAATGCCGTCAACTCCAACCTGCGCCTCGTCAAAACGGCGATGGATCCGGAGCAGCCGGTGACCGTGGCGCGCAAAGAGGTCGAGTCGGTCTTCAACGCCATCTCCAACGTCCTCTCGCCGAAGCAGAAGACGATCTTCGTGATGAGCGAGATGGAAGACCTTCGCTCCTCCGAGATCGCCAAAGTCCTCGGCTGCCGCGAGTCGACGGTGCGCAATCACCTCTTCAACGCCCGCAAGCTGATGCAGGCGCAGCTCAAGAAACGCTTCCCCGAATACGCGCGGCTGTGGGAGGAATCGCGATGATGACTTGCCACTACTTCCGCGCCAACCTCCAGCCCGGAAACGCCGACGCTGCACTGCTCGAGCACCTTCGCCACTGCGATGCCTGCCTCGATTACGCGATGAGCATCGATCCCGACCTCTTCTTCCGCTCCCTCGGCGGCGACGAGCTCGTCCCGCCCGGCGGCGTCGACGCGTTCGTCGGCGATGTGATGTCGCAGGTTCGCGTGCGCAACGCGGAGACCGCGCTCGCGCCGCACCGCACCGTCAGTGCGTGGCAGCGCTGGGCCCTCGCCGCGACGATCGCCGTCGGAGTCACCGGCGCTACGCTCGCGTATCGCTACGAACACTCTGCTCCGGCTCCACAGCGAGTGGCACAGACACTCTTGTCTGTGCAGGCCGCCAAACCGCATCCCGCCCCCACCGCGACGAAATCGTTCGTCGAAACGTATTCATCTCACAACGCGACGATCGTGGAGATGCCGAGCGACGGCAGCGACACGAAAGTCGTGATGATCTTCGACGACAAGTTGCCGGCGGACCTATGAAACTGAAACACGCTTTCCTGATGATTTCGATGCTGCTGGCCGTCTCCGGCGCCGCATTCGCCGAGCCGGCCGCCGCCGACGCGAAGCCGGCGCTGGCCGTGCGCATCTTCTCCTTCAAGTTCAAGCAGGCCGACAAAGCCGCCGCCGCCATCAAGCCGCTCCTGAGCAAGGAAGGCTCGATGTCCATCCAGCCCTCCACGAACTCGCTCGTCGTCACCGACCGCGCCGAAAACCTCAAATCCGTCGCCAAAATGATCGGCGACTTCGATAAAGAGCCGCAGAGCTTCCGCCTCTACGTCCGCATCGTCGGCGCTTCGAAAGTCGAAGGGTCGCCGAAGATCGCCGACGACCTGAAAGACGTGGCCCGCAAGCTGGCCATCCTCCCGTACAACTCGTTCGAGAGCGTCGGCGAAGCGACGGTGCAGGGGAAAGAAGGCGATCCCGGTCTCATCGACATGCAGACCGGCTATCGCGCCGATTTCAAGTTCGGCGAATATGACCCGGCCAGCGACTCGATCGCCGTCAACGATCTCCAGATCGCCAAACTCACCGGAGCACAGAAGGATCAGCTCACGTCGCTGCTCAAGACGTCGCTGAACCTCACCATCGGCCAGACATACATTCTCGGCGCGTCCCGAGCTCCGCAGAGCCAGCGCGCGTTGATGATCGTCCTCGTCGCTCGACGCTAAGAGCGGCGTACCCTCCTGCCATCGGGACGCGGCGTACTCACCCTCCGCCGCGTCCCACTTTTTTGGTCTGCAGTTAATCCTGAGGAGCGCAGCGATCGAAGGATCTGGCGACTGCTAACCACTGTGGTTACCAGTGGCCGGATCCTTCCGCCGCGCTCCGCCGGCCTCAGGATAAATTGAGCTATCCTTCCGCGCAGTCCACGTTTCGGAGGATTTCAATGCGCAGATTCGTTTTCGCGGCTGTCGTTTGCTCGCTCATCGCGCTCCCGATGGCCGCCCAGAACACCGACATCGAGTCGCTCTCCGGTCTGCAATTCAATTTCGGCAATCCCGGCGCGCGTTCCCTCGGCATGGGCGGCGCCTTCCTCGGACTTGCGGACGACGCATCGGCCGCCGAGGCAAATCCAGCGGGGTTGACGATCTTGAGGAAGCCGGAGGTGACGATCGAGGGGCGCAACTACCAGGAGCAGCAGGTCTTCACCACCAGCGGAACGTTTCCCGACCTGCATCGCACCGGATTCGGCCACTACAGCCAGCGCATCGACGCCACCTTCGCCAGCATCGTCTACCCAACCAAGCACTTCACCATCGGCGCGTACTACCACGAGCCGCTGCGCAACGAAGGGACTGGGCAGGTCGTCCCGGTGCGCAACGATTTCACCGGCGAGATCAAGACCGACGTCCCCAACTTCTTCCTGCCCGTAGATGCCAACGGCAACGCCACCGGCGGTCCCATCACCTCCGCGCAGTGCAACGCCCTGCGCCAGAAGGACCCCTTCTCCTGTCTCGAGTACACCGTCCTGCCGTTTCTCAGCTCCGTGAAGATTCAGGAGAAGACGTTCGGACTTGCGGCCGCGTTCAAGATCGGCACCTTCTCGTTCGGCGCGACCGCGCGCCAGCAGCGTTTCAACGAGACCGCATTTACCTTCCGCGTCACGCCGACCTTCGACTTCTCCAGCATCTCCGTCCAGGCCACGAGCGACATCCGCAAGAACAACGACGTGGCTAAAGACAAGAGCGATCTCACGTTCGCCGGCGGCTTCAAGTGGGCGCCGAACGACAAGTTCTCGCTCGGCGGCGTCTACAAGCAGGGCGCAAAGTTCGTCGCACCGACCTTCGCCGCGAACGAAGCGACCAACTTCGAGTTCGTGAAGGCCGCCGATACGACGTTCCACATGCCCGACATCTACGGCGCCGGCATCTCCTTCCGTCCCATCCCGGTGCTGACGATCAACGCCGACGCGGTGCGGGTGAAGTATTCGAACCTCGCCGACAACTTCGTCTCGATCAACGCGAACGTGCGCAAGATCGACAAGGCCTACACGGCCGCCGACGCGCTCGAGCTCCACCTGGGCGGCGAATACTTCTTCTCCACCAAGATCCCTTTCGCCGTCCGCGCCGGCGCCTGGCGCGACCCGCAGCACACGCTCACCTACACCGGCCCGCTGACGAACTCCGACGAAGTCGCCGCCGCCGTCCTCTTCCCCAAAACGAAGAACCAGACGCACTTTTCCGTCGGCGCCGGCCTGGCCTGGCCGCGCTTCCAGATTGACGCCGCATACGACCGCTCGGATCTGTTCAAGGTGGGGTCGATTTCGATGGTGACGCGGTTCTAAGTTTCCAGTTCATCCTGAGCGCAGCGAAGGATCTGGCGACTGATAACCTACGTCGCAAGCACCGGCCAGATCCTTCGCTGCGCTCAGGATGAAGTTTGAGTCGATCAAAGCCCTTCAAGCGGCAAATCGAGCAGCTCAAACTTCTCCCATCCCCGAAAATCAAAGTGCCACCACTCTGACGGAAGCGGATCGAAGCCGTGCCGCATCATCACGTCGCGCAGCTTTGCCCGGTTGGCGATCACCTCAGCCGGCAGGTCGTTGAAATCCTGCCGCGCCTTGGATGTGAACGCGTCGTAACCGGTCGGCATCGGCAGCGGATTGCCGGTGCGCAGATCGATGAGGGTGAGATCGACCGCCGCGCCGCGGTTGTGCCGCGAGCCCTTGGCCGGATCGGCCACGAAATCGGGATTGCGGATCGGCTTCCACATTCGCACCGTCACTCGATACGGCCGGTAGCCATCGAACACTTTCAGTCCCAGTCCCTCGCGCGCCAGCTCGCGCTCGACGTCGTGCAGCGCGATCGCCGCGGGGCGCCGAAGGAAGACTTTCGAGACCGGATACAACTGCTGATGCATGAAGTTGTCGGTCGTGGCGTAGCGGACGTCGCGCGGGATGTCGGTGATCTCCACCAGCCGCTCGTCCGGATCGGAAGCGACGAGCCGCTTGTACTCGGCCATCGACTTGACGACGAGCGGATGCGCCGTCGCGCAAGCAGCGGCAATCAGCAGCAGTGCAATCAGCTTCCTCATGCGATCGCCGGCGCCACCTTCGTCATGAAGTCGCTCATGTTCTTCATCACGCGCTTCGAGTCGTGATTATTGAAGTCGAACCACAACATCAGCCGATCCTCGGGGTCAAACCGCTCGCGAATCTGCGCCGCGATCATCGCCGCATCGCCGATCAGCGCGTTGTCCGTCGCCCGCCGGACTTTCTCCTCGTCCAGCGTCCCTTCCAACGCGCGCCAGTAATTCGTCAACGCCGCCCGCGCTTCCACCGCCGCCTGCGCCGGATCGTCGTTGATGAACACCAGCACCGTGCGCGGCATCAGCCGCCGCTGCCAGCCGCCGCCGTCCGGGTGATAGGCCGTGGCCATCCGCTCGTTCGTCTTCCGGATCTCATCGCCCGGCGTGATCGACAGATTGAAAACGCCAACCGGCAGGATCGTGTTGGCGAAGATCTGCGTCGCCGCGTCGTGCGATCCGATCGACAGCCGCAGCAGATCCATCCGCGATTCCTGCGGCACGATCTTTAGATTCGGAAACACCCAGCGCGGCGCCAGCGGAATCTCGTCAGCGTTCTGGCCGTACGCATCGACGACGCGCTGCCAATCAGCGTCGGTGCGAAAGTCCTTCCGCCGCAGCGGCCGGCTGGCGATCATCGACGAGCTGAGGATTTCTCCTCGCAGCAGCCGTAGAAAAATCTCCGTCGCCTCCTCGAAGATCTTGTTCTTCACCACCGGCCACGCCGCTTCCTCGACGGCGTTCCGCGGCACGATTCCGTACGGGATGTTGATGAAGGGAAAACGTCCCGCCGCGAACCCGATCGTCAGCAGCCGCCGCTCGCTCGGATCGAGCCCATGCAGCGCCAGAAACGTCTTCACCCGCTCCGCGGCCGCGATCGGACCACCGTTGCAGAGGATGTTCATGATCGCCGACCCGACGCCGATCCGTTTCGTCCGCGCGAAGATCCGATGCGCGAGTTGCAGGATGTCGGTGTTCAGTCCGATCTCGCCGATAAAGTGCGGGATCACCGCCCCCGGATTCATCTTCTGAACCTCGGTGGACAGATGACTCTCCGCCACCCACGCCGTCCCAAACCCCAGCCGGTCCGCCAGCTCCACCTGCTCGAAGAAGTTCCCGAACATGACCCGCTCCGACGGAATGTGCCCATCCACCTCGGTCTGCGAAATGGAGAAGAAGATGTCGAGCTCCATGGGATGTCGATCGTATAGGAAGGAGCGCGTTGAGTGGAGGTTGCCGGGTTGCCAGGTTCCCCGGTTGCCGAGTTGTGCGTCCTTGCAGGCAACCGGGCAACTTGGCAACCCGGCAACCTCCCACTCCTATAATCCGCACCGTGCCGTTCAACGAAAACCTCCCCGTCAACTTCGCGCGCGCCATGCCCAACTGGCAGCCGCTCGTCGAATACCGCCGCAACGGCGTGGCCGAGAACACTATCCACGGCGCGGTGTCGTGGGTCTCGGGCCGCAACGTCATCTACTCGTTCGGCGGCAACGTCGAGGTCTACGGCCGCTCGATGGTCAAGCCGATCATGATGAAAGTCTTCACGCGCGAATTTGCACGCGCGCTCACCGGCGAGCAGAAAGCCATTTCCGTCGCCTCGCACAACGGCGACACCGAGCACGTTCGCGTTGCCCGATCGATCCTGCTGCAGGGCGAGTGGGGACTGATGCAGGCGCCGCTCGACGTCCCGCTCGTCCAGTTCGGCCGCCAGGTCCGCCGCCCGCGCCGCTGGTACCACTGCTGCTCCGGCGAGCACGCCGCCATCCTCCGCGGCTGCAAACTCAAAGGATGGTCGCGCGTCGGCTACGTCTGGCCGCACCATCCGTTCTTCCAGGACTACCTCGCCTACATCCGCCACGTGCTCGGAGACGACTGGAAGCAGGGCACGATCGCCAAGGATGGATGCGGTTTACCGACGGTTTCGATGACCGTAACGGATCTCGCTAAATTGTTTGCTAATTTAGTCACGGAAAAAGATGACGACTGGATCTGGCAGTCGATGGTCGAGCATCCCGACCTCATCGGCGGTTTCAACCGACTCGACTCCACCGTCCTCAAAGCCTGCCACGGACGCGTGCTGGCCAAGGAAGGCGCCGACGGCCTTCTCGGCCTCGCCATCGAACATCCCGAATACCCCGAAGGCCTCGGCGTCGTCGTGAAAATCGCGCACGGCTGGAACCCGCAAGCCACCTGGTACATCGCCCGCTACATCCTCGGCGTCCTCGGCTTCGAGTTCCGCAACCCATACAAACTGCGCCGCCAGAAAGCGTTCATCGTCCCCGAGGTCATTCCGCCGGGGCTGAGGGACCGGATGGGCGCGATCGTGCCGTGGGATTCGTGGGATCCGGACATCGACAAGTGGGAGTTCGAGCCGTCCGAATTTATCCTGAGCGAAGCGAAGGATCTGGTGCCGGGATGATGCAGATCGCGAACTTCATCAACGGCGCGTTTGTGCCGCCACGCTCGGAAAACTACTTCGACGACATCAATCCCGCCACCGCCGAAGTCATCGCGCAGATCCCCGACAGCGATGAACGCGACATCGACGCCGCCGTCCGCGCAGCGAAGGCAGCGTTTCCTGCCTGGTCGTGCAAACCTGCAGCGGAACGAAGCAACCTGCTTCTGAAGCTCGCCGATCTGATCGAACAGAACGTCGAAGAGCTCGCGAAGCTCGAATCGATCGACAACGGCAAAACGATTTCGTTGGCGAAGCGGCTCGACATTCCCCGCGCCGTTGCAAACTTCCGGTTCTTCGCTACGGCCATCCTTCATCAGTCCAGCGACGCGCACGTCATGGACGCGGCAGCGCTGAATTACACGCTGCGTCAGGCGCTCGGCGTGGTCGGTCTCATTTCGCCGTGGAACCTGCCGCTGTATCTGCTGTCGTGGAAGATCGCGCCCGCCATCGCCGCGGGAAACACCTGCGTGGCCAAGCCGAGCGAGCTGACGCCGCTGACCGCGAACCGGCTGGCCGAGCTGTCGATCGAAGCGGGCATCCCGCCGGGCGTCATCAACATCGTGCACGGCTACGGCAACAAAGCCGGCCGCGCCCTGACCTGCCACGACGACGTCGCCGCCATCTCCTTCACCGGCGGCACGGTCACCGGCGCCGCGGTCGCCGCGAATGCCGCGCCGCGATTCAAGAAACTCTCGCTGGAGCTCGGCGGCAAGAATCCGAACCTCATCTTCGCCGACGCCGATCTCGATGACGCCATCGCCACCTCCATCCGCTCCAGCTTCTGGAATCAGGGCGAGATCTGTCTCTGCGGATCGCGCATCTTCGTCGAGCGCTCGATTCACGATGAATTCGTGGCTCGCTTCGCTGACGCCACGAAGAAACTACGCATCGGCGATCCGCTCGACGAATCCACCGACGTCGGCGCCCTGATCAGCGAAGCGCATCTGCAGAAGGTGATGGGCTACATCGATCTGGCAACGAAAGAAGGCGGCACCATCATCAGCGGCGGCCATCGTGCCGACCGGGCCGGCTACTTCGTCGAGCCGACCATCATTACCGGACTCGGATGCGATTGCCGCGTCCTGCAGGAAGAGATCTTCGGCCCCGTCGTCACCATCACGCCCTTTGACAGCGAGGACGAAGCGATCGCCTTCGCCAACTCCACCCGCTACGGCCTCTCCGCCACGATCTGGACGCGCGACCTCTCCCGAGCCCATCGCGTCGCCGCCGCGCTGGACGCCGGCACCATCTGGATCAACTGCTGGTTACTGCGCGACCTGCGCGTCCCCTTCGGCGGGATGAAGGAGAGCGGAGTCGGACGCGAGGGCGGTTTCGAGTCACTCAACTTCTTCACGGACGCGAAGAATGTGTGCGTGAAAATCTAGAAAGACTATTTGCCCTGGGAGTTGTTGCCGACATGCTCTTGTACCCAAGTATTCAGCAATGTCGTCGCTGAGACACCTCGGCTCTCCGCTTCGGTGCGTAGTCTTTCGGCCAGGGTTTTTTCGACAGGGAAGTAGACCGTCGACGAGTCAATCGCAACGTCCATCTGAACGTCGTGTGTCTGATCCCAGTAGTCGGACAGGTCGTGTTCGTCCCAGAATTCCCCAATCGCCCGATAGGACGACGCTCCTGAAATTGAGGTCTTATTTTTGTCCATAGCGTTTTCTTTCTGCGTACGTCATATCGCGAGCGGATAAGGGTAGCGCTCGACCATCGCGTTTCCGAACGAAGAAGACCGTCAGGTATCTTCCTGCTTCGGTGTTTCCGAGGACCACGTATACATCTTCGCCCTCGCGGTCGCCCTTTTCCACGAAGCGGAACCTCGGTCGAAAGAAAAACGCTTCTTCAACCTCGAATGCCTGCACATGATGTTTACGCGAGAGTTTCTCGATAACTTCATCCAGCCAGAGAAAGCCGGTGATGATCAACGATCGTCCCTCACGGCGTCTTCGGCACGAGCACCCAATCCGTCTTCACGCGCGCGCTTTCGTTGCCGGTCTTATCCACCGACACCACCTCGTAGTAGTACGAGATGCCGCGGTTGACGCTGGTGTCGCGGTAGTTCGTGGCGGTGACGAGTTGGACCGGGGTGAGCGGAATCGTTCCGATCGGGCGCAGTTGCTCGATGCCGCTGCCCTCGGTGCGATAGACCTTGTAGCCGGCCAGATCGGGCGCGTCGACCGGATCCCAGACCAGGCGGACGCCGGCTGTTTCGACGAGTGCAGTCAACCCGGTCGGCGGCGGCGGCGGAACGAGATCCTTGAACGTCACGCTGACGATCGACGATGGTTCGCTTTCAAGTCGCGGCGCGCGAGGAGCGGCGAGCGCGGTGACGAAGTAATCGTGCGGGCCGTAGGGCGGATTGTCGGTGAACGTCGTCGTCGAAACCGGCGACGTATTGATCGGCGTCGCGAATTCATCCGCCGGCTGGCCGTGGGCGAAGCGGTAGACGTTGTATCCGGCGATGGGCGGCTTCTTCGCGCCACTGATCGCGGTATCGGGAGCGGTCCAGGTCAGGACCACACCTTCGCGTTTCGGCACGGCGGCGAGATCCGCCGGCGCCACCGGAACCTCCAGCGGCACGATCGTGACGAGATTCGAGAGATCGCCATTCGCCGTCGTCCCCTCGGTCACCACCGCGTACGTCACGCGATTCGGCCGGCCGTCGGTGGTGTGAAACGGCGGCGTGTCCTCATATGTCAGCCGCGCGCCGGAGGTCGCGGCCGGCAGGCTGGCACCTTCGATGCTGTCTATGCGATTTCGGAGCTTCAGAAACTGCGCGGGCGTCATCGTCGGAATCTTCGAAAAGAGCTGGATGGCCTGCGGGACCGTCGGATCGACGTCGCCCGGCAGGAGAGTCTTGATGTCGCGAGGCGGCTGCGAAACCGGCAGCTCTTCGATGGAACGCCAGACAACGACGCGGCGAATATCGGTCATCGTCTTGCCGGCTGTCGTCATCGACGGGTAGCTCCACGACAGGAGAACTTTGGGACCACGCTGTGCTACAAGAAGATCGGTCGTCGCTTTGGGGATGACCGGCACGGGCGGATGCGGATCGCCGCGTTTGCCGCAAGCAAGGACAGCGAACAGGAAAGACAGCGCCGCAAGTTTTCTCACCGGCGCGGAATTCTAACGGACGGGAAGCCTCATGTGCGGAATCATCGGATACGTCGGTACGCGTGACGTCGTGCCGGTCCTGATCGGCGGACTGAAAAAACTTGAATATCGCGGCTACGACAGCGCCGGAATCGCCGTCGTCGATGGCAACGGCGTCGAAGTCGTGCGCGCCGAGGGGAAGCTGTCGAACCTCGAAGCAAAGCTGGATGGGGGGAAGCTCAAAGGCACGTTCGGCATGGGCCACACCCGCTGGGCCACGCACGGCAAGCCGAACGAGAACAACGCGCACCCGCACCGCGACTGCACGGGCAAGGTCGTCGTCATCCACAACGGCATCATCGAGAACTTCCTGCCGATCAAGCAGAAGCTGCAAAAGGCCGGGCACGAGTTCAAGACCGAGACGGACACCGAAGTCGTCGCGCATCTCATCGAAGAAGAGATGAAGGATGGGACGAAGTTCGTCGAAGCCGTGCGCAAGACGCTCAAACAGTTGGAAGGCCACTACGCGCTGGTGATGATCGACGGCAACGAGCCCGGCACGATCATCGCCGCGAAGCAGGGCCCGCCGCTCGTCGTCGGCCTCGGCGAGAACGAAAACATCGTCGCCTCCGACGTCGCGCCGCTGCTGGCCTACACGCGCAACATCATCTATCTCGAAGACGGCGAGTACGCCATCGTCGATCAGACCAGCGCGACGGTCTTCGACCAGAACGACAAGAAGGTCGAGCGCGAGCCGAAGAGAATTCTGTGGGATGCCGTGGCGGCCGAGAAGGAAGGCTACCGGCATTACATGCTCAAGGAAATCCACGAGCAGCCGCGCGCCGTGCGCGACACCTTTACCGGCCGCATGTTCGAAGAATCGGGCGAGATTTTCTTCAACGACCTGCAGTTCACGCCTGACGACTGGGCGAAGATCAAGAAAGTCCACATCATCGCCTGCGGCACGTCGTGGCACGCTGGACTGGTCGGCAAGTTCCTGCTCGAGGATGCGGCGCGGATTCCGATCGAAGTCGATTACGGCTCCGAGTACCGCTACCGCAATCCGATCATCGACGAGAGCACGCTGGTCATCGGCGTCACCCAATCCGGCGAGACGGCGGACACCATCGCCGGTATGCAGGAGGCGAAGAAGAAGGGCGCGAAACTCATCACCATCTGCAACGTGATCGGCGCCGCGGCCACGCGCATGTCCGACGGCGTGATCTACACGAATGCCGGGCCGGAGATCGGCGTGGCGTCGACGAAGGCGTTCACCACACAGCTCACCGCGTTCTATCTTTTCGCGCTCTACATCCGCCAGCTTCGCGGCGACGACATCGACGACCGACGCTACGCCATGCACGAGATGCGCGTGATCCCGCACAAGATCGAGGACATCCTGCACAAGCAGGAGAAGCACATCGAGGCCCTTGCGCACAAGTATGCGAAGTCGCAGGACTTCCTCTTCCTCGGCCGCGGCGTGCACTACCCGATCGCGCTGGAAGGCGCGCTCAAGCTCAAGGAGATCTCGTACATTCACGCCGAGGGGTATCCGGCGGGCGAGATGAAACATGGGCCGATCGCGCTGATCGACGAGAACCTCCCCGTCGTCGCCATCGCCACGCACACGCCGGTCTACGACAAGGTCGTCTCCAACCTGCAGGAAGCGAAAGCGCGCGACGGCAAGCTGATCGTGATCTGCGATGAAGGCGACGAGGCGATGAAGAAGATGGCCGACGACGTCATCGAGATCCCGTGGACCATCGAGCCGCTGCAGCCGATCCTCTCCGTCATCCCGACGCAACTCCTCGCGTACTACATCGCGTTGCGCCGCGGATGCGACGTCGATCAGCCGCGGAATCTGGCCAAGAGCGTGACGGTGGAGTGATGCGAAACGCGGCGGTCGCGTTGCTGCTGCTTGTTGCGTCCGAGGTGTACGCGGCGAAGGCGGCGAGCGCGTATCCGAAGACGTTTTACTGGCGCGGCGAATCGGCAGTACGGATCGCGCGGCTCTTCGGCATCGATCCTTCGCACGCTGCGACAGTTCGTCTGCGCGAGAGTTACGAGCTTTATCGTCTCGACCCGACGCACCACGACGAGTGGCTGACGGACGGCCCGAAAAGCCGCCTCGTTGCGCCGCCGGTCTACGCGACGATCCACTTCATGGCCGGGTCAGATCCGCGGCTCACGCTCGAAGGCGTCTTCTTCGACGGCATGACGTCCATTCCGCAGATCAAGCCGAAGTACTTTTTCACCTCGGCGTTTATCCCCGATGATGGTCCCATTCCGGAAGGTTGGCGCCCGCTTTTTCGCGGAAGAGAGGAGATGCGCGCGGCCGGCGCGCCGGTGCGCGACGTGACCGCCGAAGTCGTGCGCGGTACCGACTACGACGCGCCGCATCAGGATCCCGGCTATTTCATCCGCATTCGGATCGCGGATCAGTGAGGCGCTGGCGGCTCCGCCGATTCGCCTGAGGTAATCATCATCCGGGCTTTGATGTCTTTCCGCTGCCAACCCGTGCTCCAGATTTCGTACTCGCCATCGTCGAGGCTGTAGCCGTAGCGGGTCGCATCGAACGGATCGCGCAGCTCGGGATCGCGCGGATGTTCGAGCCGCCAGATCGCGTACAGCGCCTCCGTATTTTCCGGATAGCGGCCCGTCTGCACGCGGTATTTGTCAGCCGTGTCGGCGAGCACCCGCATCTCTCTTTGCGCGCGCGCCACGGCGGCCGGCACGTCGGCGACCTCCACCTTCGGACGCTCCGACGTCGAGCTGCTGGTCTGCGCCGGCGTTTGCGTCTGCGCCAGCGAGGCTTGTTGCTTTTGAATCGTGGTCATGAACTTTCGCATGGCGAAGCCGCCGACGACGATCGGGAGGATGAACGCCAGCGCGATCACCGCCGCCGCTCCGAGGATCGCGCGCGAGGCGGCGATCCGTTCCGATCCCGCGGCGGAGCGGTCGAGCTCCGCGATGCGATCGACGAGCGGTGGATGCGTCGACATCCAGCGGCCGATCGTCATCAGCACCGAGGTCATGTCGTGCCGCTGTTGCAGCATGGCCGCGAGGTTCACCCGGTGCGCGTGCGCGCCGCCAGCCGCGAGCACGGTCAATCCTCGGGTTGCGCCGCGCGGATCGTTGATGCCGGCCAGACCGTAGCGGTCGGCCGTGTATTCGCGAGCGCGCGAATACGCGCTGCCGATGAACGGAAACAGCCGGCCGAGGATGATCAGCCACTGAAAGCGAAGATGTCCCGCCTTCACATGCCCCAGCTCATGACCGACGATGAAATCGACCGCCTCGGTGTCATCGCCGCAAGCCTCGACGAGGTCGGAGAAAAGAACGATGAAGTTCGATCGGAACAGCTTCGTGGCCATCGCGTTGAGCGAGCCGCCGGCCTGCATCAGATACGCATCGGGCACCTTGACGAGGCCGAGCCGCGCGGAAATCGCCACGACGCGCGCATACAACTCCGGCATCTGCTGCGGCCCCAGCTTGATCGCGCTACCGCGCAGATGAGCGATGAATGCGATCTGCGCCAGCAGAAAAAAGATGGAGAAGAAAACGGCGTAGAAGATGCCGATGATCGAGATGGCGACGAAGATCCACAGCCCGATTGAAATGAGGATGACGAGGATGAGAAGCGGGATCTCCGTTTCCCAGCGGCGGACCTCGGACGGAGATACAGCCGGCGGCGACATCGCGATTTCAGACATAAGGAGTGCCGCGGATCGTACCATCGCGCTGTGATCGCACTTCGACACAACGCGCCGTACGACTGGGACGGCATCCTCAACTTTCTCCGCCCGCGCGCGATCGCCGGGATCGAAGTGATCAGCGATGACGCCTACGAACGAGAAGGCGTTCGCGTAACGCACGACGAAGGCTCGGTAATCGTGAACGACGCCGCAGAAGCGAATCGGGTGCGTGCGATGTTCGACGTCGACGCAGACATCGCCGCGATACAGAAGCGATTCGCGCGTGACAAGATCCTCGGTCCACTTGTGCGCAGGTATCCCGGCATTCGCGTGCCGGGAACGTGGGATCCATTCGAGATGGCCATCCGCGCCATCGTCGGGCAGCAGATCAGCGTGGCCGGCGCGACGACGCTGATGGCGCGCATCGCCAGCCGGCACGGCGTAACGCCTCAATCGCTGATGCGCGCGCGGACGAATCCCGGCATGCCACAGTCGCGCTGGAATTCGATCCGCGGACTTGCCCGCGCCGTTGCACGCGGCGAAGTCACCTTCGAACGCGGCGCGACGCTCGATGAATCGATCGAACGTCTGGTCGCGATCCCCGGCATCGGTCCCTGGACCGCGCACTACATCGCCATGCGCGCCCTCCGCGAACCCGACGCCTTCCCCCACACCGACCTCGGCATCCGCAAAGCCGCCGGCATGATCAGCGACCGCGAGTTGCTGTCCCGCGCCGAGGCTTGGCGGCCCTATCGCGCGTACGCGACGATGTTGCTCTGGCGCAGCCTGTAACGTTTCACGATGCGCTAACCTACATGCAGCGGTCCATGTGGCACAGACACTCTTGTCTGTGCTGGTGAGGGTCGCGATACCTGAGAAAATCAATGCGCGATTCCGTTCAACAACTCCAGCCAGTGCCACTTGCCAAAGCGCAGACAAGAGTGTCTGTGCCACACATGCTCTACACCTACGTCGAAACTCCGATCGGCGCAATCCTCATCGCCGGCGACGAGAACGCGATCGTCGAAATCCACTTCGCCGGCGCCGAGCCGGAGCCGGATTGGACGCACCACCCCGCCGCCCTCCGCGAAGCCGCGAACCAGTTGCGCGCCTACTTCGCCGGCGAACTGCAAACCTTCGATCTCCCACTCGCCCCACGCGGAACGGCGTTTCAGCAATCCGTCTGGACCGCGCTGCAGCAGATTCCCTACGGCGAGACGACGACGTACTCCACCATCGCCGAACGCATCGGACGCCCGTCCGCCGTCCGCGCCGTCGGCGCCGCTAACGGCGCCAACCCGATCCCGATCGTCATCCCCTGCCACCGCGTCATCGGCGCCAGCGGATCACTAACCGGCTTCGGCGGAGGACTCGACGTCAAGCGGCAACTGCTGGCGCTGGAAGCGCGGGTGGCGGGGCAGACGCTGTTTTGAGGACCCAAGACAAGCGCAATGCCGCTTTGCGACTCCTCTCGGTCGACATGCATGGCACAATTCGCGTCAGTGATTCACGTCGTTGCTGATCTGCTGCGCGCGTTGGCGATGAAGGAAGCCGAAACGCTCGCCGCGTACCACTTGGACCATCCGCCTACGATTGGTGCGATGTACGAAGGTCTGACAGCAAAAGTGCTCAATGCAGCACTGCCCGAAAGTTTGGATCTGCATGTGGTGTCGGGTTTTGTTACCGCTGGCACGGCCAACATGAGTCGCGAGATCGATTGCATGGTCGTGCGTGGCGCGGGCGAAGTCGTTCCGTACACATCGAAGTACAAGTGGCCAGTCGAGGATGTACTCGCAGTCATAGAAGTTAAAAAGACGTTGTACTCCGAAGGTCTAGCTGATGCTTATGAGAACCTGCGAGACGTAATCCGTGTCTATGGCGCTCATATCCGAGATCCCGATCGGGTTGGCGAGCCCCAAGATGTGACTCCCGTGTACAACGCCTTTCGGACTATTACGGGTCTCGATCTTGCCAATTGGGAAGACGTCCAAGAATTGCCTTCCCCTCTCCAGCTTGTTTTTAATACTCTCGTAAGTGAGTTTGTCTCGCCCGTGCGTGTGATGTTCGGATATGAAGGTTTTGCTTCAGAGAAGAACTTTCGCGCTGCTTTCTCGAAATTTACGCACGAACACCAAGGCGAACGAGGATATGGCTTGCTCGGAATGCCACAGCTATGTGTTAGCAACGGTTACTCACTCTTCAAGCTCAATGGGCAGCCGATAAGCGCTCCTCTCGAGGATGGTGGATGGTGGCCGATCTTGGCGTCCGCTACCTCGAACCCGTTACGGTTCCTTTTGGCTTTACTTTGGTCGCGGATCGAGAACGTTTTCGGCCACACAATGCCGTGGGATAGCATTGATCTTAGCGCTCTGACGCCGTTCCTTCGCGTCCGTGCGGTCGAGGTTGACGGACGTATCGGGTGGAATTTTAACGAGCATCGAATGTAGCTTGGACGTACCTCTACCGCTAGCTGACTACTTACCATCGTTGCTTTTTCACGAGCATCTGGTTGTTGGATACCTCGTAATCCACCCGCCGCCCAAACACAGATCGCCGTCGTAAAACACGACGGCTTGCCCCGGCGCAACCGCCCGCAACTTCTGCGCGAACTGCACGCGTGCGCGGGCGTCGGGGAGGGGAGTAACGGTGGCGGCGACGTCGGCGGAGCGGGAGCGGACTCGGGCCCGCACCTCGATCGGTCCGGATGGCGCGATGCCGCTGATCCAGTGCACGCGTTCGGCGGTTAGTTCGTCACGCTCGAGGTCGGAGGCTTCGCCCACTACGACTCGCTTCGTGAATGGGTTCACGTCGACGACGTACATCCGCTCCGCGGTGCCGCCGATGTCGAGGCCGCGGCGCTGGCCGATGGTGAAGTGGTAGTAGCCGTCGTGCGTTCCGATCACCTTGCCGGTGACGTCGACGATTTCGCCGGCGCCGTCGGCGGGCGTGATGCCGGCTTCGCGCTCCACGATCGCGGCGTAGCTGTCCTTCTGCGGCACGAAGCAGATCTCGAACGACTCCTTCTTTCGCGCCACGTTCAGCCCCGCCTCCTCGGCCACATCCCGGACCTCGGGCTTGGTCATTTCGCCGAGAGGGAAGAGGGCGCCGCTGAGCTGCTCCTGGGTCAGTTCGAAGAGGAAGTACGACTGGTCCTTCGCAAGATGCAGCGCTTTGCGCAGTTCGAAACGCCCCTCGGCATCGCGGGTGATGCGGGCGTAGTGGCCTGTGGCGATTTTCTCCGCACCGATGGCGCGCGCCTTCTCGTGAAAGAGATCGAACTTCACGTGCGTGTTGCACAGGACGCACGGGCTCGGCGTGAGGCCGCTCAGGTACGACTGCACGAAGGGCGCGATCACCTTCTCGTGAAAATTCTGCTCGAGGTTCAGCGTGAAGTGCGGGATCTCCAGCTTCCACGCCACGCGCTTCGCATCGGTCAGGTCGTCGATCGTGCAGCATCCGCCGTAAGTCGTATCGGCGTTGGCGAGGTTGTCGTACATCTGCATCGACAGACCGACCACCTCGTGTCCGGCGGACTTGAGGATGTACGCGGCGGTCGACGAATCGACCCCGCCCGACATGGCAACGGCGACTTTCACGGTCATTCGAGAAGCGCCCGCGAAGAGTGCTAAATTCCGCAAAGGCACCTGTTGTGCATGCCCGGAGGCGCGTGGTCCACACTGGCGAGGAAGTTCCCGATAAACGTGCTCATTGCGTGCTGGTCGTCGATGACGATCCCAGCATCCGCAAAATGATCGTCGCGGCGCTCAAACGCGACGGCTACGTCTTCTGCGAAGCGCCGAACGGCAAGGAAGCGCTCGACCTGATGCGGAAGGAGCATCCGAACGTGGTCGTGCTCGATCTGATGATGCCGATCCTCTCCGGCTGGGACGTGCTGCAGGCGCGCGAGCTGGAGCCGGAGCTGCGCCAGATTCCGGTGATCGTGATCAGCGCGAATCGCGCCCCCGAGGTGGCAACGGCGGTCGACAAGGGGATCTGTGCATTTCTCCCAAAACCGTTCGACATCGGCGCGCTCAGCGCTCTCGTTCGGAGCTGTCTGCCGTTGCCGAACGCGCGCGTGACGCTCGCCGGCGGTGCCGACGCCGAAGTCCCGGCCTGTTAAGATCCGCCTCATGTGGGTTTGCATCATCATGGGAAGTGATTCTGACGCCGAGGTCATGTCGCAGGCGTGCGCGGCGCTGGATGAAGTGGGTATCGCGTACGAGATGAAGGTTGCATCCGCGCATCGCAGTCCGGAGCGGACGAAGCAGATCGTCACCGATGCCGAGCGCGATGGAGCAGGCGTCTTCATTGCCGGCGCGGGGATGGCGGCGCATCTTCCGGGCGTCGTGGCGTCGCTGACGACGAAGCCGGTGATCGGCGTGCCGCTCAGCGGCAGCGCGCTGCAGGGAGTCGATGCGCTGTACGCAGTCGTGCAGATGCCGCCGGGCATTCCGGTCGCGACGGTGGCGATCGGCGGTGCGCGGAATGCCGGCGTTCTTGCGGCGCAGATCATCGCCACCAGCGATGCCGCGCTCGCGTCGCGGCTTCGCGAGCAGCGCGTTTCGATGGCCGAGGGAGTGGCGGCGAAGTCGAAGAAGGTGGAGAAGTCGACTCGGTGAAAGCCAAATGTTGAATGTTCAATGTTGAATGTTCAATGTTGAATGGGCTCCGCGCTGCCGCCTTTCATTCAACATTCAACATTCAACACTGAACATTCAACATTCGGCTTTTATGGGTCACACCCACCACCCGTCAGGTCGCACATCGCGCAAGCTCCTGATCGCTTCGATCGCCACCGCGATCTTCGTCATCGTCGAGGTGGTGGCCGGCATCCGCGCGAACTCGCTGGCCCTCATCGGCGATGCGCTGCACAACGTCACCGACACGCTCGCGCTGCTGCTGGCGCTCTTCGCCGTACGGGTCGAGCGAAGGCCGGCGACGAGCGCGAAGTCGTACGGATGGCATCGCGCCGGCGTGCTGGCCGCGTTCATCAACTCCGGCGCGCTGGTGGCGTTCACGGTTTTTCTGTTCGTCGAAAGTGCGCAGCGCCTGCGCGCGCCGGTGAACGTCAACAGCATGGCCATGCTCATCACCGCGGGCGCTGCACTGCTGCTCAATGGCGCGATCACGCTCTGGCTGCGCGGCGAAGGGCGGCACGATCTCAACATCCGCGGCGCCGTGCTGCACATGCTCGGCGACGCCATCTCCTCGGCAGGCATCATCATCGCCGCGCTGCTGATCCGAAAAACCGGCGCGCTCTTCTGGGATCCCGCCGTCTCGATCGCCATCGGGGTTCTGATCCTCTGGAGCAGCTGGGGCATCCTGCGCGAAGCGATCAATCTCCTGCTCGAAGGAACGCCGTCCGGCATCGATCCCGACGCCGTGACGCGCGCGATCGCGGCGCTCGATGGCGTCTACGGCGTCCACCACCTGCACATCTGGGCTCTCGGCGCATCGCGTCCCGCGCTGTCGTGTCATCTCATGGTCGGCGACATCCCGGTCCGATCGACCGGCAACCTGCTCGCGCGCGTGAATGAGATCCTCGACCACGAATACGGCATCGCGCACACGACCATCCAGTTCGAGTTTGCAAGCTGCGATGTGGATGATCCGTACTGCGTTCCGTACGGGGAACGGTAGGTTTGTCATCCTGAGGCTGCCGTGGCCGCGAAGCGGCGAGGACGCCGAAGGATCTCAAGGTGGGCAGCTCCGGCCTGAATCCCGCGGTTCCAATGCAGCTCGCGCATCTTGAGATCCTTCGGCGCGCTTCGCCGGCCTCAGGATGACAAAAGCCGCACTAACCGCGCTTCGCCCGAAGCGCCGCTTCGTGTGCGCGCGCCCGTTCGAGCGCCTGTTCGAGCGAACGGACGACGTCCTCCGCGGAGGCGAGCAGCGATTGAAGCTCCATCCGCTCCGCGCTTGTGTCGTGGATCTCGGTGGCACTGGCGAACGGATCGTCCGCGGCCATCGCGCCGAATGGATCTTCTTCTTCGACGGTGACGTCGATCGGATCCACCTCGAACGGCGACACAGTCATCGTGGCCTCGGCATCGAACGTCGGAGTCGACTTCATCGACAGCTTCGGCGTTCCGGCCGACATCGGCGTCACGCCCGACTTCGCCGACATGTCGGGCGCCTCGAGCTCCGGCTCCTCGTGGAGCGTCGTGTCGACGTTATTCTTCAGATTGTCGAGGATGCGCCCCACCGCCTGACGAAGCGTGGCCGTCACGCCCTGGCCAGTGATCGCGGATGCTTCGATGGCCGGCGCGCCGGCCGGATTGAGATACGCGTTCATCGTCTCGACCGGGTCGACGTTCGGCAGATCGCGCTTGTTGTATTGAAAGACGAGCGCCACCTTCTCCGGATCGATGCGGTTGATGCGCAGGTTCGTTTTCAGGTTTTCCAGGCTGTCGAGGTTCGAATCGCGCATCGACGACTGCGAGTCGGCTACGAAGACGACGCCGTCCGCGCCGCGCAGCACCAGCTTCCGCGTGGCGTCATAAAAGACCTGGCCAGGGACGGTGTAGAGCTGCACGCGCACTTTCTGGCCGCCGATCGTCCCCAACTCCATCGGCATGAAGTCGAAGAAGAGCGTGCGGTCGGTCTCCGTCGACATCGAGATCATCTTGCCCTTGTTGTCGAGCTTCGGGTTCCCGTAGATCTTCTCGAGATTCGTCGTCTTCCCGCAGAGACCCGGCCCGTAATAAACGAGCTTGACCGTCACCTCGTTGATCGCTTTGTTGATCAGGACCATGGGATGTTTAGCTTACTACGCGGTTGCGGGGTCTCGCAGTTACGCGGTCTCGCGGTGGGTTGCCAGGTTGCCCAGTTGCCGGGTTGCCGCTCAATCGCGAACTGACGACGCAGGCCAACTTCCTCTTTCGCTTTTGGCAACCTGGCAACTAGGCAACCCGGCAACCCCTCACTGAGGTTGCCCCGTTTCGGTGGACAGTTATTAAGTTGCGCAATGCCTCGTATGCCGGCGTTCGTAGTTGTTGGGTGAAAGGTAGTCGATCGACGAATGCCGCCGATGCAGGTTGTACCAGCTTTCG